>Ga0247843_1000005_pt1 | contig 580109 bp, 559 predicted proteins | sample LaCruzMarch2017__FD_192420 | JGI IMG/M metagenome (GOLD analysis project Ga0247843, IMG submission 192420) | Freshwater microbial communities from meromictic Lake La Cruz, Castile-La Mancha, Spain - LaCruzMarch2017_8m | ecosystem: Environmental > Aquatic > Freshwater > Lake | place: Spain... | reverse complement strand
TGTCGAGCGCGATCGACACGTCCGGTCGTCCCCGGCGAGGCCACGCTTCGCCCTCTACCCACGCGGAACACCGCATCTGAGGCAAAGCCTCGCCGGGGCCGCTTCACTCTCCAGAACCGGAGGCCAACGGGCCGTCCGGCGCGTCGGCCTGTCCGCTCAGTCCAGCCCCAGCGCGGTTTCCAGATAATGCCGCCTGATGCCCAAAAACGCCTTGGCCGCCGACACCTTGTCCAGCGCCGCCGCATTGCGCCCGCGGCCGGTGCGTTCGCCCACGATCATCACATTCTTGGGCGTGTGCTGGTCGGAGATGAACTCGAACACCTTGGTCGAATAGCCGAACGCCTCGAGCAGCAGCGCGCGGATGCCATCGGTCACCATCTCGGCCTGGCGCTCGACGAAAATCCCGTGCCGCAGCAGATAATCGAGCGGCGTCGACGCGGCGGCCGCCTCGATCTCGCGCCGGATCTGCTTGTGACAGCAGGGGGCCACCACGATCAGTTCGGCATCCGCGGCAATCCCCTTGGCGATGGCGTCGTCCGTCGCCGTGTCGCAGGCATGCAGCGCAATCAGCACGCTGGCGCCGGCGCTGTCATAGTCGCCGATCGAGCCCTGCGCGAAACGCAGCTGCGCGAGCCCGGCCTTGCCGGCAATTTCGTTGCAGAGTTTGACCATGTCGGGGCGCATCTCGACGCCCACCACCTCCGCCTCCGACTGCAGCGTCTGCGCCAGATAGTCGGCCACCGCAAAGGTCAGATAGCCCTTGCCGGCGCCCATGTCGACGATGCGCCGGAGCTTGTCGGGCCGGATAGCCTTGAGCAGTGGCCCCAGAATTTCGACATAGCGGTTGATCTGCCGGAACTTGTCCTGCGCCGAGGGGATCACCTTGCCCGCCGCATCAGTGACGCCCAGGTCATGCAGCCACGGCTTGCCCGCCGGGATGGCCCGCGCCTTGGCCCGGTCATGCGCCAGCGACACCGGCGCAGTCTGGCTTGCAGTGCTCTGCTTGAGCTTGGGCGTCTTGCCCGCAAAATCGAGGCTCCAGTCGCCAGCCGTGGTGAACAGCTGCGCCAGGTTGAACTCGATCCCCACAATGCCGCGCAGCGTCTCCAGCGACTCTGCGAGATCGTGGTTCTTGACGATGTCGCGGGTCTTGTAGTGCCAGGTAAAGCTCAGCTGGTTCTGCCGCTTGATCACCACCGGCTTGACGTCCACCGACTTGAGCGCCTCGTGGTCGCCCACATAGGCCCGCAGCGCGATCCGCACCAGGCTGCCATCGGCAAACGCGCTCTGCAGCGCCGAAAAGAACTGCTCAGGCTTGGAAAGCGGCGTGTCGATGGTCATGTCCTCGGCCAAGCGCCCGATATAGGCCTCTCCCGGCAGCAGATCAACGTGCAGCAATCAAGGTGCAGCAGACCTCATCCTGAGCCTGTCGACGGACGAGGTCGTGGCACGCTCCCGCACCCGCCCCGTGGGTCGACGACCCTAGTCCGAGATCTTGCCCAGCACGTCCTTGACCTTGGAGTTGATCTGGTCGAGCGAATACGGCTTGGGCAGGAATTCCACGCTCTGGTTGTCGGCAATGTCCTGCCGCACGTTTTCCTCGGCATAGCCCGAAACAAAGATCACCTTGAGATCGGGCATCCGCTCGCGCACCTTGGTGAGCAGCGTCGGCCCGTCCATTTCCGGCATCACCACGTCCGAGATCATCAGGTCGATCCGATAGTTCTCGTCCTCGAGAATTTCGAGCGCCATGTCGCCCGAATCCGCCTCGAACACCTCGTAGCCGGTGGTCCGCAGGGCCCGGGCGGAAAACACCCGCACATTGTCCTCGTCCTCGACCAGCAGGATCCGCTCGTGCCCGGTCAGGTCCTTGACCGGCGCGGCCACCACCTTGGCGACCACTTCGCCTTCCGCCGCCACGTGCCGCGGCAGGAAGATCTTGAAGGTCGTGCCCTTGCCCACCACCGATTCCGGATAGATGAAGCCGCCGGTCTGCTTGATGATGCCATAGACCGTCGAGAGCCCCAGGCCGGTGCCCTTGCCCAGTTCCTTGGTGGAAAAGAACGGCTCGAAGATCTTTTCGATGATCTCGGGCGGCATGCCCGTGCCGGTATCCACCACATCGATCAGCACATAGTCGGCCGCCGGCATGCCGGTGAACGTCATCCCCGCGCTTTCCGCCTCGGTCACGTTGCGCGTCCGGATGGTGATCTTGCCGCCATTGGGCATGGCGTCGCGGGCATTGACCACCAGGTTGACCACCACCTGCTCGAGCTGCACCAGGTCGGCCTTGACCGGCCAGATGGCATGGCCGTGGTCGACGTCGAGCGTGATCGCTTCCCCGATCAGCCGCTTCAGGAGCACCGTCAGGTCGTCGATATGCGTGGTGATTTCCAGAATCTGCGGCCGCAGAGTCTGCCGCCGCGAAAAGGCCAGCAATTGCCGCGTCAGTCCCGCCGCCCGGTTGGCGCTGTTCTTGATCGCCATCAGGTCGTTGAACGACGGGTCACCCGGCTTGTGCTTCAAGAGCAGCAGGTCGGCAAAGCCGATAATGGCGGTCAGCACGTTGTTGAAGTCATGCGCCACGCCACCGGCGAGTTGGCCGACGGCCTGCATCTTCTGCCCCTGCGCGAACTGCGCCTCGAGCTTGCGCTGGTCGGTCATGTCCAGCGAATAGACGTTCACCCGCTCCGGGGAATCGGCGCTTTCTTCCGATCCGGACACATAGAGCCGCACCGCATGGTCGCCCTCCCGCGCCAGAAGTGCGTCGACCGGCTCGATCTCGGAGCGGTTCGCCAGGGCGGCAGCGATGGCGGCATGGAAGCGCTCGCGGCTGGCCTCGGCGATCAGCTCGGCCATCGGCTGCATCTCGATGGTTTGTTCGCCGCCCGACCAGCCGAAGATCCGGCTGAACGGCGCATTGGTCCGCACAATCCGTCCGTCTCTGTCGAGCGTGGCGATGGCAAACGGCGTATCGTTGAAAAAGCGCGAGAAGCGGATTTCGGAGACGCGCAGCGCCTCTTCCTGGTTGATGCCGCCGCGCCGGTCGAGCACCAGCGTCCGCGTCTCCCCCAGTTCGCCATCGGCGAGCCGCGCCGCCCGATGCAGCAGCCGCACTGGAAAGCTGGTGCCGTTGCGCCGCACGAGGTCGATGTCGATGATCTCGGTCCGGATTTCGCCATCCGAGCGCCCATGCATCAGCAGGCTGGCGCCGTCGCCGCGCACCAGCGTGTCGAGCTTGATCGTGTCGGTCTCGAATTCGGCGAGGTCATAGCCGAGCCAGTCGGCCAGCGTTGAGTTCAGATACTGGATTGAGCCCTTGGCATCGGCCGAAAAGAACCCGGCCGGCGCATGGTCGAGATAGTCGATGGCGCGCTGCAGTTCGCGAAAGGCATTGTCCTGCCGCTCCCGGTCCCGCGTGATGTCCTCGACCGACCACAGCACCAGCGGCTTGTCGGCGCTTTCCACCGGCGGCAGGGCCCGCACGCTGACCCGGTACCAGAACGGCTTGCTGCTGCCGCCCAGTCCGCCGCCCAGCCCGCCGAGCAGCTGGATATCCTCGCTGGCGGGACGGCCGTCGCGCGCCGCCCGGCTCAGCCGATAGATCGCTTCGCTGGCTTCCGGCTGCCCGGCAAAAAGCCGCGGCACTCCAACCGGCACGCCGTCGGTCAGGCTGCCCGGAAAGCTGCCGTAATGGGCGTTGACGTAGGAGATCTTGCCGTCCCGGTCGGTCACCACTGCGCCATAGGGCAGGCTGTCCACGATCGAGCGCGACACCGAGCGGGTCTCGTCGCCGGACGCAAAACGGAACAGCCCGGCCGCGATGGCGAAGAGACAAAACACCCCCACCACGGCGAGCAGGCCGAGAAACACCAGGATCAGGTCGGGCGGAATGCGGTCGCCCAGCGTCGACAGGCCGACGGCCACCACGATGAAGAAGGCGGCCAGCGCCACCACCCGCCACAGCGAGGCGGCACTGCGCGGCCGGCTGACCAGGGGATCGGGATAGCTGTCCTCGTCGAGCGGCGAAATGGCCATCTAGAAAGTCGAGCTCCCGACACTTCAAAGCGAGGGACGAATCAGTCGCCCCTCAAAGCTCTAGCAAATGGTCGGCGGCGTGAGGAGGTCGGAGCCCGAATTGCTGCCAAGTCTCGCCGCTTTCAACAGGGGGCGCGGCCGGATCGGCAATCAAAGTGTTCCGCTCTGCTTCCAGCGCGACTTGTCCTTGATGCGCAGCACAAAGCCGATCACCTGCGCCACGGCCTTGAAGTGCTCGGCCGGGATCGTCTGGTCGACCTCCACACTGGCATAGAGCGCACGGGCCAGCGGCGGGTTCTCGACAATGGGCACGTCGTTGTCGGTGGCGATCTCGCGGATCTTGAGCGCGATTGCATCGGCGCCCTTGGCCACGCAGAGCGGCGCCGCTATGTCGCGATCATAGCGCAGCGCCACTGCATAGTGCGTCGGGTTGGTGATCACCACCGTCGCTTCGGGCACCGCCGCCATCATCCGCTTGCGGCCGCGCTCCTGGCGGAGGGCACGGATGCGGCCCTTGATCTTGGGGTCGCCTTCCATCTGCTTGTATTCGTCGCGCGTCTCCTGCAGCGTCATCTTGAGCCGGTTCCACCAGCGATTGCGCTGATAGACATAGTCGGCCAGCGCCATGATGGTGACGATCGAGATCACCGCCGTGAAGATCTTTATCCCCAGGTCCAGGAAGTCCTTTAGGATCATGCTGACGTCAGCGGTGATCATGACTTCCATATGACTCATTTCCGGCGCCAGCACGTACCAGAGCACGCCGCTGATCAGCGCCAGCTTGACCAGCCCCTTGACGAAATTGACCAGCGCCTCACGGGAGAACTGACGTTGCAGACCGCTCAGCGGGGAAATCTTGGAAAACTTCGGCGTGATCGGGTCCACCGAGATCAGCGGCCGGTGCTGCACCAGGTTTCCGGCCGCCGCAAAGACCGCGATCACGATCATCGGGATCATCGCCACCAGCAGGATCGCGCCGGTAATCTGCCAGAAGATCGCGCCGAACGCCGCGCTGCCCACCTCGTACAGATCGGCATTGGCGATCAGCCCCTTGAGGCTGTCCGAGAGCGCTACCGAGGTGCCCGGCGCCAGCCCCGCGAACATCAGCGCCGAACCGGCGAGCGCAAACCAGGTCGTCACTTCCTGGCTTTTGACCACGTCGCCGCGCTTGTGCGCGTCTTCGAGCTTTTTATGCGAGGGGTCTTCTGTTTTCGAAGACTGTTCCGGGGCCTCGTCGCTCACGGGCCGACGCCACGCAGGATGGCCAGCTCGCTTTCAAAATGCGTCAGGTACCAGCCCATCATCATGGTCAGCAGAATGGCGATCAGCACCAGCCCCACCCCGATGGTGGCCGGCATGGCGATGAAGAACACCTGCAGCTGCGGCATCAGCTTTCCCAGAATGCCGATGCCCAGATAGAACACGAGGCCAAGCACGATGAACGGCGCCGACATCTGCACCCCGATCACGAAGGCGCTGGCCGCCGACTGGATCGCCATCTGCAGCGCATCGCCGAACATCAGCGGCGTGGTCGGCGAAAAGATCATGTAGCTGTCAAAGATCGCCGAGAGCGCCACATGATGCAGGTCCGTGGCAAAGATCAGCGTCACGCCGAGCAGGCCGAGGAAGCTGCCCACGATCGCGCCCTGGATCCCGCCATTGGTCGGGTCGGCCGACTGCGCGATCGACAGGCCGGTCTGGAAGGCGATGATCGAGCCCGCGACCTGCGTCGCCATCATGATCAGCCGGGTGATGCCCCCCAGGATCAGCCCGACCAGCAGCTCGTGGAACAGCAACGCGATGACCGCGGTCATTTCTGCCGGCATGGCCGGCAGCGACGGCGTCAGCAGCGGATAGAGCACCAGCGAGAACACCAGCGCAAAGCTCAGCCGCATGCGCGCCGGGATCACCGATTCACCCAGCGCCGGCAGCAGCATCAGCAGGGTACCGACGCGCGCAAAGATCAGGATGTAGAGAAACGCCGTCTCGGGCAGCCAGTTCAGCGACACCATCGCCTAGCCACCCACCACGATCATGTCGGCGATGCGGGTCATGAAGCCCTGCATCATGGCGCCCATGAAGGGCAGCGTGATCAGCATCGTCACAAAGATCGCCACGATCTTGGGCACGAAGACCAGCGTCATTTCCTGGATCTGCGTCAGCGCCTGGAACAGCGCGATCACCACGCCGATCACCAGCCCCACCAGCATCATCGGCGCCGAAATGAGGATCAATGTCCAGATGCCATCCTGGGCGACGTCGAGAACTTCTGCTCCGGTCATCCCTGCCCCGCTTCACTTATGTACTTACGCAACGGATTCGCGCCCAAAGTCAGCCACCCGTGGGCGGCGTCAGATCGGCATCCGCATGATTTCTTCATAGGCGGCGATCACCTTGTCGCGCACCGTCACCATGGTCTCCATCGCCAGCTCGGCCTGCGACATGGCCGTGACCACATCGACCATGTCGGCTTTGCCGTTGACCATGTTCATCGACAGCTGCTCGGACGCGTTGCCGGTGTTGACCACGCTCTGCACCGTTTCGGCGAGCATCTTGCCGAAATCGGCCCCTTGCCCCTGCCCGCCTAGGGCAAGCATGTCGGTCTGCGGCCGCGCGGCCTGGTTGATGAGCTTTTGCGCATTGCCATAGGCGGCAGTGGCAGCATTGAACGGGATACCAGCCATCAGAAAGCTCCTCAGCCGCGCAGGATGTTGATCGTCTGGCCCAGCATCTGCCGGGTGACGGTGACGACGTTCAGATTGGCCTCATAGGTCCGCTGCGCTTCCCGCATGTCCATCGACTCGATCAGCGAGTTGACGTTGGGATACTTGACGTAGCCGGCCTCGTCGGCCGCCGGGTGGCCCGGCTCGTAGCGCGTCTGGAAGTCGCTCTGGTCATAGGCGAGGCGCCCGATCTTGACGACCTTGCCCCCGGCCTCGTCGTCCATCACCGCCTTGAAGGTCGGGATACGGCGGCGATACGGGTCCTCGCCGGGCGTCTTGCCCGCCGAGTCGGCATTGGCGATGTTTTCGGCGATCACCCGCATGCGGGCGTTCTGGGCATGCAGCCCCGACGCGGCGATCTTGAGCGAAGCGAGAAAATCCGACATGGCGCTTCAGGTCCTTATCCCTGCCGCCCGAGGGCGAGCTTGATGATGCGGATCGAGCGCGAGTAGAGCGCAGTGACCGCCTGATAATCCATCTGGTTGGTCGCCACCTTCATCATCTCGTCTTCAAGCGTCACGCCATTGCCTTCCGGCGTGACTTCGAAATTGTTGAGTTGCCGTGCGCCGAACCCGTCCGCACCCGAACCGGCCTTGACGATGTGGCCGGGATCGGTCGCCATGGTCGAGACCGAGGCAACCGACATGTTGCGCATGTGCTCGGCAAAGCCGTAAGCCTTGAGATCACGACCGCGATAACCAGGGGTTTCCGCATTGGCGACGTTCTCAGCCAGGAGGCCCTGCCGGGTCTGATGCCACTTCATCTTCTCGGTCAGCGCCGATAGCAGCGGTATACTCGCAACGCCCACGCCAGAATCTCCTAAGGCAACTGGGCAAATCCTGCCGGGTGATGGTTAATCACAGGTTAACAGTGTCGCATTATGAACCATTCCTGCCTCGCAATGCGCACAATTGCCGGGATATACTAGGCAACAAGTGCTGTGTGCCGCCTCCAGATCGGCAAGGCACCAGGCCGGAGGCAGACGATGCAGTTCCTCTCGACGCTGTTCGGCGGGTCCGAAAACACCCTGCTCAACGCAGCCTTTTCGCTCGCCATCGTGCTGGTGCTGGTGCTGCTCGGCCTCTGGGCTATGAAATACCGGTTGCAGGCCTCCACCAATCTGAGCCGTGGGCGCAGCCGCCGGCTGATGGTGGTCGAGAGCATCCAGATCGACTCGCGCCGCAAGGTCACCATCCTGCGCCGTGACAATGTCGAGCACGTCATCATGACCGGCGGCGCCCAGGATGTGGTGCTCGAAACCGGCATCGCCCTCGACGCCGCGGCCCGCCGCGCTCCGGTGCGCCCGGCGCCCAAGTCGGAAGGGTCCGAGCCCGCCGGCGCCAAACCAGCCAGCGTCGAGCCGACGCCGCGCGACCCGGTCGAGCGCAAGGGCGATTTGCCGCAGCCCGTCCAGAGCCGGCAGAACGCCATGCTGCGGCGCAGTTTGCTCCGCTCGGCGGCGCGCGATCCGCTGGTTATCCCCACCCCCGGGTACAATTCGGACGCTGCAGCAGGCGACTCAGCTACAACCGGCCCAGTGAACCAAACCAATGGGCAGGCCAAGCTTGGCGCAGCTTCCTCCAGCCGCTTCCCATCCAGCCCCCCCAAGGCCTGAGGACAAAGGGCGGCACACCGTCCGCACGCGATGGCTGACCGGGCTGGCGCTGCTCGCCGCCACCCTCGTGCCCACCCTGGCCTTTGGCCAGGACATCTCGCTCGATTTCGGCGACGACGCTACCCTGACCGAACGCGCGGTGCAGCTGGTAGGTCTGGTCACGCTGCTCTCGCTGGCCCCGTCGATCCTGGTCATGGTCACCAGCTTTACCCGCATCGTGGTGGTGCTCTCGCTGCTGCGCACCGCCATCGGCCTGCAGACCGCGCCGCCCAACTCGGTCATGGTCAGCCTCGCGCTGTTTCTGACCATCTTCATCATGGGCCCTACGCTGCAGCAGTCCTACGATGCCGGCGTCGCCCCGCTGCTCGCCGGCGAGATCGAGATCCAGGAAGCCTTCGACCTGGCCTCCAAGCCGGTCGCCACCTTCATGCAGGCCAATGTCCGCGATGAGGACGTGTTCCTGTTCTACGACATTTCCAACACGCCGCCGCCCACCGACCGCGCCGAAGCCATCCCGCTCAACATCCTCATTCCGGCTTTCATGATCTCGGAACTGCGGCGCGCCTTCGAGATCGGCTTCCTGCTCTTTGTGCCCTTTGTCATCATCGACATGGTGGTGGCGTCGGTGCTGATGTCGATGGGTATGATGATGCTGCCACCCGTGGTGATCTCGCTGCCCTTCAAGCTGATCTTTTTCGTCCTGGTGGACGGCTGGCACCTGGTCGCGGGTTCGCTGGTGCGCAGCTTCGTCAGCGTCTAGCTAGGCGGCGTTCCCCACCGGCGCTGCCGCCTCGTCCGGCGCCACCGCATCGCTCCCCGAATAGAGCTGGCGATAGGACGCGAGGAAGGCGTTGAGCGAGTCCAGATTGGCCACTTCCCGCGCCACTTTCTTGAACCCGTCGCTGGTCGGCGCGATGTCGCTGGTGACGAAATCGAACACCGGCCATTCCGCCGAATTGGCGAGCACGTCGCTGAACTTGGCCCGCAACCGCGAAATACCCATCGAGTCGTTGGCGAGCACGAAACCCACGGCGGCCTTGATCACCTGCATGCGGGCGTTCTTGTCGAGCGGCGGCGCCCCGCTCCCGGGCGCATAAACGGTTTCGATCATCTCCGCAGCCCGGCCATAGGCCTTGGACTTCCACAGCCCGTCAACGCGCAGCAGGTCGGCATCGCGGCCGGTGACACGGGTCAGCAGGTCCAGCGCCAGCGTCTCGCGGCCGGCATCGATCAGGGCCCGTGCTTCCAATATGCGGCGCTGCCGCTCGAGCAGCGGCGACAGGTCGGCGAGGCGCGTGCTGGTCAGCACCCGCAGCGCCGCCTGCGGATCCCGGTCGGCAATCCGGATCACGGCCAGGTCGGCGGCAATCTGCGACTGCGCCACACCCTTGAGGCGGTTGTCGATCTGATACTCGAGCAGGTCGCCCGCCTGCGTCAGCAGGTCGGCCTTGACCAGCCGGCGCGCCAGATTGCGGATCATTTCGTCGCCCCGCGTCCCCGGCGGCGTCAGCTGCTGGAAGTCGTAGTAGAGCGAGAGCGCGTCGACATCGGCGAGCTGATCGGCCCCGCCATTGAGGTAAAGGTACGCGAACTGGCTCTGCGCCTCGTCGAGCAGCGCCTTGATCGAGTCGTTTTCCGGATAATACGCTACGGCCCGTCGCACCACTTCGAAGCCCTCGCGGTACTTCTTGTTGCGGAAATGCAGTTCGGCCAGCAGCTTGGACATGTCCGCTTCGAGCCGGTTGCCGCGCCACATCATCGCCTCCGCTGCCAGGGTGGCGCTCGCCTTGTCGAGATCGACCCGATCGGCCTGGTTGAGCACCAGCAGCGTGCGGTAGACCGCCTCGGCACGTGTCGGCCGGATGTCCTCGGCGATCACCTCGCCATAGGCTTCGAGCGCTTCGGTCAGCCGGCCGTCGAGTTCGGCCAGACGCCCCTCCAGCAGCTGGAACGTGCTGATGTCTTCTGCGTCGAGGGTGGCGAACTCGACCCGGCTCAGCAGGCGGGTCGCCAGCGCCAGGTCACGCGTCTCGATAGCGGCGCGACTGCCAGCGAGCAGGAAACGCGAGCGGACCCAGGAGGGATAGGAGTCCAGAATGCCTTCGGAGGCCATGGTGTCGAGCCTGCCGCCGGCATAGTCGCCCGCCTCGGTCCGGGCGATGGCGCGCCACATCACGCCGTCCACCTCGTTGTCATAGGCGCCTGAAGTGAGCACCGTCACTGCGTCGTCCGGGCGATAGGCGGCAATGGCGGCCACAGCCTTGAGCAGATCGACCTTCTTGCGGAATTCTTCGAACTTGAGCTCCTCGCCCAGCACATCGAGCACACCCAGCGCCTCGTGCGCGAAACGGTTGGCGATCAAAAGTTCGGCCAGGTCGAGCCGGGCGATGTCGCGCAACCGGCCGTCGCCATCCGCCGCGCGCCCCAGTATTTCCTCGCGCTGCTGCCCGAAGACACCCGGATCCTCGCTGGCGGCCGCGAGCAGATCGACATAGGAGGTTCGCGACGACGTCGGCGCTTCCGCGTCGTCCGGCCGGCCGGCGATCACGTCCGACAGCGTCAGTCCGCCCTCGGTGCGGATCACTGCGTTCTTGCCTTCGATCTCAACCTGCAGTTCGTCATTGTCGGGCTTGACCACCAGGCCCTGCACCGACCGCAAGGCCGAGAAGTCGACATAGCTATAGGTGCGGGACGCGCCGCGCGACGGCGGATAGGCCGTCACCACCGTGAGCAGGTCGCCGACATCGGGGTCGCGGAACTGGTGCACTTTGGCCGGCCGTTCGAGATCGACATGCATCTCGAACTGACCTTCCCGATCCCGTATGCGGTGCAGCGCCAGTGGTTCGGTGGGGTTGAGCAGCACGTCGCCGAGCGAGAGCACCCAGGAGCGCCCTTCCGAGCCCAGCGTTGCCAGCCGCTCGGCCGACAGGTCGATGCGTACCACTTCGGAATCGCCGGCCGGAATGACTTCGAAGCGATCGGCGATCGAGGCCAGCGCATCGGACGCCCCTGGCGGATTGATGGCGGTCGAGGTGTCGAACAGCAGCCACACCGTGTCGGCGCGGCGGAACACGGCGGCCGCCGTGTCCTGCTCGAACGGAAACGCCACGCGTACCGTCGAGCCGACAGTCGAGATCACCGGCGTCAGCGAAGTCTGTTCGTGCGCCGGACCGGCCGCATCATGCGCGTCGCCCTTCGCGTCGGCATGCGCCGCCGCATCGTCGTGCTGGGCCGCTGCAGCTTCGGCCTTGGCGGCCTCGGCCGCCGCGATCGCCTCTTCGAGGCCGCGCTCCCGGGAAATGTCGATGTCGAGCACGTAGTTCTGCGCCGAACTGGTATAGAATCGTGGCGTGATCCCCGGCGCCATGCGCAGGGTCACGCTGGAGCCGTCCGCGCTGACCGAATTGAGGACACTCTTGAGTTCCTCGGGCATGTTCGACTTGAGCGCATAAAGGTCGATCGGCACCGGCCACTCGAAATCTATGGTCGCCGCCTCGCCCTTGACCGCGAACTTGGCCTTGGTGTCGACGTTCCAGGTGAACTCGACGCGCAGGAAGGTAGGGTTGCGCCCCACCCGCAGCGTGGCCACGGGGTTGAGCCGGCTGGCGTCCTGGGCCTTGCGCTTCTGCTCGGCGAGGCGCTCGGCCTCCCGGGCACGGTTGGCGAGGTCAGCGATCACCTCGGGCGGCAGCGACGGTGGCAGTCCCTGCCAGGTGGTCGGCATCAGGTCGATGAAGAGCTTTTCGGCCGCTTCCATGTGATTGATGTTGAGCGCCGTGCGCAATCCGAAGCGCACGCCGCGACTATCCGGATCCACCCGCGCCACCGAAATATACTCGGGCAGCGCCACAGAAACGTCGGGCAGCAGCAGCTTGATCGGTTCTTCGAACTCGACCGCCAGCACGCCGTTCTCGTACTTGACCGTATAGGCCGGCAGCTCGTTGCGATCGGGAAAGCTCAGCACCAGCCGGCCATAGCCGGCCTCGGCGGTCACGAACAGCTGCGCACTTTCCTGGGCGTGGGCGAGCATGGGCCACAGGCCCATCACGGCCAGAACCGCAAACCGCAGCACCACGCTCAGTGCACGCGTCCAGCTCACCAGGGGTCCATTCATTGCCGGCTTCTGCCTGCCCGTCGCTTCAACACGACTGACCTTAGGGCGGCCGGGCTTAACGTCCGGCTAACCCAGCAACGAAATAAGTCGCAAACTCAGCGATCTACTGGCCGACGATCTGCGGCAGCGCCGCAATGTCCTCGGCCGTCACCGCCACCATCGGCTCCGACGGCGCAATGGCCATGGCGGTCGTCAGGTCTTTGGCCTTGATCGGATCCATCTTGGCCATGATCGGCGCCATCTTGCGCGGGTTCATTGCCACCGCGACCCGCAGCAGCGTGTTGAGGTCAAGTTCATTAAAGATCGCCGCCGCTTCCTTGGGCTTCATCGTCTCGTACATGGCGACCACCGACTTGAACTGCGCCTCTTCCCCGCTCTTGGCCTGATCCACCGACGAGTCGATCGTCCCCTGCAGCTGTTCGAGCAGGGCCGAGCGTTCGGCGATGCGCTTTTCGGCCGCATCAACCAGAGCCATGCGCAGCGCCAGCTCTTCTTCCCGCTTGTCCAGATCGCTACGGCGTTCGCCCAGGCGCTCGATCACGGCGGCTTCGCTGCTGGCAGCGCCGGCAACCGGCACCATTTTGCCGTCCGGTCCCCGAATCATCGGCACCGCGTCGCCCTCGGCGGTGACCAGCGCAGGCTCGCACGGAACACCAGCCGCTGCACCATCGGCGGAGTGGCTGTCGCCGCCTTCCGCCGCGCCCTCGGCTGCCGCCGCGTCGACGGGCGTACATGCCACTTCACCTTCGGCGCTGGCCTCGGCGGGTACCGCCTCTTCGGCGCCATGGTCAGCACTGGCTTCTGCATCGGCCGCACCACCGCCATGTCCGCCGCCGGCTCCAGCGTCTTCCTCGAGCGACATCGTCGGCGCACCGTCATCAGCCACCGGGGCCGCATCAGAAATCGTATGGTCGGTCATGGTGGCCGAGCCATCCCCGCCTTCGGCCGCCGCATCACCTTCGCCGCCACCGCCGCCATGCCCGCCGCCACCCCCACCGGCCGCCTGGACCGACGTGGTGCCGATCAGCACGTAGCCGCCATTGGTCACCAGGCCGATGCCCTTGAACACCAGGAGCGCAGCCGCGGCGAAAATGACGATCGGCAGCAGGCGGATTGTCTTCATGCGGCGTTTCCGGAGATCCGCGGCCGCATCGCCAGCTGCTGCAGCGCCGATTGCAACTTGCCCTCGACCGGCTTGGGCTCGACGATCTTGGGCTCAGGTGCTGTCGTCACGCTGCTGGTGCTACGTGCCATGGTGGTGATCTTGGCGATCTTGTCCATGATCTGCTGGCCGGCATTGACGTGGTTGGCCAGTTCGACGCCGAACTTTTCCGCTTCCTGCAGCCGCCCCTGCAGCACCGTATCGGCCTCGATGGCCGCGGTCTTGAGTTCCATCACCGCGGCATTGGCCAGCGAGGTCGCCTGCACCAGGTCGGCGACCATCTTGCGCAACTGATCGCGATCCGAATGCAGCCGCTTCAGCCGCTGGTTGAGCACGACGCAATAGCCGATCGTCGTTGCCAAGAGAATGGCGACCGCCGTTTCGACAACAATGCCAAGCGACATCCCAAACATCACCTGCTCTCCCGCGTCTCGTCTATGGCTTCGAAGGCCGCCATCGTCACCTTTGGCGGATTGAGGGGGCGCGACACGCGCACCGACACATGGTTGCCGATATGCCCCATGATCGCCTCGGTCAGCTCGACCTCGCCGCAGCGCAGCTTGATCGGATCGGTGGGCGAGCGGTCGAACATCACCGTGTCACCTGGCTGCAGGCTGAGGACCCGGCTGAGCGGCAGCTGCACTTCGTGCAGCACGGCTTCGACATCGACGTCGGCGGCATAGATTTCGGTGGCGAGATGGCCTTCCCAGATCGGGTCGCGGCCGAATTTTTCGCCCATGTACATCTGCAGCAGCTGCTCGCGGATCGGCTCGATCGTCGCATAGGGCAGCAGCATCTCGACCTTGCCGCCGCGATCATCCATCTCGATGCGCAACTCGATCAGGATGGCGGCATTGGCCGGCCGCGAGATCGCGGCGAACCGCGGATTGGTCTCGAGCCGTTCGATCTTGAAATGCACTGGAGTCAGCGGCTCGAACGCCTTGTGCGTGTCCTCGAGAATGACCTCGATCATCCGCTTGGCCAGCGCCAGTTCGATGGTTGTGTAGGGCCGGCCCTCGACGCGGATATTGCCGCCGACGCGGCGTCCGCCCAGCAGCACGTCGATCATCGAATAGATCAGCGCGCTGTCCACCGTCAGCAGGCCGAAATTGTCCCACTCCTCGGCCTTGATGACGGTCAGGATGGCCGGCAGGGGGATCGAGTTGAGATAGTCGCCGAAGCGCACCGAGGAGATCGACTCCATCGAGACTTCGACATTGTCGGAGGTGAAATTGCGCAGCGACGTCGTCGACAGCCGCACCAGCCGGTCGAACACGATTTCGAGCATCGGCAGGCGTTCGTACGACACCAGCGCCGAATTGATCAGCGCCTGCACGCCGGTCAGCTCGACATTGCCGCCGGCATTGGCGTCGAATCCTAGCAGGCTGTCGATCTCGTCCTGGTTCAACACCCGGTCGACGGCGTCGCCGTCGCCGTTGACGGCATCCGCGTCGAGCATGGCGGCCCACTCGGCCGACATCTCGGTATCGCTGCCATCCTCCGCGGTGGCTTCGGCGATATCGGCGCCGGCGCCGAGCGCATCGTCGATGTTCCAGTCTTCCGACAATTTGTCCTGGTCACTGGGTCCGGGCATTATTGCACCAGGATTTCCTTGAACAGGATGCTGTCGATCTGCGCCGGATAGATCGCCACGTTGACGCGACGACGCAATTCTTCCTTGAGCCGGTAGATGCCGGCCGACCCTTCGAGGTCGCTCTTGCGCAGCTCGCGCAGGTAGACCTGGAAGGCGTCCACCACCTTGGCCAGCCGCGGCTGCATTTCGACCATTACTTCTTCATTGGCCACTTCGAGCGCGATGGTGAGCTTCATGAAGCCCTCCCCCTGCCCGTCGGACTTGAGGTTGACCGTCATGGTCGGCAGGTTGAAGATGAAGCCCTCGTGCTTTTCTGCTTCTGCCGCATGCTCTTCGGTCGCCACGTCCTTGCTGCCCGAAAACAGCAGAAAATAGGCTGCCGCGCCGCCGCCGATCAGCAGAAATGCCGCTGCTCCGGCGATCACCATGAGCGGCAGTTTCTTCTTGGCCTTGCCTTGCGCTGCGTCGCCGCCTTCGATTTCCGCTTCAGCGGCCATTCCACGAACCCCAGGGCAACCGAACGATTCCGGCCGTCCCCAATGCTATGCCGCCCGCTGGTTAACGATTGGTTACGACCCGCTCCAAACCGGCACAATTTGCCGGGCAAGTCTTGCCGGGCGCCGCTGTTTTCCTCCCGCTTCCTTTCCACTCGGCCTTCCGCAAACCGCTGATTTTATTCAATTGTCGAGTTTGGCACGGTTTCTGCAACGAGACAGGCGAACCGCAACGGCTTGGGGAAGTCAGGGTGGTTCGGGGACTAACGGGGACTGCGTGCACATGGAAAATGCGCAACTGATCTCGCTTTCGCGCCAGGTGGCGCTGCGGCGGCAGATGGATGTGGTGGCGAACAACATCGCCAACATCAACACGACTGGCTTCAAGCGCGAGCAGATCCTGTTTCAGGAATATCTGATGCCGGTCGCCGCCGACCGCGACTTCGCCTATCCCGACCAGCCGCTCTCTTATGTCGAGGACTGGGCGACCATCCACGACATGCAGACCGGCGCCATCCAGCTCACCGGCAATCCGCTCGACGTCGCCCTCGACGGCGACGGCTTCCTCACCGTGCAGACCCCTGCCGGCGAACGCTACACCCGCTCGGGCGCCCTGCAGCTCAACAGCCAGGGCGTTCTGGTCGACCTGTCGGGCAACCCGGTTCTCGCCGATGGCGCGCCGGTCCAGTTCGACGACTCCGACCTCGACATCACCATTGCCGCCAACGGCGCGATCTCCACCAGCAATGGCGGCAAGGGCCGGCTGCAGGTGGTCGAGTTCGGCTCCCCGCAGGAACTGGTGCGCGAGGGCGACAACCTCTATTCCGGCGGCACTCCGGTGCCGGCCGTCGCCACCCGGGTGACCCAGGGCGCCATCGAGCGCTCCAACGTCTCGGGCGTCGCCGAAATCACCGAGATGATCCGGGTGCAGCGCGCCTACGAAAGCCTCGCCACCAGCATGCAGAAGCAAGATGACCTCCGCCGCACGGCCATTCAGCGCCTCGGCGAAGTCAGCGCATAAGGAGATTTGGGATGAAAGCTCTCTACATCGCATCGAGCGGCATGGCGGCGCAGGAGCGCAACGTCGAAGTCATCTCGAACAACATCGCCAACATGCGCACCACCGGCTTTAAGAAGCAGCGCGCCGAATTCCAGGACCTGATCTACCAGGCCTATCGCCGCTCCGGTGCCTCCACCTCCGACCAGGGCACCCTCGTGCCGGCCGGCATCGAGATCGGCTCGGGCGTCAAGACCGCCGCCACGCCGCGCGTCATGACGCAGGGCTCGGTCTCGCCCACCGAAAAGGAACTCGACGTCGCCATCAGCGGCGAAGGCTTCTTCCCGATCCAGTTGCCCGACGGTCGCACTGCCTATACCCGCGACGGCTCGTTCGAGCGCGACGACACCGGCCAGCTGGTGACCATCGATGGCTATACCGTGCAGCCGAGCATCACCATTCCGGGCGATGCCACCGGCGTCTCGATCAGCGCCGACGGCATTGTCGAGGCCTTCCTCCCCGGCGCCACCGCGCCGACCCAGCTCGGCCAGCTGCAGACCGCCCGCTTCGTCAACAAGTCCGGCCTGCAGTCGCTGGGCGAAAACCTGTTCGCCGAAACCGCCTCGAGCGGCGCCGCCCAGGTCGGCACCCCCAACCAGGACGGTCTGGGCAATCTGATGCAGGGCTATCTCGAAATGTCCAACGTCAACGCCGTCACCGAAGTCGCCGACCTGATCGCAGCGCAGCGCGCCTACGAGATGAACGCCCGCGTTATCTCCGGCGCCGATCAGATGCTCCAGGCCACGAGCCAGCTGCGGTAAGGGAGACACCAGATGAACCTGTTCAAGACCTTCGCCCTCGCCGCCGCGCTGACAGTCCTGGCCGGCCCCGCCCTCGCCCTGCCGTCGCTGAAAGCCGACGTCACCGTCACCGCCGCCATCGTCACCGTCGGCGACATGTTCGAGGACGCCGGATCGCTGGCCGAACTGGCGCTCTTCCGCGCCCCCAAGCCGGGCACCACCGGCATTGTCGACCTCGGCGCTGTCACGCACGCGGCCAAGCTCATCGGCCTGACCGATTTCGAAAATGTCGGCGTGGCCCGGGTCCGCGTCTCGCGCATGGCTTCGGTCGTTGACCAGGCCATGCTGCGCGACCTGATCACCACCGATCTGACGACACGCGGCATCATCCCGGCTGACGTGATCGCCGAACTCTATTTCGACAAGGCCGACCTCAGCTTCAACGCCGAGGCCGTCGACCAGCCGGTCCGCTTGATCAACGTGCGCTACCTGCCCGGCAGCGCCAGTTTCAGCGCAAGGTTCGAAATCGCCGGCACCGACCTGCCCGTCGACGTCGACGGTCGCATCGAACTGATGGTCGAGGCGCCCCATCTGGTCGCGCCGCGCCCGGCCGGCACTATTCTCGCGCCGGGCGATATCGAAATGAAACTCGTGCCGCTCAAGTATGCCGAGACCACGGGCGTGATCGATCTTGGCCAGCTTGTGGGCAAGCAGCTCGACCGGGCTGGTCGCGGCGGCCTGATGCTGCGCGCCGGTGACGTCAGCGAGCCGCTGGTGGTGCAGCGCAACGCCATGGTGACCGTCTATTTGCGGTCCGAGCTGATGACCCTGTCGGTCAAGGGGCTGGCCCTGAACAGTGCCGCCATCGGCCAGCCGGTCCAGGTGCTCAACACCGTCTCCAAGAAGATCCTCAGCGGTACCGCCCTGCCCGGCGGCGGCGTCGAAATGACCTCTACCCTCAACGTGGCCGGCCTTTAGGGCGCGACCGGAGTGACCCAGATGAAAACGCTCAACCTGTTTGCCACCCTTGCCCTCGTCACCCTGCTCGCCGGCTGCTCGACCATGGATCGTCTCGCCTCGGTCAACCAGGCGCCCACGCTGACCGCCATTGCCGACCCGACCGCCAAGCCGGGCTACCAGCCGGTCAACATGCCTATGCCGCAGGTCGTCGCCGCCTCCTACCAGCCCAACTCGCTGTTCTCCAACGAGGCCCGCGGTTTCTTCAAGGACCAGCGCGCCCACAAGATCGGCGACATTCTGACCGTCCTGGTCACCATCGACGACAGCGCCAAGATTTCCAACTCCACCGGCCGCAGCCGGGACTCGGCCAGCTCGGGCAGTGTCGGGGGCGTACTCGGCTCGATCTTCAACAAGCAGGTGCCCATGGTCGACATCGACGCCACCGGCGAGATCAACACCGCCGGCTCGTTGTCCGACAGCGGCACCGGCTCGGTGAACCGGTCTGAAGCGCTCGAAACCCAGGTGGCCGCCGTCGTCACCCAGGTCCTCTCCAACGGCAACCTCGTCATCGAAGGTCGCCAGGAAGTGCGGGTCAACTTCGAGGTTCGCGATCTGGTCGTCGCCGGCATCGTCCGCCCCGAGGACATCCACGCCGACAACACCATTCCTTCGAGCAAGATCGCCGAAGCCCGCATCTCCTACGGCGGCCGCGGCCAGATCACCGATGTGCAGCAGCCGCGCTACGGCCAGCAGATCGCCGACGCCATCATGCCCTTCTAGGGCGACCCGGTCCCGCCTGTCGCGCGTTTCCCCCATTCGGCGCGACAGGCAGCTGGCAGGTTCCAGAACGGAACATGCCCCCCAGGGGCGCAGTCTCCCCGGCTGCGCCCCTTCCCCTTTTGAAAGCGAGGAGGGGTAGCCAGTAGCGAATAGCCAGGAGGGAATGGCGTGACCCGGCGCTTCCCATTCGCTACTCACTATTCGCTATTCACTACTCGCTCCGAGGATCCCATGACCAATTCCGCTTTCGACAAGCTCGACGCCTTGGGCAAAAAGCTCGAGGCGCTCGATCACGCGCAATCCATGCTGTTCGTCGATGAAGCGGTCAACATGCCCGCTGGCGGCGGCGAAAAGCGCGCCGAGGCGATGTCGGTGCTGGCCGGCATGCAGCACGAGATGGCGACCGCGCCCGAAATCGCCGACTGGATCGGCGCGGCTGAGGGTGAGGATCTCGACGACATGCAGCGCGCCGCGCTGCGCGAGTTCCGCCGCAGCTACACCAACGCCACCTGCCTCTCCACCGACTTCGTCCGGCGTCAGGTCAATGCCCGCATCCGCTCCGAGCAGCTCTGGCGCGAGTTGCGCCCCTTGGGCGACTGGAAGGGCTTTCTCCCCGCCTTCGAGGGCATCGTGGCCACGGTGCGCGAGGAAGCGCAGTTGCGGGCCGACGTTCTCGGCCTCGCGCCCTACGACGCCATGATGGAACAGTACGATCCGGGCAACCGCATGGCCGAGATCGATCCGGTCTTTGGCAATCTGAAGGCCTTCCTCAAGGATTTCATCCCCCAGGCCCTGGCACGTCAGGCGGATAAGCTCGCTGCCCGGCCGCTCAAGCCGCTCAACGCCCCCTTCCCCATCGAAAAGCAGAAGGCCCTCGGCCTGGCCATGATGGAAGCGCTGGGCTTTGATTTCGAGCATGGCCGGCTCGACATCTCGCATCATCCGTTCTGCGGCGGTGTGCCCACCGATGTGCGCATGACCACGCGCTACACCACGGCCGAGTTCCTCTCTTCGCTCATGGGCATCCTGCATGAGACCGGCCACGGTCTTTACGAGCAGGGCCTGCCCAAGGCCTGGTCGCACTGGCCGCTCGGCAAGGCCCGCGGCATGGCCATCCACGAGAGCCAGAGCCTGTTCGTCGAAAAGCAGATCGCCCGCTCGCCGGCCTTCTGGGAATGGGCCTTGCCGCATGTCCGCGAACATCTGGGCGCCGACGCCGTCGCCGGCTGGGAACTCGACGACATCCTTGCCCATGTGCATCTGATCGAGCGCGGCCTCATCCGCGTCGATGCCGACGAGGCCACCTACCCGCTGCATGTCATCCTGCGCTACGAGATCGAAAAGGATCTGGTCAGCGGGGCACTGGCGCCGCGCGACGTCCCCGAAGTCTGGGACGCCAAGATGCAAGAATACCTTGGTCTGTCCACCATCGAGGATCCCGCCAACGGCCCCATGCAGGACGTGCACTGGCCCAGCGGCGCCATCGGCTATTTCCCGAGCTACACGCTGGGCGCACTCATCGCCGCGCAGCAATGGGTCGCCATCGAAAAGGCCAACCCCGCGGTCGAAGACGACCTGCGGCACGGCCGCTTCGTCGGAGTCAATGACTGGCGACGCGACAATATCTGGTCGCAGGCCTCACGCTGGTCGACCCCCGAGCTGCTGGTCCGGGCCACTGGCGAAAAGCTCGACGCCCGCCACTTCGCCGCCCACCTGCAGCGCCGCTACCTCAGCTAGGGACGCGGCAGCTGTCGCGCAGCGCCCGGATCTCGTCGGCTATTTCGGTCAGCCGGAAGTTGACGTTGAGCGAGCGCTGCCGCACTGGCGTCATCCGCACCTTGATGGTCGTGCCGCCATTGAGCGAGTCGAGGAACGCGGTTGTCTCCCGCACACTGCCGAACAGCAGGGATTGATTGTCGTCCGAGGCCTGCATGGTGCGCACCTGGGTCGGACCCTGGTCGATCTGCAGCGTCACCGGCGCGATGTCCCCAGTGGCCGACACTGCCTGCCCGGCAAAGCTGAACCGCACTTCGGGGGCCTGCTCGACGCAGGCAAAGCTGAGCGTCGCCGGAGCGCGCCCGCTGGGACGCGCCGGGATGAGCTGTTCAGACTCAAGAACGATCCCGTCCACCGGCACAGTCGGCCCCGAACCGCGGAACACCCCGTCATAGCAGGCCAGCCGCTCGGCATCGTCACCGATCGCCGCGCAGCTCTCCCCCGATTGCGCCACACTCGGACCGACCCACAGGGCTGCCATCACCACGCCCAGCAACAACTTCGCGCTTGTTCTCATGAGCAGCAATATCGTGGTTCCCCTGGACGATTGCTAGGTCCGATACCAGGGTCGTAACGACAAGTTCATGCCGCGCCAAGCATCTCGATGCCGCAGCTCAACCCGAACCGGCCGACGACGCACCCCCCTCGCCAGCATCAGGCCGGCGTTCGATCTCAGGGCCAATCGACCGCGCCCAGTCGGAGAGGCGCTGCCAGCGGAAGCTCCAGCTCCGCCAATCGACCGGGCCGGCCAGCAGCCGATCGGTCATGTCCTCGGCAAACACCCGGAAATCGGCGAGATCGCTCTCCGACCGCCCCTGTGCCTTTGCAAGGTACATTTGCACTGCCGGCAGCGCCGACGGCCCGAGCTCCCAAAGATAAGCCAGATCCAGCGACTGGCCCTTGCCACCCAGTTCGCGGCTGTTCTCGACGTTGAACTGCGCGATCACCGCAGAAAAATCGACGAACGCCGTTACAAACAGAGTCAGCCCCAGCGCCGCCAGATTGCTGGTGATCAGCCACGCGTTCGACCGGCGCCACAGGATGCGCAGCAGGATCAGCACCAGCCCGACGGCCACCAGGCCCATCCAGATCCCGGCAGCGACCCGCATTTCGGTCAGCGAATAGACCTGCACGTAAAGATCGAGCCGCAGGATCGAGGAGATCACCAGCAGCACGTTCTGCCCGATCCAGACATAGACCAGTTGGCGGATCAGCGGCGCCTCCTGCGCCGGACCGCCCGGCCGCAGCGCCACCAGCACGAAGCCGGCCGCCAGCAGCGCCGTCGCGATCAGCGGATAGGCGCCACGATGGGCATAGTCGGCATAGCTCAGCCCATCGGGCAGCCGGACGCCGCCCCAGAGGTAGAGCACGTCCATCACCGTCTGCACCGCAAACAGCAGGTTGAACACGATCAGCGAGCGCAGGATGGCGGCACGGCCGAACAGCAGGCTTTCCGGCGATGGCCGGACCGGCCCCTGCATCTGGCGCTGTTTCGGCCAGCCAAGGAGCCGTGGCCGCAGCAGCGGCCAGAGCACCGCCCCCACCAGCACCCACAGCGCGACGCGCCAGGGCTGCAGCAGGTCGAGCGTGCTCTCGACCCGGATGGCCCGCAACACGTCTTCGATGACCGGATTGGCCGCCGAAAACAGCAACAGGAAAGCCAGGGCGAACCCTACCGGAACGAGCCAGGTCAAGAGGCCCCGCAACAGCCGGCCATGGAGGCCCTTCCACGCCTTTCCAGCCAGCAGTCGCAACAGATCCGCAGGCAATCGAAACGGCGCGAGCACTCCAAAGCGCAGCAGAGTGCCCGTCAAATCCTCGAAACGGCGCGGCAGGCAGCGCGCCGTCGCCAGCGCCAGTAGGCTGGTCCCGGTCAGGGCCACCAGAACCCCGATCAGCGATGGCGCCTCGATCAGCGGCAGCAGGCTCACCGCCCACACGATCCCGGTCACCACCACGCTGCGATCAGTCCGTCTCGCGCGGCTCAGCGCAAGCAGCGCGATGCCGATCGCGGCAAACACCAGCGCCAGATTGAGGCCGGGCGGCAGCACCTGCCAGACCAGCAGATCGGTCCCGACCAGCAGCACGGCAAAGGCCAGGACTGCACGAGTCGTGCGGCCCCAGCCGGCGCGGGGCCGTGAGGCTGTCGATAGGAGTTCGGTCACTTCGTCCCTCGTCGCTCGCCCCCGCGATCACCGGCACTCTGCCGCTCGATTGGGGCGAGATGGCGATGGCCAAAAAGAAAGGCCCGCGACGCGGGCCTGGGCAGTGACTGGATGGTTGGCTTATTCGTCCCGGTAGACTTTTTCGCGGCGCTCGTGGCTTTCCTGCGCCTCGAGGCTGAGTGTGGCGATCGGGCGCGCGTCCAGACGCGCAATTCCGATCGGGTCCCCCGTTTCCTCGCAATAGCCGTAAGTGCCTTCATCGATACGCTTGAGGGCTGCGTCGATCTTGGAGATCAGCTTGCGCTGACGATCCCGGGTGCGCAGTTCAAGAGCCCGATCACTTTCCGACGAGGCTCGGTCCGCCATGTCGGGGTGGTTCTGGCTTTCTTCCTGAAGGTTTTCCAGCGTCTCGCGACTCTCGCGAAGGATTTCGTCCTTCCATGCGTTCAGCTTGTGCCGAAAGTACTCCCGCTGACGCGGGTTCATAAACGGCTCGTCTTCTGTGGGCCGGTATTCAAGAACTTCAGCGGATGACATTGCTTACTCGACTCCGACATACCCCTACGGCCGGCCTTATAGTTCCGTCACCCAAGCCGGGCAAGCGGGGAACGATATGGTCATTAATTCGTGTGAGAGCGCGGCAATCCTGCATCAAGCAGGCGGGAAAAGCCCGCGTTTGGCCAATTCGACCCGGGCGCGCAGTTCGATATCGTCGAGCAGTCCGTCCAGTCCGGGCTCGCCCCGCTCCCGGGCCTGCCCGATCAGCGTCATCAGCTCGCCGAGCCGCTCGACGCTCGTCGCCCCGACAAGGAGATCGGCCTTGATGCCTTCGAGCGCATCGAGCAGGTGCACACCGCGCCGCACCAGCTTCTTTTTCTTGAGCAGCGGGTCCTCGACGGACTGCAGCGCCAGCAGCGAACCGATATCTTGCGTGGCCGATGCCTGCGCCGGTGCCCCGGCACGTTGGGTCTGCGTGCCGTCATTGACGTGAAAGGCTACGCCCGAGCCGCTGCGCGCCGCTGCGCCGCGGGAGCCGATTGCGCCAGGTCTGATCGTATCGATGCGCACGGGGGACTCAGTTCCTCTTCTGCTCGGCAAATTCTGCCGACAGCCGTTAATACTCCGTTAATCGACCCGGCAGGAACTGCAGCCCACCGCCCCGTTCCGCTCCCCCGCCATTGCCCGGACGCCTGATTTTCCTCAGGTTTTCAAAACTGGCACGGTTCTCGCATTTACCCCCACGACTGCCGCTCCATGGGGATGGATCGGCCCGACCGGGGACGAAGAATGAAGCTTGGATTCGTCAAACATCTGCTGGCCGCCGCCTTGATGGCGGCTTCGCTCATAACGCCGCTCGCGCCGCTCTCGGCGGCCAGTGCCCGTATCAAGGATATCGTCGATATCGAGGGCATCCGTGACAACCAGCTGGTTGGCTATGGACTTGTCGTCGGCCTCAACGGCACCGGCGACAGCCTCAACAACTCGCCCTTCACCAAGCAGAGCCTGCAATCCATGCTCGAACGTCTCGGTGTCAATACGCGCGGCGAGAGCATGCGGACGGCAAATGTTGCCGCCGTGATGGTAACGGCGAACCTGCCGGCCTTTTCCACCCAGGGCAGCCGGCTCGACGTCAATGTCGCGGCGCTGGGCGATTCCAAGAGCCTGCAGGGCGGCACCTTGCTCGTCACCCCGTTGCTGGGCGCCGATGGCGAGGTCTATGCCATCGCACAGGGCTCGGTCACCATCAACGGCTTCCAGGCCTCCGGTGACGCGGCCACCATCATTTCGGGCGTGCCCACCACCGGTCGCATCTCGGCCGGCGGACTGATCGAACGCGAGATCGGCTTCTCGCTCGGCGCCCAGCGCTCCCTGCGCCTGGCGCTGCGCAACCCCGATCTGACCACTGCCCGCCGGATTGCCCTCTCGATCAACGATTTCATCGGTTCGCCCGCCGCCACCCCGGAAGATCCGGCGACCGTACGCATCAACCTGCCTTACGGCTTTAACGGCAATATCGTCGACCTGCTGACCGACATCGAGCAGCTGGTCGTCGACACCGACCTGCCGGCCAAGATCATCATCGACGAGAACTCGGGCATCATCGTCATGGGCCAGGATGTGCGCGTCTCGACGGTCGCGGTGGCCCAGTCCAATCTGACGGTTACCATCGCCGAAAATCCCACCGTGGTGCAGCCTGCGCCGCTGAGCCTGGGGCAGACCGCAGTTCAGCCTGCCACCGACCTGCAGGTCACCACCACCGATTCCAAGCTTGCCGTGGTCCCGACCACCGTATCGCTGCAGGAGCTGGTCGATGGCCTCAACGCCCTGGGCATCAGCCCGCGCGACCTCATCGCCATCCTCCAGGCGATCAAGGCGTCGGGCGCCCTCCAGGCCGAGATTGAGGTGCTGTGATGTCGAACATGATCAGCGGCTTCACCCGTCCGCCGGCCACGCCATTGCCGGCCAATATTGAGCAACTCAAGTCCCAGGCCAAGGAACTCGAAGGCGTGTTTCTCAACACCCTGCTCAAGGAGATGTTCTCGGGCATCAAGACCGACAAGGACAGTTTCGGCGGCGGATTTGCCGAAGAAACCTGGCGCGGCATGCAGTCCGAACAGCTCTCCAACCAGATCGCCGAGAACGGCGGGCTGGGCATTGCCGACGCCCTGCTGGGCGATCTCATCGCCATGCAGGAAGCTGCCCAAAAATCTTCTTATGCCCCTACTCGTGGAGCCAACCGATAATGTCAGCCGCTGAACGCCTAGCCGAACTGGACAGTCTGCCCGGCCGCGAACTTGTCGGGCGCGTCGAAGCCACGCTGAACGCGTTGGTGACCATCATGAACCAGGAGACCACCCTCCTCCGTGCCGGCCATGTCAAGGATGCGAGCCAACTCACTTCGGAAAAGACCCGCCTGGCGCAGGACTATGTCGGGCTCTCCCGCTCCGTGCAGCGCCAGTTGCTGCGCCTGCGCGCCGAGGTCCCCGTCGATCTCGACCGACTGCGCGGTGGGCACGAGCGCCTTGCCACGCAGATGGCAGAAAATCTGCGCGTCATCGCCACGGCCAAGGATGTCACCGAGTCCATCCTCACCGAGGTCGCCGACACGATCGGCGCCCAGGGCCGCACGCGCACCTATGGCGCCTCGGGACAGATTCAGTCCGGTTCCGCAAGCCACGCAGCCCGCGGCATCGCCGTCAACCGCGCGCTCTGAACATCTCCGGTTTTATGAAAATGCAGGCGCCGGCTTGAACGCCGGCGCAATTGCTTTGCGCCAACCTCTCGTCTTGGAGGCCAAGAAGGCCAGACGCTTCGGCTCTGCCGTTGTGTCGTTACAGGACGGGACCGATGAGCGCCAGGATCGCGCCGGATACGATTGGAGCCGTGGCTCCGGTTGCCGACTATCGGCAGCCGACGCCGGTGGTCAGTTCGCCCCCCGTTACGTCCAGACTCCAATCGAGCGACATCGCCGAGAACGGCAGTTTGGGCACGTCGACCGGACTGGCGCGCAGCAACACGCCGCCAGTTCCAGAGCGGACGCCGGCACCCCCTCCGCCCCTGCCGCCGATCGAAAAGCCCGGGGCCGACTACGTCCGGGCCGTGATTTCGGGCGCGCTCGCGCCACGTCCCACTTCGGCACAGGAACTGTTCGCCCGAGTCGGCACCAGCTGGACGCCCCCTGAGTCGGAATACCGCCTCACCGAAAAAATCGCCTGATCCGACGTTAATTCTCTCTGCGGCGACGTAAGGCAAAATGTGCCGAACCGGCACATTTTGCCTATTTCCATTTTAGTGAATATTTTCAATAGCTTGACTGAGATGTCGGCAGCGTTTGCCGGCAGTCGTTACGCAAAATTAACTGCGTTTGCGCGGCGCTTGTTAACCATTCTTAAGACTCTGGAAGGTTAACTTTCTCTCACTCTCAGGACGAGACCACGCTAGTCAAAGCCATAAGGATCATTAGCAAATGGCCGATATCAACCTCTCACACGCGGTTCGATCGAACCTCCTGAGCCTTCAGTCTACCGCAGCCAACATGGCTAAGACCCAGGAACGTCTTGCCACTGGTTTGAAGGTAAACTCGGCTCTCGACAACCCGACCAACTTCTTCACTGCCTCGGCGCTGAACAGCCGTGCCGGCGACATGGCCAACCTGCTCGACTCCATGTCGAACGGTATCAAGACCATCGAAGCAGCCGACAATGGCATCAAGTCGATCGTCAAGACGGTCGAGACCATGCAGTCCACCCTGCGCCAGGCGCGGCAGGATAAGTCGTGGAAGACGACGTCCTACACGCTCGACACGGCGCGTACGGCAGTGGCAGGCGACAACCTCGAGTTCTCCAATGGCGCGGTCGGCACCACCCCGGTGACGGTCTCGATCAACAAGAGCAGCAACACCACGGCTGCTGCCGTAACGCCGATCCTGCTGGCCGACAACGGCAAGCAGTTCACCGTTTCTGATGGCACGACCGCCACCGCTGACATTACTCTGGCGACGGGTGACACGGCCGCGGTCATTGCCGGCAAGATCAATGCCGCAACGTCCACTGCTGGCAACGGGATCACCGCTTCCGTCAATACCGATGGCACGCTCAAACTCTCGAGCGCGGAAGGTACGCCCATCACCATCGCAAACGGCACCACGACCGGTGGTGTCGCGGTGCTCGGCTTTGCTGGTGTCGCCTACGAGTCAAAGACGGTCGACGAGATTGTCTCTAGCGTCAAAGCCGATGCGTCCCTGACCGACAAGGTCCGCGCCACCAACGACAACGGCAAGCTGCGGATCGAAAACCAGTCGACGGCCGACCTGACCGTGACCGGCGTGACCTCCGGCGGCGCGATCAACGGCCTGTCCGTGACCGACACGATCGGTCGCAACGATGTCCGCCGCAATCTTGTCACCCAGTTCAACGAACTGCGCGATCAGCTCGACAAGTTCTCCGACGATGCGTCCTTTAACGGCATCAACTTGCTGCGCGGCGACAAGCTCAAGCTGACGTTCAACGAAACTGGCTCTTCGACTATCGAGATCCAGGCCAAGGACGAGGCTGGCGTCGCCACCGACATCGGCAATACCAGCTTGGGCATCGAGCTGGTCGAACCCTCCGATTTCGACAGTGACGCGACGCTGGACGTGAAGCTGAACGATCTCAAAGGCTCGCTCGACTTCCTGCGCTCGCAGTCGTCTTCCTTCGGTTCGAACCTGTCGATCGTGCAGAACCGCACGGACTTCACCAAGAACATGATCAACACCCTTGAAACCGGTGCCGCCAACCTGACCCTGGCCGACACCAACGAAGAAGCAGCCAACCTTCTCGCCCTGCAGACGCGCCAGCAGCTGTCCTCGACAGCCCTGTCGATGGCGTCGCAGGCCGACCAGGCCGTGCTGCGACTGTTCTAGGCCAGAACGGCCTGATTATTCGCCAGAAGGCAGGTCACCGGGAAGGCGGGCATTTTGCCCGCCTTCTTGTTTTTTGGACCCTTTGTCGCCCCCAGACTGGGCATTCGACTGCTCGTTGCATTTTGGCACGACCGTCAACACCTCATTAACTCATTGAAAATGCTTCCAAATAAGCGCCAGTTGCGAGACCGGCATTAAGACTTCTTTACGTCTTGGCCGCAATATTGGCCCACGCGTCTCAGGAAGAGCCGCATCTTTTTCGGAACCCAGAAAGGGACCACCAAATGGACGTCAATCTCTCTAAGGCCGTTCGCCAGAACCTGCTCTCGCTGCAGTCGACAGCCAAGTCGATGGCTGAGACCCAGAACCGCCTGGCCACTGGCCTCAAAGTGAACTCGGCGCTCGACAATCCCTCGAACTTCTTCACTGCTTCGTCGCTGAACAGCCGCGCCGGTGACATGGCCAACCTGATGGACTCGATGTCCTCTGGTATCAAGACCATCGAAGCCGCCGACAACGGCCTGAAGTCGATCACCAAGACCGTTGAATCGATGCAGTCCACGCTCCGTCAGGCGCGCCAGGACAAGTCGTTCAAGACCGAATCCTACACCCTCGATACCGCTCGTACGGCTGTTGCCGGCGACAATGTCGAGTTCTCGGGCGGTTCGGTTGGCTCGACCAACGTTGCTGTCTCGATCAACAAGAGCACCAACACTACGGCCGCTGCCGTCACCCCGATCCTGCTCGCCGACAACGGCAAGCAGTTCACCGTGTCCGACGGCACCACCGCAACTGCCGACATCACGCTGGCAACCGGTGATACCGCTGCCGTCATCGCCGGCAAGATCAATGCCGCAACCACGACGGCCGGTAACGGCATCACTGCGTCGGTCGATACCGATGGCAAGCTCAAGCTCTCGAGCGCTGAAGGCACCGCCATCACTGTCGCGAACGGTACCACCACCGGTGGTGTCGCGGTTCTCGGCTTTGCCGGCGTCGCCTACGAGTCCAAGTCGGTTGACGAAATCGTGTCTTCCGTCAACAGCACGGCTGCCCTGACCGACAAGATCCGGGCCTCCAACGACAATGGCAAACTGCGTATCGAAAACCAGTCGACTGCCGACCTGACCGTGACCGGTGTTGCTTCCGGTGCGCTCAATGGTCTGTCCGGCACCGACGATATCGGCGGCAATGACGTTCGCAAGAACCTGGTCAAGCAGTTCAACGAGCTGCGCGATCAGCTCGACAAGTTTGCCGACGACGCTTCGTTCAACGGTATCAACCTGCTCCGTGGCGACAAGCTCAAGCTGACCTTCAACGAAACCGGGACCTCGACCATCGAGATCCAGGCCAAGGACGAAGACGGTGCGGCAACCTCGATCAACAATACCGAACTGGGTATTGCAGCTGCCGTGGATGCCGACTTCGACTCTGACGCCACCATCGACACCAAGCTCTCGGGCCTTGGCGATGCTCTCAACAGCCTGCGTTCGCAGTCGTCGACCTTCGGTTCCAACCTCTCCGTGGTTGAAAACCGTCAGGACTTCACCAAGAACATGATCAATACCCTCGAAACCGGTGCCGCCAACCTCACGCTGGCCGACACCAACGAGGAAGCAGCCAACCTGCTCGCTCTGCAGACCCGTCAGCAGCTGTCCTCGACGGCTCTGTCGATGGCTTCGCAGGCCGACCAGGCCGTGCTCCGCCTGTTCTAAGCCAGAAGGCTTTATCGATCGGATGGAAGGCGGGCTCCGGCCCGCCTTCTGCTTTTTCGCTCTATCCGATCGCCCGCGGCATGCAAGAAAGCCAAGCATTGCGGGCTCGAAACGCGCATAATCGGCGGATCGGAATCAATCGAAAGCCAGTCCTATGTCCTTGAAAGTCGAGCTGAAGCCGGGCGAGAAGCTGATCATCGGCAATTGCGTGGTCACCAACTCGGACCAGCGCACGCGCCTGTTCATCGATGGCAAGGCGCCCATCCTGCGCGAAAAGGACATCCTGACGCCCGAGACCGCCGACAGCCCGGCTAAGCGGATCTACTTTGCCGTCCAGTTGATGTACATCGACGACGACGTCGAGCGCTTGCGCGGCGATTATTTCAAGCTGATCAACGACATAGTCACGGCAGCGCCGTCGACCATTCAACTTGTCGACCAAATCAATAACGAGATATTAACCGGCGAGTTGTACAAAGCTCTCAAGGCAGCGAAAAAGCTGATCCAGTACGAGCAGGAACTTCTCGCCAATGCAACATAGTGCAGCGCATGCCTACCAGCAGGTCGGCAAGCAGACAGTTAGTCCTCGCGTTCTTGAAGCCAACCTTCTCTCCCGTGCTGCAGCACAGATGCAGATCGTGCGTGATGACTGGGACAACAAGCGCCATGAGCTCCGGGACGCTCTGCTGTTCAATCGCAAGCTCTGGAACATTTTTCTGACTTCGGTGACCGCCGAGTCCAGTCAGTTGCCCGACAAGCTGCGCGAGAACATCGCCAATCTTGGGCTGTTTGTCATGAAGCAGACCGTGTCCATGCAGGACAATCCCATTCCCGGCAAGCTCGACACACTGATCAACATCAACCGTGAGCTCGCCGCCGGCCTGCGCGCCGCCAAGAGCGCTGCCGACGCCGGCTGATTGCGCGACCAATATCTCCAGTTGAAAGGCCCCCGTCACCGGGGGCCTTTTGCAATTCTGGGGGTCGTCTCAGCGGAGATAGTTGACCAGGGAGAGCTGGCTCAGCATGGCCGTCGTCTGGTAGCTGGCCTCCAGCCGGGTCTTGAGCGCCAGGATCTCCATCGCCACCACTTCGGTCGGCGCCTCTTCGATATCTTGCAGCATGTTGCTGAGCTGCGCCTTGTGCGCAGTGTGCCGCTCGGCCACCGCACCGGTCGTTGCCTTGGCGAGACCCAGCTCGACCGCGATCATTTCGATCGACCCCTTGGTGGAAGCGACGTCCTCCGAGAGCCTTTGGTTGTTGCGCGCCGTCATGGCGTTGTAGCGATCGGTCGCGAATGGGTCGGACTTGGGAAAGTTCTGGATAGCCATGGTCGCGAGCGCCTTGACCAGATTGACCATGCCCTTCTCGGTGCCCTCAACGCCGTAGGCCACCGTAGCCCCCTCCCCGACCTTGGCCGTCACCGAGCGGCGCGGATCGGCGCTGTCGCCGCCCTTGTACCAGAACACGGTGTTGGCCGTCGTGCCGTTGACGACGCCGGTCGCAGTCGTGGCGGTCGCGGGCGGGGTCAGGTCAACCCGCTGGGGCACTTCGCCATTGCCGAAAAAGAAGTCGTCGGCAGCGCGGTAGGCCGACGCGGTCACCAGCGTCCCCTGCGCCTTGTCGACGACAGCCAGCCCCAGAGCTGCTGCGAAATTGGCCGCCGTGGTATCGGCATCGACCCCGATCTGGAAGCTGGTCTTGCTGTTGGGATCGGTGGTTGCGGTCAGTGTGAAGGATTCGGTGGTGTCGTCCGGCATCTTGAGCGTCACCGTCACCGATTCACCGACCCCCGGCACGGCGGCGAAGGCCGCCGAGACATTGGGCGGGGTGCCTGCCGGCGCCGTCACGCTGATAGCGCTGGAGGGACTGTTGACGGTAATGGCCGAGACCTTCATGCCATACGCATGCACCACGCCGCCGTCTTCGGTGAGCTGAACCGAACTGGTGGTCGGCTGGGTGATGGCGAGCCGGCCCATATTGCCGGTGCCAACATCGGCCGCCTTGCGTTCGGCGACGTAGTTGATGAAACCCATGCGGTTGCCGTCGCCGTTCAGGACGGTCAATCCGTCCTCGACCGGGCGGTTCTCGGTCTTGTCGCCGCCAAACAGATAGCGGCCGGCGACATCGACATTGAGCAGGGTCATCACTTCGTCAAACCGGGCCGCCGCCAGGGCGGGCGCGGTATCGAAATTGAGGCTGGACTGGCCGCCTGAGCCCGACAGGGTGACGGCGCGCATGTCGGACTCGACGATGTCGAGCCGGCTCACGGTCTGATCCAGCACGTTGAGCCGCAGGTTCACGCTCTTGATGCTGTCCTGGTAGCTGTCGATGCGGGTGATGCGTTGCCGCAGGGCCAGGTCGAAATAGCGATCCGAGCCCATCTCGCTCAGTCGCGACGCCTTGAGCCCCGACGACAGCTGCGTCTGCAGCGTGTCGTACCGTTCCTTCATCCCCATGATGTTGGTGATGCCGCTCGAGAGCGGGAACATCGAACGATTGATGATGGCGTTTGCCATGGGCCTACCTCACCGAACTCATGAGAGACTCGATCAATTCCTGAGCGATCGACATGACGCGCGCGTTAGCGGCGAAGGCGTTCTGCAATTCCATCAGCCGGGCCATTTCTTCGTCCACGTCCACGCCGTAATCGGCCTCAAGCCGCTCGCCCAGCGCGTCCAGCGTCAGCTTCTGCGTATCGTTGTCGGCGATCGAGGACGCAGCAGCATTGCCCTGGTAGTTGATCGCCTGGCTGATGAAGTCGCTGACCGTGCCCGCCAGCCGCGAACTCGCCCCATTGCGAATGCTTCCCGGCCCACCGGCAAAGCGCAAATCCTCGAGATTGCTGACAAGCGCATTGACACGGCCGGCGTCGCCCAGCGACCCACCCAGCTCGTATTGCACCAGCAGCTTGTTGTCCTGCATCACCGCCGGATTGACGCTGATCCGCCCGGCAAAGCCACGCGTCTGCCCGACGCCATCGAGCGTGTTGGTGAAGGCCGAATTGTTGAGGTCCACGAACAGTTGCAGCGCCGTACCATCGCCCTGCAGCGCCGATGAGGTGACCCGCTTGGTCAGCGAGTACATGTCGGTTGTCCCGGCTGCGCCGTCGTCAGTGATCCGGATGGTATCGCCGACCGGGTTGGTGACGATCAGTCCGCCGCCGAGCTGGTTCTGGAGCTGCGCGGCCACCGCTGCCGTGCCGCCCGAGAAGTCGAGGCCAATGACCCGCGCCCCGTTGGCATCGGAATAATCCAACGGCAGCTTGGCGGCATCGTCCACCCGCAGCACGCGGACAGTCTTCTGCACGCCGTTCTGCAGGAAGTTGAAGGTGAACTCGTTGCCGTTCTGCAGATTGCCGATATCGAGCTCGTAGCCCGAGTTCGCGCCCGAGGTGACCCCAGTACCGGCAGTCGCCTGGGTCGACATCGCCAGGGCGAGCGTGGCAGCGATGGTGTCGAGCTGATCCTGCGCCTGGACCAAGTGATTGTCGCGCAGCTCGATGAGACCTTTGAGCTCGCCCGAACGCAGTACGTTCTGCTTGACCAGATCGATATTCAGGCCCGACGCCGTGGTCACCGAGAGCTTGCCGACGCCGGTCAGAGCGTCGTCGGAATTGAACTGCGAGTTTGCCGAAAGGGCACCGGCGCTGGCAAAGGAAAAGACCGATGCCTTGCCGTCGAGCACACCGACGCCTGAGCGGGTCATCAAGGCGACCGACCCGTCGGTGCGATAATCGACGGTCAGGTCCATCTGCTCGGAGAGCGAACCGATCAGCCGGTCGCGCTGGTCCATCAGGGTGGCGCGAGACGCCGGGTCGATGCCCTGGTCGATCAGCCGGCCATTGATCTTTTCCAGCGACTGGAGGCGCGAATTGATGTCGTCGACGCTGGTTGCGAGCTTGCTTTCGATCTCGCGCCGAAGCGACTGAATATCTGACGTAAACCGATTGAGCGTGCCGGCCAGAACCTGCGCCTTCTGTACCGTCTCGGCGCGGGTGGCGAAGTTGTCGGGGCTGGTAGAGAGCGTGTTGAGCGAACCCTCGAAATCGGCAAAGGCACTGTCGAGGGAGCCGGTCGTCCCGGGCTTGCCGAACAGCACCTGAACGCGGTCCAGGTAGCTCGCCTGCACCGACGAGAAGCCTGAATCCGACACAGCCCGCGTATAGTGTGACTGCAGCGCCTGGTTGAAGGTCCGCTGCAGCTGGCCTTCTCGTGCATAGGTGGAGTTGACGCCCAGCGAGTCGATGACGCTGACGCTGCGGCGATGATAGCCCGGCGTTCCGGCATTGGCGACATTGTGCGACAGCACGTCGAGAGCAGCCTGCCCGACGCGCATGCCGCTCAGGGCGTTGCTCAATGTTACCGAAAGACCCATTCACCCACTCCTTGCGACGACGGGTCAGGCGCACCTAGCGCGCCCGACCAAGGTCAACCTGCTCCCTAGCGGAGCATGTTGAGGGCTTCCTGCAGCATCTGGTCGGCGGTCGACACGATGCGCGTACCGGCCGCATAGGCCTGCTGCGTCACGATGAGTTTGGTGAACTCTTCCGAGATGTCGGTGTTGGACGATTCCAGCGACGAGCCGGAAATGCCGCCACCATTGTCGAGCACCGGCTCACCCGAGTCCGAGGTCGCCGCAAACACGCCGCCATCTTCACGCTTGAGTTGGTTGACGGCGTTGAAGTTGGCGGTGACGACCTGCGCCACTTCCACCGTCTCGCCATTGTCGTAGGACACCGCCACACGACCGGCATCATTGACGCCGACCGACACATACTTGCCCGCCGGATAGCCATTCTGGCCCAGCGCGACCTCTGCCGTGCCGTTCGGGTCGGCAAACTGGGTGAGACCGCCCGTGCCATGCTGCAGGCGGACGTCGCCGATGACCACGCCATTGACCGTCAAACCGGTAAGGTCGGTGTGATCGATTGCCGGGCTCGGCGAACCGTTGGTGCCGAAGGTGTAGTTGCCGCCATACTTGGTCCACATGGTCTGCGTCCCCGTGGCCTGGGCATTCGTGGCGACATAGAGGTTCCAGACCTCGGCGCCACCATTGAGGGTCGAGTTGACCTTGGCCCAGCGCATCTGCACGTTGGCCGGCGCACCATTGGCCGAATAGACCGAAATCGCGCCACCCGAGATCGACTGGCGGACGAACTCGTCGCTCTCGTTGGCCGGAATGCTGGTGACGCGTGCCGAAAGCCGCTGCGACGCCGACACCGTCGGCGCCGTGGTGGCATTGGCCAGGTCAAAGCCCGTGGCAGTCGAGCCCGTGGTGTTGTCCGTGACGGTGATGCTCGAGGTAATATCGCCCGAGGTGATCCTGATTACGCCGCCGACCACGCCGACTGTAGTACCGGCAGGCGCGCCGTTGGCTATCAAGTCGGACTGAATATGGGTGAGCACACCGCCCACGCCACCCACTGTTGTTGAGGCGGTCAGGTCGATATTGAGCAAGGCCGTGCCGCCGGCATTGGTAAAGGTGTAGGTCCGGTTGGCGCCACCCACCTGGATCTGGATCGTGTCGCCATTGCTCGCGATGGTGGTCGACGCCGCAGCAGCCGTTGTCGTCGCGCCACCGACCGTCGCTGCCGTATCCGCAACCAGCGCAGGCGTCACATTGGTGAAATCGGCTGCGTTGAGCAGCTCGCTCCCCGCTGTCTGCGAGTCTTCGTAGGCACGGGTCTTGGGCAGCTGCGGCAGATTGAGCTGGTAGTCGATGCGGGTGGTCTGCTGCGCCGGCAAGAAGGCCGTTGAAATCTTCAAGACCTGCGGCACCGAGCCGGAGATGTTCTGGGTCTGCGGGTCGATCGGCAGACCCTTCAGATAGTACCCAGCGCCGTTGACAAGGTAGCCACCCTTGTTGATCTCGAAGTCGCCGCGCCGCGTGTAGTAGTTGGCGCCCGAGAACAGCGCCGTCCCGTCCGACTGGCCGATGGTCGGTTCGACCACGAAAAAGCCGCTGCCGTTGATGGCCATGAAGGTCTCGGTCGACGCGCTCTTGACGTCACCCTGCAGGTTATTGGTCGAGCGCGACTGGGCGAGCACCGAACCTGCCGTCTGCCGCTTCTGCGGCGCGTCCGGGATCAAGTCCTTGAAATCGGTATCGATACGCTTGAAGCCGGTGGTCTGGCTGTTGGCAATATTGCCCGAGATGTTCTCGAGCGCGAATGACTGGGCGCGCAGACCCGTCACCGCCGTCGACATTGCACCATAAATGCCCATTCGTTACTCCTTGGACCCCATTCCTGGCGTGCACACACGCATTTCCAGCCTGTGCAATGCAGGCGCCGTGCCAATTCGAAACCGCATTGATATTGCTTGGATTTTCTCGGGTCGGCGGAGGCGAGACAGTGCCAGGGCGGCAGAAGAATCCGAGCAGACCGGCAGATTCTGCCGCCTCGCTTGCTTGTATGCCCGGCGCGGTTCCGCTAAACGCAAGTCCCGGATCGGGCGAGACAAAATGCTCTTTGCTGCTGCTGATGAGTTCGCGACTGCGCCGCGCCACGCGGTGACGGTGTTCGGCATGGCCGGCGTCGGCAAGACGCGGCTGGCCGCCATTCTGCGCAAGTCGAACTGGTTCCACTACTCGGTGGACTACCGCATCGGCACCCGGCACATGGGCGAGTTCATCGTCGACAACTTCAAGGCCGAGGCCATGAAGGTGCCGTTCCTGCGCGATCTGCTGCGCTCGGACTCGATCAAGATCGAGAGCAACATCACCTTTTCCAATCTCGACCCGCTCTCGACCTATCTCGGGCGGCCCGGCAGTACCGCCAAGGGCGGCCTGCCGCTTGCCGAATATCAGCGTCGGCAGGAGCAGCACCGCGTCGCTGAAATCGCCGCCCTGCAGGAGATCGGGCTGTTCAGCGCCCGGGCGCACGATCTTTATGGCTATGACGATTTCATCGCCGATACCGGCGGCTCACTGATCGAGGTGGTGGATCACACCAATCCCGAAGACCCCGTGATCAAGGCGCTGACCGCGCACTCGGCTCTGCTCTACATCCGTGGCACCGAAGCGGATGCGCACGAGCTGGTACGCCGTTTCAAGGCCAGCCCCAAGCCGATGTATTACCAGCCGCCTTTCCTTGTGCAGAAATGGGCGGAGTTCAAGGCGATAAACGGAGTTGCGGACGACACAGACGTGGACCCCGATGCCTTCGGCGCCTGGGGTTTCGAGGCCTTGCTGCGTGACCGCCTGCCGCGCTACCAGGCCTTGGCCGACCAGTTCGGCTACTCGGTCGATGCCGTCGACCTTGCAACCGTGCGCGACGGTACCGATTTCATCGCCCTGATGGGAAAAGCGATCAGCAATCGAATGCGTTAGGGCCTTGGGCCCATAATTGCTCCACGCTTTCGCTCATGCATTTCCCAAGAGGCACATCATGCCCATTCGCATTCCAGACAACCTGCCGGCCCGCAAGACGCTTGAGGACGAAGGCGTCGTCGTCATGGATTCCAGCCGCGCCGCGCGCCAGGACATTCGCCCCCTGCGTATCGGCCTGCTCAACCTGATGCCCAATAAGGAACGGACCGAGACCCAGTTTAGCCGGCTGATCGGCGCTACGCCCCTGCAGATCGACATGACGCTGGTGCGGGTCACCGACCACAAGTCCAAGAACACCGCCGAGGACTATCTCAAGACGTTCTACAAGACCTGGGAAGAGGTCAAACAGGAGACCTTTGACGGCTTCATCATCACCGGCGCGCCGATTGCCCACATCCCCTTCGAGGAGGTGCAATACTGGAAGGAGATGGTTGAGATCATGGCCTGGACCAAGACCAACGTCCACCAGACCATGTTCATCTGCTGGGGCGCGCAGGCCGCCCTGCACCACTTCCATGGCGTCAAGCGCTACCGTATGGAGAAAAAGGCGTTCGGCGTCTTCCGGCACAAAATCGTCAATCCGCGCGCGCCCTCGCTGCGGGGCCTCTCGGACAGTCCGATGATCCCGGTCAGCCGCTATAACGACATCGACCGCAACTCGCTGAACGAGCACCTCGAGATCCTCATCGACAACGAAGAGATCGGCATCTGCATGCTGGCCGACCGCAAGCAGCGCGCGCTCTATATGCTCAACCACTTCGAGTACGACAATCGCTCCTTGGCCGACGAGTACGACCGGGACGTCAAGGCTGGGCTAAATCCCGAAATGCCGCGCAATCTCTTCCCCAATGGCGACCCGACGGCGGTGCCTGAGAACCGCTGGCGCAGCCACGCGCATCTGATGTTCCAGAACTGGATCAACGAGATCTACCAGACCACGCCGTTCCGGCTTGAAGACATCGGCGGGTGATCAGCATTGTGGGACCCACGCTTGACGTGGGTCCGTCCCGCACTACCTATGGCGGCCAGGGGAGCAACACGTGCCCAGACCGCCCACCACCATCACCGACGAGATCGGCATCGTCCTGGGCAACCTGGCCGACGTGGCGAGCGCGCCGTTCACGTGGACCTTGCGATTGGGCGTGACCGGCCTCAGCCGATCGGGCAAGACCGTCTTCATCACTGCGCTGCTGCATAACCTGCTGACGGGCGGGCAGCTGCCTGGCTTTTCGGCCCTGAGCGAAGGCCGCTTCATCGGCGCTCGGCTCTCCGAATCTCCCGACGCCGGCGTCCCCCGCTTTGCCTATGCCGACCATTTGCGGGCGCTGACTGATAAGCCGCCGCACTGGCCCGAGAGCACGCGACGGATCAGCCAGGTGCGACTGACCCTCAAGTTCCAGTCCCGCCGATGGATGGCAGGCCTGATGGGCACGTCGACGCTCAACCTCGACATCGTCGACTATCCCGGCGAGTGGCTGCTCGACCTGCCTTTGCTGACGCAGAGCTTTGCCGAATGGAGTGCGGCCGGTCTTTCGCGCGCGCGGGGCCCCGGGGCCCCCTCGGCGCCCTTCCTGGCTGCCCTTGCCGAAACAAATCCGCTCGCCGAAGCCAGTGACGAAGCCGCGGAGCGCCTCGCCAGGGCCTTTACCGACTACCTGCATGCCAGCCGCGCCGACGGCATGGCCTTTTCGACCCTGCCCCCCGGTCGCTTCCTGATGCCCGGGGATCTCGAGGGCTCGCCGGCGCTTACCTTCGCCCCGCTCGAGCCCATCGCCGGCCAGCTGCGCTCTACGAGCCTCTACGCCATGCTGGAGCGCCGCTACGAGGCCTATAAGGACATCGTTGTGCGGCCATTCTTCCGGGACCATTTCGCGCGCCTCGACCGGCAGATCGTACTCGTCGACCCGCTGCGCGCCCTCAATGCCGGCCCGGCGGCGGTGGCCGACCTCGAAACGGCCATGACGGAAATCCTCAATTGCTTTCGCGCGGGCGAGAGCAATCCGCTCTCGCGCCTGGTGGCGCGCCGCATCGACAAGATTCTCTTTGCCGCGACCAAGGCCGACCACATCCACCAGTCCGCCCATGGCCGGCTGGAAGCCATTCTCAACCGCCTGGTGGCGAGCGCCGCGCGACGGGCCAAGTTCGCCGGGGCAGAGACAAGGGCGCTGGCCATCGCATCGGTCCGCGCTACCCGCGAAAGCGTCATCGAGGAAGCCGGCGAGAAGCTGGCGGTGATCGTCGGCACCCCGGAAGCGGGCGAGGTCCTCGACGGCGCGAGTTACGACGGCAAGACCGAAATCGCCCTCTTTCCCGGTGACTTGCCCGAGAACGTGGATTCGTTGCTCGAAGTGCCAGCAGCCCTTAATTTTCTGCGCTTCAATCCGCCCGGCGCCTTGCCCAAGACAGCCGAAGGCGCGTCGATCCTGCCCCATATCCGCCTCGACTCCGCGCTCGAATATCTGCTGGGAGATCGGCTGAAGTGAAGCGCCCGCTCGCCCGCACCATCGCCCCGACGACGCCAGAGAGCGAAGAGATCCGTGCGCCGCGGGCATTCATTCCGCCGGCCGACTTGGCCGGCAGCGGCGCGATCGAACCGATCACTGGGGCCAGTGAAGACGAGACGCTGGCGGCACCGCCACCCAAGCCCATGGGCTGGCTGGGAAAACTGCTCTGGTCCAGCGCCAGTCTCCTGGTCTCGCTGGCCTTGGGACTGGCTGCCGAGCGCCTGATCGTTGCGCTTTTTATCGCCCATCCGGGGTTGGGCTGGGTCGGCGTGGCAGTGCTGGTGGTGTTCGTTGCCACCCTGTTGGCGCTGCTGTTCCGCGAATATCGAGCGCTGGCGCGACTGCGGACGCTGGACAGGTTGCGGGCACGCGCCGCCGCGGTCCTGATCAGCGACCGGGCTGCGGACGGCAAGGCTATCATGCGGGAATTGCACGCTATTTACGACACGCGACCCGACCTGGCGCGGGCCCGCGATGCGCTGGCGCAAGCGGGCGAGATGTTCGATGGCGGGGAGATCGTCCGCTTTGCCGAGCGGACGCTGCTGGCGCCGCTCGACGCCCGGGCGCGGGCCATGACGGCAGCCTCGGCGCGCCGGGTCGCGCTGGTCACGACGGTCTCACCTAGAGCTTTGATCGATCTCGCTTTTGTGGTGTTCGAGAGCATCCGACTGGGCGGCCAGATCGCCCGGCTCTATGGCGCACGGCCAGGCCTTTTCGGCACCTGGCGATTGCTGGGTGCCATTCTCACGCATCTGGCGGTCACCGGTGGTCTGGTGCTGACCGATGGCGTGCTGGAACAGCTGGTGGGTCAAGGACTTGCGGCGAAACTATCGGCGCGGCTAGGCGAAGGAATCGTCAATGGCCTGATGACCGTACGGGTCGGCATCGCCGCCATGCGGGTGGTGCGCCCCCTGCCCTTCGAGACGCAGCGCCAGCCCCGGGTGAAGGACTTCATCCCGGAGCTGGCCAATGTGCTCGATGCCGAAAAGGGCAAGTAGATCAGGCTGTTGCGCGCTGCGGCAGCTTGCCGTTCATCAAGAAGGCAACCGCGCCGGCCGCGATCACGGCAGCAAAGATCGCAATCATCCACAGGTCGGCGAGCTGCGGCTTGAACACCATGTCGGCGATCACCACCAGCATGACCGTATAGTCGAATTTGGCGATCCGCAGCAGGTCCTTGCCAGCAGAAAGGCCGCTATCTATCTGGCCGGCATGAAGATTTTCGCCGATCCGGCGGCCGACCGGCTCGAGCAGCAGCAGGCCGGTGAAAAAGGTCGAGGCAAAGCCCATAAGGCCGATAATGACCCACGGTTCAAGCCAGAGCCCGCCCAGGGTGGTGGTCACCGCGCCGGTGACCACGGTCAGAAGCGAGATGGGCACGAACCACGTCTTGCCCAAAACATTCATGATATCAAGGGTTTTGAGCTGCTCCATATCGCCGGAAGCGCGGCTGGCAATGATCGAGTGGGCCAGCAGGGTCAGGCCGCCGCCGACCCAGGCAATGGCCGTCAAAACGTGCACAAATTTGAATACCGAATAGATGTCCATCAAGAAGTCCTCGCAGCCCCCCGCGAGATGGTGGGCGATGTATGGCCATCTTGATGAACGACATATGAACGGAATTTCTCGGCGATTGGCCCGCCAAGCCTACCAGGATGCCTGTCGAACCGCTGCCTCGCGGCTGGCATAGGATGCGCGTGCCGCTTCGATGCGGTGCCGGTTGTCATTGGCCCAGCGGGCGAGGCTGCCAAGCGGTCGCACCAACTCGCGGCCCATGGCAGTGATGGCATAGTCGACCCGGGGCGGGATCGATGGGGTGACGGCGCGGGTGACGAAACCGTCGCGCTCGAGATCGCGCAGGGTGGCGGTCAGCATCTTTTGCGAGATGCCTTCGACGCCGCGCAGCAGTTCGGAGAAGCGGTGGTCACGGTGCGAGAGGCTGAGCAGGATATGGACGGTCCACTTGCCACCGATCTGCGCCAGAACTTCGGTGACCGGGATCAGCGCCTCCCGGCAGGCGCCAGGCGTGAGATCAGTCGGGGTGACGGGGGTTTCCATGGGGTGCCTTACGAAGAAAATGGTGCCGTCTTGTGGGGTTAGCAGCCAGGCACATACATAGCGTCAGTTACCGTCGGTGACTAGCTTCCTGTTGGTTGCTATGAAAAATAACTGCATCGGACTGACCATGACACGACCCAAGATCGGCATCATTCTCACCACCACCCGCGCCGGCCGCTTCGGTGAGCGCCCGGCGAACTGGCTGCTCGACATTGCCAAGGCACGCGGCGACGCGGACTACGAAATCGTCGACCTGCGCGACTACCCGCTCCCCCACTTCGACGAACCGGTCTCGCCACGCGTCAAACCCTCGGCCAATGAGGTGGCACTGCTCTGGACGGCCAAGCTCGACTCCCTGGACGGCTATGTGTTCGTGACGGCCGAGTACAACCATGCGGTGACCGGCGTGCTCAAGAATGCGCTGGACTATGTCTATGCCGAAACCGGGCGTAAGCCGGCGGCGTTCCTGGGCTATGGCGCCGTCGGGGGCGCCCGCGCCGTCGAGCAGCTGCGGCTGATCCTGGCCGAGCAAGCCGTCGCGCCGATCAAGAGCGCGGTCCATATCAACGCCGAGCCCTATCTGGGGCTGTTCAAGGACGGCAAGGACTTTGCCGACTACCCGTATCTGGGCGACTCGGCCGTCGCCATGCTGGAGGAACTGGTCTGGTGGGCGCGCGTGCTCGCAGCCGGACGGGCCCAGGCCAAACTGGCGCAGGCCGCCTGACGCCAAAACTGGCGGCCTGCGGGCCGCCAGTCCTCCGCGCCGATCAGTCCTTGGCGGCGCTCGGCGCCAGCGTTACGCGCATGCCGTCGAGATCGTCGTTGAGCAGGATCTGGCAGCTGAGGCGGGAATTGGGGCGTTTGTCGAGCGTGGAGTAGAGGAGATCTTCCTCGTCATCGGAGGCCGGCGGCAGCTTATCGAACCACGCCTGGTCGACGAACACGTGACAGGTCGCGCACGAGCAGGCGCCGCCGCACTCGGCCTTGATGTTGAGGCCCCAGTCGCGGATCACTTCCATGGTTCGCCAGCCCTCGAGCCCTTCGAGTTCGTGCTCGAGACCATCCTGATCGGTGACATGGATCTTCATTGCAGCAGCAAAGTCCGTCCTGGTTCTGGCAGGGCAAGGCCATAGTCGAATTTGTCGGCGCTGTCATTCCCCCGACGCCGGCCCCGACGCCGGGCCCGCTGGCGGGCGATCAGCCGGCGCAGGCGGTGTCTCAGGCGACCCCGAGCTTTTTCTGCAGCTTGGTGGAACTGGTGGTGTACTGGAACACCACGCGCTCGCCCGGTGCCACCACAGACTTGGCGGCCTGGGCCATCAGCGCGGCCTCATGGAAGCCCGAAAGGATGAGCTTGAGCTTGCCCGGGTAGTGGTTGATATCGCCGATGGCGAACACGCCCGGCACCGAGGTCTGGAATTTTTCGGTGTCGACAGTGATCAGGTTGTCGTTGAGCTCCAGCCCCCAGTCGGCGACCGGCCCGAGCTTCATGGTGAGACCGAAAAAGGGCAGCAGCCGGGTGGCCGGAATGGAGAGGTCGCCCGCATCCATGGTCAGGTGCACATGGTCGATCTGGCCATCGGCCCCGTCGAGCTTGCCGATCTGGCCGAGGAGGAAGTTGATCTTGCCCTCCATCACCAGTTCCTTCATGCGGTTGACCGAGGCCGGCGCCGCCTTGAAGGCGTCGCGACGGTGCACCAGGGTGAGCGAACGGACGATGGGCTGCAGGTTGAGCGTCCAGTCGAGCGCCGAGTCGCCGCCACCGACGATGACCACGTCCTGATCGCGGAAATCGTCCATCTTGCGGACCGAGTAGAACACCGACTTGCCCTCATAGGCCTCGATGCCCTCGACCGGCGGGCGCTTGGGCTGGAACGAGCCGCCGCCCGCCGCGATGACCACCACCTTGGCGACGAACACCTCTTCGGCGTCCGTGGTCAGCCGGAAGCTGCCATCGGCCTGCCTTTCAAGGCTGGTGACCATGCGGTTGAAATGGAACTGCGGCCCGAAGGGCGCGATCTGCGCCATCAGGTTGTCGGTGAGCCCCTGCCCGGTGATCATTGGAAAACCGGGAATGTCGTAGATCGGCTTTTCCGGATAGAGCTCGGCGCACTGCCCGCCCGGGCGGTCGAGAATGTCGATGACATGGCATTTGAGGTCGAGCAGCCCGAGTTCGAACACGGCGAACAGACCGACCGGGCCGCCGCCAATGATGACCACATCGGTGATGATTTCGTTGCTCATGTGCTTCTCGTTTTCAGGCTTTGTGCCACGGCCTCGTGGTTCGACAAGCTCACCATGAGGCCGACTGATGACTGGGTGCTCCTGAGGACCTCATCCTGAGCGTGTCGAAGGACGAGTTCCGGGAGCCTGAGTTGGATCCTACACCGCCCGGCGCAGGAAGGGACGGGTGCCGACCGGGATTTCGGTCTTGCCCACCGGCTGGTAGAACACGTCTACCGTAGCAAGCGCCCCGGCGGCCAGTGCCTTGCGGGTCGGTTCGTGCTGGACCACGAAGGCCGCAATGCCGCAGCGGCGCATCAACGGGATCTGGTCGGCGAGAACGTCGCCGACGGCCCGCACCTCGCCCTTGTAGCCATAGCGTTCCACGATCATGCGCGCGCTCGAATAGCCGCGCCCGTCAGTAAAGGCGGGGAAGTTGATCGCTACCGAGGCAAAGCGCGGCAGGTCCTTTTCCAAATCCTCGACCCGGTCGGCTGGTGACACCAGGAGGCCGAGGGGATGCGGGTTGGCCAGCACTGCGTCGCGGTGTGCGAGGAATTCAGCCACTGGAATATGGGTGTAGCGAACGCTCGCGGCGTCGTCGCCATCGGTCCACACGCGGAACGGATCGGCGATGAAGGCGCCGTCCTTGAACAGGGTCAGTTCTTCTGCGGCCATCGGCTTAGCGATCGCTCCGTTGAAGTCAAAATGGATGCCGCACTCTTTCTTGTTGAGGCCCCGCCACCGTCCGGCGCGCGGGTCCTCACCCTCGGCCACAATGGTCGTGCAGGGTGCGCATCCGATCGATTTGTAGCCCTTAGCGAACAGCGGATGCTCAGGCAACCCGTGCTTAAGTTTGTAGGCGTTGACCTCGACATCAGAGAAATAGGCCAGCGGGTTGACCTTGATCCGGTCGTCGCTCGTCAGCTCGAAATGCGGCAGCACGCCGCGCTCCCTGGTCTGGTAGCGCTTGCGACCCGTCACCCAGCCGCCAAAGCCCTCCATGGCGGCGTCGAGCGGCTCGGTCTTGCGGATATGGCAGCACGAATCCGGATCGGTCTCCCACAGGTCGCCATTGGGGTCGAACCGGGCGACATCCTTGGGATCGGGCACCAGGGTGACGATGTTGGTCAGCCCCAGATGCTGCCGGAGCGTTTCGACATAGGCGAGCGTTTCGGCAAAATGCTTGCCGGTCTCGAGGAAATAGACCGGCAGACCGACATCGACCTGCGCCACCATGTGCAGCAGCACGGCAGAGTCGGCGCCGAACGAGGAAACGATGGCGAGATCGTCCGGCAGGATGTCCTTGGCCTGCTTGAGCACGGCCACGCCATCCATCTCGTCGAACATGCCGTTGAGCGACATGATGCCGAGCTGGCGCAGCGGATCGGGCTTGTGGGCCGAATGCAGCAGCACGTTGGCGGACGAGACGGCGCTAACCACGGACATGGTGAGCCTTTCTTCCTTCTCCCCTTGAGGGAGAAGGTGCCCGAAGGGCGGATGAGGGGTTGCCCGAAACGCCGGCGCGTGGGGCAAAGAGACCCCTCATCCGGCGCTGCGCGCCACCTTCTCCCTCAAGGGGAGAAGGGACGCCGACTGCAAGGTCACGCGTTGCCATAGAGCGCCTCCTTGAACGGCTCCTTGCCGAGCCGGCGGAAGGCGACAATGAAGGGCTCGGTCTCGCTCTCGCGGCGGGCAATATAGGTGTCGACAAGCCGTTCGATGGCATCGGGCACATCCTCGGCGACAAAGCCGTGGCCCAGAATATCGCCGATCGAGGCGTTCTCGGTGGCGTCGCCGCCCACGGTGATCTGGTAGAGCTCGGTGCCCTTCTTTTCCACGCCCAGAATGCCGATGTGGCCGACATGGTGGTGGCCGCACGCATTGATGCAGCCCGAAATCTTGATCTTGAGATCGCCGATCTGCTTTTGCCGCTCCGGCGCCGCAAACTTGCGGCTGAGCTCCTGAGCGATCGGGATCGAGCGGGCATTGGCCAGAGCACAGAAATCGAGCCCCGGGCAGGCGATCATGTCGGTGATCAGCCCGGCATTGCCCTCGGCAAAGCCGATCTCGACCAGTTTTTCGTAGATCGCCGGCAGATCGGCAATCTTGACGTGCGGCAGCACCAGGTTCTGCTCGTGGCTGACACGCAGCTCGTCGAACGAATAGCGTTCGGCAAGATCGGCAATGGCTTCCATCTGTTCGGACGTCGCATCGCCCGGCGCGCCGCCGATCGGCTTCAGCGACACGGTGACCGAGACATAACCGGCATGCTGGTGGGCATTGAGGTTGTGATCGAGCCAGCGGCCAAAGGCCGGATTGAGGATCTTTTCGCGCGCCACGTCGATGGCGGTGGCATTGAGGCGCTCGAAGGCCGGGGCGGCAAAATAGGCGCCGATCCTATCGAGCTCGTCCTGCGGCAGGGTCAGCACCCCGCCCTTGACGTGGGCGAACTCTTCTTCGACCTGCGCCCGGATGGTGTCGATGCCCTCTTCGTGCACCAGGATCTTGATGCGCGCCTTGTACTTGTTGTCGCGTCGGCCATAGCGGTTGTAGACGCGCAGAATGCTCTCTAGATAGGCGAGCAGGTGTTCGTGCGGCACGTGCGGATTGATCAGCTTGCCGATGATCGGCGTCCGGCCGAGGCCACCGCCGACCCAGACTTCCCAGCCGATTTCGCCTTCGGCATTGGTGGTCGCCTGCAGGCCAATATCGTGGAAGCGGATCGCCGCACGGTCATGCGTGGCGCCCGACATCGCAATCTTGAACTTGCGCGGCAGGTAGAGGAATTCCGGATGGAGGCTCGACCACTGGCGCAGGATTTCGGCCACCGGCCGCGGATCTAGGATCTCGTCGGCCGCAGCGCCGGCGAACTGGTCGGTGGTGATATTGCGGATGCAATTGCCCGACGTCTGGATGGCGTGCATCTCGACCGAGGCCAGCAGTCCCAGAATCTCGGGAATGTCGCGCAGCTTCGGCCAGTTGAACTGGATGTTCTGCCGCGTGGTGAAATGCCCGTAATTGCGGTCATAGGTGCGGGCGATGTGGCCCAGCATGCGCAACTGCTTGGACGACATGGTGCCATAGGGCACTGCCACGCGCAGCATATAGGCATGCAACTGCAAGTAGAGCCCGTTCATCAGCCGGAGAGGGCGGAACTGGTCTTCGTTCAAATCGCCCGCGATGCGGCGGCGCACCTGATCGGAAAACTGCGCGGTCCGCTCTCTTACGAAAGCGGCGTCGAATTCGTCATATCGATACATGACCGTCCTCATCCAGATGCTGCCGGTCAAAGACCGGTGCGGTCGAGCCGGTGGCGCGGATGCGCTCACGCAGGCGGTCGGCAATCACCTTGCCGTCGACCAGTTTGACCGTTTCGATTTCGAGGCTGACGATGCGCAGCGTCCGCTTGCTGGCCGCGAGCGCAGCATCGCGCGCTTCGGCCTCCTCGGGCAGGAACAGGCGCGCCTTGTCGATCTCTTCGACCCAGTGGCCCTGGGCGTCCAGATAGACGGTCGCGCCGGACAAGAGCTCGTTGCCGGTCAGAATTTCCATTGTCATGCCACCTTGAAAGTTCGGACGGCGATCTGGGCAGCATCCTGCCAGTCGCCGGCGGCGACGGCTGCGCCGATAAAGATGATAGCCGGGCCATCTGAAAGCCTGATGTCGTCGGCGGCCAGCTCGCCCAGCATGCCCGCATGCAGGCTGCGGTCCGCCCGGCCGGCGTTGACGACAATGCCCACCGGGGTCTGGGGCGAAAGCCCGCGAGCCAGCAGCCGGCCGGCGACCGGACCGGCGATCGACTTGCCCATATAGAGGGCGAGCGTCAGGCCCGCACCGGCCAGCGCCGCCCAGTGGTCGAGTTCATCATTGTCGGCGCCATGCGCCGTCGCAAAGACGAGGCCAGTGGAGACCTTGCGCAGCGTAACGGGCGTTGCCGTGTCGGCAGCCGCGGCCAGCGCCGCCGAAACGCCAGGGACGATGCCATAGGCGATGCCGGCCTTGCGCAGGGCGGCAATTTCCTCGCCGGCGCGGCCGAACACCATCGGATCGCCGGATTTGAGCCGGGCCACGCGCTTGCCCTCGCCCGCGAGACGGACGATCAGCGCATTGATCTGCGCCTGGGTGAAGGAATGGTGGCCCTTCTTCTTGCCCACCGAGATGCGCTCGGCATCGCGCCGGCCCATTTCGACCACGGCGTCGGGCACCAGGTGATCGTGCACGATCACGTCGGCTTCTTGCAGCAGGCGCTGCGCCCGCAGGGTGAGAAGGTCTTCGGCGCCCGGCCCTGCCCCGATCAGCCAGACGATTCCGGCTGCCTCGCCGCGATGGCTGTCGAGCAGGGCTTCGACATCGGGCGATGGGGTGGTGACCAGCGCCTCGTAAAAGCGCCGGGCCTGCGGCTTGGAGAGCAGCGACGCGACCCGGTCGCGCAGCGATCCGGCAAGGCGCGCCACAGCACCGAGGTCGGGCGATAGCATGGCCTCGATGCGGGCGCGCACCAGTCGCGCCAGCACCGGCGCTTCGCCCTCGGACGCGATGGCGATCGAGAGCGGCGCGCGGTCGATGATCGAGGGAGTGTAGAAGTCGCACTGCTGCGGCACGTCCACCACGTTGAGCGGCACGCCCGCCAGCCGCGCCAGCCGCTGCGCCAACGCGCCGTCCTCGCCATGGTCGGCAACAAACACCATGGCGGCGCCGAACATGTCGCAGGGCACCACCGGCCGGTTGCGCACGGTGACCGGCAGGGCGGAAAAATCGTCTTCGAGATGCCGAGACACAATCACGACCTCAGCGGTCGTCTTTATGGCCAGGCGGGCCTTGTTGAGGGCCTCCGCACCACCGCCGACGATGACGATGCGCTGGCCCTCGACCTTGACGCTCACTGGAAATGTGTTCAGTGCACCCATAGCGGTCGGACCTGTCTTGAAGGCCGGACCCTATCCGGTCCCCGCCTTACCCGCAAGCCATTGAAAATCAATCGCTTTTATTTTTCACGCGGAACGCGGCGGATAGAATGGCAGCCGGACGAAGTCGCCTCCGCCGCCAAAAGAATCCGCCCATGCCGCCGACCGTGGAATAAAGCCGCGCTACGGGCGCTCAGCCCTGCCGGGCCGGCACGTGCACGACCAGACCATCGAGCGCGTCCTTGACCTTGATCTGGCAGGAGAGCCGGCTGGTCGGGCGCACTTCCCAGGCGAAGTCGAGCATGTCTTCCTCCATCATGGAGGGACCCCCGACCGTGTCGGTCCAGGCGTCGTCGACATAGACGTGACAGGTGGCACAGGTGCAGGCGCCGCCGCACTCGGCGACGACCCCGGGCACGCCGTTCATGATGGCGGTTTCCATCACGGTCGCGCCGGTTTCGGCCTCGGTCTCGTACCGCGTGCCCGTGGAGTCGATGAAGGTGATCTTGGTCATGATGTCTCGGCTGCTGCTCGGGCCGATATAAAGCCCGGCACGGCCCGAAACAAGCGCAGGACTGACGCGGGGCGCGGCGGGACCGCGCCCTCGCCTACCAGGCGGGTTCGTTGGCCAGGATATCGGCGATGAATGCGCCCACTTCGGCGACCGCCATTTCGAGATCGGCGACGCGCTCGGGGTTGACCGGCGCCCCGGCCCGCAGCTCGTCCTCGGCGGCCTTGGCCAGATCGGCCAGGCCCCAGGCGCCGATGCCGGCCGACGCACCCTTGATGGTGTGCAGGTGCGCCAGCACGTCGGCCTGCGTGGTGCTGGCCGCCAGGCGGGCAAAATAGACCTCGATCATCTGCGCAAAAAGCCGCAGGACCTCGCATTCCAGACCGTGGTCGCCCAGGGTCTGCTTGCTCAGGTGCACCATGTCGATCGGACGGTGCTGTTTGATCGGCTGGACCAGGTCCGCCTTTGTCTTGACCGCAGTACGCACAACTTTCCCCTGCAGGACGCATCACGCCTTCCCGGCGCCGGCCAAACCTAAGGCAAGCCGAGTGAACACGGTGTTAAGTGGTGGCGGTCTAGGGACTTATCCCCAGTTCCTGAGAGGTCGCTTGTGGCCATACCGCCGCCACGAAATTAACCTTCAATTAATAAACGGTTCGGTTTGCCTCAAATTGCTTGTATATGTGAGGTCCACCTAGCGTGCGGCGGCGTGGGTTATCGAAGGTGAAAGGCGGCATTTGTGTCGCATTTTACCTAAATGGTCACAGACCCGGAAACGGGCATGGGTCCATGACAACTCACAATGCCATTGCGGCGCATCAGCCTATGCGAGAGTTGTAAAGAGTATGGCGAAGAAATCGACCACCACCCAAAACGATCCGGCTACTCTGGCATTCTCGGCTGTCGAGGACGCACTCAAGGACTCGGTGTTTGCCGGGCTCGACGAGCCTGAGGAAAAACCCGCAGCGCCGCAGGGCCCCCGCCCGGTGCAGCGCGACACCAGTCAGCGCGCCGCGCGGGACCGCGCCGCCGACAAGATCGCCGCACAGGCCGGATCGGTCGCCAATGATGATCGCTTCCAGGGCTCGCGCATCCTCTACGGCCTGCAGTCCAAGACCAGCCAGACCCCGACCCTGATCGCCGGCCTGGTCGCTGCCGGCTGGGTGCTGGCCATCATCCTGGTGGCCATGGTGCGCAACGGCGCCGAAATGAGCAGCCCGGCCTTTTTCGGCTCGAACGACTTTATCGGCCTGGTGGCCATCGCCATCATTCCCGTGGTCGGCTTTTTCGCCATCTCCACCCTGATCCGCCGCGCGCAGGACCTGCGCAATGCCGCCACTGCGGTCACCCAGGCCGCCATCCGGCTGGCTGAACCGGAAACCACAGCGTCGGAAAAGGTTGCCTCGGTCGGCCAGGCCGTGCGCCGCGAAGTCAACGCTCTCGGCGACGGCCTCGAGCGCGCCCTGTCGCGCGCCGGCGAACTCGAAGTGATGATCCACAATGAGGTCACCGCGCTCGAACGCACCTATTCGGACAATGAATCGCGCATGCGCGCCCTGATCCAGGAACTCGCCAGCCAGCGCGAGGCCGTGATCACCAATACCGAGCGCGTCCGCGAAGCGATCACCGAGAGCCATACCGGCCTGGTGTTCGACCTCGACATGATCAGCCAGCGTATCGCCGGCACGATCGTGGAATCGGGCGGCAACCTGACCAAGGCGCTCGAAACCGCCGGCAACTCGCTGAATTCGGCCTTCGGCGAACGCACCGAAAGCTTCGTGTCGCTGATCGATCAGCGCACCAGCCACCTGCTGGTCGCCCTCGACGACAGCGCCTCGCGCCTCAACCTGACGCTCGAAGACCGCGCCAGCACCATTTCGACCGCCTTCGAGAACCGCACGCTGGAGCTCTCCACCGTCATTGACGGCCGCATGACCTCGCTGACCGAGGCCCTCGACAGCCGTGCGGTGACGCTGTCGGACGCCATCGACAATCGCACCTCCTCGCTGGCCAAGCTGCTCAGCCAGGGCGGCATCACCCTGCTCGACCAGCTGCGCGACCGCGGCCATGAAGTGTCGGGCGCCCTCGACATGATCGGCACCCGCATCGCCTCGGACATTTCGAGCCGTGCCCACGAAGCCGAGCAACTGCTCTCGGGCCTGTCGCGCCAGCTCGACGAAAGCGTGCAGGTGCAGGTCAACTCGATGGAATCGCGCCTGCAGACGGCGATGATCGAACTGGCCGGCTCGCTCGACGACACCACCGAACGCGCCCGCGTCACCCTGATGGGCGCCGGTTCGCAGAACCTCAGCCAGTTCGACTCGCGCCTCGAAGAGATCGCCGGCCTGATCGACACCCGGCTGCAGACGCTGGACGGCGTGATCGGCGACAAGGGCGAACGCCTGATCAACGCCCTCGACAAGACCAATTCGAGCTTTGCCGCCCGCGCCAATGTGCTTGAAATGGCGCTCGACGAAAAGTCGGGCCATTTCAACGAGATCGTCACCCAGCGTACCCGAGAGATGACCGAGACGCTGGGCCAGCGCGTCAAGCAGATCACCGAGACGATCGGCAATCGCAGCCGCGAGATCTCGGATTCGCTCGAAGGCCACACGCAGATCATTTCGGACGCCCTGGACGGCCGCACGCAGCTGCTCAACGAGACGCTGCAGACCCGCACGACCGAGCTGGCCGATGCACTCGCCACCCGCGTGCAGGAGATCGACTCCTCGCTCGCCGGCCGCACCATCGAACTCGACCAGGCCATCCTGGTCCGCTCGCAGGAAATCGACCAGACGCTGGCCAGCCGCTCGGCTGAGATCGACGGCAACCTGGCGACTCGTGCCGCCGAGCTCGACGGCAATCTCGCCACCCGTTCGGCGCAGATCGACGGCAGTCTTGCGACCCGCGCCCAGGAAATCGACCGCAGCCTTGCCGGCCGGACCCAGGAGATCGACCGGGCCCTCGCCAGCCGCTCGCAGGCCCTGGAACAGACCCTCAGTGGCCGGGCCGAAGAGATCGAACGCCGCGTCGCGGCACGCGGTCAGGAACTCGACCAGCTGCTCACCGGTCGTGCACGTGAGCTCGACTCGACGCTGGAAAGCCGCAACGTCGCCCTCGACGCCACGCTCGACCAGTATACCCGCCAGCTCAGCGATAACCTCGACAGCCGGACGCAGCAGCTCGCCCAGGCCGTCGGCACACGCTCGAGCGAACTGAGCGAAGCGCTCAACACCCGCACGCAGCAGCTGGCCGACACGCTGGGCAGCCATACCGTGGGCATTGCCGCCGCCATCGGCGACCGAACGGCCGAACTGGCGCGCACCATCGAAGCGCAGGGCAACAGTGCCCGCGACAAGATCGACCAGAGCCTGCGCAGCGTCAACGAGACCATGACCGAGCGCGCCCAGGCCGTGTCGACGCTGATTGCCAGCAAGGTCGGCGAAGTTTCGGAAAACCTCGGCCGTGGCATCGACAATGCCATCCTGCGCATGGCCGACGCCGAAGGCGGCGTGACCGCCCGGATCGACAACGCTGCCGCCACAGTGGGGGAAAGCGCCCGTACCGCCGCCGATATCATCGAGACCGGCGTCAATGCCGCCCGCAAGGCCATTACCGACATGGTCGACCAGCGCCTGGGCACCCTGCCCGAGGCCATCACGGCCCGCGCCGATATCACGGCCGAGCGCCTCGCTTCGCTCAACACGGCGATCAACACGGCCCTCGTACAGTCGATGACTGATCTCGAGACGGGCGCCGACCGCATCGAGGAGACAATCTCCAAGCGCATCGTGGCGGCCACCGCCTCGATCTCGGACGATGTCACCCATACGGCCGACCGGATGGACGTGGCCGTGCGCAATGCGCTCGACCAGATCCAGACCGCTTCGCGCTCGATCGACGAACTCATCTCGATCAAGGCTGTGGCCGCTGCCGACGCCATCGGCGGCAAGGTCGCCGAGATCAACCGCACGGTGTCCGAGCAGACCGACGCCTTCTCGGCACTGGTTTCGGACAAGTCGGCCCAGCTCGAGCTGGCCCTGCAGAACCACAACAACATCCTCACCCAGTCCCTGTCGCAGAATGCCCGCGACGCCGAGGACCTGATGAGCCAGTCGACCGCGCGCATCCTCACCGACGTGACGGCCGCACTGGGCAAGCTCAACGACAGCAATATCCTGCTCCAGAAGGTGCTGGACGCTTCGACCGCCAATCTCTCGCAACTCGAAACCAGCGTCGCCGAACAGACCTCGACCTACTCGTCGACGGTGCGTGACGCGATCGGCTCGACCGAAGAGGCCGGCCGCCTGGTGACCGAGCATGTGGGCGCACTGCAGGCAACCATCGCTGCCATGGTGCAGGAGTTCAGCTCGGTGCTAGGCAACCTCAATGCCGAAGCCACCAGCATTGACCGCGCCGCCGAAGGCCTCACCGCTGCCAGCGGCCAGACCATCGGCATGCTCGAAGAACGCCGCACCGCCATGGACGCGCTGGCCTCGAGCTTTACCGCTCGCGCCGACGATATCGACGAGCGCATGCGCGGCTTCGCGCAGTCGATTGCCGACACGGTCAACGATACCGAGCATCGCCTGCTCGTCGCCCGCAAGAGCATGGAAGACCTGCTCAGCACGACCACCTCGTCGGTGGCCGAGACGCTGGAAAACACCTCCGGCTCGATCCAGCAGGCGCTCAATGCGACGACCGGCCAGCTCGAATCGGTGCTCACCACCACCACCGGCCAGCTCGAAAGCGTGCTGACGGCGACCACCAGCCAGCTCGAAAGCGTACTTGGGGCCACCACCGGGCGGGTGCAGTCCGCTCTGGAAGCCAGCACCAGCCAGATGCAGGGCGTCCTCAACGAGACCACCAACCTGCTCGAACAGGCGCTGTCTTCGACCTCCGAAAAGGTCACCGGCCAGCTCAGCCAGTTCACCACTGCCGCCAGCTCGGAAAGCGACCGCGCCGCCGATGCGCTGCGCCAGACCCAGACCACGCTCATCCTCGAAATGCAGCAGGCCCTCGAAGAAGCCACCAAGCGCTTCACCGAGACCGCCGATGCCATGCGCGCTACGGCCCGCGAAGTCGGTTCGGAACTCGAATCGACCCGCTCGGAACTGGCCCGCGGCGTCATGGAACTGCCCGAAGAGACCAAGGCCAGCGCCGCTGCCATGCGTCGCGTCGTGGCCGAGCAGATCGAGGCGCTGAGCGAACTCAACGCCATCGTCCGGGCCCAGCCGGCCACGCACGACCTCAATGACGGTCGCCGCGCCCCGCCGCCGACGCCGCGCCGCGAAGAACTGCGGGCCGAACCGGTGCGTGAAGCGCCCCGCGCCCCTGAGCCGGTACGTGCCCCCGAACCGGTGCGGGCCCCCGAGCCCGTGCGTGCGGCGCCGGTCGCGCCGCGTCCGGCCCCCGCCCCGGCGGCGGCCACCATCACGGCACCGCGCCCGGCACCCGTGGCCCAGGCTCCGGCACCCGCGCCGGCTCCTGCCCCGGCACCCGCGCCGGCAGCCGCAGCCAAGGCCGAAGAAGGCGGCGGCGGCTGGCTGCGGGACGTGCTGCGCAATGCGACCGCGCAGGCCAATGCGGCGCCCGCGCAGCCCAACCTCACCAACCTCACCGAGGAAATCGCCAAGGCGATGGACCAGAACGCGCTGGCGGAAGCCTGGGCCCGTTACCAGAACGGCGAGCAGAACGTCTTCTCGCGCCGCATCTATACTCTGAGCGGCCAGGGAACCTACGACCAGGTGCGCAAGCGCCTGACCCAGGACCCCGAGTTCGCCCGCACCTCGGCTACCTATATGAGCGAGTTCGAGCAGCTGCTGCAGCAGGCCGCCCAATCGAGCAACCCGGCAGCCGCCGCCCGCGAGTTCCTGCTCTCCGATCGTGGCCGTGTCTACACCATGCTGGCCCATGCCAGCGGCCGCGTCAGCTAACCAAGGCAGGCATCAGACAAGACGGCCCCGGGAGAAATCCCGGGGCCGTTTTTCTTTGTGCGGGATTTGGCGGCTCAGAGATAGCGGCGACCGCCGATCAGAACCCTGTAGCCCGGCACGGCCGCGAACTGGGAGAGTGTCCAGATCGCAGGTCGTCCAACCTGCTTGGAGAGATGCAGTGCGCGATCATCGCCCAGACTCACCGCAACATGCGCGCCGAATGGATCGGAGGAAGGCGCGAACTGCAGCAGATCCAGCGGCTCGAAGGGCGATGGGGCGGGAACGCCGATCGGATCGGTGAAAAGCTCGCTCGAGCGCAGCGGCGGCACAATCGGGCCGAAGTGCCTGAGCACTGCATAGGCGAACACCTGGCAGTTTGCCATGCCAGCCAGCTCGGTCGTGTTCAGCGGCGTGCGGGCGCCGTCATAGGCCACATCCCAGAAATGGCTTGGCAGTCCGGAGACGATGTCCAACAAGGGCCCCTCGCCTCAGGTATGCGCCGGTCGGAGGCGCAGCGAGATAAAGACCAGGACCGCCCCGACAAAGGTATAGGCCCCGAGCGCCAGCCAGGCGCCGGCGCCGAACTGGCCGGCGAACCAGCCAAAGCCGAGCAGCGCCACCACCGTCATCCCCTGCTGGACGACATAGGAAAAGCCCTGCGCTTCGGCGGCGATATCCTCGTCGGTCCAGTTGGCGATGAAGTAGATGCCGCCCAGATAACCGACCGCAAAGGTCACCGAATGGAGGAGCTGCAGGATGACCAGCAGCCAGACCGGCGGCGAAAAGGCCATCAGCGACCAGCGGACGACCGCCACAAGGGCCGCAAAGATGATCAGGTGGCGAGCGGAGACCTTGAGGTTGAGCTTTTGCCAGACGAACATCATGGTCGCCTCGGCCGCTGCACCAACCGCGATCAGCGGCCCGATAATGCCTTCGGGGATGCCCTGCTGTTTCCAGAGCAGCGCCGCGAAGGAGGCGAGCACGCCATGGGTGGAATAAAGGATGCCCAGGCCCACGATCGGCAGCACGAACCAGGGCTTGAGCGCGTCGCGCAACCGCCGGGCGACGGGCCGTGCCGGCTCGGGCGTCGTCTGCAGCGGCGCGCGGAAGCGCGGCAGCTGCAGTGAAATCAGCGCCCGCAGCAGCGAGAACGCCAGAAACAGCGGCAGGAAGGCGGACTCGCCGAACACGCCGATCACCGGACCAGCGAGCGCCGTGGTGACGGTGTAGCCGACCGTGCCCCAGGCGCGCACCACGCCGAAATTGGTGCCGCGTCGCTGCGTCATGCGCAGGGTCGCCGCATCGATCACCGGCACCAGGGCGGCGGCCGGCACCACGCAGAGCGTCCAGACCAGCAGGATGCCCCAGAAGCCGGACACGAAGAACATGCCGATCGGGATGGCGCCGCCGATCATGGAGAGGATGATGATGACGATCCGCCAGTCGCTGGCCTTGTCGGCCAGCCGCCCCACCAGGACGTTGATGGCCAGCATGACCAGCACCGGCACGGCCGTGATGATGCCGGTTTCGTCGGGCGAAATGCCGCGATTGCTCAGCCAGATGGCAAAATACACTGATGACACGCCGGTCGCGGCGAACACCATGAAATGATAGATCGAGGCGCGCAGCTCGGGCGAAAAACCCTTGCCTTCGGAGGGTGGGGACATGGGAGGCTCCGGCCGGATTCGGCCCGGCGCACTAATGCCGGAAAGCGGCGCGCGCGTCTACTCGCCGGCCTCGCGTTCGCGCAGGCGCCCCAGCCGCAGCCGCGGCCGTTTTTCCGGGGCCTCGCTCCACTTGACGATCTCGAGCTCGCCATCGGGCGTCTCGACCACGGCGGTACAGCTTTCCACCCAGTCGCCGGTATTGACGTAGTGCACGCCCATCCGGTCATGCATGTCGGCATAGTGGATGTGGCCGCAGATGACGCCATCCACGCCGCTCTCGCGCGCTTCGAGCGACAGGGCCTCCTCGAAGCGGCCGATGATCGAGACGGCGTTCTTGACCTTGTGCTTGGCCCAGGCCGAGAGCGACCAGTAGGTCAGCCCCATGCGGCGGCGGACCCAGTTGACCACGCCATTGATGCGCAGGGCAGCGCGATAGGCCCAGTCGCCCACATGCGCCAGCCACTTGGCATGCTCGACCACCACGTCGAACTGATCGCCGTGGATGACCAGATAGGTCTTGCCGGTGGCCGTGGTGTGGATGGTGCGATCGACGAACTCGACCTCGCCGAAATAGGTGCCCAGATATTCGCGCAGGAACTCGTCGTGGTTGCCCGGCAGGACCACGATGCGCGACCCGGCCAGCGCCTTGTCGAGCATCAGAGCGATCAGCTGATGATACTCGGCCGGCCAGTGCCAGCCCTTGGCCAGACGCCAGCCATCGACGATATCGCCGACCAGATAGATCGCCTCCGCCTCGTGCCAGCGCAGGAAATCGATGAGCTCCACGACCCGCGAGGCCCGCATGCCCAGATGTACGTCGGAAAGGAACAGCGCACGGACGCGCCGCACTTCCCTCGCCTCATTGGTCAATCGCACTATCCCTTCGCGTCATCGGGCGAGTTTAGGCTGTTTGTGCCGCAGATGAAACAGCGGCACGCGACACTGGCGCGACGCTGGCCGGAAATGCCCAGAAAAGCACAGGTTTCTCGCCGCGCTGGCTGACCAGCACGCTGCGAATGGCAGCCATCGGCTAGCCGGCCGAGGGTGATTCGGCCGTCAGGCGGGTGATGACCGCGGCATGCTGGGGGAACTGCGCCAGAAGGTCGGCGCGGCTGATCTGGATCATGTCGTCCATCTCCCAACCCGGCGCCACCACTTCGCTGACCAGGCCATAGGCGCCCGCCGGCAGTTCCGCCGCCTTCCAGACGCCTCCGGCCACGGCCAGGCTGGGCACCTGCCCGGCGTGCAGATCGGGCCCGAGCACCACGGCCTCGTAGCGGCCGTCGGGATGGATCAGGTGATAGGTCAGCGGCGCGCCAAAATGATGGTACTGGATGCCGTCCGAATGCTTGGTGTGGAAATGGTCCACCGGCGAATCGTCGGTCAGCAGGTAGTAGATGCTGGTCATGGTGCCGCGCAGGCCACGCGACGTTTCCAGCTTGGGCCGATGCGTCGGTCGGAACGTCTCGCGGAAATAGCCGCCCTCGAAATGGCCGCTGAGCCCGAGCGCCGCGATCACCTCGTCCTTGGTGAGTGTGTGGGTCATTGGCCGATCCGCTGCTTGAGGCCGACGATGCGACCAAAACTCTGTTCAATGCGCACCCGGAAATCCGGGTCGGCATTGGCCTCCGCCACCAGAATGGCGCGGACTTCTGCGGCCAGCGACAGGCGGTTGTCGGCTGTGTTGGAAAACAGCAGCACGTCCATACCGGCGCGCACGGCGCGGGTGACGGTATCTTCGAGGTTGAAGTGTTCGCGGATGGCGCCCATTTCGAGATCGTCGCTGATCACCACGCCGGCAAAGCCGAGCTCATTGCGCAGGACCCCGGTGATCCACTCGGGTGAGAGGCTGGCGGGCAGCTTGACCGGGCCCGCGCCGGCATAGGCCTCGTGGTAGAGGTGACCGACCATGACGAAGTCCTTGTAGCCAGCATCGAACAGCGTGCGATACGGCGCCAGTTCGCTCTTGTCCCAGGTCTTGGAAATATCGACAAAGCCCTCGTGACTGTCGGCCGTGCTCGAGCCATGGCCGGGAAAGTGCTTGAGTGACGTCAGCAGCCCAGCGGCGCGATGCCCGTTGATGAAGGCGAGGTCATATTTCGTGACCGTCTCAGCAGTCGTGCCGTAGGCGCGGCCGAACTTGGCGATGATCTGATTGTCGGGATTGAGGTCGATATCGGCCACTGGGCCGAAATTGACCGTGAACCCCTCGGCTGCAATGCGGCGGGCCAGATCGCGATAGATCTCCTGAGCCCCCTCGGGGGTGGTGCTGGCGGCAATGCTCGCGGCACTCGGGATTTCGGCAAAACCGACGGCCTCGGTGAGGCGCTCGACGGCACCGCCCTCCTGATCGAGAGTGATGAAGGGAGCCAGCGTAGGAGACGCAGCCTTAAAGGCCGCATTCATCTCGCGCACAGCGGCCAGGCTCCGGACATTGGTCTTGAGATACATGACGCCGCCGAGCACCTGCGCCGCGATCTCGGCCCGCGCCGCTGCGACCCCCTTGGCATCGACACTGTCGCCGGTGAACCCGACGATGATCATTTGGCCAGCCATCTGCTCGAGCGTCTGCGCCGCGGCCGGTAGAGCAGGAGCGAACCAGCCGGCGAGAACCACCGGCAGGAGAAGGGCAAGGCGCGAGGGGATCAATCAGGACTCCGCAAATCAGCTGGCGCGACCCTGCCTGCCCAATACGGCAAAAACAATGTGTCAGGCGCTCATGGGACGGGATTCGTCGCCGCGATCGGCGAACCAGGCGAGCATTTCTGCCCCGGTGCGTGGACGACCGAAGTAATAGCCCTGCCCGATCTGGCATCCCATCATCTTGAGCATCCAGGCCTGATCGGCGGTCTCGATGCCTTCGGCGACCACGACCTTGTCGAGCGTTTCCGAGAGCGTCATCACGGCGCGGATGATGGCCCCGGCCTCGGCGTCGCTGGGCAGGCTTTTGACGAAACTCTGGTCGATCTTGATCTTGTCGAGCGGCAGGCGGCCCAGATAGCTCAGTGACGAGTAGCCGGTGCCGAAATCGTCCAGCGCCACCCCTACGCCCATGTCGCGCAGCCGCTTGAGCGTATCGATGATCGCCTGAGACTTGGATACGAACATGCCTTCGGTGATCTCGATGTCGAGCCGCCCGGGGGACAATCCGGAGATCTCGAGCGCCTCGCGCACTTCACGCACCACATCGCTCATTTCGAACTGGATGGGCGAGACATTGACCGCAAGCCGGATGCTGTCGGGCCAATGCACCACTTCCCGGCAGGCTTCCACCAGGACCCAGCGGCCGATCTCGATGATCAGGCCGGTCTCCTCGGCCACCGGGATGAAGCGGGAGGGTGAAACAATGCCCAGTTCGGGATGCGTCCAGCGCACCAGCGCCTCGACCCCGACCAAGCGCTCGTCATGGAGCGAGACCTGCGGCTGGAAGGTGAGGGAAAGCTGGCGGTTCTCGATGGCCTCGCGCAGGGCGACGTCCATGTCCTGCTTTTCCTTGAGCCGGTCGTCCATCTCCTGGGAGAACAGTGCGACACCGCCACCGGGCGCGTCCTTGCCCACCGAAAGCGCCATGTCGGCATGGCTGAGCAGTACATCCGGATCAAAACCGGACAGCCCGGAATGGGTTGCCCCGGCACTGGCGGCGATCAGCGCCTGGTGGCCCCCGCTCAGCGCATAGGGCGCTGCGACCCGGCCGATGATCTCCTGGCAATAGGCCAGCAGCGCGTCGGTGGGCATGCGGCGCCGCAGAAACAGGGCGAAGCTGTCGCCGCCCAGACGGGCGATGGCATCGGCGCTGCAGGCCTGCAGGCGGCTGGCCACCTGCTTGAGCACCATGTCGCCATAGCTGTGGCCGAGCGTTTCGTTGACGGTCTTGAAGCGGGAGAGATCGACCAGGATCATGGTCACACCGGCCTCCCGCCCGCGCTCGCCCTCACAATGGGCATGCACCAATTCGACCAGCTTCAGCCGGCTGAGGGCGCCGGTCAGCGGGTCGTGACTGGCGAGGAAACGCAGACGCTCCTCGGAGCGGTGACGCTCGGAAATATCACGGAAGGTAAGACAAGCCACCCGCCGGGACGGCTGACGTGTCCCGGCGCTCGCGACTTCGGAGCGGGTGATGGCATATTCGACGACGCGCGCTTCGCCTGCCGCGCTGGGCAGGGCCAGCTCCGACGGCGTCGGATGGGCCGGCGCGACAGGCGCCAGCAGCAATGTGCGCAGGGCCGCTTCGATTTTGCCGGGCAGGACGTCTCGCGCCTGTCGGCCGACCAGCCCTGCCCCCAGAATCTCTTCGGCAAGCCGACTGGCCGCGACGATGCGGCCATCGGCATCGACCACGACGACGCCGTCGAAATTGTCGGCGATGACGCGATCCAGAATCCCTTGCGTGGCGTCGCGCTGGTGCGAGGCCTCGGCATGCGCCAGCCGGCGCAGCTTCACTTCGATCAGCAGCGCATTGAGAATGAAGGCGGCCTGCGCGACATGGATGGCCGCCGTATCGATCAGCAGGCCGAATTGGACCTGCGCCAAAAGCGCAGCCAGCTCGGTAAGGAGTGAAAGCGCCAGGCCACCGGCGATGGTCCAGATCAGGGGCAGCCGCCCGCCCAGGGCAAAGGCATAAAAGCCCATGAAGGCCACCATCAGAGCGACCGGCCCCCAGCCGGCCGACCCGAGCAGGCGATCCTGCCGGAGCGTTTCAGCCGCCAAAATCTGCACAAGCGCCCCCGGAATGACCCCGTGCAGCGGCACCACGAAGGTGTCGCGCAGCTCGAGCGCCGAAGCGCCGATCACCACGGCCTTTTCGGCAACCCGCGCCGGATCGACGGTGCCAGCCAGGATATCGGCGACCGAGATGCGGTCGATCTGACTGACATCGATGGAATAGTCGATGGCAAAGGCGCGATCCGAGGGTCCGCGCACCTTGGTCAGGGCGGCGCCCAGCGACGGGTAAGTGACATCGCCCAGATCCATGCCGAACGGATAGGTGCGGACTAGCCCGCCGGTACCGATCGGGACATTGACGGTGACAGGAGCCGCATGCGCGGCAAAGCGCGGCAACGGCAGGTTGTAGCGTTCCTCGCCATGCGTATCGCCCAACTGGCGCAACGCCGCCAGTTGCACGAAGCCACCGGCACGCTCGAGCGCGTCCTCGAACGCCTGGTCTTCCTGTTCGGTGGAGGCGGTACTGAAATCGACGTCGAAGGCGACATCCTCGGCGCCTGCGTCCATCAGCCAATCGACCAGCGCTGCATGAATACTGCGCGGCCATGGCCAGACGCCCACTGTGTCGAGACTGCGGGCGTCGATGTCCACATAGACGATGCTGCCGGTGGGGTCGCGCGGGCTTGCGGTAAAGCGCAGGTCGCGCAGCGCGTCGTCGATCGGCCGGAACGAGCCGAACGAGCCGGCGATGAGCGCCAGGCTCCAAATGAGCAGGGTAAGAAAAACCCTAAGCTTGCTGTCCAACTGGCCGCCGACCCCGTGATCGTCAGCACAGTGCCGTATCGAAGTTACCAATCCATTGGGCAATTGCTTGCGGATGCAGACAATTGCCGGACCGGGATGGGCTTTTCACCCGACATTGTGGTCACCGTCTCCCGCTGCGGGAGACAGGGGCCGGATCATCAAAGATCACATCCCTCCCCGCAAGGGGGAGGGAGGCGACTGCGCAATCAGTTCAGCGGGACGGGCTAGCGATTCATACGGTTGTCGACGATGTTGTCGACCACCGAGGGATCAGCGAGGGTGGAAATGTCCCCAAGGGCGCCGAAGTCGTTTTCGGCGACCTTGCGCAGGATGCGGCGCATGATCTTGCCCGAGCGGGTCTTGGGCAGGCCCGGCGTGAACTGGATCAGGTCGGGCGTGGCAATCGGCCCGATCTCCTTGCGCACCCAGTTCTTGAGTTCCTTGCCCAGATCGTCACTGCCCGCTTCGCCAGCCATCAGGGTGACATAACAATAGATGCCCTGCCCCTTGATCGGATGTGGATAGCCGACCACGGCCGCTTCTGACACTTTGGGATGGGCCACCAGCGCGCTCTCGACTTCGGCCGTTCCCAGGCGGTGGCCGGAGACGTTGAGCACGTCATCGACGCGGCCGGTGATCCAGTAGTAGCCGTCCTCGTCGCGGCGACAGCCGTCACCGGTGAAGTAATAGCCCTTGTAGGTCTCGAAATAGGTCGACACGAACCGGCCATGGTCGCCCCAGATGGTGCGGGCCTGGCTGGGCCAGCTGTCCTTGATGGCCAGCACACCCTCGGCCTTGGTCTGGTCCTGCAGCTTGCCTTCGGGCGAGAGCACCACGGGCTGGATGCCGAAGAACGGCTTGGTCGCCGACCCGGGCTTGGTCGGAATGGCGCCGGGGAACGGCGCAATCATGTGGCCGCCGGTTTCGGTCTGCCACCAGGCGTCGACAATCTCGCAGCGGCCCTTGCCGATGCGGTTGTGATACCACATCCAGGCTTCCGGATTGATCGGCTCGCCCACCGTGCCGAGCAGCCGCAGGCTGGGCATGTCGTGCTTGTCGACATACTCGTTGCCGGCCCCCATCAGCGAGCGGATGGCGGTCGGCGCGGTATGGAAGATGTTGACCTTGTGCCGCTCGACCACCTGCCAGAAGCGGCTCGGATCGGGCCAGGTCGGAATGCCTTCGAACATCAGGCTGGTCGCACCATTGGCCAGGGGGCCATAGACGATGTAGCTGTGGCCCGTGATCCAGCCGACATCGGCGGTGCACCAGAACACTTCGCCGCGCTTGTAGTCAAAGCTCAGTTCGTGCGTAAGCGCGGTATAGGTGATGTAGCCGCCCTGGGTGTGCAGGACTCCCTTCGGCTTGCCGGTCGAGCCCGAAGTATATAGGATGAACAGCGGATCTTCGGCGTTCATCGGCTCGGGGTCGTTGAACGGTTCGACGCCGGCGGCCGCTTCGTGCCACCAGACGTCGCGCGCGCCCTTCATGGCGACGTCGGCGCCGGTATTGTGGACCACCAGAACCTTCTGGACGCCCGGGCAATCCTCCAGGGCCTTGTCGACATTGGCCTTGAGCGGCACGGTCTTGCCGCCGCGCCGGCCTTCGTCGGCCGTGATGACCACGGCAGAATCGCAGTCATTGATCCGACCGGCGAGGGAATCGGGCGAAAAGCCGCCGAACACCACCGAATGCACCGCCCCGATACGGGCGCAGGCCAGCATGGCATAGGCGGCCTGCGGGATCATGGGCAGGTAGATGGTGACGCGGTCTCCCTTGCGGACGCCCAGCGATTTGAGCACGTTGGCGCAGCGGCAGACCTTTTCGTGCAAGGTGCGGTAGCTGATATATTCGGCCTTGTCGGCCGGATTGTCGGGCTCCCAGATGATGGCGATGTCGTCGCCATGCTCGGCCAGATGCCGGTCGATACAGTTGGCCGCTACGTTGAGCACGCCGTCCTCGAACCACTTGATCGAGACATTGGGATACTCAAAGGTCGTGTTCTTGACCTTGGTGAAGGGCTTGATCCAGTCGATGCGCTTGGCCTGTTCGCCCCAGAACCCGTCCGGGTCGCTCACCGACCGCTGGTAGAGTTCGGCATACTGGTCCGCCGTGGTCAAAGTCCGTGCCTTCGCAGCCGCGCCCGGCTCGAACACCGAAGTCTCAGTCATGAAATCCTCCCGTGGGCACGATCCCGAGCTGGCACCTGCCGACTCTGGGGCAGGATCATGCGCCTGCCGTCCACGCCAGGTTCCGCCCTTTTCAGAACCAAGTCGGCGCGCACGACACCGCTAAGCTACCCAGACGTCGCGTCCGACACAAGAAGACCATTGTCGAAGCTGGTCTGGTCGGACCCGGATCAGATTTTCTGGGCGCGTCGGGCGGCCAGCAGGGAGGCGAGGCGCGGCATCAGCGACACGTCGAGCCCGGTGCGCTTGAGCGCGGTGAACCAGAGTGCCGCCGACCAGACCGATTGCGCCAGAACGGCCGCCAGCGCCGCGCCCATAAGCCCCATGGCCGGCACCAGCAGCAGATTGGCGGCCAGCAGGACGCCGATCCCCAGGGCGATCGCCGGCAATACCTCGTAGGGCCGGTCGTTCATCGAGAGCACCGCCGAGCTCGGCCCGAAGAACGCCCGCGCCAGGAGCGCGACACAGAGCAACGCCATGGGCAGCGCCCCGCCCCCAAAGCTCGGGCCGAAGAGCAGCAGCGCCAGCGGGCCGAAAAGGGCCACCACGACAAACAGCGCCAGCGCCAGGCCCGCCGCGGCCAGATTGGCATCGCCGATCTTGGCCAGGAGCCCGGCCCGGTCGCGCGCCAGATCGAACATGTCGGGCAGCACCACCGAATAGACCGCCGCAATTCCGAACGAGACCAGCGAGAACACTTTGGTGCAGACCCCGAAGACCGCCAGCGTCTCGCGGTCCATCAGGTTGGAGAGCAGGATCAGATCGATATCAAAAAAGAGGTCCGTCGCTAGAGTGATCACCACCCAGGGCAGTGCGAAGCGCCACCAGCGTGCTACCTCGCCTTTGCGTAACGTCCCGGTTGCGGGAATGGCGCGGACGGCCCTGACCAGCCAGAGCAGCTGGCCGATCGCCACGAGCGAAAAGCCGCCCGCCAGCACCCAGGTGAAGGCACGAAAGGGCGCCTCGCCAAAGGCCAGCGTCGCTACGCCGATGGCCAGCACCATCAGCATCGGGCGAAAGATCGTATCGGCGAAAAAGCCGGCAAAGGGCCGTTTGAGCCCGACCAGCAGCGCCGTGTTGCAGTAGACCAGCGCGGTGGCGCAGGTCATGAGCACGACGGCGCCCCAATGGGCCTGCACCAGGTGCCCCGGCGCGCCGAGCCAGCCGGCCAGCGGATAACCCAGAACCAGCAGGCCGGCCGTCATCAGCGCCACATGGCCGTAGGCGCGCCGCATGAAGCCGCGCAGGTGCCGGCCGTCACCGGCGGCGCGATACTCGGCGGCAAAGAAGGTGCCGGTGGTCTCAAAGCCCAGCGGCAGGAGGACCGCAACGATATTGGCCGTGGCCAGGATGAGCAGGAAGTTGCCCAGCGACTCCGCGCCCCAGAACCGGGCGATCGCTGCCTGCGCCAGAAACATCACCCCGGCCCCACCCAGGCGGGAGGCGAAGATGAGGTTGGACTGGGTCAACAGCCGGGCAAACAGGCGTCTCACGATGCCGGCCCCTCGGCGGCAGGCTTACGGGCACGCAGCCGCGCCTTGAGCAACTGCAGCAGGTCGCGGGCGCCGAACGCCGCCTCGCCGAGGAGAAACGGTAACCGATAGGCGGCATAATTGGCCACTGGCGGCACCGGGGAGATCAGGCCGGCCTCGCCGACCATGCCCTTCTTGAACTGGTGCAGCCCGACAAACCCGTCGGTCCCCCCCAGGTCGTACCAGCGCGCGCGGGTGTTTTCGCGCAGCCAGCCCAGGATATGGAAATGGAGGAAATACCCTGCATGCAGCGGCAGGGCCTGGTCGCTGGTGGCGCCATAGAGATAGACGGCGCGATCGCCGGCTTTGAAGATGATGGCGCCTGCCACCACCGCGCCGTCGTGCGAGACCAGGAAAAGTTCCGGCCGCACGGTGGCGTTGGGCATGGCCATGAGCGCGGAGATAGTCTCCGCGTAGGCCGATCGATCTTCAAAACCCTTGCGGTCGATCATACGCCGGTAGATGGCGTCGAACGCGGGCAGGCGATCAGGGCCGGCCCGTTCAAACTGCAGGCCGGCCTTTTCGGCCTTGCCCAACTGGCGCCGCCAGGTTTGGCCGAAACTGTGGCGCTGCGCCTCGGCACTGGGCAGCACGCGCACGATATAGCGATCATTCCATGGCATCTGACTGCCGCGACGAAAACCACGCGTCAGCAGCAGGTCGAAGGCGGCATTGCCGGCGGCGAGGGCCGGAAGCGGCAGCAGCGACAGCATCATGCGTCGTTCGCGGGCGTAGTGAGCGACAAGGGCTTCCACCATCAGGCCGTAGCGCTCGAGCGCATCGCCTTCGACCGAGCGCAGGAACGGTCCCCACTTGGCCACTGCGATCCGGGCGACGCCCAGCGGCAGCGGCTGGACCATGACGAGGCAGGCCCCGATCATGGCGCCATCGGCGCGGATCAGACAGGGTTCGAGACCGACCCCGGGCCAGCGCGCCCGCGCAAAGGTGACCAGTTGCTCCTGAGAGACATCGTCGAAGTCGGCAACCGCATCTTCCCAGGCGGTGTCGGAAACGCGTTCGAGCGTCGCCCGCGCAGTCTGCGCCGCGGGCGGAAACTCCAGCGTTTCAGTCAAGCTCGACATGCGGCGTCCCCGGCCTGTGCGACGCCGGAACGCTAGGCTCACAAAGTGAGCAAATTGCTAGTGCGCCGGGGCAAATGCCCCAAAAGCACCGCTGTGGTTACTCAAAAGCTAGTGCCCGCCTGCGGCAGTCAGCGGGCCCCCACCGATCAGCGGAATGAACGGCAGGCTGTGGTCGAGCAGGGCGTTGGCGCCCTCGTAGACCATTTTGGAGGCCACATAGAGGATGATGAGCAGACCGATCCAGGCGACCCAGCGATGCTTGGTCAGCAGATTGGCAATCAGCGAGGCGGCAATGCCCATCAGTACCACCGAAAGGGCCAGACCAAAGATCAGGACTTCGGGATGCTCGTTCGCCGCGCCGGCGACGGCCAGCACGTTGTCGAGCGACATCGAGACGTCGGCGATAACGATGTTGATGACGGCCTGACGCAGCGACTTGCGTGGCACGCCGCCGGCAATGCTGCCATCCTTGTTGAGGTCGGAATTGGCCAGGGCTTCGGTCGCCGCGACGTCCTGCGTATGCGGAACCGCGAGCTCACGGTACATTTTCCAGCACACCCAGAGCAGAAGCAGGCCACCAGCGATCAGCAGACCGCCGCCGAGCGACAGCAACTGCACGGTGACGAGAGCAAAGCAGATGCGCAGAACAGTAGCCGCGGCGATACCGATCAGAATGGCCTGCTTGCGCTGATCGGCCGGCAGACCGGCCGCCGCCAGCCCGATGACCACCGCATTGTCACCCGCCAGCACCAGGTCGATCATGATGACTTGGCCAAGGGCCCAGAGTGCCTGCGGATCGATACCGAACATTTAGAGGAATTCTCCGGGGATAGAGCGATGGTCTGCGCGAGGCTGTTTAGGCGCCTCGACAGCATCTGTGAAGGGCAAAAACGCCCGGTCAGCCGCAGTTGCCGCTCACTTGGCCCTTGCCACCAAGCGGCCGACTGAGCATCACCTCTAGGAACAGTCGATCAGGACACGGGGGACGTCATGGGCCGAAAGCAACAGCTCGAACAGGAATTTCAGAAGGTGGCAACGCGCATCTCGCGCTTTGGCTCCACCCCGCCCTACCTGAATGACCTGGGAGGCGTACTTTATGAGCTGGGTCGGCTGGCCGAAGCCGAAAAAGTGTTCGAAGCCGCTTTCAAGCTCGACCCGACATTCGAGCCGGCCAAGAACAATCTGGCCATTATCCGACAGGAAGTCGCCCATCTGATGCCCGCCCAATCCGTCCGCGACCTGGTCGAGCGGCTGGCGCCGATCAAGACGGCACGCGAGCTGATCCGGGTTGGGCCCAGAAATGACGGTGGCTACTTGGTTCCCGATGATCTGGAAGGGATCCAGTATTGCTTTTCGCCCGGTGTGGGCCCCAGTTCATCGTTCGAAAAGGCCCTCGAGGCCTACGGCATCCACAGCTTTCTGGCGGATGCCTCGGTTGAGGGCCCGGCGACCGAGCTCAAGAACTTCACGTTCGACAAGCTCTTTCTCGGCACGGATGGCGAACCGGACCAGATCTCGCTCGCCAGCTGGGTGGCGCGCTATGTGCCCGACGCGTCGACCGACCTTTTGCTGCAGATGGACATCGAAGGAGCCGAGTATCCTGTGTTGCGGGACGCGCCGCCCGAACTGCTGCGGCGCTTTCGCATCATGATCGTCGAGTTCCACGGCGTCGCCTCGATACGCGATGCGCGACGTCACCCCGAGGTTGGCGGTACCATCAACAAGCTGCTCGAGGACTTTCACGTCGTGCACATTCACCCCAACAATTGTTGTGGCAGTCTGATCTATGCCGATGTCGAAATTCCGCGCGTGATGGAAGTGACGTTCCTGCGCAAGGATCGTGATCCGGGTGCGGCCTACGTTAACGCCCTGCCCCATCCGCTCGATGCCGACTGTGTGCCGGGCAATCCGACGCTACCACTCGATCCGGCATTTCTGCGGGTCGGTGATCGCCAGCGGCGGTCGTCGCCATCACGGGAAGGGATTGGTGGGTGCGCACGGACTCGAACCGTGGACCCGCTGATTAAGAGTCAGCTGCTCTACCATCTGAGCTACGCACCCGGTCCGGGCGGGGAGATACAAAGAGTTTGACTCCATGTCCAGCACTAATCCATCGGCTTGCCAACTTTCGCGTTTTCAACAGACTGCGTGACGAGCGCTCGCCCGAGCGCCGCCGCAGGTTTCAGGACGTTTCGCATGCCCCAGATCGATCTTTCCACGCTGCCCCTTGATTGGCTCGCCAGTATCGCGGTGGGCCTGCTCTCGGCCATCGCGGTGCTGATCCTGGCCTGGTACCTGAGCAAGTTCCTCTACCGCACCATCAAGAATCTGCTGCCGCAGGCGCCGGGGGTCGACAAGAACTTCGCGCCGCTGCTGGCGCAGGCGGCCCGCTATGGCACCATCGTGTTCGGCATTGTCACGGCGCTGAGTTTCCTGGGCGTCTCGAGCGCCTCGATCTATGCCGTGCTGGGCGCGGCAGGATTGGCGGTTGCGCTGGCCCTGCAAGGCACACTGTCCAATATCGCGGCGGGGATCATGCTGATCTGGCTGCGCCCCATCTCGATCGGCGAATACATCACCGGGGACGGCGTGGCCGGCGTGGTGGTCGAGATCGGCCTATTCGGCACGCGGCTGCGCTCGACCAGCGGGCTCTACATCTTCACGCCCAACACCAAGCTGTGGAACAGCGCCATCACCAACCATAGCCGCGAGCCGCGGCGGCGCATCGACGTCAACGTCAACGTGCCAGACACGGTCGACCTCGACGCGGCCCGTCGGGCGATGCTCAAGATTGCCACGTCGGACACGCGCGTGCAGATCAATCCGCCGCCCGGCGTGCACGTGGAGACGTTCGTGGGCGACCGCATCATCCTGCAGATGCGGGCCTGGGTGCCGACGCCGGACTATCTCGATGCCCTGCGTGACCTGACCGAGAAGGCCAAGCTCGCCATCAACCAGATGCTCGCCGCGACCGGCGAGCATGTTGAAGTGTCACTGGCCGTTGATCCGCACACCAGCAAGCCAGGCGAGAAGACGCCCGACCTGGGATAAGTCGTGCAATGATCAGGCGTGGCCGTCCAGGCCGCGGAAGGCATCCTTGCCCCAGATGGCTTCCACCTGGCGGTTCTTGCCGCAGCCCTGCCGGTAGCGCGCGTAGTGCTGCTCGCGGGTCAGCCCGTTGCTGAGCTCTTCCTTGCCCGTCCAGAAATCCTGGTGATAGTCCTCGGCGGGATAGAAGGTCGGCGCCATCTCGATCACGGTGGCGACCGGCTTGCCCAGTTCGCTCGCCACTTCGGCCTTCTCGGCCTCCGCCAGCTTGAGCTCAGCGTCGGTGCCGGCGTAGACGGCGGTGGTGTAGCTCTCGCCATAGTCGCAGAACTGACCGCGCGTCTCGATCGGATCGATCAGATGAAAGAATGTGTCGAGCAGCGTCTCGTAGCTGGTCACGCTCGGATCATAGACCACCCGTACCGCCTCGCGGTGTCCGGTGGTCTCGGTGACGACCTGATCGTAGGTGGGATTGACGACATGGCCGCCGATATAGCCCGAAGTGGTCGAGATCACGCCCGGGGCATGGTCGAAATCGCTTTCGATCGACCAGAAACACCCGCCGGCAAAGATGGCGACCGCCGTCTCCGCTGCCTGGGCGCTGCAGGTGACCATTGCGCCGGCCATGGCCACGGCGATCGCCAGTTTGTTCTTTCGCATCGCGTCTCTCCCGAACTGCGTTTGATCAAGCTTAAATGAGCCCGTCGCGCTTCACACGCAAAACAAACAAGCGTGCGCTGGCCCGGCGAGGCGCTATAAATCGCCAATGACCACCTCGCTGCTCACCCCGCTCGCCCTTTCGCTGCCCGGCACCATCCCCTTTGTCGGGCCGGAAGCCATCGAACGCCGCACCGGCCGGCCCATTCGGGCCAGGCTGGGCGCCAATGAAAGCAGCTTCGGCCCCTCCCAGGCCGTGATCGAGGCGCTGCGTGCCGCCGCCGACACGGTGTGGAAATATGGCGACCCGGAGGTGCATGATCTGCGCAGCGCTCTGGCGCGGCACCTGCGCATCCCCGCCGACAATCTCGTGGTCGGCGAGGGTATCGACGGGTTGCACGGGCTGATCGCCCGCCTCGTCATTCAGCCCGGCGATGTCGCGATCACGTCGCTGGGCGCCTACCCGACCTTCAACTATCACGTGGCCGGCTTTGGCGGTCGCACCGTGGTGGTGCCCTATCGGGCCGACAAGGAAGACCTGACGGCGCTCGCCGACGCCGTGCGTCGGGAACATGCCCGTGTTGTCTATGTCGCCAACCCGGACAATCCGATGGGGTCCTGGTGGACCGCCTCGGAAATCGCCGATTTCGTCGACGCGGTGCCCGAGCAGACGCTGATCGTGCTCGACGAGGCCTATAGCGAGACAGCGCCGCTGACGGCCCTGCCCGCCTTTGACATTTCGCGCGAGAACCTGATCCGTACCCGCACCTTTTCCAAGGCCTATGGCCTCGCCGGCCAGCGCGTCGGCTATGCCATCGGCGAGGCTGGTCTGATCGCTGCCTTCGACAAAGTCCGCAACCATTTCGGCGTCACCCGGCTCAGCCAGGTGGCGGCGATCGCGGCGCTGGGCGATCAGGCCTGGCTGCGCCATGTGGTTGAACAGGTGGCGGCCGGTCGCGAGCTGATCAGGGCGATTGCCACCGAAAACGGCCTTGTCGCTTTGCCCTCGGCCACTAATTTCGTCGCCGTCGACTGCGGCAGTGACGGCGCGTTCGCCCTGGCGCTGCTCAAGGCGCTCGAAGCGCGCGACGTCTTCGTGCGCAAGCCGATGGCCCCTGTCCTCGATCGCTGTATCCGCATCACTGCGGGCAGGCCCGCGGAGCTCGACATATTGGCCGAGGAGCTGCCGCGGGCGCTGCGCAGCGTGCGTCAATAGGTCCGACGCGGCTTCCAGTAGCTGCCGAACCGCACCACATTGCCGGTCTTTTTCTGCGTCTCCTCATAATCCATCATAAGCACGATGGTGCGCTCGACAATATTACGCAGCTGAATGGAATGATCGTCGGCACCGCGCAGAATGGCCGCGGCCTGTTCGAGATGGTCGCGCGCGAGAAGGTAGGTCTTTTGCATGAATGGCTCCGCAATGGCTCTAAGCATCAACACAATTGGTCTTGTGCTGGGTGCCAGACTCGCCGAGTCATGCTTTCGCAGAGCTTGCCCAAGAGCCGAAAATTTGACTCGAAACCACAAGAAATACCGGCGATCGGCAAACCACTGACAGCGTTAGCATTTTCCTTCAGACACCCGGCCGCGGCGTGTGGATAACCACGAGCTCTCCGCAGCCTGTGTAAAAACCGCTGAAAGATCAGGGATTTGCCTCAAATGTCCTTGACCATCTGGACGCAGTCGGCGGCGAGGCCCTCGAGCTCTTCGCGATCCCATTCCGCGGCCTGCCATCCGGTCTTTTGGTAAAATCCGACCGCCATGCGCGCCGCATTGACCCGCAATTGCCGCACGCCAAGACCCCAGGCCTTCTGGCTCACAAGACTGTCCATCAGCCTGCCGTGGCCCTGCCCCTGAAACGCCGGTTCGATTGCCACCAGCCGCACAATGGCGACCGTGTCGCGCACATCGAGACGGACCACGCCGATCGGTGTCTCGCCACCCATGAGGAGATGCGGAACATTGCCCGGCGCATGATCGTCGGGGTGGTTGTCGTCATAGACGATGTCGACTGTGTGCCGCCCGGGGGCAAACAGGACGCGACGACGGATATCGTGCAGCGCCGCCCACTCCTGCTCGGTCTGCACGACACGCAGTTCGATGTCCATTGGCAGCTCCTTGGCCTGTGCGCCGCCTAACGCGCGAAACTGCCCAAAAGCTGCTTCATGCCGCGCACCAGCGTGGTCGAATCGCCGCCCACCGCGACAAAGCCAAAGCCGTCGTCGAACAGGCCCTGCGCCGTCGCCGGGTTGAAATCGAGCATGCCGGCGGCGACACCGCTCGCAACAATGGCGCTGCGCGCCGCGCCGACACGCGCCAGCACGTCCGGATGGCCGGACTGGCCCAGCAGGCCGAGGCTGGCGGCGAGATCATTGGGCCCCACCAGCATGCCGTCCACCCCGGGGACACGGCCATAGTCCGGGATATTGGCGATGGCCGCCTCGGTCTCGACCTGCAGGATCACCACGATATCCTCGTGCGCCTGCGCGGCGTAACCGGGATTGCCGGCGAAGCGATTGGCCCGGTTGATGCCGGAATAGCCGCGCATGCCGGCGGGCGGATAGCGCGTGGCGGCGACCGCCAGCCGCGCCTCGTCTACCGTCTGCACGTTCGGGAACATGAAGCTGCGGATGCCGGTATCAAGCAGGCGCTTGACCAGCACCGGATCGATGCTGGGCACGCGCACCACGAATTCGGCGTCGCCCCCATGTCGCGCCGCCAGCAGGTGATGCTCGACGCTTTCGACGTCGATGGGCGTGTGCTCCATATCGAGCAGCAGCCAGTCAAAGCCGGCGCCAGCCGCCATTTCGGTGGCGGCGAGGCTGTTGAGCGACAGCCAGAAGCCGGGCTGCCGGGCGGCGCGGTCGGCCAGCCGACGCTTGAACATGTTGGGCGGGATCGGGCGCATGCTAGAAGGCGCCCGGGAAGGCACCACCGTCAATCAAAAGGTTCTGGCCGGTGATGTAGCCGGCCTGCACCGAACAGAGCCAGGCACAAGCGGCACCGAACTCGTCCGGCTGGCCGAAACGCTGCGCCGGGATCTTCCTGCGGTTCTCGTCGGCAATCGTCTCGATGCTGACGCCGCGCTGTTCGGCGGTGCGCTGCTGGCCCGAGCGTAGCCGATCGGTATCGAACGAGCCGGGCAGCAGGTTGTTGATGGTCACGCCCTGGCCGGCCACCGAACGGGCGACACCAGCGAGGAAGGCGGTGAGCCCTGCCCGCGCGCCCGAAGAGAGATCGAGGCCGGCGATCGGGGCCTTCACCGAACTGGACGTGATGTTCACAATCCGCCCGAACCCCTTGGCCAGCATCGGCTCGATGGCCCGCTGGATCAGCTCGATCGGCGTGACCATGTTGCCGACCACACCGGCCAGCAGCTTCTCCCGATCCAGCTCGCGGAAATCGCGAAACGGCGGGCCGCCATTGTTGTTGACGAGGATATCGGGCTCCGGACAGGCGGCAAACAGAGCTGCCTGCCCCTCGGCGGTGCCGACATCGGCCGCCACGGCAATGATCTTGCCGCCGGTGAGGGCTCGAATCTCGGCCGCCACCTTTTCGAGGTGAGCGGCGTCACGGCCATTGATCACCACTTCGACGCCTTCGGCAGCGAGCGCGGTGGCGCAGCCGCGGCCCAGGCCGCGGCTCGAGGCACAGACGATGGCCTTGCGGCCGGAAATTCCGAGATCCATGTGCTTAGCCCGCCGCGCTTTCCATGGCGCCCTGTGCCGAACCGCCGCGCTCGATCAGCAGCCGGTTGACCGCGTTCAGATAGGCGCGGGCCGAGGCGACGAGCGTATCGGGTTCGGCGGCATTGCCGGAAGCGATGCGGCCGTTCATTTCGAGGCGGACATGGGCGCTGGCCTGCGCGTCGGTGCCACCGGTGACGCCGTCGACGGCGTAAAGCACGAGGTTGGGATCGCTGCCGACCGCCTGCTTGATGGCGTTAAAGATCGCATCGACCGACCCGGTGCCGTCATAGCTGGTCGAGACTTCCTGCCCGTCGATGGTCACCTTGATGTCGCAGCGATGCACGCCGCCGGTCTTGGAGACCACCTCCATGTCGACCAGCTTGATGCGGTCGTCCACCGAGCCGGCTTCGTCGTCGACCAGCGCGACGATATCGGCGTCGTAGACGTGCTTTTTGCGGTCGGCCAGGTCCTTGAAGCGCTGGAAGGCCTCCTGGAAGGCATTGTCGCCCAGCTCGTAGCCCAGCTCGCGGAGCTTGTCCTTGAAGGCGGCGCGGCCCGAATGCTTGCCCATCACCAGCGTGGTTTCCTTGATCCCGACGCTGGCCGGCGTCATGATCTCGTAGGTCTGGGCGTTCTTGAGCATGCCGTCCTGATGAATGCCGCTCTCATGGGCGAAGGCGTTCTTGCCCACGATGGCCTTGTTGTACTGCACCGGGAAATTGGCGGCCGCCGAGACGATGCGGCTGGCGCGCGACAGATGCGTGGACTCGATCTCGGTGTGGTAGGGCAAGGCATCGGCGCGCGTGCGCAGCGCCATGACGATTTCTTCGAGCGCTGCGTTGCCGGCGCGTTCGCCCAACCCGTTGATGGTGCATTCGACCTGCCGCGCCCCGCCGCGAACGGCGGCCAGCGAATTGGCGACAGCCAGCCCCAGATCGTTGTGGCAATGGGCCGAAAAAATCACCTTATCGGCGCCGGGGACGCGCTCGATGATCGAACGGAACATCGCCTCGTGCTCTTCGGGGACCGCGTAGCCGACCGTATCGGGCAGATTGATGGTGGTGGCACCGGCCTTGATGGCCAGTTCCACGCAGCGCGCCAGGAAATCGAGCGGCGTGCGCGTCGCGTCCATGGCGCTCCACTCGACATTGTCGGTGAGGCCGCGCGCCTGTGCGACAGTGGCCGAAATAATCTCGAGCACCTGCTCCTCGGTCTTTTTCATCTGGTGGGCCAGATGGATCGGCGAGGTGGAGACGAAGGTATGGATGCGCCCGCGCCTGGCGTGCCGCACGGCCTCGCCGGCGCGGGCGATATCGGCAGGAATGGCGCGGGCGAGACCGGCGACCACGGCATTCTTGACGTGCTTGGCGACCGCGACGACGGCTTCGAAATCGCCGTTTGAGGCAATCGGGAAGCCCGCTTCAATGATGTCGACGCCCATGTCGTCGAGGGCTTCGGCGACTTGCAGTTTTTCTTCCAGCGTCATAGTGGCGCCAGGGCTCTGCTCGCCATCGCGCAGCGTCGTATCGAAGATATAGACGCGGTCTTTGTTTGTTTCGGTGGTCATACGTCGATTTCCTATCGGGCGGCCGGGGTCCAATGACCAAACGCGACCGGACAAAACTGTTCGGTTTCTAGCGCGCTATCCCCTGACGACCCGCTCGCTTTCCGAGCTGCCGGTGATCAGGGGCTGATAAGAAGGAGAAGGAGCGCCGCAGGCAGCAGCAGCAACCCAGCCGCAAACATCAGCCGGGTTTCCCGGGCCTTCTGTTCGGCAACTGCGATGGCGATGGCGCGAGAGCGCTGCATGGCGAAAATCCGATTACATCGTGATCATGCGCGAGAATTCTGGCAAAGGCAATCGGGGGAGCGCAGATTCTGTCTCACCGAAAGGCCGGCTTGCCCCTCCCTGCCGGCAGCGGCAAGCTGCGGCGCGCGGAGGACACCATGCCCGACTTCATCCTGCTCATGCACAACGACACCCAGGCGCCAGAAAACAGCACGCTCTGGGACCTCTATCTGGGGTCGCTGCGCCAGATCGGCGCTTTTGCCGGCGGCAGTTCGATCGGTGGCGGAACGACCATGCGGCGCTTTGCCGACCCGGCGCCACTCAGCGCGCAGCTGACCGGCTTTATCCGCATCACGGCCAAGGATCTTGACGAGGCCAAGCGGCTGGTCGAGGGCAATCCGGTGCTCGAAGCCGGCGGTACGGTGGAAATCCGCGAGCTGCCCGAGGATTGATTACCCCTGTGGGACGGCGCGCCGGAACTGTACTTCGAGAAACAGGCCTTCGGGACCGGTAACAAAAAACTGGCCGATCGGCGTGCCGGGAATGCCGGCGAGCTTATAGCCATAGCCCGACGCTTCGATGCGGGCCTTGGCGTCGTCAAAATCGTAAACACCAAAGGCGATGTGATTGATCATCCCTTCGGGATAGTCGGCCGGTCGCTGCACGACGTTGAGATGAATGGCCGGGACATCATCGACATAGACCCAGTGACCGGGGAAGCCGAAATCGGGCCGATGGCCTTCGCTGGCGCCCAGCACCTGCTCGAAAAAGGCCACCATGCGTGGCCCGTCGACGACGTTGATGTTGACGTGGTCGAGCCGGGGCATCAGTTGAATGCGAGCACGGCGGAGGCGATGACCACCAGGAAGGCAAGTGCGGTGAGTTGCCCGAACAGCCGCGACCTACCCGATGCATCGGCATCGCCTGCCGCGGCTTGCTTGGCGTTCCGCTCGTTCAGGCTGATGAATAGCAGCATGGCGACGATCCCGGCCATCTTGACCCAGAACCAGACATTGGGAATGGCGAAGTTCCACTTGAGCCAGAGCACCAGCAAGCCGGTGACGATCAGGGTGAGCATCGCCACCTTGCCCACGGTCGCGAGGCGCTTGGCAATGTCCATCAAGTCGCGACGAACCTCCGGCGTTGCCGAGGCCATCTTGCTGCCGATGATCGGCATCACCACCGAGTTGGCACCCCCGGCAACAAAAGCAACAATATGTACGATGAACAGAAACAGCGCCACGACGAGGCCGATGTCCATGAAAACCCCCAAGTATTAAGCGAAACACCCCGGCGACGACACTAACTCAGGACGGTCCGTACGGCCAGACTGGAACGGCGGTTGACCTCAAGCTTCGAGATCGAGCACGCCCTCGCCGATCACCACAGCATGGCCGCCAATGCTGCCATGGACGAGTTTGCCCTCGGTCTTGCGGTACTGGATGGCGATCTGGCTGGGTCGGCCCATTTCAGCGCCCTGCCGCAGCGTCAGTTCGTGCTGACCGTCCGGGCTGTGCTCGGCCAAAAGACCGATAAGCGCGGCCGCTGCCGAACCAGTCGCCGGGTCTTCGCCCAGGCCCATGCCGGGCGAAAACATCCGAGCCGCGAAGCGGTTGTCGCGCTCCTCGGGGGTCTGGGTGAAGATATAGACCGAGTGTCGCCCGAGCGGAAACACCTCGGCCCAGCCGCGCCGATTAAGGCCGATCTGCCTCAGCGTCGCGGCCGATGCGACGGGAACGAGGTAGAAGAGATTGCCTGCCGAATAAACGGAGGGCCGGTAAGGGCCGCAGCCGACGTCCCCGGGTGCAATGCCGAACACGTCCGCAATGGCCTCGGCCGACGGCGCCGCGCCGGCCGGCTCGGGCAATTGCGGCAACGCGAAGCGGGCAAACCCGCCGCGCTTGTCGGTGGTCTCGATTACGCAGGTGACGAGCCCGACCGCTTCTTCGAGCCGCACGGCGGTCGTCCGGTGCTGCAGGCCGAGGGCGACCGCCGCGCCGACCGTCGGGTGGCCGGCAAAGGGCAGTTCCACCGCTGGGGTGAAGATGCGGACACGCGCGGTGTGATGGTCCACCTGCGGCTTGAGGATGAAGACGGTCTCGGAAAGATTGAACTCGGCGGCAATGGCCTGCATCTGGTCATCGAGCAGACCGTCGGCCTTGAGGACCACGGCGAGCGGGTTGCCCTTGAGCCGCTCCCGCGTAAAGACGTCGAGCAAGAGATAGTTCAGCTTCATGTGACGCTCCAAAGCTGACGCAGAACTGGCGGCCTGCCCCGGGCCAAGTCAAGCCAAAGGCAGCAGCGCAGACCAGCTATGCGGGCGGCAGCGCAAAAGCCGCAGTCTCGAGCCCCAGTTCCTCGCACAGCGCCTGCACGGCAACAGCGTGATCGTCGCGCTCGTGCAGGCCCGAAATGGTGATGCAGCCGATCATCCCGGCATGCGCGACCCGAATAGGGAAGCCTCCACCGGCCATGACGAAATCGGCGTCGTCGAGCCCGCGCCGTGGCAGAAAATGGTCGGCCCCACTCTTGTTTTCCAGCACCACGCGGTACGAACTCTTGCCCACCCGCTGCACCAGGTTGGACTTGCGCCGCACCCAGTGCTGGTTGTCACCAGTGGTCCGAGGCAGCGCCATGTAGAACAGCGGTCGCTCCCAGGTGCGCACGTCACACACGAGGCCCAGATTGTCGCGCAGAGCGCGCTCGCGCACCCGCATACCGAGCGAGAAGGCCACCGCTTCATCAAAGCGCGGAAACACCAGCTGCTGCTCTTGCAGGATGATGCGATCGATATCGTCTTGCCTGGACATGCGTCCCCCTTTTTCGGCGTGCCGGCTCACGCCGACCGCAGCATCCAGTCAGCCGGGTCGCGGCCCAGCGCGGCGCATACGGCAGCAACGCCAAAACCATGGTCGTCGCGCTCGGGCAGGCCCGATGTGGAGACAGCGCCCACAAAGCCCAGGCCTTTGACATGGATCGGGAACGCGCCGCCGGCGATGGCATAGCTGGCCGGATCGGCTGCCCAGGAGGGCTCCAGCAGACGCGGCTTGTCGCCCCGCTCCAGCACCAACCGATAGCTGCTCTTGTGCAAGAGCCGCACGGTGCCGACCTTGCGCTCGGCCCAGGTGAGATTGTGCGCGGAGGCGCCCGCCGTCATGCCGACGCAGAGCGTCCGGTCCCAGAGGTAGACGCCCACGGCAATGCCCTTGCCCACGGCCTTGGCCGCGTCCCGCACGTGCCCGACAATGCCATAGGCCATGTCTTCGTCGAACCGGTCGAAGACCAGGCCCTGCTCCTGCGCCACGATCTTTTCAATGTCGGATTCGATGCTCACTACCGGTCCCTCCCCGTTCGCGCCAGCGGTGTAGCGGCATTGCCCGGCCTTCGCTAGGGCCGAAATCAGACCGCGTGTGCCGCGGCCCAGGCATCGATCAGCGGCTGTCGGCTGGGCGGCTGTCCGTCGAAATTCGGCTGTCCCTCCTCAATCACCACCCAGGGCGCCTTGCTGGCCGTCCAGATATTGCCGATCGGCCGGGCCCAGCTGATATCGTCGAGCGTCCCTGCCTTCATGATCAGCATGCCGGTAGTGCCCGCCGGTTCGTTCCAGATCTTGGTGCCGCAGGTCGGGCAGCCGAGCATTTTCACCACGCGGCCGCTGTCGGCCGGCTTGTCGAAGGCGCTCAGCGTTCCCTGCAGCAGCTCGACCGTTGCGGCCTGCACCACCATCGAGAGCGTATGGGTAGAGCCGGAGAACCGCTGGCAGTCCTTGCAGTGGCAGGCATAAACCGCGAGAGGCGCGGCCAGCATGCGAAACCGCACTTGGCCGCACTGACAGCCGCCCTCGACCGGGAAGTTCGGCAAGCTTCGCTCCATAAAACTCTCCTTACAAGGGCTTAACGCCGTGTTCAGACGCCGTTCAGCGGCACGTCGCCATAAGCCGCGCCGTTGCCGGAGACACCCGGCCAGAAACATGGATATGACAGATGAACTACCTGACCGCACTTTTCCAGCGCTCTGCCCGCAAGGCGAGCTATGCCGACCTGCTGCAGCTCGATGACCGGCTGCTCGCCGATATCGGCCTGTCGCGTACCGACATCCAGCAGCGGCTCAAGCGCCGCGCCCCGATCCGCAGCTTTGCGCATGAATAGACCCCGCGCTGCAGCACCTGCATCCGCTCTCGCCTGAGGGGCTCCGCGTGCACCGCTGGAGCCCCCTTCGCATTCCTGACTGATCCCGGCGCCTTGCCCGACCGGCGCGTCTCGCGCTAACATGTCAGCGCTTTTTTACCGCCGCCCGCCTGTTACGCCGGCTGCTGTTCATCGAAATATCGAGGGATCTAAATGCAATACACCCATCTGGGCCGTAGTGGCCTTTCCGTCAGTCGCCTGTGCCTGGGCACGATGAACTTTTCCTGGACGACGGACAAAGCCGACTCGTTTGCGGTGATGGACTCGGCGCATGCCAAGGGCATCAACTTCTTCGATACGGCCAACCGCTATGGCCGTCCGGTCCCCGGCATTACCGAAGAGATCATCGGCGAGTGGTTCAGCCAGGGCGGCGGACGGCGCGAAAAGACCGTTCTCGCAACAAAGCTCTATGGCGCAATGGGCGAGTGGCCCAACGAGAGCAAGCTCTCGGCCCTCAACATCCGTCGGGCCCTGGACGCCAGCCTGAAACGGCTCAAGACCGATTATGTCGACCTCTACCAGTTCCACCATATCGACCGCGACACGCCCTGGGATGAAATCTGGCAGGCCATGGAAGTGGCCGTGCAGCAGGGCAAGATCCTCTATGCCGGCAGCTCAAACTTTGCCGGCTGGCACATTGCCAAGGCGCAGGCGGCGGCCGACAAGCGCAACTACACCGGCCTGGTGTCCGAGCAGTCGATCTACAATCTGTTCGAGCGCACGGTCGAACTCGAAGTGCTGCCCGCCTGCATCGATTTCGGCATCGGCGTGATCCCGTGGTCGCCGCTCAATGGCGGACTGCTCGGCGGCATCCTCAAGAAATCCGAGGACGGCCAGCGCCGGCTCGAAGGCCGCTCGGCCGAAGCGGTCAAGACCCATCACCCGCAGATTGAGGCCTATGAGAGCTTTTGCGCCGAACTCGGCCACGAGCCGGGCGATGTCGCGCTCGCCTGGTTGCTGCACCAGCCGGCGGTGACCGCGCCCATCATCGGGCCCCGCACGACCGGCCAGCTCGATGCGGCCGAGCGGGCCGTGGACCTCAAGCTCGACACTGCCTCGCTCAAGCGGCTCGACGAGATCTTCCCCGGCCATAAGACAGCTCCCGAAGACTACGCCTGGTAAGCGCGAGAGGGGCCGAAAGGCCCCTTCTCACCCGGCCTTGCTCGCCGGCACGGCCGCCCAGCTGCGCTCGACCTGCGCCAGCTCGGCCACGTGCCCGAACATCCAGGCGATGCCGAACAGGGCGTAGTGATTGCGCTCGGGCAGGAATTCAGCCACGGCGTCCTTGATCACATAGGTGCCGTAGTCGCGCTGGCCCGCGTCGCGCGCCGTGGTCTCCACGCAGATATTGGTGGTCACCCCGCAGATGACGAGATTGCGGATGCCCATGCCGGTGAGCACCGGTTCGAGCCGTGTGCCGTAAAAGGCGCTGGGGCGCGACTTGTCGATCACCACTTCGCCCGGTTGCACGCCGAGCTCCGGGATGATCTCGATTTCGTCCGTGCCATGGCCCAGCGAGTTGGCCGCACGCCGCGCTTCCGGCGCCACCCCGTGCAGGGCACCGAAATCGACCATGCCGGGCATATAGACATAGCGGGTGAAGATCACCGGTACGCCGCTCGCCCGCGCCAGATTGACCAGTTTGACGCAGCCGGGAATGGCGGCGCGCAACGGGGCCATGTCGAGGCCCGATCGTCCCAGAGAATCGGTGTCCGACATGAAGGCGCGCTGCATGTCGACCACCAGCACGGCCGTATCCCGCTTGGGGACGTCGCCGTGGAACGGCAGGATGGGGTGAAGATCGGCCATCGGACTTGCCCTTTCAGTATTTTGATTTTCAATGATCTGTTCAGAAACTTTCGCGGACCGCAAGAGCTTTCCCGCCCGTCCGCTTGCCGGTTGACCGGGCGTCGGCCTATGGCTTGCAGACAGCCACCCAGGAGCCGAGCCATGCGCCTTCCTTCACCCAGTACCTTCAGCCTGGTCGACAAGACGCCACATCTCGAAGCGCGCTCGCTGGGCGAACGTGCCTCGGACAGGATCGCCGACATTGTCGGCTCGTGGCGCTTTCTGCTGATCCAATCGGGCCTGCTGGTGATCTGGCTGGTTCTCAATTCCCTCGCCTGGATCGCCCACTGGGACCCCTACCCCTTCATCCTGCTCAATCTGGCGCTATCGTTCCAGGCGGCATTCACCGCGCCCATCATCATGATGGCGCAGAACCGTCAGTCCACCATCGACCGACACAAGGCGCAGCTCGACTATGACGTGAACCTGCGCGCCGAACTCGACATCACCGCGCTGCACCAAAAGATCGACCTGCTGCGCGAACAGGACATCAGCCGGCTGATCGGGCTGATTGAACTGTTGACGCAGGAGCGCGCCGAAGCGTCGACGGCCTCGTCGCCCTCGTAGCGCCGCGCTCTACAACCAGTTTATCCGCAAGGACGGCACGCTCACCGGAATGGTCCGGCCGCAGGCCTGAGCCGCACAACAAAACGGGGGCCGAGGCCCCCGTTCTTTTCACGATAACGAACCCGCTGAGAGTTAGTTCTTGGCCTTGTCGACCAGCGCGCCGGCCTTGATCCAGGGCATCATGCCGCGCAGCTTTTCGCCCACGGCTTCGATCTGGTGCTCGTCGGCGAGGCGACGAGTGGCCTTGAAGCGGCTCGAACCGCCCTTGTATTCCTGCATCCACTCTGAGGTGAACTTGCCCGACTGGATGTCGGCCAGCACGCGCTTCATCTCGGCCTTGGTTTCCGAGGTGATGATGCGCGGACCCGAGACATACTCGCCCCACTCGGCGGTGTTGGAGATCGAGTAGTTCATGTTGGCAATGCCGCCCTGGTAGATCAGGTCGACGATCAGCTTCACTTCGTGCAGGCACTCGAAATAGGCCATTTCCGGCGCATAACCGGCTTCCACCAGCGTCTCGAAACCGGCGCGGATCAGTTCGACCAGACCGCCGCAGAGCACAACCTGCTCACCGAACAGATCGGTCTCGCATTCCTCGCGGAAATTGGTCTCGATGATGCCCGAACGGCCGCCACCAACGCCCGAGGCGTAGGCCAGCGCGATGTCCTGGGCATTGCCCGAGGCGTCCTGATGCACGGCGATCAGGCACGGCACGCCGCCACCCTTCTGGTATTCGCCGCGCACGGTATGGCCCGGGCCCTTGGGCGCGATCATGATCACGTCGACCGAGGCCTTGGGTTCGATCAGGTTGAAGTGCACGTTGAGGCCATGCGCAAAGGCAATGGCAGCGCCGTCACGGATATTGGGCTCGATGTCCTTTTTGTAGATATCGGCCTGCAGCTCGTCGGGCGTCAGCATCATGATGACGTCGGCCCAGGCCGAAGCCTCCGCGACGGACATGACCTTGAGACCTTCGCCTTCGGCCTTCTTGGCCGAGGGCGACCCCGGACGCAGCGCCACCACGACATTGGTGACGCCGGAATCGCGCAGGTTCAGCGTGTGCGCATGCCCCTGCGAACCATAGCCGACGATCGCGACCTTCTTGGACTTGATGATATTCAGATCGGCATCCCGATCGTAGTAAACGCGCATGGTTCTCTCCCCTGTTGTGCGTTGTCGGCCTGCACGGCCGGTTTGGGTTACGTCCTGCCGTAAAGGCTGAGAAATTGTTCGGTGGCGAGCCGCGCATCCCGGTCGATCTCTGCGGGCGACAGTTTGAGGTCATCCCCCAGCAGCAGCCGGATCTGCACGTCGCGGACCACCAGGCCGAAAAAAGTGCGGAAGGCTTCTTCGGCATTGTCAAAGCGCAGCAGTCGCGCGTCGCGCCCGGCCTCGATCACCGGCTTCAGTCGCCGGCCCATTTCGAGCCGGCCGTTTTCGAGCACGATGCTGCCCAGGCCGCGACGCGGTCCCGCCGCATCGGTAACGGCAAGGCGGTTGAGCGTCACCGACACTTCGCCGGCCAGCGTGCCGAGCAGGTCGCGGGCAAACTGTTCGATCGAGCTCTTGAGCGTTGCCGCATCGAGCCGGTGGCGATCGACATGCGGCACGCGCACCTTCGCCGCCTGCCACTGCACGGTGGCCGTCAGCAGCCCGTCGCGATCGCCGAACCACTTGTAGAGCGTTTCCTTCGAGCAGCTGGCGCGTCGCGCCACCGCCGTCATGGTCAGCGCATCACCGCCCTCGACCAACAGGTCAAGCGCCGCCGTCAGCACGGCCTGCTGGCGCGGCGTAAACACCTCATCGCGCTGTTTGAGCGCCAGACTCATGGGTTGACCCGAACTCCTGCCCGTGACTTGCCCGCGTCATCGCCAACGCGCAGCCTCTTATCGGCACACCCGTACCGTACGTTACGGTACGATGCAAGAGGCATGGAGGGTGGGACTGGATGGGGGATGGGGGATGGTGGAGCGTGGAGCGTGGAGGGTGAAGGGGGGTGGTGGCGTCGCGGCGGGATGGCGTTCCCGCGCAGGTGGGACTCACGGGTCGGTTTCGCCGACCGGTAGGCCTGGCCCTGGATACCCGCCGTCGCGGGGATGACACCGGGGTTGGGGTGAGAAAGTGCCACGCCCTCGTGGTTCGACAGGCTCACCATGAGGGCTGATGAGGGTGCGGGCATGTTGAGCGTGTTGCGCTGCGCGCCATTGAGGACCTCATGTTGAGCCCGTCGAACCACGAGGTCCGGGCAGGCTAATGCTCCGGCCGGCCCGAGAGCCTCCGGTTGATGAAAGCGACCGACGGCGGAGCAAAGCCCGTCGATAGGTCGTGCGCCGGGAGCCAGAACGCGCCTCCCGGCTGGAGCTCGGCTCCGCCGTCGGGACCGGGGTTTTGGGCGTTCACCGGGAATGTCCGGGGCGTTTTGCGGATTGCCCCACCGCCGCGGACCCATGGTCTGACCAAGCCACGCTCTTCGCGCTTCCCCAGTCTGGTCCTTGATGGCGACCGGAAACACACCCTCGCCAGCGGCAGCAAATTAAGGCGACAGGCTACCTGGACCTGTCAGACCCTCCCGGCTTGGCCTGGAGCGCGTCGACACGTTCCCCACCCAGCCTCGCTGCTCCAATCACTCGTCATGATCTCGCTTTCGGAGCGGCGATGAGGGGAGTCTACGCTGCCCGGAGAGAGCGGGGATAAACGCACGGAGATTTCTGACAAGCGTCTGAGCAGACTGATGCTTTGATGAACGATGTGTGACGTGCAGATGAACCGGAGCACCCCCCGGGCGGACAAAGTCCACTTAGCTGTGGGCAATGCTCCGGCGTTGCAGTGCCCGCCAGAGGCGCGCGACGGCCGAACACAGCGTCAGTCCGCCGATAGGCGGGCGGAGATTTCTGACAAGCGTCCGAGTGGACTGGCGTTTTGATGAACGATGTCTGACGTGCGGATGAACCAGAGTTCGACGGGCTCAGGATGATGACTTGGACAGGCTGTCCTTCTTCCCCCCGCAAGCAAATCGTCCTAAGCCTCGTTAGCCCCATCCCCCGGACCGCAGATGACCGATACCGTACTCGACCGCTTTCTCCGTTATGTCGTGATCGACACCCAGTCCGATGCGGCCTCGCCGAGCCAACCGTCGACGGAAAAGCAGAAGACCCTCGGGCGGCTCCTGGTTGAAGAGTTGCATGCCATCGGCATCGCTGATGCCGAACTGGACGAGCACGGCTATGTCTATGCCACTGTGCCGGCCAATACCGACAAGTCGGACGTGCCGGTGATCTGCTTTTGCGCGCATATGGATACGGCGCCGGATTTTTCCGGCACGGACGTCAGGCCAAAACTCATCCGCACCTATGCCGGCGGCGATATCGCGCTGGGCAATTCCGGCCGGGTGATCCGGGTTGCCGAGCATCCCGAACTCAACAACCAGATCGGCAATGACCTTGTCACCACCGACGGCACGACCCTGCTGGGCGCCGACGACAAGGCAGGCCTCGCCGAGATCGTCACGGCCGCCGAAATCCTGCTCAAGGACACGGCAATCCGGCACGGCACCATAAAACTGCTGTTCACGCCCGACGAAGAGATCGGCCGCGGCGTCGACAAGGTCGACCTCGCCCGCCTCGGCGCCAAATTCGCCTACACCATGGACGGCGAAACCGCCGGCAGCGTTGAGGACGAGACGTTTTCGGCTGACGGCCTGCTGCTCGAGATCACCGGCGTCGCCATCCATCCCGGCTTTGCCAAGGACCGGATGGAAAATGCCATCAAGGTGGCCAGCGCCATCGTTGCAAGACTTCCACGCGACGTGTCGCCGGAAGGCACCGACGGGCGCGACGGCTTCGTCCACCCGGTCGAGATCAGCGGCTCGATGGACGCGGCAAAAATCCGCTTCATCGTCCGCGATTTCACCGAGTCCGGACTTCTGGAAAAGCACGCCATGATCGAGGACATCGCCCGCGACGTACTGGCCGACTATCCCGGCTCGTCCTTCCGGGCGACGCGCACCGAGCAATATCGCAACATGAAGCAGGTGCTCGACCAGCACCCCAAGATCGTCGACAACGCCGTCGAAGCCATTCGCCGCGCTGGTCTCACGCCAGTCCGCGGCTCGATCCGCGGCGGCACCGACGGCTCGCGCCTCTCGTTCATGGGCCAGCCCTGCCCCAACATCTTTGCCGGTGGCCACGCCTTCCACTCGCCGCTCGAATGGGTGAGCCGGCAGGACATGGAAAGCGCCGTGCGTACCATTGTCGAACTGGCCCGCATCTGGGAAGAGCGGGCCTGAGGGCGGCCAGAGCCGACCGCCCTCGCACTGGCCTCAGGCCAGCGGCGGGCCGACGATGTCGATATTGTTGGCGGCGCAGAGCGCACCAAGCTGGGCGATCATTTCTGGCGTCGGCGCGCTGGGCGCCGGCAGGTCGGTGAACATGGCCGGACGGGCGGCCGCCCGCACCATGGTCTCGAAGTCGCTGCCGCGCGTGATGGTCATCACATGCGCGCCTTCGGGCGACTCCACGCGGTAGCTATGCGGCACGCCCTTGGGGGCCAGGACGGTTTCACCGGCCATGGCGGTCAGCGTCTCGCCGCCGACCGAAAAGCGCAGAGTGCCCGAGACGATGTGGAACATCTCGTCCTCGTTGCGGTGAACATGCATCGGGGCGCTGTCGCCAAACGGCATCCAGTGCTCGATGGCGCAAAGCTGGTCGGTCCCGGTGGCCGACGGCACCACGATGGACACCAGCGTGTTGCCGAACCACAGCAGCGGCTGGGCAGAATTGATCTTGGTCTGGAAGGTCATGTTCGTCTCCTTTGATGTGCTCGGTTTCGAGCGATGACGCCGCTCTAGTCGGGCTTGCGCACGAACGGAAATCCAATGACCATATGGCCGCTATCGATGGGACGGATCGGTCATGCATTTCAACGCCTTGGATCTCAACCTGGTGCGCGTTTTCGATGCCCTGGTGCGCGAGCGGAGTGCCACGCGGGCCGGCGATCGCATCGGGCTGAGCCAGCCGGCGGTGAGCGCCGCCCTGTCGCGGCTGCGGCATGCATTCAACGATCAGCTGTTCGTGCGCCGCGGCAACGACATGGTGCCCACACCGCGCGCCGAGGCCCTGGCGCCGCTCGCCCGCGCCGCGCTGGCCCAGATCGAACGCATGGTCGACCCGCCGGACTTCCGCCCGGCCGACCTCGAGCGCACGTTCACCCTGATGGGGTCGGACTTCGTCTCAATCCTGATCATGCCCGACCTGGCGCGCCGCATCGCGGGCATCGCCCCGCGCGTGCTGCTCCGCCTGCGCGACACCGCCATTGGTGACGTGCCGCGCATGCTGCGGGAGGACCTGATCGATCTTGCCATCGAGCCGACCATTCCGGACCGACCGGAGCTGGTCTCCAGCCGGGATGCCTTCACCTCACCCTTCGCACTGCTCGCCGCGCGTGGGCATCCGGCCCTCTCAGCCGCCGGCCTCGCACCGGGCGATGCCGTGCCGCTCGACCTCTTCTGTAACCTGCGCCACGCCCTGCGCTCGGTGGACGGGACGGCGACCGGCCTGGTCGACCGGACGCTGCAGACGCTCGGCCGCAACCGCCACGTGGCACTGACCTTGCCGCATTTCCAGGGCGTTGCACTGGCCGTGGCGCAGTCCGATCTCGTCGCCGCGCTGCCGGCGCAGTTCGCCGATGCCATGACGAAAGTCTTGGCCTTAGAGGTCTACCGCCTGCCCTTCCCGGTAGATGCGCCGACCATTCAGCTCCTCTGGCACGCCCGCCACGATGGTGACCCAGCCCATCGCTGGCTCCGCCAGACGATGATGGAGACCATCGCTTGCCTTGGTCTCGGTAGCGATCTGTCGCGCGACGACTGAGCCGCCCGGTTTCAGACCACTGCTATGCGCCGTCTCCGCGTCGCCGCACGGCACCCGGCGACCATTAACCTCTCGTTTACCTGCTTCAGTCACCCTGAAGTTAAGGAATCGGAAAGAAGTGGATCGAGCGGTGCGCATCTACGTGACGGTTGCCGCCATGACGGCAATGCTGATTGGGCCCGCCTTCTCCCAGGAGGCAGGACAACAATTGCCGGCCCCGCTGACCGAGAGCACGGTCACCGACGGCGCCACCGATAGCTCAGCCTACCCGTACAAGTGGCAGCGTCGGTTGCTGGCCGCGCAGGTTGCCTTTGCCAACAGCTTGGTCGGCACCGATCTGATCAAAACCGGCGCGATCAATCCTCAAGAGTAATGACGTCGAGCGGGGCGAAACGCGCCTGCCGCTTGATACCGCTGACCAACTTTGACGAATTGAAGCTCTCGCCGGCGTCGTATTTCAGATAGCACTGCTTGAGTTTGACATCGAACGTGAAGGCCTTACAGGCATTGGCGTCGATACAAGCCATCCTGCACTGCATCTGCGATGTCACACCCCGTTCGGGCGAACTGGCAAAGTCCTCCCCGGTCAGCCCTTTTTTGTCGATCACGTCGGTCGAGGGGTCGATGACGCCGATCGCGAATGTTTCAACGTCATCGTTCTCGGACAGAAACAGGCCCGAAAAAGCATCGGCATAGGCTTCAAGCCGGCCGACGCCGCCCTTGAGGAAACAATTCGGACCCTTGGTGAGCTTGGGGTTGGCATTGAAGGTGAAGGCCGAACACTGCGAACTGCCCATGCAGGCCGAGGCGCACTGAACGGCATCCTTGGTGCGGGACGCGCTCAAGTCCTCGCCGTAAAAGTCGAGGCCACCGTAAAGCGCCAGACGGTCCCCGAGCCCTGGCTCGGGTGGTGGCGGGATGTCGGCGGTCTTGGTTCGATCGGCGGCCGTTCCACTGGGCGTTCCAGTACCCTGCAGGTCGATCTCGGCCACCCCGGGCGTCGAGAGGACCACCACGCCCAGACGATTGAGGCTCAGCCTCTCGATCTCGGCTTGCGAGAAAATGTACATGTCTTCGCTGGGCGTCCTGAACATCCGGGTGACGACCTCGGTGGGGGTGTCGAACAGTTCGAGAGCCTCCACGACATCGGACACGGTCGTCTGTATGCCGGACGCATCGGCCCCGCCGAACATCTGGTGCACGCCCAGTTCCCCTTCTGCCAGCCGCTCCTTGCCGGCCAGGAAGATGAAGGCGCAGGCCGAATAGCAGCCCGCGCCCTGCGGGATCAGCGTGCTGTAGCCATTGGCATGCAGATCACCGGCCATGATCAGGGCACTGGCAACATATCCTCCGGGACTTGCCAATATCAGCAGCTTTGCATTTGGCCGTGCTTTCGTCGCGCGCCGGAACTCGAGCGGCGTATTGATGCCGACTTCGCCATCCATCAGAATAAGGCCGGGCCAATCATCGAATATTTTAAACGCGCCAATACGCTCGTCGGCGGCCGAAGGAAAAATCAGCGCCACGAAGGCAATGACAAACAAAACGGCGAGTTTTCTGATCAATCTGCACCCCTGCCGCAGCATGGCCAAAAACGGCTCGGTCCGCAACAATCTCCATATGCAATGAGCGGACGAACGCGCTAGACGGAGCGGGTCCGCACCGCTTCAGAGCCAGCCCCCGTGTCCGCGCCCACCCTGCCCCGCGCCGTCGATTCCGCTTCGCTGCAGGGCATGGCGCTCGGCGTTGCAGCGTACAGTCTGTTCGCGGTGCATGACGCGCTGGTCAAGAGCGTCATCCACGACCTGCCGGTGACGCAGATCCTGTTCATGCGCAGCGTGGTGATCGCGCTGGGCTGTCTGGCGCTGGGGCGGGGCAAGATGCTGGTCGACCTTTTGGCATCGCCCAACAAGCTGATGCTGCTGCTGCGCGCGCTGCTGACGCTGGCGGCCTGGTGCATGTACTACCCGGCTGGCCGCACGCTCAAGCTGGCCGAAATGACCACGCTCTATTATGTCGCCCCGATCATGACCATCGTGCTGGCCGTGCTGTTTCTCAAGGAACGCCTCACCCTGGCCCGCGTCGGTGCGTCCGCCATCGGCTTTTTCGGCATCGTGGTGGCTGCCGATCCCACCGGAGTGAGCCTTGGTCTGCCGGCCATGATGGCCCTGGCGGCAGCGTTCTGCTGGGCTGTGGCGATGATCCTGATGCGGACGATATCGCGCAGCGAAAGCTCGCTGGTGCTCGTGTTCTCGATGAACCTGTTTTACGTCGTGGTGCTGGGTGTCCTCGCGGTCTTCGACTGGCACCCCATGGATGTGCGGATGCTGCTGACGCTGCTGGCCTGCGGCCTTGTCGGCGGGCTCGGGCAATATGTGCTGATCGAAGCGGCGCGGCGCATTCCCGCCAGCGTGCTGGGCACGGTGGAATATTCGGCCCTGTTCTGGAGCTTCGTCTTCGGCTTCCTGTTCTGGGGCGAGCAGCCCGCGCTGGTGGTCTATGTCGGCGCCGGATTGGTGGTGCTGGCCGGCCTGCTGCTGGCCTGGTCGGAACAGCGGCAGCGCCGACGCATCGCCAACCCCGCCCAGACTAACGCTTAAGACCACTGCCGGGCGGCATCCGCGGCGGCGTGCGCGGCGGCAGGGCCGGTGCGAACTTGCGCGCTGGCGCCACGCGCGGCAGCGGCGGGATTTTGGGCGGCGCCGGCCGGCGAGGTTCGGGATCGGCCTGAGCCGGTGCAACGTCGCGAGGTTTGACTTCGGTCGGCACGGAGCTCGTCTGGTCGGCGCGCGGCAGGCTGGTCGGGACCGGGGGCACCGGGGGCGCAATGACAGCTGGCTCGGGCAGGTGCTGGGCCGGTTCTTCAACCGGACGCGGCGCCGGGGCTGCCGCAGTGACCATCTGCATGGGCGCGGCGGCGGGGAGATCCATGGTCACCTGTGCCGGTTCGCCCGACTGCATGCGGGCGATCTCGGCAGCGAGGGTCGACATCATCTCGTTGACCACCACGTCCGGCGCCGCGTCGTTACGCAGCTCGGTCATCACCGGACGACGCCGCGCCTGCGGCACCGGCTCGGGTGGCACGTCGGGCAAGGCGCCACTGGGAATTTCGGGCAGGAGCGGCGCGCGACGCGACGGACGAGCCGGCGGTTCGGCAGCGGTCGCAGCGACCGGACTGATGGGAGGCGCAGGCCGCCGACGTCGCCGGCGGCCATCGGCAAACGCCACACTGGCAAAAATGGCGATGGCGAGCGTCAGCCCGACACCCAGCCCGGTGAGGAACCAGATCACTTCTCCCGGCTGCACGACACACTCCCCGCATTCCCGCCGGCATTAATCGTCCCAAGCGGTGTCGTGATCAAGCCCCTCGATGGCGTTGCCATCACAAGGCGATGACGGCGACGGATTTGCCTTCATCGTCACTTGCCGATGAAGGGCAGAGGTGCCACATATCCGTCACCTTCCCTGCCCTGTTTGGAAACACCCAGATGTCCCAGCTCTTTTCGCCACTGACCCTGCGCGGCCTGACCCTGCGCAATCGCACCGTGGTGGCGCCGATGTGCCAATATTCGGCGCAGGACGGCATGCTCAATGACTGGCACTTCGTGCATCTGGGGCGCTTTGCCCTGGGCGGCTACGGGCTGGTGATCCTCGAGGCCACTGGCGTGACACCCGAAGGGCGCATTTCTTATGGCGATCTGGGCCTGTGGAAGGACGAGCAGATCGCTCCGCTCGCCCGCATGGTGGATTTTCTGCACAGCCAGTCGACGGCCGCCGGCATCCAGCTCGCCCATGCCGGCCGCAAGGCCTCGACCCCGATCGCCTGGCGCAACGGCTTTGACGAGACCGAGGAGGAAAAGCCGCGGGTCGGCTTCCAGCATTGGGTGCCGGTGGCGCCCAGCGCCATTGCCCACAACGACAAGCCCACCTACCAGACGCCGCATGCGCTGACGCGCGAGGAGATCCAGGCGACTGTCCAGGCCTTTGCCGACGCCGCCCGCCGGGCCGACAGGGCGGGCTTTGACCTGGTCGAGATCCATGGCGCGCATGGCTATCTGATCAACCAGTTCCTCTCGCCGCTGGCCAACCAGCGCACCGACGAGTATGGCGGCAGCCGCGAGAACCGCATGCGCTTTGCCCTCGAAGTGTCACGTGCCGTGCGGGCGGCGTGGCCCGCCGACAAGCCGGTGCTGATGCGTCTGTCGGTGACCGACGGCAGCCCGGGCGGTTGGCAGGTGGAGGATTCGATCGTTCTCGCCAAGGAGCTCGACGCCATCGGCATCGACGCCATCCACGCGTCCTCGGGCGGCTTTGATGGCTATTCCCTCAAGCCGGGCCCGCTCTACCAGGTGCCGCTGGCCAAGGCGATCAAGGAGGCCGGCTTCACCTCCATTGCCGTAGGCCTGATCGACGCACCGGCCGATGCCGAGCGGATCATTGTCGAGGGCGAGGCCGATCTGGTGGCGCTGGCGCGTGGCGCGCTGGAAGACCCCAACTGGCCCATCCATGCCCACCATGCGCTCGATGGCGGCGGCGACGCCTATGCGCTCTGGCCGGTGCAGGCGCGTGCCCGCATCAGGGACAAGGACCGGACGCTCGGCCTGCGTAGCTGAGCGCAGACTGCCTGTGGCGGCTTTGTCACGGGGCGACGGCAGCGGCTGCCGGCCACATGAAATGCCGGCCTGGCGGGGTTGTCTCCCCGCCGGGCGCCCCCCATCTGCAAGGCCTGCACGGGAGAACGCGCATGACCAGCAAAGCCGCCCTTTTCGCCCTTCTGGCCATGTGGGGCGTCGGCCCCTGCATCAGCGCCTCGGCACTTGCCGAGGAGGCGCCCGGCGCCGAGGGCGCCATCGCCGAGCCGATGGACCAGAGTCCCCTCAAGCGCAGCTTCACCAACCGGGTCTGGGTGCGTGAGTCCGACGACCAGCCGGGCGTCATGCGGATCTTCCTGTCCGATGGCACCCTGGTGCAGGATTCCTGCTGGGAGACCCACCGGCTCTCGAACTGGGCCATTGTCGACGACACGGCGCTGAGCTGGAACGAAGATGGCGTGGATATTGCCGCATCGATCATCTCGGTGAGCAGCACCCAGTTGCATCTGCAAGTGCAGCTGGGCGCCGATCGGATCGACGAGCACTATACGGCTGCCGCGGTGCCCTTCACCTGCCCCGACATGCCCAAGTCGTAACGGCCTAGAGCCGGACAATGACGGCGCCGCGCTTGTGGCCCGTATCGACCCGCGCATGGGCAGCAGCGATGTCGCTGAAGCGATAGACCCTGTCGATCACCGGACGGAGACGCCCGGCCGCCAGCAGCTCGGCAAGCCGTTGCAGGTGGTCGGGCCGCTCCGCCGACGTGCCGGCAATGATCCGCCGGCCATCCTTTGGGCGCCTGAACAGGTCTTCGGCCGAGTCGAGAACCGCCAGCAGCGCGCCGCCCGGCGCAAGAACCGATGCGCAGCGGCGGAACGGTGCATTGCCGATCGTATCCATGATCAGGTCATAGCGCCCGTCCAACTGGGCAAAGTCCGTGGTCGCGTAGTCGATGACGTGATCGGCGCCCAGGCCGCGGACAAGGGCGGCATTGGCCGAGCTGCAAACCGCCGTGACCTCGGCACCGGCAAGATGCGCCAATTGCACGGCATAGGCACCGACCGCCCCGGAGGCGCCGTTGATCAGCACCCGCTGACCGGCGCGCAGCCCCCCTCGATCGAGGAAGTGGAAGGCCGTCACCCCGCCAAAGGGCACGCTCACCGCGGCCTCGAGGTCGACCCCCTCGGGGATGTGGGTGACGCACTTGTCCTCCCGCACCAGCTTGTAGTCGGCGTGACAGCCAAAGACATCAATGCCGAACACCCGGTCGCCCGGCGCAAAGCGCGTCACCTTGCGCCCGACGGCCTCTACCGTACCGGCGAACTCGGCCCCCAGTATCTTCTTGCGCGGACCGAACACGCCGATCGCCAGCCGGCCGGGGATGCGATAGTGGCGCGGCAGGTTGAAGGCGCGCAGGCGCGCGTCGCCCGAGGTGACCGTCGTCGCGCCGACACGGACAAGCAGATCGTGCGGACCCGGCGCGGGCCTGGGCACTTCCTGGATGGTGACGACCTCGGGGGGGCCGTATTTCGTATAGACAGCAGCTCTCATGGCATCCTCCTGTGGGGGTGCGGGATTCTTTGAATGATGGGTGCAGGCGGGTGCGCTCAGCCGGGTGGCGGCGGCGCCTTCCACTGGAACACCTCGCCGATGGACACGCCGAACACCTCGGCAATGCGGAAGGCGGCCTCCAGCGAGGGGGAGTACTTGTTCTGTTCGATGGCAGCGATGGTCTGCCGCGTCATGCCGATGCGGTCGGCCAGCTCCTGCTGGGTCATTTCACCATGATCGAACCGCAGGCGACGGATGGTGTTGCTGATCGGCGGCGGGGCCATCAGCCCAAGACCCTGAAGCGGACGATGACGACAAGCTCGCCCAGTACATTGCTGGCCACGGCGGCCAGCAGCAGGCCATTGGCGAGGACGATGAGGACGCCACCCACCGGATCGGCTGGAAAGCTCGCGGCCAGATCGCGCCCCCAGAGCAAGGCCGAAGCGGCGATGGCCATGACGGCCCACTCGAACACCGGCTTGCTGAGCCGAACCGCCGTCGCTTCGACCTGGCGCTCGAGCTCATCGGCGGGCGCCCCGAAATCGGCGAGCCGGCGCCGGGTCGCCCAAAGGTTGAGGCCGAGCAGCAGCACGAATGTCAGGCCCATGCACACCAGGAACAAGGTCCAGAGCCCTGCCCCGTCGAAGGCACGCACCGACAGCCCGTGCCACACCTGTGAGAAATAGTAGCCCCAGACCACCAGCGTGGTGAGCACCGCGATCCAGGCAGTCTTTTCGCGAAACGACATTGGTCAACCCATGCAAACTTTGTTGCACGTCATATCCATCATTTCTAACGTGATGTCTATAATTTTTTACACGACGGCAAAAATTCTTGGCGCCTGATGGAGCTAGAGCTCCAGCCAGCCGCGATAGGCCACGAGCCGGCCGATCACCGGCAGGCCGATATCGACGTCGAAGCGGTGCAGATGGCCATCGACACGCTCCTCGGCCCGGATGACCGGCAGCAGAAAGCCCGGCAACGGCACGGGACCGATCCGGCCGGCGCTGCGCACCATGTCGAGGCCATCGGCGCGCGGCACGAGAACCAGGCGAATGGCCACCGGTCCAAAGCGTTCTTCGATCACCCCGTCGGCAACTCGCGACAGCACCGAGCGCATTGGCCGGCCATCGAAAAAGCGGGTCCAGTGCTCCCGACCATCCCGGGCCTCGATCACGACCTGGAGGGGAACGTTGGACGCCTCGCGTGGCAGGCCGAATAGCCCGGCGATCAGGCGACCGAGCCAGTTTTGCGAGCCGATGACGGCAGCCTGCCCTGTCGCCAGCAGCGCCGGACGCCCGCGATGCAGCCGCTGCGTCACCTCGGGCAGACTGGCAAAGGCGTCGCCCAGCACCCGGGCGAACAGCGGCACCTCGCGCTTGAAAGCGGCCGTCTTGGTCTCGATCGCCAGGCCGGCAAACCAGGGCTTCATATCCGCCAGCGACAGCAGGCCCGCCGCCGGCTGGGCGCCGAAGATCGGCTTGCCGCGCGCCAGCGCCAGAATGGTGGCCGCCGCCGCCACCACCGGCACATAGGGCCCATCGCCGGCGCGCGCCGCCAGCGACCAGCGCACCATCTTGGTATCGAGCCGCTGGTCGAGCCCGGCAACCTCCACCAGCATGCCGCCGCGATCCGAGCCCAGTCGACCGAGCAGGCCAGCGAGCAACGCCCCGATTCCAGCAAAGACCTTGGCCGTGGGCACGAGCCGCAGGCGGACCGCCAGCCCGGCCAGTCCGATCAACCCATGAATAAGGCCGAGCTCCATGCCGGCGGTGAACCCGGCGCGCACCCGTGGCCGGAACCGGCTCACCAGCAGATCGAGATCGGGCACGTCGGCCAGCGCCGCCCGACGCAGGGTGAGCCCATCGACCTGCACGACATGCGTCCCGCTCCAGCCGCGCGCCACCTGCCACCGCCCCTCGCGAAACAGCTTGAGCGGCTGGCCCACCCAGCTCAGGATTGCCGCGATCACGGCGCGGCCCTTGGGGGTGCGATTGCCCGGAACGATGGCCACGTCGATGGTGTCGATCTGCCGCCAACCCGCGGTCAGGCTCTCGATCACGGCGTGGCTGAGCGCCGGCGTGGTGCTGGCGCCGCTGATCACGGCGATCCCCGCAGCCCGCGCGGCAGCGTCAAAACGGGATATTTCGGCGACGAAGGCCCGGCTGTCGGCAATATCGACATAGTTGCAGCGCGCCGCGATGGCAGCGTCGACCAGCGCAGTGCCGCCGGCCTGGAACGGTCCGGCACAATCGACGACGATCAGGCACCCCAGTTCGCGCAGCAGATCCGGGCCGGCGCTCCGTCGGTCGATCTGCACGAAGCCATACTCGCCCTGCGCGTCGATCTGCCGGAGTTCGGCCTGCAGGGCCAGAAGGTGCGCCGCGTCCCGACCACCCAGGCTCAGCCGGAACAGCTGACGCTGCGCCAGCAACCGGGCCAGCCGGCTGCCAAACACGCCCCCGGCCCCAACGATCAGCACATGCGGCCGGCTCATGCAGGCTCCAGCAGTTGAGGAGCTTTCGAGCCTAACCGATTCAGCCGACTCGGCAATTGCCAGGCGGACAATCGGACGATGGGCAGACGTGGCATATCGTCTGCCCTGTTGCGCTAGATGATGACCTGGGTGCCGATCTCGACCACCCGCCCGGTCGGGATGTGGAAATATTCGGTGGCGTCGGTGGCGTTCTTGGCCAGCGCAATGAAGATGCGATCGACGAACAGCGGCATGCCGCCCTTGGGCGAGGGCTTGAGCGAGCGGCGGCTGAGGAAGAACGAGGTCGACATGATGTCGAACTTCCAGCCCAGCTTGCGCGCCAGAGCCAGCGCCTTGGGAATGTTCGGCGTCTCCATGTAGCCGAACGTCACCATGACCCGGTAGAACAGGTCGTTATAGGCATCGATCACCACTTTTTCGGAATCGTCGACCCAGGGGCGATCCGACGTGGTGACGGTGAGGATCACGTTGTGCTCGTGCAGCACCTTGTAATGCTTGAGGCTGTGCAGCAGCGCCGTGGGCGCGCCTTCGATGTCGCTGGTGAGAAACACCGCCGTGCCCGGCACGGTCGTGGGCTTTTTCTTGGAGAGATTTTCCACCAGAAACTCGAGCGGCACTTCGTCCCGCCGGGTCTTTTCGGCCAGCCGCTTGCGGCCGGTGATCCAGATGGTCATGAGCAGCGCCAGCACGGTGGCGACGACCGCCGGCACCCAGCCGCCCTGCGCGAACTTGGCCACGTTGGCGAAAAAGAACGCGAAGTCGATGATCAGCATGGGCACAAAGACCACCAGGGCCAGCCGCAGGTCCCATTTCCACAGTCGCCACATCACCACGAACAGCAGCACCGCCGTCACCAGCATCTCGCCGGTCACCGCGATGCCGTAAGCCGCCGACAGCGAACTCGACGAGCGGAAGCCGATGACCAGCAGCAGCACCGCGATCAGCAGCAGGCCGTTGACCTGCGGCATGAAGATCTGCCCGGCCACGTCCTCGGACGTGTGCCGGACTTCGAGACGCGGCAGCAGGTTGAGGTGCATGGCCTGCCGGACCAGCGAATAGGCGCCGGTGATCACCGCCTGGCTGGCGATGACCGTAGCGGCGGTGGCCAGCACCACCATAGGCAGCAAGGCCCAATCCGGCTGCATCTCGAAGAAGGGGTGGTCCACATGGCCCATATGGTTGAGCACGAAGGCGCCCTGCCCGAAGTAATTGAGCAGCAGACAGGGGAATACCAGGATGAGCCAGGCGGCAATGATCGGCTTGCGGCCGAAATGGCCCAGGTCGACATAGAGCGCCTCGGCACCCGTGACGGCGAGGAACACCGCGCCGAGCACGATCACCGCAATGCCGGTATGGCCGTAAAGGAATGTGACGGCGCGGATCGGGTCGAGCGCCATGAGCACTTGCGGCGCCTCGACGATATGGACCAGACCGACCAGCCCGAGCACCAGGAACCAGAGCGTCATGATCGGCCCGAAGATCGAGGACACGCGGGCCGTACCGAAGCGCTGCACCATGAACAGGACCAGCAGGATGACCACCGTCACCGGCACCACGAACGGCGCCAGGCTCGGCGCGACCACCTCGATACCTTCGACGGCCGAGAGCACCGAGATGGCGGGCGTAATGATGGCATCGCCCAGGAACAGCGAACCGCCAATCAGGCCGAGCGCCAGAATCCAGGTCGGACGCTTGGCAAACGCGTTGCTGGCCAGGGTCATCAGCGAGAGCGTGCCGCCCTCGCCCTTGTTGTCGGCGCGCAGCACGAAGCCGACATATTTGACCGTGACCACCAGCGTCAGGGCCCAGACGATCAGCGACAGCAGGCCGAGCACGTCGTCGGGCGAACTGCCGCCCGTCGCATGCAGGGCCTCACGGAATGCGTAGAGCGGGCTCGTGCCGATGTCGCCATAGACGACGCCGAGCGCACCGAGAATGAGAATGGGAAGCTTGCTGCTTCCGTGGCCGGCCGGTTCTTTTGCCCCACCACCGGCCTTGTCGCCGGGCGAAGTCGTATGCGCCATGTGCCTTCTGCTCACCCGTTGATGGGTGGCGGGGTGTCTACACCCCTGCCATGGCACACTCAACTCAAAACCGCGACGAAAGTGCCATTCGATCACGCCGCCCCCGGCGGAGGGGCCGATCGGCACCCGGCTGCGACGCCGTGGCACAGGCAAAGCAAAGGGGGCGGCGCTGCGAGTCGCCACCCCCTGACAAAGCCAAACTCAGGCTTTGGATGCGAAAATCGCTCAGGCGACCTTGGTCGCCGCCTCGGCTTCGCGTGCCGTCTTGGTGGCATTGGTCCACCAGACGAGATTGTTGAGCAGGTCGGGCACGAAGAAGTCGAAATTGCCCTTGGTGTCGTCCCAGGTCTTCTGGCCCATCATGATCGGAACGAAGTCCGAGCCGCCGATGTGGATGCCGTGACGGACCGGCGCAACCTGCAGTTCCACCATGATGTTGCGCAGATGCTCGATGGCGCGGGCGCCGCCCACCGAACCGTAGCCCACGAACGCGGCGGCCTTCTTGGCAAACGGGGTATAGGCCCAGTCGATGGCGTTCTTGAGCGCGCCGGTGATCGAGCGGTTATACTCGGCCACCACGAAGATATAGCCGTCGAATTCGTTCAGCTTGGCCTGCCACTTGGCGGCAACCGGGTTCGGCGTCGGCATCCAGGCGTCGGACGCCGGAGCGTCGAACAGCGGCAGGTCGAAGTCGCGCAGATCGACGATTTCGACATCGATATCGCCGCGAGCGGCAGCGTGATCGGCGATCCACTTTGCCGGCTTGTCGCCGAAGCGGGTCGGGCGGGTCGAGCTGATGATGACGGCGATTTTGGGTTTCGACATGTTGGTCACTCCAGTATCAAAATGTAACTGGGTGTACATATGTGCCCTCTATCGGCAGCCGCAAGCAGGCACCTCGATGCACCAGGAGCACAGCCGCTTTCCTCAGGCACATCCATGTACCTCAAGGACAAGCCTGTGCGATTAGGTCGGACCGGGATAAAATCGGCCTCCGCAGGTATGCGGCGCAGACTATCTGTCGTTTGGCCTATCAGCTGAAACGAATTGTTCGACCCAGTCGAACGATCAATCGGCGCGGAGCCCGAATGAGAACGTCCATGCCAGCGCCTTGAGCCCCGACTCATCGAGTTCGGGGTGGCGTGGCCGCAGCTGTTCGATGGCGCGCTCGGTCACGCTTTTTTTGGAGCGCTTCTCGTCCAGGATCGGCTGGCCGAGTTCGGTCATCAGCGCCAGGATACGCGCTTTGAGTTCGGCGCCGTGTTCGGCGCCATAGCGCGTCAGCAGGTCGCCGCCGCGTGCCCGAGGGAACGGTGATTTGCCGTAGCCGGTGTAGATCACCAGCGCATCGTTGATGTCGTCGATCGCTTCGAGGGGCAGCGATTCCTGGAGTGCCGTTCTAGCCATGTGTCCACTATGCCTTAAAAACCAGCCCGAAGAAGGGTCGGTATGCATGTGTCCACTGTTGGCCTAAGCTCGCGTTGCGGCAAACCATTGGATTTGCCGCGATCAGGCGCAGGCGGCTTTGTACTTTCTTACCGTTTCGGCCATGCCGTAGATCAGCGCGTCGGCGGTCACCGCATGCCCGATCGAGACTTCTGCCAGGTCGGGAACGGCCGCCTTGAGGGGTGGCAGGTTGACCAGGTTGAGGTCATGGCCGGCATTGACCAGCAAGCTGGCCCGCCCCTGCAGGGCATTGGCACCCAGTGCGCGCGCCGCATCGGCCGTCGCCACCAGAGCACGAAGGGCCGCCGCCGCTTGGGCCGGCTCGCGCGCGCCGCCATAGGGTCCGGTATAGAGCTCGACCCGGTCCGCCCCCACTTCCGCAGCGCGCAGCGGCGCATCCGGATCGGCATCGATGAACAGCGATACCCGCATCCCGGCCTGCTGCAGCTGGGCGATGCTGGCCGTCAGCAAGGCGCGGTGGGCTGGGATGTCCCAGCCATGGTCCGAGGTGGCTTGACCCGGATCGTCCGGCACCAAGGTCACCTGTTCAGGCCGCACGAGTGCGCAAAGCGCCAGGAACTCGGGACTGGGATAGCCTTCGATATTGAATTCACGGCCTGGATACTCGGCACGCAGCAAAGCGGAGAGGTCGAGGACATCGGTCCTGCGGATATGTCGTTCGTCCGGCCGGGGGTGGACTGTCAGCCCATCGGCGCCGGCATCGAGGGCAATGCGCGCCAGCCCCACCACGCTGGGCCATGGCACAGCGCGACGATTGCGAAGCTGAGCGATGGCGTTGAGGTTGACCGAAAGGTGCGTCATGAAAGTCCTCGGCTCGGCCCGCGCCGGGCCTGATCGCCACGGTGCATAGCCGATCAGGCTTGGTGCCGCCAATCGAACCTTGTGATGGCAGCATCAGCAGCGGCGTTTGGGCGCGGTCGGCTCAGGCCGCCGGCGCCAGCCGCCGCGCCCGTTCGCCCAAGAGCACCACGGCAACGCCGCTGACCACGACCAGCACGATGCCGCTGATCGCCAGCGCATTGGGGAACTGCCCGAACACCACAAGGCCCGAGATCACCGCCCAGAAGGTGAAGAAATAGTAGAACGGCGCCACCATGGCGGTCTGGCCGACGCGGTAGGACATGAAGATGAAAAAGTGGCCGAAGACCAGGAAGAGGCCCGACCCGGCGAGCAGCAGCAGGTGGTGGCCCTGCGGCATGACCCAGGTTTCGGTCGCCAGATGCATGGCACCCGAGCCGATCAGCACCACCACTACGGCCGACATGGCCACGATCATGCCCGGCACTTCGGGGCCGATACGGCGGCCGGCAATGTCGCGCGCTGCGCAGAACACCGCATTGGCCAGCGCCAGCATCACATAGGGCGACACCCCTTGCAGGGTCGGCTGCGCCACCATCACCGCGCCGATGAAACCCACGCCGATCAGGGCCATGCGCAGGCCGCCGATTTTTTCGCGGAAGAGGATGGAGGTGCCCAGAATCATCAGCAGCGGCGTCAGTTGGCCAAGCGCCGTGGCGTCGGCGATCGGCATGTTGGCGAGGGCAATGATGTAGGCAAGGATCGCCCCGAGCTCGAAGCCGTTACGGAACAGCACGCGGGGGGAAAAGATCAGCGGAAACTGCTTGCCATAGCCCAGCGCAAACAGCAGCGGCAGGCCCCACAGCGAGGCCATGACGCCGCGCAGGAACAGCACTTCGTAAGGCGGCAGCCCCACTGTGGCCAGCTTCATGAACGTATCATTTACGAGGTATGAACCGGTCGCGACCACCATAAACAGCGGTCCGCGGAACGGATGATGCGCAGCAGTCACGACAATTCCCCTCGGCACGTGGCGCCGGAGTCTCCTCCCCCGACCCCCGACGCTTATACGCTGGCGCCGCGCCGCGATAGACCCCGGGCCTACGCGAGTGTGAGGACCACGCTGCCACGCTTGCGCCCGCTGTCGACGCGGGCATGCGCCGCCGCGATTTCGCCAAACGGCAGCACGCTGTCGATCACCGGACGAAGCTCGCCGCGAGCCGTGAGGGCGAGCAGGTCGCTGTAGATGGCGACATTGGCCATGTCGCTGTCCTTGCCGCTGCCGACCACCGCCGGGGTGAACTTGCCGGCGATCATCTCGACGAGGTCGCCGATCACCTGCAGGAACTTGCCGTCAGGGAGCAGCAGATGTTTGACCCGGGCGTAGGGCGCGGTGCCGTGGGTGTCCATGATGACGTCGTATCGCTCCGGCCGCGCCGCAAAGTCCTCGCGGTCATAGGCGATCACGGCGTCGGCGCCCAGATCGCGCACGAAGCCGTCGTTGGCGGCACTGCAGACGGCCGTGACATGCGCGCCGACCCGCTTGGCGAGCTGGATGGCCATGGCCCCCACCGCACCGGAGGCGCCATTGATGAGGATGCTCTGCCCCGCGCCGAGCCCGCTGGCGCCGAGGAAATATTTCGCCGTCGAGCCGCCGAACAGCACCGCGACGGCGTCGACATCGCTCAGGCCCGCCGGCGTCGGCACCAGCGCGTCGGTCTCGGAAAACAGCGCATACTCGGCATGCAGCCCGAACTTGAAGCCATGCGAGCCGGTAACCCGGTCGCCGGGTTTGAACTTGGTGACCCCTGCCCCGACCGCCTCAACCTCGCCAGCCGCCTCGAACCCGCCAATCGACTTGCGCGGCTTGTTCCAGCCCATGGCCAGCCGGAACATCGTCGTCATGCCCCGCGGCACCCGCGCGGCGCGCATGCGGGCGTCGCCCGAATTGACGGTGGTCGCGGTGATGCGCACCAGAATATCGCCCGGCCCTGGCACCGGCCTGGGCACCTCCCGGATCTGCACGACTTCGGGCGGACCATAGCGATCAACGACAGCGGCTTTCATGGCACATCTCCCCAACGATGTTGGTGATATAGTGCACCAACACAGTGGGGTCAATATTGCGTCGTCCGTGTCCGCTGCGGGCGCTATTTCCGTACACGAATATTGCCCCCACAGCGCGTTTCGTGTACGGAAATGGCATGAGGATCGTGTGGGATGAGCCCAAGCGGCTGGCCAACCTCGACAAGCATGGTCTCGATTTCGCCGATCTGACCATGGCGTTCTTCGAGGGGGCGATCATCGTTCCAGCGCGAGAGCACCGCCTGGCGGCAATCGGGCGTCTGGACGACGGCACGCTCACCGTCATCTTCTTCCGGTTGGGCAGCGAAGCGATCTCGGTGATTTCAATGCGTCCAGCCAGCGCCAGAGAACGGAGTATGCGTCATGGGCACTGACAAGTTCGAGCCCGGCAGGGGCTATTCGAAAGCTGATTGGGACGAGGTCGACAGCCCGGAGCTGACCGAGGCGCAACTGACTGAAGCCAAGCCGTTCGCCGAGGCCCTGCCCGACCTGGCCGAGAGTATCAGGCGCTCGGCGGGGCGCCCACGGCTGCAGCATGCCAAGCAGGCCGTGACCTTGCGGCTCTCACCCCAGACCCTGGAAAAGTTCGAAAGCCTGGGCCCCGATTGGCGCGCCCGCATGGCCGAAGTGCTGGATAAGGCGAAGGTATAGGATCGCGCGCAGGCATGTTTGCCCCACGCTACGTCATCCCCGGGCTTGACCCGGGGACCCATGGTGCAGCGAACGCCGGAGCGTCGGGGAGTGCGGAAAGCTGGGTCCCCGGGTCAAGCCCGGGGATGACGGCGCGTGGGGGCGCGCGGTGCCAACCAGGCGCCGTCGAAGCGTCGCCCCCTACATCTTCTCCGCGCCGCGCGAGATCGCGGCAAGGCCGGTGCGGACGACTTCGATCAGGCCGAGCGGCACCATCAGCGAGATGAAGCTGTCGATCTTAGACGGCTTGCCGGTGACCTCGAACACGAAGCTGTCGGTGGTGGCATCCACGATCTGCGCGCGAAACGCATCGGCAAGCCGGAGGGTTTCGGCGCGCTGTTCGCCGGTGCCGCCCACCTTGATCAGCGCCAGCTCGCGCTCGAGCGACTTGCCCTCGGCGGTGAGGTCATGCACGCGGTGCACCGGCACCAGCCGGTCGAGCTGCAGCTTGATCTGGGTGAGCACCTTGGGCGTTGCCACGGTGACCACGGTGATGCGCGACAGGCCCTTTTCGTGCTCGGTCTCTGAGACAGTCAGGCTGTCGATATTGTAGCCGCGCGCTGAAAAAAGGCCCACCACGCGCGCCAGGATACCCGGCTCGTTGTCGACCAGCACCGAAAGCGTATGCCGTTCCGGCTGCTGGGTTTCGGGCGCCGTAAAGTATGGCGACCCCGTCGGCAGAAGATGTGCGTTCATTTTGTCGTCCTGTATCTGCGCGGCTTTCGCCCGCTTGAATTCGTTTCCGTCTCAACGCCCGCGTGGGGCACTGTCTCCCTTCTCCCCTTGTGGGAGAAGGGAGCCGAGACATCCAGGTCCACCTAACTCCCCGACCCTCGTCCTTCGACAGGCTCAGGATGAGGGTCTCCGCTCGCCCGGCGCCCCGTTCGCCCTCATGGTGAGCGTGTCGAAGCACGAGGGCGTTGCACGGGCCCCCTAAACCAGCTGCCGGCCCTTGGCGTCGATGATCTCGCCAATGTCCTCGGTGAAGTCGGGCAGGATCATTTCGTTATGCGGCTTGCCCGAGGGGATCATGGGCAGGCAGTTCTCGTGCCGCTCGACCAGGCAATCGAACAGCACCGGGCCGTCGTAATCGAGCATCTCCTGGATGGCGGCATCGAGCAGCGCCGGATCGGTGCAGCGGATGCCCTTGGCGCCATAGGCTTCGGCCAGCTTGACGAAATCAGGCAGGCTCTCGCTGTAGGAATGCGCATAGCGCCCGCCATGCAGCAGGTCCTGCCACTGCCGGACCATGCCCATGCGCTCGTTGTTGAGGATGAACACCTTGATCGGCAGGCGGTACTGGATGGCGGTGGAGAGCTCCTGCATGGTCATCTGCACGCTGGCTTCGCCGGCAATGTCGATGACCAGCGCATCCGGATGCGCCACCTGCACGCCAACGGCGGCCGGCAGGCCATAGCCCATGGTGCCCAGGCCACCCGAGGTCATCCAGCGGTTGGGCGCCTCGAACGGAAAATGCTGCGCCGCCCACATCTGGTGCTGGCCGACTTCGGTGGTGATGTAGACCTCGCGGCCCTTGGTCGCCTCGTAGAGGCGCTTGATGGCGTGCTGCGGCTTGATCACCATGTCGGAATTCTTAAAGCCCAGCGAGTTCTTGGCGCGCCAGCCGGCGATCTCCTCCCACCAGGGCGCCAGCGCCTCGGTGCGCGGGCTATTGGTCTTGCTGCGCCAGATGCGCACCATTTCCTCGAGCACGCGGCCGCAATCGCCCACGATGGGCAGATCGACGCGGACGTTCTTGTTGATCGAGCTGGGATCGACATCGACATGGATCTTGGTCGAGCCGGGCGAGAAGGCGTCGAGCCGGCCGGTGATCCGATCGTCAAACCGCGCCCCGATATTGATCATCAGGTCGCAGTCATGCATGGCAAGGTTGGCCTCGTAGGTGCCGTGCATGCCCAGCATGCCGAGCCATTGCGGGCTCGAGCCGGGGAAGGCGCCCAGGCCCATCAGCGTCGAGGTGACCGGAAAGCCGGTGAGCTCGGCCAGTTCGCGCAGCTTCTCGCTGGCCTCGGGCCCCGAATTGATGACGCCGCCGCCGGTATAGAACACCGGACGCTTGGCCTTGAGCATCAGCTCGACCGCCGCCTCGATGGCCTTGGCGTCGCCATCGGCGGGCGGGTGATAGCTCTTGTGCCGGCTGTCGCCGATCTCGTCGGCGCGCTGATAGAGCCCGGTGGCAAACTGCACGTCCTTGGGGATATCGACCAGCACCGGGCCGGGACGACCCGAGCGGGCGATGTGGAAGGCTTCGTGCAGCACGCGCGGCAGGTCGGCGACCGATTTGACCAGATAATTGTGCTTGGTGCACGAGCGGGTGATGCCCACCGTATCGCATTCCTGGAAGGCGTCCGAGCCGATCAGCGTGGTGGAAACCTGGGCCGAGAGCACGACGATGGGCACCGAATCCATCAGCGCATCGGTGAGCGGGGTGACGACATTGGTGACGCCCGGGCCGGAGGTGACCAGCACCACGCCGACCTTGCCGGTGGCGCGGGCATAGCCCTCGGCCATGTGGCCGGCGCCCTGCTCGTGCCGCACCAGGATGTGCTGCACCGCGTCCTGCTGGAACATCGCGTCATAGATCGGCAAGGCGGCGCCGCCGGGATAGCCGAAGATATGCTCGACCCCCTGCTCTTTCAGCGCCTCGATCACCATTTCCGCGCCCGTCATCTGCTCGGCCATTGTTTTGGTCACTTTCCTTGTCTTCGCCACGCCACCGTCCGCCTCTGGCGTCTGGTGGAGCTTGAAATTTTTGGGTCCTTGGACCCGCCTCCGGAGCCGGCCCCCGCGCCGTGCTCCCCTGCGCCGCCCGGAAAATCGGGCAATAAAAAAGGCCCCTTTCGGGACCTGATCGCGCGCCAAAATCTCTCGGGGTTTTACCCCAAGGTCCTGACGCGCCCACCTACTACGAGAATGCTCTGCACGGATCGTGCTCCAAAGTTAGTGGCGGATTGGTAGGAGGGATTGGGGGGAGGTGTCAAGGGGGGGCGGAGCAAGCGCCGTGATGCGGTGTTCGGCAGGCACTGGGTTTTCACATCAATACAATTGACGCGCTAGAATTTTCATCGGCAGATTATAAACAATCCTGGAGGGCGATGGACCATGTCAATAGAGAATGCTGTTCTGGATTTCCTGTCACGTTCAGATTATGTCGTAGCTTTTTTTGCAGTTGCGGCAACTTTAGTATCCGGACTGCTGTCCTTGCTGAGTAGTCGTGCGCGGAGCGGCGGTGGCCCAGCTAGACACACATCCGGAGGCATAGACCAAGACCCGGAAACAAGCGCACGTCTGACAGATATACGAGACCAGAGGGTACGACACCGAAATATCTCTCTATGGAACAACGCGGCAGCCAATTTACTGGTGATTGGTCAGTATATTGTTGGTGGGGCGCTGGCATCGTCGGTGGTACAGACGAACCTAAATGCGGCCGTTACAGGCATGCTCGGACTGGTAGTCTTGCTGTCCTCACTGATTAGCAATCGATTCCGGCCCGACCTTCGAGCAAGCCAGGCCAAGCGCCGCCTTTACGAGATCAAGAAACTGGAGCGCGAAATCGAGGATCTCTTATTTGCATCCAAGAACGGAGCTAGCACCGCGCTACCGATCGGCAAAATTCGTGAGCGGGCATCACAAGGCCTCGCTGATATTGAGAGCAGGGAGATTGAGGACGACGATAGTGCTCCGTTCAACTCCAATGACCCCAAGAAGATCGCTGGCAGAAAGACGCCATAGCGTGACTTCCTCTCGGAAGATGGGTAGCGGAACGATCCTGCCCCGCCTCGTGGTCCGACAGGCTCACCATGAGGCGTCCGAGGGGTTTGTTGCACGGGCATTGGAACCGCCTGGAACAGCCCGAAGACCTCATGGTGAGCCTGTCGAACCACGAGGTCGGGCGCACCGGGGCTTGAGGCGAGAGGCTGGATGAGGCCCCCACCCACCCGCTGCGCGGGTCCCCCCTCCCCACGAGGGGGAGGGAGAAGGGGTGGCTCTCCAGCCATGGCGCAAGATGTCAGCCTAGGCGGCTTGTCCACGTACCTGAACCGGGCAGTCGGGACTCCCTCCCCTTTGTGGGGAGGGGGGACCAGCCGGAGGCTGGTGGGTGGGGGTGGGTTACGCACAGATTGCCCCGCCTCGTGGTTCGACAGGCTCACCATGAGGCGTGCGAGGGTTTTGTGCACGGGCACTGCAACGTCCTGGGACCACCAAGAGACCTCGTGGTGAGCCTGTCGAACCACGAGGTCGGGCGCACCGGCGCCGCAACAAGGCGCCCTCATCCGCCCTGCGGGCACCGTCTCCCCGTGCGGGAGAAGGGACGAACCGGGGGCTGGGGTGGCACCCCTCCCGAACTGTGATCACCGCACCCCTCGACTCCCGCCGCAACTCACCCTAGAACAAATGAGGAACAAACCCGCGGTGATCCCATGCTGACTTTTACCATTCTCCTCGGCGACCGGAGCGCCGACCGGCCGGAGCTGAGTCTCGCCGAGGCCAGCGAAATGGCCTCGATCGGCTTTCGCTTTGCCGAATTCCGGCCCGAAACCGGCAAGTTCCGGCTCAGCCCGGCCTATCGCACGCTGCATAATCTCGATCGCGGCACGCTCACCTTCATGGCCGAGCCGGGCGAGCGGCACGTGGCGGTGGCGCGGCGCGAGCCGGCGGCCGATGCCTTCGAGGTGCAACCGGCGGCGGTGCGCTAGGGGTGAGCGGGCTTGGCACGGCGGCGACATCGCGGCGCCCGGCTGCTGGCCAACCTGCCGCCGGCCGCGCCACCCGACGCGCCGGGAGCGGGTGACATGCCCGCCCCGCCCTGGCACCAGAGCCATTATCCGGGCAAGACGCACCTGCTCCGCCACGCGGCGGACGAAGGCCAGCTGGTATTTGTCCGCTGCGCCCGCTGCCACCGCAAGGCGGTGTACCTGGCCTCGGACCTGGTGCGGCTGCTCAACCCGGATCGTGACGCGCTGGCCCCGCCCTTTCCCTGTTCGAGCTGCGGCACCGCCGAGCATATCCGGGTGGATTGCCGCATCGCCTATGCCGACGAGATCGGCAACCTCATGGTCCGCCGCCCCGGCCCGCTGCGCGAAACGCGCAGCTGGCGCAGCTGCAAGCTGGGCGACGACTAGGCCGTCTGGGCGTGGTCGCCCGGCTCGCCGCACACAAAAAAGGCCCGGTGCAACGGCACCGGACCCTTTTGTCGCGTCGGGAGGGAGACGCTCAGCCCTTGGGGCAGACGTCGAGATAGCGCTCGCCGGTGCGGCGATCTTCGTAGACGCATTCGTTGACGTTGCGGTCCGAGCGGCCGACCAGCTCGCCGACCACGGCGCCGCCGACCGCGCCGATCGCGCCGCCCACGGCTGCGCCGGCAAACGAGCCGGTGGTGGTGCCACCGATCACGGCGCCGGCCACGCCACCGACGGTTGCGGCCTTTTCCGTGCTGGAACAGGCGGTCAGGGCCAGCACCGAGGCGCAGACGATCAGGAATTTGTGCATGGGAAGCTCCGGGTCAGGTTGAACGAGGTCGTCAAATTGTGAGCCCATAATGCTCCAGCCGCCGATCGGTTCCCGGTGGCATCGGCCGGCGGCATGGGCTAGAGGGTCGGCCCGCGACAAGGATGCCGACATGTCTCTTCCCGCCCAGGCGTCGACCGCCCCCCGCACCTGGACGCGCGAATTGCGCGCCCTGTTCGTGCTGGGCTGGCCGCTGATCGTGGCGCAGCTGGCGCAGAATGCGCTGTTTACCACCGACGTGATCATGATGGGCTGGCTGGGTCCGAAATTCCTCGCGGCCGGCACGCTGGCCACGTCGGTGATGATCACGCTGCAGCTGTTCGGCGTCGGGCTGATCGGCGCGGTGGCGCCCATGGTGGCCCAGGCGCTGGGCGCCAAGCAGCAAAAGGGCGTGCGCCGCACCGTGCGGCAGGGCCTCTGGGCGGCGCTGCTGCTGGCAGCGCTCATTACGCCGGTGGTGTTCAACCTGCGGTTGATCCTGGTCGCCCTCGGGCAGGACGCGGACCTGGCGGCGCTGGCCGAGACCTATGCCCATACCGGCGCCTGGCTGATGGCCCCGGCCTTCGGCATTATCGTGCTGCGCTCGTTTCTGTCGGCCCACGGCTCGACCGCGGCGATCCTGATCATCACGGTGGTCGGGGTGGCGGTGAACGCGGTGACCAATTATGCGCTCATGTTCGGCGCCTGGGGCTTCCCCCGGCTCGAACTGGCCGGCGCCGGGCTCTCCACCACGCTGGTCAACATCGCCATGTTCGGGCTGATGCTGGCCTATGTGCTCACGCACAGAAAGTACAAGCGCTACCATATCCTGGCGCGGTTCTTTAAACCGGACTGGGGGCGTTTCCGCGACATTTTCCGCATCGGTCTGCCGATCGGGCTGATGCTGGTGGCCGAAGTGGGCCTGTTCACCTCGGCCTCGCTGATGCAGGGCCTGATCGGGCCGGAATCGATTGCCGCCCACGCCATCGCGCTGCAATGCGCCTCGCTCGCCTTCATGGTGCCGCTGGGGCTGAGCCAGGCCACCACGGTGCGCGTCGGCCTCGCCTATGGCGAACGCGCGCCGGCGGGCATTGCCCTGGCCGGCTGGGTGTCGCTGGGCACCACGCTGCTGTTCATGGCCTCGACCTGCGCGCTCTATCTGAGCATGCCCGACACGCTGGTCGGGCTCTTCCTCGATCCCCAAGACCCCGAAAATGCCCGCACGCTCGAACTCGCCCGCAGTTTCGTGATCGTGGCGGCGCTGTTCCAGCTGGTGGACGGGGCGCAGGTAAGCGCTGGAGCGGCGCTGCGCGGCCTCTCGGACACCAAGATGCCGCTGGTACTGGCGCTGCTGGGCTATTGGGGCGTCGGCTTTCCCGTCGCCTACTATTTCGGCTTCGTGCTCGGCTTGGGCGGCCTGGGCATCTGGTACGGGCTGGCGGCGGGCCTGGCGCTGTCGGCCGTGGCGCTGGTCACGCGCTTTGCGCTGCGCGAACGGCTGGGGCTGATCGAGGGCGCCCGGCCCCTGCCCGCGGCCTAGTAGCCGGCCAGGTTCTGCGCCAGATCGGCGCGCACCCGCAGCCCTTCGGGCGTATTATAGACGGCCGCGGCGCGGAACATGGTCGAGAGCGCCGGGCAGAGATTTTCGTTGGCCGGATTGGCGCTGGCGATGGCCTCGACAAAGGCCTTGGGCAGCCCGGCGGCTGCCATGCCCGAGAGCAGCGCGGCAAAATCGCGCTCGCCGGTGGCGCCATAGATCTCCGGCTGCTCGATGCCGGCCACGGCGGCCCGCAGGTAGAGCGCTGTCTGCAGGTCGATCAGCGCCGCATAGCGTTCCGAGACGCCCAGCTCGTAAAGCGTGCCCGTGCCGTTGCGGGCGAAATACCCGCAGCCCCCGACGCCCTCGCCCTCGTAGACCGCATCGTGGAACTCCGCCGTGTGCACCAGGAGGTCCGAAAGGGTCTGGGCCGGCGCAAAGCGCAGCCGCTCGGCATATTTGCGCCGGATGGTGCCGATGGCGGCAAAGCCGGCGCTGAGCATTGCTTCCTGGTTCTGCCCGCTGGCGGCAATGGCCGCAACGCGGGTGAGAAGAGCAACGTGGTCGGCCGGGAACTCTGCCTGCAATACGGCGAGCGTGGTGGCATTGCGCGCCGAAAACAGCGCGACAAAGCCGTTCGCGGCAGCCTCGGGCGCTGCCTGCTGGCCGAGAACCGGCAGCTGGGCAAGGACGGACAGGGCAAGAAAAACGGCTGTGGGGATCAATCGCATGATCGACTTGTTCCGCCCTCACGCCCGCCCGTCAAGGGGATCACGCCACTGCCAGTCGGCCATGCGAGCTCGAAACCAGGTGCGCTGCCGCTTGGCATATTGCCGCGTGGCGATGGTGGCCCGCTCGATAGCGGTTTCCCGATCGCTGCGGCCATCGAGCCAATCGGCGATTTCGGGCACGCCGATGGCCTTCATGGCCGGCAGCGAAGGATCGAGATCGAGGGCGCGGAGCGCCTGCACCTCCGCGACAGCGCCCTGCTCCATCATGGCCGAAAAACGCTGCGCGATGCGCTGCCGCAACACCTCCCGATCCGGATTGAGGACGATGCGCTCCAGATCGTAGCCCGCGAGCGGGCCGGCCTGCAGCTCGTCCTGAAAGCTGGCGAGCGAGCGGCCGGTAGCGTCGAGCACGGCCAGCGCCCGCGCCACCCGCTGCGGATCGGGGGCCTTGAGCCGTGCCGCCATCAGCGGATCGCGCGCCGCAATCAGCCGGCCGCGCTGCGCGCCATCGAGCCCGGCGAGCTCGGCCTCGGCCGCACGCAAGGCTGCCGGCGGCACCTGCGGCACGTCGGCAAAGCCGTTGACCAGGGCGTCGAAATAAAGCCCGGTGCCGCCCACAAAGATCAGCTCGCGGCCGGCGAGCGCCGGATCGGCCAGCAGCGCGGTGACGGCGCGCAGCCAGTCACCAGTGGAAAAGCGCTGCGCCGGGCTGACGCTGCCATAGAGCCGATGCGGCAGCCCCTGCATCTCGGCCACCGACGGGCGGGCCGTGACGATGCGCAGCACGTCGTAGACCTGCATGGCATCGGCATTGATGATCACCCCGCCGGAGGCAGCCGCCCGCGTGAGCGCCAGCGCCGACTTGCCGCTGGCGGTCGGACCCGCTATCAACACCGCGCTCCCCCGCCCATTGCGAGACTTTTCCATGTCGGTGCTCTGCCTCATCGCCAACCCTGCCGAGCCGGCGCTCGACGACAAGATGGTCGGGGCGATCCAGCACGAGACCGGGGGTGAGATCAACTGGCTGTGCCAGCGGGTGGCCTGCGACATCATCTTGCCCAAAGCCGCCGATCCGCTGCCTATCGCGCGCCAGTATCTGGCCGGCAAGCCGATCGATGCGGCGCTGGTGGCACTGGCGCATCGGCGCAAGAAAATCCTGGTGGCCGACATGGACTCCACCATGATCGACCAGGAGTGCATTGACGAAATCGCCGACGCGGTCGGCATCAAGGCCGAAGTGGCGGCGATCACCGCCCGCGCCATGAATGGCGAGCTCGACTTCGCCCAGGCGCTGCGCACGCGCGTCGGCCTGGTCAAGGGGCTCGAACGGCGGGTGCTCGAAGAAATCCGCCGCGAGCGCATCACCCTGGCGGCCGGTGGCCGCGCCCTGGTGCAGACCATGAAGGCCTATGGCGCCTATACCTCGCTGGTCTCGGGCGGCTTTACCTATTTTGCCGACTATTATGCCAAGCGCATCGGCTTTGACGAAGCCATCGCCAATGTTCTCGAGTTCGATGGCGACGCCCTGGCCGGCACGGTCGCCGACCCGATCGTGGACAAGACCACCAAGCTCAACCGCCTGCAGAGCCTGGCCGCCGAACAGTCGATCCCGATGGCGGCGACGTTGGCGGTCGGTGACGGCGCCAACGATCTCGACATGATCCAGGCCGCCGGCCTGGGCGTGGCGTTGCACGCCAAGCCGGTGGTGGCTGAACAGGCCGGAGTACGCATCGACCATGGCGACCTGACGGCCCTGCTCTACCTGCAGGGCTTTGAAGAAGACGACTTCGTGCGATGAGGCTGGAAACCGAGCGCCTGGTACTGCGCAGCTGGGAGGAGAGCGATTTCGATCCCCTGGCGATGATCCTCGCCGATCCGCAGGTGCGCCGCTTCTACCCCAAAACCTTGACGCGCGAGGAGGCGCGGGTGGTCTTCGACTTCGCCCTCGCCCGGCAGGCCGAGAACGGCTTTCATTTCGGCGCGGCCGAACGGCGCAGCGACGGGCGTTTTGTCGGACTGGTCGGGCTGGGTCATATCGGCGAGCCGCTGCGCGACGCGCTCAATGGCCATCCGCTGGTCGAGATCGGCTGGCAATTTGACCAGAGCGTCTGGGGTCAGGGGCTGGCGCCCGAAGCCGCCGCAGCCTGGCTCGCCTGGGGCTTTGCCAAGCTGCCGGTCCCCGAGATCGTCGCCTTCACCTTCGCGGGCAATGCGCCCAGCCGACGGGTGATGGAAAAGCTCGGCATGAGCAACGACCCGACCGACGATTTCCAGCATCCGGGACTGCCCGAGGGCCATCGCCTACGGCCGCACGTACTCTATCGGATCGCACGGCCGCATTAGCCTGATCACGCAGTAGCTTATCCTCAGCCTGTCGAAGGACAAGGTCGAGCACCTGTCGGTCAGCGCGCCCGGCCTCGTGCTTCGACATGCTCACCATCAGGCCGCTGATGAGGCTGGCTCAGCCAAGCAAGTTGGAGCCGCTACTCGTCAGTCGGCTAGTTCAGCCGCACCGCCACGAAGTGCTCGGTGCCGGTCTGGTCGGCGACCTTGAAGAGGACGGCCGGTCGGCCGGCTTCCTTGGCCTGGCCGACAGCAAGGGTCACCTCGTCGACCGAGGCGACCTTTTTCTGGTTGACCTCGACGATGATCTGACCGGGGATAAAGCCCTTTTCGGCGGCATCGCTGCCTTCGGTGACCTTGGTGACGACGATGCCCTCGGCGCTCGGGCTGAGGCCGAATTCCTTGCGGGTCTGGGCATCGATGGCGGCAAGGTCGAAACCGACGAGGTCGGTAAGGCCGGGCGGCGGGCCGATCGGCTCTTCCGGCTCGGTCGGCATCAGCTCTTCGAGAACCTGCTGCTCGGCATTGGCGAGCAGTTGCTCACCCGCCTCGAGCCGGCCCAGGGTGATCTCGACGGTGAGCTCGGCGCCGTTGCGCAGCACCGTCACGGGCACCTTCTTGCCCACTTCGGTCTCGGCCACCACGCGCGGCAGATCGCGCATGCGCGGGATCGGCTTGCCGTCGAAGGTGAGGATGATGTCGCCCTCGAGCAGGCTGCCGTCGGCCGGCCCGGTGCGTGTGACGTCGATCACCATGGCGCCGGCCGTGCTGGTGCGGCCGAGCGAGGCAGCAATGTCCTGGGTGACGTCCTGGATGCCGACGCCCAGCCAGCCGCGGCGGGTTTCGCCGAACTGGGCCAGCTGGTCGATGACCGGCTTGGCCAGATTGCCCGGCACGGCAAACCCGATGCCCAGCGACGAGCCGCCACGGGCGATGATGGCGGTGTTGATGCCGATGACATTGCCCTCCATGTCAAACAGCGGTCCGCCCGAATTGCCCTGGTTGATGGCCGCATCGGTCTGGATGAACTGGTCGTAGGGGCCGGATTGGATGTCGCGATTGCGCGCCGAAACGATGCCGATGCTGACCGAACCGCCCAGGCCGAAGGGATTGCCGATGGCCATGACCCAGTCGCCGACATCGGCGGTATCGCTGTCGCCGAACTCGACAAAGGGCAGATCACCATCGGCCTCGACCTTGAGCACGGCCAGATCGGTCTTTTCGTCGGCGCCGATCAGCTTGGCCTGCAACTGCCGGCCGTCGGGCAGGAACACCGTGATCTCCTGGGCACCCTCGATGACGTGGTTATTGGTGACGATCTTGCCGTCGGCCGAAATGATAAATCCCGACCCCAGGCTGCGCGCCTCGCGCATGGCGTCGCCGCCCTGCCCGCGATTGGGATTGAGTTCGTCGAACAGGTCTTCGAGCGGCGAGCCTTCGGGCGCTTCGGGGAACGGCAGGCCGCCGCCGCCCGGCACCTGGCGGGACGTGCCGATATTGACCACGGCCGGGGAGAGCTCAGCGGCGAGCACCGATACCGATTCGGGGCCGGCGCCTTGCGCCACAAGCGGCGCGGACGCCAGACTCAGGGCGACCAGGACGGCGCGCAGCAAGAAGTTGTGGCCACTCATAACAGTTCCTCCAACGCATGACCGCCAAACCCGCTGTCGGGTCGGCGGTTACCCGCGAAGCAGCCACAAGAGAACAAGTCCGGCAGCGGCGCAAGCCAAACCCACCGCACGAATGGTTGATGCTGGCGCAGCCATCAGCTGCGCCAGCATCTTTTTCATTTGCTCAGGAAAGGCTGCATAGAGCAGCCCTTCGATGACGATGGCGAGCGCCAGCGCCGAAAAGAAGGCGATCACTGCGCCGTCGTCGCCTCGGCAGCAGCGGGTGCTGCCGCATTGTCGTTGGCGGCGGCCGGTTCGGTCGTGCCGGCAGCCGGGGCGACCCCGTCTGCGGCCGGAACGACCGGCGTGCCTTCACCGGCATTGGTGAAGTAGCGGAAGAATTCGGAGTCCGGCGAGAGCACCATGGTGGTGCCGGTCGCGCCCAGCGCTGTCCGGTAGGACTGCATGGAGCGATAAAACTCGAAGAATTCCGGATCCTTCTGGTAGGCATCGGCGAACACCGTCGAGCGGGCCGCTTCGCCTTCACCGCGCAGGATTTCCGAGTCGCGTCGCGACGAGGCGATGATCTCGACGGCCTGTCGGTCGGCAATGGCACGCAGCGACTGCGCCGCTTCCTGCCCACGAGCCCGCAGCAGGGCGGCTTCGGCAAGACGCTCGGCCTTCATGCGTTCGAAAGTCTGGGCCGACACCTGCTGGGTAAGGTCGGTACGCAGCACGCGGACATCGACGATGTCGATGCCGATGTCGTCGACTTCGGCGCGGATCAGGTCACGGGCTTCGCGCATCATGGCCGGACGCTCTTCGGAGAGGGCGGCATTGAACTCGCGACGACCATAGACACTGCGCAGTGCGTCGTTGAAGCGGGTGGCGATACGGCTTTCGGCCGTCCGCAGCTCGCCCAGCGCCCGCTCACGGAAGAGCCGCGGGTTGGAGATGCGATAGGTGACGAACGCATCGACCTGGTAGAACTGGCCACCCGAGACCTGCACGGTCATGTTGGCGATATCGTAGCGCAGCAGCCGATCTTCGATGATCTGCACGCTGTCGACCACGTTGGTCGGGATCTTGAAGTAGATGCCCGGATCGGTCTTGACGTCGGTGATCTGACCAAAGCGCATGACGATGGCCTGCTCGCGCTCGTTGACCACGTAGATCGACGAGAACACGACATAGAGTGCGGCAACCAGGACGACGCCGATGATGATGAGACGGTTCATGGCTTACCTCGGCGTCGCGGTGGAATTGCTGCGCAGTTCGGGCAGCGGCAGATAGGGCACGACGCCCGAACCGGCGCCGGACTCGACGATCACCTTCTCGGACGCACCCAGCACCTGTTCCATGGTTTCAAGGAAAAGCCGCTTGCGCGTCACTTCCGGCGCCTTGACATACTCGTCATAGACCGAGGTGAAACGGGCCGCTTCACCCTGCGCTTCTTCGACGACGCGGGTCTTGTAGGCCGCAGCGTCTTCGCGCATCTGCGCGGCCTGGCCGCGGGCATCGCCCAACAGCGTGTTGGAATATTGCCGCGCTTCTTCCTGGAAGCGGTTCTCGTCCTGCTGGGCACGCTGCACTTCGTCGAAGGCATCGGCCACTTCGGTCGGCGGCGCCACGTTTTCGATGGCGATCTGCGACACCGTCACGCCCAGTTGGTAGCTCTGCAGAATCTCCTGCGCGATATCACGCACTTCCAGCGAGATGCCCGTCCGGTCATCGCGGAAGATGTCCTGGGCCGGACGGCGGCCAACGACTTCGCGCATGGCGCTTTCGCTGACGCTGCGCACCATGTCTTCCTGGTCGCGCACGTTGAACAGGTACTGTTCGGGATCGCTCACCGACCACAGCACCGAGAACTTGACGTCCACGATGTTCTGGTCGCCCGAGAGCATCAGCCCTTCACCGCCGCCGGTACGGCCGTTGGTGACAGAGCCGATTTCGGTCTGGTTTTCGGTGACGTTGACGCGCTCGACGCTCTCGATCGGCCACCAGTGGAAATGCAGGCCCGGGCCGGTCTCGGCGATGGGCTTACCAAAGCGCAGCTGCACGCCGACTTCCTGCGGGTCGATGGTGTAGAGCGCGTTGGCACCCCAGAACACCAGCAGGGCCAGAACGCCGCCGGCGATCGCCCAGCGACCACCAGGCAATCCGCCTGGCAGGCCACCCCGGAACTGATCGCGGCCACGGGACAGAATTTCTTCAAGGCTGGGCGTTCCGCCGCGACGCGGGCCCCCGCCGCCGCCTTGCGGCGCCTGCCCCCACGGTCCACCATTATTCGGACCGCGGCCTCCCCCCGTATTATTGTCCCAAGGCATCTGCCACCTTTCCCGTCATTTGCTGTTGCGCACTATATAGGTGGGCTGTTGCGGCGGATCAACGGAGCATGGCGCTATCGCCGTTCATAGACCCTGATGCGGAATGACGCAGTGTCGCGGTCGGAAACAACCACCTCGGGCTCCTCGACCACCCGCCAGATGTCGGGATCGATGGCGGGGAACAGTACATCGCCCTCCGGCTCGAGCGCGATATGGCTGATATAGAGGCGCGCCGCGCTGGCCATCGCCTGAGCATAAATCTCGCCGCCGCCGATCACCATGACTTCGGAGGCCGCGTCGCGGGCCGCGACCTCTTGCCCGCGCGCCAGCGCCGATGCGAGCGTTGCAACCACCTCGACCCCCTGCGGGGCATAGCCAACCTGCCGGGTGACCACGATATTGGTGCGCCCCGGCAATGGCCGGCCGACGCTCTCATATTGCTTGCGGCCCATGACGATGGGCTTGCCCATGGTCATGCGCTTGAAATAGGCCATGTCCGAGGGGATCTTCCACGGAATGTTGCCCTTGGCGCCGATGACGCCGTTCTGGGCCACGCCCGCGATCATGGCAATGGGGATGCTCACAGCGCCCCCAGCTTTTCCAGCGCCGGGCCATCGACCCGCACCTTGGTCCACTCGTCCTGCAGCACGCCGCCCTGCGCGGTGTAGAACTGGATCGAGGGTTCGTTCCAGTCGAGCACCCACCACTCGTAGCGGCCGAGCTTTTCGGCCACGCAGCGCTGCGCCAGATGCTGCAGCAGCGCCTTGCCGGCGCCGATGCCGCGCGCCTCGGGGACCACGAACAGGTCTTCCAGCCAGATGCCATGGCGGCCCTGGAAGGTGGAATAGGTATAGAACCAGAGCGCAAAGCCCACCGGCTTGCCCTGCCACTCGGCGATCTCGCAGAAGACCTTGGGCGCCGGGCCGAAGAGATCGCGCGAAATATCGGCCTCGGTCGCCTTGGCCTCGTGGCTGAGCTTTTCGTAGGTGGCCAGCGCGGCGATCAGTGAGACGATCAGCGCCGCATCGTCCGGCCGCGCCGGTCGAATGACGATGCTCATCCTGCCGCCTGATCCCAGTCGTTCTTTTTCAGGATGAGGATCTCAAGCTCGCGGCCATAGGGCGGCCACCAGTCGGTGGCTTCCATCTCGAAGGTGGTGGGCGAGGTTTTGGTGACCTTTCCGTCCCAGCAGAACGAAACAAGGTTATCCGGGCTGCCCTTGTCGACGGTCAGGCGGAACGTGCCGATGGCGCCCGACCAGTTGCCGCCAGTGGACCAGATGTAGGAGAGCCAGCTTTCGGTATAGGGCGCGCCATAGGGCTCGTCGGGGTTCGGCAGGGTCTTGCGCACGGTGCGGACGAAGTCGTCGTCGGTGCAGTATTTCTGCTTGTATTCGGTGGCCGGGTCGTAGCCGTCATAGGCTTCGCCCAAGAAAGTCACGGCCACGGTGCCGCCGACGCTGGGCTTGTAGCTGTGCTCGACCTCGACGGTTTGCCCCGCGGGAAACACTGCCTCCCAGCTGTAGGTCGAGCGCAGCGTCCAGGTCGGGTAGTATTCGCGCTGCCAGCCCTGCCCGCTGTCGAAATCCATCGGGACCACCAGCCCAAGGCCGAAGAGTTCGGTCTTTTCCGCATCGGTGAGCGCGTTGAGGGCCGAAATGGTCGGCTCGCCAAACGGCGCCAGCGGGACGTCCAGAGCGCGCAGCCGCTCGGTATAGTCGATATTGGTCGCAAAGACGTATTGGTGCAGCGTCACATCCACCGGCTGGCCGTCGAACAGAGTGGCGAAACCAAAAATATTGGCCGGGTCTTCAGTGGGGATCGAGACCATGAAGTCGCCACTGCCGGTAATGTCGGGCAGCGGAAAGGCCACGAGGCTTTTGACGTCCTGGTCGGTCTCGTTGCGGAACGTGTATTTGACCCGCACCTGGTCGGGCGAGACATAAAGATCCTCCGAGACCATCTTGACGTCCTGGGTCTGGACAAAAACCAGGCCACCCGCCCCCAGCGTCGACATGGTGTCGTTGGCGCTGCTGGCGTCGACCAGGGCCGCAGAGGCCAGAATGCTGAGGCAGACAAGGGTGCGCATGGAAAGCTCGATGCTGGTGCGTGTGTGCCGAACTATAGCGATCTGCCCGGCGGCCCCAAGGGGAAAATCTGCATGCCGGAGGCGCGCGGCCTAAAGGCCGAACGGCGCAGTGAGATCGTCGATCTTGTCGGCGATGGTCTCCGGATCAAGACCCGAGGCCCAGAGCGCATTGACCTGTGCCTTGATGGCCGGATCGAGCCTGGCCCAGGCCGCGAGCCAGGCATCGAGGTCGGCCGTCCAGTAGCGGACGACGGCGTAGCGATGGCCGACCCAGCCGAGGTCGTGACGAAGATAACGGCGCAACGGCTGCGCCGCCGTGCGCTCGGCGGCAACCCAGGCATAGCCGGCCCCCGAAGGAAGCGCCGTGGCGCGTACCGCGGCGTCGAGCCGGCTGGGCGAGCGGCCGTTCCCGCTGCCGATCAGCCAACGGACCGAAACATCTGCGCGGCTCACCAGCGCCTGTTGGTGAGCGGCCTCGGCCACCTCGGCCAAGACGATCGCCCGGGTGCCGGCCGGCATCTCTTCAAGGATACGGCCGAGCGCCGGCAGCCCGGGTGCATCGGCCACCAACAGCTGCCAGGCCGTATCTGCCGGGGGCGCATACTGGCCGCGCGGTCGACCGATCTGCACCCTGTCACCCGGCTCGGCCTGGGCCGCCCAGTCGCTGGCACGGCCCGCCGGATGGAGGACGAAGTCGACATCGATCTCTCCGGCCCGCACATGCCGGATGGAGAAGGCAGCCGAATGCTGCGGCGCTTCGGCGGTTTGCGGGAAATAGAGACGCACCGATTCATCGGCGACGCCGGTACTCCGAAACGCCGCGAGCCCCGGGCCGCCCAGCGTCACCCGCACCATGCCGGGCGTCACCAGTCGCCGGCCCAGCACCGTGGTTACAAACAGGTCGCTCACTTGATTGGCCAAAACAACAGACCTCATTCCGAGCCCGCCAAAGGTCGCGGTCGCGGCATGGCCGGTGGGCACGCTCCCTCTGGACGACTAGACAGCCACAGGCGCGGAAATATGCGCCTGCGGGGCATAGTCCTCGACGGCAAAATCGGCGATCGCATAGTCGAAAATCGACTCGGGTTTGCGCAGCAACCGAAGCCGGGGCGTCCCCGACGGGGTGCGCGAGAGCAGTTCGTCGACGAGATGGGCGTGGTTGACATAGAGGTGGACGTCGCCGCAGTTCCAGATCAGCTCGTGCGCGACCAGGTCGCATTGTTGCGCGATCATGCGGGTGAGCAGCGCGGCGGAAAACACGTTGAACGGGTAACCCAGGCCGAGGTCGCAACTGCGCTGGTAGAGGATGCAGGAGAGTTTTCCGTCAGCCACATAGAACTGATAGGTCATGTGGCAGGGCGGCAGCGCCATCGCGTCCAGATCCGGCACGTTCCAGCCGGTGAAGATATGGCGGCGCGAGGCGGGATTGGTCTTTAGCCCATGCACCAGATTGGCGATCTGATTGACACCTTGGGCATCCTGCCGGAAGAGACCGTCGCCCACCGGATGGTACTTGGGCCAGTTGGTCCATTGCACCCCATAGACCGGGCCGAGCTCGCCCCATTGCGCCGCAAAAGCGTCGTCAGCGATGATGCGTGCTTCGAAATCGTCGCGCGAAATCGTCTCACCGGTGGCCTTGCGATATTTGTCGAGCGGCCAGTCTGTCCAGATATGCACGCCCTGCGCGACCAGCGGACGGATGCTAGAGCTGCCAGTGAGGAACCACAGCATTTCCCGCGCCGCGGTCTTCCAGGAGACGCGCTTGGTGGTGAGCAATGGCACCGCGTCGTCGGCGAGCGAATAGCGCACGGTGGCGCCAAAGATCGAGCGCGTGCCCACCCCTGTACGATCCGAACGGGGATCGCCCTGCGTCCAGACCTGCCGGACCAGATCGAGATATTGCTGCTCCGGGTGACGGGAGGGCAGCGGATGGTCACTGAACGGCAGCACATTGGTCATGGCTTGGTCCCTTAGGCGATTCGACGGCGGCTCGGAGCCCTCTTGTCCCCCGCCACCGGCCCGGACGCAATCGTCCGGCACGGCCGCCCAAACGCATTTGCATCTGCCGAACGGGCCACCTATATTGCAGGTGCCGGCAACGGCTATGGCGATAAATTGCCATCATAATAAACCCATCGGACCCGGGGGCAGTACCCGGCGCCTCCACCAAACCCTCCTCTTGGGGAGCTTCTGGGGGCGAAACAGGATCGACGAGGGCGTAAAGGGTGTGTTTTCGCTCGGCATGGTACCGCCGATATCGGACCAAAACTTATAGTTGCCAATGACAACCATAAGGCTCCGGTCGCTCTCGCCGCGTAAGCGGTGCTAGCACTGGGAATTTAAGTCCTCCGCCCCTAGCCGGGCGACAGGCGGGGTTCGCAGGCACCTGGCAACAGAAGCCTGCACTTCTCGTTTATCCTTGAAACTCGCGCCGCACTCGGGCTCTTATGGGCTCGGGATTCCCTGTTGCCGGACCGAACGCTTTCATGCCTGAAGATCTCATTCGCTACGACATTCTGGCTCAGGAAGCGCTGCGCGGCGTCGTCCGCAAGGTTTTGTCCGAAGTGGTTAAGACCGGCCTGCCGGGCGAGCACCATTTCTTCATCAACTTTGTCACCCGGGCGCCCGGCGTGCGCATGAGCCAAAGGCTGCTCGACCAGTACGACAAGGAAATGACCATCGTGCTGCAGAACCAGTACTGGGACCTCAAGGTCAACGAGACCGGTTTCGAGGTCGGCCTGTCGTTCGACGGCCAGCACGAAAACCTCGCGATTCCCTTTTCAGCGCTGAAGGGCTTTTTCGACCCGTCGGTGCAGTTCGCACTGCGCTTCGACGTCACCGACGATCCGACCACGGCCGATGAGCCCGAGACGCCGGACGACAGCCCGCCCGATGACACCGGCGGCGAAAAAGTCGTCAGCCTCGACAGCTTCCGCAAGAAGACCTGACGCTTGCAGAAGCGATCGCTGAGCATAGCGGGTCACCGGACGAGCATAGCGCTGGAGCGGGAATTCTGGGAAGGGCTCGAAGCCCTCGCCGTCCACCGAAACCTGCCGCTGACCGCATTGATCCGCGAGATCGACGAGACGCGCCAGAGCGCCAATCTCTCCTCGAGCCTGCGCATCGCGGTGCTGGAGTTTTACCGCAACGGCGTCAAGGCGTGACCTGTGGCTCTGCCACTGCCGGTCGCCCGTCAACCCAGCCTCAGTTGATCCCCAGGTCCAGCGGGCCGACAATGTCGGTCTGCTGCTGGCGTTGCTGTTCGGCGCGGCGACGGGCCTCTTCTTCGGCCTGACGCCGGGCGGCCGCTTCGGCAGCCGCCTGTCGCTCGGCTTCGGCTTGCCTGGCTGCTTCCTCGGCGGCCTGTCGCGCGGCCTCTTCGGCCGCCAGACGCGCCCGCTCCTCGGCTGCCGCCTTCTGGCGGGCTTCGTCTTCGGCCCGCAGCTTTTCGAGGCGCGCCACTTCCACTTCGAGCGCCACCGCCTTCATGGCATCGATCATGCTGCCAACGTCAAAGCTGGCCGTCGGGGCCAGCAGCGTGCCGGCCAGTCGGATGGCAATCTGCGCCGTGGCCTGGGTCACCAGGCTGTCCGGCACGTCCAGCGCCGTCGGCGTCATGGCAAAGCCGCCGCCGATCGCCAGGGTATCAAGGCCCAGCGAGAGGCTGCCGAAAAGTTTGGCCCCTGCCCCGGCAATGGCCAGATTGGGACTGCGCAGCGTGCCCCCGGCAATGGTGAAACTGCCATTGACCGTTTCGGCGGCAAAGCCCGCATCGTCGATGGTGTCGACCAGCGCCGCGGAGAGGACCAGCGCGTCTTCGTCGAGCACGTTGTAGAGGCGGGCAGCGGAGGCGAAGACACCGGGATCGAGTTTTTCGACGCGCAGGCCGTTGACCGCATAGCTGCCCTGGCCGGTCATGTTGTCGAAAAGGCTCTGCAGGTCGCCGGCCGTGCTGTCGAACTGCGCGGCGCCGTCGAGCTTGCCGCTCAGAGTGGCCCCGAGTGCCGCCGGTGCGATGGCATCGATCTCGACCGCGTTCAGCGTCAGCCGTCCAGTGACCTGCTTGTCCGGCAGCGGACCGGCACAGCAGATGCCGGCGTCGAGCGTCAGCTGCCCGCCGCCGACCGTGCCGACGAATTGCCGGATCCGCGTCGTGGTGGCGTCCCAATCGAGATCAAAGCGCGCATCCGTCACCACATCCGTGCCGTCGACCACAATGGCCGGCGCAGTGATCGACACCCGGCCGGTCGTGGTGCGCGGATCATAGCCAGTGGCAAACGGTCCATCGGGCCAGACGCTCCCGGCGCCGGCCAGCATGGCCTGGCGTCCCACGAGCACCGTCAGGAGGCCTGCCGGATCGAACCGCCCCACCTCCAGCGCACCGCTGACCGTGCGTTTGCCGCCGGCCTCGCTGAGCGAGAGCGCGCCGGAGAATTGCTGCCCGCCCGAGGTCGCCGCGATCTGGTCGAGCAGCAGGCTCGAGGCGCCGATGAACTCCACATGGGCGCTGCCGGTGATGGTGGGCACATCGATGCCCCCTGCCCCCAGGCTGGCGGTCAGCGCCGTCAGATCGGTGAGGGTGGCCTTGACGGTGCCGTTGCCGGTGAGCCGGGTGGGATCGCTCACCACCACATTGCCGGCAAAGCCGATCGAGTCGGCGCCGCCCTCGATGCGCAGGGTCGCCTCAAGGCTGTTGGCGGGCGTGCCCTCGACAATGGCGACCACACGCATCGGCTCGCCTTCGGGGGTGAGGCTGAGCGCGCCCAGCCCGAGCTGGGCTGTCATGGCCGCGGCGTCATCGGACTTGAGGTCGAGGTTGAACGAGAGCGGCCCGCTCAGCGCGCGCAAGAACCCCGCCTCGACGCGCGCATCGAACTGCAGCTTCGCAGTCGCCGCCGTACCGCTGACGGAGAACGACTGTCCGCCTTCGCCGCTTGGGGCATCCAGGCTGAGGCTGAGCCGGGCCGGCAGGGAGTTCGACAGGAACGCCCGGACCCCGTCCGGCGCGCCGGTCAGGTCGTAGAGGCGGGTCAGCGCCGGCGCGCGCGGCGAAAGGATCTGCAGCGTCGCGGTGCCCGAAAGCTCGGGCCGTTCGAACGAGCCGAAGGCGGTGAGCTTTGCGTCGAAACTGCTGCCGCCAAGATCGTCGGCGGCAAGCCGGTCGACCACCACAACGCCACCCTCCCAGGCGCCAAGTGCGGCAAGATTGGAAGCGGACAGGCCAAAAATCTCGGCACTGGGAAGCTTCACGTCGAAGGCGCCCTTGGAGAAGGTCAGGGCAAAGGCGCCGCCGTCGCTGAGCTCGGGGAGCAGCGCGCCGAGTGCCGCGCTCTGCCGGCCATCCATGGCGGCCAGTTGCGCCTTCACGTTCAGATGCCGGCTGGTGGCGCCAAAGCCGACTTCGGCGGCCACGGCGTGTTCGGCGCCGCCGACGGTCAGCACGCCATCGCTGAGCGAGAGCGTCTCGCCCACCAGCGCCAGCTTTGCCGACAGCCCGCCCGAGAGGCCAAGCAAGGGGCTGCCATCGCCCGGCCGGTGCCAGAGCTGCGCCAGCGCATCAAGCCGGCTGCTGCTCAGCGCCAGCGTGCCGGAAAAATTGGGGCGACCCGAGACGGTGCGGAGGAGCCCGGCCAGCTGCACGCCGGCATTGCCGGGCAGTTGCGCGGAAAAGCTGTTGATCTGCCAGGCACCGTCCCGCGCTTCAGCATCGAGGCGGACATTACGCAGGCTGACGGCGCGCAGGTCGATTTCGCCAATATCGATGCCCACCGTGCCGGGCAGATCGGGAATGGGCGGCACCGAGAGCTCGGCGAGGAGGCGCACCAGTTCGTAGGGCCCGACGGCCGACTCCACCGTGGCATCACGCGGCGGCAGCGCCAGCGCGCTGCCGGAAATGACCGCGCTGAAGCGCGGCGACGCCCCGAGCGTGACTTCGGCAGCGCCGAGCAGGCGGGTCGCCGCCCGGTTCTCGTCGGGGGTAACGGTATAATCGGAAAGCAGGATGCGCTCGGCCGTTGCCTCGACCGTACTGGCAATGACCAGCGCCCCCTTGCCGGCATCGACGGGCTCGCCCTCGGCCGGCGGCGCCGGGGCCTGCCGATAGGTCATGGTGCCGGCAAAGCGCGGCGAAGCACCGGTCATCAACCGGCCTTCGGCGGCAAAGCTGAACTGCTGGTCCGTCGGCTGGACGAACAGGGTGACCGGAACCTCGCCATCAGGGAGCGCGGCGCTGCTGCCCAGGCGCACGCCATAGCCGACGCCCTGATAGGCACCCGAGCCTTGAAAACTGTAGGGGCCGCCGACGGCCTCGATGCGCAATTCCCCGGCAATCGCCTCAAGCGCCAACGTCTCCCCGGTCCGCGCATCGGCAAGACGCACGGTGCCATTGCTGATCTCGGCCGCCGCGACCGAGACGGTCGACGCCGCGCCCCCCTCGGTCGGGGCCAGTCCGGTCTCGAGGTGGCCTTGTGCATCGATCCGCATGTCGACGACCGGGTCGGCCAGCGTCAGCCGGGTGAGCGTGTAGCGGTCACGGAAGAAATCGACGAGCGAGAAGCGGGCTTCGACCTGCGCCACCGTCATCACCGGACGCGCACTGTCGCCGACCACCACCTGGGTGAAACGCAGCTGCGGCTCGGGCAGCAGCGCGAAATTGATCTCGCCGGTGATGGCAACGGGGGCGCCCAGCGTCTGGCTGGCGATGATTTCCATGCGGTCGCGATAGTCTTCCCAGCGCACAAAGCCGGGGACGACAAACGCCGCTGCGAGCGTGAGGATGGCGATAAGCCCGACGATGATGAAGAGCCGGTTCAGCACGACGTCAAGGAATCTCCTGTAAGTCCTTCAAGTGTAGGCAGCTTGCACCCTGCCGTCACGCGACAAAGCCACCGAAGCGACGGAACTGTGTAGCAAACCCGCAACAGCGGCCGCCCAACCCGCCTGCGCCCTTCCCCTGCACCGCGCATATACATTCGCACGGGGCATCCCTATATTGGCGAACGAGAACAAAAAGAGATTCGTCAATCCCCGATGGCCGCTGAACCGAACCGACTCGACCGCCCGTCCGCCGGTCCGATCACCAGCCAGCTTGGCCGGCAGGCGCCCGACTACCTCAAGGGCCTGAACGAGGAACAGCGCGACGCCGTGCTCTCCGTCGACGGCCCGCTGCTGGTGCTGGCGGGTGCGGGCACCGGCAAGACGCGCGTCCTCACCACGCGGATTGCCCATATCCTGTCGACCCGCAAGGCGCGCGGCGCCGAAATCCTGTCGGTGACCTTCACCAACAAGGCGGCGCGCGAGATGAAGGAGCGCATCGCCCATCTGGTCGGCTCCACTGTCGAGGGCATGCCGTGGCTGGGCACCTTCCACTCCATCGGCGCGCGCATGTTGCGCCGCCATGCCGAGCTCGTCGGGCTGCGCACCGATTTCACCATTCTGGATACAGATGATCAGATTCGCCTGATCAAGCAGCTACTTGCCGCCGAGAACATCGACGAGAAGCGCTGGCCGGCGCGGCAGTTCGCCGGCATGATGGACAATTGGAAAAACCGCGGCCTGCTGCCCAAGGACATCTCGGCGGCCGAGGCCGGCATCTATGCCAATGGCCGGGCCGCCAAACTCTATGCCGACTACCAGGCCCGGCTGAAAACGCTCAATGCGGCGGATTTCGGCGACCTGCTGCTCGAATGCATAAGGCTGTTCCGCGAGAACCCGGCCGTGCTGGCCGAGTATCACGACCGCTTCCGCTACATGCTGGTGGACGAGTACCAGGACTCCAACGTCGCCCAGTATCTCTGGCTGCGCCTGCTGGCGCAGGGCAAGCCCGCATCGGAGGCCAATATCTGCGTGGTCGGGGACGATGACCAGTCGATCTATGGCTGGCGTGGCGCCGAAGTGGACAACATCCTGCGCTTCGAGAAGGACTTTCCAGGCGCCAAGGTGATCCGGCTGGAACGCAACTATCGCTCGACCTCCAACATCCTGGCCGCCGCCAGCCATCTGATCGCCCATAACGAGGGCCGGCTGGGCAAGACGCTGCAGACCGATGTCGGCGAAAAGGGCGACCTGATCGGGGTGACCTCGGTCTGGGATTCTGAAGAGGAAGCCCGCCAGATCGGCGAGGAGATCGAGCAGTTCCAGCGCGACGGCGCGAACCTGAACGACATGGCGATCCTGGTGCGGGCCAGCCACCAGATGCGCTCGCTCGAAGAGCGGTTCATCACGCTGGGGCTGAACTACCGGGTCATCGGTGGTCCGCGTTTTTACGAGCGGCAGGAAATCCGTGACGCCATCGCCTATTTCCGCGTCGTCGCCAATCCGTCCTCCGACCTGGCGCTCGAGCGCATCCTCAATGTTCCCAAGCGCGGGCTGGGCGACACCACGCTGAGCTTTCTGGTGCAGACCGCCCGCAGCCAGCAGGTGCCGCTGCTCAATGCCATCCGCATGCTGGTGGAGACCGAAGACCTCAAGCCGCGACAGCGCACCACCCTTCGCGATCTGGTGGCCCAGTTCGAGAACTGGACCGAACTGGCGCGCACGGTGAACCATGCCGAACTGGCCCAGCAGATCCTCGACGAGTCGGGCTATACCGAAATGTGGCAGGCCGACAAATCGCCCGACAGCCCCGGGCGGCTGGAAAACCTCAAGGAACTGGTGCGCTCGATGGAAGAGTTCGAGAACCTTTCGGGGTTTCTCGAACATATCTCGCTGGTGATGGACCGCGATTCCGCCGAAGCCAGCGACGCCGTCTCGATCATGACGCTGCATTCGGCCAAGGGCCTGGAATTCGACACGGTGTTTCTCCCCGGTTGGGAGGAAGGCCTGTTCCCCAGCCAGCGCACCCTCGACGAGAGTGGCCGCGCCGGGCTCGAGGAAGAGCGGCGCCTCGCCTATGTCGGGCTCACCCGAGCCAAGAAGCGCCTGCGGCTCTATATGGCGCAGAACCGACGTATCAACGGCCTCTGGCAGTCGGCCATCCCGTCGCGCTTCATCGACGAACTGCCGCCCGAGGTGGTCGAGGTCAAGGACACCGGCTCGTCCTATGGCGGCTATGGCTATGGCGGCCGCACCGGCTCGCGCTTTTCCAATGTCGACGCCTTCGACAGCCTTTACGAGACGCCCGGCTGGAAGCGCGCCCAGGCCAATCAGCACAATCGCCGCGGCGGCGGCCCACTGACCATCGACGGCGAACTGGTCGCCCGCTCGGTCGACGACGGACGCGGCTCGGCCTATGCGGTGGGCCAGCGCGTCTTCCACCTCAAGTTCGGCTACGGTACCGTCGAGCATCTCGAAGGCAACAAGCTTACCATCGAGTTCGAAAAGGCCGGCAAGAAGAAGGTTTTGGACAGTTTCGTGAGCAAGGGTTGACCAGATGATCACCACAACCACGCCTACCCTCGACGGCCGCCCGATCCGGGAATATCTGGGCATCGTCACCGGCGAAGTCATCGTCGGTGCCAATATCTTCAAGGACCTGTTCGCCGGCATCCGCGACATCGTCGGCGGCCGGGCCGGGGCCTATGAATCCACCCTGCGCGACGCGCGCCGCCAGGCCTTCAGCGAGCTCGAGGACGAGGCCCAGCGCCTGGGCGCCGATGCCGTGGTCGGCATCGATATCGACTACGAGGTCGTCGGCCAGGGCGGCAGCATGCTGATGGTCTCGGTCTCGGGGACGGCGGTCAGGCTGTAGGCGCGCTTTCGCAGCACGAGGACGCGAGCGGCGTCCGGTCGATGGGTCGCGACAGTCGCGGCATCTAGCCCTGTGGCGTACTCGCCTCGTTGGCGCTCTTGCGATCAAGGCCGAGGCGGTGTTCGCGGTAGACGATGAAGATGCCGGCGCCAACCACCAGCAGGCCGCCGATCAGCATCTCGATTGTCGGCACATCGCCGAACAACATGTAACCGACCGCAACGCTCAGGAGCAGCGAGGTGTATTCGAACGGCGCCACCACCGACATGTCGGCGTGGCGGTAGGATTCGGTGAGCAGGATCTGCGCGATGCCGCCGGTGATGCCGGCGCCGATCAGGAAGACGAACTGTGCCGGGGTCGGCATGACCCAGCCCCAGGGGATGGTGAGCAGACCCACCACGCTCGACGAGATGGAAAAATAGAGCACGATGGTGGCCGACCGCTCGGTCTGCACCAGCCGGCGGACCAGCATCATCGCCACAGCGGCAAAGACGCATGAGATCAGCGCCGACATGGCGCCCAGCGACGCCTCGCTGGCATCGCCGATACCGCCGGATAGGAAGCTGAGGCGGGGCCAGATGATGATGATCACCCCCACCAGCCCCACCAGCACGGCGCTCCAGCGGTAGAGCCGCACCACTTCGCCCATGAACAGGGCGCTGAAGATCACGATCAGCAGCGGCGTGGCATATTGGATGACGGTGGTTTCGGGCAGCGGCAGCTTGGTGAGCGCATAAAAGCCAAAGCCCATGCCGCCGCTCCCCACCAGCCCGCGCCAGACATGGCTCAGCGGCCGCTTGGTGCGAATGCCGGCAGCCAGTTCGTGCCGGAGCATCAGATAGATGACCACCGGCAAGATCGCGAAGAACGAGCGGAAGAACACCAGCTGGCCGGCCGGCACGCCCTGCGACGCCTTGAGCAGCGAGGCCATGGCGACGAACACGCAGACCGAGGCGATCTTAAAGCCGATGCCGGTCAAAGGATTGGCCTGACCGGCGGGCGGAAGGGAGAACGAGGACGGCACGGGATGCTTTGCGAGTCAGGGCGGGCTTGCAGCATCGGCCGATTGCCCGACGGGTGCAAGCACGGCTTTTGCTGGGTGCTTGCGTCGACGCGGCGCGCAGGCTCTATGTGTCGTCATGCTCAAGGCCCTGGTCGACAACCTCCACGTCATCGCCGCGCTCTATGGCGCGATCTATCTGCTGGCCGGCGTCTGCGCCGTCCGCGAAGTGATGGTCTCGCGGACCTCGCAGGGCTCGATCGGCTGGTTGACCTCGCTGGCCTTCCTGCCCTTTCCGACCGCCTTTATCTATCTGGTTTTCGGCTGGAAGTATTTTGACGACTATGCCCGAACCCAGCTGGCGCTGCGGTTGTCGCGGCCGATCCGGGCCGAAGAGCTGCAGGTGATCGACCGCGAGACCGGCAAGCAGTGGCCGGTGCTGCTGCACACTGCCGGCGCGCCGTTTCTCGAAGGGAACCGACCCGAGCTGCTGATCGACGGCACGGCGACGTTCGAGTCGATCTTTGCCGGCATCGCAGCGGCGCAGACCTATGTGCTGGTGCAGTTCTACACCATCCGCGACGACCGGCTGGGCCGCCGCCTCGCCGATTGCCTGATCGAGCGGGCGCGGGCCGGCGTGAAGGTGTGGGTACTCTATGACGATATCGGCAGCCAGGGCCTGCCCAAGGCCTATCGCGAGCGGCTGCGCGCCGAAGGCATCGAGGTCGCCGGTTTCAACCAGCGTCACCGCTTCCTGCGCCTGCTGGGGCCGATGCGGGTCAATTACCGCAATCACCGCAAGGTGGTGTTGGTCGATGGCACGGTGGCCTGGACGGGCGGGCTCAATGTCGGCGTTGAATATCTGGGTGAGAATCCGCGCTTCGGCCCGCGCTGGCGCGACACGCATCTCCGCCTTGAAGGCCCGGCGGCCGTCTCGTTCGCGCTGATCTTTCGCGAGGACTGGCAATGGGCTACCGGCGAGGAGCTCACTTTGCCCCCGGCCGCGCCGCCCGAAATCATCGGCGACAGTCCGGCGCTGGTGATGGCGACCGGTCCGGCCGACCGCGTCGAATCCTGCGCCATCGCCTTTACCGACATCATTGCCCAGGCCCGCGAACGCCTCTGGGTCGTCAGCCCCTATTTCGTCCCCGACACCGACGTACGCACCGCGCTCTATGCGGCCTCGATGCGCGGCGTGGACGTGCGCGTCATGCTGCCGGCCCGGCCCGACCACCTGCTGGTCTGGCTGGCGAGCAATGCGCATGCCGACGACATGGTCAAGCACGGCATCGGCATCTATCGCTATACCGCCGGCTTCCTGCACCAGAAGGTGCTGCTGATGGACGATCGCATCGTCTCGGTCGGCTCGGTCAACTTCGACAACCGCTCCTTCGCCATCAATTTCGAGATCACCGTCTGGATGACCGCGCCGGCAACGATTGCGGCGGTCGAGACCATGCTCCTGGCCGATTTCGCCAATTGTCACCTGATTGACAGCCAGGACGTGGCAACCCGATCGTCGCTGCAGCGCTTCATCCACCAGGCGGCCCGCCTGTTTTCGCCGGTACTGTAAAAGCCCCAATGCTCAAAGTCGCCTCCTATAACATCCGCAAGAGTCTGGGCACCGACCGCCAGCGGCAGCCCGACCGGATCCTGCGCATTCTGGCCGAGGTCAATGCCGACGTGGTCGCCTTGCAGGAAGTGGATCGCCGCTTCGGCGCCCGCGTCTCGACCATTCCGGCAGAGGCGATCCTCGACAACACGGCCTATGTGCCCGTGCGGTTGGGTATTCGCGAACAGAGCCTGGGTTGGCACGGCAATGCGATCCTGGTGCGCAAGGGCATCGAGGTAGTGGACCAGCAACGCATCGACATTCCCTCGTTCGAGCCGCGTGGCGCCGTGCTGGCCGACATCCGCATCGACGGCCGTCTGCTGCGGGTGATCGGCATGCATCTGGGCCTGATGGGCACCACACGGCTCAAGCAGGCCCAGGCCATCGTTGCCCATCTCGAACGGCTCGAGGGCAAGGTCCCCACCGTGATCATGGGGGATCTCAACCAGTGGGCGCCCGAAGGCGGCTGCCTGGCGCAATTCGCCCGCCACCATACGGTGATCGCCCCCGGGCCGAGTTTTCACTCGCGCCGGCCGATGCTGGGGCTCGACCGCATCATCACCAGCCGCGACATCGCGCTGCTGGGCACGGGCGTGCATCATTCCACGCTGGCCAGCCGGGGCTCGGATCACCTGCCGGTCTGGGCCGAGCTGCGACTGCCTTAACGCTGCCCGCGCCGCGCGATTGACTCGTGGCGTCCAACCGGCCCATGAACGGCCGCTCACCGGAACTCTTCGTCATGACCCTTTCGCAGCTCTCGGTTCCCCTCACCATGGCGCAGGCCTATGCCCTGGTCGACGCCGTCAGCGAACGCGATGACCTGGCTGTCACCGCCTCGGCGCACGAGAACGAGGACACCGGCGAGTGGATCTTTGAGGCCACCTGCCTGGAAGAACCGGCTTTGGCGGCGTTCAACGAGATCGCCCGGCAGACGCTGGGCGGCGACGTCACGTTTTCGGTCGAGGTCATCGACCCCGAGATCAACTGGGTTGCCAAGTCGCTGGAAGGCCTGGCGCCCGTGGTTGCCGGCGGCTTTTTCATCCATGGCAGCCATCATGTCGGCAAGGCCCCGTCGGGCATGCACGCCATCCGCATCGACGCGGCGCAGGCCTTCGGCACTGGCCACCACGAAACCACCACCGGGTGCCTGGAAGCCATCGATCGGCTGCTCAAGCGCAAGCGCCCGCGCAACCCCATCGATGTGGGTACCGGCACCGGGGTGCTGGCGATCGCCCTCGCCAAGCGGCTGCACATCCCGATCCTGGCCACCGACATCGACCCCATTGCCGTGACCACGACAGCCGAGAATGCCCGCGACAACGGCGTGGGCAAGTTCATCCAGCCGCTGGAAGCCACCGGGCTCGATCATGCCCGCATCATCGCGCAGGCGCCGTTCGACCTGGTGGTCGCCAATATCCTTGCCGGCCCGCTGGTCGCCCTGGCGCCGGACATGAACCGGCTGGTCGCCAAGGGAACCTCCATCATCCTCTCGGGCATCCTCCTGACCCAGGCGCCGCGCGTGGTTGCGGCCTATTCCCGGCTCGGCATGGTGGTGCGCTTCAAGATCCTCAAAAAGCAGTGGGCCACGCTGGTGCTCGAAAAGCTCTAGCCGGCGCCCTTACGCCAGCGCGCGGGCCAGGGCGCCGAGCATCGGGATGCCGACAAGTATGTTGAACGGGAACGTGATGGCCAGCGACATGGCCAGAGGCAGGCCGATATCCGCCTCCGGCAGGGCCAACCGGATGGCGGCCGGCGCCGCGATATAGCTGGCACTGCCCGCAAGAGTGCCCAGCGCTGCCGCCGAACCGGCATCCAGTCCGAGCACCGTGCCGAGCACCACGCCCAGCGCGCCGTTGACCACGGCAAAGCCGACGGCAAGCAGCGCCAGGCTCGGCGTGAGGCTGCGCGTCTTGACCAGCTGGCGTGCCGCCACCAGACCCATATCGAGCAAGAACAGGCACAGCATGCCGCGGAACGCGCCTTCGAACACCGGCTGAACCGGGGCGAAGCCGTCCCGGCCGATGATCAGGCCGATGGCAAAGCTGCCCAGCAGCAGCATGACGGTGCCGTCGCGCAGCGAGTCCGAGAGGTGATGGGTCACCTCGGCGGTTCCAGGTGTCGCTGCCCGCCGCGCCAGCCACAGGCCGACAATGATGGCAGGCGCCTCCATCAGGGCCAGCACCGCAACCATGTAGCCGGCCGGCGGCAGGCCACTGGCCGTGAGGATTTCGACGCCAGTCACAAAGGTCACCACCGAAACCGAGCCGTAATGAGCGGCCACGGCGCCGGCATTGAGCCGATCGAGCCCGCCGAGCCGCCTGACGGCCCAGAAGACCGGCAAAGGCAGCAGCAGGCTCAGCCCCAGTCCGGCAAGGGCGGCCAGCGCAAGTTCGGTAGAAAAGCCAGATTCCGAAACCTGCACCCCGCCCTTGAGGCCAATCGCGGCCATCAGGTAGAGCGCCAGCGCCTTGCCCACCACTTCAGGCACCGCAAGGGTGCTACGTGCGATCACCGCGGCGACGCCCAGACCGAAAAACAGAATGACCGGCGAAAAGATCGTGTCCATTGAAATGAGCCCCTGGCCTTGCGTTTGCCGGGGATTTAGCCGAAGCCATTCGTTCTGTATAATTCATTGATCGGAACAGAACGTTCTCTATATTGGATGGATGAACGAGCTCAACTACAAGCATCTGCGCTATTTCATGGAGGTCGCCCGGGCCGGCACGCTGACGCGCGCGGCACGTACACTGGGCGTGGCGCAATCGGCGCTCTCGACCCAGATCCATACGCTGGAGCAGCGGCTGGGCCATGCGCTCTTCGAGCGGGTGGGACGGCGCCTGGTGTTGACTGAAGCCGGCCGCGTGGCGCTCGACCATGCCGACGCCATCTTTGCGGTGGGCGAAGACCTGCTCGCCACCCTGCGTGTCGGCTCCGGACATCGGCAGGTGTTGCGCGTCGGCGCCCTGGCGACACTGTCGCGGAATTTTCAGATCGATTTCCTGCGGCCCTGCCTGGGGCGCCCTGATCTCGAAGTCGTCCTGAGCGCGGGCAGCCTCGCCGAACTGATCGGGCAATTGCGGCGCCTCGAACTCGACGTGGTGCTCTGCAATGCCGCTCCGCCAAGCGGCCCGGCCGATTCGCTGATCGCCCACCGCCTGGCACAGCAGCCCATCAGCCTGTTCGGGGCGGCAGCCCTCCACTGCACGGCCAACTCACCGCGCGAGGCGCTGCTCAACTATCCGGTCATCCTGCCGACCGGGGCCAGCAGCATTCGCGCCGAATTCGATGCGCTCTGTGCTCGCCTCGGGGTGGCGCCCACCATCGTGGCCGAGATCGACGACATGGCGATGCTGCGCCTGATGGCCCGCGAAGCCATCGGACTGGCCCCCCTGCCCGCCATCGTGGTGCGCGACGAACTCGAGGCCGGGACCTTGCGTGAGGTGGTGCAACTGCCCGGCATCCGCGAGGTGTTCTATGCGCTCACCTGCCAGCGGCAGTTCCAGAGCCCGGTGGCCGAAGAGCTGATCGCCGCTGCGTCGAGCTGGCGGGAAGAGCCGGGTGCAGCGGGCAGCAGCGCAAAAAACAAATCCCCGGCCTGAGACCGGGGATCGAAAATCCATGTGCATGGGCGACCGCGCCGTGACGCGCGGCGGAGTTTAGTTCGGGCGCTTGGTGATGGCGCCGATCAGCTGGTGCTGGAAGCGGTAGTTCACCTGACGGGTCGCTTCGCGGCTCCGCGCATCGATCACAGCACCAAGGGCCTTGCGGAAGTCATTCTTGCTCTCGGGCATGGGTCGTCTCCTAAAATTCGCGTAGTCCGGCGCATCAGCGCCACGGCCAGTACATAGAGTGCATCGCGCGACGCTGTTAGGCCTGCTTTGACAGACCAGCCATTCGTTTCGCGCAACCCGCCTTAACGGGATCTGAAGAGACGCCCTTCGAATCGGGCAGCCCTTTGGTGCCCCTGTAATTTTCCACCACGGCACAGTTGGGGCCCCCGCCCTGCCTCTGCTAGGCTTGCCGGGAACCAGCCAACCGGCTGCTGCAAGCGGCAGAGATCGATGACCGACACCCCAATCGCCCCGGCTTTCGCCCCCACCATCTACCAGAGCTTCGACAGCCGCACGAAAAAGAGCACCGTTGCTCCGCGCCTCAAGGCGCTGCGCGCCGCCATCGCCGAGGCGGGTCTGGATGGCTTTCTCGTGCCGCGCGCCGACGCGCATCGCGGCGAACAGGTCCCTCCGGGCGACGCGCGGCTCGCCTATGTGACCAGCTTCACCGGCTCGGCCGGCATCGCGGCGATCGGCTTGCGCAAGGCCACCTTGTTTGTCGATAGCCGCTACACCCTGCAGGCACCGGCCGAGACCAATACCAGTCTGGTCAAGGTGGTCGAAGCCGCCCAGGGCGGCCTGCCGGCCGAGATCGGCGACGTGGTGCCCAAGGGCGGTAAGCTGGGCTACGACCCATGGCTGCATACGCCGGGCGAGATCAAGGACCTGACCAGCAAGCTTTCCGGCCACGCTACGCTGGTGCCCACCGCCAATCTGGTCGACCGCACCTGGACCGATCGCCCTGCTGCGCCGGTCAGCCTTGTCGAATTCCTCGGGCCCAACCGCGCCGGCAAGAGCGCGGCGGAAAAGCTGGCGGACCTGCAGAAGGCGCTCGTCGCCGACGCTGTCGATGCCACGGTGCTGACGCTGCCCGAATCGATCTGCTGGCTGTTCAACATGCGCGGCCGGGACGTACCCAACACGCCCTTCGTGCTCGGCTTTGCCATCGTGCCCAAAAAGGGCAAGCCGACGCTCTATCTCAACAAGAACAAGATCACGTCGGAGGTGCGCAAGGGGCTCGACGGCGTCGCCGCGGTGGCCGATGTCGCGACCATGATGGGCGCCCTGCGCAAGCTCGGGGCGGCCGACAAGCGCGTGCTGATTGATTCGGCCACCTGCCCGGTGGCCATTGTCGACGCCATCACGGGCGTTTCCGAAGCGGTGATCGTTGAAAAGCGCGATCCCATCCTGCTGCCCAAGGCGAGGAAGAACGAGGTCGAGATCTCGGGCATGAAGGAAGCCCAGCGCATCGATGGCGCGGCCATGTCCAAATTCCTCTGCTGGTTCGACGCCGAGGCCCCCAAGGGTGCGCTCGACGAGATCGGCATCGTGACTGCCCTCGAAGCCTTCCGACGCGAGAGCGACGACCTGGCGGACGTGAGTTTCGATACCATCTCGGGTGCCGGGCCGAACGGGGCGATTGTGCACTACCGGGTCAACAGCCTGACCAACCGGACGCTCAAGCCGGGGGAGCTGATGCTGGTGGATTCGGGCGGTCAGTACCTGATGGGGACCACCGATATCACCCGCACCATGGCCAGCGGCAAGGTGACCGCCGAGCAGAAGGACCGCTTCACCCGAGTGCTCAAGGGGATGATTGCCATCTCGATGGTGAAGTTCCCCAAGGGAACGTCGGGCGCCCAGATCGACGTGCTGGCCCGCCAATTTCTCTGGCAGGCGGGCATTACCTACAACCATGGAACGGGCCATGGCGTGGGGCACTTTCTATCGGTCCATGAAGGCCCTGCGGGGATTTCCTCGCGTTACACGACGCCGCTCGAGGCCGGCATGATCCTCTCGAACGAGCCGGGCTACTACAAGGCGGGCGCTTATGGGATCCGCATCGAGAACCTGGTGCTGACCATCGAGAGCAGTTTTCCAGGCTATCTCGAGTTCGAAACCCTGACGCTTGCGCCGATCGACCTAAGGCTGGTCGAGGACACGCTGCTGACCGAGGCGGAACGCAGCTGGCTAAACGCTTACCACAAGCGAGTTTTCAAGGAGATCGGCCCGCAGCTCAAGGGTGAGGCAAAAGCCTGGCTGAAGCAGGCCACGCGGCCTATTTGACGTCCCACGGGTCGTAGATCAGCAGCCAGGAGAGCATCCAGTTCTCGCCCTTGCCGGTCGAGGTGACATCGTCGACCTTCCAGCCGTCGGGCTCTTTGACCATGGCGATGGTGAGCAGGCTGGGATGGTCGAAATTATGGAAACTGACCGTCGCCAGGGCGTCTTCGCCCAGGAGAATGGGGTCGCTGATGGTGACGTCGAGCAGGAGGGCGTGGTCGGAGTCGAGGAAGGGGTTGAAGGCGCGGTTTGGCGTTGCGTCAGTGTCCAGCGTGGCCACGTCGCCGGTGACGCGGTTGGCGTGATCGATGAACAAGCCCTTGATCCGGTTGGAGTAAAAGGGATCGAGGCTCTCATGCGTCTTGCCCGCCTGGTAGGGCTGGTAGATCGCCTCGAGCAGGGCGCGCGGCGTGTCGAAGGCCTGCGCCAGCCCCGGAATTGCCATAAAGATGAACGTCAAATGAATGCGCAACATGGGCCCCACCGCGCTGAAATCTGCCAAAACATGCCCTAGCGGGTGCTTGGGGCGCAATGGCGGCGCCAATCGGCAAACATTGTGGCGTCAGCTGCGGCCAAGAAAGCCGGCCAGCCGCGCCAGCCCATCGTGCAGCCGCGCCGCGGTGACCGCATGGCACCAGCGCAGCCAGCCCTCCCCCTCCGGACCGAAGGCCGCACCCGGCGCCAGACCCAGCCCGGCTTCGGCCACCAGGCGTTTGGCAAGCGCGATGCTGTCGCCCTGCCCGGCCAGGCGGAAGAACACGTACATCGCTCCACCCGCGTCGGGCACCTCGGTGTCCGGCAGGGCACGCAGCCCCTCGACGAGCACCTGGCGGGTGTGGCGCAGATGCGCCCGCAGGCGCGCCACTTCGGCCTCGCCCTGGGTGATGGCGACAGTGGCGGCGCGCTGCACCGGCTCGAGGATGCAGGACGTATTGTATTCGACCACTTTGGTCAGGTCGGTCACCACCGTTTCGGGCGCGACAATCCAGCCGACGCGCCAGCCGGTCATGCTCCAGGCCTTGGAAAAGCTGTTGACCGAGAGGACCCGATCGTCCGGCATGGCCTGGGCAAGAAAGGACGGCGCAGAGCGCACGGCGGGGTCGTGCACCAGCCGCTCATAGACGTCGTCGCTAAGCAGCCAGATGCCGTGCTTGCGGCAATGCGCGAGGATGATTGCCACCGCGTCCGGCGCGATGGTCCAGCCGGTGGGATTGTTGGGCGAGTTGATAATGCAGAGCCGCGTCTCCGGCGTCAGCGCCGCGAGCAGCTGATCGACATCCAGGCTCCACTGCCCGCCGGCCACCCGCAATGGCACCCGCGTGACTTGGGCGCCAAGGATTTTCGGGATTTCGACGATATTGGGCCAGATCGGGGTCACGGCCACCACGCGGTCGCCGGGCGAGAGCACGGTCTGCATGGTGAGCATGAGCCCGGAAACCCCCGAACCGACAGCAGCGATGCGCTCGGGCGCGATGGCGACGCCATGCAGATCGGTGAGATAGCTCGCGATCGCCTCGCGCAGGTAGGGACGACCGAGATTTTGCGAGTAGAAGGTCTCGCCGGCCTCGAGCGAGCGGATGGCGGCCTCGCGGATGAACGCGGGCGTCGGCTGATCGGACTCGCCGAACCAGAACGGCACGATATCGCTCCGCCCCATGCCGGCATTGGCCACGTCGCGGATCAGCGACCCGGCCAGATCGTGAATGACCGGCCGCGGCACGGCGGCAAAATGCGACGGCATGGCAGGCGTCCCCAGCGTATCCATCTCAGGGCAACGGCGCTTCGAGGATGGCGCGCAGGCGATAGGGATACTCGCCGTCGAAATTTTCCACGTCGTCGACCATCCAGCGCGGGCCCTTCTGCACCAGCGTGACCCAGACGTTCTGTTCGGACCCGAAATTCTTGAACTGCACCGGCACGGTGGCGCGCGCGCCGGATATTTCGGCGTCGCTGACCACGAGATCGGTCATGTCATAGTCCTGGCCGTTAATGAACGGATCGAAATCGATCCGACCGATCTCGCCATTGGCCTCGACCCGGTCCTTTTCGAAGAGTGCCTTGAGCTCGGACGAATAGAGCTGCTCGGCGTCCCAGCGGCGCCACTCGGCGGCCCGCTCGGGCGTGTAGGCGGCATACAGCGCTTCCACCACCTGGCGGGGATCGGCGAACACGTCGTCCCCGATGATGATCTTGGGCGACAGCAGGTCGGTCAGCCGATATTCGGCGTCGGGCATGGTGGAGGTCACATCCTCCAGCTTCCAGCCGGTCCCGTCATAATTGCCGGCAAACAACTCGAGGGTCACCGGCTGGTCGAAGTTCTTAAAGCTGAGCGCAATGGTCGCGGCATAGTCGTTGGAGTCCGGACCCAATCTGATCTGGAAATCGCTGAGCTGATAATCCTGCGCGTTGACGAACGGATCGAAGTCGAAGGCCGGATCATCGCCCTTGGCCGCCCGGCCCGCCTCGGCATCGTAGAGCAGATTCAGCTCGTCGCTGCGCAAGGCACGGATGTCGTCGGGGGCCTCGCCGCCCAGATAGGGCGCATAGAGGGCCTCGGCCAGACCCTGGGCCGTGTCGACGGCGCTGGCCGGCAGAATGGACGCAAGAACAAAGCCGAGAACGGCGAGCAGACGCATGGATCAGACCCCTGAGGTGGAGACGCAGTCTTAGTTGAACCAGAAGGCGTAGCCGAGAAGATTGTCGCCAAAAACCCGGTTGGCCTCCGCAAAGCTCTCGGCCGAGGCCACCGGCCCGTCGCGCAGGAAGGGCATCGCCCCGTAGCCGGTCAGAATCATGACGAAATCGGTGCGGGTCGCGGTGTCGAAATAGGCCTTGAGATCAAAGCCCTGCCGGAAGCGCCAATGCGGAACGAGCAAATGGCCCGCCAGAATCTGGTCGGCGACGTCGAGCGTCTGCAGCCAGGCCGCGACCATCTCGTCGGTGACGGCAGCGTCGGGCACCAGACTGGTCTGGCGCGGGCTGGGCACCAGTTCGCGTTCATTGTCGGTCTCGGCGAGAATGGCCTGCCAGTTCTGGCGCGACAGCGCCACGATGCGGCCCAGCCGGGCATGCACGTGCTTGAGCCGCGTCGGGTCGGTGACCGGCCAGTTTATGGTGTGGATGGCGGCGATCGCATCGGCAATGGCATTGTCCGTGTCCGGATCGAGCACCAGTTGGCCGCCGCGGGAAAAGGCCTGCATGGGCAAGCCGGCGGCGGGAAACAGCCGGTGGAAACTGGCATTGAAGAACTCGGAAAAATCGTGCGCCAGGAGGAAATCGGCCTGGCTGGCCAGGACATTGGCATAGCCAGCCAGCCAGATCGCATCGGCGCGGTCGAACCCGATCAGCACAGGGGACGCCGTGGCGGACGTGCCCCCGCTCAGCTGCGACGGATCGATCTGCAGCGCTCCGGCCAGCACATTGGCGACAGTTTCGCTGTCCTCGGCCGTGCCATTGCCGTCCAGATCGATGCGGATCTGCAGCAGGTCCATCGGCACCACATAGTCCCCATCGGACCCGGCCAGTTCGAGTTCGGCGCCGGCCGCGTCCAGTTGGGCGACCAAGGTTTCAAGAATGGCGCGGAAGCCATCATAGTCGAGCGGCTGCGGCGCCGGATTGGCCGGCATCGTGCCGGCAACAGCGCTGCCCAGCATCAGCCCGCCATCGGGCACCACGGCACCATGGCGGAAAAAGGCGCGGCTGACCCCGGCAACGGCGCCGACGAAACGGACGAGCCCCAGGCCGAAGCGCGCCTCGCTGTCCCCGGCCAGCACGAGCGGCGCCAGTTCGGCCTCGGCCTGCGTGAGCGTGCCGGCGTAAAGATGTCGGCGGGTCAGGTCGCCGGCTTCTCCGGCGAGTGCCGGGACGGCGGCAAGGCAGAACAGAACGGCGCACAGGCGCTTGAACATCGGCACGACTCCAAAGCGCCCCCCGGCTATTTGGCGACCAGTTCCAACCACGCATCTTCGTCCAAAACAAGGACGCCGTGCTTTTCGGCATCCTTGAGCTTGGACCCGGCCCCCGGCCCGGCCACCACAATGTCGGTCTTGGCCGACACTGAACCGGCCACCTTGGCGCCGAGCCGCTCGGCCATGGCCTTGGCTTCGCCGCGCGTCATCTTTTCCAGGCTACCGGTAAACACCACCGTCTTGCCCGCCACCTGGCTGTCGGCCGAGACGGTGACCACGTAAGGCTTGGGCTGCACCTGGACGAGCAAGGCGTCGAGCACGTCGTCGTTGCGGGAATTGCCGAAGAAATCGAGCATCGCCTCGATCACCGTGCCGCCGATGCCATCGACGGAGGGAAAGACGGTCCTGGGGTCTGCAGCCGCCGCCGTCTCCTTGCCGACCCGGACCCACTCTTCCACCGTCGAAAAGGTGCGCGCCAGCGCCGCTGCGGTGGTTTCGCCGATATGCGGAATACCCAGGGCGAAGATGAAGCGATCGAGATCGGGGGTCCGGCGGGCGTCGATGGCGGCAAAGAGCTTGTCGAGCCCTTCATAGGTGCGCTCCTGGGCGGTGAGCACCTTCTTGCGGCTGACCCCCTTGGCCGCCTCGCGCTCGCGCGCCTGCGCCTCGCGCCGCTCGAACAGCGCCTGCTGCACGTCGGGGCGCCGATCCTTGAGGGTAAAAATGTCCGCCGCCGTGCGCAGCAGCCCGGCCGAAAAGAACAGCTCGATGTTTTCGGCCCCGAGCCCTTCGATATCCATGGCGCCACGCGAAACGAAGTGGCGCAGCCGCTCGACCGCCTGGGCAGCGCAGATCAGCTCGCCGGTGCAGCGGCGACGCGACTCTTCCTTGCCGGTCTTTTCGTTGTGCTCGCGCGTCGCCGGAGACCCGCAGACCGGACAGGTATGCGGGAAGTCGAAGGGCACCGCATCGGCCGGACGCTTTTCCAGGACGACGCGGACGATCTGCGGGATCACATCGCCGGCGCGCTGGATCACCACGGTATCGCCGACGCGCACGTCGATGGCCACGTCGCCGCGGATCGGGGCGCCGGTCGAATCGATGCCCTTGATATAGTCCTCGTTGTGCAGCGTGACGTTTTCGACCACCACGCCGCCGACGCTAACCGGGGCCAGGCGCGCCACCGGCGCCAGGGTGCCGGTACGGCCGACCTGGATATCGATCCGCCTGATGGTGGTGAACGCTTGTTCGGCCGGAAACTTGTGGGCAATGGCCCAGCGCGGTTCGCCGGTGACAAAGCCCCAGCGGCGCTGCAGATCGAGATTGTCGAGCTTGTAGACGACGCCGTCGATGTCATAGCCCAGCGCCGCGCGCTGCGCTTCGATGCGCTTGTAATGGGCGATCAGCTCTTCGGCCGACCGGGCGCGGACCATCAGCGGACTGATCGGAAAGCCCCACGCGCCGAATTTCTGCACGGCGTCGAACTGGGTAGCCGCCGGCTCGGCGCTGGCCGCGCCCCAGGCATAGGCGAAAAACCGCAGGTTCCGGCTGGCGGTGACCGAGGGATCCTTCTGCCGCAGCGACCCGGCCGCCGTATTGCGCGGATTGACGTAATCCTGTCCGCCCGAGGCGGCCGAGCGCGCCTTGAGGGCCTGGAACTCGGCATAGGTCATGTAGACCTCGCCGCGGATCTCGATGAGGTCGGGCCAGCCGCTGCCCGCCAGCGTGTGCGGAATATCGGCAATGGTCCGCAGGTTCTCGGTGATGTCTTCCCCGACGGCGCCGTCGCCGCGCGTCGCGCCTTGCACGAACACGCCGTTCTCGTAGCGCAGCGAGGCCGAGAGCCCATCGATCTTGGGTTCGGCGGTGAAAGCCAGATCGAGATCCTTGTCGCGCTCGAAAAAGCGGCGACCGCGTTCGATGAAATCGAGCACGTCCTGGTCGGTATAGGCCTTGGCGAGGCTGAGCATGGGCACGGCGTGCCGCACCTTGGCAAAGCCTTCGACCGGCGCACCGGCGACCTTGTCGCTCAGACTATCCGGGCGCTTGAGATCGGGAAACGCCGCTTCGATGGCCTGGTAGCGGCGCTTCAGCCCGTCATAGTCGGCATCGGAGAGTTCGGGCGCATCGCGCTCGAAATAGGCGCGATCGGCCGCCGCGAGCACGTCGTGCAGCCGCGCCAGTTCGGCCTTGGCCGCGTCTTCGGAGAGGTTTTCGACCTCACTGGTGTCTGCACGCACTCAACCGACCTCTGAAATCAACTTGCGCGCCGCCGCGCGCGCCTCTTCGGTAACCGTCGCGCCGGCCAGCATGCGGGCGACTTCCTCGCGCCGCGCCGGCGCATCGAGTGGACGCACATGGGTGCGCATGAAAGCCCCCTCGGCAATGGCCTGTTTCTCGATGAGAAGATGCGTCTGGGCGCGCGCTGCCACCTGTGGCGCGTGGGTGACCGAGATCACCTGCACCCGGCCCGCCAGCCGCCCCAGCCGCCGGCCGATGGCATCGGCCACGGCGCCGCCCACCCCGGTATCGATTTCGTCAAAGATCAGCACCGGCGCCGAGCCGCGCTCGGCCAGCACCACCTTGAGGGCGAGAAGGAAACGGCTGAGCTCGCCGCCCGATGCCACCTTGAGCAGCGGCCCGGCCAGCGTGCCCGGATTGGTCTGGACGTGGAAGGCCACTTGGTCAAAGCCGAACGCGGCCAGCCGCGACGGATCCACCTGCCGGTCGACGATGAAGCGTGCCGCGCCCAGCTTGAGGTCGGGCAATTCGCCCTCGACGGCCTTGGTCAGCGCCTTGGCGGCCTTTTCGCGCTCGCTGCTGAGCTTGCCGGCCGCCTTGAGATAGGCGGCGCGGCAGGCATCGGCCTTTTCGACCAGCGCCACCAGCGTTGCTTCCCCGCTCTGGAGCATGTCGAGTTCGCTGCGATAGCGGGCGAGCACCTCGATCAGCCCATCGGCGGTAACATGATGTTTGCGCGAGGCGGCGCGCAGGGCAAACAGGCGCTCTTCGACGCGCTCGAGATCGGCCGGATCAAAGGCCATGTCGCGCTTGAGCGCCTCGAGCGCGTCGGAGGTGGCGTCGAGCGCCACAAGGGAGGCATCGAGGGCGTCGACGATGGGCTGGAAGATCGCTGCCCCACCCTCCGCCTTGCGCAGCAGGCGCCGCATCAGGCTGGCCAGCACCGGCCCGGGGGCGCTGGGGCCGTTGAGGATCTCGTCGGCATCGCGAACTTCCTCGGCGGCGCGTTCCAGCGTCATCAGCCGCTGCCGCCGTTCCGCCAAAACCTCTTCTTCGCCCGGCTCGAGCCCGAGCGAGGACAGTTCCTCGACCACGTGGCGGGCATAGTCCTCGCGCGACAGCGCTTCGTCGATGATGGCTTTCTGCGCGGCGACGGCCGCTTCGGCCTCGACCAGCGCGGCGTGCGCGGCGCGCACCGTCTGCACGTCATAGCCGCCAAAGGCATCGAGCGCCGCCCGGTGCGTTGCCACGTCGATGAGCGCGCGATCATCGTGCTGGCCATGGATTTCCACCACCAGCCGGCCCACGGTCTGCAGCAGGCCGGCCGAGACCGGCTGATCGTTGATAAAGGCGCGGGTGCGGCCATCGGCATATTGCACGCGGCGCAGGATCACGTCCTCGTCGTCGGCAATGGCATTGTCGCGCAGCGCTTCGCGGGCCGGATGGGCGCGCGGCAGCGAGAGCACGGCGACCACCTGCCCCGTCTCGGCGCCGGCCCGCACCAGCGCGGCATTGCCGCGGCCGCCCAGCGCCAGGGTCAGGGCATCAAGGAGGATGGATTTGCCCGCACCGGTCTCGCCGGTCAGTACCGTCAGGCCGGAATCGAGCGCGAGATCGAGCTGATCGATCAGAACGATGTTGCGGACAGAAAGCGCACTCAGCATTCCGGGAACAAACCCTCAGGACCAGCGCGGATCGATTTCCATCCGCGCCGGAGCAAACTAGCGCGAACCAGAACAAACAAGCAACGGGGATTGTCAGCCCTGCTTGAGCGTGGCCAGCTTGCTGCCTTCGTTCATCTGCGGCGCCAGGCCCTGCTTCTGCAGCAGCGTGACGGCATCCTTGTACCACTGGCTGGCCGGATAATTGTGGCCGAGCACGGCGGCGGCCGTCTGCGCTTCGCTCACCAGGCCGAGCGCCAGATTGGCCTCGGCGAGCCGGTAGAGCGCCTCCTCGATATGGGTGGAGGTCTGGTAGCGCTCGGTGACGGTCTGGAAGCGGTTGATGGCGGCCGCGTACTGGCCGTTGCCCAGATAGTAGCGCCCCACCGACATTTCCTTGCCGGCCATCTGGTCATAGGCCACCAGGATCTTTTCCTTGGCGTCCTTGGCGTATTCGCTCTTGGGATAGTTCGAGATCAGCAGCGAATAGGTGTCGATCGCGTCCTTGGAGATCTGCTGGTCGCGCGTGATGTCCTTGATCTGGGCAAAATAGGCATTGCCCTTGAGATAGAGGACGTAGGGCACTTCCTTGTTGGTCGGATAGAGCGCGACATAGCGGTCGGCGGCCAGAATCGCTTCGTCGAACTTGCCGATCCGGTAATTGCCGTAGACCTGCATCAGCTTGGCCTTCTCGTTATAGTCCGAGTAGGGGTGCTGGCGTTCGAGCTTTTCGAGATTGGCCACGGCGGTGACGTAGCGCTGCGCGTCCATATCCTTGATCGCCGTCGCATAGAGCGTTTCCGGCGGGATGATGGTTTCTTCCTTGACCTTGGGGGCGCCGAACATGTCGCAGCCGGCCAGCGCAAGGGCGATCAGCCCGACCGCCGCAATCCGGGCAAACCGGCCAACATATCCCGTCGATCTCTTGGTATTCACGAAAAGCCCCGTCACGTTACACGCCGCCTGTGCCCAAGCCGACTACTGACAAAAACGATCAAAACTGTGGCTGCGCCGTGGCGATCAGCCAACCGACCGAAGATAAGGCCGCACTTCGAGCCCGTCGGGCACATCGTCAAGGGCATCGAAGGCCAGCGGCAGGTCTTCTGCCGTGACTATCTCATAATTGGCTTCGCTCGCAAACAGGCCATGCAGAACCAGCGCATTGAGCGCGTGCCCGCCCTTGTAGGAGCGGAAGCGGCCATAGATCGGCAGACCGCAAAGGGCCAGATCGCCGATTGCGTCGAGCAGCTTGTGGCGCACGAATTCGTCTTCGTAGCGCAGGCCGCCCGGATTGAGGATGCGGTCCTCATGCACGGTGATGGAATTGTCGAGCGAGGAGCCCAGCGCATAGCCGGCCTGGCGCAAGATCTTGGCGTCGCGCACGAAGCCGAAGGTGCGAGCGCGCGACACGTCTTCGCAATACTTGCGCGGCGTCCAGTCGAAGATCATCCGCTGCCGGCCGATGACGCGGCTGTCGAAATCGATCTCGAGGTCGAGCATGCGGCCGTTATAGGGCTCGAGCGCTGCGGACGCCTCGTTGTTGCGCACCAGCACCTGGCGCATGATCTTGATATAGCGGCGCGGCGCCGGCTGCACATCGAGCCCGGCTTCCATGATGCCTTTGACGTAGGGCGAGGCGCTGCCGTCCAGGATCGGGCATTCCGCGCCGGTCAGGGTGATGAGCGCATTGTCCACGCCCATGCCCGAAAGCGCCGAAATCACGTGTTCCACGGTCGCGACCGAGACGCTGTCGCCCAGGTCGAGCGTGGTGCAAAGCGTGGTGCGGGTGACGCGGGAAAAATGCACCGCAACCGGGCCGACGGTGACGCCGCTCTCGAGCTTGCGGGCAATCAGATAGCCACTGTCGGCGGGGGCGGGTTCGATCGTCAGGGTGACGGGCAGTCCGCTGTGGACGCCAAAGCCGCTGAATTCAAGCGCACGTGCAAGGGTGCGCTGCCGCGCCGAAAGCTTCTGCATGCAATTGGACTCCAAACCCCGACAGACGACCCCGAAGCAGTCTTAGCCAATAAAAACCCGGCGCGGAAGCCGCACCGGGCGAAGTTTTAATGCCGGGTTAAGCCGGCGCTAACCGTGCTTTCGCAGGAAAGCGGGGATCTCGATGTGTTCCTTGTGCGGCGCGGCGGCCGGTTCACGGCCCATTTTGTCCAGCGAGCCGGCGGCGCCCTGAGTCGGCTGCGGCGCGTGGGAAACCCTAGGCGCACCGGCCTCTATGGCGCTTCGCGCGGCTGCGTCGTCGGCACTGGTATAGGTGGTCTCGTCGCGACCCGAGTGGTCCGGAGCCCGCAGGGCATTGCCGACATTGGACGCCAGACGCTTGAACAGGGCCCGGGCGTTACGCGGCTCGACTTCCTGCTTTTCTTGTGCGCCGAGTGACCGTCTTGCAACAACCGGCAGCTCTTCGGTGCGCGGCATACGCCGCTGACCGTCGGGGCGTTCGGCGCTGGAGGGCACGTAAACGCTCGGAATCGGCGCCTCCGGAGCCCGCATGCCCTCTTCGATGATGTTGTGCGCAGCTGCCGGGATATAGGGTTCGACCGTCACGCCGTCGTCATCCTGATAGCTGGCATAGGCCGGCTCCTGAATGGCCTCGGCCACGGCCTGCTGGACCTGCGATTCGAGCGGCTCGGGCGCCGGCATGGGCGCGGGCTGCTGCATTTCGACCTGCAGCTGCGGCGCCGGCTCGGGCATGGCACGGCGGATCTGCTGCGCCTGGAGCGGCGCACGGGTGCCGTTCGACTTCATCGGTTCGAGCGCCTGCACCATGGTGGCATCGGTGCCGGTCGCAACCACCGAGACGCGGATCGAGCCGTTCAGGTTCGGATCGAACGTGGCGCCCAGGATGATGTTGGCATCCGGATCGACTTCCTCACGGATGCGGCTGGCCGCCTCGTCGACTTCGTAAAGCGTCAGGTCCGGACCGCCGGTGATCGAGATCAGCAGGCCGCGCGCCCCGTGCATGGACACGTCGTCGAGCAGCGGATTGGCAATGGCGGCCTCGGCAGCATGGCGGGCACGATCTTCGCCAGACGCCTCACCGGTGCCCATCATCGCCTTGCCCATGCCGCGCATGACGGCACGCACGTCGGCGAAATCGAGGTTGATCAGGCCTTCCTTGACCATCAGGTCGGTAATGCAGGCGACGCCGGAATAGAGCACCTGGTCGGCCATCTTGAAGGCGTCCGCGAAGGTGGTCTTTTCGTTGGCGACGCGGAAAAGGTTCTGATTCGGAATGACGATCAGCGTGTCGACATGGCGATGCAGTTCGTCGATGCCGTCTTCGGCCAGACGCCCGCGCCGGTTGCCTTCGAACTGGAACGGCTTGGTGACCACGCCGACGGTAAGGATCCCCTGCTCGCGCGCCGCCCGGGCGATGACCGGTGCCGCACCCGTACCGGTGCCGCCACCCATGCCGGCGGTGATGAACACCATGTGCGAACCCGACAGGTGATCGTTGATTTCGTCCCAGCTCTCTTCGGCGGCAGCCTTTCCGACCTCGGGATGGGAGCCTGCGCCAAGCCCCTCGGTGACCGACACACCCAGCTGGATGATGCGTTGGGCGCTCGACAGCGCCAGTGCCTGGGCATCGGTATTGGCGACCACGAAGTCGACGCCATCCAGACCCGAGGCGATCATGTTGTTGACGGCGTTGCCGCCGGCCCCACCCACACCGAAGACGGTGATACGTGGTTTCAGTTCCTGGATATCTGGGATCGTGAGATTGATCGTCATGAAGGGCCCCGTGCGTGGCGTGTTGACTAAGTTTTAGTCGCCAATTCGTTAACCCACTCCTAACAATGCCCTCGATTTCGTTAACGGCAGCGCAATTTGCAAGGCGCAAAAGTACACTTGTAACGCCCGGTTAAGCATAGGGCGGAACTGCAGCCGACCGCGCTAAGACCTGGTAATGACTCACGATTTGCCGCCCGTCTGAGGGACTTTCGAGGCCCTCCGGAGCTGCCAAAGTGTTTCAGGACGCTTCACATCGGCGTTCGTTCTTGCTATGTTCCGTTTCGGTACAGCAAGGATAGAATCGCCCGTGGCTCAACGATCCGGCAGCGCCGACCTGCCCCTGCACGGTGGCCGCGTGCCGGCCTGGCTGGCCGAGCGCATGGCCAAGCTGGGCGCTGTGATCTGCCAGGCGATCGTGGAGGAATATGGCCGCGATGAGCTGCTGCGCCGGCTGGCGCACCCGTTCTGGTTCCAGTCCTTCGGCGCCGTCATGGGCATGGACTGGCACTCGTCGGGGATCACCACCAGCGTGATCGGGGCGCTCAAGCGCGGCCTGCAACCGCTGGAGCGGGAACTGGGCCTGTTCGTCTGTGGCGGCCGCGGCAAGCACTCTCGCAAGACTCCGGGGGAACTGGTGAGCATCGGCCAGAGGGTCGGCTTCGATGGCGCGGCGCTGGCCCAGGCCAGCCGGCTCGTCGCCAAGGTCGACAGTGCCGCCGTGCAGGACGGCTTTGACCTCTATTTGCACGGCTTCATTGTCGCCGCCGACGGACATTGGGTGGTCATCCAGCAAGGGATGCGGGATGCGTCGAGCACCGCGCGGCGATACCACTGGACGTCGGAAGGCCTCGAAAGCTTCGTCGACACCCCCCACGCCGCCATTGAAGGCCGATCGGAGGGCGAGATCATCAATCTCACCGACAAGCGGGCGGAGCGGTCGCGACAGGCACAGGTCGAGCTGCTCGCCAGCCTCGGGCCCGACGGCATTGTCGACCAGGTGATCGATCTGCAGCCAAGAAAGCCCGTCGAGCCTCCGGCGCAGATGAGCCTGCTGCCGCACCTCGTCATGCCCGCACACCACGACATCCGGGAAAAGGATGTGATGATGCGCCGGCTGCATGGCGCGCTGGCGGCCGCCGAAGAGCAGGCGCCGCGCGATTTTGCGGAATTGCTGCTGGTCCCCGGGATCGGCGCCCGCACCGTGCAGTCGCTGGCGCAGGTGGCCGAGGTGATCCACGGCGCGCCACATCGCTTTGCCGACCCGGCGCGCTTTGCCATGGCGCATGGCGGCAAGGACGGCGCACCCTTTCCGGTGCCGCTCAAAGTCTATGACGAGACCATCAAGGTGCTCAAATATGCCCTGGTGAAGGCCCGGCTGGGCCAGATCGAGCAGGTGGAGGCGCTCAAGCGCCTCGACAGCCAGTCACGCCAGCTGGAAAAGACCGCGACCGGACCGAGCTTGAGGTCCTACGTCCAAGAAGAATGGCGCCGGTCGCCCGAATATGGCGGCCGGACGGTGTTCGACGACATGGCCGAACCCTTCGCGCGGGTGAAGAAGCGGTAACGCGCCGCACCAGCCATCTCGGAGACAGGTCGGGCCGCCGGCGCAGGCAGTCCCGTGCGTAAAGGCCATAAGCTCGCGCAAGGGGCGAGAGGCGCCGCTCTTAGCAGGCGAGACGGTCTAGAACGCCGACTTGAGCCAGGTGCCGACGCGGGCGAGGTAGCCGTCGGTGCCGGTCAGGCGCGCGGCGCGGGGTTCGGAAAATTCCTGACTGCAGACCTGGGGATAGATCAGCATGCCGGCCACGGCGGCAAAGGCCGGGCCCTTGGCCATGTCGGGCAGGCCGGAAATGCCCATCGGGCGGCCATTGCGCACATTGCGGGCCAAGACGCGACGCGCCACTTCGGGCAGGCCGGTGAGTTCGCTGCCGCCACCGGTCAGAACGAAACGGCGACCGCAGATATCCATCATGCCGGTGGCCTGCATGCGATCGCGAATGGCGGTGAACATTTCCTCGATGCGCGGGCGGATGATGCGGGTGATGTGCGAACGCGGAATCTGGCCGGGCGCTTCGTCGGCGCTGGCGCCGACCGGAACGATGGCGATCATGTCGCGCTCGTCGGCCTGCCCGGGCAGCACCGAGCCATAGACGGTCTTGAGCCGTTCGGCATCGGCGACGCTGACTGAAAGATGCCGGGCGATGTCGAGGGTCAGGTGATGGCCGCCGATGGCGATGGCGTCGGTATAGACCAGCTGGCCTTCGGAAAACACCGAGACGGTCGTGGTGGCGCCCCCCAGATCGATACAGGCAACGCCCAGGTGCGATTCGTCGTCGACCAGGGTCGAAAGGCCCGACGCATAAGGCGTGGCGACCAGCGCTTCGATCTGCAGATGGCAGCGGTGCAGCACCAGCTCGATATTGCGCATGGCCAGCGTTTCGGCCGAAATCACCGACACATCGACGCTGAGCTTTTCGCCCACCATGCCGCGCGGATCCTTGACGCCCTTCTGGCCGTCGAGGGCATAGCCGATCGGCAGCGCATGGACGATCGAGCGTTCCGGCCGCACCGAGCGCTCGTTGACGGCCTTGAGGACGCGCTGAATGTCGCCGCGCTCGACTTCCTGGCCGCCCAGATTGACGGTGGCCGAAAAGGTTTCCGAGCCCAGGCGCCCCGCCGTGACGTTGACGATGACCGACTGCACGGTAAGGCCCGCCGCGCGCTCGGCCATGCCCACCACGGTGCGGACCGCCTGCTCGGCCTTGTCCAGATCGGTGATCACGCCCGACTTGATGCCCGAGGACTTGCCATAGCCAAAGCCGATCACTTCGACCACATGGGTGCGGCCGCGCAACGACTTGCCCTCGGCGCGCGGCACCAGGCGGGCGATGACGCAGCAGATCTTGGTCGACCCGATATCGAGTACGGCCACAAGAGTGGTGCGTCCGGGCTGCACGGGCTTGAGCCGCGCGGTCATGGCATCGGTCATCATTGCTGGACTCTGTCTGCCTGCGGGGCAGCAGGCTGTACGGCTACGGGGGCGGCCTTGGGGGCCGGTTTCTTGGTCTTGCTGGCCTTGGCGGCCTCGGCCAGCTGTTCGGCGGCGAGCGGCCCGGGCTTGAGGGCGACGAGCCCCGGCACCCGCAGGTCGATCAGCGTCACGTCGCGATCGAGCAGCGCCGAGTCGCGCTGATAGCCTTCGAGATGCGCGAGCGCCTGCGCCACGCCCTGCTCGGGCAGCTGGACGCGCAGGCCGGTGTAATAGATCAGGTCCCAGCGCCGGTCACCGATGCGCGACAGCGCCGCCAGGTCGGTCTTGAGCAGCGGGTGCCGCTCCATCATGCGGGTCATGATGATGGCGTCGTCGGCGGCCCCCTCCCCCACGACCAGCGGCAGTTCGGTATAGGCAGTGGCGGGATCGGTGCCGATCCGCTGGCCGGCGGCATCGACCAGCCAGGTGGTGGTGCCGACGCGCCAGCGCACCATCGGGGTCTTTTCGATGATGTCGACGACCACTTCGCCCGGATAGATCTTGCGCACCGTGGCGCTCTCGACCGCCTGCATCCAGCGCAGCAGGTTGCGCGCCTTCTGGGCGTCGAAATCGAGCGTGGAGGAGCCCCCGCTCATCATCAACATGGCGATGATATGCTCGTCCTGACTCAGCGTCTGGCCGGAAATCTTGATTGCATCGATGCCAAAGCCGGCCGCGGCGAACTCACCCTGCACCATGTTGAGCAGGCCCGCGCCGACCTTGGCCAGCGGCTCGCGTGCCTGGAACAGCCCCACCACGAAGATCAGCGCCAGGAGCGCCCCGGCAGCGCGAATGAAGATCCGGCGATGCAGCACCCAGGCGTGGTTGAGGCCGATCAGCGCCCGGCGGCGCACCGACAGGGCGTGAGGCGAACGCAGGGCGGGCAATTCGGGCGGTGCGGCGGCCAGGCTGGACAGCGGCACGGCCTGGGCATCGGCAAACTGTTTCGCCCCTACCTGTTGCAACTCGCATCCTCCACCATCCAGGAGACCAGCTCCTCGAATGAGTGGCCAGCAAACTTGGCCTGTTCGGGAACCAACGACGTCTCGGTCATGCCCGGCTGGGTGTTGACCTCGAGACAGACGAGCTCTCCGTCCGGCCCGGCCTTGTCGTTGAAGCGGAAATCCGTCCGCGATACGCCTCGGCACCCAAGCGCAGCATGCGCCTTGAGCGACAGTTTCTGCACCTTATCGTAAATATTCGGTTGCAGCGGCGCCGGAATGAGGTGGTGGGAGCCGCCTTTGGCGTATTTGGCCTCATAATTGTAAAATGAGAGGTCGGTGACGATCTCGGTGACGCCCAGCGCGACGTCGCCCATCACCGCGCAGGTCAGCTCGCGACCCGGGATGTAGCGCTCGACCATGACGTCTTCGCCCGAGTTCCAGTCCTCGCGGAGGATTTCCTGCGGCGGGTGGGCGTGGTCGCCCCGGACGATGAACACCCCGAAGCTGGAGCCGTCGGCGATCGGCTTGATCACATAGGGCGGCGGCATGGCATGGGCCCGGGCGACATCGGCCCGGTTCATGATCAGGTGATCGGTCACCGGCACGCCGGCGGCCTTGAGCATGATCTTGGCCTGGTGCTTGTCCATGGCCAGCGCCGAGGCCAGCACACCCGAATGGGTGTAGGGCAGCTGCAGCAGTTCGAGCAGGCCCTGGATCATGCCGCTTTCGCCGAACGGGCCGTGCAAGGCGTTGAACACCACGTCGGGGCGCAGCGCATCGAGCACGGTGGCGATGTCGCGCCCCACATCGATATCGGTGACCCGGTAGCCGGCGCGCTGCAGCGCATCGGAGCATTCCCGGCCCGATTTGAGCGACACCGGCCGCTCGTTGGACCAGCCGCCCATCAGCACCGCGACGTGTTTGCTCATCAGACAGCTCCCGTAAAGACGTCGCCGTCCAGAAATTCGCGGACATCCTTGCCGGGCAGGAAGTGCCCCATGCGGCGGATCTCCCAGCTCAGCGCGATGCCGGAGGTGGCGCGGACGCGGTTGCGCACGGTTTCGCCCAGCGTCTCGATGTCGTGGGCGCTGGCGTTATTGATGTTGAGCAGGAAGTTGGCGTGCAGCTCGCTCATCTGCGCGCCGCCGACGATCAGGCCGCGGCAGCCCGCTTGGTCGATCAGCTTCCAGCTCGAATGCCCTTCGGGGTTCTTGAAGGTCGAGCCGCCGGTCTTGGCGCGGGTCGGCTGGCTGGCCTCGCGCTTTTCGGTGATCTGGCGCATGCGCTCGAGGATCTCGGCCGGCTCGCCGGCAAAACCCTGATAGACCGCAGAGGTATAAACGGCGCCGCGCGGGCCGTTGGACTTGCGGTAGAGATAGCCCATGTCGGCATTGCTCAGCGTGACGATCTCGCCGGCGCGGGTGACGGCGCGCAGCTCGACCATGCGGTCGCGCGTCTCGGTGCCGTAGCAGCCGGCATTCATGTAGAGCGCGCCACCGATGCCGCCCGGAATGCCGCGATAAAAGGTGAGCCCGTCGATCCCCGCTTCGGCCGCGGCAGTGGCGACCTTGACGTCGGGCAAGGCGGTCCCGACGCGCAGCCGATGCCCGTCCAGCACCTCGACGGCGCCAAAACCCTTGGCCGAGAGGCGGATCACCACGCCGTCGAGCCCGCCGTCGCGGATCAGCAGGTTCGAGCCCAGACCGATGGTGGTCACGCGGATGTCGGGCGGCAGATGCTTGAGAAAGAAGGCGAGATCGGCCTCGTCGGCCGGCTGGAAGAACAGCTGAGCCGGGCCGCCGACGCGGAACCAGGTGACCTCGCTCAGGGGCTGGTTCGGCACCAGCTTGCCCCGCACGTCGGCGATCCAGGGCTGCAGGCTGGGCAACAGGTCGGGCCAGAGGATGGTCTCGCTCATGGCAGCTCGGGCTCCTCACCCAGCAGCGCCCCGAGTTCGCCGGGCAGTGCAGCAGCCCACTGGGTGATGTTGCCGGCCCCCAGGCAGACGACATAATCCCCCTTGGCGGCGCGGCTGGCGATCAGCGGCGCCAAAGCCTCCGGACGGTCGATGACGCGGGCGTCGCGATGCCCCCGGGCGCGGATGCGCGTCACCAGTTCTTCGTGCGTGACCCCCTCGATCGGCGCCTCGCCGGCCGCATAGACCGGCGCCACGATGACCGTGTCGGCATCGTTGAAGCAGGCAGCGAAATCGTCGAAGAGGTCGTTCAGGCGCGAATAGCGATGCGGCTGCACCACGGCGATGACGTCGCGCCGGGTCGACTGGCGCGCCGCCTTGAGCACCGAGGAAATCTCCACCGGGTGGTGGCCATAATCGTCGATAACGGTGATGCCGCCCACCGTGCCGGTGCGGGTGAAGCGGCGCTTGACGCCCGAAAAGGTCTTGAGACCCTTGCGGATGGCTTCGGCCGGCACCTTGAGCTGATCGGCCACCGCGATCGCGGCCGTGGCATTGAGCGCGTTGTGTTCGCCCGGCATGGGCAGTTCGAGTCCCTCGATGCGCAGATGCGTCTGCCGGATGCGGTCGCGGATCTCGACGGCAAAGTGCTGCACCCCATTGTCGCGGGTTTCCAGATCCACCAGCCGCACATCGGCCTGCGGGTTGCGTCCATAGGTGATGACGCGGCGGTCGCGGATCTGACCGACCAGCGCCTGCACTTCGGGATGATCCAGGCACATCACGGCAAAGCCGTAGAACGGCACGTTCTCGACAAAGGTCAGGAAGGCCTGCTTGACGTGGTCGAAGTCGTGATAGTGGTCCAGGTGCTCGGGATCGACATTGGTGACGATCACCACGTCGGCCGGCAGTTTGACGAAGGTGCCGTCGGACTCGTCGGCCTCCACCACCATCCACTCGCCGCCGCCCAGCCGGGCATTGGTGCCATAGGCATTGATGATGCCGCCATTGATGACTGTGGGGTCCATATTGCCTGCATCGAGCAGCGTGGCGACCAACGTGGTCGTCGTCGTCTTGCCATGCGTGCCACCGATAGCGATGGCGTTCTTGAACCGCATGATCTCGGCCAGCATCTCGGCGCGGCGCACCACCGGCAGGCCGCGGGCACGAGCCGCAGCCAGTTCCGGATTGCCCTTTTTGATGGCCGAGGAGATCACCACCACTGCAGCGTCCTTGAGGTTATCGGCGTTCTGGCCGATCTGGACCTCGATGCCCATCTTGCGCAGGCGCTGCACATTGGGATTTTCGGCGCTGTCCGACCCGCGGACCACATAGCCCTGATTGTGCAGGATTTCGGCAATGCCGCTCATCCCGATGCCTCCGATGCCGACAAAGTGCACCGGACCGATATTGCGCGGCATTTTCATTTGTTCATTTCCCCCTGACGACGAGGCGTTCTGCCGCGTCGGCGAGCTTTTCGACCGCGTTTGGCTGCCCGAGCGCTTTGGCCGCGGCTGCGGCGTTCCGCAGCGTCTCCGGCTCACCGAAAAGTGAGCTGAGGCGAGTGGCAAGCGAAGGTGGCGAAAGCGTGGCCTGTTCGGCGATCCAGCCGCCACCGGCGGCATCGACGACCAGGGCATTGTTCTTCTGATCGGCATCGAGCGAGCCGGGCAGCGGCACCAGGATCATCGGCCGGCCGATGACGCAGGCATCGGCGATGGTGGACGCACCCGACCGGCAGATCATCAGATGTGCCCGGGCAGCGCGCTCGGGCAGATCGGTAAAGAACGTCGCCAGTTCGACGTTGATCTTGAACTTGCGATAGGTCTCGGCCACCCGGTCGAGATCTTCGGCCCGGCATTGCTGGGCGATCTGCAGCCGCTTGCGCACCGGCTCGGGCAGGAGCCCGATGGCGTCCGGGATGATGTCGGAAAAGGCCCGAGCGCCCTGGCTGCCGGCAACGACGACCAGGCGCAGCGGCCCGCTGCTATCGAGCGCCGGATAGGGTGTGCCGGCCAGCGCCCGCACCTTGTCGCGCACCGGATTGCCGGTGACCTGCTTGCGCGCCGCGAGCGTGTCGGCGAATCTGGTGGTCTCGTAGCTCAGGGCCAGAACCTGGGCGAAGCGCCCCAATGCCCGGTTGGCGCGGCCCATGACGGCGTTCTGTTCGTGCAGCATGCCCGGAATACGGAGCAGCCGTGCGGCCAGGAAAGGCGGAAAGGTCGGATAGCCGCCAAAGCCGATCACCCCGTCGGGCCGCAGCTTGCGCAGCTTGGCGAGGGCGACGCCGATGCCCCCCACGATCTTGAGGCCAGCCAGCGTGAACCGGATCGGATCGCGTCCCGAAGGGGTCGCCGAGGGCACGATTTCAATGCTGCGCGCCGGGAAGTCGCCGCCATAGCTCTCGACCCGATGGTCGGTCATCAGATGGATGACATGCCCGCGGCGGCGCAGTTCCTGCGCCAGTGCCATGGCCGGGAAGAGGTGACCTCCCGTGCCGCCTGCCATGAGGACAAAGGTGCTCATTCGGCGGGCGCGATGGCCGGAACCCGGTAGAGCGGCAGGCCGGAGACCATGCGCTCTTCAGGTCGTTTGCGGGTGAGGGCGAGCATCAGGCCCATGCCAAAGGCGATGGCGATCATGGACGTTCCGCCATAGGAGACGAATGGCAGCGTCATGCCCTTGGGCGGGATCAGATTGAGGTTCACTGCCAGGTTGATGCTGCACTGCAGGCCGAACTGGATGGCCAGCGTCGAGGCCGCCAGGCGCGCGAACAGGCTCGCCTGGCGCTGCGCGCCGGTGAGGGCCCGCACCACGATGAAGGCGATGAGTGCCACAAGGCAGAGGCTGAACAGGATGCCGAACTCGCCGGCGGCGGCGGAAAACACATAGTCCGCATGGGCATCGGGGATGACCTTCTTGGCCATCGACTCGCCCGGCCCACGGCCGAACCAGCCGCCTTCGAGCAGCGAGGAGAGGGCCTTGTCGACCTGATAGGTATTGCCGTCCTCGGGGTTCATGAAGCTGTCGATGCGCTTGGCAAAGTGCGGAAAGAACGCATAGGCGCCAAAGAGGAGCCCGATTGCGGCAACGCCCAGCCCTCCGATCACGAACCAGGAAATGCCCGACAGGAACAAGAGCGCCGCCCAGGTGGCAAGGACCAGCGCCGTCTGGCCGATATCGGGCTGCAGCAGCAGGCCGCCGACGATCACCAGCATGAGCAGCGTGGCCAGCGACCGGGCCGGCATGCCCTGCTGCTTCATGCTTTCGGCGAACAGCCAGGCGCCGATCACGGCAAAGGCCGGTTTGACGAATTCGGACGGCTGGATGGTCTGGCCGAGTGCCGATATCCAGCGCTTAGCGCCCTTGACCTCGACGCCGAACCGCAAAGTCAGCCAGAGCAGCACGATGCTGGCGGCAAGCACGGCAATGGCAAAGATGCGGGCACTGCGATGGGGCAGCATGGAGGTGGCCACCAGCACGCCCAGCGCGATGACCGAGAACATGGCATGGCGGACCACGAAGTGCCACGCATCCAGCCCGAGCCGTTCGGCGACCGGCGGGCTGGCGGCGAAGCTGAGGACGACGCCCACCACCAGCAGCAGGATCAGCGCCGACAGCAATTGCCGGTCGATCGTCCACCACCATTCGGCGAGAGGCGTCTTGCGATCCCGTGAAAACATGCTTGACCCGCCCTGCCCGGCGGCTCCCGATAACTCTACTCCCAGCCACTCTAGCCGGGCGTTGGTTACCAAAGTCCGACCGTCCTCGCGTATTGCGAGTCTAGCGCAGCTTGAGCGAGCTGAGCCCGATCAGGGCCAGCACGAAGGAAATGATCCAGAAGCGGATCACCACCTGGCTTTCGGTCCAGCCCAGATGCTCGAAATGGTGGTGGATCGGGGCCATCCGGAACACCCGCTTGCCGGTCAGCTTGAACGAGGCCACCTGGACGATCACCGACACCGCTTCGAGCACGAAGAGCCCACCGATGATGGCGAGGACGATTTCATGCTTGGTGGCGACAGCAATGGTCCCCAGCGCGCCGCCCAGGGCCAGCGAACCGGTATCGCCCATAAAAATCTGGGCCGGCGGCGCGTTGAACCACAAAAAGCCCAGCCCGGCACCGATCAATGCGCCGCAGACCACCGAGAGCTCGGCCGTCCCGGGGACATTGTTGATGAGCAGATAGTCCGAAAAGGTCACCGATCCGACGAGATAGGCGATGAGCCCGAAGCAGGCCGCAGCCACCATGACGGGCACGATGGCAAGGCCATCGAGGCCGTCGGTGAGGTTGACCGAATTGCCGGCCGCCACGATCACGAAGCCGCCAAACAGCATGAAGAACCAGCCCAGATTGACGGCAAGGCCCTTCACGAAGGGGAAAAACAGCGAGGTCGACGAGGCCGGCTCGCCCAGGATGGAAATGACGTAGCAGGCGATGATGGCGATCAGGGCTTCCAGCAACAGCCGCTGGCGGCCGGAAAAGCCGTTGTGCGACATGCGCTTGACCTTGAGATAGTCGTCGTAAAAGCCGATCGCGCCGAACCCGATGGTGACAAACAGCACGCACCAGACATAGCCGTTCGACAGGTTCGACCAGAGCAGGATCGAGACCACCGCGCCAGACAGGATCATCAGGCCGCCCATGGTGGGCGTGCCCTTCTTGGTGAGCAGGTGCGACTGCGGTCCGTCTTCGCGGATCGGCTGCCCCCTGCCCTGGCGGATGCGCAGCGACGCGATCATGCCCGGGCCGAACAGGAAGACAAAGAACAGCGCCGTGACCACGGCGCCGGCCGTTCGGAAGGTGATGTAGCGGAAGACGTTGAACGCGGCGAGACTTTCGCCCAACTGCCCAAGAAAATACAGCATGCTCTACGCTTCCCCGACGCAGCGGCTGCTCAGGCGAAACGCTCGCGGATCTGCTTCACGAGGCTCGACAGGCGCACGCCATTGGACCCTTTGACCATAACAGCATCGCCGTGCGCAAGGCTGGAAACAAGGCTCTCACCGATCTCCTCGACACTGGCGGCATGGGCTGTGACGAAGGCCTCGCCCAGCGCCAGGCGCAGCCCCTCGATCGCCCGGCCGACCAGATAGATGCGATCGGCGCCGGCCTTGAGCACGGCATCCTTGAGGCCGGCGTGCAACTCGGGGCCCTGCGGACCCAGTTCGAGCATGTCGCCGAGCACCAGAACTTTTCGGCCGGCCGGCGGCGTCACGGTTGAAAACACCTCCAGCGCCGCCTGCATCGAGGCGACATTGGCGTTGTAGCTCTCGTCCACCAGCAGCAGCGGCCGATCGGCCGGCCCCAGCCGCAGCGTCTCGCCGCGGCCCTCCGGTGCGCCGAAACCGGCCAAAGCCGTCGCCACCGCCTGTCGATCCTCGCCCAGGAGCGACGCCACGACCAGCGCGCCGACGGCATTGGCAGCCATGTGCCGCCCCTGCACCTGCAGCGCCAGGGCCTGCGTCTCGTCGTTATGGTGCACCAGCACCTGGGTGAGGCCGCCTTGCCGGGCCGGTGCATCGATGCGCCAGTCGCAGCTGTCGTCAAAGCCATACGTGACGATGCGCGTCACGCCGGCGGCGCGCGCCTCGCCGAACAGCACGTGCAGATAGTCGTGGTCGCCATTGAGCACGGCCGTGCCGCCCGGCTCGAGCCCCTGGAAAATTTCGGCCTTGGCCCGCGCGATGTCGGCGACCGAGGCGAAGAACTCCAGATGCGCCGCTGCGACCGTGGTGATGACCGCGATCTGCGGGCGCACCAGCTTGACCAGCGGGGTGATCTCGCCGGCATGGTTCATGCCGATCTCGAACACGCCGAAACGCGCTTCGCGCGGCAGCCGCGCCAGAGTGAGCGGCACGCCCCAGTGATTGTTGAAGCTCTTGACCGAGGCATGCGTCTCGCCAAACGTCGAGAGCACGGTGCGCAACGCTTCCTTGGTGGTGGTCTTGCCGGCGCTGCCGGTGACGGCGACGATCCTGGCCTGGCTGCGGGCGCGCGCCGCGATGGCAAGCCTGGTCAGCGCAGCCATCGGATCGGGTACGACGATCAGCCGGCTGCCCCCGCTGCGGGCGTGGAACGCTTCCGACACCAGGGCCGCCGCGGCGCCCTGCTCGAGCGCCTTGGCGACAAAATCATGGCCGTCATGGGTATCGCCCTTGATGGCCACGAACAGGGCTTCGGGCTGGATGTCGCGCGAATCGATCGAGATCGAGCCGATCGGCCCCTCGAGCAGACCTTCCGGCCGACCGCCGGTGGCTGCAACAACCTCGGCGACGGTCCAGAGTGGTCTCATGCGCGGCTACATCCCGTTCAGTATCTCCCGGACCACATCGTGGTCGGAGAAGTGGTGCTTGGTGGTTCCGATGATCTGATAGTCCTCATGGCCCTTGCCTGCAATCAGCAGTGCATCGCCGGGCGCCAGGGCGCCGATGGCGGTGGCGATCGCCAGGCGCCGGTCGCCGATCTCGCTGGCCTTGGGGGCCTCGGCGATGATCTGCGTCCGGATCAGTTTGGGGTCTTCGGTGCGGGGATTGTCGTCGGTGACGATGACGACGTCGGCCAGCCGCTGCGCCACCTCGCCCATCAGCGGGCGCTTGCCGCGATCGCGGTCGCCGCCGGCGCCGAAGACGACGTGGAGCTTCTTGCTGGCGAACGGCCGCAGCGAGGTCAGCGCCGATTCCAGCGCTGCCGGCTTGTGCGAATAATCCACAAAGATCGCCGCGCCATTATGCTCGCCCACCAGCTCCATCCGCCCCTTGGCGCCCTTGAGCGTCTCGAGGGCAGCGACGGCCTGTTCGGGCGGGGCGCCGGTGGTGATGGCCAAGGCGAGGGCCATCACGGCATTGCTGACCTGGAAGGCGCCCGTCAGCGGCAGGTGGAAACTGACCGGTTCGCCGACCATGCGGCCGGTGACGCGCTGGCCGTAGCCCTCGTTGACGACCGCGCCGATCTCGAAAAACGCGCCTTCCTTGCCGATGGTCAGAAGGGTCGCGCCGCGATCGAGCGCGGCAAACAGGAAGGGCAGATGCTCCTCGTCATCGGCATTGACCACGGCCGAACCGCCATCGGCGAGCAGGTCGCGGAACAGGCGCAGCTTGGCCTCGCGGTAGGTTTCCATGTCGATATGATAGTCGAGATGGTCGCGGCTGAGATTGCTGAAGGCCACGGCGTTGAAGCGCAATCCGTCGAGGCGGCGCTGGTCGAGCCCCTGGCTGGAGGCCTCCATGGCGACGTGATCGATGCCGCGCCCCTTGAGGGCGGCGAGCGTGCTGTGCAACGTCAAGGGATCGGCGGTCGTCAGTTCGGCCGGCTGCACGCCGTCGGCGGTCTCGATGCCGATGGTGCCCATACTCGCGGCCGGAATGCCGCAATAGGCCCAGATCTGGCGGACATAAGAGACGATCGAGGATTTGCCGTTGGTCCCGGTGACGGCCACCTCCATGGCCGGCATGTCGGGAAACTGCCGCGCGGCGGCGCAGGCATAGGCCGCCCGCACATCCTTGACCACGATCACCGGCAGGCCGGGATCGGCGGCCGGGGCACGATCGGAGACCATGGCGACGGCGCCGCGGTCGCGCGCCTGCGCCGCAAAGCTGTCGCCATGCACATTGGCGCCGGCAATGGCGAAGAAGACCTCGCCGGGCGCGACCTGGCGGCTGTCCGCCTGCACGCCGGTGACCGTCAGCGTGGGCACCTTCTTGGCCCCCGCTCCTTCAAGTAATTTGGCCAGTACGAAAGGCACGTGGAGTTTTCCTTCTGGAAGCGGGCTAGCGGATTTCGACGGGAACGAGATTGGCATCGAGCATCTCGTTGAAATCCGGACTGATCCCGAGCATCGGGGCCACCTGGGCAACGACGCGGCCGGTCACTTCGCCGGCATTCCAGCCGGCGGTGTGCCCGGACTGCGCGTTTTCGTTCTGCGGTTCATCGATCAGGATGATCATGGCATAGCGTGGATTGTCGAGCGGAAACGCCGAGGTAAAGACCGCCAGGGTCTTGTCCGACGAATACTTGCCCGCGACCACCTTTTCGGCCGTGCCGGTCTTGCCGCCAGCGCGATAGCCGGCAGCCTCCTTGTTCATGCGCGTGCCCGAGCCTTCGAGCGCGTTCAGCCGCATCAGGTAGCGGACCTGCGCGCTGGTCTTGCTCGAGATCACCGGCGTGTAGAGCGCCCTGGCCTCGGCCTCGCTGCGCTTGAACAGCGTCGGGGTCACCATGTTGCCGTCATTGGCAAAGGCCGCCACCGCCCGCAGCATGTGGAGCGGCGAGATCGACAGGCCATGCCCGAAGCTCGAGGTCGCCGCGACGATTTCGGAGAATTTTTCCGGGATCGTCGGCAGGCGCTTTTCCGGCAGCTCGATGGTCACCGGCTGGTCGAAGCCGAGCTTGGTCAGAAAGGCCCGGAAGTCGTCCTTGCCCATCTGCTGCATGGTGCGGATGGTGCCGATGTTGGAGGAGTACTTGAACACTTCGGGCAAGGTCAGCACGCGATGCTTGCCGTGGAAATCGTCGATGGTGAACCGACCAAAGCGCACGCCGTAGCGCGCATCGAACGTGTCGGTGATGCGCACCTTGCCGCTGTCGAGCGCACCGGCCAGCGTGACCGTCTTGAAGGTCGACCCCAGCTCGTAAATGCCCGAGGTGATGCGGTTGAAGCGCTGGTTCTTCTTGCCCATGAAGTCTTCGAAGGCGCTCTGGGGATTGTTCGGGTCATAGTCGGGCAGCGACACCAGCCCGACGATTTCACCGGTCTTGATGTCCATCATCGCCCCGGCCGCGGCGATCGCCTGGTAGCGCACGAGGGAATCGCTGAGCTGCTCGTAAAGAACGTGCTGCACCCGCAGGTCGATGGAGAGATTGACCGGCTTGAGATCATTGCCACGGGCCAGACCGAGCGACTGCAGCAGCGCCACGTCCTGGTCGTCCATGTATTTTTCGATGCCGGCAATGCCCTGATTGTCGATATTGGTGGCGCCCAGGATATGCGCGGCTTCCTTGCCGCCCGGATAGAAGCGCTTGCTCTCCTGCACGAAATCAAAGCCCGGCAGGCCCAGCGCGAAGATCGCGTCCTCGATGGCAGGCGTCAGCTCGCGCTTGACCCAGACAAAACCCTTGTCGCCCGTCAGGCGCTTGCGCAGCCAGTCGGCATCGAGCTCGGGCAGCACCGTGCGCAGCTTTTGCACCGCCTCTTCCACGTCGATGATGCGACGCGGCTCGGCAAACAGCGAGGGCACGCGGATATCGACCGCCATTTCGAGGCCGTTGCGATCCAGCAGGGCCGGACGCGAGGCGGTGATGATGTCGCGCGCCTGCCCTTCGATGGTGGTGTCGTTGACCACCCAACCGAGCTGGATCAAGCGGCCGGCCACCGTGCCGAAGACCAGCAGCAACGCCAAGATCACCCAGCGGATGCGGTTTTTGGTGAGATTGCCGCGCGACTTGCGGGCGCCATCGAGCGCAATCGTTCCCGCGCCTTCAGAGAGCAGTGCCATTGTCGCTTGCTTCAATCAGTTGTTCGATCGGGTCGATGCCCGATTCCAGTGACTCGAACAGCGCGTCGAGCGCCGTGGTATCGGGCTGCAGCACCGGACGCATCGGCAGGCTGTCGATGGCGGCGAACTGGGTCGGCTTGGTCGGCTGCAGCATCAGCACTTCGTTGTGCCGGGCAATGATCGGAGCCACGTGGGTGGGCTGGTTGAGATAGGCCCATTCGGCTTCCAGAAGCGACAGCGAGACCTGCTGCCGCTCGATGCGGCGTTCGAGGGCCGCCTTGGCGCTAGCCGTATCCTCGACTTGGAATTTCAGCGCATAGACGCCGACCAGCCCGACCAGGCTGGTGCAGACGAGAATGAAATTGAGCGTCTTGATCATGCCGCGCCCCGGATGGTGGGCACCGCGAGACCGGCAAAGCTCAGCGCCCGCGCCGCGGCGCTGGTGCGCAGGCCGGCCCGCAGGATGGCCGAGCGGGCGCGCGGATTGCGCTCGGTCTCGGCGGCAGACGGCTTGACCGCCTTGGCCACCTGCCAGCGCAGGGCTTCGCTGACGGTCTGCGGCAGATGTCGCGACTGCGCGGGACCGCCCTTGTCGGGATCGAAGAAACGCTTGGCGATCCGGTCCTCGAGGCTGTGGAACGTCACCACCGCCAGACGCCCGCCCTCGCCCAGCAACCGCTCGGCCGCAAACAGGCCTTCGACCAGCTGGTCGAACTCGGCATTGACGGCAATCCGCAGCGCCTGGAAGCTGCGCGTGGCCGGATGGTTGTCCCCCGGCTTGCGACCGATGGCCTTTTCGATCAGCCGTGCCAGCTGCGTGGTCGTGGTGATGGGCGCTTCGGCCCGCGCGGCAACCACGAACTGGGCGATGCGGCGCGACTTGCGCTCTTCGCCATAAGCGAACAGCAGATTGGCCAGCTGGGTTTCCTCGAGCGTGTTCACCAGGTCGGCAGCGCTTTCGCCAGAACCCGACATGCGCATGTCGAGCGGCCCTTCGCGCATGAAGGAAAAGCCACGCTCGGCCTGGTCGAGCTGCATGGACGAAACGCCGATATCGAGCACCACGCCGTCCACCGGCTCGGTCACGAGCTGGTCGAGCCGGGCGAATTCACCGGCGACAAAGCGGAAGGTTTCCGGGAAGTCCGCCTTTAGCCGTGCGACATGCGGCGCCACCGACGGATCGCGATCGACCGCCACGACATGGGCGCCGGCCTCCAGCAAAGCACGGGAATAGCCCCCGGCGCCGAATGTGCCATCCACGATCCTGGCCCCCTGCAGCGGCTGCAGGGCACTCAGAACCTCCGCAAGCAGCACCGGCACATGCGGCCCCGTCTGCTCGCTGGCCAAAGGCTTGCCCATACTCCGCTCTAACTCCACCCCGGCCATGGCCGGCACGCACTCACCCTCCGCAGGGAGGGCACTTCGAACCAGTTTGGACCTGTAGGTTTAAGATTCTGTTGAGCACGGCGGCAAACCGCGTCCTCCAGCAAAGAGTGCTAATCTGCCTCGACATAGGAAAACACCTGCTCGAGCGGCTGGCCGAAGGCCCGGGCGATGCGAAAGGCAACTTCCAGCGAGGGCGAGTAGCGTCCCTGCTCGATCGCGACGATGGTCTGGCGGGTGACGCCGACCTTTTCGGCCAGCGCCGCCTGCGTCATCTCGCCGGCGTGGAAACGCAGCACGCGGATGGTGTTGGAGATATTGGCCTGGCCCTTCCCCACGACGGTCAGCCGAACCGATAGTAGACAAGGCGCGAGGCGGCATCGGCGACACCCGCGAGCAACAGTCCCCCGAACAGGGTGTAGATCGCCAGCTCGGCCGACATCCCCAGCGCCAAGAGGATCAGGCAGATCAGCCCGGCGATCGAGGCGATGAAATAGCCGTTGCGCATGCCGCGCGCCGTGATGGCCAGGTCGCGCTCGTCGGCGCGTTCGTCCTTGAATTCCTCGCGCCGCGCCATGCTGACCAGGATCGCCATGGCAATCATCAACACGATATTGAGCACGATCGTGACCCCGATCGCCCCGACCAGACGACCGGCCATCGCCGCCAGGCTCGGCGCCGGCGAACCGATCGCCTCGATTGCCACCCAGATCCCCACGACCACCGACACGGCGATCGTGACGGCGGCATTCCATTCCTTAAAGCTCATCTGTCGCTCCCGCTTTGTTGGCCAAGAGCTACGATACACCGCCAACTATGTCAAGTTTTTCATACATTGAATATGAATTACCAGACTCAGAAGCCGAAATACCCGACAACGCGCCATGAGCAGGCTGGATGCGCCAATCCGTTCCGGGGTCGAAATGCCAGTCGACCTGTAAGCCGGGTTCTGTAGGGCCCATGCCGAGGCATGGACGTGGTGGCCATTCATCTCGAGACGCCATTGCTGACGCCTTCATGCAACCAACCCGGGTGACAAGCCTCGAAAACCGGCCGGCAGAAGTTGCCTTCCGCCGCGTCACCCCTATTTGGTCTTGCTCCCGGTGGGGTTTGCCGTGCCGTCCCTGTTGCCAGGTCCGCGGTGCGCTCTTACCGCACCCTTTCACCCTTACCGACCAGAAGGCCGGCGGTTTGCTTTCTGTGGCACTTTCCCTGGGGTCGCCCCCGGCGGCCGTTAGCCGTCACCGTATTTCGATGGAGCCCGGACTTTCCTCTCCCTTGAGTTACCCCAAAAGGAGCGGCCACCCGGTCGACTGGCCGGCGCATGTAGGGGGCCGCTATGGCTGCCGTCAAGCGCCGCGACCGGCGCGATCAGCCCGCAAGGGCCGGCAGCTGGATGCGGGTGAGCTTGCCATAGGCGTGGTTGATCGCCGCCATGCGCGCCGTGGCCACGTCGATCAGCTCCTCGGGCACGCCCTTGGCGATGAGGCGGTCGGGGTGGTGTTCGGCCACCAGCAGGCGATAGACGCGCCGCACTTCGGCGGCCGGCGCGTTGGGCGAGAGGCCGAGCACCAGATAGGGATCGACGCCGGTATCGAGCACCACGTGCTGGCTGGCGATCTGTTCGAAGCGCGCGTCGTCGAACCCGAATATGCTGCTGACCGACTTGAGATAATCGAGTTCGGCCTCGTGAATCATGCCGTCGGCCGAGGCGATGTGGAAGAGGCCATCGAGCACGTGCTCGAGCGTATCTGGACTGTCGAGGAAGAAGCGGCCGATCTTGCGGGCGTAGAACTCGTAGCCGGTCACGTCCTGCTGGGCGAGTTCGAACACCTTCTGCACCTGGTGCTCGATGACCGGCGGGATATCGACCGTGCGTTGAAAGGCCCGCATTTCCGAGGCCTGCACCACGCCGTCGGACACCGCCATCTTGGCCGAGAGCGCGATCAGGGCGAGGGTGAAGGCAGCGTCCTTGCCGCCGGGGAGCCAGTTGTCGGGATCGAGCGCGTTGAGCAGCGACCCGGCGACACCGGTGCGCCTGGAAAACGACCCCACTATGGTACTCAGTCGATCCCAGACAGACACGACACCCTCTCCGATTCAGGACCGCACCATAGACCCTGGGGGGCAAATGGAAAGTGACGATTCCGTAAGGGAGGCATGACGGCGGGCGGGACCTCTCCCGCACGCTCGGCTCAGTTCCCGATGATCACCACGCGCGACCGCGACTGGTTCGGACCGTCGCTGAGGAAGAACCCATCCGGATCATATTGTTCAGTCGCCGGAGCCGCTTGCGCGGAATTGCTCAAGAGTCCCTTGCGCGCCAGATAGTCGGCGAGCGAGCCGCTATCCCACTCTTCGAGCTGGTCGCCGGTGACCACCTGGGAGTCCGGGATATAGACCGGCTCGGGGTCGCGGGCGGCGACCTGGGCGTCGTCGAGGATCAGCGGCGCCTCGGCCGGCGCGGCCTTGACAGTGGGACGGGCCGAAGCCGGCAGCGGCACGGGCGCCACCACGGCGGGCTTGGGCAGGGTCGCGACCTCGGCCGGCGCGACGACGGCGGCCGGCTTGTCGATGGTGCCGTCGGGATTGATGGTGATGGTGCCAGGCTTCTTGACCGGTGCCGTGGGCACGCTGGCGGTATCTGTCGCAGGCGTGTCCGCACCCGAGATGTAGGACGGCAACTTCTTGCCGGACTTGACGAATTCCTGCACCACATCGTCCGTCGCGGCGGGCTTGGCGGCCGCGCTGGCGGCCGGTTTGACCGCCGGCTTGACGCTCGAGGTGGTGACCTGGTCCATGTCGGAGGTGAGGGCGACCCGGGCTTCGGGCTGGCCGATCAGCATGTTGGCTGCCGGCACGGCCAGCACCAGAACCAGCCCGGTCCAGGCCAGGGCGCCGGTGACTTTCGGGTTCATCTTCATCGACCTTGTCCTCGCTCGCAGCGCATCTGCGCCAGCGACTGGACCTGATGCAACTATTAGGGCCTTTTTATGAAATCGCCCTGTTGCCACACTATGGCCCACGCGATGAACATCACCTGAACGGCCAAGCGGGTCAGTTGGGCCGCACGCCGAGCAATCGGGCCAGCGCCAGGACCAGATTGGCCCGGTTGAGCGTATAGAAATGGAACTCGGTAATGCCCTGGTCGACCAGTTCGAGCACCTGCTCGGCCGCGACCGCCGAGGCGACGAGCGCATGGGTTTCGGGATCGTCGTCGAGCCCGTCGAAGCGCTGTGCCAGCCAGGCGGGAATCGAGGCGCCGCAGCGCGCGGCAAAACTGGAAATTTGCTTGAACGAATGGATCGGCTGGATGCCGGGCACGATCGGCGCGGTGATCCCGGCCTTGCCGGCCCGGTCGAGCAGCCGGAAATAGTCGTCGTTGTCGAAAAACATCTGGGTGATGGCGCGCGACGCCCCGGCGCCGAGCTTGCGCTTGAGATTGTCGATCTCGGCGTCCCAGTCCGGGCTCTGCGGGTGCTTTTCCGGATAGGCCGAGACCGAAATGTCAAAGTCTCCGATCCGGCGGATGCCGGCGACCAGCTCGGCGGCGTTCTGATAGCCCTCCGGATGCGGCACGAAGGGCTGGCCGGTGCCCTCGGGCGGATCGCCGCGCAGCGCCACGATGCGATTGACCCCGACGGCCTGGTAACCGCGCACCACGGCGTCGACCTCGTCGCGCGAGGCGCCCACGCAGGTGAGGTGCGCTGCGGCATCCACGCCGGTATCGGACTTGATGCGGCCGACCATGCGCAAGGTGCGCTCCCGCGTCGTGCCGCCAGCGCCGTAGGTCACTGAGACAAAGCGCGGCTGCAGCGGCGCCAGCTTGCCGATGGACTCCCAGAACCGCTCTTCCATGACGTCGGTCTTGGGCGGGAAGAACTCGAACGACACCTGGAACGGCGCCGCGCCGGGCGTGATCTGGCGGCTCATGCGCGCGTCGGAATGGGCAGTCATCTGGTCGGTCCCCGGTTTATGCGCTCAGCTGCCAGAGGCAGACGGTGAGCCCCTCGGTGGCACTGAGGGGTGGAAAGCTCTTGAGCGCGGCCACCTGCAGTCCGGCGGCGCGTGCCCAGTTCTGCATCTGTGCCTCCGACAGGCCGAGCCGGCGGTGGGCATGATGGCTGCGCAGGAATTCGAGTTCGTGCGGCGCGAAATCGACGATCAGCATGCAACCGCCCGGCCGCAGCACGCGGCGCGCCTGCGCCAGCATGCGGCCCGGATCGTCGAAGTAATGCAGCACCTGGTGGATGACCACCAGATCGGCCGTGCCGATGGCGGCATCGATGTCGCCGATATCGCCCAGCCGTACCTGGGCATGCGCCACGCCCGCCGCCGCGAGGCGGGCCCGCGCCACCGCGATCATTTCGCGGCTCGAGTCGAGCCCGATGCCGCGCTTGTAATGCGGCGCGAGCAGCTCGAGCATGCGGCCGGTGCCGGTGCCCAGGTCGAGCAGGACGTCGATTTCGCGGTCGCCCACCGTTTCGAGGATCGCCGCCTCGACCGCCTCTTCGGGCACATGCAGGCTGCGCAGCAGATCCCAACTGTCGGCGACCTTGGCGAAATAGGCCGCCGCCTGCTCCTCCTGCGCCACCCGTACCAGCCGCAGCCGGTTGAGATCGCGCAGCCGGTCGGGATCGTCCGGTTCGAGCTGGCTGATCAGCCAGCGCGCCAGATCGCCCCCCACCCCGGAGGGCGCCAGACCGTAATAGGCCCAGGCGCCTTCGGCATTGCGCACGATCAGCCCGGCATCGGCGAGCAGCTTGAGGTGGCGGGAAACGCGCGGCTGGCTCTGGCCCAGGATCTCGGTGAGATCCTTGACCGAATGCTCGCCGTCATGGAGAAGCGACAACAGCCGCAGCCGCGTCCCCTCCCCTGCTGCGCGCAGCACCTCGATCAAAACTTCTGAATCAGCCACGTCATCTCTCGTCCACGAGACATAAAGATATGTTTATATGTCGCGGAGGTGGCGGTCTAGTGATTTCTGCAGCGGCGACCTGCGTGCCGGACACGAGGATGGCATCGGAAGCAACTGAGGGACAATGAAAACGGGCGGCTCTTGCGAGCCGCCCGGAAAGTTGGAGGCCGTCAGGGAAAGAGGTCAGGCGACGCCGGCGATCCGGTCTTCGGGGCGCTTGCGGAAGGCGTGGGCGCGCCAGAGGTCGAAAATGCCGACGGCTTCGTCCTGGCTCAGGGCTTCGAAGCGGCGACGGACATTGGCCTTGTCGGCTTCGGTGGGCATGTCGCGCCAGGGCATGCTGGCGATCATGGTCTGGAACAGATCCGGGTTCACCCCGAGGGCGCGCAGCGCCACGGTGAGGGCGACATAGTCCTGCATGGCCAGCCACTTGACGAAGACTTCAGGCGCTACCTGCAGCAGCACGGTGAGCGCGGCGGCGGTATGGTGGCCATAGCCGAAGCGGGCAAAGCGCATCAGCGCGCGATCGTCGAGCTGCTTGCGGTCGGCAAGCGCCTTGACCTGGTTGTAGGCCACCCGCCATTCCTGGCTGGAAAAGCCGGCGCGGTTCTTCATGCGCGTGTAAACGACCGAAGAGACCTTGCCCATGGTGATCGGGTCGAGCTGGGCGTCGATATCGGCGACCGACTGCATGACCTTGTCGCCGGCCGCATGGATTTCGCCACGCAGGCCCTTCCAGTCGATATCGGTACGTCCGCGCAGGTCCGCGGCGATTTCGGCGTCGTGCGCAGCGCGCACCACGAGGCGATCGACGGTGGCCTGCGCCAGTTCGGCATTGGGGTTGCGGACCAGCCGGATGACCGAGCTCGACCCGCCATGTTCGACAATGGCATCGCCGACGCGGGCGGCCACGGTGGCGCGACCGGCAATGGCGACGCGATGGGCTTCGCTGCGATTGCTGATGATGTCGATCAGGTCATCGTCGCTGAGCACGTTGGAGAACTCGAGCAGCGGCGCGGCCACTTCGATGGTGTCGTTGGCGAGCCGCACGACGACATTGCCCGGCGCGCGCTCGAGCGGCGCCAGCAGCTTGGCGACATGCGAACGGGCTTCCACTTCCACCAGTTCGGCCAGTTGGCAGAGGACCTCGTCATACTGGGCGACCTGCTCGTCGTCGCAGCGATCCGAGACGTAGGAGTAGAGCTGGGCCATGTTGCGGAACAGCTGATCGCGCTCAGCGACATTGGCGTCACCATTCAGTACTCGGAAGGTCGAAAAGGCCCTGGCCCCTTCATCCATCTCACGCATGTTCATTCCCCTTGGCCTATCGCCGCTAGGGAATGAGCCTGCCTGCCAAGATGCGTGCGCCGTCTGAAGGTGAAGCGCCGCAATTGGCTAAAATTGTCTGCAATAGCGGCAGACCCGCATGAACAAAGGGGGGCAGCGTGGCTGCCCCCCTGGGTGATCGCGTGGCGATGGCGGGCGAAAGCCTGCCTCAGCGATGCAGGTCGAAGCGATCGGCGTTCATCACCTTGGTCCAGGCCGCCACGAAATCGCGCACGAAGCGGTCGCACGAGTCGGTCTGGCCATAGACTTCGGCCAGGGCCCGCAGCTGGGAATGCGAGCCGAAGATCAGGTCGACACGCGTGCCGGTCCAGCGCACCTGGTTGGTCTCCCGGTCGCGGCCTTCGAACACCCCTTCGGTACCCGCCGACGGCGTCCACTGGGTCCGCATGTCGAGCAGGTTGACGAAAAAGTCGTTGCTCAGCGTCTCGGGACGGCTGGTCAGAACGCCATGTGCCGGCTGGCCGACATTGAGCACCCGCAGGCCACCGACCAGCACCGTCATTTCCGGCGCCGTGAGCTTGAGCAGCTGTGCCCGGTCGACCATCTGCTCTTCGGGCGAAATCCGCGGCTTGCCGCGCAGATAGTTGCGGAAGGCGTCGGCGGTGAGCTCGAGCGGGGCAAAGGAGGCGACGTCAGTCTGTTCCGGGCTGGCATCCATGCGGCCCGGCGTGAACGGCACCACCAGACTGATGCCGGCCTCGTGCGCCGCCTTTTCGATGCCGACGCCGCCGGCCAGCACGATCAGATCGGCCAGCGACACACGCTTGCCGCTGCGCTGTTCGGCATTGAACTCGGCCTGCACGGCCTCGAGCGCGGCCAGGACCTTGGCCAGCTGGGCCGGCTGGTTGACCTCCCAGTCCTTTTGCGGCGCCAGGCGAATGCGGGCGCCATTGGCACCACCACGCTTGTCCGACCCGCGGAAGGTCGAGGCCGAGGCCCAGGCGGTGGAGACCAGCTGGGAGACCGAAAGACCCGTCGCCAGGATCTTGGCCTTGAGCGCGGCAATGTCGGACTCGCCGACCAGTTCATGATCGACCGCCGGGATCGGATCCTGCCAGATCAGCTCTTCGGTCGGCACTTCGGGCCCGAGATAGCGGGCCTTGGGGCCCATGTCGCGATGGGTGAGCTTGAACCAGGCGCGGGCGAAGGCGTCGGCGAACTGATCGGGGTTTTCGAAAAAGCGCCGCGAGATCTTTTCGTATTCCGGGTCAAAGCGCAGCGCGAGGTCGGTGGTCAGCATGGCCGGAGCGTGGCGCTTGGCCGGATCATGCGCGTCGGGCACGGTATTGGCGCCCGCATCGTGCTTGGGCTTCCACTGATGCGCGCCGGCCGGGCTCTTGGTCAGCTCCCACTCATAGCCGAACAGGTTCCAGAAGTAGTTGTTGCTCCAGCGCGTCGGCGTGGTGGTCCAGACCACTTCGAGGCCGCTGCCGATGGTGTCGCCCCCCTTGCCGCTGCCATAGGCGTTCTGCCAGCCCAGACCCTGCATTTCGATGCCGGCCGCTTCCGGCTCCGGCCCGACCAGGGCCGCATCGCCCGCACCATGCGTCTTGCCGAAGGTGTGGCCGCCGGCGATCAGCGCCACGGTCTCTTCGTCATTCATGGCCATGCGGGCAAACGTTTCGCGGATGTCGCGGGCCGAGGCCAGCGGATCGGGCGTGCCGTTCGGACCTTCGGGGTTGACATAGATCAGGCCCATCTGCACAGCGGCCAGCGGGTTTTCGAGATCACGCTCGCCGCTATAGCGCTCGTCGGCCAGCCACTTGCCCTCGGGGCCCCAGTAGATGTCCTGCTCGGGCTCCCAGACGTCGGCGCGGCCACCGGCAAAGCCGAAGGTCTTAAAGCCCATGGTTTCGAGCGCCACGTTGCCGGTCAGGATCATCAGATCCGCCCAGGAAATGGCATTGCCGTATTTCTGCTTGATCGGCCAGAGCAGCCGTCGCGCCTTGTCGAGATTGACGTTGTCGGGCCAGCTGTTGAGCGGCGCAAAGCGCTGCTGCCCGGCCCCTGCCCCGCCGCGGCCATCGCCGGTGCGGTAGGTGCCGGCACTGTGCCAGGCCATGCGGATGAACAGCGGGCCATAGTGGCCGAAATCGGCCGGCCACCAGTCCTGGCTGTCGGTCATGAGCGCGGCCAGATCGGCCTTGAGCGCCGCCAGATCGAGCGACTTGAAGGCCTCGGCATAGTCGAAATCGGCGCCCATCGGGTCCGAGAGCGGCGACTGCTGGTGCAGCACCTGCACATTGAGCTGGTTGGGCCACCAGTCGCGGTTGGCGCGGGACACGGCGCCATGCGCGACCGGGCACTTGCCGGACGGCGCAGCGGCGGGCGCCTGGGGGGCATTGGCATCGGTGGGCGGCAGATCGGCCATGGTGAGTCTCCTCTTGACGTGTTGCGGGGTTATACGGGGGGCTCTATCATCAGGCAAATCGATATAACTTTGCGCTCTGATAGGAAAATCTTATCATGAATCTCTCGCTCAAGCAGATGCGCTACGCCATCGCGGTGGCGCGCACCGGCCATTTCGGCCGGGCAGCCGAGCTCTGCGCCGTCAGCCAGCCGGCGCTGTCGCAGCAGATCCTCGCCATCGAGGCGATCTGCGGCGTGCCGCTGTTCGACCGGGGCCAGCGCGGGGTGAGCCTCACCCCGTTCGGCCGCGAATTCGTTGATCTGGCGCAAAGGGCCATCGACAGCGCCGACGCGGTGGATGCGCTGGCCAGCGGGCAGCGCGGCCGGCCGCTGCGGCCGCTGCGCTTTGGACTGATTCCCACCATCGCCCCCTATCTGTTGCCCGACATCTTTCCGGCGCTGCGCCGCGACCTGCCGGCGCTCGACTTTGCCGTCAGCGAGAGCCGCACCGACGCGCTGCTGCAGGGCCTGGCCGAGGGTGCGCTGGACCTGGCGCTGATCGCCAGCCAGCCGCCAGCCGGGGGCCCCAGGCTGACGCTTGAACCATTGTTTCGTGACAGCTTCGTGCTGGCCACCAGCCTGAACGAGCCCGAGACCGGCCCGGTGGCGCTGGACGCCATCGATGGCAGCCGCATGCTGCTGCTCGACGAAGGGCACTGCTTTCGCGACCAGGCCATCGCCGCCTGCGGCCTCGAGGCCGGCGCGGCCGGCCGGACGTTCGCCGCAACCTCGCTCTCGACCATCGTCGAGTTCGTCGCCAACGGCCTGGGCGTGACGCTGCTGCCCGAACTGGCCCTGCGCAAGGAAGCGACCGGGCGGATTGCCGTGCACCGGCTGGCCGCGCCCGGCGTCGGCCGCGACCTGCGGCTCTGCTGGCGCGAGGGCTCACCCTATGCGCCGGTGTTCCACATCATGGCCGAAAGCATTCGCGGCACGCGGCCGTAAGGCTCAGGCCGGCGGCGGCACGCGGCGCTGCACCGAGCCCATGGTGAAAACCGCAAGCGAGAGCCAGATCAGCCCGAAACTGATGACACGCAGGAGGTTGAGCTCTTCGCCGAACACCACGATGGCCAGCACGAAGGCGATCGAGGGGGCGATATATTGCAGCATGCCGATAGTGGTGAGCCGCAGCCGCTGCACGGCATAGTTGAACAGCAGCAGCGGCACCGCGGTGGCCGGGCCGGTGAGCACCAGGAGCGCGGCAATGCCCGGATCGGCATGCAGCCCCGGACCGTTGCTGATGAACGACCAGGCCAGAAAGCCGATGGCCAGCGGCGCCAGCAGCAGGGTTTCCACGAACAGCCCGGCCGTCGCGGCGACATGGGCGGTCTTGCGCACATAGCCATAGAAGGCAAAGCTGACTGCCAGGCTCAGCGCGATATAGGGGATGCGCCCCAGCCCGATGGCCTGGATCACCAGCGCCAGCAGCGCGATGGCAATGGCGATGCCCTGCACCCGGTTATGCCGCTCGCCGAGCACCACCATGCCAATGGCGACATTGATCATCGGGTTGACGAAATAGCCGAAACTGGCCTCGAGCACCTGCTCGGTTTCCACCGCCCAGACATAGATCAGCCAGTTGCCGGCCAGCAGCAGCGCGGAAATTGCCATGGCGCGCACCGTGGCGAAACTGCTGAGCGCGGTCCGGACCTCGCCGAACCGCCGGGTGAGCAGCAAAATGCCGCCCACGAACAGCAGCGACCAGAAGGTGCGCTCGGCCACCACGCCGACCGAGCCGACGCCCTCGACCAGCTTGAACAACAGGGGCAGGAAGCCCCAGAGCAGATAAGCACCGAGCCCGGCCACCAGGCCGCTGCGCAGTTTTTCCTGATCGGGGGTCAAGGGCAGGCTGGTCACCGACGCCAATTGCGTCCTCCCCGGCCGGGCGGCCGGTCTTGCAAAGACCCCTCCCTATCAGCCGGGCCGTGGTGCTGCCAATCAGAGTTATTGATCGGCAGCACACCAAACGCTGATGCCAGATGCCCGTGCGGGCCGCGCCAAACGCCTCAGCGATCGGGCGCCGAAATGGTCTTGTCGAGGAAGGCCTTGGCCTTTTCGTCGGCCTGCGCCTCGTCGCCGGGGGCGGTCCAGAAGATCACCTGCGCCGTGCCGAAGCCGTTGCCGCTGGCGTGATAGTCCAGATAGGAGAACTGCTGGCCTTCCACGCCCAGCGTGTAGCGCGTCCCCATCCAGGTCCGCCCAGCGACCACCAGCGAGGGCGCGTCGGCGGCATTGATCTGGTCGACAGTGGTATTGCCGTTGCCCGCCGCCGATTCCGGCACCGCCGCGTGCAGACCCGCCGCGTCGTAAAGATTGGCATCGGGGATGATGGTGACCCCGGTAGTATTGTCGGTGCTCAGATAGGTGAATTCCTGCACGCCCGAGGTGGTGCCCTGCGTCCAGACGGCCGGATCAAAGCAGAAGGCCATGCGGATGGTCTGGCTGAGCGCGGCCGGATAGCCGCCGCAGTCAAAATACCAGCTCTGGTCGGACTTGAGCACGACCGGATGGCCGTTCCAGTCCACTGTGCCGACCTCCTGGGCCAGAGCCGGCGATGCCAGCACTGCCGCCAGCCCGAATAGAATGCGCTTCATGGTGGGAATCCCTCCTGCCCAGTGCCCCGCGGCAAGGGTGGCCCCGCCGCTCGCGGCTTGGCAAGTCAAATTGGCGGAATTTTCGCCCGTCGCCGGGCGGCTGGCGCGCTAGGCGGTCACCGCCGCCAGAAATTCGAGCAGCAGCGGATCGAACAGGTCCGGGCGTTCGAGATTTGGGATATGGGCGGTGCCTTCGAGCACCACGGCAAAGGCATTGGGCAGGGATTCGGAGGCGTCGTCGTGGCGCTGCAGGATATAGGTGAAGTCGAGATCGCCCACGATCAGAAGGCTTGGCGCGGTGATGGCGGCGAGCCGGTCGACGGCGCGCGGCCGCGCCTGTTCGCGCGTCAGCGCCGGCTGGCGCAGCACCCGGCCGTTCATGTCGAGAAACAGGTCGCGCGCCGCGCCCCAGACCCGGCCGCTGGCACTGCGCGGCCCGTCGAGCCAGGCATGCGCCTGCACCTTGTTGAGCATGTCGAGATCGCCGCGCTCTTCGGCATCCTCCTCGGCCATGACGATGGGCTGCTCGAGATCGCTGACAAACGCGGCGGCGCCGGTGATCGAGGTCCCCACCAGCACCAGGCCGATGGTGCGGCCCGGATGGGCCAAGGCAAAATCGATGGCCAGACCCCCGCCCATCGAGCAGCCGACCAGCACGGCGGCATGGATATCCATGGCGTCCAGCACGGCTTCGAGATCCTCGAGATGGGAAAACGCCTCGTCGGGCGAACTGGTCTCGCCATAGCCGCGCCGGTCATAGGCGATGGCGTGAAAGCCGGCGACCGCCACTGCCTCCATCTGCCCGCGCCACATGCGGTGGTCGCAGACCCCGGCATGCAGGAACACCACGGGCAGTCCCTCGCCCAGTTCGGCGCCGGCAATGACGGCGTCACCCAATTCGATTTCGAACTCTTCGATCATGGCGGGAGCCTCTAGCACGCCGGAGCCGGCCGGCGCTACGCAAGGCCTCTGGCAGCCAGCAGTGCCGTCGCCAGATCGTCAAAGCCATAGGGTTTGGCGAGCACGGTGATGGCCTGCCAGGCCTCGGGCAGGCCCTCGCGGCCATAGCCGGTGGCCAGGACCAGTGGCACGCCGCGGGCGCGCAATTGCTCGGCGAAGGGAAAGACCACATGCCCACCAATATTGACGTCGAGCACGGCCACGTCGGCGGTGGCGGCGACCTCGATCATCTCTTGCGCCTGGTCGAGGCGCATAGCCGGCCCGAGCAGCACGCAGCCCAGTTCGCCCAGCATATCTTCCAGATTGATCAGCAAGAGGCTCTCGTCCTCGATCACGAAGACAGAAAGTCCCGCGAGCGGGGCAAAACGGGTGTGCACGAAGATCACCCTTTCAAAGGCAACAAATACCGCGCGCCGGAACGCGACCCAATGGGGCCTTGGTATCTGCTTTCCAGCATGGCGCCAAGATTGCCCGCGACGCGATGTCGCAATGACCTGTTGACAAGCCGCGCGCCGGCTCAGGCCTCGTCGGCCTCGCCCTGCAGGGCGGCAAGGAACTCGCTGAGCAGCGGATTGAGCAGATCCGGCCGCTCCAGCCCGGGCAGATGCGCGGCATCGTCGAGCACCAGCACGAAACTGTCCTCGATCGCGTCGGCGAGCAGTTCGTGCGCCTCGAGCACGTCGGGATAATCGAGCGCCCCGGCGATCAGCAGGATCGGCGCCTTGATGCGGTCGAGATGATCGATGGCGGCATCGGGCCGCTCTTCCTGCGAGAACCGCGACAGCTCGCGGCGCTGCCGGTTCATTTCGAGGAACAGCTCGCGCGCTGGCCCGTCCACCCGCCCGTCCTCGGCCAGGGGCCCATCGAGCCACATATGCGCTTCGATGCGATTGGCCTGATCGAGATTGCCGCGCGACAGCGCATATTCGAGCGTATCCTCGAGCGCGGCCAGCGCGTCATCGGGCTCGTCGCCCTCAAAGCCGGTAATGGCCGTGCCGATCAGCACCAGCGCCACCACCCGATCGGGGTTCTCGATGGCAAAGTCGATCGCCATGCCGCCGCCCAGCGCATTGCCCACCAGCACTGCGGCGTGCAGGCCCAGACTGTCGAGCACCGCTTCCAGATCGACCACGTGGTTGAACGGCACATCCTCGCTTTCGGTCTGGCCGAAGCCGCGCCGGTCGTAGGAAATCACGTAAAACCCTTCGGCTTCGAGCTGGGACATCTGCTCGGCCCATTGCCGCCGGTCGGCGACCCCGGCATGCAAGAACACCACCGGCAGCCCGAACCCGGCCGACTCCCCGCGGATCACCGCGCCGTCAAACTCGAGCTCGAAAGGGTTGGACATGGCTTGGCTCCGACTGAACGGCGCGGGAGTAGCACCGATGCGCCGGGGGTACAATGTGGCCGACCGGCGCCGGCCTTGCCGTCAGCGCCAGAGCCAGCGCAGCGTCGCCGGGAAGACCGCGGCGCCATGCTTGAGGTCGTGCGCGCCCGGGCCGAACTCGAAGCGATAATCGTAGCCGCGGTGGCGCAGCGCCGCCGCCATGTCGAAATTGGCCACGGCCCAGTTGCCGGCCGGGCGATCGAGATCCTGCGCGCCGCCCTGCAGGAAGACCCGCAGCGGCTTGGCCTCCACGGCGCGGACGCGCGACGCATAGACATGGCCGCCGCGGATATTGGTGAAGCTGCCGACATGGCTGACCACCTTGCCGAACGCCTCGGGCCGCTCCCAGGCCGCATTGAAGGCACAGATTCCGCCCGAACTCATGCCGCAGATGGCGCGCTGGCCCGGATCGGTGGAGACATTGAGCCCGGCCAGCGCCTCGGGCAGCAACTCGTCGAGGAGAAAGCGGGGATACGCATCGCCCAGCGTGTCGTATTCGACGCTGCGATTGCCCCGGCTCTGGGCCGGATTGCCCGGCAGGTCGCCCGGCTGCACGAACACCGCCACCAGCGGCGGGATGGCGCCCGACGCGATCAGCGCATCGAGCATGGCCGGCGCGCGGAACTTCTCGTCGGTGTAGAACCGCCCATCCTGGAAGATGAGCAATCCCGCCGGCGTCGCCGGATCGAGGTTTTCCGGCGTGTAGACGGCATAATCGCGACAAACGCCGGGAAACACCCCCTGCCCCTCATGCCGCCGCCAGGTGAGCTCGCGGCTCGGCCCCAGCGCTTCGGGCGGCAGTGCCGGATCGAGCGTTTCGCGCGCCGAAGCGAAGACCGCTTCGTCGGCGCTGGTGGTGCGCGAGGTGGCGGGGTTGTCGTGGTGGAGGATGTTCATGGCGGGGGGAGCGTACCTTCAAACGATAACTAAGGACAACCTAACGGCATCCGGGGGACTATGGGACTCAGGACTCCGACTCGGCTAACAATGCAAAGTTAGCAGTTGTTCTTTATTTGTTCTTGTGCCAGATTTTGGTTTCGGGGGACTGTGCCATGAATGCCCATTTCAGCGAAACCAGCCAGAATCTTATAGGTTTTGTCGGCGAACAGCGATTCCGCACAATTCTGGCGGACCCGCCATGGCGCTTCATAAACCGCACCGGCAAGGTGGCACCAGAACATCGGAGGCTTGCGCGATACGGGACTATGTCCACCGACGAAATTTGCGACCTTCCTGTCGCAAACATCGCCGACAAGACCGCACATCTCTATATGTGGGTTCCCAACGCGCTCCTGCCCGACGGCCTAAGGGTGATGGAATCGTGGGGGTTCCAGTACAAGGCCAACATTGTCTGGCACAAGATTCGCAAGGACGGCGGCTCTGACGGACGGGGCGTCGGCTTCTACTTCCGCAACGTGACTGAACTGCTTCTGTTTGGTGTACGAGGCAAGAACGCTCGCACAGAGGCACCGGGCCGCAGTCAGGTCAACTACATGTCGTCTCGGAAACGCGAACACTCGCGCAAGCCGGACGAGCAGTATGACCTGATCGAGTCCTGTTCGAGGGGCCCGTACCTCGAAATGTTCGCCCGAGGCACGCGCGAGAACTGGAAATATTGGGGCAATCAGGCCGACGAAAGCTATAAGCCGACCTGGGACACTTACGCTTACAATTCGGCGGCAGAATGAGTGGACTGCCGAAAATCGATTTGATCCCAGGTTGGGATTGCTACGACTGGCGCAATGCGAGGACCATACTTGAGCACGGGCACAGGTCAGAGTGGCTGGATATTGTCGATGTGTTGAGCGCAGCAAAGCTGCCTCACACAGAACTTGCTGCTAAGGGAAAAAACAAGACAGCAACTGCAAAGGCATTGGACTCGGAACTCTACGCGCGCGGCTGGGTAGAGAAGAAGTTTGAGACCAAGATTGAGATCGACGGCACCAAATCCGATAGTCCGACGCACTGGATTGACTGTTTCAAAGGCAAAATTGCGCTTGAGGTGGAGTGGAATAATAAGGACCCGTTTTACGACCGTGACTTAAACAACTTCCGACTGTTGTATGATCTTCGCGTCGTCGATGTTGGTATTATCGTAACGCGCGCCACAAGTCTGATGGAGTGGATGAAAGGTGCCTACGCTGACTTCGCAAAAGGGCAAGGCACATACAGCTCATCGACAACACATTTTGATAAGCTCGAACCGAAAATCTTGGGTGGCGGAGCTGGAGGCTGTCCCCTGCTCGTTTTCGCAATGACTCCAGCACTCTACCTTGACGATAGAGTGTCCAGTTAGCGGAATGCACTGACGGCAGTTATTTGCGGGAACGGAACATCTGCTCTCGTCCTTCGACAGGCTCAGGATGAGAGCTTTTGAGATGCCGGGGGCGCAGCCTCATGGTGAGCGTGTCGAACCACGAGGGTGCGGGCAGCGGCTCCCAACGCGCGCGGGCGCTAGGCGCGGCGTGCGAAGTTTGCTATTCGCCGCGCCAACAACGTCCTCAACCGAACCAGCCGACTGGAGCCCGTCCGTGACCACGATTTTGAAGAACCTGCCCAAGGGTGAGAAGGTCGGTATCGCGTTTTCCGGTGGGCTCGACACCAGCGCCGCCCTGCTGTGGATGAAGCAGAAGGGCGCCAAGGTTTATGCCTACACCGCCAATCTGGGTCAGCCCGACGAGGCCGACTATGACGAGATCCCCAAAAAGGCGATGGATTTCGGCGCCGAGAACGCGCGGCTGGTTGATTGCCGCACCCAGCTGGTGCACGAGGGCATTGCCGCCATCCAGTCGGGCGCCTTCCACATTTCGACCGGCGGCATCACCTATTTCAACACCACCCCACTCGGCCGCGCCGTCACCGGCACCATGCTCGTCTCGGCCATGCAGGAAGACGGCGTCAACATCTGGGGCGACGGCTCGACCTTCAAGGGCAACGATATCGAGCGCTTCTACCGCTACGGCCTTCTGACCAACCCGGACCTGCGCATCTACAAGCCCTGGCTCGACCAGCAGTTCATCGACGAACTGGGCGGCCGGTCGGAAATGTCGGCCTTCCTGACCGCGCATGGCTTTGCCTACAAGATGAGCGCCGAAAAGGCCTATTCCACCGACAGCAACCTGTTGGGCGCCACGCACGAGGCCAAAGATCTCGAAAGCCTCGACAGCGGCATCAAGATCGTCAACCCGATCATGGGCGTGGCGTTCTGGCGCGACGATGTCGCGGTCAAGGCCGAGAAGGTGGTGGTCCGTTTCGCTGACGGCCAGCCGGTGGCGCTCAACGGCCAGACGTTTGCCGACCCGGTGGCGCTGTTCCTCGAGGCCAATGCCATTGGCGGACGGCACGGCCTGGGGATGAGCGACCAGATCGAGAACCGCATCATCGAAGCCAAGAGCCGCGGCATCTACGAAGCGCCGGGCATGGCGCTGCTGCACATCGCCTATGAGCGGCTGCTGACCGGCATCCACAACGAAGACACCATCGAGCAGTACCGCATCAATGGGCTCAAACTCGGGCGCCTGCTCTACCAGGGCCGCTGGTTCGACAGCCAGGCGCTGATGCTGCGCGAAACCGCCCAGCGCTGGGTGGCCTCGGCCATCACCGGCGAGGTGACGCTGGAACTGCGGCGCGGCAACGACTACTCGATCCTCAATACCGAGAGCCCCAACCTCACTTATGCCCCGGAGCGGCTGAGCATGGAAAAGGTCGAGGAGGCGCCGTTCTCGCCCGCCGACCGCATCGGCCAGCTCACCATGCGTAACCTCGACATCGCCGATACCCGCGCCAAGCTCACCATCTACGCCAAGACCGGGCAAATCTCGCTCGGCGAAGGCGGCAAGATGCTGCGGCTGGAGAGCGAGAAGGACTAAGGGGAGTCAGCGGGCGCTTCCAGCGAGGCCCAGGAAGACGAGGAGGGGCACGTTCAACCTCTGCAGCACATCGTCCTCCAGCTTCCCGACCCGCCCTCCGAGGCGACCACGGGGCACTGTGGTGAGCATATCCACCATCAGCCTGCATGGCTCACGCAGGCCGTTCTCCGCGCTGGGGACGACGGGTACTCGCAGCATCGGGGCTTCTGTCGGATCGGTTGTGAACATGCAGACCGTCACCGACTGGGTGGCATCGAAACTGTCGTCCTGCACGATCACGGCCGGACGCGGCTTGCCCGCATAGTCGAGATTGGCAGCGACGGTCCAGATCTCGCCGCGCTTCACTGCTCGGACCAATCCGTGACGGCATCGATGAAAGCCTGATCGGCCGCTTCGGCATCGCTGGCCGCAATGGCCAGGGACTGCCGCCTTGCTTCGGCGCGAAACGCCTCCGTCCGCACGTCCGGTACCCAGAACTGAACGGGCCGCAATCCCTGCGCCCTCAGGCTTTCGCGGTGCCGGCGAACCTTGTCGCGCGATCTCGACGATGACGCTGTGCTCATGCTCCCCTCCGGTTACATGTAACCTAGGCTGGAGGCGAAGTATTGGCAAGGTCAACTAAAGGAAGGGGCCTATCCGGGTCTTCCAGCCATGCAGTCGGCGCCTCCTTCATTCGAACCGTGACCCGGCCGCCAATTGCTTCGCCCATGGGCTCGCGGTGAGCGGGCGACGCGGGCACCGGAGCGGGCCGCCCTCGTCCTTCGACAGGCTCAGGATGAGGGCTCTCGGGGAGTATTTGCGCAAGTCGCCCAACCTTCCTTCTCCCCTTATGGGAGAAGGGTAGCTGAGGGATCCGGTCACAAGAGCACAGGCACGCCCCCTCCACCACGCTGCGCGTGGTCCCCCTCCCCCGTAAACGGGGGAGGATTGAAGAGAGGCCAGCGCGATTTAACTGAGCAACCTCATGGTGAGCTTGTCGAACCACGAGGTTGCGGGCACCGGAGCGGGCCGACCCGATCTAGCGGTAGATCTCGCGCCTGTTGCCGATCTCGATGACGAGGATCAGCAATTCGCCATCTCGGATATCGGCGATTATGCGAATGTCTCCGACGCGATATTTCCAGAGGCCACCCAAAGGACCAGCGAGCGCTGCACCCAGGGCGCGAGGCGAAGGGGCCTGAAGGAGCCGATCCTGAAGGAAATTCAGGACACGCTGCTGATCCTGTGCGCCCAGTCGTGACAGGTCCTTTTCAGCGCGGCGTTCGAACCTGACCACCCAGCCGGATGTCATTCGGCGGCGCTGCGACCGCCGAAGCGGGCTATGACCTCTTCCAGCGACACGCTCTGTCCGGCGCTCGACTGCAGCCGTTCGGCGGCCAAAAGAGCGTCTTCAAGATCCTCCATCCGATCGAGGATGGCGCGGCGCGCAAATTCCTCGACTGTGACGCCGGACTTTGCGGCCAGCTCGCGCAAGAGGGCGACTGCTTCTGGGCTCAGTGGAACGTCGACCATTTCGCGTCTCCTGACCTGCCAAGGATAAGCGCTTCGGGTCGAACCTGCAAACGACCCCCGGCGCCCCCTCCACCACGCTGCGCGTGGTCCCCCTCCCCGTAAACGGGAGAGGATTGAAGAGAGGCCAGCGCGATTTAACTGAGCAACCTCATGGTGAGCTTGTCGAACCACGAGGTTGCGGGCGACTGAGCGCGCCGCCCTCGTCCTTCGACAGGCTCAGGATGAGGGCTTGAGGTGAGTGCGTGAGCGGAAACAGACCCCTCATCCGCCCTTCGGGCACCTTCTCCCACAGGGGAGAAGGGTAACTGAGAGATCGGCTTGGGGATCCTCCCCCGTTGCACAGGGGAGGATGAAGCGGCGATTACCGGGTCAGCGGCTTGTAGGTCGCGCGCTTGGGGTTGACCGCGTCGGCGCCCAGACGGCGGATCTTGTCCTGTTCGTAGTCCTGGAAATTGCCCTCGAACCATTCGACATGGCTGTCGCCCTCGAAGGCGAGCATGTGGGTGGCGAGGCGGTCGAGGAACATGCGGTCGTGGCTGATGATCACCGCGCAACCGGCAAATTCCTCGAGGGCTTCTTCGAGCGCGGCGAGGGTTTCGGTGTCGAGGTCGTTGGTCGGCTCGTCGAGGAGCAGCACGTTGGCGCCGGACTTGAGCATTTTGGCCAGGTGCACGCGGTTGCGCTGGCCGCCTGAGAGATTGCCGACCTTCTGCTGCTGGTCGGTGCCCTTGAAGTTGAAGGTCGAGGTGTAGGCGCGCGCGTTCATTTCGCGCTTGCCCAGCAGCAGGATCTCGTTGCCGCCGGAAATTTCTTCGTAGACGGTCTTGTTGGCATCCAGACTGTCGCGGCTCTGGTCGACATAGCCCAGGTTGACGTTCTCGGCGACGGTGATCGAGCCGCCATCGGGCTTTTCCTGGCCGGTGAGCATGCGGAAAAGCGTGGTCTTGCCTGCGCCGTTCGGGCCGATGATGCCGACAATGCCGCCCGGGGGCAGCTTGAAGGTGAGGTTGTCGATCAAGAGGCGATCGCCGAAGGATTTGGACAGCCCTTCGACGTTGATCACGTTCTGACCCAGCCGTTCGCCGGGCGGAATGATGATCTGGGCAGTGGAGGACTGGGTGCGGGCCTCGTTGATCTTGACCAGTTCGTCATAGGCCTTCAGGCGCGCCTTGGACTTGGACTGGCGGGCCTGCGGGCTCTGGCCCATCCACTCGCGCTCGCGTTCGAGCACCTTGGCGCGGGCCGCATCCTCGGACTTTTCCTGCGCAAAGCGCTTGGCCTTGGCATCGAGATAGGCCGAGTAATTGCCTTCGTAGGGCACGCCGCGGCCGCGATCGAGCTCGAGAATCCAGCCCGTGACGTTGTCGAGGAAGTAGCGATCATGGGTGATGATCAGCACCGCGCCCTCGAACTCGCGCAGGTGGCGTTCGAGCCACGCCGTGGTTTCGGCGTCGAGATGGTTGGTCGGTTCGTCCAGCAGCAGCAGGTCGGGCTTGGAAAGCAGCAGCTGGCAGAGCGCCACGCGGCGCCGCTCGCCGCCCGAGAGCTTGGTGACATCGGCATCGCCGGGCGGGCAGCCCAGCGCTTCCATCGCCACTTCCACCTGGGATTCGAGGTCCCAGAGGTTTTCGGCGTCGATCCGGTCCTGCAGCTTGGTGGCTTCGTCGGCGGTCTCGTCGGAATAGTTCATCATCAACTCGTTGTAACGGTCGACGACGTCCTTTTTCTCCTTCACGCCCATCATGACATTGCCCAAGACGTTGAGCTGCTCGTCCAGCGCCGGCTCCTGCGCCAGATAGCCGATGCGGGCACCCTTGGCGGCCCAGGCCTCGCCGGTGAACTCGGTGTCCATGCCGGCCATGATCTTGAGCAGGGTCGACTTGCCCGAGCCGTTCGGACCCAGCACGCCGATCTTGGCGTCGGGGTAAAAGCTCAGATGGATATTGTCGAGAACCTTCTTGCCGCCCGCATAGGCCTTGGACATGCCGTGCATGTGATAGATGAATTCGCGTGCCATGAGGCGCACTTCCTGCCGCTCGAATGGATTTGACGCCTATTTAGGGGAAGGCGGGGGCAAGGGCAACCTGTGCCCGGCGCGCCGGGCCTTCAGTCCACCACTTCAGCCAGCAGCCAGGCATTCAGTGGCGCGGTGGCGGCGAAATGGCCCAGCACGATATCGATGAAATCGGCGTGCCGGGCCGCGTCGGCCGGCAGCGTGATGCCGGCGTGAAGACCTTCGTAGAGCAGGAAATCGGCCCGGTCGGGATCGGTGGCAAAACCGGCGGGCGGCCGCTTGCGGCTCTTGCCACCGACCGCGTAGCCCGCCGCAGCGAGGCTTTCGGAAAGGGCCAGCAGCGCCTTGCCCGAGCGCGGATGGATCACCGACTGGCGAAACGCCTCGAGCTGGTCCGGAGAAAAGCCATACATCCCCGCCCCAAGCTGCACGGCCGCGGGCGTCAGGCGGAACCAGAAGCCCGGCACCTGCCAGCTGCGCGTCTCGCCATGCCAGAACCACAGGTCGAGATGGTCTTTGTAGGGGCGCTTGTCCTTGGAAAAGCGGATGTCGCGATTGATGCGGGTAAGCGAGCCGTTGATCCGCGCGTCGAACCGGATGCCGGGGACACGTTCGGCCAGACGCGGCCCGAGGGCGGCGACGAAGGCCTTGGCCGGAGCGACGTAGCCGGCCTCATAGAGCCCGCGATTGGCCTCGAACCAGGCTTTGTCGTTGTGCGCGGCAATGCCGGAGAGGAAGGCGAAGGTGTCGGCCGGAAAGGTCATGCCTGTCTGCGCTTTGCCGCGGCCTGGGCCGATTTGACGTGACGCCCCAAGACGTCGTTGATCCGCGTCTGCCACCCCGCTCCACCGGCTCTGAAATGCGCCACGATCTCCGGATCGAGCCGCAGGTTGACGGGGGTCTTGGTGACCGGCGCCTTCGGACGACCCGGAACCTTCCAGCCCTTCTGCCGAGCCAGTTCGACAAACGGGATGGCACGCCGGAAATCCTCTTCAGTCCATTCTGGATTCTCGTCGTCAGGCGTGCCGAACTCCGGTTCTACGACCTTTTCAACCTCGCCCATTGCCTAATCTCCTTGCTGTGGACCTTGCGCACACTGATGATCCGATAAATGCCATTTCTCACGGCAAAGACGATGAGCACCCGGCGCTCTCTGCTCAGTGCTTGCCAGCGTTCTTCGCCGTAGTCATGTCGCGCATCGGGACGAACAACCAAGGTGCTCCAGTCCAAGGTGTAGACAAGCTCGAACTCGACACCATGCTTGGCACGGTTGGCGATCGCCTTGTCCTCGTCCCAGTCGAACTCCATGTCGGACACCTAATATTGTAGATACAATAATAGCCATCGTCAACGTTTCGAACGCTGGGGGTTATCAGTCGAAATCTCCCACCCGCACCACCTTGTAGGCCTGCTTTTCCTCGAGTCCGTCCAGCCAGGCGTCGGCCCAGCGGGGATGCTCCTCGAACTGGGCGGGCGTGATGGGCTCGAGGGTGAACTTGGCCGCATCGAAACTGTCCGGCGCAGCCTGGGCCGCGACGGTGGTCAGAAAATCCGCGTCGAAGACGATCGCCCCGTCGAAATCGACACTCTTTAAGGCGGCGCCGGCAAAGTCGACTGCGCCGAAAATGCTGCCGCGAAACGTGCTGCCCGAGAGGTCCGCGGCCTTGAAATCCACCTGGTGGATCACTGCATTGTCAAAAAAGATGCCAAAGCCGCGACTGCCCTGGAAGGTGACGCTGTCGAGGCGCGCGCCGGAAAAATCGGTGCCGGCGAGCTCGGCACCGCGCACCATGGTGTCGTCGCCGGTCAGCATCTTGAGGCCCAGCGTGGAAAAGCGGGTGCCGCTGATCCGCGCATTGCGGAAGCGGGCATGCTCGAGATAGCTGCCGTCGAAATCAAAGCCGATCAGCGTTTCCTGGTCGAAATCGGCAAAGCGCAGGTTGGTGAAGCCGAAGACCACGGCGCCCGGCTGCAGGCCCCGCACTTCGGCAAAGCTGAGGTCGATGCCGCCCAGATCGGTAAAGTCGATGAGCCCGCTGCCCAGCAGGATGGCGATGAGCTGGCCGCGTTCGGGCGACACCGGTCGGTCGGACATGACGCCGCGCTGTTCGCCCACGAACTGGGCCGTGCTGCCGGCCTGTTCGAGCTTCTGGCGCACCTTGGCCGAGGCCGGCAGGTCGGAGCGTCGCAACAGCCCGGACGACATGATGGTCTGGTCGTCGAGCGCCAGCAGCGGCGTGCGCAGATAGCGATAGGGACGCGCGGCTGCCGCCGCAGCGAGCAGCCGGCTGCGCAGCGCCGCACTCAGATCGGTGATCCGCGGCTCCGCCGTGCCACTGGCGCGCAAGCGCTCGACCTCGGTCCCCACCAGCGCGCCGATCTCGAGGATTTCGGGAACAATCGAGGTCGAGCGCTGCGCTTCGCCCAGCTCGATCTGCGCTTCGATGAAGCGGTTCTGTTCGGCGATACGGGCGTTCTGATCTTCCATCAGGCCGATCTGGGTACGCAGCAGCTGGTTCTGCTGGAACAGCAGGGCCGAGCCGGCGAGCGCCGCAATGGCGGCGATGAAGGCAGTGATGGTGGCCATCAGCCAGCGCCGGGTGGAGACCCAGGCGTAGCGCGCCAGCACCAGCTCGGCCAGATCGCGTGCCGACTCGGTGGCTTCGGCCACTTTCTGCAGCGCAGCGAACCGCGCCACATTCGAGAGCGGCCGGGCGAAGCGCTCCATCTCGATTTCGCCGTGCCGGAACAGCCGCTCCCAGAGCGGCTTGCGAAAGATCATCAGCGCGCCGGCACTCATCAGCACCAGGACGAAGAAGATGAACAGCAGGCCGAACACCACGCCGGCATTGTTGGTGAGGAACTCCACCCCGAACGTGGCGAGCGGAAAGCCCACCACCACGCCGATGACGAACACCACCGTGGCAATGCCGGCCGTGGCTACCGCGCTGTTGAAGGCGGTGGCACGCGCGCCCGGCCGCTCGATCTGCGGCGGCTCCGGCTGGCTCGGTCCCTCACTGTCCTGGCTCACGCATACCCCCCCTGCCCGACCGGCCCCAGCTTATCGCAGCGGCGGCCGACGGCAATCCCGCTCAGGCGCGGGCGAGCTGGCTGATGCGGTAGGCGGCTTTGCGGGCTCGCATGATCTCGCCAAGCGGGCGATGCGCGGCGAGCCCGCCCCAGGGATCAAAGCCGATCGCCTCCACATCGGTGGCGCCAAGCAGCGTCAGGCGCGCCACCGTCTGCGGCGCCGAGGTCCAGACGGTGCGATGGTCCTCGATCGGGGTCGATGTCGGATCGGTGTAGAATTGCAGCTGAACCAGATAGTCCACCGGCCCGGCGGCAAGGCGACGGGTTATGTCGGCACCGGGATCGCGCCCGACCATCGGCGCTGGCATTTGAGGCACCAGCAACAGCTTGGCGGCATAGGGGCCGACGGCATGCGGCACCACCGTGTTGAAGCTCTCGGCGGCATAGCCGGCAAAGGGCTTGCGCAGGGTCTGCTGAAAGTCCTTGAGGCGGTGCGTCAGGCCGGCAAGACCGTGACGGCGGAAAAGCGTCCAGAGGGCCGAAAGCTGCCCGCCAGCGGCCAGCGTGGCGAATTCGACAAAGGCCGCGCTGTCGATGGCGTTGAAGCGGTCGTGGTTGATGAGGAGAAAGTCCTGATGATCGGCGCGACCGCCCACGGCCGCCTCGCCGTCGAGGCCGAGAATGCGCAGGGCAAAGCCGTGGATATCGGGCACGGTGTTGGCCTGCAGATCGAAGCTGCCGTTGGAGAGCCGAACCAGCGCCTGTTTCGGCCCGACGGCCACGAAAGCGCCAAACCGCGCCTCTGGCGGCAGGTCGGGGAGCACGTCGAAACGGGCGTCGATGCCCACGAGCACCTTGCGATGCAGGAACCGGCCTTTGCCGTGGCGGGCGATTGTGAGGCGATGGGCGGCGCGGATCGCCTCGGCCTGCCGGGCGAACTTTTCCGGTTCGTCAGCGCCGATGTTCTCGGCCCAGTCCGTCGATGCAACCGCCATAAGCGCCCCCCGGGTTTGGCATCGGAGCTTGCCATTGAGGAGCCTGCCTGACAACCGGTACGCCGCTCGCCACGCCGGCTCCAGGCCCGTCTGGCGACCTGCGACGTCAGGCCTAGCCCACAAGGCTTTTTTCTGAAGTCCCCGAGCGCTCCACCCGCACCGGCACCGACTTGAAGGCCGGCGTCTTCGAGCGCGGGTCCACCGCGGTACCCACCAGCACATTGGCCTCTGGGAAATAGGCCAAAGCCGAGCCGCGCGGCAGGTCGAAGGCCATGGCAGTGCCGGTGTAGCGACCGGTATCGGAGGAGAGTGTGACCGGCCCGCCTTCCGCGATGCCGAAGGCCACCATGTCGTCGCGGTTGAGAAACACCGCGTCGCGGCCCGCGCCGTTGCGGTAGCTGTCGTGCTCTTCGTAGATGATGGTGTTGAACTGGCCCTCGCTGCGGACCGTCGCCAGCATCAGGTCGGCGGCCGCTCGGGGCGTCGGCGTGACGACGAAGCGGGCCCGCCCGTCCGGCGTGCCGAAGCTGGGCGTGTGCAGCACGCGATGCTGGATGTGGAACTCGCGCCGGGCCACGTCGATATCGGCGAGCTCCTCCATGCCCGGAACGATTTTTGCAATCGCTGCACGCACTTGCGCGTGTTCCTTGAATCCTTCGAACGGGATCGGCGAGTGCGGCAGCAGACGCTGCGCCAGGTCCGAGAGGATCACCGTTTCGGGACGGACATTGTCGAGCCGGGTGATGCCGCCATCGGAGAGGCGGACGAAATTGAACATCGATTCCTGCGTGGTCGGCGACCATTCCTCGTCGCGCGCCGTCACGGGCAGGATGATGGCCTCGCCCTCGCCCAGCCCGTGCATATGGCCGCGATTGAGGGTGGTGGTGAGAAACAGCTTGAAGCCGATGCGTTCCATGGCCCGGCTGGCAAAGGCGGTGTCGGGCGTCGCGCCCCAGAGATTGCCGCCCATGATGACGGCGGCATCGATGCCACCCGCCGCGGCCGCCTGCAGCGCGGCCATGGTGTCAAAGCCCTTGTCGCGGCCAAGAACCACCCCGAACGCCTGCTCCATGGCCGCAAATACCTGTTCGGAGACCACCGGCTTGACCCCGATGGTGCCAATGCCCTGCACATTGGAGTGCCCACGCAGCGGCAACAGGCCGGCAAAGCGCTTGCCGGCCATGCCGCGCAGCAGCGCCAGGTTGGCAATGGCTTCGACATTGGCCGTGCCGTGCAGGTGGTGGGTCATGCCCATGCCCCAGGCGAACACCACATTCTGCCGGTCGGCATAGCGCCCCGCGACCCGCTCGATATCGGCCTGCGCGACGCCACTGAGCGCAGTGATCTCGTCCCAGCTCAGCGCCTCGAGATCGGCGCGCAGCGCGGCAAACCCTTCGGTATGGGCGGCGATGAAGGCGCGATCCTCGGCCCCCAGCGCCAGTACGGCCTTCATCAGCCCCTTGAGCAGCGCAATATCCGACCCGATGCGCGGCTGCAGGTAATCCGAAGCGATCTCGGTGCCCCCCGAGAGCAGCGAGCCGGGGCTCTTGGGGACGGCGAACTTGACCAGTCCCGGCTCCTTGGCCGGGTTGATGACGATGACGTCGCCCCCCCGATCCCGCACGCCCTTAAGCATATGGATGAAGCGCGGATGGTTCGAGGAGGGATTGGCACCGATCACGAAAATGCAGTCGGCCCCGGTGAGATCTGCCAGCTCGACGCTGGAGGTGGCCTTGCCGATCGTGCTCGCCAGCCCTTCGCTGGTCGCCTGGTGGCAGTAATACGAGCAGTTGTTGACATTGTTGGTGCCGAAGGCGCGGGCCAGCAGCTGGAAGACGAAGCCGGCCTCGTTGGACGAGCGGCCGGACGAGTAAAAGAAACTGCGGGCCGGATCGGTCGCCTGCAGCCGCTCGGCTGTATGGGCGAGTGCAAAATCCCAGGTGATGGGCAGATAGCGGTCGGAGCCGGCGGGCTTAAACAGCGGGGTGTTGAGCCGACCGAGCTTTTCCATCTCGCGGCCCGTGAGCTGCTGCAGGTCGGTCAGCGGGTGCTCGAACGCCTCGTGCGGGATGCCGGGCTGGATGTCGGTGGATTGCGCCTGCACCGACTTGTTGCAGACCGAGGGGAACTCGCCCAGCTCGTTGGTCATGCCGCCTTTCTGCCCGCCCATGCCATAGGCACAGGCCTTGCAGGTGTTTTTGGCGGTGAGCGCCTTGGCTGCCTTGCCCACGCCGATCTTGCGGATGGTCTCGACCGTATAGAGCAGCTTTTTGGCGCCGCCACCGACGATGCGGGGCTTGTCCTGGATCGTCATGGCATCTCCTTACAAGCAGGCTACCATCTCGACACTGTCGGTCATACCCACTGCTCAGACCGCTGTATCTGCCCCAACTTGTCCGACCCAGCAAGGAAGCACCCATGACACCTATGAGCGACGTCGAGATCCGCGACCGTGCCTATGCCCTGTGGGAACAGGCCGGTCGCCCGGAAGGCCAGGACATGGCGTTCTGGATGATGGCCGAGCGCGAACTGAGCGCGCAGGCCGAGCCGCAGGCGGCCCAAGCCGCCACCCCGCAAGCTGACGAAGCGGCCATGCCGACCCAGCCCCTGCCGGACCAGGACATGACCGACATGTCCGAGCCGGAGATGTCGGGCGACGAGCGGACCGACGAGCAGCCGCTGCACTGACGCGAAAACCGGAGCGCGCCGCCTCAGACGTGCGGGTCGGCGGCGCGGCCGGCTAGTTGCCCATGGTCGAGCGATGTGCCCAGCGCGTCGAGCGCTTCTCGATAAAGGCCATGATGGCGTACATGGCGATGCCCTCGATCGCCAGCATCATCAGCCCGGCAAACACCAGCGGCACGTTGAACTGGCTCTGCGCCTGGCTCATCATCTGCCCCAGTCCGTTATTGGACGCCACCGTTTCGGACACCACCGAGCCGACAAAGGCCAGGGTGATGGCGATCTTGAGCGAGCCGAAGAAATACGGCATCGAGCGCGGAATGCCGACCTTGAGCATGATGTCGAGCTTTTTGGCGCCCAGGGCGCGCAGCACGTCCTCGGTCTCGGGCTCGATGGTGGCGAGCCCAGTGGCGACATTGACCACGATGGGAAAGAACGAGATCAGGAAGGCGGTCAGCACCGCCGGCACCGTGCCGATACCGAACCAGATCACCAGGATGGGCACCAGCGCCACCTTGGGAATGGCGTTAAAGCCGATCATGATCGGATAAAGCCCGGCATAGATGGTCTTGGACCAGCCGATGAAGAGGCCGAGCCCGAGGCCTGCCACCACCGCGATGGCAAAGCCGACCAGCGTGGAAAACAGGGTCTGCAGCGAATTGCGCTGGATCGGCCCCCAATATTGCACGATCGCTTCAAAGATCCGGCTCGGGGCCGGCAGGATGGTGTGCGAGATGCCCGAAAGCCGCACCGCCAGTTCCCAGGTGGCAAAGAGCGCGATGGTATAAAGCCAGGGCGCCAGCTGGATCCATGGGATCCGGAACTCCGCCCGCCGCGGCGCGCTGGCGGATTTGACCGTGATGTCGCTCATGCCACCACCCGTGCTTCGGCGATCTGCCCGCGCAGCGCCTGGACTTTTTCGTTGAAGGCCGGCTCGTACATGACCTTGAGGTCGCGCGGCCGGGCGAAATCGACCCTGTGCTCGGCAATTACCCGGCCCGGCCGGGCGCTCATCACAAAGATCCGGTCGGCGAGGAACACCGCTTCGCGCAGGTCATGCGTGACCAGCATGATGGTGACGCCCTGCGCCGCGTGCAGATCGCGAATGACGCACCAGAGCTCTTCGCGGGTAAAGGCATCGAGCGCGCCGAAGGGCTCGTCGAGCATGAGCAGGTCGGGCTGGTGGATCAGCGCGCGGCAGAGATTGGCACGCTGCTGCATGCCCCCCGACAGCTGCCAGGGAAATTTCTCGCCAAACCCCTTGAGGCCGACCGTGGCGAGCAGCGCCTCGGCCTGCGCCACATACTCGGCCTTGTGGGCGCGCAGCCGATGGCGGTGGCGCGCCACGATTTCGAGCGGCAGCAGCACGTTGTCGAGCGTGGTGCGCCAGGGCAGCATGGTGGGGTTCTGGAAGGCCATGCCCACGATCGAGACCGGCTCGGTCACCTCCTCGCCTGCCACCGTGACCACGCCGCCCTGCGGGATATGCAGGCCAGTGACCAGTTTCATCAGCGTGGACTTGCCGCAGCCCGAGGGGCCGACCACGGCGATGAACTCGCCCTTTTCCACCTTCATGTCGAGGCCCTGCACGGCCAGCGTGCCAGAGGCACCGCCATAGCGCATGTCGACATTTTCGATGGTCACAAGGGACATGGGAAACTCCGTGGCGCGCCCTCATGGTTCGACAAGCTCACCATGAGGGCTGCTGAGAAAGGCTCGACACAAGCTCGTACGGGCGAAGTGAGGCCCTCATCCTGAACTTGCCAGGACGAGGGCCGGTCTTAGAGACCTTACGGCAGCATGCGCTCTTCCTTGGGCGGCAGGTACTGCGCGTCGAACACGTCGGCGGCGGTCACCGCGCCCTTCAGGCCCATCGAGCCCTTGAGCGTTTCGATCGAGGCGGCGAGCTTGTCCATGTCGACCCCGCCCATGCCGTTCTCGACGACGTAGGGGGTCTTGATGTTCATGTCGATCGCCATCTGCAGGCGTTCTTGCTCGATCGCCGGATCGAGCGTTTCGTTGACCTTGATCACCGCTGCCGCGCCGGCCGCCGGATCGGCCACCGCATCGGCAAAGCCCTTGGCCAGCGCCTTGAGGAAGCCCTTGACCGCCTCGGGATTGGCCGCGGCGAAGTCCTCGTTCACCAGCACCGAATTGCCATAGAGCTCGAGGCCGTTATCGGCGAACAGGATGGTGGCGATGTCGTCGGCCGGAGTGCCCTGCGCCTTGAGGTTGAGGATGACCGAGAAGGCAAAGCCGAACACGGCATCGACATCGCCCTTGGCCAGCATCGGCTCGCGCACCGGAAAGCCGATATTCTCGATGGTGATGGCGCTGTCGTCGATGCCGGCGGCGGCCTTGAAGGCGGCCCACTGGGCGAAGGCTCCGTCCGGCGGCGGCGCGCCGAGCTTTTTGCCTTCCACCGACTTGGGATCGGCGGTGATGCCGAGCGACTTGCGCCCAACGATCGAGAACACCGGCTTGTCATAGACCATCATGACGGCCTTGACCTTTTGCGTCGGGTCCTCGTCGAGGAACTTGATCACCGAATTGATGTCGCCAAAGCCCATCTGATAGGCACCAGTGGCGACGCGCGGAATGGCTTCCACCGAGCCGTTGCCGGTATCGATGGTGACGTCGAGCCCCTGCTCCTTGAAATAGCCCTTCTCGAGCGCGAGGAAGAAGCCAGCGGCCGGCCCTTCGAACTTCCAGTCCAGGGTGAACTTGATGGCGGTCTGCGCCAGCGCCGGTGAGGCGAGCATCAGCCCTGCGGCAAGCGCTCCGATACCAGCCGAAAACAGTCTCCGGTTGAGCATTTTTGTGTCCCGATTGTTTGCACCAGCGCCAACTCAAGACCGAACGGCGCCAGATCGCAAGAGGGTTTTGCACAATATGCGATCAAGTTGACGAATTGCATAAAGTTTGTGCAGTTTGCCTGAGGCGCTGCTCATCTCAGAGGCAGATTGGAGGCCTGGCAGGCCGACGCGGCTTGGCGTGGCGCAGCGCGAATGGCGCCGAAATGGCTTTCAATAACCTGACAAATCCGTGAAGCTTACCTTTTTGTAACGTGACCGGGCAGGTCCGGATGCTAGCGTCAGATATCCGTCGCCATGCTCCCCTGGCGCCCGGCTCTCATTGTTTAAGGATTTACTGGTGCTCAAGCAGCTCCTGATCACCGTCGTCGTGCTCGTCGCCGCCGCTGCGGCCTTTGTCTTTTTTGTACCCGGCGCACCGGAAATGCTGGCGCGCGTCGGCATCGACCTGCCGGCCGCCGCTGCGCCAGAGGCCGTCCCCGCTGCCACCGGCGAGCGTCCGGCCGGCGCAAACGCTCCAGCCGGTGGCGGGCAGGCCGGAGGGCGTCCCGGGGGTCGAGGCGGCAGCCGCGAGCTGGTGGTGGTCACCGCCCCCGTCGCCCAGGGCAAGATCAACGACAAGCTCACCGCCATCGGCGAGGGTGCCGCCGCCCAGTCGGTCACCGTGGTGGCGCCGGCCAGCGGCACGCTGGTGGAACTGGTCGTGCAGCCGGGCGATGCCATCACCGCGGGTGCGGTGATCGGCCGGCTCGATGCCGATGCCGAGCAGATCGCCTTCGAGCGCGCCGCGGTCGCCCAGCGCGATGCCGATGCCTCGCTCGCCCGCACCGAAGAGCTCGCCAATGCCAATGCGGCAACCACCGTTCAGCTCAATGCCGCCCAGCTTGCCGCCACCAATGCGCGGCTCGCGAGCCAGTCGGCCAAGCTGGAGCTCGACCGCCGCACCATCACCTCGCCCATCGGCGGCACGGTCGGCCTGTTCCAGGTGAGCCCGGGCAACCAGCTCAGCGCCCAGACCGTGGTCACCACCATCGAGGACACCACCGAGATCATCGTCAGCTTCTTCGTGCCGGAACGCTATGCCTCGATGATCGCGGTCGGCATGCCGGTGACCACCAGCGCCGTGGCCCTGCCCGGCGAGACCATGACCGGTGAGGTCAGCGGCGTTGACAATCGCATCGACCCGGCGAGCCGCACGCTCAAGGTGCAGGCCAGCATCGACAATGCCGGCGGCAAGCTGCGGCCGGGCATGTCATTTGCGGTCGACCTGAGCTTTCCGGGCGAAACTTTTCCCACTGTCGATCCGCTCGCCATCCAATGGTCCTCGGCCGGAGCCTATCTGTGGCGCTTTGTCGAGGGCAAGGTCGAGCGGGTGGCGGTGGAGATCATCCAGCGCAATTCCGACGGCGTGCTGGTGAAGGGCGACCTTGCTACCGGCGATGCCGTCGTGGTGCAAGGGGTGCAGCAACTGAGCCCGGGCGCCAGCGTGCGCCTGCTGGACGCTCCGCCCGCCGAGGGCGGCGAGAGGCCGAAAGCGAACGCATCATGATGGAGCGTGGCGAAGTTAACCACGGGCCTCTCATGCACCTCTCCCTTCTCCGCATGGGAGAGGGTGACCCGACTGCCCAGTCACGCAAGGGAGCACACTGAATGTCCATCCAGACCCAGAATGAACGCGGTGGCGTACTGGCGGCGCTGTTCGTGCGGCGGCCGGTGCTGGCGGTGGTGATCAATGCGCTCATCATCGTGGCCGGCATGGCGGCGTTTTTCGGCGTCGAGGTGCGCGAACTGCCCAGCGTCGAGCGCCCGACCATTTCGATCACCACCAATTTCTCCGGCGCCTCGGCAGAGACCGTCGACCGCGAGATCACCGCCGCCATCGAAGGCGCGGTGGCCCGCGTGCAGGGCGTGACGGCGCTCTCATCGAGCTCGTCCTACGGCCGCAGCCGCGTGACGCTGACCTTTTCGGACAGCACCAATCTCGACAACGCCACCTCCGACATCCGCGATGCGCTCAGCCGCATCACCAACAGCCTGCCCGACACCGCCGACACGCCCACCATCATCAAGGCCGATTCCGACGCCCAGGCCATCATCCAGCTGGCCGTGACCTCCGACACCCTCACCAAGGGCGACCTCACCACGCTGGTCGAAGAGGTGATCGCCGAGCGGCTGGCCGCCGTGCCTGGCGTTGCCGACGTGCAGGTCAATGGCGCCCAGCAGAACCTGTTCCAGATCGACGTCGACCAGATCAAGCTGGCCAGCCTGGGCCTGACCGTTGCCGACGTGCGCAACGCGCTCTCCTCGATCGCTTTCGACAGCCCGGCCGGCTCGCTCAACGGCACCAACCAGAACATCGCCATCCGCGCCGTCGCCGAGGTCAATACGCCCGAGCAGATGGAAGCGCTGACCATCCGCGACCGCATCAAGCTGGGCGATGTCGCCTCGGTGGTATTCGGCCCGACCTCGACCACCTCGGGGCTGCGCAGCGACGGCAAGGCCGGCATCGGCCTGGGCATTGTACGCCAGGCACAGTCCAACTCGGTGCAGATCTCAGAGGGCGTGCGCCAGGCGGTGGACGACCTCAAGGGCTCGATCCCGGCCGGGGTCGACCTGCGCATCTCCTCGGACGATTCAGTGTTCATTTCGGGCGCCATCCACGAGGTCGAGCGCTCGCTGATCATCGCGGTGGTGAGCGTGGTGGCGATCATTTTCCTGTTTCTGCTCGATTGGCGCGCCACGCTGATCCCGGCACTCACCATGCCGGTGGCGCTGATCGGTACGATTGCCGGACTCTATGCCTTCGGATTTTCCCTCAACATCTTGACATTGCTCGCACTTGTGCTGGCCACTGGACTGGTGGTCGACGACGCCATCGTGGTGCTCGAGAACATCACGCGCCGCCGCGCCATGGGCCTCGGGCCACGCGCCGCAGCCGTGCTGGGCACGCAGGAAGTGTTCTTTGCAGTGATCGCCACCACGGTGACACTGGCGGCGGTGTTTATTCCGCTGAGCTTCCTGCCGGGCCAGACCGGTCGGCTGTTCCGCGAGTTCGGCTTTACCCTCGCCATCTCGGTGGGCCTGTCGGCCGTGGTGGCGCTGTCGCTGGCGCCAATGCTGGCCTCGCGCCTGCTCAAGCCGCATGTGGCGCGTCCGCCCAACCTGATCGAACGCTTCGGCGGCGCGCTGTCAAAACTCTATGCCAGCCTGCTACGGGCAGCGCTCAACGCCCCCATCGTGGTCCTCGCCGTGGCGTTCCTGTTCGCGGGATCGGCCTGGCTGGTGTTCGGTACGCTGCGCCAGGAACTCACCCCGGCCGAGGATCGCTCGGCCATTTCCATCCGGGTATCGGCCCCCAATACGGTGAGCCTCGATTTCACCCGCACGCAGATGCAAAAGATCGAGGCCCTGCTCCAGCCCTATCGCCAGAGCGGCGAGGCCACGAGCATCTTTTCGATCTCGGGCTTCGGCTCGAACACCTCTTCGGGCTTCATCATCATGACGCTCGCCCCCTGGGAGGAGCGCAGCCGCACCCAGCAGCAGATCGCCAGCGAAGTGCAGGCCCAGCTGGTGCAGGTGCCTGGTGTGCGCGCCAACATCAACCAGTCCAACTCGCTGGGCATCCGCGGCGGTGGCTCGGGCCTGCAGTTCGGCCTGGTCGGCGACAATTACCAGTCGCTGGCCGAGACGGCCGAAGCGGTCAAGACCCAGCTCGAGGCCGACCCCAAATGGGGCCGCGTCTCGGTCAATTACGAAACCACCCAGCCGCAGATGACGCTGACCGTCGACCGCGACAAGGCGGCCAGCCTGGGGATCGACATTAACGGCCTCTCGGCCACCATGCAGGCCATGATCGACGGCTCCAATGTCGGGACCGTGTTCATCAACGACCAGAGCTATGCGGTGCAGATGCTCTCGACCTCGAGCCCGGTGAACGATCCCGGCGACCTCGAATCGATCTTTATCCGCACTGCCGACGGCCGCTATGTGCCGATGTCGACCATCGCCTCGATCAAGGAAGCGCCCATTGCCCCGTCGCTGGGTCGCGAGCAGCAACGGCGCGCCGTCACCGTGACGGCCGCGCTCAGCGACGGCTTTGCCATCGGCGACGCCTATACCCAGGCCGTCGACATCGCCCGTCCCCTGCTGCCGGCCGGCGCCGGCATCATTCCGCTGGCCGAGGCGCAGACCATCGGGGACAGCAACCAGGGGCTGCTGATCACCTTCGGCTTTGCTCTGGTGGTGATCCTGCTGGTGCTGGCCGCGCAGTTCGAGAGCGTCTGGAGTGCTGTGATCGTCATGGCCACGGTGCCCTTCGGGCTCGCCTGCGCGGTCTACGCGCTCTTTGTCACCGGCGTGTCGCTCAACGTTTACAGCCAGATCGGCTTGATCCTGGTGGTGGGCATCATGGCCAAGAACGGCATCCTGATCGTCGAGTTCGCCAACCAGCTGCGTGACCAGGGCCAGTCGGTCCGCGACGCCATCGAGAACGCCTCCAACATCCGGCTGCGGCCGGTGATCATGACCATGATCGCCACCGTGCTGGGCGGCGTGCCGCTGATCATCGCCGGCGGGGCCGGCTCGGAGGCGCGCGCCGCACTGGGCTGGGTGATGGTGGGCGGCCTGGGCTTTGCCACGGTGTTCACCCTGTTTCTGACCCCGATCGCCTATCTGCTGATCGCCGGACTGTCCAAGCCCAAGGCCGAGGAAGAGGCCCGCCTGCAGCGCGAACTCGACGCCGCCGAGGCGTCGCCAGCGCCGGCCGAATAGGAAAAAAAGACGCGAGGCCGAAGCCTCGCGTCCCTTCGGCTCCACCAGCAAGGGAGCGTCAGCCCTTGCCAGCAGGCACCGATCGTTTGACGGGCGGGGGGGTCGGCGCCGGTCAAATGCGTGCAAACGGTTCTGTCCGTTCTGAGTGCTGACACAACGTGCCGATCGGCCAAGCTGTTCCCTGCTGACGACGCTTTCACGCGGATGTGTCGCGCGGCAGCGGGTCGGCTAGGCGCCACCCGGCGGAGGTCGCCCCCCGCCCTGACCAGGCAGACCGCCGGGCCCTCAGCGCCGCCGGTCGGACCTGACGCGCTAAAAATCTCAGAATGCTCAGAAAAAGCACAGTGCCCCGCGCCTTTGCAGGCACGGGGCCGAGGTGTTGGTGCAAACAGCCTCTGCCGGAAGCGAACTTCCGGTGCGAACAAGTCTACCCCAAGCGCGGCGGCAGGTCACCGGGGCGCCATTCGGTATATTGCTGCCTGTTTTGTGCTCAGCTCCACGCCACCGCAGCGCCATGCTCAATTCTTAAGCAAACACTAAGGGGCCTGCACAGAGAACCGGCACGCCGGGGCGGTTTCTCGGGTCGCGCGTGGTTGGTTCCGATGCACGCACATCACATTAAGATGATTAAAATCATACGCTTAGAGGACACGTTTGGGTGGTGGCACGGGCTTTGCAGTTACTTGGGCGGTGCAAACAACCAACTGTCGGAGGTAAATATGACAGGGATTAATCGCGTAATGGCCGGGGTCGGCCTTGGGGTGGCGATGACTTTGGGCGCAGTCGTGCCCGCATTCTCTCAGGAAACGATCAAGGTCGGTATTCTGCACTCGCTGTCGGGCACGATGGCGATTTCGGAAACCACGCTCAAGGACACGATGTTGTTCCTGATCGACCAGCAGAACAAGAAGGGTGGTCTTCTGGGCAAGCAGCTCGAAGCCGTGGTCGTCGACCCCGCTTCCGACTGGCCGCTGTTCGCCGAAAAGGCCCGCGAACTGATCGACGTCAACAAGGTCGCCGCCGTGTTCGGCTGCTGGACCTCGGTGTCGCGCAAGTCCGTGCTGCCCGTGTTCAAGGAACTGAACTCGATCCTGTTCTACCCCGTGCAGTACGAGGGTGAAGAATCCGAGCGTAACGTGTTCTACACCGGTGCCGCTCCCAACCAGCAGGCCATTCCGGCCGTGGACTACCTGGCCGCCGAAGAAGGCGTCGAGCGCTGGGTCCTCGCCGGCACCGACTATGTCTATCCGCAGACCACCAACAAGATCCTTGAGCAGTACCTCATGGACAAGGGTGTCGCCAAAGAAGACATCATGATCAACTACACCCCGTTCGGTCACTCGGACTGGCAGACGATCGTCTCCGACATCAAGGCGTTCGGTTCGGCCGGCAAGAAGACCGCCGTGGTCTCGACCATCAACGGCGACGCCAACGTGCCGTTCTACAAGGAACTCGCCAACCAGGGCATCAAGGCCGAAGATATCCCGGTCGTCGCCTTCTCGGTGGGTGAAGAAGAACTCGCCGGCTTCGATACGGCACCGCTGGTGGGCCACCTGGCCGCCTGGAACTACTTCCAGTCCGTCGATACCCCGGCCAATGCCGAGTTCATCGCCGCCTGGCGTGAGTTCATCAAGAACCCCGAGCGCGTCACCAACGACCCGATGGAAGCCCATGTGATCGGCTTCAACCTCTGGGTCCAGGCCGTCGAAAAGGCCGGCACCACCGACACCGACGCCGTGCTCGATGCCATCATCGGCCTCGAAACCCCGAACCTGACCGGCGGCATCGCCAAGATGCTCCCGAACCACCACATCACCAAGCCGGTGCTGATCGGTGAAATCCAGGCCGACGGCCAGTTCGAAGTCGTGTCTGAGTCCGACCTCGTGCCGGGCGATGCCTGGTCCGACTTCCTGCCCGAATCCAAGATGATCGAAGCCGACTGGACCGCTCCGATCAACTGCGGCAACTACAACACCGAGACCAAGGCCTGCGGCGCAGGCGCGATGTAATCGACGCTTCACGAACGCGGCGAAGGCGGCTCACCCCGCCTTCGCCTCCGACCCCCGACAATCCTGCTGCCGAGGCCAACAATGAGCGCAAAGACCCTGTCCCAGTTCCTTGCGATCTTTCTTGCCCTTGTGCTGACTCTGCCCCTGGCCGCCCAGGCGCAGACCGCCGACGCCACGCTGACCCCGCTGGTCAACGCCCTGGCGCCGGGCAATTTCAAAGATCGTGAAGCCGCCGCCAAGGCGCTGGGCGCCACCGGCGATCCGCGCGTCGTGCCGGTGCTGCAGGCGCTGATCGAAGGCGAACTCTATGCCACCAAGGCCGCCGGCCAGGTCGTGCTGCTCGCTGGCGATGCCGCCACCGATCCGGTGACCGGCGCCGCGCTCGGCGACATCGCCAAGGCCGACCTCGAAAAGGTCAAGGTCAACAACGGCCTGCGTCGCGCCCTGCGGACCATTATCGGCCAGATGACGCTGCTGTCGCCCGATCGCGCAGTGCGCCTCAGCGCTGCCCAGTCGGTGCTGCGCGACGCCAACCCCGAAAACCTCGAACTGCTCGACGGCGCGCTCGCCGCCGAGACCGATCCGGCGGTCAAGACGGTGATGCAGACGGCCCGCGCCGCCATCATCTTAAAGACCGACGCGCCGATGACCGAAAAGGCCGCCGCCGCCGAAACCGTCGCCGCCAATGCCGGGCGCGACGCGGTGACCATCCTCACCGGCGCGCTCGCCGGAGCGCCCGAAGAACTGCGCCCCACCATCCAGGCAGCGATCGACAGCCTGGGGCGCACGCAGGCGGTCTGGGGCGTCGCGCAGAACGTCTGGTACGGCATCTCGCTGGGCTCGGTGCTGCTGCTGGCTGCCATCGGCCTGGCCATCACCTTCGGCGTGATGGGCGTGATCAACATGGCGCATGGCGAAATGGTGATGATCGGCGCCTATGTGACCTACACCGTGCAGGAAGTGATCCGGCAGAATTTCCCCGGCCTGTTCGATTGGTCGCTGGCCTTCGCCCTGCCGCTCGCTTTCCTGCTGACCGCGCTGGTCGGCATCGCCATCGAGCGCGGCGTCATTCGCTGGCTCTATGGCCGCGCGCTCGAAACCCTGCTCGCCACCTGGGGCATCTCGCTGATCCTGCAGCAGACCATCCGCAGCATTTTCGGTCCGACCAACCGCGAAGTCGGCAATCCCACCTGGATGTCGGGCTCGTTCGAGCTGGGCGGCCTGCAGATCACCTGGAACCGCTTCTGGATCGTGCTGTTTGCCATCGCCGTGTTCCTGGCGCTGCTGGCGGTGCTCAAGCGCACCCAGCTCGGCCTGCACATGCGCGCCGTCACGCAGAACCGCCGCATGGCCTCTTCCATGGGCATCCGCACCCCGTTCGTGGACGCCATGACGTTCGGGCTCGGCTCGGGCATTGCCGGCCTTGCCGGGGTGGCGCTGAGCCAGATCGACAACGTCTCGCCCAACCTGGGGCAGAACTACATCATCGACAGCTTCATGGTGGTGGTGTTCGGCGGCGTCGGCAATCTCTGGGGCACGCTGGTGGGGGCGCTCTCGATCGGCATCGCCAACAAGTTCCTCGAGCCCTATGCCGGGGCAGTGGTCGCCAAGATCCTGATCCTGGTGCTGATCATCCTGTTTATCCAGCGCCGTCCCCGCGGCCTCTTTGCCCTCAAGGGCCGGGCGGTGGAGTCGTGATGCGTTCGCGCCTGTCAGACGCCCGGGCTTTTTCAACTGCCGGTGAATTCTTATGCTGACCCAAATGCTGTTTCGCGCCCTCGACAAGAAAGCCATCTGGCTGGTCGCGGTGCTGCTGGCGATCGCCATTGCCGTGCCGGCGGCCAATCTGCTGATTCCGGCCGGGCAGTTCGGCCATGTCCCGACCTATATCGTGACGCTGTTCGGCAAGTATCTCTGCTACGCCATCCTGGCGCTCGCGCTCGATCTGGTCTGGGGCTATTGCGGCATTCTCTCGCTCGGCCACGGCGCCTTTTTCGCGCTGGGCGGCTATGCCATGGGCATGTATCTGATGCGCCAGATCGGCTCGCGCGGCGTCTATGCCAATCCGGTGCTGCCCGATTTCATGGTGTTTCTCAACTACAAGGAACTGCCCTGGTACTGGCTGGGCTTCGACATGTTCTGGTTCGCCATGATCATGGTGGTGCTGGTGCCCGGCCTGCTGGCTTTCGTCTTCGGCTGGTTCGCCTTCCGCAGCCGCGTCACCGGCGTTTATCTCTCGATCATCACCCAGGCGATGACCTTTGCGCTGCTGCTCGCCTTCTTCCGCAACGATTTCGGCTTTGGCGGCAATAACGGCCTCACCGACTTCAAGGACATCCTGGGCATCAACATCCAGGCCGCCTCCACCCGCGCCACGCTCTTTGCGCTTTCGGCCGTCGTGCTGGCGCTCTCGGTGCTGGTCTGCTCGGCCATCGTCAATTCCAAGCTGGGCAAGGTGATGGTGGCGGTGCGCGACGCCGAAAGCCGCACCCGCTTCCTCGGCTGGCGCCCGGAAAACGTCAAACTCTTCGCCTTCACCGTCTCGGCGGTGATGGCCGGCATAGCCGGTGCGCTCTATGTGCCGCAGGTGGGCATCATCAACCCGGGCGAGTTCGCGCCCGAAAACTCCATCGAGGCGGTGATCTGGGTCGCCGTGGGCGGTCGCGGCACCATCCTCGGGCCGATCATCGGCGCGCTGCTGGTCAATCTGGGCAAGACGCTGTTCACCAGCGCCCTGCCCGACTACTGGCTGTTCGCGCTGGGTGGCCTGTTCGTGGTGGTGACGCTCTTCCTGCCCAAGGGCATTGTCGGGCTGGTGGCGCAGATCCGCGACGGCACCGCCAAGAAGAACTCCACCGCTCTCGACCGCCAGAGTGCAGCCGCCGAAGCCGGGCAGAACCCCGCGACCCTGCCGCAGGCCAAGGCCAACCCGGAGCCCGCCGAATGACCGACAAATCCGGCACCATGCTCTACCTGAATGGCGTCTCCGTCTCCTTCGACGGTTTTAAGGCGCTCAACAGTCTCTCGATCATCGTTCATCCCAGCGAGATGCTGGCCATCATCGGCCCCAATGGTGCGGGCAAGACCACCATGATGGACATCATCACCGGCAAGACCCGGCCCGACGATGGCGAAGTGCTGTTTGACGGCCGTACCGATCTGACCAAACTCGACGAAGCCACCATCGCCAATCTGGGCATCGGCCGGAAGTTCCAGAAACCCACGGTGTTCGAAAGCCACACGGTTTGGGACAATCTGCTGCTGGCGCTGAAAAAGCCGCGCAACGTGTTTGCTGCACTGACTTATGTCGCGGCCAATGACGACAATACGCGCATCGAGCAGATCCTCGACACCATCCGCCTCTCGGCCCGCAAGGGCGAGCTCGCCTCCGGCCTCAGCCATGGTCAGAAGCAGTGGCTCGAGATCGGCATGCTGCTGGCGCAGGACCCCAAACTGCTGCTGGTGGACGAGCCGGTGGCCGGCATGACCGACAGCGAGACGGTGGAAACCGCCAAGCTGCTCAAGGAGATCTCGCAGACCCGCTCGGTGGTGGTGGTCGAGCACGACATGAGCTTTGTGCGGGCCCTCGATACCCGCGTCACCTGCCTCGCCGAAGGCTCGGTGCTGGCCGAGGGCTCGCTCGACCAGGTCAGCGCCAATCCGGTAGTGATAGAACGGTATCTGGGGCGATGAGCCGAGGAACAAGCGTTGCAGTCGGGATGCCTTCTTCCCTTGTGGGAAAAGGTGGATCGGCGCAGCCGAGACGGATGAGGGGTATCTCTCGACTGTCTCGGTTGTCGAGAGAAACCCCTCATCCGCCCTTCGGGCACCTTCTCCCACAAGGGGAGAAGGCGATGACTGAAAATGGAGGCGCCAAATGACCACTCTCTCCATCCGCCAGATCGACCTGCACTATGGCGCCGCCCAGGCGCTGCGCAACATTTCCATCACCTGCGCGCCGGGCAAGATCACCGCCGTCCTGGGCCGCAATGGCGTGGGCAAGAGCTCGACGCTGCGCGCCGTCACCGGCGTCAACAACGTGTCGGCCGGCGAGATCGTCTTTGACAACGAAGTGCTGAAAAAGTCCCCGCCCTATAAGCGGGCGCGGATGGGCCTGGGATATGTGCCGCAGGGTCGCGAGATCTTTCCGCTGCTGACCGTCAGGGAAAACCTCGAGACCGGCTATGCCGGGTTGAAGCGCGCCGACAAGAACATCCCGAGTTTCATTTTCGATCTCTTCCCGGTGCTCAAATCCATGCTGGGGCGGCGCGGCGGCGATCTCTCGGGCGGCCAGCAGCAGCAGCTCGCCATCGGCCGCGCGCTGGTGACCCGCCCCAAGGTGCTGGTGCTCGATGAACCCACCGAAGGCATCCAGCCCTCGATCATCAAGGATATCGGCCGCGCCCTGCAGTTCCTGCGCGACGAAAAGGGCATGACCATCCTCCTGGTCGAGCAGTATCTGGACTTCTGCCGCGAGATCGCCGACGACATCTATGTGATGGATCGCGGAGAAATCATGCATTCCGGCCCGGCCTCCGACCTCGACCTGCCCGACGTCCGCCGCCATCTGATGGTGTGAGCTGTGGCTCGCGGCACGCCCTCGTGGTTCGACAGGCTTACCATGAGGGCTACTGAGATCTTTGAGGACCTCATGGCGAGCCTGTCGAACCACGAGGTCCGGGGTCCCGACCGATGAACGTCGCAATGCCGGTCGTGCGCCATCAGCGCGCCCGCGGCGAAGGGCGGTTGACTGCGTTTGCCGATGGGCCGCGCACCCGGCTGGGCGAGCTCTATCAGGAGGGCTGCGCCAAGATCCGCCTGCCCCATACCCATGACCGGTCGCTGCAGGCGGTACTGATCAATACTGCCGGCGGCCTGACCGGCGGCGACCAGGTCGGCTGGCAGGTGGAGGCGGCGGCGAACACCCGCCTGGTGCTGACCACCCAGGCCTGCGAACGCGTCTACCGCTCGCTCGGCGGCGATGCGCAGGTGCGCAACCGCCTCGTGGTCGGCGCCGGCGCCCAGCTCGACTGGCTGCCACAGGAGACCATTCTGTTCGACGGTGCGCGGCTCGACCGGACGCTCGAGGTAGACCTAGCCGACGGCGCTGCGTTCTGCGCTGTCGAGGCCATTCTGCTCGGCCGCGAGGCGATGGGCGAAGCGGCGCGCAACGCCCGGCTGCGCGACAGCTGGCGCATCCGCCGCAACGGCCGGCTGGTGCATGCCGAAGCGACACAGTTGAGCGGCGAAGCGGCCGAGCGCGACGCCCTCTCGCTGCTCGACGGCGCCCTGGCCTTTGCCACCGTGCTGCTGGTCGGCCCGCAGGCCGAACGCAAGCTCGAGACTGTCCGCGCCATGCTGACCGGACGGGCCGGCGTCAGCTTGATCGGCGACCGCCTGATTGTGCGCGCCATGGCCAATTCCGGGCTTGCGCTTCGCCGGCTGATCGGGCCCATTATTGCAGAACTTTCCGGCGCCGGCGCCCTGCCGCGCCTCTGGCACATGTAGGACGCGACCGATGAACCTGACGCCCCGCGAAAAAGACAAACTGCTGATCTCGATGGCAGCGATCGTGGCACGCAAGCGGCTCGAGCGCGGCGTCAAGCTCAACCATCCCGAAGCCATCGCGCTGATTACCGACTACGTGGTCGAAGGCGCCCGCGACGGCCGCTCGGTCGCCGACCTGATGGAAGCCGGTGCCCATGTGGTCAGCCGCGCCCAGGTGATGGAAGGCATCGCCGAAATGATCCACGACGTGCAGGTGGAAGCCACCTTCCCCGACGGCACCAAGCTCGTCACCGTGCACGAACCGATCCGGTAAGACCATGCTCGAACTCCGCCCCAGCTGTGAATGCTGCAACAAGGACCTGCCGCCCTCGGCACTCGACGCCATGATCTGCAGTTTCGAGTGCACCTTCTGCGCCGATTGCGCGCAGACCGTCCTCAAGGGCACCTGCCCTAATTGCGGCGGCGGCTTTGTGCCGCGTCCGATCCGCCCGGCGAGCAAGCTCGCCAACAATCCGCCATCCACGGTCCGGGTCTTCAACCCGGCCGGCTGTGTCAGCGCCCCGCCACGGGCCGCGTGAGGAGAACATCATGATCCCCGGCGAAGTCATCACCCTGCCCGGCGATATCGAGCTCAATGCCGGTGCGCCGCAGATTACGCTGGAAGTCGCCAATACCGGCGACCGGCCGATCCAGGTCGGCTCGCACTACCATTTCTTCGAGACCAACAATGCGCTGCGCTTCGACCGGGCCCAGGCGCGCGGCATGCGGCTCGACATCGCGGCCGGCACCGCGGTGCGCTTCGAGCCGGGCCAGGCGCGCGACGTGCGCCTGGTGCCGCTCAGCGGCACGCGCGAGGTCTACGGCTTCCAGCAGAAAGTCATGGGCAAACTCTAGCTCGGCCGTTCGCGCGGTGTCATCCCCACGAAGGTGGGGATCCAGGGCCATGGGCACCGGCGGATGGGCATCGCCCTGGATTCCCGCCTTCGCGGGAATGACACCGGGGGTGGGGGGCAATCCGAGGTCTACTCAAACACCAACGGACCGGATGCATGAGCATCCGATCCGCCGGGGCCGGCAGCGTGCGGAGGGGACGACGCTGCCGGGCAACTGGGGCGACTTAGCCGCGAACGAAAAGCGTTACGTCGCTGGGGTCCGAACCGGTCACGCCGATCACGTCGTCGGCGGTCACGCCGTAGCGTTCCAGCTGGGCCGCGATCGCCTTGTTGAGCTGGACGCGGGCGCGCAGCGTGCCCAGGTCGACCTGCTCCATCACCCGGCCACCGGAGCTCAGCAGAATATTGTCCGAGCCACCCGAGACGGTGGTGATCGAGACGCTGGTCGCCGAGCCCAGGGCATCGATGCCGTTGGCAAGGCCGGCCGAGGCGGAGGTGAGGGTCAGGGCAGCGGCGAGGGCAAGGGCGGAGAACGTGTTCATTGTGCAATCCAATCGGTTTTCATCGACGCTCTTGTTGAACGCAGGGGCAGTTACGCCGCCCGGCCCCGCCGAGTTTCGGAAAGTGTGATCACACGAATTTGGCAGCGCGCGATGGAACCTAGCGGTCATCGACATAGAGCATGGCCGTGCCGTCGTCGGTGGTGGTGAGGAAAACCACGTCCGCCAGCGCCTCGTTGTGGATGGCGAGCGCCTGCATCGCGGCGCGGTTCTGCGCGATGATGGCGCGCAGATAATGCAAATGCCGCTCGCGTCGCGCCAGCGTCTGGTCGAGCACCGGGTGGCCCACACGCACCCCGGCGATTTCGCTGAGGCGCGTCACATAGACCGACTGGGCCCGGTCGAGATTGTCGAGATCCCGGCTGAAATCGGCGACGCGCAGCGCCGTGATCAGGCTGCCGATGTCCATGACATATTGCGCCTGCGCGGTGCCGCCCAGCACGCAGAGCAGGCCCAGCAGCAGCAGAAGGCGACGGATCATCGAAAGGCCTCGCTTGGATCGGGTGCAAGTTGGGGCTTGCGCTGCCAACCGTTTCATTGTGAGTGGCGAAAAGCAGAACAACCGGGAAGGCGAGGATGGCGACCAAGGAAGAAGAGTTCAAGCAGCGTTTTGTCGGGGTCATGATGGACCTGCAGCAGAACGGCAAGAACGACCCCGAGGCCATGTGGCTGATCGGCAGCCTGGCCTGCGAAATCGTCGAAAAGTCCGGCACGCAGAAATGGGGCGAGTTCAAGCGCACCATGGCGCAGCAGACCTACTCGCAGCTGCTCACCGACTTTCAGAGCGAAGGCAATCGGCAATATGCCGAGGGCGACCAGAAGAAGGCCTATGCCATCCAGGTGCTGGGCATCTCACTGATCGCCTTCACCCAGAAGGCCGATCCGCAGATGGTCGCCGGGGATGCCATCCTCGACGAGCTGATCGAAATGACGATCGGTATCTATCGCCAGAACCGCGCGCCCAAGCCCGCCACCCACTAGGGTGTCGGGATCGAGGGCAGGCTGCGCAGATAGGCGACGATGGCCGAAAGATCGTCCGGCGTCATGTGCGCATAGGCGCCAAAGGCCATCGGACCGGTGAGCTTGGTGCCATCGGGACGCTCGCCCCTGGTGATCAGCGTCACCACCTGCTCGTCGGTATAGTTGGCCAGCCCGTAAGGCGTCAGGTTGGCCGCCACCACCGTGCCCCAGGGGCCGTGGAACGGGTTGCCGCCCGCGCCCAGCAGCGTCTCGAACTGCGGACGGTTCTGGGCATCGAACTTGGTATGGCAGACGATGCAATGGCCGAGCGGCCCGGCAAGATAGGCGCCATATTCCACCGTCACGCCCTGCGGCACGGCAGCCACGCTGGTGATCGGCGGGCCATAAGCGGGCGGCAGCGGAATGTTGTAGGCCGATTTGCCCGGGTCGTTCTCGACCGCCGGCACGGTGCGCAGATAGGCCACGATGGAATTCAGATCATCGTCAGAAATCCCGCCATAGACTTCGAACGGCATCGGCGGTCCGACGAGCGAGCCATCGGGACGGACGCCCTCGCGAATGGCGCGGGCCAGTTCGGCATCGCTCCAGCCGGCCACGTTGCCGGCGGGCGTGATATTGGCGGCGATCGCAGTGAAGGCGTCGTTCTGTTCGACCAGCCGTCCGGCCAGCGCCTTGCTCTGGTCGAGCCCGGCCGCGCCGAAAGGCGTATGGCAGCTGCCACAGGCCATGATGGTGTTGACCAGATAGTCGCCCCGCTCCACCGAGGCCGCCTGCGCGCTCCCCACAAAACCCATCACACCCAGCGCAAGCGCTGCCGCAAACAGCCTCATTCCAGCCTCCCAAAGCCTTGGATATGCGGCAATCTGTAGCAGCGGCGCCCGGCCGCCGCCAGTGATTCCAGGCGCTCCAAGTACCGCGCGAAAAACTGCCCGCGCGGACGGCATTTCACTGGACAGCCTCAAACTTAGGCGTTTGAAATAGGTCAGTGCCGTTTCCCCGAAAGGTCCGCCATGCCCGCGAGAATTGCCCGCACCACCTATGCCGACATGTATGGCCCGACCGTCGGCGACAAGGTCCGCCTCGCCGACACCGAACTGTTCATCGAGGTGGAAAAGGACTTCACCACCTATGGCGAAGAGGTCAAGTTCGGCGGCGGCAAGGTCATCCGCGATGGCATGGGACAGAGCCAGATCACCCGCAAGGACGGCGCCGTCGACACGGTGATCACCAATGCGCTGATCGTGGATCATTCGGGCATCTACAAGGCCGATGTGGGTCTGCGCGACGGCCGCATCCACGCCATCGGCAAGGCCGGCAATCCCGACACCCAGCCGGGCGTCACCGTCATCATCGGACCCTCGACCGAGGCGATCGCCGGCGAAGGCAAGATCCTGACCGCCGGCGGCATGGACGCCCATATCCATTTTATCGCGCCCCAGCAGATCGAGGAAGCGCTCATGAGCGGCGTCACCACCATGCTGGGCGGCGGCACTGGCCCGGCGCACGGCACGCTCGCCACCACCTGCACCGGCGCCTGGCATATCGGCCGCATGATCGAGAGCTTTGACGGCTTCCCGATGAACCTGGCGCTCGCCGGCAAGGGCAATGCCAGCCGCCCTGCCCCCCTCGAGGAAATGATCCTCGCCGGCGCCTCGTGTTTGAAATTGCACGAAGACTGGGGCACGACGCCAGCAGCGATCGACAACTGCCTTGCTGTTGCCGACGCCTTTGACGTGCAGGTGATGATCCATACCGACACGCTCAACGAGAGCGGCTTTGTCGAAGACACCATCGCCGCCATTGGCGGCCGCACCATCCACGCCTTCCATACCGAAGGCGCCGGTGGCGGTCATGCGCCGGACATCATCCGCATCGCCAGCCACCCCAACGTCATCCCGTCTTCGACCAATCCGACCCGGCCGTACACGGTCAACACGCTGGCTGAGCATCTCGATATGCTCATGGTCTGCCACCACCTCTCGCCCTCCATCGCCGAGGACGTTGCCTTTGCCGAAAGCCGCATCCGCAAGGAGACCATTGCGGCCGAGGACATCCTGCATGACATCGGCGCCTTCTCGATCATCTCGTCCGACAGCCAGGCCATGGGCCGCGTCGGCGAAGTGCTGATCCGCTGCTGGCAGACCGCCGACAAGATGAAGCGCCAGCGCGGTCGCCTGCCACAGGAGAGCGGCGAGAACGACAATTTCCGGGTCAAGCGCTACATCGCCAAGTACACCATCAACCCGGCCATTGCGCATGGCCTCTCCAAGCACATCGGCTCGGTGGAAGTGGGCAAGCGCGCCGACCTCGTGCTCTGGAGCCCGGCATTTTTCGGCGTAAAGCCGGAAATGGTGCTGCTCGGCGGCTCGATCGCAGCCGCGCCCATGGGCGACCCCAACGCCTCGATCCCGACGCCGCAGCCGATGCACTATCGGCCCATGTTCGGCGCCTTCGGCAAGCTGCGCACCACCTCGTCGGTGACCTTTGTCTCGCAGGCCGCCTACGAGGACGGGCTGCAGAACAAGCTCGGCGTCGCCAAGGGCATGCTGCCAGTGGAAAACACCCGCGGCGGCATCGGCAAGGCCGCGATGATCCACAACAGCGCCACCCCGCATATCGAGGTGGACCCCGAAACCTACGAAGTGCGCGCCGACGGCGAGTTGCTGACCTGTGAGCCGGCCACTGTGTTGCCAATGGCGCAGCGGTATTTCCTGTTCTAGCTCAGCCGTAACGCCGGCGGCTTCCTGGCTACAATTGCCGCAGGGACCTGCTAGCCGCACGGCAGCTTGACACTTCCGTGACTGATCCAGATCAAGGTGCCGCCATGGCCGGCGGCTCACCCTTGGGCAGTTCATTCAGGGAGATTTGAGATGCGCTTGCAGGACAAGGTTGCCGTGGTGACCGGGGCGGCCTCCGGCATGGGGCTGGCGATTGCCAAACTCTTCGTCGCCGAAGGCGCCAAGGTGGTGGCGGCCGACTGGCATCAGGACGGCATCGAAAAGGCCGTGCACGAGATCGGCGGCTCCATCCTGGCGTTCACCGCCAACGTCGCTGAACAGCACGAGGCCGAGGCCATGGTCGAGCGGGCCGTCGAAGCTTTCGGCCGCATCGACATTCTGGTCAACAATGCCGGCGTCATGGACCTCTTCCAGTCCGTCGCCGATGTCGGCAACGACACCTGGCGCCGCGTGCTCTCGGTCAATCTGGATGGTCCGATGTATGCCATGCGCAAGGCCGTGCCACCGATGCTGGCGCAGGGCGGCGGGTCGATCATCAATGTCTCCTCGGTGGCCGGTGTCGGCGGCGCCTCGGCCGGCGCGGCCTATACCGCGTCCAAGCACGCGCTCAACGGCCTGACCAAGAGCACGGCTTTCCAGTATGCCAAGCAGGGCCTGCGCTGCAACGCCATCGCATCGGGCGGGGTCACCACCAACATCATGCAGAGCGTGGATGCGAGCAAGCTCGACCAGGCCGCTTTGGGGCGGCTGAGCCCCTACCACGGCGCCAATCCGGGCATGCTCGAACCCATCGACATCGCCAACCTGGTGCTGTTCCTGGCATCCGACGAGTCGCGTTACATCAACGGCGCCATCATTCCAGCCGATATGGGCTGGCGCGCCGCCTGAGCCGGGTGGCGGCGACTCCCCGCAGCGGCTAAGCTCCTGAGTCGGATAGCCTCGACACCGGAGACGCCCGATGCGATTTGCCGCCACCTGCCTTGCGTTCGCCCTCCTGACGCTGCCGGCCAGCGCGCAGACCAGCTTCCTGCTCGGGCTCTCGATCACCGGGGATGCCGAACGCAAGCTGGTGCGCTACGATTGCGACGGCGCCGAGAGCTTTGACGTCGAATATGTCAACGCCGCGCCCAATTTCCTCGCCTTCGTCCCCCGCGACGGCCCGACTTACCTGATGGCCTCGGTCGTGGCCGCATCGGGCGTGCGCTATGCCGCGGCGACCTATGTCTGGTGGACCAAGGGCACCGAAGCGGCGCTTTACGACGCCACTGAAGGTGACGACGCCGCGCCGGTCCTTACCTGCTCCGAACACATCCAGACCCCGTAATCGGCCGTGCACGCAAGCGTCGCTGATCTGTTTCCGCATGTGCGGATCGTCATGGGCATGGTGGTCGGCCTGGGCATCACCCGGCTGCTGGCCGGCTATGCCGGCCTTATCCAGCATCCGGCGCGGGCAAGGCTCTCGCCGCTGCACCTGCTCTGGAGCTTTTCGATCCTGGTTGAGCTGGTGCTCTTTTGGTGGTGGGAGTTCGAGCTCTACGGCGTCACCGCCTGGTCCTTCGGCCTTTTTGCCTTCCTCATCGGCTATGCGGTGACGCTCTATCTGCTTGCCGCGCTGATCTTTCCCGACAAGATCGACGAGTATGACGGCTACGAGGATTTCTTCCTCAAGCGCCGCGCCTGGTTCTTTGCCATTCTGGGCAGCACTTTCGTGCTCGACGTGGTCGATACGCTGATCAAGGGCGAGCCCTATTTCGACACTTTGGGGATCGGTTACCTGATTCAGGTGCCGGTTGGCCTGCTGCTCTGCGGCATCGCCATCTGGACGCCGGACCGACGCTACCAGCTGGCCCTGGTGCTGCTGCACCTGGGCTATCAGGCCTGGTGGATCGGCCAGCTCTTTCATGCCCATGTCTGACCCGCTAAGGTGCAGGCCAAGGTTGGGAAGCCTCGTAACTCTGGTTCTGATCTATGGGTGAAGTGTTTCGTGTCCGAGCTCATGTCCCGCGTGGCACGCCGGGGCAGGTCTGGGATATAGCCGTCCTCTCGCATGACGAGCGCCGCGTGCGCCGTCGGGTGATCCCGCTGGTCCACGGCGACGAAGTCGCCATCGACTTTCCGCAGACCATCACCCTGCAGCACGACGACTGCCTGCAGCTCGAGGACGGTCGCCTGGTCGGCATCGTTGCCGGCGAGGAACTGCTCTACGAAGTCCGCGGACGCGACGCCAAGCACCTGATGCAGCTGGCCTGGCATATCGGCAATCGCCATACCAAGGCGCAGATCGCGCCGGAGTGGGACGGCATCGGCGACCGCATCCTGATCCTGCGCGATCACGTGCTGCGCGACATGCTTGTCGGCCTGGGCGCCAGCGTAACCGAGATTTCCGAGCCGTTCTCGCCCATGGACGGCGCCTATGCGCACGATCACGGCCACGCCCTGCTCAACAAGTGACCGAGCCCGCTGCGCTGCAAAAACTGCTGACCTGGCTGTCGCCCGCCTTTCCGGTGGGGGCCTTCGCCTGGTCGGCCGGACTTGAAACCGCGATTGCACTGCGCGCCGTAACCGACTCTGCCGCCTTGCAGAACTGGCTTGGCGGCACGCTGGCCCATGGTGGCATCAAGACCGATGCGATCCTTCTGGCGCAGGCATGGAAGGCGGCGGCGACGGACTTACCTTCCGCAAGCCTCACCGATCTCGCCGACCTCGCCATTGCCCTCACCCCGGCGCGCGAACGCTTTGCCGAGACCACCGTGACCGGCGACAGTTTTGCGCTGGCCGCCAAGGCCTGGCCCTCGGAGATCTACGCGCGGCTGCCGCAACCCTGCCCCTACCCCATAGCCGTCGGTGCCATTGCGGCCGCCCATGGCATCGGGCTGGATGACACGCTTCTGGCGTTCGTCACCGCGGCCGTCCACGGGCAGATTTCCGTCGCCGTGCGTCTCGTCCCGCTCGGTCAATCCGATGGCCTGCGGGTGATGGCCGCGCTCGAGCCGGCCGTCGCTGCTCTCGCCGCCGCTGCGGCAATCGCCACGCTTGCCGATCTGGGCGGCATCGCCTACGCCACCGACATTGCCCAGATGCGGCACGAAACGCTCGAGCCGAGGATCTTTCGCTCATGACCACAGCTGCTGCTTCCATCGTCTTTTTCCTGCTGCTGACGGTGGCTTTGGCCCATCTGCTCTGGGCCATCGGCAGTCCCTGGCCGATCCGCGATCCGCAGCTGCTGGCCCGCACCGTGATCGGCCGACCCGGCGTCGACCGCGTACCGCGGCTGGCCGCGTTCGCCGTGGCGGTGCTGATCATGGCTGCCGCCAGCATCGGCACCGCGCTGGGCGACGCGGCCTCGGGCGGCCTGCCGCTGACGCTGGCCGGAGTGGTGCTGGCATTGCTCTTTGCCGCCCGCGGCATTGCCGGCTACCTGCCCGCCTGGCGGGCGCGCCATCCGGTCGAGCCCTTTGCCAGCCTCGACCGGCGCTATTATTCGCCGCTTTGCCTGATCGTCGCGGCATGCTTTGTTGTTCTGGTGATCACGAGGTTTTCATGAAATCGCTCAACGGACCCCTGCGTGTCGGCATTGGCGGCCCGGTCGGGTCGGGCAAGACGACGCTCTGCGAAATGCTGCTCAAGGCGATGCGCGACCGCTACTCCATGGCTGTGGTCACCAATGACATCTACACCAAGGAAGACGCGCTGATCCTCAACCGGGTGCAGGCGATCTCCGAGGACCGCATCGTCGGCGTCGAGACCGGCGGCTGCCCGCATACGGCGATCCGCGAGGATGCCTCGCTGAACCTTGCTGCCATTGCCGATCTCAACCGGAAATTCCCCGATCTCGACATCATCCTGATCGAATCCGGCGGCGACAATCTGGCGGCGACCTTCTCGCCCGACCTTGCCGACATTTCGATCTACGTGATCTCGGTGGCGCAGGGTGAAAAGATCCCGCGCAAGGGCGGCCCGGCCATCACCCGCTCGGACCTGCTGGTGATCACCCATACCGATCTGGCGCCCTATGTGCATGCCAGCCTCGAGGTGATGGACGCCGATACGCAGCGCGTGCGCGAGGGCCGGCCCTATGTGTTCACCGACCTGCTGCGGCGCGACAATCTCGACCAGATCATCGCCTTCATCGAAAAGATGGGCGGACTGGCCTCGGCCCAGGCCGCCGAGTAGACTCTCCCAACCCGGGAGGACGGATGCGACGTCCCAGAAAATCCCGCTTCGGGCGCCGCCCGGAGCCACCGGCCCCCAGCGGATTGGCGATTGCGGCCCCCGTCGGCCATGATACCAGCCGCAGCGAGGGCTATATCGTGCTGCGCCGGCCGATGGACGCGCCGGTGCCAGAGGCCCCGTTGCCCGAAGGCGTGACACTGGCACCGATCACCGCCGACGACGCGACCGCGGTGCATGGTTTGCTGAAAACGGCCTACGATGATCGTTTCGGCAAGGTGCCCGACAGTGCCCTGACCTGGTGGAAGGACCTGGTACTCGACAGCGAGTACGACAACAACCTCGCCGTGACGGCGAAATCGGACGGCGAGGTGGTCGGCTTCTGCCTTTGCTGGACCTCGAGTTTCGTCAAGGACATTGCGGTGGATGCGCGGTTCCGCGGCCACGGATTGGCATCGGCGTTGCTGGCCCAGGCCATCGAGGCGTTGCGGAAACGTGGCGCCGACGAGATTGTGCTCAAGGTGCATGTGCACAACGCGATTGCGCAGCGGCTCTATCGCAAGTTCGGGTTCGCGCAGGAGTAAGGCCCTGTTCGGTCGCCCGTAAGCCCTCATGGTGAGCTTGTCGAACCACGAGGGCGGGCGCACCAGGAGTGCCACGACCTCGTCCTTCGACAGGCTCAGGATGAGGTCTACTTGTACAGTTTACGCCAAGCCCTTCCCTTCTCCCTTGTGGGAGAAGGTGGCGCGCAGCGCCGGATGAGGGGTTGGGATGTGGCCACACGCGAGGCAAGTGGGTGAGGAGAAAGACCCCTCATCCGCCCTTCGGGCACCTTCTCCCACAAGGGGAGAAGGGAGAACGGAGGGATCGCGCCAAAGTCTGGCGCAATCTCGCGCGATCTACTCCTGCGGTGTGCCCTCACCCGGCGTCTGGTCCGGGAGCTCTTCCGGGGCATTGCCGGGGAGCCGATCGGGCTCGGTCGGTTGGCTTTCCGGCGGGTCCTGCACCGGGGTTTCCTGCGGCCGCTGCACCGGCACTTCCTGCGGCTGTTGGCCCGGAATGGTGGCCCGCGTCAGCGCCACGACCGAGCGGGGCGGCAGATCGACCACCCAGCCTTCGGCCAGCGGCTTGGCCTCGGCATCCGAAACCAGCGCCACGTCCCAGTTGCCGGGCGGCAGCTTGGCCAGCACCGTATCGATGCGGCGGTTGAACCAGACGATCACTTCGTCGGCTGGCGTGCGCAGATGCATGCCCAGCACCGAGGCGCCGGCATCGCTCCAGTCCCCGGCATGCATCTCGCGGCCGTCCGGGTGCAGCCAGACGACGTCGCGGACGCCGTTCTTGTCGTGCCCGGTGAGAAAATGGTCGTGCGTCAGCGCCGGATGGCTCTTGCGGAAGCGATAGGCCGCCGCGACGAAATCCACCAGCGCGCCATCGGCATTCTCCCAGTCCAGCCAGGTGATCTCATTGTCCTGGGCATAGGCATTGTTGTTGCCGTGCTGGGTGCGGCCCATCTCGTCGCCCTGCTGCATCAGTGGCGTGCCGCGCGACAGGAACAGAGTGGCCAGCAGGGCGCGCACGTCGCGCTTGCGCGCGGCGACGATGTTCTCGTCGTCGGTCCGCCCTTCGACGCCGCAGTTCCACGACTGGTTGTTGCTGTGCCCGTCGCGATTGTTCTCACCATTGGCCTGGTTGTGCTTGTCGGTGAACGACACCAGGTCGAGCAGCGTGAACCCGTCATGCACCGCCAGCATGTTGACGCCGGCGCTCGGCTTGCGGCCGGCAAAATTGAAGATCTCGGCCGAGCCGGCAACCTTGCCGGCCAGCGCGCCGATCTTGCCCGGCTCGCCGCGCCAGAAGGAACGGACCTCGTCGCGATAGGTGTCGTTGTGTTCCTGGAACTCCTTGCCGAAGCGCCCGAGCTGATAGCCGCCCGGACCCGGGTCCCAGGGTTCGGCCACCAGGATTGCCTTGGACAAGACCGGGTCCGCCTTGAGCATCTGCAGCATCCTGGCGTCCGGGTTAAAGCCGGGCTCACGTCCCAGGATCGGCGCCAGGTCGAAGCGGAAGCCGGAGACGCCCATTTCCTCGACCCAGTAGCGCAGGCTGTCGATCACCAGCCGCTGCACGGCCGGATGGTCGGCGCGCAGCGTATTGCCGGTGCCGGTGTCGTTCACCAGGTGCTGCTTGCCGTCGGCGTGCACGAACCGGTAGTAGGTCTTGGCGTCCAGCCCCATCATCGAGAGCATCGGCCCCTGCGCGTCGCCTTCGCCGGTGTGGTTGTAGACGACGTCCAGGATGACCGAGATGCCGTTCTTGCGGTACAGATCGGTCATCACCCGCAGCTCCTGTGGCCCGCGCGGCGCCAGCCGCGGGTCGATGGCGAAATAGTTGACCGGATTGTAGCCCCAGGCATTGGTGAGCCCGAGCGCGGGCAGATGGCCCTCGTCGATCCAGGCCGCCGTCGGCATCAGCTGCACCGTGTCCACGCCCAGATATTTGAAATGGTCGATCACCCGCTGCGTGGTGAGGCCAGCAATCGTGCCGCGCAACGGCCCCTGCACCGACGGGTGGCGCATGGTAAAGCCACGCACGTTGAGTTCGTAGAATAGCCCCGGGCTCTTGCGGCGCGGCAGGATGACCTTGTTGCTCACCCCCTGCACGATCGACTTGGGGATCAGCGGCGCGGTGTCGACCGCATCTTCGCGCGGCAGCCGCAGGCTGGGCGAGCGCACATAGACCCGGTCGAGCCGCTTGGCATAGGGGTCGGTCAACAGCTTGTGCGGATCGAAGAAATAGCCCTGGTCGGGATCGTACGGCCCGTCGGCGCGAAAACCGTAGCGCTCGCCCGCGCCGATACCGGCGACCAGGCCGTGATGCACGTGGTTGTCGTGTCCATCGAGCTCGAACCGCGCCACTTCGTGGTCGAGTTCGTCATAAATGGACACCCAGATCGCCGAAGCGCTCTCGGAATAGACGGCAAAGTTGACGCCGGCTTCGGTGACCGTCGCGCCCAGCGCGTCCGGGCTGCCGCCATGCGGCACGAGTTGCGGGGTCATGACGGCGGGATCAGGTGATAACGCTAGGTGCGGCGCGGCCAGTGCGCTGGGCGATGCCGGCAATGGACTCTGCAGCCGAGATGAGCGGCGCGAGAGCGGCTTGCGTGTCGAGATCATGGTGTCCATTGGGGGGCTCATAGCGTTCGAGGTAAACGCGCAACGTCGCCCCCACCGTCCCGGTTCCACTGAGCCTGAACACGATCCGGCTGCCGTCCTTGAACCCGATGCGGATGCCCTGCTTGGCACTCACCGACCCATCGATCGGGTCATGATAGGTGAAGTCGTCGGCATAGGCCGTCTCGTAGCCGCCGCCATCGAAGGCGCCGGGAGTCGCCAGCCGGGCCCGCAGCGCATCCATCAGGCCATTGGCCGCGGCCGTGTCGACCTCGTCATAGTCGTGCCGGGTATAGTAGTTGCGCCCATAGGTCGCCCAGTGCCCGCGCACGATGGCATCCACGCTCTCCCCGCGCACCGCCAGGATATTGAGCCAGAGCAGCACAGCCCAGAGCCCGTCCTTTTCGCGCACATGGTCCGAGCCGGTGCCGGCGCTCTCCTCGCCGCAGATGGTGACGCGGCCCGCGTCCAGCAGATTGCCGAAGAACTTCCAGCCGGTCGGCGTCTCGTGCATCTCGATGCCGAGCTTTTCGGCCACCCGGTCGGCCGCCGCACTGGTCGGCATCGACCGCGCGATGCCGACAATGCCCTTGGCATAGCCTGGCGCCAGATGCGCGTTGGCCGCGAGGAGGGCCAGCGAATCCGACGGCGTGACGAACCGGCCCTTGCCGATGATCAGGTTGCGATCGCCATCGCCATCGGACGCCGCCCCGAAATCCGGGCCATCGGCCTGCATCATCAGGTCGTAGAGGTCCTTGGCGTAAACCAGGTTGGGATCGGGATGGCCGCCGCCGAAATCGGGCGAGGGCGTGCCGTTGATCACCGTACCCTTGGGCGCACCCAGCATGTCTTCGAGAATGCGGTGCGCATAGGGCCCGGTAATGGCGTGCATGGCGTCAAAGCGCATGCGGAAGCCCGAGGCGAACAGCGCCTGCAGCTTCGGGAAGTCGAACAGCGTCTGCATCAGCGCGGCATAGTCGGTGACCGGGTCGATTACCTCCACCACCATGCCGGCCGAGTGATGCGTGCCGATAAGCGACAGATCCACGTCGGGCGAGTCCACCGTGAGATAGCGGTCGATCACCTTGGAGCGCGCGAACACCGCTTCGGTGATCTTTTCGGGCGCCGGCCCGCCATTGCCCACATTGTACTTGATGCCGAAATCACCGTCCGGCCCGCCCGGATTGTGGCTGGCCGACAGGATCAGCCCGCCGAAGGCATGGTGGTGACGGATGACGTGGCTGGCCGCCGGCGTCGAGAGCAGCCCGCCCTGCCCCACCAGCACCGCGCCGAAACCATTCGCCGAAGCGATGCGGATCGCCTTCTGGATCACCACGTCGTTGTAATAGCGGCCGTCCCCGCCGATCACCAGCGTCTTGCCGGCAAAGCCCTCGAGGCTGTCGAAAATCGCCTGCACGAAGTTCTCGACATAGTTGTCCTGCATGAACACCGGCACCCGCTTGCGCAGGCCGGACGTGCCCGGTTTCTGGTCGGCATAGGGCGCCGTCTTAATCGTCAGCTTGGTCATCGCGCTTGAGCCCCAAAAGATCGGAATAAAGGTCGGCATACTTGCGGGCGCTGGCGTCCCAGGACACGTCCGATTTCATGCCGCGACGCTGCATCTTGCGCCAGGTTTTCTCGCGGCCATAGAGCACCGTCGTCCGCCTGATCGCCTCGGTCAGCGCCTCGGTGGTGGCCGGCGCGAACACCACGCCGGTAGCCACTCCCGCATCCACCGCCGCTTCATTGGCGTCGATCACCGTATCGGCGAGGCCCCCCACGCGGCTCACCAGCGGCACGCAGCCATAGCGCAGGCCATAGAGCTGGGTCAGCCCGCAGGGCTCGAAGCGCGACGGGACCATCATCACGTCAGCCCCGCCCTGCACCAGGTGCGACAGCTCCTCGGAATAGCCCACGATGATGCCGACCTTGCCCGGATGGCGCGTTGCGGCGCTGCGCAGCGCATGTTCGAGCGCCGGATCACCCGAGCCCAGCACCACCAGCTTGCCGCCCATGGCCACAAGCGCGTCGACGCACTCGACCAGCATGTCCATGCCCTTCTGCCAGGTCAGCCGGCTCACCACCGAGAATACCGGTCCGGGCGTATTCTCGATGCCGAAGCGCTCGAGCAGCCGGGCGCGGTTGAGCGCGCGCCTGTCGGTCGTGCTGGCCCCGAAGGATTCGACCAGCGCCGGGTCCTGCTGCGGGTCCCAGGCGCCGATATCGATGCCGTTCAGGATGCCGTGCAGCACCTTCGATCGGCTCTGCAGCAGGCCCTCGAGCCCCATGCCATAGGCGCCGGTGCGGATTTCATGGGCATAGGTGGGGCTGACCGTGGTCAGCGCATCGGCCACCTGCAGCCCGGCCTTGAGAAAGCTGATCGACCCGAAATATTCGATGGCGCCTTCCTGTGCGGCGCGGAAATCGAGCCGCAGTTGCGCGAACACGTCCCAGTTGAACACACCCTGGAAGGCGAGGTTGTGCACCGTCAGCACGGTCTTGACCCGCGTCGGGGCATTGAACGCGACATAGGCCGGCACCAGCCCGGCCTGCCAGTCATGCGCATGCAGTATCTGCGGCCGGTAGCCCTCGACCATGCCGCGGCCCAGTTCATAGGCCGCAAAGCTGAGCGCCGCGAAGCGCTTCCAGTTGTCGGGCCAGTCCACCCCGGCAGCGTCGAGGTAGGGCGTGCCGGGCCGATCGAACAGATGCGGTGCATCGAGCACGATCAGATCGAGCCCGCCGGCCCGACCGGCCAGCAGCCGGGCCACGCCGTCGAAATAGTCGGGCATCTCGGCCACCACCCGCGCGGACTCCAGCCGCCCGAGCACCGCCCGATAGCCGGGCACCAGCGTGCGCATCGACACCCCGAGCGGCGCCAGGGCGCCTGGCAGCGCCCCGGTCACATCGGCCAGCCCACCGGTCTTGATGAGCGGATAGATCTCGGACGCGACCGAGAGAACTTCGATCATCTGCTACCCAGATACTTGTCCAGCATAGGCTGCGTGATCAGCGTCACGCCCTCGTCGGTGCGGCGGAACCAGGTGGCGTCGAATTCGGGATCTTCCCCGATCACCAGGCCCTCCGGAATGCTCACGCCGCGATCGAGCACTACCTTGCGCAGCCGTGCCCCGCGCCCGATGGTGCAATAGGGCAGCACCACGCATTCGTTGAGCTCGGAATAGGAATGCACCCGGCTGCCGGTCGAGAGCAGCGTCTTGTTCAGATGCCCGCCCGACACGATGCAATCGCCCGACACCAGCGAATTGACCGCCGAGCCGCGGCGCCCGTCAAAATCGTGCACGAACTTGGCCGGCGGGGTGATCTCGGCAAACGTCCAGATCGGCCAGTCGCGGTCATAAAGGTCGAGCTGGGGCTGCACGTCGCACAGGTCGATATTGGCCTTCCAGTAGGCATCGACCGTGCCGACGTCGCGCCAATAGGCGTTTTCCTCGTTGGTCGAGCGCACGCAGGACCGCGGAAAACGGTGCGCCCAGGCCGAGCCGTTCTGCACGATATAGGGAATGATGTCCTTGCCGAAATCGCGGCTCGAACCGGGCGTCGCTGCATCGCGGCGCAGCTGCTCCATCAGAAACCGCGTCTCGAACACATAAATGCCCATCGAGGCCAGCGCATAGTCCGGCTTGTCGGGGATGCCCGGCGGGTCCTTGGGCTTTTCGACGAAATCGACCACCCGGTCGCGCCCGTCCACATGCATCACGCCAAAGCCGGTGGCCTCCATGCGCGGCACTTCGAGGCACCCGATGGTGACGTCGGCGCCGGTGTCCACATGCTGGCGCAGCATGATTTCGTAGTCCATCTTGTAGATATGGTCGCCCGCCAGCAGCACGATGTAGCGCGGACCATAATCCTCGATGATGTCCATGTTCTGGTAGACGGCGTCGGCCGTGCCTTCATACCATTGCGTTTCCGAGACGCGCTGGCTGGCCGGCAGCACGTCGAAACTCTCGTTGCGCTCGGTGCGCAGGAAGTTCCAGCCGCGCTGCAGATGCCGGATCAGGCTGTGCGCCTGATACTGGGTTGCCACCGAGATACGGCGGATACCCGAATTGAGCGCATTGCTCAGCGCAAAATCGATGATGCGCGACTTGCCGCCGAAATAGACCGCCGGTTTGGCGCGTCGATCGGTCAGCTCGTGCAGGCGCGTACCGCGCCCCCCCGCCAGCACGTAAGCCATGGCTTCGCGCGCCAGCGGCGATGGAGTCCTGTAGTCCGCCATAGTTCCCTCCTCAACTGCCCGGCTTTATGACGGGTCGTATTTCAACATGATCGTCGACAGCGGCGGCAGGTAGAGATCGGCATAGGGCCCGAACTCCTTGACCTCGCTGGCCACCGCCACCACCTTGCCCTGGTTGCCGCTGTTGGACCCGCCATACCAGCCCGCATCGGTATTGATGCGCTCCACCCAGTTGCCGGCCTTGGGCATGGGAACGCGATAAGTCTCGCGCGGCACCGGGGTCAGGTTGGCGATCACCACCACCGGATCCTTGCCCGGCACCTGGCGCGTCCAGGCGAACACCGAGTTGGACTGGTCGTTACCGATCAGCCATTGGAATCCTTCCGGCTCGCAGTCCCGTGCGTGAAGCGCCGGCAGTTCGCGATAGGCCGCGTTGAGGTCGCCCACCAGGCGCCGCACGCCTTCGTGCATGCCGGCGTCGAGCAGCCACCAGTCTAGGCCCTTATTGTCGTTCCATTCCTCGCGCTGCGCGAACTCCTGGCCCATGAACAGCAGCTTCTTGCCCGGCCAGGCCCACATATAGGCGTAGTAGGCTCGCAGCCCGGCAAAGCGCTGCCAGTCGTCGCCACTCATCTTTTCCAGCAGCGATCCCTTGCCGTGCACCACTTCGTCATGGCTGAGCGGCAGCACGAAATTTTCCGAGAACGCATAAAGCGCCGCAAACGTCATGTCGTTGTGATGGAAGCGGCGATGGATCGGATTGCGGCTGAGGTACCGCAGGGTGTCGTTCATGAACCCCATGTTCCACTTGAAGCCGAAGCCCAGCCCGCCGGCATCGACCGGCGCCGAAACGCCCGACCACGAGGTGGATTCCTCGGCGATCATCAGCACGCCCGGATGCAGCCGATAGGCCTCCTTGTTGACGCGCTTGAGGAACTCGACCGCCTCCAGATTGTGGTTGCCGCCGAACTGATTGGGCACCCACTCGCCGGATTTGCGCGAGTAATCAAGGTAGAGCATGGAGGCCACGGCATCCACGCGCAGGCCGTCGAGATGGAACCTTTCCAGCCAGTAGAGCGCGTTGTTGACCAGGAAGCTCACCACTTCCTTGCGCCCGAAATTGTAGATCGCGGTGTTCCAGTCCGGATGGAAACCCTGCCGCGGATCCAGATGCTCGTAGAGCGCCGTGCCGTCGAACCGCGACAGGCCATGCTCGTCGGTGGGGAAATGCGCCGGCACCCAGTCGAGGATCACCCCCAGCCCGGCAGCGTGCGCCGCATCCACAAAGCGCGCGAAACCGGCCGGATCGCCGAAACGCGCCGTCGGCGCATAGAGCCCGACCGGCTGATAGCCCCAGCTTGGATCGAATGGATGTTCGGTGATGGGCAAAAGTTCGATATGGGTAAAACCCATATCGGCGACATAGGGGATCAGCTGTTCGGCCAGCTGGTCGTAGCTCATGAAGCCGCCATCGGCGCGGCGCCGCCAGCTGCCCAGATGCACTTCGTAGATCGAGACCGGCTCGCGCCGCCAGTCTTTCTTGGCGCGCCGCTCGAGATAGGCTGCGTCGGTCCAGGCAAAGGGTGTCGGGTCGGCGATCACCGAGGCCGTTTTCGGACGCAATTCGCTCTGCGCGCCGAACGGATCGGCCTTGAGCGGCTGCAATTTGCCGTCCTGCGCCACGATCTCGTACTTGTAGACCTCGCCCGGCCCCAGATGCGGGACGAAGACTTCCCAGATGCCGATATTGAGCCGGCGCCGCATCGGGTGACGGCGCCCGTCCCAGTCGTTGAAGGCGCCCACCACGCTGACGCGCTGTGCATTGGGGGCCCAGACCGCAAAATGCGTACCCGTGACACCCTCGAACTCCATCGCGTGGGCGCCCAGCTTGTCGAACAGCCGCAGATGGCTGCCCTCGCCGATATAATAGTCGTCCATCGGCCCGAGCACCGGACCAAAACTGTATGGATCGGCCACATCCCAGCTGCCGCCGGCATTGCTGGCGCGAAAGCTCATCGGCTGGCGGTGGTCGATCTGGACGACGCCTTCGAAAAAGCCGCCGCCATGGCACCGCTCGAGCTCTCCGACCGGCGCACCGGTGCGGTCGATGGCCGTTACGGCGCCGGCATGCGGGATGAACGCTCGGGCGACCCACACGTCGCCCATCTGCTGGATACCAAGGATCGAGAACGGATCGGCGTGCCGGCCCGCCAAGATCGCCTCGATGTCGTCATCACTCGCCTGCCACTTCACTGCTGCGCCCTTATCCGCCGTCACCGGCTGTCCACTGGAACCTTCCAGATCTCCTCGGCATATTGCCGGATCGTCCGGTCAGAGGAGAACCAGCCAACATGCGCTGTGTTCCGTATGGCCATCGAATACCACGTCTTGGGCGTCCGCCACGCCTCATCGACACGCCGCTGTGCGGCCGCATAGGCCTCGAAGTCGCGCGCCACCATGAACCAGTCGTGGTCGTAAAGACCCCCGATCAGGTCGCGATAGCGGTTCGGGTCATCGGGCGAGAACACGCCCGAGGCGATCGATTCCAGCGCATCCTTGAGCGCCGGCGAATTGTCGATGGCGGCGCGCGGCACTTCGCTGCGGGCCCGTTTCTGCGCCACCTGGTCGGCCTTGAGCCCGAAGATCACCATGTTTTCTTCGCCCACGGCATCCAGCATTTCCACATTGGCGCCGTCCAGCGTGCCGATGGTGAGCGCTCCGTTGGCCATGAACTTCATGTTGCCGGTGCCCGAGGCCTCCATACCGGCCGTCGAGATCTGCTCGGAAAGGTCGGCCGCCGGCATGATCGTTTCGGCCAGGCTCACATTGTAATTGGGCAGGAACACCACCTTGAGCAGGCCGCGCACCGAGGGATCGTTGTTGATCACCTTGGCCACGTCGTTGATCAGCTTGATGATCAGCTTGGCGTTCCAGTATCCCGGCGCCGCCTTGCCGGCGAAAACCTTCACACGCGGCACCCAGTCGCGTTCCGGATGCGCCCGCAGCTCCGAATACTGCGCCACGGCCTGCACCACGTTGAGCAGCTGCCGCTTGTATTCGTGGATGCGCTTGACCTGCACGTCGAACATGGCGTCGGGCGACACCACGACGTTGAGCCGATCGCGGATCACTTGCGCCAGCGCCACCTTGTTGGCCCGCTTGACGGCGGCGAACTGCTGCTGGAAGCCCGCATCGTCGGCATGCGCGTCGAGGTTTTCGAGCAGATCCAGATTGTCCATGAACGCCGGCCCGATCCGTTCGGTGATCAGGCGCGTGAGACCGGGATTGCACTGCATCAGCCAACGACGCGGCGTCACCCCGTTGGTCTTGTTGTTGATGCGGTCGGGATAGAGCGCGTTCAGATCGGCAAACACCGTCTCTTTCATCAGCTCGGTATGCAGCGCCGACACGCCGTTGATCGAATGCGACCCCACAAAGGCCAGTTGCCCCATGCGCACGCGGCGCGAGCCATGCTCGTCGATCAGCGACACATTGGCGATCTGCGCTTCGGTGAAGCCGGCCCGCCCGCGCGCTTCGGTCAGCACTTCGGCATTGATCGCGTAAATGATCTGCATGTGGCGCGGCAGCAGTCGTTCCAAAAGGCCCACCGGCCAGCTTTCCAGCGCCTCGGGCAGCAGCGTGTGGTTGGTATAGCCGAAGGTGGCGCGGGTCAGTTTCCACGCCTGCGCCCAGCGCAGACCGTGCAGATCCATCAGGATGCGCATCATTTCGGCGATCGAGATGGCCGGATGCGTGTCGTTGAGATGGATGGCCACCTTGTCGGGCAGCGAGCCCATGTCGCCATATTGCTGCAGATGCCGCCGCACGATGTCCTGCAGCGACGCCGAGGAGAAAAAGAACTCCTGCCGCAACCGCAGCTCCTGCCCGGCCGGCGTTGAATCGGCGGGGTAGAGAATCTTGGTAAGGGCTTCTGCGCGCGCACTTTCCTGCAAAGCACCGATATGGTCGCCGGAGTTGAACTTGTCGAGCAGGATCGGGTCGATCGACTGCGCGCTCCACAGCCGCAGCGTATTCACCCGTGCGCCCCGCCAGCCCACGATCGGGGTGTCGAACGCCACCGCCAGCAGGTGTTCGCCCGGCCGCCACTCGTGCCGCACCAGCCCGTCGGGCTCGGTCACCGGCTCGACATGTCCGCCAAAGCCGACTTCATAGCTCGACTCGCGCCGCTCGAACTCCCACGGATTGCCGTGCATGAGCCAGTCTTCGGGCAGTTCGACCTGCCAGCCTTCGCTCATTTCCTGCCGGAACATGCCGTTCGCGTAGCGGATGCCATAGCCATAGGCCGGGATCTTGAGCGAGGACATGGATTCGAGGAAACACGCCGCCAGGCGGCCCAGGCCGCCATTGCCCAGCGCCGCATCGGGCTCGAGATTGATCAGGTCGCCCAGATCGACATTGAGGTTCTTGAGCGCCTCGCGCACCGGCTCCATCAGCCCGATATTGCTCATGGCGTCGCGCATCAGCCGGCCGATGAGGAATTCGAGGCTGAGATAGTAGACCCGCTTTTTCGAGGTCTGCCAGGTTTCCCGGCTCGATTCCATCCACTGGTCGATGATGCGGTCGCGCACCGCCAGAATTGTCGCTTTCAGCCAGTCGTGTGGCCGGGCGACGATCGGATCCTTGCCTACCGAATAGGTAAGTTTTTCAAGGATTTCAGACTGAATGGCCTCAGCAGTGAGCGCGCGCGGCTCCGGCTTGGGGGCGTCGTAGACGATCGGCTTTTGCGGCATGTCGCAATCCACGTATCATAACTATGAAGTCCCCTCTTCACGCGCACAATTGCACTTAATACCGGGACTGGGAAGGGCTACCGGACGTGAGGCGCAAGAACCGTCTCAGACCGGCTCGGTTTGTCCGACGGCGGGCACGATCGGCTGGCTCGCGCTGCCGGTCCGGCCGACCTCGCGCGCCTGCTCCTCGGAGTTTTTGAGCAGCAGCTCGCGCGCCGCCTGGGCCCCACCCAGCACCTGCGCCTCGAACCGCTGCTGATCCCGCTCGCGGACGCCGGCGATCAGTTCGTCGGCGCGTTCCGGAGTAGAGCCCAGCTGAATGACGGCTTCACGACCAAAGCTGAGTGCCGATTCGAGCAGTTCGCGGATGTGGTAATCCACCCCCAGCTTGACCAGCTCGATCGCATGCATGCGGTCGAAAGCGCGGACGAACACCTTGACCAGCGGAAATTCCGACTTGATCAGCTCGGCGATGCGCACCGCCGCCGCCTTGTCGTCCACCGCCACCAGCACGGCATCGGCCGTTTCCACGCCCGCCGCGCGCAAGATGTCGAGCCGCGTCCCGTCGCCATAATAGATCTTGAAGCCGAACGTGCCGGCCGCGCGGATCATGTCGGTATCGTTGTCGATGATCGAGATGCGGTGCCCGTTGGCGAGCAGCGGCTGCACCGCAATCTGCCCGAACCGGCCAAAACCGATCACCAGCACATTGCCGGTCAGCCCGTCGGGGGCCTCGACCCCCTCCATCGACGGCTCCTGCCGCGGCAACAGCCAGCGCAGCGCAATGATGCTGAAGGGCGTGAGCACCATCGAAATGATCACCGTTGCGGTGAAAACCGCATTGAGCTCGACCGAAAAGATCCCGGCCGCCGCCGCCGTTGTATAGAGCACGAAGGCGAATTCGCCGCCCTGCGCCATCAGCACGGCGCGCTCGAGCGCCACCCCATGGTCGGCGCGCAGTAGCCGCGCAACGCCATAGATGGCCACCGACTTGACCAGCATATAGGCCACGACGCTGAGCCCGATGATCTGCCAGCTACTCGCCACCACCACCAGGTCGAGCGACATGCCGACCGCCAGAAAGAACAGCCCCAGCAGGATGCCGCGGAAGGGTTCCACATCCGCTTCCAGCTGATGCCGGAAGGTCGAGGTCGAGAGCATCACGCCGGCCAGAAACGCTCCCATCGCCATCGAAAGGCCGCTCAGCTGCATGATCAGCGCTGCGCCCAGCACCACCAGCAGCGCTGCCGCCGTCATCACTTCGCGGGCCCGCGCATCCGCCAGCAGCTTGAACACCGGATTGAGCACCCAGCGCCCGGCAAAGATCACTGCCACCACTGCGCCGGCGGCGACGCCCACGCTGATCCAGCGCGACAGCGCATCGCCGCCCTCCCCGCTGGCGGGCGCCAGAAACGCCACAATGGCCAGCAGCGGCACGATGGCCAGGTCTTCGAGCAGCAGGATCGAGACGATCCGCTGCCCCTGCGGCGTCGCCAGTTCACCCCGCTCGGTCAGGATCTGCATGACGATGGCCGTCGAGGTGAGAACAAAGCCCATGCCGGCCACGAAGGCCACGACCGGGCTGAAGCCCAGCAGCACGCCGACCCCGGTCAGCAGGGCGCCGCACAGCACCACCTGGATCACCCCGAGCCCGAAAATCTGCTTGCGCAGACCCCACAGCTTGGTCGGCTCCATCTCGAGCCCGACAATGAACAGGAACAGCACCACACCCAGTTCGGCCGCGTGCAAGATCGCCTCGGCGTCTTCGACCAGCCCCAGGCCGAACGGCCCGATGACCAGGCCGGCCACCAGATAGCCCAGCACCGAGCCCAGGCCCAGCCGCCGGAACAGCGGCACCGCGATCACCGCCGCGCCCAGGAGGGCCACCACCTGCACCAGATCCACGCCGCTATGCGCAACCGCCTGCGCTGCATGGGTGACTGCTTCACCGGCCATCGCTCAACCCTCTTTCTGGAGAACCAAGTCATGGCGGCTGGCGGACAGGCCCGTCAAGTCTAGCCACGTGGCTAGCGCGCGGCCACCGGCGCCCCGTCGCTGCCGCCCAACCCGGGCCGGGTTTCCGCATCGGCCGTCTCGACATCCTCGCTGGCGAGGCTGTCGAGCTTGAGCCGCTGCCGGCGCGGCTGCACCTGCCGGACCGGCAGAATATGCGTGGCGATCGAATACAGGATCAGCAGCGAGGGCACCGCCACCAGTCCGCCCACCGGTCCCCAGGCCCAGATCCAGTAGGTGAGGCTGAGAAAGATCAGGAACGGATTGATGGTCATCGTCCGCCCCAGCAGGTTGGGCGTAATGAAATTGCCCTCGATGAAATTGACCGTCCAGTAGATGCCCACCGGCAGCAGCGCGGCGGCCAGTTCGGCCTGCGTGGCGAGCCCCACCAGCAAGAGGATCACCGCCATCAGCCCCTGCCCGACGAACGGCACATAGTTGAGCAGAGCCGCCAGCGCCCCCCAGAGCAGCGGCGACGGCATGCCGATGGCCGCCATCAGCACCGCGATCACCACCCCGACCCCGACATTGACCAGACTGATGGTCAAAAGATACTTCGACACCTTCTGCTCGACATCGCGGAACACATGCGCCGTGCGCCAGCGCATCCGGCGGGTGAGACAGAGCGAGAGCGTGGCCACCCGGATGCTCTTGCGGGTGGCGAGGAAGAAATACAGGCTCGCCAGAAAGATCAGCACCTGGGCCAAAAGCGTCGGGGCCAGCAGCGCGATATCGGTAACCGCCGAGCCGTCCTCGACGCTGACCTCCATCGCCGAGCCGCCGAACACGCCTTTGATCTCTTCTTGCAGCGAGGCGAGATTGGCCAGCGGCTCTTTCCAGTTGGCCAGTTCGGCCTGCAGCCGGTCCCAGATCAGCGGCAGTTTCCGGATCCATTCAGCCAGCGGGCCGGAAAACAGGTAGCCGCAGCCCCCGATCAGCAGCAGCAGCATGATCACCACCAGCCCGGCCGAGAGGGCTTCGGGCACACCATGATCTTCGAGCAAGTCCGCGACCGGCCCGAACATCAGCCCGATGGTAATGGCGAGAAACACCGGCGCCAGGATGAACTGCCCCACTTGCAGCGCCGCCATCGCCGCCAGCGCGCCCATCAGGCACAGCGAGAGTTTCGAGGCATTGCCCAGCACACGCTCGAACTGCGTGTTGCCGAGCTCTTTGCTCAGGCCCTTGGTCGGGCTGGATCGAACGAGTGTGCGCAAGGTCTGGTGTCTCCGGCGCTCACAACACGCAATCGTGGGCAAGGTTCCCGGCCCGCGCCAAGAACCACACGGCGCGGCCCCACGACGCGCGTGACGATCCGACCGCAGCCCACTATGGTGCGCCGGTCGCTCGCCTCCATTTTGGACCTCTCATGACGCGCAAGATCATTATCGACACGGACCCCGGTCAGGACGACGCGGTGGCCATCCTCCTGGCTTTGGCCTCTCCCGCTGACTTCGACATCCTGGGGATCGTCGCTGTCGCGGGTAATGTGACGCTTGCGCAAAATGCCCGCAATGCTCTGAAAATCCTCGAGCTTTCCGGGCGTACCGACATTCCGGTCTATGCCGGCTGCGAACGGCCGATGCGCCGGACACTGGTCACCGCCGAGCATGTGCACGGCGAAACCGGGCTGGACGGCCCGACTTTGCCCATGCCCAAGCTCACCCTGCAGACCCAGCACGGCGTCGATTTCATCATCGAAACCCTGCTTGCGCACGAGCCGGGCACCGTCACCCTGTGCACCCTGGGGCCGTTGACCAATATCGCCATGGCGCTGGTCAAGGCGCCGGCCATTGCCGTCCGCATCCAGCAAATCGTCATGATGGGCGGCGCCTATTTCGAGGTGGGCAACATCACCCCCGCGGCCGAGTTCAACATCTATGTCGATCCCGACGCGGCCGACGTGGTGCTGCGGGCCGGCATTCCGGTGGTCATGGCGCCGCTCGACGTCACCCACATGATGCGCTCGACCAAACAGCGGCTCGAGACCATTCGGGCCATCGGCAATCGCTGCGGCCAGGCCGTCTACGAGATGCTGAGCTTTTCCGAGCGCTTCGATCTCTACAAATACGGCATGGACGGCGCGCCGCTGCACGACCCGTGCGTCATCGCCTACCTGCTCCAGCCCGAGCTGTTCCAGGGCCGCCATATCAATGTGGTCATCGAGACCCAGAGCGAGCTGACCATCGGCATGACCGTGGCCGATTATTGGCACGTCACCGACCGCCCGCATAATGTCCATTTCCTGCGTTCCGGCGATGCCGACGGCTTTTATGCCCTGCTGACCGAGCGTCTGGCCCGCCTGCCCTGAGTTTTTCGCCATGGATCTCGTCACGCTCGCCGCCTTCACCTTGGCCTATGCCATCGCCGTGCTGGTTCCCGGTCCCGGCGTCGCTGCCGTCGTCGCCCGTGCTTTGGGCGGTGGCTTTGCCAGCGCCGTGCCCATGGTGCTGGGCATCCTGGTCGGCGACCTGATCTACCTGGTGTTTGCCCTGTTTGGGCTGGCGGCCATCGCCACCTGGTTCGGTCCGGTCTTTATCGTGGTGCGCTATGCCGGCGCCGCCTATCTGCTCTACGTCGCCTGGCAGTTCTGGACCGCCAAGCCGGGCGCCGAACAGATCCGCGCCCGCACCGAATCGGGCTGGAAGACCTTTCTCTCCGGATTTGCCCTGACGCTGGGCAACCCCAAGACCATCGTCTTCTACCTGGCGCTACTGCCCACCGTCGTGCCGCTCGACCGCCCCATCACCGTGCTCGGCTTTATCGAGCTGGTGGTCATCGTCATCGTCGTACTGCTGGTGATCGGCCTCGCCTACGCGGCCCTGGCGGCAGCGGCGCGCGATCTCTTCCGCTCCAGCACTGCCATTCGTCGCCTCAACCGCACGGCCGGCATCATGATGGCCACCGCCGCCGTCTTCGTCGCCATCCGCGAATAGCGCGCCGTTCTAGCGCACCACCTTGGTGGCCGCATCGAGCCCCCAGCGCAGCAGCTGGGCGGCCCGCTCGGGCGTGGCGCCTTCTACATAGCAGCGCAGTTCGGGCGCATTGCCGCTCGCCCGATAATGCACCACGTCGCCGCCCTTGAGCACGAAGCGCGGCCCGTCGATCACCGTCAGGCTTTCGACATCGCCCACCCCGGCGAAAAAACCGCTGGCATAATCGGGTTCACCGGCCAGGCGTCGGGTCAGCATGGCGCTGCGCTCGGTCGGCACGTCGGTCAGCCGGTCGCTGAGCGCCGGCCGTACCGGCAGGGGCGCCACAAATGCCGCCAGCGACATCCCTGCCGCCGCCGCGCTGCCCAGCACGGCAAGAATCGGCAGCACCGCATCGCGCGTCGGCAGGCGGCCCAGCGTGCGATTGCCGATGGAAACGTCACTGCCCAGCAGCACCCCGCCATTGGCCTCGAACCCCACCACGATCCGGCCCGGACCGGCAGCGCTCTCCATGCCGCTGATCACGAAGGGCGAACCGACCTTGGTGCGCTCCACCCGCTCGAAATAGCCCACGCCCTCGATGCCTGAATTGGAGGTGACCGGGGTCACCACCGTATTGGCACCCACGAAGCGCGCCGCCAGGATGCCGAGCACATCGCCGCGCACGAAGGCGCCGTTGTCATCAATGATCAGCGGACGATCGCCATCGCCGTCGGTCGAAACGATCGCGTCGAGGCGATGCTGGGCAATCCAGTCGTGCCGCGGGGCGTAGAGCGCGTCCGCCGTCGCTTCGGTATCGACCGCCACGAACCCCGCAGCGCGGCTGAGCCGCACCACGTCGGCACCGGCGCGGATCAGCATCGACACCAGCATGTCGCGCGCTACCGAGGAATGCTCGAAGACCCCGACACGCCAGCCCTGCAGCGCATCGAGCGCCAAAAGGCCCCCATACCGCCGCCGATAGCGGTCGACCGTCGCCGGGTAGCCGTCCAGCGTCTCGCCCGGCATGTCCACCGGCGGCGCGTCGGGCAAGGCACCCAGAATGCCCAGCTCGTCTTCCTTGCTGATTTCCTCGCTCGGGGTGTAAAATTTGAGCCCGTTGCGATCGGCCGGAATATGGCTGCCGGTGATCATGATCGCCGGCCCGCCTTCGGCCATGGCATGCAGCGCCAGTGCCGGCGTCGGCACCGCGCCGCAATCGACCGGCACCAGGCCCGAGGCGCGGATGGCCGAGGCACAGTCGGCCGCGATCTGCGGGCTCGACTCGCGAAAATCCTGGCCGATGAACACTTTGCCCCGTCCGGCGGCGCCACGGGCCTGCAGATGGGCCAGGAACGCGGCGGTATAGCGCCGCGTCGCTGGGCCGATCAGCTCGCGCGCCAGCCCCCGCAGCCCGCTGGTTCCGAATTTCAAACTGTCTGCCATGGCCGAAAACCCCGTTCGCTGACCTTCCAGCATGCCCATTGGTAAGGATTCGTTAAGCGCTGCACGTCACCTTGTGCAAATGGAAATCCAGAAACGCTCGCTGAACTGGCTGCCGCGCCCCTCGCTCTACCAGGAAGCCGAGTCCAATCGGCTCAAGCGGCAGGCGCATGCGCAGACGGCCATGAGCCAGTCCAGCAATACCAGCGGCCTGATCACCACCGGCACCAGCGCCTCGGGCGATGCCGTCAATCTGACCCTGCGCATCGCCGCCGCCCGCATCCAGACCGGCGTCAAGCCCAAGGTCTGACCGCTCGCCTTTGCTGCAGGCCGGCGCTACACCCCTGCCATGAGCCTTTCAGACTACTTTGACCGTGACGTGACCGTGGTGGCCCGCGACCTGCTCGGCGCCACCCTCTTGGTCGATGGCGTCGGCGGCACCATCGTCGAGACCGAGGCCTATCACCCGGACGACCCCGCCTCCCACGCCTTCGGCGGCCAGACCCGGCGCAACCGCGCCATGTTCGCCGGGCCCGGCCACGTCTATGTCTATCGCTCCTATGGGCTGCACTGGTGCTTCAACCTGGTCTGCGCCGATGCGGCCGCCGTGCTGCTCCGCGCCCTCGAGCCGACCGCCGGTCAGGCCAAAATGGCCGCCCGGCGCCACCAGACCAAGATCACCGCGCTCTGCTCCGGACCGGGCAAGCTGGCCCAGGCCCTTGCCATCACCGACCAGCATGACGGGCTGCGGCTCGATGCACCCCCCTTCACCTTCCGGCCGGCGACGACCGCGCCCGATATCGTGGTGGGCACGCGCATCGGCATCACCCGGGCCGTAGAGCTGCCCTGGCGCTTCGGGGTCGCGCGTTCGCCCTTTATCAGCCGCAAATTCCCCGGCTGAGTCAAACGGCAGGCGCGATGTCGCAGCCTGTTTCCTCTGGCGCCGGCTTTCTATAGGTTGGCCGCGCTCAACAATGGAGAATGCCACGTGCCGGTCGAAACCCTGGTCAACGAACTCATCGCCCTCGGGTCCCTCGACGACAGCACCGTCGCCGACCTGCGCCGCATGCAGGCCGACGCCGCAGCCGGCACGCTCGATGCCGACGACCTCTCTTACATCCAGGCGCTGCATGCCCGCCTCACCGGCCAGGCGCCGGTCGAAGCCGATCTCTCCGAGGCCGAAACCCGCCTCGACGGGCTGACCATCGCGCAATGGCGCGACCGCGCCCTCGCCGCCGAGGCCGACGCCGCCGCCCTGCGCGACCAGCTCGCCAGCCCCTCGGCCTGATCCCATTTGACACCCGCCTTCGGCCTGCTATGCAGGCCGCGTGGGGCCTATAGCTCAATGGTTAGAGCCGACCGCTCATAACGGTCTGGTTCCAGGTTCGAGTCCTGGTGGGCCCACCAGCTAATTCGGCGTGTCGGATAAAATTGAGTCGGAATCGATTTCAAAGATTCCCGATTCGATTTGACGGCGCCAACATCCGGCCATCGCAATACTGCGCTGGCCGGATGTCCCTCTTTTTCGGATCAGTTGACCTAACTACCTAATAGGCTGCGCTTTGCTCGCAGTTGCTGGTTCGCATTAGCTGGGTATTGCAGGATCCGACAATCTCCATGACAGTCAAAGACATGGATAAGCACCTTCCCTACTCTTCCACACCTCCCGTCACTTCGTCATCGGAGCCAATCCGTATGATTGTGGGAGACACTGGTGCCAAAATACGCACATTTCTCTATGCGGTAGCTGAGGGCACAGCGGACTACCGCAGCTTACATAACCTCACTGAACAGGTCGAACACCAATATCACGGGCGATTTGTCATTGAGCTGATCCAGAATGCCCATGATGCACTCGGCAATTCGGGTGCGCCGGTGGAGCAGCGACGCATCAGCTTCACCTTCAGCGGAGAAGGTCAATTCGGCGCGCTCTACGTCGCCAATGACGGGCAACCCTTTTCGGCATCCAACTACAAGAGCATCTCCCAACTTGGGCAGAGCGATAAAGACCCGCAGACTTCGATCGGCAATAAGGGAATTGGTTTTCGCAGCGTCCTGGAGATTACCGACAGTCCATCTGTTTATTCCCGTCAGGACGAGGGTGGCTCTGGGTTCGATGGCTTTTGCTTTGAGTTCTCGGGCCAAATTCGGGAGAAAATTCTTGTTCCAGCGCTTGAGCTATTCGGCGGCAACGATCACCCAAAATCTCCCCTCGGAGAGGGCTCCATAATCGAATGGGATGCAGCATTGCTGCAGAAATTCCGTGATCGCGTCGCCGCTTCGGCCGCTGAAAAGGGAATTTCCCCCGAGGAATGGCTGACCAAGGAAATAGAGTATCTCTCACCCTATCTGCTGCCCACGCCGCTTGGTTCGTCGGAAAAACCCAATGGCGTGGAGAAGCTCGAGGCCGAAGGCTACAGTTCCGTGTTGCATTTTCCCCTGAAGGACGAAGCAGCCGCCGAGCTCGTTAAGCAGAAGCTTGCAGAGATCGATGCCGGATCGCTGCTTTTCCTGGACAATATCGGCATTCTCTCCATCGACATCGAGGGTAATGTCCAAACGTTTCGCCGAACCGCACAGAAGATGGCGGACCATCGGCATTCCGGCCGCAGCGTTGTCATTCACAACGAGCAGACTTCAGCAGAGAGCCAGTATCTGTCGTGGTCGAACAATCTAGAAATGTCCGAGGCGCCAACGGTGGTTCAGGCCGCCCTTGCCTCGTTACCAGGCCGCTGGCCAGAACTCGAAAGTGCTAGGGTTACTATCGCCGCCCAAGTGGGCGCTGATCCTGAAGAAGGCCAGCTCAGTATCTTCTTGCCTACGCATCTCAAAACTGGCTGTGCAGCTCATATCAGTGCGCCCTTCTTCGCCGATATGAGCCGCACCCACATCGATTTTGGTCCAGAAGGTGCTGAAAAACCTTCCAAGGACGCGATCTTCAATCGACATCTCCTTACCCAGGCGGCCGAACTTGCCCTGTCAGTCGTCCGGCATGAGTTGGCTGGCAAGGGCGAAAAGGAGGCGCAACTTATCGTCGACCTGTTGGCGCCGTTCAGCAAGGACGAGGCAGCACGGCAGCGTTGGTGGAATCTGCTGGCCAAGCGGGTTGAAGCAGCTGGTCTCGATTTCGTGGCCGAGCCGTGGTTCCTTGCTTCCGATGGTTGGACCGGTCTGAACCTCACAAGCATCCTGCCAAAAACTACCGATCACCACGTTATCACCGAGGCCCAGCTGCGACAGCATGCGACCTTCGATGTCTTTCCGGCGAGCATGAACTCCCGAGTGGACTTGCTGAAAGGACTGTTCTCAGGGTTCGATATTCAATCTGAGCCGCTGCCAGAAGCTTTGGCGGACAGTTGTGAGGCCATTGCTACCTCGCTTCTATCTGACAGCGAAACAAGCTGGGACGGGTTCTGGTCGGATATGTCCAAGCTGTTCAACGACGATCTGTCGCCATTGGCAGGCCGTAAGATTGTGCTGGGCAGCGATGAGCAGCTACATGCCGGCGGTACCGAGGGTACCGTAATTTTCTTCGCCCCGAGGCGAGGCGCCGCAGAGGCCGACACCGCGGAGAGCGACATTCGCGACATTCCCGAAAGCCTGAGAAAGTATGTGGCTTTCGTAAGTGACAAGCTGGGAACGCATAAGGAAGAGAACAACCGCCTCGGACTGACCAAGCTGCACCGTCAGCTGTTCACCGCCTCTTTGGTCAGGGAGTTCCGTCGTGAAACCATCCTCACCGAGGTGCTGCTGCGCAACGTGCCAGCATTGCCGTTGCCTCTTAATGCCCCTGAAGTGGGTATTTGCCGGGATATCCTATCCTTTGGCATGAGAATGATCGGCACCAGCCGCAGTGCTTCTGGGGCGTTGCTCAAGGAACTGCAAAAACTGCCCGTCCCCTGTAATGGCGGCTGGTTCCAAATGGATCAGGCCAGTTTTGGCAAAGATTGGCACGGCACCAATGGCAGCCTCACCCACGCCTATCTGAGCAAGTGCAAGGCACCTGATACGGACCTATTGCTTGAGCGGTTGTTGCTGTCACCTACCGCTCCCGAATGGGAAGGCAGGGGCTACGATCACCTGCAAATATTGCGTGACGGCCAGGTCTTTGATGGTCTCGACTTGATCGAGATCAGGCCGAACGGCTGGAAAAGTGCTGCGGATTCCTGGGGATGGAGGGTAGGCCTACCCCATAGGGCACCGCCTTGGATGGATCAGGAAGATTGGGACGTTTACCGGTCCTTCTGTGAGGAGAACCGCAATGCAAAGTACCAATCCAACACCTTTCAGGTGCAGGAACTGAACGTTATTCCTGGGATCGCCCGCTACCGACATCTCGATGTGGAAGCCAGGAAAGCCTTTATGCAAGTCGTCCTTAAAAGCCTTTCTGTCTGGGCTGAAAAATATGATTTCTACAAAGGCGTCATCGCCAAGCGAACAGGCGGTTACGCGAATGAAGTCATTCTGCCGTCCCCTACTGCTTTTTGGCTCCACACCAACCTTTGGCTCTACATCACCGATGGTGAGGTTGAGGCCTGGAGCCGGCCAAGCGAGCGGTGGCATATTCCTGTCGCCTATCTCAGCAACGGCCGCAGCTGGCATTATTCTCACCTGTTTCCACTCTCGATCGAAATCGCCCATGATGTCGATCACAATCCTGAACTTGCGAAAGCCTTGGAGTTCGTCGGGCTGAACCTGTTCCGCCCAGACAATCAAGACGCTAACAATGGCCTTGTGCTGCTTGATGCGTTGCGGGCAGCTCTTGAGGGTGGCCGCGTGCCTCACCGGGACGTGTTTTTGGGGCAAGTGAGGTCGGCTTGGCATTCATTCGAACCGAATGACGAAACTGTGGTGCCGAATGGCTTCCTGGTGCAGACAACTGGTTCCGATCTGCATGTCGTGCAAGCCGAGGACGACACTGTCATCTATATCCCGGACTCCACCAAGAGTGCGACCGCTCTCCGTCAATTCGGGCTGCCGGTATTGGCTATGGAGCCAGCGACTGCCAAACGTCTCGCACCATGGTTGGTGGAAAAGTTTCCCAACAAGATGAAACGGGCGTCGACCCTTGAGCCGCGGCCATCAGTCGATGGGCAAAAGTGGGAAGGCGTTGCTGAGGGCAAGTTCGTTGACCTGCCGGCGTTCGAATGTGTGGCGCCCCTGGTACTGACCGTCATTGCGTCCTACGGGCCGTCAGCCCAGGGCACGGCGACATCGGCCTTCCAAGAACGTGTGGAAGAGCTCCGCACGGCAGGGTACCGATTCGGCACAAGGATTGAGACCGGCCTCTTTGACGGTGACAAGCTGGTCAGCCGGACGGACACTGTCCAAGCCCTGTGGCTTCCTTCAGAGAAAGTCTTGCTCATCACTCCAGAATGTCAGCAGCAGCCCGCTCTATTGAGTGAGGCGTTGGTAGCAATGCTGGATCGCGACGATCTCGAGCTTGCCTTCCAGATGGTGCTCGATAAGGCTGGAGCCGATCCTCAGCCTGAGGACATCGTCGCTGGCCTTGAGGCCATACGCCTGAGCGATGCTGACTATCATGCGGTGCGAGAGCAGTGGCGGGGTGATCTGACATTGCTCGCTGAGCGTCTGCAGGTACTCGCGCTTGCCATAAATGGCGGGGCCAATGTCATGGGCCTGACCATTGCGGAAACAGAAGAAGTTCTGATTGCAGCAGTATCGGAATTGCTGCCGGTGGAAATGGAGCCGTCGGCAGTCGTGGCCACCGCTCGAGCAGCGGCGGACTGGCGCAGTTTGGCGACTGCGATAAGGGGACAGTTCGGGCTGTCCCTGGAATTGGCAGAGTGGAATCGTGCCTTGCTGCAGATCGGTTTGGCTACAGTCGTCAATGCCGGCGCGGATTCAGAGTTCGCCGGCCACATGGCGCAGTCCGAGAAAATTATCCGGGCTTTGCTGGTGCACGCCACTAGGCGGGACGGCACGGTAGGCGCGTTCGTTGACCGGATCCATGATTGGAAGAACCTGCGATGCCCCAGTGAGCTGAAGTCGGCAGTCTGGAGTATCGGTTTCAATCTTGCTCTCAGTTCGGGGATGCCAGCGCTTGCAGGATGGAAGCTGACTGCAGATGAGCAAGCTGCCTTATCTAGTGCGAATGATGTGGCGGAGCTTAGCAATCTGCTGGAAGCCGCTGGTGTCGACACGAAGTTCGATCCATCGCAGGCCGAACTGGAAAATGTCCAATTGCTGCGTACGACCTGGCAGCGCTTCAACACGCTCGGTTTAATTTGGGCTCTGTCCACGAAGACGGCTTCTCCAGAACGGTGGAGCGATCACGCAGCCGCTCTGGAGCACCTGCAGGCGCAGCACGACGTTCATTTGCGGAAATGGTCGTTCGACGATGTCTGGTCCTTGCTGAAGGCGATCAAGCCGTATCCAGGTCATGAGCTCTTTTGGCAGCAGCTGGAGCAAGCGACCGACGCAACCGATCTACAAGCTCGCCTCAAGATTTCCGATGCCGAGATTGAGGAAGCCGGCAAGAAGCTCTCCGAGCATCGTGAGGCCGCTCGCCGCAAGAATAGACTGGTAGACGTGTGCGGCGGTGAGTTCGACAATCATGAAGATGCATTGGTAGAGCTCTGGTCCCACATCAACAGCAAGATCCCAGAGACCGCTATCAATGCCGAGTTCTCGCTGGATCGTACGAACTCACTGGAATCGCTGTCCGGCAAGAAACGCGATCGGAACAGAAGCTCGGCATCTTCTGGCAACCGCTCCCCACGGCAGTTCCAGTCCAAGGCTATGGAGACCCTTGTTGGACTGACAGGAGAAATTCACGCATTTCGCGCCCTCCAGAGTGCGTACGGCAAGGAGGTGGTTTCTGCTTCGAACTGGATCTCGGGAAGCAGCGCCAAAGTTTTCCCTAGCAACACCTGCGATGATGGTGCGGGCTATGACATCACCGTTTCCTTGCCCAAGAAGACCTACTTCATCGAGGTCAAGAGCAGCAGCGGCGAGGATGAGAGCTTCAAATTAGGGTCATCTGAGATTCGATTTGCCATGGCTCAGGCAGCCGCTCGACAGAAAGCAAAGCGGGCCAAGCGGGCACACAACGAGACTTACCTGATCATGCGGGTCTTGAACGCTCTGAGTGACAAACCAGAGTTTCAGATGCTGCCCAATCCGTATGACCAGCAATACCAAGCACTCTTTGTCATGGAAGAGGCGGATGCCAGGGTGCGCTACCGAGCCATCTGACGGCACCTGCCGACACATCTATCCGTGGCGACATAGTCACCGCTTGCGCCTCACGCCTTTCTGGGCACCACCCGCCCCAGTGAACTCAGTTTGGCTGCCATTGTTTCACGGGTCAGAGGCAGGGCTTTGTTTGCAGATGCAGGCGGGCGACCTTTTGTATGCGGCTTCCGCTGTGGCTGAGCGGGTGCCGGCCCCTTGTCTTCTCGGATCAGCTTCAAAAGGAAAAACGCCAGTCGCGGCGTCCACATCGCGCCATTAGCCGTTTTGTATCGAGCAGCGTTGAGCCGCCTCGAAATGTCGGCGGGTCTCTTTCCACGTTTGCCAGACATACCCCTCAGGATCGGCGCAAATTTATCGCACATCTGCCGAACACTGATTTTGTCCGAGTGAAAGTGCACCATTTCGGCTTCCGTCAACTCGGGCTCTTGTGGCCCACGAATGAGCCCAACGACGCCCCAACTGTCCATCAGCTGGGTTTGGACTGCCTGGGGTTTCACAGTATCAGGCAGTGGCTCCGGAACCCGACCGCCCATGACGAATACAACCGGCCTGAGCGTTTCGCGGTCTAAGAACGATATTTGTGTAGCGTGGCTGCTCAGAAAATCCCCAACCTCGAAGACCGGCGCATCGGACTGGCACGTGAAAACCATTCTCTCCTGGTCATCAGAGTTCAGATACTCGGCGACAACCCTCGTCACCGATCCTGTTCGATCGGCCTCGACGACGATCATAAGCTGCCAGTCGCCTATCGCGCGCCGGCCCAGCTTTGAGCTTACTGAAAGCCCTGCCCGATACGACGCGTCCAGAAGCTCCATAGTTATGCCTCTCGCTCGTCTGGTGGGCGGGATGAGGGAATTAGGTGCTGCAATAGACTTGTTCTTGGGGTTGTCGGTGCACGGATGCTTCGACCATGGCGGTCCAAGCTCGTCGAAGTAGACCTTGCTGCCGTGCTGGTTGGAATAGAAGAACACCGCGGCATGACACACAGGACACTTGGCGTTCGGGTTCACGAAGCAGCCTGCCGATGATCGCGCCGAATTTTTCGTCAGAAAAGTGACAGCCCTTGAGCGGTCGAAATCGCTGGCCAGTTGCCGGGCATTCAATCTGGTCCGGCCATAATTGAGGCACCAGCCACATGTGCAGCTCGGCAAATGGTTGAAACCAGTCACGCTCTGCTCCGGAGTAAATGGCTAACGCAGTGCACCAAAGCATAAGTTGGTAGGCCGAGCATAAGATGAAATCGGCTTCCACACTGAATCCGCCACCAAAACGATGCCTGTCACTCCGAATTCGTTAGCTGTCGTTCCGAAAGCTTTTGGCGATCCGATCGACTATCGGTCCCATGAAGGACTGCAGTTCGGGGGGGTAATGAACGTCCACGCAGACCACAACCTCCTCAAGCCGGCAAATGCCATAGAAGATTTCGCGGCGTTCGGGCCCATAACCTGAGATCGCTGCTATTACCGTTCGATCCAGCCGATAGGTCACTTCATCGGCGTCGTCGCCCAGCAGCGCATTCAGATGCACTATGGGTCGATCATCGGACTTGGTGCGGTACTGGCGCAGTTGCACTGGATAGACCTCTGGCTCAAAGGCTGTTCCCATGTCGACGCCCATGTCCATGAGCCCACGCATCCACCCTTCTGTCATGAAAACCGGAATATCGATCTCGCTCCCGCCGGATCGAGACGTGGTCCACTCAACATTTTCCTGGCTGAAGGCTGGGACAGTCAGGACCAGCATGAAGAAAAGGACAGATTTCATCGCCAGATCAAAACGGAAAAGCTTCGGCAGCGCCGACAAGCGTGCCCGGCGGCACCATGAACATCAATTGCTCTCGGGTTCCAAAACACTGCTCCTCGGTCAAACGCTGAGAGCTGAGCGCGCCGGTCATGACGCCCCACATGCGCTCCTTGTCGGCTCGAGCGGCGGTGGAGGCATCAGAGATGCCTTTCATGAATTCATCAAGGTTGGTCATGTCTTGCGCTGTAAAGGCGACCGCACTCTTCGCGCATTCTCGGGCGATTAGATAGACTGCGAAATATGGACCTATCTCCTCGATCGTCATGCCATTCGGCACCGGCGTGGAGATGGCTTGCTCTGAATCCGACTCCGAAGATGATACGACTACGGTTCCTGGACACGCCTGTACGGAGATCGAGCGGGAGTAAATTGGTGCTGTGATCTGAAGGACGTCTTCAGTCAGCAGATCCAAGGTGACATCGCCATTGTAGGCTTCGCCCTCAGCAGTACAGGTGCCAGAGAATACAATCTTGCCGTCGACCACCTTCTGGTTTTTCAACTCGCAGTAACCGTCCCAGTCGTCGAGGATCAGTTTGCCTTCATCAGCGGTCAATGTGACTTTGTACTGTCCGTCGATGTCGGTGCACCCATCGGGAACATCCCCACCGAGGTATCGCCAGCCGCCAAGTAGGTCTCCGAAAGCAACGCCTTTCTCGGCACGCGTGAGAAGCTCACGACCAAGGTCTGCAGCCTGTTGGTACGCGTCCACCTCATACTCGAGGTGCCGATTCATTCTGACTTCGATTTCGTTGACGTTCGCCTTGATTGCGTCAATCACAGATGGCTCTAGCACTCCAGTCTTCTGCAATGACTGACGCTGCTGCATAAGCTCAAGAATTTCTTGCCCGCCTTCGTGCAAGCTTGCCTGGACGGATGGGTCAGGCGTCCACTCCTGCGCTTGGGTTGGGCCGAAGTGAAAAGACAACACTGCAACTAGAGCTAATATACTTGTACGCATTCGATGCCCTCACCACAAACGCACAGTCCTGAGCAGCATACTGAGTGTCAATCAGATTTGTTGGTCCACCATGCGTTCCACGCCCTACAGTCGAGCAGTGGACCAAGTTCTATATCGGCGTTGCCCTACCGAATTTCGTAAGTCTCTCCATTCCACTGCCAAGTGACAGAACCGTTTCCGAACCTGAGATTACGCATCCCGTTTTCGTAATTGCGGCCGAGTTCTACATCATCGGTCTGAATCTGCAGAATGATTTCGGCCGGGTCAGTGCCGTCACCGATGTGGATCACCTCGAGCAAGCACCCGCCTGAGCCGCAGAACGGGCCTCCTTCATGGTGCACGAAGAGGGTATCGTGCGCACCCTTTGAGCCGTTCTCCGAGAGAACAGCGCGTGCCACTCTGATGTCTCTGGCGCGTTCGATTTCGTCGAGCTGTACTAGGCTGCGCTCGGATCTGGATAGCTCGTCAAGAAGCATCCATTCAAGAGCAGTATCCTGACCCAAACTGATGGATGGGGTCATGGTGATGACCATCGCAAAGGCAATTCTGTTCATGTGTGTCTCCCGCGCAGAAGGATTCTGCTTTGATTTATGACCCCACGCACAACCACAATGCGCGCGTCGCTGCAGAGGAGCCGGCAAGGTCGACAGTGATCTGTTCCCGGCCCATCCGGAAGACGAGTTCAGAGCTGGCCTCGAAAAGTGGCTGGAAGCCTTCCTCTTCACCGCCGCCAAATAAGGTCAATACCTGCGGATTGCGTATCTCGACGCCAGCGATGGGGAAGGTGGTGCCATCGAAGAGCAGGTCGGCGTCAATATCAGCATCCAGGTCGAAGGCCCATTTCGAATTGTAGAAGTTGAGCTGAAACGCTTCGTTGCCATTGGCGTAGACCATGAACGTCACGTTCTGATTGACGTCTTTGGCCATCAGGCAGCCTCCATCAGGATCATCTGCTAAGGGTGCTCCCGTCCAAGCCCCTACGGTGAATTCCTGGTTATTGGAGGAGGGCTGGGCCTCTGCAGCGGAGCCCATATCAGTGAATTTTGGTTCAGTGCCATCGGTCCTGAACTGCAGAAGGTATGCACCCCCTTTGTCGTCGACTGCTTGGCAGCTTATGGTCATCGGACCGTTGTATGGGTTGCTATAGGCGCAGCTGCCCGTCGTCGCGGCTGAGGTCGGTGGAACACCTTCGATACCTAGATTTAGGATCACCTTGTCGACGCTTTGCAGCTGAGAGTCGGGATCGGGCTTGGCACCCTGGATGCCGGAAAAGGTGATGACTGTCCCTTTTTCGCCTACGGTCAGGGTGAAGCCGGTCCGGCCGTTGCTGTAGATCGACTGCAGGATGGTGCTGGAACAATTGGCCGAGAAGTCGTTCCCATCCATCACAAGGCGCTCACAGGTACCAGTGAGGGACGCCATGCCTTCTAGGTCGCTGAGCCCCTGCGCGTATCCAGGCGCAGCGATCAGAGCAACGACGATACCAAATGCAGTGCAGGCCGACGAATTACGAAAGCCCATTCATTCCCCCAAGCTCTACCGGCTGTACCATCACCCCGCCTTTTTTAACGTGGCTCGGCTTGGATCGTACACATAGTTGCTGATGGTGCCGTCCTTGATCCGGTCCACCACCTCGTCGATCACCTGAGCTGGAACCAAGAACCATTCCCTGGGCTCTACGGGGTTCCCGAAGCGGTCCTTGATGGTGATGTTGAGCCTTGCCGGGCCGAACACGCGATGGATCACGTTCTCCAACTTCGTGCGGTTGATGTTGAAGAGCTTGTACGTGCTTACGATCTCGACATCGGCCAACAGAAAAGTGGCATCGAGCTTGGCGTTGATGATCCGACGCTCGACACTCCCGCCCGTGACGCCAATCTTATGGAGGATCTGTCGGTTCGCTGCTACGGCAGGATCATCCGACCTGCTGCGCAGCACATAAATCGTGCCACTGGCTTCGTCGCCCTCTTCATTGGCATGGGCAAACAGGGGGCCCGCGTTCGGTTCGATGATGCGGCGACCGTTTTCGTCCTGCTGTAGCGCCTTCTGGAAGGACCGCATCAGTAGGTTGCTTTCCGTACCGTTGTCGAAGATTACCCGGAGCCGAGCATCGAGGGTGCCGTGCTCATTGGCGGTGGGTTCTTCCATATCGGCGACAAATGCCTTCTGACCACCCAGAATATAAAAGCGTCCCTTGTCGATTTCTGCTTTGCGCTCGAAGCGGCGCGTATCCCGAAGTCCGGCATCGAGCTCCTGCTGGATTTTCGCGAACAACGGCTTGAACGTGGCGAAATCCTCGCATTTCTCTCGGTTCGCAATTTCTTCTGCCGCCTTCTTGTCGGCCGCCGATCGCACGAAGCGCAGATTGGTGATGGAATTTTGGTCCTGTGAACCAGACACTGCGCCGAGGTCGGCCAAGAGCTCGTCGTCACCGATGTCTTCTGGTTCAGGCGCCGAGCTTTGGGTCAGAAGGCCTTGGTGATCAAGTTGTGTGAGCAGGGCGACGCAGTCCTCCTGCCGTCGCAACTGGTTTAGGCGCACGGCATACATACGCTCGAAGATGTCACGGTCATCACCATGCTCTGGCAGGCGTTTATGGGTCATCACAAACTTCTGGATGTCCTCGAAGCCGGCGATAATGCGATCTTCTCTAGGCGAGCGGCTCCCGGACTTCTGCGGCTGCGCAAACTCGTCCAGCTCTGCCCGGAGATCGTCGAGGTCTAGGTCAGTCATAGCGCCCCTCATCCTTGAAACGAACGAAGGCTGCTGCGCCTTCCGCCATCTTCACCTCCCAGGGATCAGCAGAAGTCGAAGAGGGCAAGCGGCCGCGCTCCTTCTTGAACTGACGTGCGCGCAACGCTAGCTCCCGAGCCTCTTCAGGCGTGAGCTTCATCTTCTTCGCGGAAATCACCGCAGCTACCTGGCGCAGGCTCTCCTCGCTCATGGTCTTGGCCATAATGGCATAGGCCGCCCCGAATGGGTTGATGCGATCGATGAGATCGATGTCGAGGTCTTTGACGCTCAGAAACTTGCGAACGCCATCGACGAACGCTGTACTCTTCGAAGGCACATCTTCTTCACCGCCCTGCGGGTTACCCTGTTCCTCGGGAGGTTTCGTCAGGGACTCTTTGGCCTGCTGCGTCAAGTTGAACGCGGTTATGGCGTGCTGCCTTATCGCCTCCACATCCTCGGCGTCGCGGCCGGGATACATCTCCTTGATGATCTTGCCCATGCGGAGCTGGGTCAGTTCTTCAGGGATCATCTCGGGGTCGAAGAGGCCGCGCTCGATCGACGGCTTGTCCTTCACGAAGGTGGCGATGATCTCGTTTATGTCCTCTTTGCAGATGCGACGAGCTTCTTCGCTCTTGGGTTCGGCAAGACCATTGACCTCGATCTCGAGCTTGCCGGTCTCTTCATTGTAGCCCACATTGCATTTGTTTGGGTCGTAGCCGTCTTGGCCGTAGTCCAAGCCCGGTGTGGCTTCGTTTTGCGGCTTCTTGGGCCTGAACTCGTAACGCGGCACCAGAACTTGCTCCATGAGCAAGCTGGCAGCTATCGCTTTCAACGTGTCGTTGACCGCCTCGTTCACCTTATCGCTGGTGGCATCGGGCTCAGCGATGAGGTTACTGAACCGTGCCACTGTCTTGCCCGGCGCGTCTCGGGTGGCACGGCCGATGATCTGCACTATCTCGGTCAGGCTCGCACGGTAGCCGATTGTTAGTGCGTGCTCGCACCAAATCCAGTCGAAGCCTTCTTTGGCCATGCCCAAGGCGATAATGATGTCGACATGGTCGCGGTTGTTCTTCTGCGCCGGATCCTTCAGCGCCATGGACACCTTGTCGCGAACGCCGGCGTCGTCTGTCACCAAATCGGCGATGCGCAGGAGCTTACCCTCTGGCGCCTGCACCAACTGAAAACCGGTTGCTGGATCAACGCCCTGCCAGTCGCCGAGCAAACCCATGATGTGCTCGACTTCCTTGATCTTCTCCTTGGTGCTTTCCCTCGAGTTTACACTCGGGATGTGGACGATGGTCTTCTCTTCCGGATCGAGCACTTTTAGGATGTCGTCGACATAGGCGTCCGAATAGAAGAAGTATCCGATGTCCAGCTGCTTCAGGTGATCGTACCCGTTCAACTGCTCATAGTAGGTGTAGGTGACCTTTTCGAACTTCTCTTCGTCGAAGGGGGTCAGTACCGCCTCCGAGTCCCCACGGAAATAGGAACCGGTCATCGCCACGATATGCACCTTGTCTCGAGCGATGAAGTTCGTCAGGTGCGCGCCAAGCTTGTTGTCCGGATTGGAGGAGACATGATGAAATTCGTCGACGGCAAGCAGTCGGCCGTCGAAGGCCTCGATCCCGAACTTGTCCACTGCGAACCGAAATGTCTGGTGGGTGCAGACCATCACGCCATCCGTGCTGGACAGGAAAGAGCCAACGGAGCTGACCTTGCTGCCGTCTTCCCCCGGCGCGTTGCAGAGGTTCCACTTCGGCACGACGACCCAGTCGGACCAAAAACCGTACTTGCTCAAAGGTTCATCATTGAAGCTGGAACCGATCGACTTCTCCGGCACAACGATGATCGCCTGCTTCACGCCCTGGTTGCGGAGCTTGTCCAGCGTGATGAACATCAGCGCACGGCTCTTACCTGACGCCGGCGGTGATTTGATTAAGAGATACTGCTCGCCCCTCTTGTCGTAGGCGCGCTCTTGCATGGTGCGCATGCCTAGCTCGTTCGACTTGGTTGAGGCGCCGTTGGCGGCATAGGTGACAGAGACAAAGGGAGCGGACTTCGTTTCGATGATCATGCGCGTGTCCTCTTGCCAGCTTTGCCGGCCGCCTGTGACGATGTCATTTTAGTGTAGAGGTCGAAAAGCTTCTCGAGACGTTCAGTATCGTTGCGAAACCGGCGGCCGATGTAGATGCGCTCGAGCACCTCGTCATTGCGATCGTGAGCAGCTCGCAGGTCGTCGGGCATTTCCCCTGCGTCATAAAGTTCGGCGACGTTCTTCGGGAAGTGTGATTCGCGCGCTAGAAGAATATTCTCCGCACATTTCGCTAAGTCGCGTTTGTTATTCTCGGTCAGCGGCGGCACGGGCAAATTGTTGTAAGAAAGCTTTACCGAATAGCGGTATCCATCACCCAATCTTCCCGAAGTCGTGGACAACCAAACGTTGTGCATTTTTGAGGACAGCAATGACAATACATGCAGATCAGCATCATAGATTGCAAATGCATCAACATTGACCACCGGTCCACTTTTAAAGATGCCAACAGGAACATACTCCCGCGCAGAAGAGCTTGTTTTGGGAATGGCCAAGAAATTTGCATCCTGATGAGTGCGATAGCAAAACCTGTGAGGGGTATCTGCTGTTTTCTGCGCATCTCGCCCACCGGTCCGGCGGTAACTTCTACAGGCTTCTATTCTCTCCGCAATAAACGGGACTGATTTTGCGTGATCCGCATCAGCATCTTTGATCCAGAGACAATAACGCAAAGTGTCTTTTATGATATCTGCACCGCCGAGATAGCGTCTAATATATTTAGAGGCCTCCGGACTATCCTTCAGAAGCTTGACGCGCTCTTTATTTTCCAGAATCAAATATGTTCCATCAACCGGATTACTGCCCATGCACATGACCGGAAGCCCATTAATTGGGGCAGATGAAGAGACCACGTAGATGTCTTTCCCTTCAATCAGATAGGGATTTATGTTGCTAACCTTCTTCAGTGATCCATCTGAGTAAATCGTCTTGGTGGCGCCTGAAGTTGTACCTACGCCGACAATGCAACATGTTACGCCAGCATTGTTCTGAGCGTTGTTCTGCCACTTAAACGAGGTGTGACCAAAACGGATTTCTATATTTTGCGCGTGCATAAGTGGCCATAAAAGACCTACCTGCTCAGCTTGAAAAATAGAGCTTGTGCAGACGAATGCAGCTGAGCATTCTGGATGTGACTTGTGGTACTCCGCAAATTTACTCAGCCAGCTGCAAACATAATCAAGCTGCATGAGTTTCCCGAGACCGCAAATCTCCATATCTTTCTTCTGCTCATTATCGAGCTTCTTGCCGCCTATATATGGGGGGTTACCGCAAATATAAACTTCACCGCCTTCATTCTCGAAAGCGGTTTCGTTCAGAACAGTGCCTGTGTTCAGGAGGTCAGTAGGACGGATTTTAACCACGGTGCCGGTGGGCGGGCAAACACTTAACCAGTCAAGCCGTAGGGCGTTTCCGCATACAATCCAGTTCTCATGATCTAGTGGCAAAAACTCCTGCAGTGCTTCTTGTTGACCTCGGTAAAGAACATCGCATTGGTATTCAGCGATGATCAGTGCCAAACGAGCAATTTCGGCTGGAAAATTGCGGAGTTCAATACCGCGAAAGTTGGTAAGTTGGATATGGGTCTTCTGGTCGAGATCACCACGTCGTCGATTGATTTCAGCTTCAATTGCTCTCATTTCCTTATAGGAAATGACCAGGAAGTTGCCTGAGCCGCATGCAGGATCGAACACCCGAATCTTCGACAGGCGCTTGCGGAGGTTCAGCAATTTGACTTGATTCTCGCCCGCCGCTTCCAGTTGCATCCTGATGTCATCGAGGAAGAGAGGATTAAGGACTTTGAGGATGTTCGGCACACTGGTGTAGTGCATCCCGAGGGCGCCTCGCTCTTCGTCGTCCGCCACTGCTTGGATCATCGAACCGAAAATATCCGGATTGATCTTCGTCCAATCCAGGCTGCCAATGTGGAGCAGATAGGTTCGGGCAATTCGGCTGAAACGCGGCACATCTGTACCGCCGGCGAATAGGCCACCGTTCACGTAAGGAAAAGCATCCGCCCAGCGCGGGATACCTGCACTGCCCCTGAGAGCAATCTTGGTGTCCATAGAACGAAAGATTTCGCTCATTACCTCATGGGTGTTGGACGAGTCTCTTTCGCTCATGCGTTCGATGGTCTTGGTAAAATTGGCTTGACCGCCAAAAATATCCGTGTCCTCAGCAAAGAAACAGAAGATCAGGCGCGCCATGAAGTGGTTCATATCGCCGCTTTTGGCTGGCGTAGCCCAATCAGGATTGTCCTTGAGCAGCTCCACATAGAGCCGGTTCAACCGACTGGTCGCCCGAATGTCGAACGAGCTTTCCCGGATCTGCTTGACCGTGGTGATGCCGGCCAAGGGGAGAAAGAACCCGAAGTGGTTGGGGAAATCGACATAGTCGCAGGCGATGGTCTCGCCCGAGATCAGGTCCTCCGCTTCAAGCGTGTCGCCATCGGTGGAAACTACGAACTTGGCCTTTGCCCTGGTTGTGGCCGGGCTCGTCTTGAGCGCCATGAGGACTTTGGTGACATCACCAGCAGAGGCTACCGCTAGGTGGATGTTATTGGTCTGCAGGACGCCACCGAGATCGGACTTGTTAGATTCGCCGCTGCGCAGCCGCTTTATCGTTGTTTCTTTGTTGCCAAAGGCGCGGAGGAAGGCGAATGGAAACTCGGCGGCAGCGAAATGCGCCTCCGCAAGGTCGGATACGGCCTGTTCGATCTCAACTGCGTTCATTCGGGCTACGCCTTCTTCAGTTTTCCAGCGCGATCGTCGAGCCATTTGCGGGTGGCGGCTTCGACGATGTCGTAGGCGTTGCAGTCGTCGTCGACCGCGACCTTCTTGAGCTCCTTGATCAGAGCCTCGTCCATATAGACCAGAAGAGACTTCCGGCCATCGGGTCGTATTCGGTTCGATTGCGACGTCGGTGCCATGCTTGCCCCGGGATCCTACAAATTAGAAGCGCTGGATAGTCTGATCGTTAACATGCCATATCGTTAGAACGTTAGATAGCTGGGCTGATGATCGGGGTGTCTACTTTGATCCCTTTTTTTCCCACCGATTTGGGCTGCAGGACTTCCAGGCGCCACCGCCCTTTTCTCTCACAAGCGGGAAACTGATGGTGACGCGTATGACGCCGCATGTGCGTCCCAACATGGAGCCTATTAATGACCTACCGCGCCCCTCATCCTGCCATCATTGTCTCCCTGCTGCTGCTTGCGCTCGTTTCTGTCCTGCCTGGAACGGAAGCTTTGTCGAACGCTTGGTTCTGCCTCTCGGCAGCCATCGGTCTCTACCGCCTGTCCTTGCAGAGATGAGTTTTAGTGAGCCGTACTTGCCTAGTGCGGCTCCCCACTTTGCCGGCGATGTTCACGATCACGATTGTCGACGAACTCGCATGGGGCAAATTTCGTTCTTGTTATGTTCGACTTGATCCGGGATGCTCCTGCCATTGTTGTTTAGGAGCCGGAATGCAGATCGACCGAATTGCCATGGCGACCGGTGGGATGCCGGTGCCGGTCACCTCTTTGATCGCGGTGCAAGTACGATTCGTAGGGCAACAGGTCCATGCCGGCTTCCCCTCTCCGGCCGACGACTTCATCGAAACTGCGGTCGATCTCAATCAGGTGCTGATTCAGAACCCGACATCCACTTTCCTTTGGCGTGTGGTCGGTGACTGCATGATCGACTGCAGGATATTCTCCGGCGACGTGGTGATTGTTGATCGCGCCTTGGCTCCGCGACATCGCTCCATCGTACTGGCGATCATCGACAACGCTCCTACTCTGAAGCGGCTCAAGCGTCGGGGCGGCATCATGGTGCTGCACAACGAAAACGCCACTCTGCCGCCCTTCACCGTGTCGGAGGGCACGGAGGTTTCGATCTGGGGTGTGGTGACCGCCACCATTCGAGATCTGCACAAATGACCGCTTTCGCCCTGAGCGATGGAAACAGTTTTTACTGCTCCTGCGAGCGCGTGTTTGATCCCGCCCTCGAGAAACGACCGGTCATTGTCCTCAGCAACAACGATGGCTGCGCCGTTGCGCGCACCACCGAAGCCAAGGCTCTGGGCATCAAGATGGGCCAGCCCTACTTCCAGATAAAAAACCTTTGCCGAACGGAGGGCGTCGTCGCCCTATCGAGCAACTATGCTCTTTACGGCGACATGAGCCGGCGCATGAACGAAATCTACAACCAGTTCGCCGCCGAGACCGAGGTCTATTCCATCGACGAGACTTTCCTCGACGTCGAGCACATCCCGCCCAAAGACCGCACGGCTTGGGCGAGCGACCTGCGCTCGACGACGCGCCAGTGGACCGGCATTCCTACCTGTGTCGGCATCGGCCCCACCAAGACCTTGGCCAAGCTGGCGAACAAGGCGGCAAAATTCCTCCCGACCGGAGTGCTGGACCTGACCGATCCGGGCGAGCAGGAACGCGTGATGGCCGATTTCCCGATCGGAGATGTCTGGGGCATCGGGCGTGCAAGCCAGGTGAAGCTGCCGGCACTGGGCATTGAGTATGCCGGCCAACTTCGAGACATGGAGCCAAAGCGCGCGAGGGCCATCATGACGGTAGTGGGCGAGAAGATCGTCCATGAGCTCAATGGTCGGGCCTGCATGGAGTTGGAGGCAGTGGCCCCGCAGCGACAGGGTTGCGCGGTAACGCGTTCCTTCGGGCAGCGCGTCACGACACGCATCGAGATGGAACAGGCAGTGGCCGGCTATGCCACGCGTCTTGGCGAAAAGCTTCGGCGCCATGGCTTGGCCACGGACCACGTCACGGTGTTCATGCACACCAGCCGGTTCAACGACGACGAGCCCCGGCGCAATGTCAGCATGACTATCGATATTCCCGAAGCCACCAACGACACCATGGCGTTGATCCGAGCAGCAAAACGCGCCGTCGATGTTCTTTGGAAGTCTGGATATCGATATTCAAAAGCTGGCATCATCACCCAGGATCTGGTGCCGCCGGCCCTGGCCCAACGGTCCCTCTTCGACAATATGGACCACGAAAAGGCGGCAAAGGTCATGGCGGCCATGGATGCGGCAAATCGCCGATGGGGACGCGCCACGGTGGTGCCGGCCGCGGTCGGATTTTCCAGCAAGTCGGCGTTTTCAACCAAGTTCGAAATGCGGTCTCCGCGATACACCACGCGTTGGGACGAGCTGCCGAAAGTCAGATAAGTGTCGGTATGGCCGAAGAGCACTGGATAGTCGTAGTTTCTGCCTCGCCCAGCAGGTCGTCATGTATCATCCCGTTGCGCCGCCCGGACATTTCGTGGCAATCGGTGGTAGAGGAACGACCATGCTGCAGGCGATCGTAAGAAACAAAGCCGAGAAGTTCCTGAAGCAGGATGGCACTCGCATCCCGCGCGAAGACCTCATGACCGACGTCGTGTTCGGCGGACTACGATACTTTGAGCCGGACCAAGGTGGCATCGCACTGCATTGGCTGCTGCCCGATGTTGTACCAGTCGGGAGCCTGCTTCGGGAAGTAAAGCTATGGCCGAGACGAAGGAAGGTCGAGCCCGACGTGGTGATCGATATCCTTCAACCAAATAGCCAGCCACTTCGGTTGATCGTTGAATGCAAGTGGCTCGACTTTATGTTGACCTCCGAACAGATCGACAAGCAATGGTCGGAATTCGGACCTGGCGCGCCTGATGCGACAGGTGCAGTTCATCACGTCCTAGTGGTGCAACGAAAGATCCGCGTTGAACCGGAAGCGTTCTTTTCGGCACCGCCCGAAGATCGCGCGGTTAGAACGCTACTACTTTGGCGCGATCTCGCTGCAGCGGCAAACGGCAGACTGCAATCGCAGGGGAGCGCTTCGTTGAACAGGTGGGTGAACGATATGGTTAGGGTACTGGATGCCGCAGACGAGCGAGCGTTCTCTGGGTGGCCCGCCGCTACCGATGTTCATGCCAAAGCTTCAGACCACTATGTTTTTGCCAACCGGTTCTGGGATGAGCCAGAACTCGCGATTCCGGTAAACACCAGCATGCAACCGGAGGAATGGACACGATGACGATCGGACGGAATCTTCTCAATGCAGCAACTGTGCTCAAGGCCGCCTCCAAGCAAATTGAAGAGCTCTTCGGCGAGTTCAGCAACCACTTGGCGGGAACTCGAACATCAGGAGGCATTGGTTTCAGAGCATCGAAGGACCCTGCCGACGCTGCCAACTACATGGAGGGATGGGCGCAGGACGGTTGGCGTCTGACACTCGTCGCTACCGAAGGTGGCAAGCGCGCACGTAAGGGCCATGAGTACGGCGAGGTCACCATTGCTGTGGATCTGGGGCGAGAAGGATGGCTTGCCGAAAAAGTTGGTGAAGCTTGCATCTATGTCTTCTGGGCTGCTCCGTCGGACACCTGGACGGAATCGATTGATGGTTCCGAGTTCTTTCCAACCCCAGAGCTCTACTCCATCGTCGACGATCAGATCTTCTTTTGGACCGATGTGGGAGAGGACGAAGCTCTGACGGAAGCGGATTTCCGAGCAGATCCACTCAACAATACCTGGTTCTTCGTCGTGCCGCTGACCAAAATCGACACGCGCCGCAAGGTGCACGACCTCCTCGCCGGCCCGATCGTCAACTTGCTCGAAGGCAAGTTTGAACAGCTCGAAGCTCTACACCCAGCGCTCAGATTTAGCTGGCAGGGGGACGAGCCTGCCGTTCTCGAATAACTCAGGAATCGACGGCCTCAGGCCTCTGGGCAGCGCCGGCGAGTCTCGCCCCTTCAGCTTTGACTTTCGTTGGCGGCGAGGTGCCAGAGATCGCTGTGTTGACTTCATTGGCTGTCGGCCGTGGCGATGATGTCGTCCTTGGTCAGCACCAGAATTCCTCCCCATCGGGCCAGCGTCGCGCCAGGCCTTCGTCGATCAGAATGTCACCCACATCCTGGTTACCGATCCGGATTGTCGCGAGCGTGCGGCCATAACGATCCTCTCCAGAGTTCTGCACCACGAAGGCGTTGGTATTGAGCAGTTGCAGCAGACGCGCGCTGGCACGTTTCGCCAGAGCAACTTCCGCTGTGCCACCGCAAATGTCGTCATAGGGCTCGGGCGTATCGTAGCTCTGCAAGCGGAGATTGACGCCATCCAGCCAAACGGTGTCGCCATCGACCACGCAGGTTTGTCGATCTCGTCCGCACATGGAGAAACTCACGCGACGCCCATCGTTCAAGGCTGCACTCGACCGGTCAGAAATCGAAGGCGTCGACGGCTCCAGGAAGAGATCTGACGCCACCCAGCCCAGACCGGCCAGAGCCAGAAGGGCCATGCCCGCCAGCACCGGCGTGACGACGTCGCGCTTCCCAGTTTTTGCAGGGCTGCGGTATCGGGGGCGGCGTTTGGGATCGAAGCGATGTACCGACATGTTCTCATTCTAATGGATCCCGCCTAAGGCAAGGTTTCTGCAGCCCGCGCAAAATGCGGCTGAGGTATCGAACCCGCTCCACACCGATCTCCGAAAAACTTGTCGTTGACTCTCTGAAAAGGGTTCCCTAATTGTTCACCCTTCAAAGTGAGAGCAGTGATGTCGCAGCAAGCGTCGCACATTCCCGGATCGGTGGTCGACAACGGTGTCTCCGTTGCCTCGCCGATCTTCTGCGCTCTCCCTCTTCACCTCATATCGATATCGGGCAAACGCGCTTCCTGAGCGCCTGAACCAATTCCGATATCACCCCGCCCCTCGAGGGCATTGAGGACCGGCCCACCGAGCGCATCGTTGCGCCTCGCCGCCGGCGAAGAGACACATCATGGCCGACAACGAAGACGAGACATGGACCGACATCGAACTCGAGTCCAAGGAACCTGAGCAGGAACCGGTTCTGCCGCCCGGCGCGCGAAAGGGGGCGCACTTCCTGCTTCCTCAGTCACTGATCGAGAACGCCATTGGCCTGACAGGCATCGAGCAGATCAAGACCACCAAGTCCCTTTGCTTGCTGGTGCAGGCGCCTGGCGCGGATTGGGTTGCGCCGATCCACCGGTATCTCCGGCTCCTAGGCGGCCGGGATTGGGATTTCCATCAGAGCAAGTCTTCGACGCCGAGGCATTCGGCGCACCAGGACGACATCTCCATCGAACAAACGACACGAGCTCTGGCGATGGGCGGCCGATGCCTGGGCGTTTCCCATCAGCTCTCCCTGCTGCCAGGAGCGATGGTGTCGGCCGGCGACATGACGCTGGTGCTGCCGCACCCCAACGCACGGGTGGTCAATGCGGTCATCAAGGCGGTCACGGGCAGAATGCCCCGCGGTTTGGACGACCGCACGGTTTCCGTTCTGGGTTTCGGCGAGATCGCCACCAGCATCAGGGCCGGCTCGTCCGCGAAGGCGTGCGTCGACCGACTGCGTTCTGCAGCGCTGCGGAAGGTGCGTCCTGACCGAAGCGTAGATGAAGCGCCCCTTCTCGAGGACCTGCACGGCTATGGCGCAGCCAAGGATTGGTGCTTGGAGCTGGTGGAGGATCTAGAGGCCTGGAGGCGCGGAGAGATTCCCTGGTCTGCAGTGAGCTCGAATTTAGTGATCGGTGGCGCCCCAGGCGTCGGAAAAACAACGCTTATGAAGAGTTTGGCGAGATCGGCGGGCGTTCCGCTCATCGCCACCAGCGTCGGCAGCTGGTTCGCGAACTCGCCGGGATTTTTGGACAGCGTCATCAAGCAGATCGACTCCGTCTTCGCCGAAGCCCGAGCTGCGGCACCGGCCATTTTGTTCCTGGATGAAATTGACGCCGTCCCGAACCGCGCGACCATCTCGCCGCGTGGTGCAGACTGGTGGCTGCCGGTGATCGGGCATCTCCTGACCACACTGGATGGTGCGATTTCCGGAGCTACCGAAAATCTCATCGTCGTTGGAGCTACCAACCATCCTGAAAAGATCGATGCCGCTTTGGTGAGGCCAGGTCGACTTTCTCGCATCATCCAGATCGAACGTCCCGACGAAAACGCGCTGGCCGGAATCATCCGACAGCACCTCGGGACCGACCTTGCCGGTGAAGATCTCTCCCAGGTGGCCGCCCTGTCCATGGGCGCGACCGGCGCCACGGTGGTGGAGTTCGTCAAGGGAGCCCGAAGGCGCGCCAGGGCTGCCAAGCGCCCCGTGATGATGGTCGATCTGGTTGCAGCGGTTGCGCCTCAGGACGAACGGTCGCCCGACCTGATCAGACGCGTCGCTGTCCATGAGGCTGGCCATGCCGTGGTCGCGCATGCCATTGGCATGGGCCGTATCCTTGGCATTTCGATTGTGACCCACGGCGACAAGGGTGGCTTCGCCGCCATCGACAACGACGGACGCCTTCCGACGCGCAGCGATGTTGAAAAGCTCATCATGCAGCGGTTGGGCGGGCGCGCCGCCGAAGAGGTGCTCATGGGCTCCGCTGGCACCGGTTCAGGAGGATCCCCGCACAGCGATCTGGCGGTAGCAACACGCCAGGTGGCTCTCATGCATCTCGGCCTGGGTTTGGGAGACAGCCTGGTCTACCGGTCGGATGAAGCTGGAGTGGACCAGATCCTTAGTTTCGATGGGCGTATGACCGCGATCGTCGACAAGGACCTGCAGCGCTTCTATGCTGACACCGTGGGCATCGTGCAGAGCCATGTCGATCTCATCGAGGCTGTTGCCGACGACCTCATTGCAAGACGCCATATTGGCCCTGCCAGGTTCATCGAGATCGTCGATCGCGTCCATGCCGTGCGCCAGAGCAAGGAGATCGGCAATGGATGATCTCCTCATTCGGGTTCTGACACGGCTGCTCAGGGTCAATGACGAACTGGGTGAGCGGGCATTCGAAGACGCAGCGCAACGTGCGCTGGTTGCCATCGCCCTTGCAGTCCAAGTCGAGGCTGGAAGAAAGACGGGACTTCGCGGCGGATCTGAAGCAAAGCAAACGGTGGTTCGGTTTCCGCTCGATACAGGCGTCCGCGCCGACCGCCCGCCAAAATCACCGGCGTCATAGACGAGCAATGGGCTGCCTGAAGGTCTTCATGGCTCATTAGGCAGTCCGTCTCAGCATTTCAAAAGAATTGGTGGGGTACCAATCCTTGTTTCCAAGGAATGGGAAGCCTTTGGCCTGCATTCGCAGGCAATGGCGAGAGATGGTGCAGAATGGCACGCGATCACGAACTGACAGCGAAGAAGCATGTTCAACTCGACGATGGCGGCGCCATCGCTGAGATCTTCGAGCGTGGGAACAAGCCCTACCGAAAGCTGGTCAACGGCAGACAGCGCAAGCCTGTGGGCAGGCCGGTCATGATCAAGGCCGGCATGCGCGCGGTGGAATGGGAATCCATCAAGGCTGAGAAGCCCTTCTACAGAATGTGCGAAGTCGCGACGCCTGTTCACACCATGTTCGGGCAGCCGCATTTGCTGCGCATGAAGATCGTCGGTCGTCGTGCCCGAATGGATTTCATCCCGGATGTGAAGTTGACCGTGGACACCGGTTTTGCAGTCAAGATCGCCTCTGGTGTACCATTCGTGGAAGCGGTCAGACGCTGGGAGCCAGTTTCAGGTGGTACACTTTCCACATTGATCGTGGAAGTGAAGGACGACGACGATCCGCGCAATGACAATGCCGAATACCAGCACAAGCTGCGCCTAGCGGAACATTGCTACAAGGCGCTCGGTTGGTTCTTCACCACCGTGGTGCGGTCGCGCCATATTGCGCACCCCAAGTCCGACCCAGCTTTCGACCGCCTATTCCTCAAGAGAAAGGCGTCGATCTCGCCAGGGGACATCAGTGCCGTTCGCTCCGTATTCGCAGAGCAGAAGGAACTGCCCTGGCAGAAGGTTGTCGACGCGCTGGGCGGTGGACCGTTGGGAGCCTCCAAGGGCATCGCCATGCATGTGCGCCGCCTCATCTGCATCGATGTGTCGTCGAGCATCTCGCCCACCACCAGGGTTCGTCGCATCCAGGACGGACGCCCCATCTTCGAGTTGCCGGGCGATTTTCCATGGTGAACGACAGCGATGTGAAGGCCGGACAGGTCTATTGGCTGCAGTTGCCCGAGCACGAAGCGCCCGTGCTCGCAGAATACCGCGAATGCATCATCGAGCACGATGATCGTGCTGGAAGCGAACCCACTTATGTTTTCAGGCAGAAGTACGTCAACGCTCCCATCGTTCTGGAGAAGTCGACCTTCGACCAAATGAGGAGCGACGGCGAAGCCGTTCGCGTCGGCGTTGGCGGTTTGCTCAAGCGGGAAGCCGACATCAATCCTGTGGCACTGCTGCCGGTCGACGACGACAACATCACAGTGGCCGAGCAGAAGCGTCGCAAGCTCGCCAAGGAGCGATTGCTGGAAGCAAGGACGCTGCGTCACTACTGCGTTCTTCATGACCAAAATGGCACCGTAGGATTTGGCACGGTTGGCGTCCGAAAGTTCATCAAGGCTCACTTTGCAATGGCCAAGGTCGCTGGCTTTACGTGGGAACCCTCGCCTGGGGCCGTGATCCGAGCGCTCAAGGAGTGCGGATCGGTCAACGAAAGACCTTTGACTGCCTTCTACGACCGGCGCGGCAAGCACGATCGCGAGACGCGGTGGCCAGAAGAAATCCTGGAGCTCGCGAGCAAGGTCATCGCCTGGTATTGGGCGAAGCGATCGCGGCGGCCTGGTGAAGCCTTGGCTCTGTTCGATCGCGCCTTTCGTATCCTTGTCGCCAAGCGAACCAAGCGCGGCAGACCTGTCACCGATACTGATCCCTTCAACAGACCTCACGATCAGACCTTGCGCAACTGGATCAAGGCAAGCCGCACCTACTGGAACATGGAGCTGAAGTACGGAGCCAAGGAAGCCTATCGCCGTATGGGCGGTCGGCGCCGTTCCATGCAGGCCAGTGAGCCGCTGGAGCTGGTTCTAATGGACCATACCATGATCGACGTCTGGTCGACGGTGCTCGACAACCACGGTAATCCTGTAGCCGCAGGTCGGCTTTGGCTCACCTACGCAATCGACGGCTACTCCCGAATGATCTTGGGCGCCTATTTCTCCTACGAGCATCCCAGCCTCAATTCAGTAATGGAATGCCTGCGGCAGGTCGTTCGACGCAAGAAGTTCCTCATCGATGAGTACGGGTCGCACAAGTACGCGACGGACGGCTACGGAAAGCCTGCCACACTGATCGTGGACAATGGTTGGGAATTCGTCGGGACCTCCTTCCAGACGAGCTGCGAAGCGGCAAACATCGACGTCGAATGGGCACCGGTGAGGAACCCGACCTTCAAGCCCATTGTCGAGCGGTTCTTCGGCACGCTGAACCTGAACATCTGGCACCGCCTAGATGGCGGCATTCCGTTGACGCCAAGGGACCGCTCTCTGCTGGAATTGGATCCCTCGGTTGATGCCGTCCACGACCGGCAGCGACTGCAGGACTTGTTCTGGTTGTACGTCGTCACGCGCTACCATGTCGAAGTCCATTCGGGCATCGGCGCCGCTCCTGCTCTAAAGTGGCGCAAGGGCATCGCAGTGGAAGGCCGTGCCACGGCCAACGACGTCAAGGTGCTCGACAAGATCATGGGCATCACCCGGGAGTGTCTTCTTACCGCCGAAGGTGTAATCTTTGACGGTCAGCGCTTTCACGACCCTCTCATCACCACGCAGTTGATGAGCGAGCTTTCGGTCTACAGTCGTGAGCGAAGGCAGCGGAAGGGTGTGACGTCCACTCGATCCGTCGATGTCGTAGCCACAGCGTCTGCCGGCAATGCTGACAACCTCTACGTTTGGCACCCAGGCAAGAACGCAGCTGTCGCTCTTCCCAACTTCGCACCCGGCTACCAAGAGGGAACTTCCTGGTATTTGCTTCGCAAGATCAAGAAGTATGCCCAGCGTGAAAACCTCGCGTTCCATACTCCCGAGCAACAGGCCGCAGCGCGGGCCGCCTATATCGACGCGGTTGAACGCGCACCCTTTACCGGCAAGTTCGCCGAGCGCCGGCGCCTGGCACCGTTCCGAGATCCTACGCCGCAGCTCGTGCCTGGTGATGAGGTGACCTTCACCCACCTCGACGACGGCGTCGACATTCCCCAGGACAACGCCGCTGAACGCACTCCTGGTGAGCGCGTGGTCAGCAAGTCCCCTCGACGCGGCGGCAAGGCTGCGACTCAGAAGGCGGTTAGGACCAGAATGGCGAAGCAAAAGGCCACTCAGGAGGCTCTTGAGGCTGAGGTGCCGCAGGAGCCGGTCGGCGAGCCGCCTGCTCAGGCTGCCGTCTCACCGGTTGCATCAGATGATCGGTTTTCCTCGTCGGCCGATAGGCTTGCAGAATTGATGCGCCAGATTGAGGACGAGGGCTCGAGATGACAAACAAGATCACGCGGACGGAACTTGCCACTATCTTCAAGACCATGCGGATCAACCATCCGCGGATCGACAACCTGGCAGTGGAGTGCGAAGGCGCACGCCGCTCATCCCGTATCGCTCCGCACGAATCCAAGGGCTGGATGGAGATGTTTGCCGTGAGTGGGTCGGGGAAGTCCCACGCAGTCAAGGTCTACATTGAAAAGTACGTCGTACCCAACGTGATCGCTGAGGGGCTCTTCCCTGCCACAATGCCGCCATCGGAGATCGCAAGGCGTCAGGTGAAGGTCATGCACGTTACGTTGAACGAGAAGGCCAATAGGGAAAGCCTGTTTACCGACGTTCTGCTTCGACTTGGGGCCGACGTTACGCCCAACGCCAAGATTGGCACGTTGAGGAGGCAGCTCTACTCATATTTACGGGGAGAAAACGACCCCATCAATAATCCCGAACAAAAGAGACCATGCGAACTGCTCATTCTCGATGAGATTCAGCATTTGTCCGAAGGTGCGATGCGACAGATTGCGGGGCGCAGCACGAAAACCTACGAGTCGACCGGCACTACCGTGACCGACGCGCTGAAGTTCATGATGATCGAAGGCATGGTGCCAATCCTCTTCGTCGGCGTGCCGGAAGCTAGTATCCACCTCTCCGTGGATAAACAGCTCAAGACGCGCCATAACCTGACGATCAACTTCGAACCTCTCAAGTGGTCGTCGGATGCCGACGCGGCATTGTTCACCAACTACTGCGGCAAGTTGGGCATCATGGTCCACAGGCATGGGCTTCTACCCAATGTCTCGAACCTTCTCGCCAACGACATTCCACATAGGCTGTGGGCCGCGTCGGGCGGCCTTATCGGATTGGCCACTCGCCTGGTCGAAGAGGCCGTCTACCATGCGTGGGAGGCAGGCAAGAACGAAATCGGCGTCGATGAACTGGCCATGGCCGTGGACACCCGAGGTATCCCGCAAGACTATTGCATCTACAATCCATTCCGGGAGGGCGTTATTCCTTCAAATGATGGGCACGACTGACTATGCCACTCTTTCGGTCCATGCCGCCGATGCACGATGAGTCTCTTGCTGGATTGGTCGCCCGTGCCGCCGGCACCAACATGTATGAACGTACCAGCGATATCTTGGCGTTCATCAATCTCGGTCGCCAGCATCCTGAATCCATCGCCTTCACCAGTGCCGACAGTGAGCAGAAGCTGGCCTATCTGCTAGGCGTTTCGGTTGAGAGCATCACCAAGCGCTTCCATCGCAGGATCGACCACACAACTGTCGATTTCTTCGGCGTTCCGGTCAGAGATGTCTTTATCGAACGACAGAAGCGGCGGGTTTCACCAGTCGGCCTCAGCTCCTTGCCCTATATGCGGGCAATTTGGCAGATCAGGACCTTTGACTTCGACCCAACGACGTTGGACCCGTTGGTGGGTGAATGCCCCAAGTGTCACAAGGAACTCGGCTTCAAGGTCACCCAAGGCATTGAATTCTGTGACCACTGCCGCGAGGCAACCGACTTGGGCTTCGATGCGCCATCGGTCGATCTGCGCCAGATCAAGCAAACACCCTATGTGGTCGACGATCGACCAGCGCTCGACTTCGTCACCGATTTGCTGAACCCCGCAACAGTCGAGTTCCACAGTTCTGTCCTGCGTTTCGAATTTGCGGCACTGAGCCGTGGAGCCCTGTTCGAGATCGTGCATGCGATTGCCGCGGCGATCAAGATGAACGATGAAGGCAAGCTGCCAGGCAAGCTATTCAGCCGCTCGTCGGTGGGAGCGATCCATCCTAATCACTTGGCAGCAGCGGGTCGCGCTATCATGGATTTTCCAGATGGATACGCAGCAGTGTTGCGCGGTGCCGCTACAGAGGCAGCTTCGCGGCCAGGCGAGTGGGGCAACCTGAAGGCGTTCGGTGCCTTGTCCAGGGTACATCGCGATCAGTACATCGACGTCGCCATCAGGAAGCGATTGTCGATGGTTCTGGATGAAACGCTGGCATCGGACTTCGACACCATGGGTGTCGGTGCTAAGGGGGATCGCCGTCCCCAAAACTACGTGCCGATCAAAGAACTGAAGAAGATTTTGGACAATCAGGGCGCATTGATGCGTCTGGCCAACTACCGCCACATGCCGCGCCTGAGCATTGGAACATCCGCCAAAGCGCCGGTGCTTCTATTCCGATCGCTCGCTCAAATGCATACAGTCGAGTTCAAGGATTCCATTCCCGAGATCAGCGTGGCGCTGGCCTTGTCCATGCCTCCTGACGCTGTACGCAACCTCGCTGCCACCCGCATCGTCTACGCCTACGGCCTGCCGACGACGTCCATGTCTTCGACTGGCGAACGAATGATGTCCAAGCGGCTGCTTGATAGAGTTGTTGCGCGATTGACGGTTGACCGGGCACCAGGCAAGGCGCCCTCGAATTTTATAACCTTCAACGAAGCCATGCTGATGTTTCCGGTGGGCTGCCGACCTTGGGTGCCCCTGCTGCAGCACATGCTCGACGGCCGTGTTGAGTATTGCTTCCACAAGCCGCCGGGCAAGGGACTGCTCAGATCCGTATCGGTCGCTGGGGTGGAGATGATCAGAGAGGAACTCATGCGCGAGCAGTTGAGCTTCCGTCCCCATGGCATCGAACGTGTCTCCGCCGGCAGCGCGGTACTGATCCTTGGCATCTCATTCTACGCCGCCTTCCAGGAGCTCGTGGAAGCCAAGCAGTTCATCGCCGAGGAAGGAGCCCTCAACTACGCTGATGTACTGGACTTCGGGCGAAGGCACATCTTGGCGAACGAGATCGGGGTACGGGGCCAGCGTTCCACTCATAGCGTGCGGAAGTGGATGGCAGCGCATGACATCGATCCGACTTTCGATTTCCCAGTGAAGTGTGGACTCATCTACCCGCGCGACAGGGTGGAGCCATTGCTGCAGATGGCAGGTCCGACGGAAGAAATGCTGTCGACACGGCCAAGGCGAAGGCATAAGATGGCGATCCGCAGATAAGCGTATCGAGTAGTGCGATGACCACGACATTCGGGACTTTCGTCTCCAAGCAGCGCAAGGAACTCGGCATCAGCCAGAAGGATCTTGCCGGCATGATCCTGCGCGAGGAGGATGGTCAACCCATTTCCCCGCAGTATCTGAACGACATCGAGAAGGACCGGCGCCAGCCCACCTCGGACCATATGGTCGAGCAATTCGCCAAGGTGCTGCAGGCCGATAAGGACTACCTGTATTACCTGGCAGGCGTTCTTCCTGCTGACATCCGGGCGACCGCTATGACCCCGGAGGCCGTGGTCGAGCGCTTCAAAGCTTTCCGCAAGTCCTGAGGGGTCGAGCATGTGGTGGGGTCGCGATGACAAAGGAAGATTCCACCGGCGCCCCTTCTACAAGGCCGAGGAACTAGACGCCGAATGCGAAGCTCTCCTGGCCGAATTCCGCAGGTCCACCGGCCGCCGGTTCGATGTCGCCATCGACACCGATGACATCACGGTCATGATCGAGCGCCATGTTGGTGATCTCGACGTCTATGCAGACTTGAGCGAGGACGGTCACGAGGTCGAGGGGGTGACCCTGTTCGCGGCACAGCGCAAACCCGATGTCGCCATAGCAGAGCGCCTGACCTCCGACGATCGCCGATCCAACCGGTTCCGCACCACGCTGGCACATGAGCTCGGCCACGTCATCCTGCATGATCCGCTCTACCAGGAGAAGCTGGCCATGGGCGATCTTTTCGCAGCGGTCACCGAGGAGCGCCTCATATGCAAGCGCGACACCATGGTCGACGCCCCGATGGCCGACTGGATGGAATGGCAGGCGTGCTACTTCTCCGGGGCGCTGCTGATGCCCAAGAGAGCGATGGTCGATCTCGCCAAGGAGCATGGCGACGGTATCAACGGCGCTCCGAGATTTGGAACGGATAAGGGTGCCGATCTCGTCGCAGCCGCCATGGAAAGGTTCATCGTATCGCACGATGCCGCCCGAGTAAGGCTGTCCGTACTTAGGCTCTTGGCGTGAAATCCTTGTTCACCACTTGAACTTGCCACAAGTGTTAACGAAGTGTGTTGACAGATTGCCGCACCCAAGATACTACGCTGATTAGCAGATAACGCGATTTCTGATCATCGATCTCGCGCCTTGCGGACTAGGGCATCTTTCAAGAGCGAGACCGATGAAATGAACTATCATTCTAAAAGACCTACCAACCACGACGACGTTCTCAACGGCTTGGCCGACGCGATCGATATCAGCCCGGCTAAATACGAAGAGGCTGTCGAGCGCTACAAGTCCCTCGGCCGGCATCTCGATCGCGACGACTCTTCGATCAAGCACCTCGATCCATTGATTTCGCCGCAAGGATCTTTCCTTTTGGGCACCGTCAATCGGCCATGGGACGACACCGAGGTCTATGATCTGGATCTGGTGTGCCGTTTGTTGGCCCGCAGAAGCGATGTATCTCAGGCCGAACTGAAGAAGATGGTCGGGACCGAGGTCGCGGGCTATGCCCGAAAGCACGGCATGGAAACTCCGGAGGATCATCGCCGATGCTGGCGGCTCAACTATGCCGAGTCCGCTCTCTTCCACATGGATATCCTGCCAGCGATCCCGGACCAGGAAGCTTATCGTCGCAGACTCGACGAAATGGGCTACCGCGAGTTGGCGAAATCAGAAGACCTGACAGGTCATGCGCTTGCGATCACCGACAAACTCCATCCTCGCTATCAGTCTATTGACCGGGACTGGTACCAGAGCAACCCGACCGGATATGCCGCTTGGTTCAGGCAGCGGATGGCGGTTCAGTTGGCAAATAACAAGCTGTTGCTTGAGCGTCAGCTGGTGACGGCCAGTGTGGACCAAGTCCCTGACTCCAAGCTGAAAACGCCGCTTCAAAAGGTCATTCAGCTGCTGAAGCGGCACCGCGACTTCATGTTCCGCGATGATTTGGACGACAAGCCCATCTCAATTATCATCACGACCTTGGCGGCACATTCCTACAACAACGAGGCATCGATTTCGGATGCTCTCGAAGTGATCTTGCGAGGGATGGACCGCCACATCCAGAACCGCGGCGGGATCGATTGGGTGGCAAATCCTGTCAATCCCGCGGAGAACTTTGCCGACAAGTGGGTCGAAACGCCAGCAAAGCGAGCCAAATTCCATGAGTGGTTGGCGGCAGCTCGGCGCGACTTCGCTCTGTACCTGAAGGGCTCGTCGTTCCTCAAGCTACCTCACCAGTTGCAAGAGTCCTTCGGCCAGCGCGCCGTGTCGGCAGCACTCGGACCGGAGAGCGTAGCCGCACCGGCCGTTCATCGCCCGAGCCAGGGCGACAGGGTCGCTGCGGCAGCCGAGGCAGCGCGCATCAATCGCCAGCCTGCAGCGCCTTGGCAGGCCAAATGAGCAGTGCGCTAGATGGGCTTCGAGAGGAGATCGAGCGCGCATTGATCTTCGATCAGCCCGCCTTGAGCGTATCCGTTACCGGCGACCATGTAGTGGTCGCCGGTAACTACTTCCTGAACGATGCAGCTTCGACGCCAGACCCTGAAGGGCCAATGGCGACATTCGCGGTGCGGGTACTATTAGATGCCAGTTATCCCAGCGTCGAGCCATTGGTCTACGAAACCGGCGGGGCCGTCCCGCAAGGAAGGCACCTGAACCCGAACAACACATGCTGCCTGGGCGTGTGGGAACAATGGCTGATAGAAGAGAGCGACCACTCGGTATCAGCCTTCTTCTTAGGGCCATTTCGCGACTACTTTCTCAGCCAGACCCACTACCAGTTGCACAACGAATGGCCCTTCGGCGAGCTACCCCACGGTCTTGACGGCATCGTGGTGGCCTATGGCGCCGTTCTCGGTATCGACCCAGATCATCAAAGGGTCGCCGCGTATCTGCGGGTATTGGCGCGGCCCGGCTGGCCTCGCGGCCATTGGTCGTGTCCGTGCGGCAGTGGGCGAACGATACGGGCCTGCCATAAAGCCGAATTGACGAGCCTTCGGGGTGCTATCGCGCCTCCCATGGCCTGCCGGATGCTCAATCGAATCGCGAGTCCTTACTGATGGCCGAGATGCTCAAGTATGCGTTCAGAAAGCTTATCGACTATTGGACGCGCGTTCCTACCATTCCCCGCGTCTTGCTCTATGCGGCTCCACTCGTCGCGGTCGCTTCACTCGGCCTGCAATTTACGCTCAGGTTGCAGAGCGGAGGCAATAGCGTCTCCTTGAGTTCGAGCGATGTCGGTGCCAACGATATCGGTCTATGGGGTCTAGCGCTTGCTGCGGTGCTGTTCGCCATCGGCATCGTCTGGGCTATCGTTGACCAGGTGCATGCGCACCGACGCGACTCTAATCGTACCACGATCGTTATCGAATCCCGCGGATTGCGGGACGAAAATGGAGTGTCTCTCGCCACCGAGGTCAAGAAAGCCGTTAAGGGAAATGTTGAGGAGCTGGTGCTCGATTTACGGCGGTTCATGCGTGATGGGCATGTTGTCGATGCCCAGGGTGCCGCCAATGAGATTGTCCGACTTCCAGGCGATCTTAGGCGTCGTCGCGACCTCAAGGGTCGTGACGACACATCCATCGTCTACGGAGGACTGACACCTGTACCGTTCACCTTCTTCATCGGAGTCCTGATTGATGATGAAGGGGTAGTGGTGCCCTACGATTGGGATCGCGCAAAGGACCGTTGGCGGCCTTTGGATGACGACGACGACGAGAGTAGATTTCGTACGTCACTCCCGGTCGAGGAAAATTACGGGGATACCGTAGTGCTCGCGATATCCTGCTCATACCCAGTTCTGGACGATAACTTGATGCGGTCGTTCCCGGGAGTTCCTGTGGTCCGAATGGACCTCATGGGGCAGACCAAGGAGAGCCACTGGTCGTCCGCAAAGCAGAGTGCGCTGGCCATTCAGGTTCTTGAGGTTGCTACATTGCTCGAGGGACGAGGCGTTAAAACAGTCCACCTGGTCCTTGCCGCTGCTAACAGCCTAGTATTCCAGATCGGGCGCAAGTGGGACCGACGCAACATTCCAAACTGCACGGTTTATCAGTTCGAGCGCGACAACGACCCTCCTTTTGCGTGGGGCTTGAAATTGCCAAAGCCAGGAGTGGAACATGCTGAAATTCGTCGGCAGCAGCGACCAGGAGCGCTGGACCTATGATCTTTGAGAGCCATCCTTGGAAGCGGGAACTTGCGCATGACGCCGACATGATCGAGCGTTGGTGTGGCAAGCCGGCATCCGAACGCCAGGGCATCATTCTGGAACGTAAGACCTTCATTTCGGCATACACCGTGAGAAGGTTGAAGGAATCGAACAAGCTCACCGACGACCTCGTGGCGTCGGCGGTGCCTGCAATCGAATACGCAAAGAAGCAAAGTCCTGTTACTCGGTTTCGGCATCTAGATGACATTGATGACCGCTACGACCTTCACGTCGGCAGGAACTGCGATCTGAACCTGAAGAGCTTTGTCGATACCATCATCCACAGCCTCTACTTCAACTTGGCAATGTCGGAAGACGAGCAGTCAGTGACCGGCTTCTACGTCACTTCGGACTACAGGGATAAAAAGCTCTGGTTCGTTGGCTACAGCGATTTCGTGAAGCTATTGCGGTCCGTTTCTACCAACTATCCTACCCATGTCGAAATCTGGGTCGATGAGAATGGCAAAGAACAACGGGCGCAGAGTTAGTGGACTCGGCAGAACTCGATCAAGCGCAGTGAGGGAAAACTTCAATGAAAGATCCAACATCCCTTTCGGTAGGGCAGTACGTCCGAAACACCTTGCCGGAACTTGAGCGTGCCGGTTGCGGGTATCTAGAATTCGAGCCTATTTTGCGAGATCTCGTTGCGAAATGCCCTGCGCCGTTTCAATGGAATCTCCAGGAGCTGGAGCAAATGCACAGGAAAATGGTGAAGGTGCCAAAGAAGCACCCAATGGAGCCCGTGGAGGCCACCCGCATTTACGCCCATCTACGGGCAATTTCGAAAGAGTGGGACAACGCACCGTTGGGTGGCCGGCGGTAACGCTGCAAAGCATCGATTCTCAAATTCTTGAAAAATCCTCTAATCGACTCGCATTTGGTTGGAAAACCGACTCGCAGATTTGTTGCGAACCTAGGCTTTATGCGGCTTTCATCGACTCTCAAGTTTTGGTAGCCGACACGGCGGTTTCCGAGCAATCGGGAGCCGCCGTTTTCGTTAGGGAACGGCGTAGGGAACGTAGCCGGTGTGCAAACCAGCTGCTTCGCCGTCACACCGCTCTCACGTATTTCGTCAAGGCTCACACCTTTTGACCTTGTTCGAAATGAACTTCATCCATCAGTGGCAGACGACCGCTTGGTGGGAAACATGCTCTGAAAGCCGTCAGTCCGCTTTCCACCCCAATTCTGCCGTTAGCCCACTACGTGAGAAGCGCCAGTTATCGCGCAGCCTGATCCCGATCGGGGCCGCTCTGTTCCTGCGCGCTGCGCGCCACTTTCTGGGGTAGGGGTCGGCGGCGGTGCCGCCGACAGAGGTGCTTGCACTACCGGTGGAAATATTGCCGATAGTCGGTGTCGTAGCCGAAGTAGCGCGGCCCGACGAGCGCGATGCCGGCTGGGGTCAGCCATTGCGGGTTCGAGGGCATGGCGAGGGCCTTGAGGCGAAGGCCATAGCGCAGCGCATCGGCAGTCACTGGCAGGCCGGATTCAGCGTCGAGCACGGTGATCAGGTCCGGCGTGGTGACGATGATTGCGCCGTCACGCTCGGCCATCAGGAACTCGTTCTGGAAGTCGAGCCGGAACTCGTGCCCCTTCCACTCGTCGACGCCCTCGAACCGGGCTGTGCCGCGGGCAAATCCGCCAACGGTGCGCCGCTCGATATCCTTGATGCGGCCGTGGAAGATCACGTCGGCATCGAGCTTGTCGACGATAGCCTTGACGGGGTCGGTATGGCTGGCCTTGGCCTCGCGCAGGGTGCGGCCGAGCTCGGAGCAGAGGGTGAGCGTGCCGCGCACGATAGCTTTCTTGGCCACCGCGCCCGACATCGAATAGAAGGCGAGCAGTGCCGAGCCGCCCATTTCCACCGTTGCCGCGCGGGCGAGCCGCTCGGTCCAGGCATTGCTGACCGTCTCGAGCACCATCGAGTTGCCCTTGTCATCGCACAGCACCATCGGGGTCGCCGCGACGCCGTGCATGGTGAAGGTGACCATCTGCAGTTCAGGATAGGCGCGGCCCATCCCGTCGCCATCGACAAGTGGCAGGCCGGCCATGGCAGCCACCACAAAGGGGGTGGTAGAATTGACGCCCCCTGCTTCCCCGCAGAGCACGGCGTCGATCTTGCGGCCGAGCAGCTGTTCGAGCGCGCGGAAAGCGTTGATCAGCTCCTCGCCTTGCGGCAGCTTTTCGGTCATCACGGTGGGGGCGCCCATCATGGCGACGGGGACGACTAACGCGTCATCGGGCAACTCGTCGATATCCACGAGGTTGACAGGACCGTATTGCCGGATCGCCTGCTGAGCCATGAGTTTGCCGATATAGGGGTCACCGCCGCCGCCTGTGCCGAGGATTGCGCCCCCGGTGGCGATGTCTTCCATGTCCTCGGCATGGATGGTGCGAAGAAACTTCATGATGCGCTTCCTTTCGCCTCAGGCCACTTTGGGCTGGGACTGCAGCGGGTTGAAGGTGAGTTCGGGATAGCCAAAGGCCGCGGGACCGACGATCTCGAGGGCTCTGGGCGTTTTCATCAGGTCATGGACAGGCAGTCCGATCACGGCGATGCGCTGGCCGTAGCGCAGCACTTCGGTGGTGATTGGTTCGCCGGTATCGAGCTCGAGATTGATGATCAGGTCCGGCACCATGATCACCGGCACGCCATCGACCCAGAGCACCAGGTTCTCGTTCTGGATGGCGATCTGTGCTTCCGAGCCGGCCCAGTCGCCGACGCCGCTCAGATGCGCATGGCCGCGAGCGAAGCCGCCGACCAGCTCGCGCCGGACATCGGTGACCTTGCCGGTAAAGAACAGCGTGCCACCCGTGGACGCGACCACGCGCTCGACCACGTTCTGGCGTTGCCGGCGAGCCTCGAGCACTGTGTGGCCGATCTGCAGCGCCTGGGTAAAAGTCCCCGGCACGGCGGTGCGGCGGACAAACTCCATCGCCATCGGCGCAATAGCGAGGCCCGCCGCAGCGCCCATGTTGACCGAGACGCCGCGGGCGAAGGTCTCGAGCCAGAACATGTCGATCACGTCCTTGAAGACGACGACATTGCCCTTTTCATCGGCGATGGCGGCGGGAGCAGCCTTGGCGCCATAGATGAAAAACGTGGTCATCTGCACTTCGGGGAAGGCCCGGCCCATGCCGTCGCCATCGATCACCGGCAGGCCGGCATAGGCCGCCGCAATCACCGGCTCGAGAGCGTTGGAGCCGCCGATCTCTGCCGAGATCGTGGCCGAGAGCTGGACGCCCGCCGTCTCCTCGACGGCCCGCATGGCGCGAAAGCACTCCCCGCCCTCCTCGATCTTTTCAACGCCAACGACCGGGGCGCCGATGCCGCCGACTTCACCTACCCAGGCATCGTCAGGCAGTGCATCGAGCGGCAGCACGCGCACTTCGGCACCCTTGCGGATCAGTTCGCGGGCGCGCAGCATGCCGACATAGGGATTGCCGCCGCCACCCGTGCCCAGCAGCGCGGCGCCGATCGAGAGTGGCAGCAGGTCACTCTCTTTTAGGATGTAGCCTTCAGCCGACATGCAGCTCACCGACGGCCTTGACCCGGACGCGGGTCGCGTTGCCGGGCAGATAGGCGAGCGGCACGTCCTCGACATCGACGATCTCGATTGACGAGCGGAGGGCGCCCGCGGCGACCGCTGCTTCGGTGGCACGCTGCTTGGCGTCGGCAAGAGCTTCATCTCGGCCGATTTCGGCAAGCGCGTAAACGCGATCGACTTCGCCCGACACCTGCGCGATGGCAGCGCCGACAGCGTTAGCGACGGCGAAGTGGTTCGGCTTGATCACTTCGAGCCCACCGATCGGGCCGTCAACCAGGATCGAGCCGCCGCCGACGACGATCACCGGCAGCGGATCGGGCGACAGGCGCGAGCGTTCAACGCAGTCTTCCAGCATCGACATGATTTTGGCCTGCGTGCGGGCGATAAAGTCCGGTGTCAGGTGCGCCACCTTGGACTTATCGCCCAGCTCATAGCGGCCGGAGGCGACAACGACGTCGGACGTGGTGAGGGTCTTGCCGCCAAAGATCAGGGCTTCGGTGACGATGCGGTAGCCGACCGAGGTAGGACCGACCTTGATGTCGCCGCTGGACTCCACCACGTGGGAGCCGCCACCCAGCCCGATGGAGAACACGTCAGGCATGCGGAAATTGGTGCGCACGCCGCCCACTTCAACCGCCACGGTGGCCTGGCGGGGAAACCCCTTGTGCAGCGAGCCGACGTCGGAGGTGGTACCGCCGATATCGACAACGATGGCATCGGCGACGCCCGACAGGAAGGCGGCGCCGCGCATCGAGTTGGTCGGGCCAGAGGCGAAGGTCAGTACCGGGAACTTTTCGGCGAACTCGGCATCCATGAGCGTGCCGTCGTTCTGAGTGAGGTAGAAGCGGCCCTTGATGCCAGTCTCGGTGATGGCTTTGCGGAAGGCCTGGATGACGTGTTTCGAGAGGTCGCGCAGGCAGGCATTCATGATCGCCGCGTTCTCGCGCTCGAGCAGGCCGATGCGGCCAATATCGCTCGATAGCGTGATGTGCACGCCCGGCAGCGCCTTGGCGAGGATCTCGCCGGCCTGCTTTTCGAAGTCATTGGTCACCGGCGAGAACACCGAGGTGATGGCGATGGTGTTGATGCCCTTGGACTTGATGTCCTCGGCGATGCCCAGCAGTTCGGCTTCATCGAGCGGGGAGATCACCCGGCCGTCGAATTCGTTGCCGCCATGGGCGAGGTAACCGGTGCCGCCGATCGCAACCTTGAGGTCCTCGGGCCAGTCGACCATCGGAGGCAGGGAAGCAGTCGCGGGCAGGCCGAGGCGAACGGCGGCGGTCTTGGCGAGATCGCGGCGCTGCACCACGGCGTTGGTGAAATGTGTGGTGCCGATCATCACCACGTCGATGGCCGAGGCCTGCATCTTGCTGGCATCGAGCACGGCCTTGAGCGCATTGACGACGCCGGTCATCACGTCGGCAGTCGTGGCGGCCTTGACGCCTGCAATGACGGTCGCGCCGTCCATGACGACGGCGTCCGTGTTGGTTCCGCCCACATCGATGCCAATTCTGATCATGTTTCTATCCTTTGGAAGGCTGGTGCCGCTCCGTCCCCGGAGCGCGATGAGTTGTTCTGCGGTCGGAATTTCCCCATCGATCAGGGGGATTTTGGGTCGCATAGCCTCTTCCTCGGCCGAGATCACCGGGACGGAGGCGAGGAGGAGACGGGTGTAGTCGTGCCGCGGGTGCTCGAACACCTGATCGACCGGTCCGGTCTCGACGATCTGGCCCCGGTAGAGCACGCCCACCCGCTCGGCGAAATTCCGCATGAGGCTCAGGTCGTGCGAGATAAACAAGTAGGTGAGGCCGAGTTCGCGCCCGAGATCGACCAGCAGATCGATGACGCGGGCCTGCACCGAGACATCGAGTGCGGAGGTGGGCTCATCGAGCACGAGGAGTTTGGGTGCCACCGCGAGGGCCCGGGCAATGGCGACGCGCTGTTTTTGCCCACCCGAGAGCTCGTGCGGGTAGCGCTCAGCGAAGTTGACGGGCAGTTGCACCATCTCGAGCAACTCGGAGATGCGCTGCCGGCGGGTGGTCCGCGGATGGCCATGCGCTTCGAGCGGCACCGAGATTGAAGCGCCGATGCTGCGGCGCGGATTGAGCGAGGAGCCCGGATTCTGGAACACCATCTGCACCTTGCGGCCATAGGCACGGGTGCCGGACTGGCCCGTGACGGTCTCGCCGTCAAGAAGGATGTCGCCGGATGTGGGTCGCGCCAGGCCCATGATCATCCGGGCAATGGTGGATTTGCCCGACCCGCTTTCACCAGCAAGCCCGTAGATGCCGCCCTTCTCGATCCGGAGGCTGACACTGTCCACCGCTTTCACCAGGCCGGTCTGGCGACCAAAGCCGTTGCGCGTCAGGAAGTGCTTGGAGAGGTTGATCAGTTCGAGCATGGGCGTGGTCATGACGCCACCGCCTTGGCGCCGAAGCGCGTGCCACCGGTGAGCCGCGGTACGGCGGCGATCAGCGCCTTGGTGTAATCGTCCTTCGGCGCCTCGAAAATCTGCGCAGTGGGACCCTTTTCGACGACCACGCCCTTGTTCATCACATAGACGTAGGAACTGGTTTCGCGCACCACGCCCAGATTGTGGGTGATCATCAGCAGCGCCAGCCCGCGCTCGTCGACGAGATCTTTGAGCAGCTTGAGGATCTGCGCCTGGGTCGTGACGTCAAGCGCCGTGCCCGGCTCGTCGGCAATGAGCAGGCGCGGTTCGGAGAGGAGCGCCATGGCAATCAGCACGCGCTGCCGCATGCCGCCCGAGAGCATGATCGGATAGCTCCGTGCCACCTGTTCGGGGTCGCGCATGCGGACCTGCGCCAGAACCTCATGGACCCGCCGCATGCGGTCGGCTCGATTGCGCACCCGCCCCAGCCGGCGGTCGGCATATTTGAGGATCGTGCGCATCTGGTCGGCAATGGTGAAGACCGGATTGAGCGAGCTCATCGGGTCCTGAAAGACCATCGACATCTCGGTGCCGCGCAGCTTCAGGCGCTCGCGCGACGCCAGAGTGAGGAGGTCGCGGCCATCATAGCTGATTTCGCCCGAGGTGATGGTGGCTGGCGGATGGCGGAGAAGGCCCATGATGGCCTTCATGGTCACCGACTTGCCCGAACCGCTCTCGCCGACCAGCGCGATCTGGCTGCGCTCAGGCACGTCGAGCGATACCGAGTGCAACACCTTGTTGACCTGGCCGTAGGTCGAAAACTCGACCGAAAGGTTGCGGACCGAGAGGAGCGCGCTCATCGCACATCCTCCACGGCAAAGAGATCGCGCAGGCCGTCACCGAGGAGGTTGAAGCCGAGCGCTGCATAAAGGATGGCGCAGCCGGGCAGCACCGACTCCCACCAGAAATCGGGGAGAAACGCCGCGCCCTGTGCCACCATGGTGCCAAGGTCTGGCGTCGGCGGCCGGATGCCCAGCCCGAGGAAGCTGAGCGAAGCGCCGACCAGGATGACAAAGCCCGCATCGAGCGAGGTCTTGACCGCCAGCGCCGAAACGCAGTTGGGCAGGATCTCGCGGAACAGGATGTGCAGCTTGCTGGCGCCGAGAGTTTCCGCCGCCTCGACGAATTCCTGCGAACGCAGTTGCCGGGTGATCGAGTAGATCAGCCGCGTGTGCCAGGTCCACCAGAGGGCGGCGATCGCCAGCATGGAGTTGATCAGGTCCGGCGACAGCACAGCCGTGACCGCGAGGGCCATGACCAGAGGCGGGATGGCCAGCGCGATATCGGTCAGCCGCATGATCACGATCTCGACCCAGCCGCCAAAATAGCCGGCGACGAGGCCAAGCGTCGTGCCGATCGGGATAGCGGTACCGAGCACAACGAAGACGAGCAGCAGCGAGACGCGGAAACCGAAGATCACGCGGGTGAACAGATCGCGCCCCACGTTGTCGGTCCCGAACCAGTGCTCGAGGCTTGGCGGCAGATGGCGGGCCTTGAAGTTGACCACCGAGCCCGCGTCCTTGGGAAAGGGTGTGATATAGGGCGCAAGGAGCGCCGCGAGGATCACCGAAATGACGATCAGGGCGCCGATGACGGCAGTGGGATTACGCGAGAAACGGTACCAGTTCTGGTAGGCGTTGGAGAGCCGCTTGGGCTCCAGCGTCGGGGCGGTCATAAGCTCGTTCATGCGCGGCGCCCCCGGATGCGAATGCGGGGATCGACGAAGCCGACCAGCACGTCGATGACGAGATTGACCAAGACGAAGAACACGCCCGAGACCATAACCACGCCCATCACCGCGTTGAGGTCTTTCTGCAGGATTGTGCGGATGCCGTAGGCGGCCATACCGGGCCAGGCAAACACCAGTTCGACCACGAATGCATTGCCGATCAACGACGCAAACTCGAGCCCCAGAATAGTGAGCGGGGCAACCAGGCTGGGGCGCAGCATGTATTTGAGGACGCGGACGGTTTCGGGCACGCCGAAGGCGCGGCTCGCCTCAATGTAGTCCTGGCTCGAGATGTCGATCATGGCAGAGCGGGTGATGCGCGCCATCTGGCCCATGGTCGCGGCGGCAAGCGCAATGGAGGGCAGCAGCAGGTATCGCAGCCCCTCGAGGAAGGCATCGAACCTGAGCTTCAGCACGCTGTCGAGGAGCACCAGCCCGGTGATATCGGCCGTGAAGCCGAAATCATGGGGCATGCGGCCTGTGGTCGGCAGGATGTGAAGCACGTATCCCGCCAGAATCTGCAGCAGGAGCGCGAGAAAAAAGCTCGGCGTCACGGCGGAGAAGATCGCAAAGAGGCGGACCAGATTATCCGGCCAGCGATCTTTCCAGCGGGCCGCGATGATGCCGAGCGGCAGACCGATGATGAAGGCGAGGGTGATGGTAGAGAGCACCAGCTCGAAGGTGGCAGCGAAGGTTTCGCGGATATCCGCGTTGACGGCGCGCTCGGTGAGGAGCGACCGGCCCAGATCGCCGCGGAGGAGTCCCGCGACAAAGAGGCCATATTGCTCGATGATCGGCCGATCGAGCCCCAGCTTGAGCTGGAGTTCGATGACCTGTTCCTGCGTGGCGGTGGGGCCGAGCGCCATGCGTGCCGGATCACCCGGGATCACCCGCGCAATAGTGAAGATCACGACCGATAGCCCGACGAGCACCAGCAGCGACCACAACACCCGACGGATGAGGAAGAGCAGGAATTCCAAGGGAGGATACCTTGTTGTGAGCGAAACGAACCGAGGAACCCGGACGTTGACGGCGGCCGACCCTTCCGGGGCCGACTGCCGTCAACAGTCATTTCCTGTCGAGGCGTATCGGGCTCAGCAGGTCCAGCTGTAGTTGTGGAAGTCGTACTGGAACGACTGCATCGGCACGTATTCATAGCCGGCCAGGCACTTGTCGATGGCGTGCTGCTCGTTCTGGGTCAGCATGAACGCGTCCATCTGCAGGTCCACCAGCTTGTGCTGCAGCTGCTTGTAGAGGTCCGACTGCTTGGCCGCATCGCCGGTCGCCCTGGCGTCGTCGATCAGCTTGTCGACCTCGGCATCCTGCAGCCATTCCAGCGACGCCCAGGTACCGGCAGCGCTCGAGTGATACTGGGTGAAGAACATCGAGTCGGGCGAGGGATATGTCGGGGAGAAGAAGATTTCCGCGATATTGGGCGAGGTCTCGACCTTGGTGGCAAGCTCGGTAATGCGGTTCCACGGCTCGGGCTGCACCTCGACGGTGATACCAAGCTGCTCGAGATTGGCCTGCATCAGCAGCGCCACTTCTTCCTCGAACTTCAGGCCCGCGACATAGGCGAGGCTGACCTTGATCGGCTGGCCGGCATACTTTGACTGGGCGAGCTCGGCCTTGGCCGCCTCGAGGTCGTAAACCGGCTTGGCCAGATCCTCGGCGTAGGCTGTCGCGTAGGCCGGCGGCAGCGGGCCATTGAGCTCACCACCCGGAAAGATGGTCGAACGGATGGTGTCATAGTCGGTCGCAAGGGCGATCGCCTTGCGGACATGAATGTCGTCGGTGGGCGCGGCCTTGGTGTTCAGCTTGAGGTTGAACACGGTCTGGGTCGGCTCGGTGCGGATGACGAAACGTTCGTTCTGGCCCAGCGACGTGTAGGTATCGGGCGCCTGCGCGGAGCTGGTCATAGTCAGCTCGCCCGAGGCGGCCATCGACTTCACGGTCGCTTCGTCATTGGTGATGACCCAGTGGACTTCGTCGATCGGATTTTCGCCCCAGCCGCCGTAGTAGTCAGCGTTGCGCGAGATCACCATCGACGCCCCACGGTCCCAGCTGGTCAGAGTGTAGGCACCGGCGCCCGCCACGTGGTCGGCGAGATAGGTCTGGCCGTCATCGGTGCCTTCATTGGCCTTCACCTCGTCGGCATTGACGATCATGATGGCCGGCACGGTGGTCAGGAAAGGTGCGAAGGTCTTTTCGAGGGTGAACTTCACCGTCTTGCCGTCCACGGCAACGACCGAGCCAGACTTGAGCACCCCGGCAAACAGAGTTGCCGGCCCCTGGTTGATCTTGAGCAGGCGCTCGACCGAGTAGACAACGTCACTCGCTTCAACTGCGGAGCCGTCCGAGAACTTGGCGTCGTCACGGATCTTGTAGGTGACTTCCTTGGCGTCGTCGGAAACCGTCCAGCTCTCGGCGAGTTGCGGGACGATCTCACCCTTGGCGTTCACAGTGACGAGCGCGTCATAGAGGTTCACCGACGCCATATAGTCGGTGTAGTCCAAGATCTTGGCCGGATCGATCGTGCCGAAGATCTGCACCGTGTTCATGGTCACGGTCACCGCCATGGCGGGCGCTGCGCCCAGCACGAGCGCAGAAAGTGCAGTTGATGCAAGTAGCCTGTACGTCGTCGTCATTGCTGCGTTTCCCTGTCCCTTTGTCGCCGTCCCGTCTGCGTTTTTGCCCTGCAGCGGGAAGATGCGCCGGATGTACCGACACCCTCTGAGCCCAGCGTCACGTTGTTGTTGCGCCAGCCCGATAAACCAGCTTGGCGCGCACGGGGCTCACGGCTCAAGGCACAACGAAGTCTAGGTTTTCGACTAAAACGTCTAGGTTCTAGCCCACAAGGCCAAGTGCGCGTGCAGCGCTGATGGCTTCGCGCCGGCGCGAGCAACCAAGCTTGCGATAGACGTTGGAGAGGTGGAACTTCACTGTCGCCTCGCTGAGGTCGAGTGCGTTGGCGATGAACTTGTTGGATGAGCCTTCCGAGATCATGATCAGCACCTTAGTCTCACGCCGGCTGAGGCCATTCTGTGCCCCGAGCGCGGAGTTGGGCAGGCCACCATCGCGCAGGCGACGCAGCACCTGCCGCACGGTGGCAGAGATCTCGAGATACTCGCCAATGCGCCGCTGTTCGATCAGTTCACTGAGGAACACCCGCTCTTCGGCCAAGGGCGCAATGGCGCCCAGTCGCGCGGCCTCCTCGAACACCTTCTGCAGCAGCGCGCGCGCCCGCGACAAGTTGCGCTGCCGCTTGTGGACGAAGGCCAGCCAGATCTCCGCGCCCAGCCGTTGCCGGCCAGTGAGGTTGAGATTGCCGATTATGAAGCCAAGCTGCCGCTCGAGGTGGGGCCGGGTCGGCTGCTCGTAGACAATGTGGCGCAGCCAGACCATCGCCTGCACTATCTCGTCGCGGTTCTTCAGGCGCTCCAGTTCTTCACCGGCGGCAGCCACCCACGCGCGGGTGACGCGTGTTCCGATCGCAGCGGTCTTTTCGGCAGCCTCCTGCCAGCGATTGGCGTTCTGGAGGATGGTTGCTTCGCGCAGCTCGATCATCACCCCGAACTGATGGTTCGAGACTTGGTAGACCCGCCAGCGGTCAAGGAAGTTGCGCGCCGCAAGAGTGGAGAAATGCTCGCTCAGCGCCTGGCTGCCGTAGTGAAGCGCGAATTCAATCAGGCTGGGCCAGATTTCCCCATGCACGAAGTCGTCGAGTTCGGTGCTGAGAAAGCGCGCCAGCGGTTCGGGCTTTCCGCCTTCATAGTCGATGCAGGCATTGAGCAGCGAGAGCAGCCGCGCGTCGCCCGGGCTGTCGAAATCGACTGCGTCGAGGTAGCGCGCCGCCTGCTCGGCGTGGCGGCGAGCAGTGTTGGCGTCGCCCATCAGCAGCCGCATCAACGCCTGGTGCAGGCTGATGTAGAAGGCGAGCATGGGCACATCGGCCTGCTCGTAGTGGTAAAGAGCGCGCTGGGCGACGTCCTCGGCGGCCGCGAGACGCCGTCCGCGGATATAGAACTCGAGTACCGAGTTGTAGAAGCTGCCCCGCACGATGTGATCGTTGATCGACAGGTCGGCAAGGGTGCTGAAGACCTGCTCGAGCAGGTCTTCAGTGAGCAGGTAATCCTCATAGATCAGCATGACCACCCTGAAAGCGAGGAGGTCCGAGCCGTAGCGCTCGCGATGGCTGAACACGCTATGGAGGTCATTGATCCCGTTGCCGAAACGCTCGGCAATCAGGCGCCGGGCGCGGGCCACTTCGCCGTGTTTGAGCGCCTGCATGGCAAGGCTCATCACCAGCATGTCGTTGCTGAGCGCGTACTGGGTCGGGAAGCCCTCAAGTACCCGGTCGAATGCCGCAGCCCCGTGCCGATAGAGATAAAAGCGCCCCCCGCCCTCGTCAAATGCGGCGAAGGCCTCGTCCAAGCGCCCGATCGACTGCCATGTGCTGATGGCCTCTGTCATCATGCCAAGAGCGGCGTAAGCCGCTGCGAGCTCGGCGGCGCATGCGGGAATATTGCGCCGGTAGGCCATCGTCTCGACCATGGCATCACGCAGGGCTGGCCGCACGAGCTCGTACAACGGCAAGAGCGCAGGCGTGCTCACCTCGATGGGACGCTCATCGAGCCAAGTGTCCAGCGCGACCAGATCCAGGGCGCTCATCGGGCCAAGGAACTCGCTGGCGAGAAAGCGTGTTAACTGCTCACCATCAGGGGTCGACGCGCCCACCAGCATCGGCCAACCGCTCGATTGCAGAAACACGCTGTTGGCGAGTCTGACCGGCATCGCAGCCAGAAGCTCCTCCCGATCGAACAGAAGTTCTGGAACGCCAAGTCGGCGAACCTGACCGTAGACACTGGCCCGGTCCAGCCCGGGCAGCAGGATTTCCGGACGCTTGGCAATGATGATCCGCCGCATACCCGAGACAAAGGCCTCGGGGAGAGGCTCTGGGACGCTTCCAGGTGGAATATCCCACAACGTTACGTCGGCTGAACCATCCGGAGGCGCCGCCCCACCACAATGAACCGGCGTCCCGAGGTCGACCGCCAGTTGCCCCAACAATACCGATTTTCCCAAGCCCGCCGGCGCTTCAAGCAGCACGATTGATTGCTCGCCCGCCAGCAGGTCGCGCCGCTTCCGCTCGCGGTCGATCCGAAATGTCCGGTTTAGGGTGGTCGAGAGTGCCAAGTCCGCTATCCTGTGCGGCCCATCTGCTATCACAAGTTGTCACGTCGGCGGCGGGTGCTGCCTGATCCAGTCGTGCTCCTTTGGATCTAGCGCCGCTAAGCCCGTATCCCAATCGGAGCCGTCTCTGATGCCAGAGCACCTTGGTTCTAGTTGCGCGGGAGCTTTGTCTCCTTGATCCATTTGCCGCTGATCGCGCCTTTACGCAGCGATCACTTGAACGTCGCGCGGCAGCTCGGAGAGGATTTCCGGGCCATCCGCCCGCACGACCACGACATCCTCGAGACGGATACCAAAACGGCCGGGAATGTAGATACCGGGTTCGATGGTGAACACCATTCCCTCGCCCAGCACGATGTCGGATGTCGCCGTGATGTAGGGCTCCTCGTGACCGCCAATGCCCATGCCGTGCCCGGTCCGGTGGACGAAATACTCGCCGTACCCGGCTTCGGTTATGACCTGGCGGGCCGCCGCATCGACATCGCGCGCCAGCGCCCCCGGCTTGACCGCCTTGAGCGCCGCGGTGACGGCGCGTTCGACGATGGCGTGAACTTGGCCATATCCCTCAGGCGGGCGGCCCACCACGGCCATGCGCGTGATGTCGCTGGGAAAGCCGTCGATCCTGCCGCCGATATCCATCACCACGGCGTCGCCTTCGGCCAGTGGCCTGTCGCTGTTGAAGTGGTGCGGGAAGGCGCCGTTGGATCCCGCGGCAATGACCGCAAAACCCGGCTCCACCCCTTGCGCGATGAACGCCTCGAACACGATCTCCGCCAGCTGCTTTTCGGTCATCCCGGGACGCATGGCAGCAAAACCCGCCAGCATCGCCTTGTCGGCGGTGAGGGCGTTCAGCTTGAGGGCGGCATATTCGCGCTCGGTCTTGCGCATGCGCAGATAGCTCAGCGTGTCGTCGGTGAAGCTGCGCTTTGCCTGCGGCAGCGCATCCGTCAGCAACGCGGCAAAATCCACGCGCATGGTTTCGTCGAGCACGATGTGCTGTGCGGACGTGCCGCCCACCTCAGACAGCGCGGCCAGGAAGGCGGTGTTCGGTCCGTCATGGTCGGCCCAGACGTGGAAGGGGATCTTGGTCTGGACGCGCGAGCCCTCGGCATTGAGGGCGGGCATCAGAAAGGCCTCGCGCTCGGGGCCCACCAGCAGCAGGCAGGGACGCTCGCACAGCATCGGATGAAACCCGACGAGCCAGTCCATATGCGGGCTTGGGCAGATGGCGACAAGATCGACGCCCTCGGTCCTCATCCGGTCGCGCAATCCAGCGAGCCTGGCCACAGTGTCAACAGTCATGAATATGTGCCCCCTTCAGGCATGATGTCCCAACCTCAAGCCCGATGCCGAGCGTTTTGGTCAGCGTTTAAAGTCCAGCGACATCCGTCCCAATGTGGACGGGTTCACGGTTTCGAAATGGCGTCGATGATGCGCACCCAGGCGCGGGCGCCCTTCCGGAACGAGCTCAGATCGTACTTCTCGTTGGGCGAGTGACCGCGATCATCAGATTTTCCCCAGCCGACGAGCAGCGCGTCCATGCCCAGGATCGTGCGGAAATCGCCGACGATCGGAATGGATCCGCCGCCGCCGGTGACAATGGCGGGGTTCGCCCACTCTCCGAGCAGCGCCTTCTTGGTCTTGTCGAGGATCGGCGCATCGAAGGGCATCTGCACGGCCGGCGCGGCGCCATGTTCGCCAAACTCGACCCGGCAGTCAGCCGGCACCTTGGAGCGCACATAGGCCCGGAAGCTCTCGCGGATCTTCAGCGGATCTTGCTTGTGCACCAGGCGGAACGAGACTTTGGCGGTCGCTTCGGCCGGGATCACGGTCTTGAAACCTTCGCCCGCATAGCCGCCGCTGATCCCGTTCACCTCGGCGGTCGGGCGAGCCCAGTTGAGTTCGAGCATCGAGCGGTTCTTTTCGCCGACCGGGATAGACAGGCCGACGCGATCGAGCACGTGCGGCATTGAACGTTCGAGCCCGTCCCACACGGCCTTCAGGTCCGCCGGCGTCTCCTCGACACCGTCATAAAAGCCCGGCAAGGTAACCCTGCCATCGTCGTCATGAAGGCCCGCGACGATCTTGCCGATGATGTGCAAAGGGTTGGCGGCGATGCCGCCATAGCCGCCCGAATGCAGATCGTGGCTGGCGGCGAAGATCTTGACCTCTTCGCCCACGAGGCCGCGCAGGCCGGCGCAAATCGAGGGAGTATCGTCGTCCCACATGCCAGTGTCGCAGACCAGCGCATAGTCCGCCTGCAGTTCATCCCTGTTCGCGTGCAGGAATGGCCTCGCAGAGGGCGAACCGCACTCCTCCTCGCCCTCGATGAGGACGGTCAGGCGAATGGGCAGGTTGCCGCGCACCTGCTTGAAGGCGCGCACTGCCTCGATGAAGGTCAGCAATTGCGCCTTGTCGTCGCAGGTCCCTCGGCCGCGGATGATCTCCTGGCCTTTGGCGCCAATGCCGATCGAGGGCTCGAACGGCGGGTGGGTCCAAAGCTGCAACGGGTCGACGGGCTGGACGTCGTAGTGTCCGTAAAAGAGGAAGTGCGGACTGTCCGGGCTCGCCCCCCCATGATGCGCCATCACCATGGGATGGCCTGTCGTATCGCGCACCGACGCCTCAAATCCCAGGCTCGTCAGGTAGTCGGTCAGCAGGTGCGCGGCTTTGCGACAATCCGCAGCGTGCGCCGGGTCTGTCGATATCGAGGGCACCCGGACGAGATCGAAAAGGGTCTCCAGGCTTGAGGCAAGGTTTGCCTCAGTACGGGCAAGGACAAGGTCGAGGTCTGACATAGGCACTGCTTCGCGATGTGGTTCGGGACTCTCCGATCCCGGCACGCCGAGGGTATGGCACACGCCCCGCAGGCGCCACCACGCCGACGTTAGTCAGGTTTCCGCTGGCCGAACAGATGGAATGATAACGAAAGTCATTTGTTTCCAACGACCGGACTGCCTTGACAGGCCCGACGACATGGTTTTGTCTGACATTTGAACGCCTTGGAGTTAAAGAAGGCGTCCTGACGTGTACTCATAAAGTATTTCCTGCCAAAAGCCGCCGGCAACCCGACGGTAGAGGCGTTATTTTGGGCGTTTATTTATGTTTTTCCGGGCACGCGTAGTTGTGCGCCCACGCTGCCAGTAACGGCATTTCCGACGACAGTACAAAAACAGAGGAGCTCTCCTTGAGACGTTTAGCATTTCTTAGTGCCGCATTTATGACAACGATGTCAGCTGGAGCGGCATTGAGCTTCGAAGGCACCTCGCTGGTTGCACCCGATTGCAGCTACGGCGGCAAGATCAGCGCCATCCGCGCCACCGACGAGCACACCGTCACCTTCGAGATGTGCGCGGCCGATCCGGCCTTTGAAGCAAAGGCCGCCTTTATCGTCTTCGGCATCCAGCCGTCCGAGCATATCGCCGCCGCCGGCCCCACCAAAGAGCTTCTCACCAACCCGATCGGCACCGGACCATTCGCGCTCGACACGTGGAACCGTGGTGACTCGATCATTCTCAAGCGCAACGACGCGTACTGGGGCACCAAGCCGGCTTACGAGACCCTGGTTTTCCGCTGGAGCACTTCGGGCGCCAGCCAGCTCAACGAACTTCGTGCGGGCACGGTCGACCAGATCAGCACGGTGAGCCCGGAGGATTTCGACGCCGTCAAGAGCGACGCCGATTTGCAGTTCCTGCCGCAGATGGGCCCGAACACGCTTTACCTGGGCATGACCAACACCTTCGAGCCGTTCAATAACGTCAAGGTGCGCCAGGCCATCGCCATGGGCATCGATCGCCAGCGCATCGTCGACAGCTATTACCCCGACGGCTCGGAATTGGCGACGCACTTCGCGCCGTGCACCATTCCCAACGGCTGCGCCGGTGAAGACTGGTACGGGTTCGACCCCGTTGCCGCCAAGGCGCTGCTCGCCGAGGCTGGCTTCCCCGATGGCTTCAAGACCAAGATCTATTACCGCGACGTGTTCCGCACCTACCTGCCAGAACCGAGCACCATCGCGGTCGAGTTCCAGTCGCAGCTGAAGGCAAACCTGGGCATCGACGCCGAAGTCGCCCCTATGGAATCTGGCGAGTTCATCGACAAGGCCACTTCCGGCAAGCTCGACGGGCTCTACCTGCTGGGCTGGGGCGCGGATTACCCGCACATCACCAACTTCCTTGACTACCACTTTGGCAAGGACACCCAGAATTTCGGCGACTCCTTGCCGGAGATCTATGAGCCGCTGGCCAAGGGGTCATCGATCGCCGACGTCGAGCAAGCCAAGCCGATCTACGAAACGGCCAACAACGCCATCCGCGAACTCGTGCCAATGGTACCGATCGCCCATGCCGCTGCCGGTTCAGCGGCCCGCGCCTATGTCAAGAACGCCGGCTATCGTCCTTTCGGCGCCAAGCAATACGGCCTGGCCGACCCCGGCAAGGACACCATGGTGGTCATGCAGAACGCCGAGCCGATCAGCCTCTATTGCGGCGATGAGAGCGACGGCGAGTCGACCCTGGTCTGCACGCAGATCACCGAGACCCTGCTCGACTACGCCCAGGACAGCGGCGAGATCGTCGGTGCCCTGGCAACCAGCTGCGACCCGAGCGCCGATGCGACCGAGTGGACCTGCCACCTGCGCGAAGGCGTGAAGTTCACCGACGGTTCGGACTTCGACGCCAACGACGTCGTCGCCTCCTATGCTGCCGGTCTCGACGCCTCGAACCCGACCCATGTCGGCAATACCGGTGCGTTCGACTACTTCGCGAGCCTGTGGGGCATCATGAACGCGCCCGCCGCTCAGTAAGGCCGTTCTCCTCGCGAGGCGGGTGCTTCGGCGCCCGCCTCATCCGCCTTCACCCCGGTAGAAAAAGCCCAATGCTCGGATACGCCATCAAGCGGCTCCTGAGTGCCATCCCGGTGATCTTTGGCATTCTGGTCGTCACGTTTTCGCTCGCCCGCCTGATCCCCGGCGATCCATGCAAGTCAATACTGGGCGACAAGGCCAGCGCCACGACCTGTGCCGAATTTGTCCGTCATTACGGTCTCGACCAGCCCATACCGGTGCAGTTCCTCTACTACCTGCGCGATATCGCTCAGGGCAATTTTGGCAATTCCATCCGCTTTTCTCGGCCGGTCACGCAGATCATTGTCGAACGCCTGCCCATGACGATGGAACTGGCCATCATCGCGCTCATCATCGCCACGCTGGCCGGGATCACCATCGGCATCTTCGCGGCGCGGCGCCATAACACGGCCGCCGATGTCGGCACGATGGCACTGGCCAATGTCGGCATCGCCATGCCGATCTTCTGGCTTGGCCTGATGATGGCCTATGTCTTCGGCGTCATGCTCAAGGGCACGCCGTTTTGGCTGCCGCCCTCGGGCCGGCTCAGCGCCGGCCTCAGTTCTGTACCCTTTTACGAAGTCTGGCACTGGGACCTGGCCAAGGACGCGATCGGCACCAAATTCCTCGAGTTCGTCTCCAACTTCTACATCTTCAACGCGCTGATCACCTTTAACTGGCCGATCTTGGGCGACGCCTTGCGTCACATGGTCCTGCCGGCGCTGGCGGTGGCAACGATCCCGATGGCGGTGATCGCCCGCATGACCCGTTCGTCGCTGCTCGACGTGCTGGGGCGTGACTATGTTCGCACCGCCCGCGCCAAGGGCGTGCCGGACAACAAGGTCGTTCGGCGGCACGCGCTTGGCAATGCCATGTTGCCGGTCGTGACAATTCTGGGCTTGCAGATGGGCGCACTGCTCAGCGGCGCCGTGCTGACCGAGACCGTGTTCGGTCTTGCCGGTGTGGGCCGCATGCTGGTCGAGGCAATCTTTGCGCGCGATTACCCGATCGTGCAGGCATTCACCGTGATGATCGCCACGATCTACGTCGTGGTGAACCTCATCGTCGACCTCTCCTACACCTACCTCGACCCCCGCGTCCGGCCGCAATAGGACCTGATATGACGAGCCTTAACTCCGCCAGCGCCAACGCGGCCTCTATCTTGATCGAGGATGGCCTCTTGGGCGATCCGGTACCGCTGTGGAAACAGACCCTCAAGCGCCTGCTGCGCAAGCGCTCGGGCCAGGTGGGACTGTTCCTGATCGGCTTTATGGTGCTGGTCGCGATATTTGCCCCGCTCATCGCCCCCTACGATCCGAACCAGGTCCTGATCGGGGTCGAGCAGGTGAAGCGGCGCGACCCACCCTGCATCCATTTGTTGGGCTGCGACGTCGCCAAGCCGCAGCACATCATGGGCATCGACGGCAACTCGCGCGACGTCTTCTCCAGGCTGGTCTTCGGGTCGCGGATCAGCTTGATGATCGGTGTCGTCACCGTCTCCATAGCCCTGATCCTGGGCGTGTTTCTTGGGGCAGTGGCCGGCTATTTCGGTGGCTGGACCGACAATCTCATTATGCGCTGCATGGACGTTATCCTGGGTTTCCCTTCCCTCTTGCTCGCCATCGCCATCGTGGCTGTGCTCGGGCCAGGAATCATTAACGCCCTGCTTGCCATCTCGGTCGTTTCAGTTCCCGGTTACGCCCGCGTGACGCGCGCCAGCGTGCTCTCGGTGAAGTCGCAGGACTTCGTAGCCGCCAGCCGGGTGCTGGGCGGCAGCAAGTGGCGGATCCTGTTCACCCGCGTCTTGCCAAATGCGCTGACCCCGATCGTCGTTTTGGCGACGATGGGTGTGGCCGGGGGCATTCTCGAAGCGGCCGGTCTGAGCTTTCTGGGGCTGGGCGCGCAGCCGCCGACCCCGGAATGGGGCACCATGCTCGGGACCGAAAAGGACCAGATGTTCTCGTCGCCGCATCTGGTGTTCTTTCCTGGCATCGCCATCGTGATCACGGTGCTCGGCTTCAACCTGCTTGGCGACGGATTGCGCGATGCGCTCGATCCGCGCCTGAACAGCTGAGGGTAAGGCGATGAGCGAACCCATTCTTCAAGTACGCAATCTGAGCACCGTCTTTGCCACCCGCTCGGGCACCGCCCATGCCGTGGACAGTGTCAGCTTCGAACTCAGTGCGGGCAAAACGCTTTGCATCGTCGGCGAGAGCGGCTGCGGCAAATCGATCACCGCGCTGAGCGTGGCCGATCTGGTCCCCTACCCGGGGTGGGTGACCGGCGGCGAGGTGCTGCTCACGGGTGTCGATCTGCGCAAGATGACGCCGGCGGAAATCAGCAAGGTCCGCGGCAACCGCCTGTCGATGATCTTTCAGGATCCCTCATCAGCGCTCAATCCGGTTCACACCGTCGGTCGGCAGATCGCCGAGGTGTACCGGTTGCACAAAGGGATGGACGCAAAGCAGGCCGAAGCGGCCGCTACCCGGCTCCTGACCGCCGTGGGCATCCCCGATCCGGCCCGCCGGATGAAGGCCTACCCGCACGAGATGTCCGGCGGCATGGCCCAGCGGATCATGATTGCCATGGCGCTGGCCTGCGAGCCTGAGGTGCTGATCGCCGACGAGCCGACGACCGCCCTTGACGTCACTATCCAGGCCCAGATTCTGGACCTGATGCGCCAGCTGCAGAGCGACTACGGCACCGCCATCATCCTGATCACTCACGACCTCGGTGTTGTGGCCGAAATGGCCGACCATGTGGCGGTCATGTATGCGGGCCAGATCGTCGAGTATGCCGACGTCAGGACGCTGTTCAGAACGCCCCAGCACCCTTACACCAAGGCACTGTTGCGCTCGGTGCCACGCATGCAAGCCGGGCCGGAAATGCTCGAGGTGATCGAGGGGCGAGTCCCGCAGTTGACCAACCTGCCCGAGGGCTGCCGGTTCGCCCCGCGCTGTACGGCCAGACGCAATGCCGACGAGCCGCGCTGCACCACCAATGTGCCGCCTCTGCTGCCGGTCGGGGTAGAGCAAAGCTGTCGGTGCTGGCTGACGTCGGCATCGGCCGGTCACACTCAAGAAAGGGCAGAACTGGCATGAGCACCCTGCTGGAACTGCGCGGGATCCAAAAGGTATTCACGGTGAGGGGCGGCGCCTTTCAGCGGGTCGTCGGCCACGTCAACGCGGTCAGCGACATCGACCTCGCCATCGACAAGGGCCGGACCCTGGGCGTGGTCGGAGAAAGTGGCTGCGGCAAGTCCACCCTGGCGCGGATCGTCATCGGTCTGCATCCGCCGAGCGGGGGCGATGTGGTGTTCGATGGCAGGACCATCAGCGGCAGCCGCTCAGGTATCGACTTTGCCTCCAGCCGCCGGATCCAGATGGTCTTCCAGGATCCCTATTCCTCGCTCGACCCGCGCGTTCCGATTGGCGTTTCGATCGGCGAGGGTCTGGCCATCCACGGTATCGGGGACAAGGCGAGTCGTCGGCAGGCTGTTGGAGAGATCCTGCAGCGCGTGGGGCTTCCGTCGCAGACTGCCGATCGCTTTCCCCACGAGTTCTCAGGTGGCCAGCGACAGCGCATCGGCATTGCCCGCGCGCTGATCCTCAATCCGGAACTGTTGATCTGCGATGAGCCGACGTCGGCACTTGACGTTTCGGTGCAGGCGCAGATCCTGAACCTTCTGCGCGTGCTCAAGGACCAATTCAACCTGACCATGATGTTCATCTCCCACAATCTGGCTGTGGTCCGTCACATCGCCGACGATGTGATGGTGATGTATCTTGGCCATGCCGTCGAAGTGGCACCCGCGGACACGCTGTTTTCCAATCCGCGCCACCCCTATACGCAGGCCTTGCTCTCGGCCACGCCGATCGCCGATCCGGAGCAGCGCGGCGAGCGCGTACGATTGACGGGCGAATTGCCGTCGCCGCTCAATCCGCCGACTGGCTGCCCCTTCCACCCCCGATGCCCTCTGGCAAACGACCGCTGCAAGGCGGAACTGCCCGCGCTGAGTGCCGCCGGTGCCACGCGCGTCGCCTGCCATGCCGTTTCGGAAGGTCGCGCCTCATCGCTCGGTTCTGGCGCGGCGGTCGGCAGGGCATAGCCGCTTTATAACCCAGGACGTTACACTTTTTACTAGGACCTCACGCATATGAAAGTCGGCATCGTCGGCCTCGGCTATCGCCTCGCCTATCTGGCTCGTGTCTTTTCCGCTGAACATGCCGATTTCTCGGTCGTCGGCTATGTTGATCCTGACCCCGCAGGCCTGCCTTACGCCAAAGAGTATGGCATACCCGTCGGCACCCCCTACACCTCGCTCGACCACATGCTGGACGCCGAGCAACTCGACCTGCTGATGGTGGGGTCGCCCAATCACTTGCACCTTGGCCATATCCGCACCGGGTTGGAGCGCGGGCTCAAGGTCTTCACCGAAAAGCCGGTGGTGGTCAGCATCGAAGAGACGATGGAGCTCGCTTCGCTCATCTCACGGCACGGCTCGGACAACCTGATGGTCGGCCTCGTGCTGCGCTATGCGCCCCTCTACAAAGATCTCCGCAAGGCCCAGGCCGATGGGATGCTCGGCGACATCGCTTCGATCGAGGCATCCGAGCACATCCCGCCCTATCACGGCGCGTTCTTCATGCGCGACTGGCGGCGGTACGAGCGCTATTCAGGCAGCTTTATGCTCGAAAAGTGCTGCCATGACCTCGACCTCTACAACGGCGTCATCGGCTGCCGGCCCAGGAGTGTCGCCAGCTTCGGCGGACGCAAGATCTTCACGCCCGAGCACGCCCCGGCCGCCCGCGGCATCAACGACCTCGAAGTCTATCATCGCAAGCCGAGCGGCTGGCAGGGCGACGACAAGGTGTTCGATAGCGATGGCGATATCATCGACGTCCAGACCGTCATGGTCGAGTATGAGAATGGCGCTGTGCTGTCGTTCCACACCAACCTGAGCGTGCCGGACGACTTCCGCCGCTTCGCGGTGATCGGTCACAAGGGGCAGGCCGAGGGCGACTTCGTGCGCAACTACTTCAAGGTCACGGACAGCCACACCGCCGAGCGTCTCGTCGACACGACCTATGCCGCCAGCGACCTGTCCGCGCATTACGGCGCCGACGAACAGATGGCGCGCGACATCTGTCAGCACCTGATCGACGGCGCTGCGCTCCCGGTTTCCGTACTGGACGCCCTCGAAGCCGGGTTATTGGCCCTGACAATGGACGAAGCGCGCAGGACCCATTCGGTGATCGACATGACCGCCATTTGGCACCGCTTTGACGCGGCGCTGGCCGGCGGTGACATCTAGATCACCCCCGACGGACTCGACGTTTTGAAGGTTGCCCACCGGCGGCTCTTGCCGCGGGCGCGGTAACCGCCCTCTTCCGACCGGCCGGGCGTCCAATCTGGTTGGTGCAACGGTTCCCAGGCTAGCAACGCCAGTGCTCCTGGATGGGGACCGACTGCCTCTCTTCATTGCGCCCCTCCGCCGCCTGCGTCGCGGCGAAGGGGCCTGCCGAAGCCCTGGGCGCCCCGGGCGATGGCTCAGTTCCCATTCAAGCGCGTGCCGATTGCCGCCGCGATGCGCCAGGTTCAATCTGCACCCACTTGAGCCAGACGTCGCATAACCGTCTCAGAGCATATGGACACGCCTCCGTAACATGCTAACATGTTAGCGTGATTTTTCGTCTCCAGGGAGGAGCACATGAATTTCTTCAAGTCACTGACACTCGGCACGGCCTTGGCTGCCGTAGCGATGCTGGGCGGTGTTTCCGCCGGCCTTGCACAGACCCGCATCGCCATTGTCGCAAAGGACATCGGAAACGGCTTTTTCGTCGCCGCCGGTAAGGGTGCAGAGGAAGCCGCCAAGGAACTGGGCGACGTCGAGATCATCTTCACCGGTCCGACCGAGCCGACCGCTGAAGGCCAGATCGAAGTCATCAACACCCTGGTCGCCCAGCAGGTCAATGCCATCGTCATTTCGGCCAACGACCCGGATGCTTTGGTTCCGGCATTGCAGAAGGCCAAGCAGCGCGGCATCACCGTTGTTTCGTTTGACTCCGGTGTGGCCGCCGAAGGCCGCGACGTGCAGCTCGACCCGTCCTCGATCGACTTGATCGGCCGGACGATCGTCAAGCTGGCCGCCGACAATCTGGCCGATGGCAAGGGCAAGATCGCCTTCCTTTCGGGCACCGCCACCGCCACCAACCAGAACGCCTGGCTCGCCGCCGCCAAGGAACACTATGCAGAGTTCCCCGGCATCGAGGTCGTCTCCACCGTCTATGGCGACGATCTGTTCGACAAGTCGTATCGCGAAGCACAGGGCCTGATCTCGACCTATCCCGATCTCGCGGCCATATCGGCCCCGACTTCGGTCGGCATCGTCGCCGCGGCACAGGCCGTGACCGACGCCGGCCTGATCGGCAAGATCAATGTCACCGGCCTGGGCCTGCCGTCGGAAATGGCAGCGCATGTGAAGTCCGGCGCGTCCAAGTCCTTTGCCATCTGGAACCCGATCGACCTGGGCTACTCGGCAACCATGATCGCCTACCACCTGCTCAAGGGTGAGGCCAAGGCCGAGCCCGGCGCAGAGATCGCCATCGGCCGCGTCGGCAAGATCACGCTCGACGACGCCAACTCGGCGGCAATGAGCGATCCGTTCACCTACGACGCGTCCAATATCGATCAGTATTCGTCGATCTTCTAGGACTGCGCTCATCCAAGGGTCCGCCGAACATCCGGCGGGCCCATTTTCTTTTGTCCAGACCAAGACCGCTCATGACCAGCCCTGTCCCCAAAGCCGATATCGCCGCCGCATCGCGAGCGGCTGTTCCGCTGCTGGCGCTGACCGGCATCTCCAAGAGCTTCCCCGGCGTTCGCGCCCTCGATGGCGTGAGCCTCGAACTGTTTGCCGGACAGGTTACGGCGCTGATCGGCGAGAACGGGGCCGGCAAGTCGACCCTCGTCAAAATCCTCACCGGGATCTATCAGCCCGATCAAGGTGAGATCAGGATCGACGGTCGCGCGGTGCATTTCGCCACGGCGCATAGTGCTTCCCATCAGGGAATAACGGCCATCCATCAGGAGACCGTGCTGTTCGACGAATTGTCGGTGGAAGAAAACATCTTCCTCGGCCACGCCCCACGGACGCGCCTCGGCACGATCGATTGGCGGGCCATCCGTCAGAAGGCAAAGGACGTACTCGGCGCGATGGGTGCCGACCATATCGCTCCTGGCACGCGACTGAAGGACCTCTCGATCGCCAACAAGCATCTTGTCGGCGTGGCACGGGCGCTGTCCATCGATGCGCGGATCGTCATCATGGACGAACCCACGGCCGCCTTGTCCTACAAGGAAATCGAAGAGCTCTTCACCCTCATCGACATGCTCAAGGCAGACGGCAAGGGCATCCTGTTCATCAGCCACAAGTTTGATGAGATCTATCGGATCGCCGATCGCTATACCGTGTTCCGCGATGGGCAGATGGTGGGTGCCGGCCTGCTCGAGGGGACGCCACAAAACGACATTGTCCGCCTCATGGTCGGTCGTTCCATCGACCAGATATTTCCCAAGCACGAGGCGGTCCAGGGCGACGTGGTGCTCAAGGTCATTGATCTCAGCCACCCGACCGAATTTGACAGTATCGGCTTTGATTTGCGGCGCGGCGAGATCCTTGGCTTTTACGGCCTGGTCGGCGCGGGCCGCAGCGAAGTCATGCAGGCGCTGTTCGGCATCACCAGGCCATCGCGCGGCAGAATTGAACTCGACGGCAAGGCGATCGCGCCACGCTCGGCAGCCGATGCCGTCGACGCCGGCATCGTCTATGTGCCCGAGGAACGCGGCAAGCAGGGCGTGGTGATCGGCCTGCCGATCTTTGAAAACGTCTCCCTGCCCTCGCTCAAGCGCACCAGTCGCAGCGGCGTTCTGCGCCTCAAGCAAGAGCTGGACCTGGCGCGCGCCTATACCGAACGGCTGGACCTGCGCGCGTCGTCTCTGAGCCAGGATGTCGGCACCCTTTCGGGCGGCAATCAGCAGAAGGTGGTGATTGCCAAATGGCTGGCCACCGGTCCCAAGGTCATCATTCTCGACGAGCCGACCAAGGGCATCGATATCGGCTCCAAGGCCGCGGTGCACCAGTTCATGGGCGAGCTCGTGTCCCAGGGATTGGCAGTGATCATGGTGTCCTCCGAACTCCCCGAAGTCATCGGCATGTCCGACCGCGTCGTGGTCATGCGCGAGGGTCGAATGGTCGCCCTTTTCGAGAACAAGGATCTTTCGGCGGAGCGGCTGGTCAGCGCCGCGGCAGGCATCCGGGAGGATGTGGCGTGAAGACTCTGCTCAAGCAGCGCGAGTTCTGGCTGATCGTCGTCATCGTGGCAGTCGCACTGCTGGTTTCGCTGCGCTCGCCCGGCTTCATTCAGCCGCGCAGCCTGGCCAATATTGTCAACGATACCTCCATCCTGTTCATGCTGGCACTGGGGCAGATGGTGGTCATCCTGACGCGTTCCATCGACCTGTCCATGGCGGCCAATCTGGCGCTCAGCGGCATGGTCGTGGCGCTGCTCAATGTCGCTTATCCGGACCTGCCGATCCCCCTTCTTGTGCTGGCGGCAGGGGCCCTGGGAACTTTACTGGGCGCCTTCAACGGTCTGCTGGTCTGGAAACTCGATATTCCGCCCATCGTCGTTACGCTCGGAACGCTGACGATCTATCGCGGCATGATCTTCGTCATCGCCGGCGGGTCGTGGGTCAATGCCCACCAAATGACCGATGCCTTCAAGGCACTGCCCCGCGCCGATTTCGCCGGGCTCTCCTTGCTGAGCTGGTTCGCCATCGTGGTCATCGGCCTGTTCTATGTGTTGATGACCCGCACGCCGCTGGGCCGCGCCTTTTACGCTACTGGCATCAACCCGACGGCCGCAACCTATGTTGGCATAAACGTCGGACGCACCCGCTTCATCGCGTTCTGCGTGTCGGGCCTCGTCTCCGGCGTCGCGGGATATCTGTGGATTGCCCGTTATGCCGTTGCCTATGTCGATGTGGCCGGCGGCTTTGAACTCACCATCATCGCCGCCTGTGTGATCGGCGGCGTCTCCATCGCGGGCGGTATCGGCACCGTACCGGGCGCCGTACTCGGCGCCTTGTTTCTGGGGATCGTGAACAATGCCTTGCCCGTCATCAACATTTCGCCGTTCTGGCAGATGGCGATCTCCGGCTCGGCTATCCTGTTGGCAGTCGTCTTTAACGCCCGCAGCGAACGCAGGCGCGGGCGCATCATCCTCAGGCAGGCGGAGGGCGGGGCATGAGCCAGGCAAGTTCCAACGATACGGCGCCGCGCCACCTGCCGGACCGCCTGGGCAGTCCGCTGCGGGCGCGCCTCTTCTCATGGGAGATGTTGCTGCTGGCTGTGGCGGTGGCCATTTTTATAACCAACAGCTTCGCCTCGCCCTATTTCCTCAACGAGTGGAGCCTGTCCGACCTCACCTTCAACTTCACCGAGAAGGCCCTAATCGCTCTGGCCATGGCACTGCTCATTATCAGCGGCGAGATCGATCTGTCCGTGGCGTCGATCATTGCGCTCTGCTCGACGATTATGGGCCTCGCCGTCCAATATGGCGTCGACACGCCCGGACTGGTTGCCATAGGGGTCGGCGTGGGCCTGCTCTGTGGCGCCTTCAACGGCCTGCTGGTCACTCGCCTGGGTCTTCCCTCGATCGTGGTGACCATCGGCACCATGAGCCTGTTCAGGGGCATCAGCTTCATCATTCTCGGCGACGGCGTGTTCAAGGGCTATCCCAAGAGCTTCGGCTTTTTCGGCCAGGGCTATGTGTGGTGGGTGATCTCGTTCGAACTGGTCCTTTTTGTCGCGGCTGCGGTGGTCTTCTTCGTGCTCTTGCACCACACCAATTTCGGCCGCCGGATCTTCGCCATCGGCAACAATCAGGTCGCTGCACAGTTTTCCGGCGTGCGCGTCGGGCAGATCAAGTTCGTGTTGTTCTGCCTCACCGGCCTGATGGCAGGCATCGCCTCGGTGCTGCTGACCTCTCGGCTCGGCTCGACCCGTCCGGCGATCGCCCAGGGCTGGGAACTGGAGGTGATCACCATGGTGGTGCTCGGTGGCGTCAACATTCTGGGCGGCGCTGGCGGCATTGTTGGCGTGCTGCTCGCCGCGGTGATTATGGGGCTGATGACCTTTGGTCTGGGGCTGATCAATGTTCCTGGCATCGTCATGTCGATCTTTATCGGCATGCTGCTGATCATTGTGATCGCCTTGCCCATCCTCTACCGCATGGTTCGGGCACGACGCCCGGCCTGATGCATGCGCCTGGCGCGGCTAGACGAGCTGGCGTTCGCGACTGATCTCATCGACCGAGCGGGCGCAGACCGCAACGGCAATATCGAGCTGCGCCCGCGTGGGAATCAGTGGCGGCGCCATCTCAAGCGCCGTGCCGATGCGGCAGGCCAGTACCCCATGCCGACGCATCCGCTCGACGATGGCCGATACCGTATCGTCTTCGAACTTTGCTTTCGTCGCGCGATCGGCGGTGAAGTCGACGCAGTGCCACATGCCGATGCCTCGGACCTGGCCGACGATCGGATGGCTGGCCAGGGCCGCTGCCAGTTCGCTGCCGAAATAGGCGCCATTGTCGCGCGCTGTGTCCACAAGCCCCTCGCGACGCTTGATAGCGATTGCCGCGCCCGCTGCCGCTGCAGCGCTCGCATGCCCTGAAAACGTATGCACATGCCGCAGCATTGGAATGGCATCGGCGATGGCGTCGGTCGTGATCACCGCGCCGATGGGCGCATATCCCGCACTCAGAGCCTTGGCCATGGTCATGATATCGGGCTGCAGCCCGAAATGCTCGCTGGCGAACCACACGCCGGTGCGGCCAAATCCCGTGATCACCTCATCGGCGATCAGCAGCACCCCATGCTTGCTGCATATCTCACGCACACGCTCCCAGTAGTGACGGGTGGGGACCTGGACGCCATTGGCCTGCATGACTGGCTCGCCGATGAATGCGGCGACTGTCTCGGGCCCCTGCAGCTCGATCTCCCGCTCGAGATAGGTGGCGCACAGGTCGAAATAGGGCTCTTCCTCCATGCCGAACGGGTTGCGATAGCGGGTGGGGTTGGGGATGAAGCTGTGCCCGGGGACGCGGGGCTCGAATATCTCCCGCACGGCCAGCCAATCGGTGACCGAAAGGGCACCCATGCTGGCCCCGTGATACGCGTTCCAGCGCGAGATCGTCTTGTAGGCGCGCGGTTTGTTGCCGCTTTCGCGCTGATACTGCTTGGCGAGCTTGAGCGCGGTCTCCACCGATTCCGATCCGCCCGAGGTGAAGGTGACCCGCTTGAGCGGGCCCGGCGTCAGTTCAGCCAAGGTTGCGGCGAGACGGATCGTCGGCTCGGCAAAATGGCTGGTGGTTCCGACATAGTGCACGGTGGACATCTGGTCGAACACCGCCTGTGCAATCTCCCGATTGCCATAGCCGAGCGTATTCGCACGCGTGTGCGAACCCATCATGTCGAGCAAAATGTTGCCGGCGAGGTCTGTGAGTTCGATGCCCTGCCCCCGGACATAGATGATGGGACCATCCTCGTGCACAGTTCTCTGGTCGATGACCGGAAACAGGCAGTGCTCGAAAGCCAGCGCGACCAGCTCATCTGAATTGGCTTTCTCGATCGACACCCTGTCCCCCCGACATTGATCTCCCATTCTAGCGCATGCCACGCCAACTGCTAAGCGATCATGTGCGATCGGCGTGCCTCGCCGCCTGCATTTTCAGCGACGTTTTGCGCCGGGAACCTGGCGCGCAGACCGGTCTGGCTCCAGGTCCGAGGCCGGGTAGGCCCACATTCCCTCCCTATCTCCCCTCCTGCCCGCAGCGCTCCTGACGGAACGCTGCGGGCCGTGAGGCGTTCGCACGTGGACACATCCATTCCACGACAAGGACACGCCCATGCCACATAGCGGAACCGACCAGCACCAGCGCCGAGCGATCGGGCACTGGTTGATCATGCTCCTGGCCACCCTCCTGGCGCTCGCGGCGCTGCCGCTGATCGTGGGCGGCGTCTATCTCATCGCGCTGGGCGGCTCGTGGTACTACGCCCCGGCCGGATTGGCCCTGCTGGCGACGGCCTATTTTCTCTTCCGGCGCTCGCGCCTCGCGGTCTGGATCTTTTCGGCCACCTTTGCCCTCACCGTGCTCTGGGCGCTCTGGGAATCCGGTCTGAACGGCTGGGCCCAGATCCCCCGCATCTTTGCGCCCTTCGTCGTGCTGCTATTGCTGCTGGCCTGCCTGCCGGGGCTCTATCGCGGGCCGCGCCTGCTCACCGGGCGGCGCGCCGCGGCCGGAGCGGCCGGGCTGGCCCTCGTCTTTGCCCTGGGCGCCGGCCTCACCGTCATGAACCGCGGTACCCTGGTAGCGCAGGAGACAACCCCGGCGCCCCAGCCCCCGGTCGAAATCGCCGCGCCCATTGCGGAAACCTACCCGATGCCCGAGGTCGGGGCCGACTGGCCCGCCTACGGCGGCAGCCACCACGCCACGCGCTATTCGCCCCTGGCGCAGATCACCCGGGCCAATGTCGGCGCGCTCGAAAAGGTCTGGGAATTCCGCACCGGCGACATGCCCGAACCGGGCGAGAAATTCGGCAACCAGAACACTCCGATCAAGGTCGGCAACAAGCTGCTGCTCTGTTCGGCGCTCAACAAGGTCTCGGCCCTCGACGCTGCCACCGGCAAGGCCTTCTGGACCTACGATCCGGCGGTATCCACCGACGCCATCGGCTACAACGCCACCTGCCGCGGCCTGGCCTATTACGCCACGCCCGACGCCGACCCCGGCACGCCCTGCGCCAGCCGCGTGCTCATGAACACGCTCGATGCGCGGCTGATCGCGCTCGACGTCGAGACCGGCCAGCTCTGCCCCGCTTTCGGCAATGCCGGCATGGTCAATCTGCTCGAGGGCATCGGCGACACCGCCCCGGGCTTTTATTCCCCCACCTCGCCGCCCACCGTGGTGCGCAACATCGTGATCACCGCCAGCCAGGTGAGCGACGGCCAGACCCGCGAGGCGCCCTCCGGCGTGGTCCGCGGCTATGATGCCGAAACCGGCGCCCTTGTTTGGGCCTGGGACATGGGCCGGCCCGGCGACACCGGCCCGCTGGCCGAAGGCGAGATCTATACGCCCGGCACGCCCAATGTCTGGACCATCGCGTCGGGCGACAATGCCCTGGGCCTGGTCTACCTGCCGCTGGGCAATGCCGCCGTCGACTATTGGGGCGGCGACCGCAGCCCGGAGGAAAACCAGTTCTCCACGTCGCTGGTAGCGCTCGACGTCACCGATGGCAGCGTGCGCTGGTCCTACCAGACCGTGCACTACGACGTCTGGGACTACGACCTGGGCTCGCAGGGGACGCTGATCGATTACCCCACGCCCCAGGGGCCGGTGCCCGCGCTGGTGCTCCCCACCAAGCAGGCCGAGTTCTACGTTTTTGACCGCGCCACCGGCGACCTGCTGGTCAATGTCGAGGAGCGCCCTGCGCCCACCGGCGGCGTCGAGCCCGAACGGCTCTCGCCCACCCAGCCCTATGTCACCGACTTCCCCAACCTGCTCAAGCCGGCGCTGACCGAGACCAACATGTGGGGCATCACCCCCATCGACCAGCTCTGGTGCCGCATCCAGTTCCATCAGGCGAGCTATGCCGGCCGCTACACGCCCCCCACCGTCGACCAGCCCTGGATCCAGTATCCGGGCTATAATGGCGGGGTCGACTGGGGCGGGGTCGCCATCGACACCGCGCGCAACATCCTCGTGACCAACTACAACGACACGCCCAACTACAACCAGCTGGTCCCGCGCCAGGAGGTCGAGCGCATCGGCATCGTGCCGCGCGGCGCCCCGGGCTATGCCAACAACCCGCAGAACACCGGCATCAGTCCGCAGGCCGAAACGCCCTATGGCATCAAGGTCAATGCCGGCTGGCGCGTCCCCTTCACCGGCATGCTGTGCAAGGAACCGCCCTATGGCGGCATCGCGGCCATCGATCTGACGACACGCAAAGTGCTCTGGGACCGGCCCTTCGGCACCGCCCGCAACAACGGCCCGTTCGGCATCCCCTCCATGCTGCCCTTCGACATCGGCACGCCCAACAATGGCGGTTCGGTGGTCACCGCCGGGGGGCTGATCTTTATAGCTTCGGCCACCGACGGCCTCATCCGGGCCATCGACATCGAGAACGGCGAGACCATCTGGAGCGACGTGCTGCCCGCCGGTGGCCAGGCCGGTCCGATGGTCTACCAAGCCCAGGGCCGCCAGTTCCTCGTCATCAATGCCGGCGGCCACAACTTCATGCAGACCCCGATCGGCGACTATTTCATCGCCTACAGCCTCCCGGGCTGACCCGCTTCTCCCCCTTCGCCCGCGCCGGGCGAAGGGGGCAAGCCTCTGGGCTGCCTCCGCAGCCGTCAGCGGTTCCCGTCCGCCCGCCCGTAATGATCGGCCAGGGCTTCGATTTCGGCCCCGCTGAGCGGACCATCCTCCATCTGGGGCAGCTTGCGCAGTGCCTGCGTCATCAGCTCGGCCAGATGGCCACCACGCGCTGAGCCATGGGCACTAAAGAGCGCCAGCTGCGTGACCAGATAGTCGCGGTTCTGCCCGGCCAGCCGGGGAAACTCCGCCCGTGCCGCGCCGTGGCAGGAATCACAGGCGGCGATGTCGCGATCGGGCAGGCCCTCGGCCGCGATCCTGGCGCCAAGCGCGGACCGACCGGCCGCGTCGCCCGCCACCTCTCGACCAAACAAGGCCGCCAACGCTTCAATCTGCTCGTCTGTCAGCGACCGCGCCGCTGCCATCATCGTGCCACTGGCGCGCGTCCCCTGCCGAAACGCTGTGAGCGCCGCCGAGAGATAGGCCGGCGACTGGATGTCGAGCCGCGGCGCGGCAGCGGTGCTCGCGCCAGTCTCGCCATGGCAGCCCGCACAGAGCCCGGACGCCCCCGTACCGGCCAGCGCGCCATAGGTGGCGGGCGTCATGTCGGCCATCTCGCCCAGAAAGGCCACCATGTCCCATACTTCGTCGTCGCGCAGCTGGCTCGGCCAGGCCGGCATGGCGCTGCGCTTGATGCCGTGCTTGACCGTCCAGAACACCCGGGCGTCCGGCCGCCAGTTGGCGGTCTGCTCCATCAGCCGGGGCGGCGGCGGCACCAGGTCGTCGGCAAACTGCTCCGGCGGCGCCGCCGGGCTGCCATGGCAGGTGGCACACACCATCTGGTAATGCCCGGCGCCGCGCGCGATGGCGGCCGCATCGCCCGGCGCGGGCATCTCGATCAGCGCCGAGCGCAGGCTCACCGATTGCCGCGCCGCCACCCCGAAATACCAGTCGGTCACGCCCCATTGCCCGCGGCTGGCATCGAAGTCGACCAGCCCGGTCAGCGGCACGATGGCGGCAGCCAGCACCCCGCCAATTGCCCCCACGATATAGGCGCGATAGCGGCTCATGCCGGCACCTGTCGCAGCACCCGGCGCATCAGGATCAGTCCGCCCAGCAGATAGACCACGCCGCCGATCGCCAGCATGATCACGCCGCCCAGTTGCTGGTCGGCCAGTGGCGCCAGCCCCAGCCAGGCGTCGCCGCCATGATGGCCCGGATAGAGCGGCCGGGGGGCGAGCCCCAGCAGCGCGCCCAGCAGCGTCATGTGCATCGAGGTGAAAAACAGCGCCATGGCGCCGCCGAGCGCCGCATTGCCGCGATCTCGCCCAGCCAGCGCCACCAGCCAGACCAGCAGTGAAACGACAAAAAAGCTCGCTTGTTCGGCCACCAGCACCAGCGGATCGCTGCGCGAGGCGTGGTGCATCGCCGGGGCGTGCCAGCCCCACACGACGACGAAATCGACCAGGCTGACCGCGATGGGCAAAGCCAGATGCGGACTTGGCGCAAGTCTTGGCGCCAACGCTGCCGCGATCAGCGGCACGGCAATGCCCACCACCAGCATGTGCAGCCACATATGCGCGGCAAAGCTCGACGGCACCAGCGCGGGCAGCGGCCCGACCCAGGCGTAGAGCAGAATAGCGCATCCGGCAAAACCGAGCAGACGCGGGCTCATCGGCAGCTCGACAGATAGAGCATCGGGATGGTCACATAGATCACCGCCACCGCCGAGAGCAGGCAGAGCATGAGCGCCACATGGCTGAGAAAGCGATGCCGCTCTTCAGGCGAGTTGTGCTCGAACTCGAAATCATTGTCGGTGAGGCTGCGGTCCCGCACTTGCCAGAGCCGATAGCTCGCAAGCCCGATCAGCATCAGCGCCACTGCGGTGGCGCCGACAATGACCAGCGTCGGCCCCCCGAGTCCGGCGTCGCGCCCGGCTTTGGCGCAATAGATGGCGGCATACACGTAGCAGAACAGGAAATGCAGCGCCCAGATCACCGGGGCCGCGATCACCTGCCACAGGTCAGTGCCACTTCCGGTTTCGCGTCGCACTTCATTCTCGATGATCTTGCTCATTGCAGGTACGGAAAGCCTCCGATCACGAGTGCGGTCAGCCCGGCGCCGAAGCCGGCGAAATGCCAGTAGAGCGTGACGTTGCAGATGTCGGCGTCGTAGCGCGGCGTCATCTTGCCGAACACCGAGCGCGCCAGGCAGTAGCCCTGCATCAGCATGCCTACCGCCAGATGCGCCACCACCCAGAGCACGAGGACCCAGACGATGGCCGGATAGGCATGGGCCGTCGGGTCGAGCCCGGTCGTCAGCGGACCAGCGACCAGTGCCGCGGCAGCGCCGGCGGCCGCGAGAAACCCGCCGACGAGGCCGGCCCGCGCCAGCACGACGTACTCGGCCGCGTTGAGGTGCCGTGCGCCAAGCGTCAGCCCCCAGGCCAGCAGCACCAGCCCGCCCGCCACGGCCGGCCAGATCCAGCCCGGTCCCTCGATCCCCGGCGGCGGGAACTGCGGATGCACGGTCCAGAAAAAGAAGTAGCCAAAGATCAGCGACAGGAAGGCCGTCAGGTCGCCGGTCATGGTGATGAACATCGCCCACCAGCCGGTCGAGCGTACTCCCGACACATAGAGCGGCAGGCGCAGCCCGCCGCCAGCATCCTTGGTGAGCTTTTCGGGGATCACCGCCGTGCCGGTCCACAGCCAGCGCATCAGCGCCACTATGAACACCACGCCGCCGGCCGCCGTCGGCCACCAGAGCTTGTAGGTCGAAAAGATGAACACCGCGCCCAGCCCGAAGGCGGCAATCATCGGCAGCCAGGTGGGCGTGCCGACCCTCAGGATCTGCAGCGGCTGCGCATCAAGCACCGAGGTCACCAGGGTTTCGCGCTTGCCTTCCTTGGCATTGGCGAGCAGCCCCCTGCCCTCGTCGATGCTGGGCAGCAGGTCCTTGTCGTCCCACAAAGGGTAACGGCTGGTGATCGTGGGGATCGAGCGCATGCCATAGGGCGGTGCCGGCACCGGCGCGGCCCATTCGAGCGTGCCGGCATTCCAGCTGTTGCGCGGCGCGTCCGGCTCGTGCCGCTTGGGGCGCACGCAGTCCCAGGCGAGCACCAGAAAGCCGGCGGCGAACACGAACGAGCCGATGGTCGAGATCAGGTTGAGCCAGTCCCAGCCCATTTCGGCCGAGTAGGTAAAGACCCGGCGCGGCATGCCGAGCAGACCGGTCAGGTGCATGGGCAGGAACGCCACGTTAAAGCCGAGGAACATCAGCCAGAACGACCAGATGCCCAGCTTGCGCGACAGCAGCTTGCCCACCGCGAACGGGTAGTAGTAGCGCACCCCGGCCATCACCGGAAACAGCATGCCGCCGATCAGCACGTAGTGCAGGTGGGCCACGATGAAATAGGTGTCGTGCGCCTGGAAGTCGAACGGCGCCACGGCCACCATCACCCCGGTCAGGCCACCCACCACAAAGATCGCCAGCGCGCCCAGGCAGAATAGCATCGGCACCGAACGCACCACGGTGCCCAGCATCACCGTGGCGATGAAGGCGAAGATCTGGATGCCCGTCGGAATAGCGACCGCCTCCGAGGCAGCCGAAAAGAACCCCAGCGAAATCGCCGGCAGCCCGGTGGTGAACATGTGGTGCACCCAGAGCCCGAAGCTCAGAAAGCCCGTACCCAGTGCCGACAGCACGATCCAGGAATAGCCCGCGATCGGCCGCTGCGCGAACGTGGGCACGATCATCGCCAGCAGTGCGATGGCGGGCAGGAAGATGATGTAGACCTCGGGGTGGCCGAAGATCCAGAACAGGTGCTGCCACAGGATCGGATCGCCGCCGCGCGTCACATCGAAAAACGGCCAGTCGAGCAGCCTTTCGGCCTCGAACAGCAGATCGCCCGCGATCAGGGGCGGAAAGGCGAACAGGATCATCGCGCCCACGATCAGCACGTACCAGCCATAGAGCGGCGTCAGGTTGATATGCATGCCCGGCGCCCGGCACTTGAGCACGCCCACGATCAGCTCCACTGCCGCAGCGATCGAAGCGACTTCGATAAAGGTGAGGCCGAGCAGCCAGATGTCGGCGCCGATCCCCGATTGCTCGGTCGAGAGCGGCGGATACATGAACCAGCCGGCATCGGGCGCCTGGCCGAAAAAGATCGAGCTCGAGACAAAAACGCCGCCAATGGCAAAGCACCAGAAGCCGAAGGCCGAAAGCCGCGGGAATGGCAGATCGCGCGCGCCCAGCATGGCGGGCAGGATGACGATCGCCACTGCTTCGAAGATCGGCACCGCGAACAGGAACATCATCACCGTGCCGTGCAGGGTGAAGAGCTGGTTGTAGGTTTCGGCCGACACCAGGTCGTTTTCCGGCACCGCCAGCTGCAGCCGGATGATCAGCGCCAGCGCCCCGGCGAACAGCATGAAGCTGAACGCCGCCGCGATGTACCAGAGCCCGATGGTCGAGTTGTTGACGTCCGAGAAATAGCGCCAGCCCCTGGGCGGCGCCCAGACCCGCGCGAGCTGCTGCTGTTCGGCAAGCTGTTCTGGCGTGCTCATTGCAACTCCATCAGGAAATTGACCAGGGCCGCGCGGTCGGCCTCCGGCAAGGCAGCGTAGGACGGCATGCCGACGCCCGGCTTGATGTGCGCCGGGGCCGTCAGCCAGGCCATGAGGTTGTCGGCTGTATTGTCCAGGGTATCGGCGCCGATGCTGCGCCGGCTGCCGAAATGCGTCAGGTCCGGTCCCACCCGACCCGCCTCGGCGACGCCGCGCACCGTGTGACAGGCGCCACAGCCGCTGGCGACAAACAGCGCGCTGCCCGCCGCAGCCGGCGCCTGCTGCCCGGCGAGCCAGGCGGCAAAGCCCGCTGCGTCATGCACGATCACCGGGAATGCCATGAAACTGTGCGACGGACCGCAGAACTCGGCGCAGACGCCGCGATAAATTCCCGTCTTGGTCGGGGTCAGACGCAAGAGGTTGGTTCGGCCCGGAATGGCATCCATCTTGCCCCCCAGCGCCGGGATCCAGAATGAGTGGATGACGTCGGTGCTGCTCAGCACGAACTCGACCGTCACATCGACCGGCAGGTGCAGCTCGTTGGCCGTTTCGACCACCTGCCCGTCAGGCAGTTCGTAACCCAGCCGCCACCAGTACTGCTCGGCCACGACCCGCACGCGCAGGTCGGCCGGATCGCTGGAACTCCAGTTCGGCAGCAGCGCCAGCCCCACCACCAGCAGCACCGCCAGCCCCACTGTCGGAAACAGTACGCCACCCACGAGGATGAACCGATCGGCGAACGCCTCGCTGCGCGGCTTGCGCCGCCCCAGCACCGCATAGACCGTCGCACCCATCACGATGCACCAGACCAGCACCGCACCACCGAACATGAACCAGGTGAGCCCGCTCAGCGCCTCGGCATCCCGCCCGGCAGGATGCAGCGCGCTCTGCGCGCCAGCGCAGCCGGCCAGCGCCCCGATAAGGATCACGCTCCCCGCGGTTCGCATCCCCCTCACGATGGTCAGACGGACCTGGTCTGCCAAGCTACCCCCGACGCTCAAGTTGGGGTGGAACGACGCGAGGGGCTTGCGAGTTCCATGCGGGACGACCAGACCTCGAGAGGACCGATGGCCGGCTCCCCCGCCCGAAACGGCTATTCATTTCTCCAGATTGTGCTGCACTGGACCATCGCCGCGCTGGTGATCTTCCAGTTGCTGGTCAACGAAGCCGTTCAGGAAGCGTTCAGGAACAAGGCAGAACTGGGCGCCGGAGGCGACGACCTCGGCGCGTTGCTGCATGTCGTGGTCGGTCTGACCATCCTGGCGCTGGCCGGTTTACGCCTCTCGGCCCGCCTCATCCGGGGGGCGCCAGAGGCCCATGCCAGCAATCCCGGGCTCGTCAATTTCGCCGGCACCGCGGCGCATGTGCCTCTTTATGCTTTTCTTTTTGCCATGCCGCTGACTGGCGCCATCGCCTGGTTCACCGGCCTCGAGCTCTCAGCGACCCTGCACGAACTGGGCCGGCTGGTGCTGATCCCGCTGATCGCCCTGCACGCCCTGGGCGCGCTCGCCGAACACTTCGTATTCCGCACCAACTCGCTTACCCGCATGCTCAAGGCCGAGCCGCCAAACGATTGATTTCACGATAGATTTCTAGCGGAGCGTGACGCCGTAAATATCGTCGATCCGCCCCACCTGCGCCGCCAGCAAATGCTCGGCCACCGTCAGCTCATAGCGCAACCCCAGGATCTGGATCTGCGCCTCGGCAAAGGCCTTGTGGGCGCTGAGCACCTCAAAAATGCTGCGTTGCCCGAGGGTTCGCTCCACCTCGATGCCGCTGCGCACCGTCCGCGCCCGCTCCAGCGCCTCGCGCGCCAGCTTGAGGTTGCTCTGGCTATTGGCCAGCCGCTGGTAGGCACCGCGCAGCCCCGCCGTCACCCCATTGCGCGCCGCATCCACCTCGAACGTCGCCGCCTGCGCCTTCAGAGCGCCTTTCCGAACGCTGGCCTCGGTGCCGAAGGCGAACGGCACTTCCAGCTTGAGCTCGGCGCGTACATCGCTCGTCTCGGTCACCGCAGCGTCGAAATCGCCGTTGACACCGGCACTTAGGTCCAATGACAGCGCCGGCCCGAAGCTTGACGCGATCGACTTGGTGGTCAGCTGCAAGGCCTCCGCAAGGCCGATCTGCTGGGCCAGCTGCGGGTTTTCGGCAAGCGCCACCTTGAGCCCGGCCTCTGCATTGTCGGGCAGCAGTTCGGCAATCGAGCCGATCGCCCCGACCTGCCCCGGCGCAACCACGGCGATCGTGGCAAAACTCTCCATCGCCTGCAGCCGCCCGGACTCGGCGCTCTTGATGTCGATCCGCACCTGCGCCAGCTGCGCCTCGACCTGGTCGCGATCGACCTTGCTGGCCAGCCCGGCCTGCTCTTCCTTGATCATCGTCTCGAGCAGCGTCTGCGCCGCCTGGTACTGCACCCGCCGGATCTCCAGCGTCTCGGTTTCCCGCCGGATCGCCGCCGCTGCCGCCACCAGATCCACCAAGGTGGCCGCCAGCTCGTCGAGTGCGGCGTTGTACGAGGCTTCCGACGTGGCCCGCTGTGCCTCTGTGGCATAGCCGGCGCTAAAACCGTCATAGACCGGCACCGAAACCCGCACGCCGTAGGAATACGGTTTCTTGCTCTTGCCGTCAGTCGCGCCGACTTCGCCATAGAACGCGCCGCTCGGCAGCTGGGCGCCCTGCGCCGCCTCGATGCCCAGTTCCTCGGCCCGCCAGCGCGCCGCTGCGGCCTGCACCACATCGGCATGCTGGATGGCCGCTGCAATCAGCGCCGTGAACGCGCTCGATTGGGCCTCGACAGCTTCGACGTGGATATAGGTGGTTGCCGACAACGCGGGCCGCAGGCCGAACTCGAAGGCCAGGGTCGACCCAGGCAACCATAGCGATCCGACCATCGTGACCGCGGTGCACCATGTGACAAGATCGGAAGGACGTCGGCGTCTGGACCACATGGCATGCATGAGCGCAGTTTTTGCCGATTGTGGTTAAAACTCCCATAATGACGGAGCAAACGCCGGCCCCCGACCGGGGGGCGCGCCACAATTTGATGGCCTGATCGCTATTGTTGGGTGAAAGCGCGATCCGACAGGCTGCGCAAGGGCTTGAGCAGGAAGCTCATCACCGACTTTTCGCCCAGTTTGACATCGGCGACCACCGACATGCCCGGCTGAAGCGGCCGATCGGTCGCCAGCCGGCTGACGCTGTCAGGATCGAGTGCGAGCTTGACCATGTAGAACGGCGCCGACTTGGCGTCGCGCTTCAGGCTCGACGCCGAAATGCTGGCGACCGTCGCCGGAATGCTGCCGAAGCGGGTGTAGTCGAAGGTGAGCACCTTCACATTGGCGTCCATGCCCACCGCAATAAAGCCGATCTGGTCGGCCGGAATTTCAATCTCGACCAGGGTCGGCTTGCCTTCGGGGATGAGCGTGGCGATCTGTTCGCCAGGCGCGATGACCTGCCCCTTGTTGTTGGCGATCAGCCCCAGAATGCGGCCCGTCTCGGGCGCGGTGATCAGGGTGCGCTCGACCCGGTCCTGCATCTGCGTGACCAGTTCCTGCGCACTGGCCGCCTGGATTTCGAGCTCTGCCACGGCCGTCTCGGTCGCCTGTTTGAACCCCGCCTGCAACTCCCGCACATGCGCCTCTGCCTGCGCCAGAGCCGCCTCGCCGGTGGCGCGTTGTGTGCGGATGGCCAGCACCGCGTTCTCGAGCTGGAGCTTGTCGCGGGCAATCTTGTCGCGCTGGCTCTTGGCCGCGCCGACACTGTCGACGGCCTGATCGAAGGCGACCAGTTGCGCCGTCACGATCGCCAGCTCTTCCAGCGCAAAGGCCTCGCGTTCTGCCAGCGACGAGAGATCGGCGCGGCGCAGCTGGACATCAGCCTGCGCCACCTCGATCTGAGCATCCTGCAGCGCTTCATCGGCCAGCGCTGCCGCCTGCTGACTGCCGCTGATGCCGCGCAGCCGCAGCGGCCCTTCCAGTACCGAGAAGGTCTCGCTGCTGCCCGTGGTCCGGCGCGCGATTTCCAGACGAATGCCTTCGGCCTTGGAGGTCGCCTTGGCCAGTTCGGCCCGGGCCGACAGATCCTCGAGCCGCATGATCGGCTGGCCGCGCTCGACCCGATCGCCTTCCTTGACATAGATTTCGGCGACCTGGCCGCCTTCCAGGTGTTGGATGTTCTGCGACTGATCGGCAGGTACCACCTCGCCATAGCCCGAGGTCATTTCCGGCACCGGCGCCAGGCTGGCCCAGACCAGAAATGTCAGCAGGCCCAGACTGATCAACTGGATCCAGGAACGCGAAATGCGCGCATCATGGATTTCCTCGATCGAGGCGCTCGACGACAGAGCCGGATCAAATACCTCGCCGGGTGCGGACCGCACCGGCCGACTGCCCTTGAACCCTCTGGCGATCAGATCGGCAATACTCATGCTGCGGCCCGGCCTTGTGCAGGAGGATCAAAGGAGGTCATTTGGCCACGATCCAGGCTCAGGACCTTGTCGGCAAGCCGAATATGGCTCGGCCGATGGCTGACCATCACGATGGTGGTCGTGCCACGCCGCCGTTCGAGGCAGGCAATGAAGGCCTCTTCGAGGGCGTGATCGAGCGTCTTCGCCGGCTCGTCGAGCAGCAGGATGTTGGGGTCGCGCAGCAATGCCTGCGCAATCGCGAGGGCCTGGCGGAAGCCGCCCGGCAGGCTCTCCTGCCGCGCCGTGTCGAGCAGCGTGTTCATGCCTTGCGGCAACTGGTCGATCGAGCTGAGCAGGCCGACCTCACCGCAGACCCGCCGCAGCTTGTCGTCCGAGGCAGCCGGCGCGGCAAGGCGCAGGTTCTGCGCAATCGTGCCGTGAAAAAATGTCGGGTTCTGCGGCACATAACCGATGGCAGCGCGCAAGTTCTCGGCCGGGATCTGCCGGACATTAACGCCGTCGATCTGTACGCTGCCCACCTGTGGCTGATAAAGATCGAGGATCAACCGCAGCAGGCTCGACTTGCCGGCTCCCGAGGCCCCCTTGACCGCGACGAAGGTCCCCGGCTCGATGGTAAGCGACAGTCCCTGCAGCGTCCCCTGCGCCGCACCCTGATAGCGAAAGCTCGCCCGGTCGAAGGTAATGCGCCCCGAAAAATGTCGACGCACCAGGCCGTCGTCGCCCTGGCTGCTCGATGGCAGCCGCATCATGCCGTCGATCTGCGTGACCATCTGGGCCATGTCGGTCCAGCGCGACAGCATAAGAAACATCTGCTGGATGGGCGCCAGGACACGCCAGATGATGATCATGGCGCCGATCAGCATGCCGACGGTCATCTGACCGTCCATCACCAGCAACGACCCGATGACCACGCTGGCGGCCCCCGAGACTGGCACCCCTGCCCCCGACAGCGTCACCAGGAAGCGCTGCGACAGGCTGGCGCGACGCTTGGCCTTGGCGCACTCGGCCCCTTTGGTCGCCAATTGCTTAAGCCAGACGTCTTCGCAACCGAGGCTGCGGATCAACCGCAAGTTGGAGACCGTCTCGAGGGCTGTCTGGTAGTGCGCGCGGCGTTTCTGGCTGGCCGCCTGGGCCTGCCGCCGCAGCGGCCCGATCATGAACCCGCCCACCACCGCATAAGCGATGATCAGCACCACCGGTACGAAGCCCAGCGGCCCGGCGACCATGAACAGGCCGATAGTGAAAAGCACGACAAACGGCACTTCGAGCGCGATGGCCGCGAACGGTCCGGCAAACAGATCGCGAACCGTCTCGAATTGCCGCAACCGGCTGATCTGATCGCCGACCGGGGTGTTTGTCATCATCTGGATCGGCAGGGCGACCAGCTTGCTGAAAATGGCCGTGCTCAAGAGGTATTCCAGCCGCCCCGTCACCCGGCCGATCAGCATCGCCTTGAGCCAGCGGAACGTCAGTTCGAAGCCACAGGCGAGCGCCACGCCGATGATGATCGCGGTCAGCGTGTCATAGGCGCCGGCCGGGATGACCTTGTCATAGATGCTCATCACTGAGAACGAGACCACCAGCACCATGATGTTGATGACTGCAGTCAGACCCAAGAGAACGAGAATGTCGGGCACGAACCGCCGCAAGGTCCGGGCGAGCCACGGCCCGGGATTGGCGTTGGTCTTTTCCCCCACCGTTGGGGCCTGGAAGGAAACGATCTCGAGCCGCTTATTGCGTTGCAGGACGCGCTCGGTACCCGACAGCGGGTCGACCGCCACGATCCGGCCGCTGGCATCGGCGCGCAGCAACGAGACGCTTTCGCCGACCTGCACGGCGGCAGGAAGCACCTGCTGGGAAATTTCGTCGAGCGTCAGCCGCCGCATCTCGCTGCTGAAGCCGAGCCGCGCCATGCAACCGCGCACGTCGAGCAGCGTAAACTGCATCGGAAAATGTGGCATGCAACGGGCAAACCGATCCACTGAGAGCGACCAGTTCAGCGCGTCGAGCAGGCTCACGAGGGCGGACGGCGCATCCCCGCTCAGCGGCTTGCCACCATACTTGCCGGCAGCAAGGTCGGAGCGCAGCGCGTCGAACGCCGCCTTGCGCTCCTCGGCGCTGCCCCGGCCGGGGCCGAATGCCGACTGCAACCGCGCCTGCAAGGCATACGGCGGCTCTCCGATGGCCGGCAGGTTGGGCGCCAGATCGGTCATGCGGAAATCGCCTGTGGTTGGGGCTGCGACGCCCCAGAGGCGCTCGAGATCAGCGACAGCCGGCCATCGGCCAGCATGTAGCTCCGATCAGCCAGCACCAGATAAGACGGACGCTGGGTGATCATGATGACGGCAGCTCGACCCTTGAGCGAGGCGATATACTCTTTGAGCCGTCCATCGCCTTCCATGTCGAGATTGGCATTGGCTTCGTCGAACAGCACCAGGTCCGGTTGTCCGGCCAGCGCCCCGACCAACGGTATGCGTTCGGCCACCGACGTGGGTAGCCCGGCACCGAGCCCGCGGCCGACCCGGGTCCCAAGTCCTTCCTGATGGCTGGCAAAATAGCTTTCGAGCCCGAGGGCACTGGCCACCCGCAGGGCATCATCGAGATAGCGCTCGGGTTGGAACCGCGTCATGTTCTGCAGCACCGTCCCCTCGAGTAGCTTGGGCCGGGGCGGCAGGTAGGCGATGCGCGAGCGCAGTTGCGACGGATCGAACGCGTCGATCGGCGCGCCATTGATCAGGATATTTCCAGCCTTGGCCTGGCAATAGCCCATGATCAGCCACATCAGCATCGAACGGCCCGAACCGTTGGCGCCGTCAATGGCAATGATCTCGCCACGACGCAACGTCAGGTCGAGGCCGGAAAACAGCGCCTTGCCCTCGTCCTTGCGGTCCATGTCGATGCCAACCAGATCGATGCTCTCGATCCGGTCGCAGTTGCGGCCGCCACGCGCCTTGAGCGGCAGGGCCATCAACGCGTCGATTTCGTCCTCGGCGCGGCGAGTATCCTGGTCACCGACCCGCAGCGCTTCGAGCTTGAGCACCGGCTGAATGATCCGCGTGCCCAGCAGCATCACCGCCGCCAGTCCGCCGATGGTGATGGCGTGGTTGATCACCAGCACCGCACCAACACCGGCAATAACCACGGGGGTCACCTGCCCGATCGCGCCGGTCACTGCCTGCGAGAAGTTGTTTCGCCGTGTCGATTCAGCGCCCACCTGCGCCGCAGACGACGAGAGCCGCTCGTAGCGGCGCTCCATGAACGACTCGAGGTTGAAGCTTTTGATCGACTCGATCCCCTCGAGCACTTCGATCAGAAAGGAGAAGCGGCGCCGGTCGATCTCGTGCCGCTTTTCCGACAAGGCCATCGCCTGTCGTTGCAGCACGCGCATGATGGCCATGGCCACCACTGTGAACAGCATGATCACCACCGCCAGGATCGGCGAGATCACAAGAACGATCAACAGGTAAACGGCCGAAAACGGCAGGTCCAGGACCGCGACGGCGGTTTCGCCATGCCGGAACTCGCGCACCTTTTCGATGCTGGACAGCTGGTCCATATAGACGCCGGGCGATTGCTTTTCCACGACACTGAGATCGGACTTGAGCAGTCGCTCGAAGACCTTGGCCTGCGTATCGCGCTCGTAGGCGTCGCCCGCCAGCGCCATCAGATGCGACCGCGTCGTCCGCAGAACCATCTCGAACACGATCGCGCCCATCACCCCGAGAGCGAGCACGCTCAGCGTCTCGTAGCCCTTGTGCGGAATGACACGGTCATAGATCTGCAGCATGAGCAGCGGCAGCGCGAAGGCGAGTACGTTCGCCGACACGGAGGCGGCAAAGATGTGCCGATCCGGTCTGAACTTACGCAGAACCTCTAGAGTACGCATTACGCAAAGTCTCACACGCGCGCCCGACCCGGACGGGGAAGCAACTGGCTCGCGGCGATAATGATCTGTTAGCGTAAAGACTCTCTGAAGATGGCCGAACCTTCCGGTTAAGCGACCCTACCAGCTCACCTTTTCGATATCGGTGAAGGTCAGCGTCGAGCCGTCGTCGAAGGTGATCGTCCCGTCTGCATCATTGCTCAGCGTCAGCGATTCCCCGCTCTGGGAGGTGATGGACGAACCGTTGTCGAGCGCCATCGTCCAGCCGTCGCCGGTGATGGTCTGGCCGCTGATCTGGATCGCTCCATCCATGCCCTGGAGTGAGATCATGTCGGTCCAGCCGCCCCCTGCTCCGCCCGAGACGCTGTCGCTGCCGTCACCCGCCGAGTAGATGAACGTGTCGCTGCCCGACCCGCCAGAGAGCGTGTCGTTGCCGGCACTTCCCGTCAGGCTGTCGTCACCGGCGCCGCCTTGAATAGTGTCGGCCCCGCCACCACCACTGATCGTGTCGCTGCCGTCCTCGCCAAAAATCGTGTCGTCGCCACTGCCGCCATCGACGGAGTCATCGCCGGTGCCACCATAGATGGTGTCATTGCCCGATCCGCCTTCGAGTCTGTCTGCGCCATCACCACCATAAAGCTGATCGACACCGGCGCCGCCGACGAGGGTGTCGTTGCCGCCGCCGCCGGTGAGCACATCCTGCCCGTCGCCGCCCGAAAGCACGTTGGCATTGCCGTCACCGGTCAGGGTGTCGTTGTAGATCGAGCCGGTGACATTCTCGATACTGCTCAGGGTATCGCCCTGCGCATCCCCGCCCGAGCCTTGCGCGCCAGACCCCAGGTTGATGGTGACCGCCGCGGACGACGTCGAATAGTCCGCCGTATCGATGCCGGCGCCACCTTCGAGCAAGTCGTTCCCGGCCCCGCCATTGAGCGTGTCGTTGCCGTCCTCGCCATAGAGGTAATCATTGCCCGAGCCGCCGATCAGCGTGTCGTTGCCACCCCCGGCATAGATTGTGTCGGCGCCAGCGCCGCCATCGATATAGTCGTTGCCGTCGTCATCCATTGTGCTCCCGGCCGTATCGAACACGTCATTGCCGTCGCCCATATAGACGATGTCATCGCCGCCGCCAGCGCTCACAGTGTCTTCGCCCTGGCCCGAGAGGATCATGTCTTCGCCCGAGCCGGCCCGGATGGTGTCATTACCGGCCGCCGTCAGATAAAGGCTCGTGCCATTGCCACCGGTCACCGAGTTGCCGTTGTTGTCGCCCGAATAGATGGTGACCACTTCGTTGTAGGAGAGGCCGTCGCTGTCGGTCACCTTGACCGTGAGGGAAACCGTGCTGTTGGTCGCCGAGGTGGTGTTGACCAGCGAAATGGCACCGGTAGTCGCGTTGATCTGGAAGGCGTTGTAGGGGTTGGTCGCCAGTGAATAAGTAAAGGTATTGCCAGCGTTGACGTCGGCGACCGAGGCGACGCTGAACAAGGTCTGTCCCGCCGAAAACGATGTCGAGTTGGCGATGGCGCTGTTGGGCGTGAACTTGAGATCGGTCGGCGCCGTTGGCTCCTCGATGTCGTTGACGGCGATCGTGACCACCTTCGAGTAGGTGTGACCGGCGCCATCATTGACCTGAACGGTCACGTTATGGGACGCCGCCGCCTCGAAATTGGTCTCCATGCCGGACTTGACGATGATCTTGTCACCCGAAATGGCGAACAGGCCGCTCGGGTCGCTGGTTAGCGTGTAAGTGAAGCTGTTGCTCGCATCGGCATCGGTGGTCGACAGCGTTCCCACGATCTGCGTCGTATCCCAGCCACCGCTGGGCGGCGCGAAAGTGGCGACGTTTCCACTATTGTTGACGCCGAGCCAGTCGCCATCAACCGACGTCCCCCCGGTGCCTTGCGCGCCGGTGAGTGAGGTTTCGCCTACCGACACGTTTTTCACGTAGAAATTGGTGTCGTAACCGGTCTGGCTGTCCCAGTTGTCGTTGAGCATCTTGAAGGTAATGGTGCCCGGGTTGCTGACGCCAACCGGTAGATCGAGCGTGAAGGTCTGGGCATTGGCCTCCAGATCCGACAGGTCCGCACCACCATAAGCCACCGTATCATGGGCCTCGGTCAACTCGACGACACCGAGCGACACACCATTGGCAAACACTTCTACCAGCGGCGGGCTGCCAAATTTCTCGCCCGACAACGTGAAGGTGATCTTACCCGTACCCTCTTCATTGATGCCTGAGCTGGCAAAGGCAATGTCGGTGGGCGACTCGTCATTGATGTCGTTGACGCCGATGCTATACGACTGGGTCGAGGACGAGCCGTCTGCCGAGGTCGCCTTGACGGTGATCGAATGGCTCGGGGTCGTCTCGAAATCGAGAGCGCCGGCGACCGTCACCACACCAGTGCTGCTGTTGATGGCGAACTTGCCGCCAGCATTGTCGGTCAGCGAGTAAGTGATCCCGGAGGTCGTCGCATCGGCGTCAGTGGCCGATGCCGTAATCCCGACTGTCGAACCGATCGCCGCTGTCTCGTTGACGGCATTGCTGGCCGCGTTGCTGTCGCTGATCGCCGTGACATTGAACTCGTCCTGGTCGTTGACGGCAATCGTATAACTCTGCGTACTCGTCGAGCCGTCGGCCGACGTCGCCTGCACGGTGATCGTCTGCGTCGCGCCAGCTTCGCGGTCGATCGCACCGGCAACGGTCACCACACCGGTGCTGCTGTTGATGGCGAACTTGCCGCCGGCACTGTCGGTCAGCGAGTAGGTCACCCCGGACGTCGTCGCATCGCCATCGCTGGCGAAAGCGGTCACGCCGACAGTGGTACCGATCGTCGCATTCTCGGTCACGGCATTGCTGGCCGCGTTCGTATCGCTGACCGGCGAGACGTCGAACTCGTCCTGATCGTTCAGGGCAATCGTGTAGCTCTGCGTCGAGGTCGACCCGTCGGTCGAGGTGGCCGTCACTTCGATCTGATAACTTGCCGCCGCTTCGCGATCGAGCGCACCGGCAACCGTGATCTCCCCGGTCGTCGGATCGATGGCGAAGAGGCCACCCGCATCGTCGGAGAGCGAGTAGCTCACCGAGGCCGTGCCATCCGCATCCGTCGCCAGCGCCGTGATCCCGACGCTGGTCCCGATCGCCGCGTTCTCGGCAACCGCATTGCCGGCCGCATTGGTGTCCGAAATAGCCGACACGGCCGCTTCGTTCACATCGCTGACCACGAGCGTAAAGGCCTGGCTGGAGCTCGACCCATCGGCCGAGGTCGCGGTAACGGTAATCCCGATGGAGGCTTCGGTCTCATGGTCGAAGCTTGAACCTGCCGCCACCCGCACAGTGCCATCGGCATCGACGGTAAACCGGTCATCATCGACCGAATAGGTGACGGCATTCGAGGTCGCGTCGGCATCAGTCGCCGAGGCGACGATCCCGACGGCTGTGCCAGCAGCGGCGTTCTCGGCCAGAGTGTTCGCCGCAGCGTTGCTGTCGCCGATCGCCGTGACGTTGAACTCGTCCTGGTCGTTCAACGCGATGCTATAGCTCTGCGTGCTCGTCGAGCCATCGGTGGACGTCGCCGTCACCTCGATCTGATAGCTTGCCGCAACTTCGCGATCGAGCGCACCGGCAACCGTGATCTCACCCGTCGTCGGATCGATGGCGAAGAGGCCACCCGCATCGTCGGAGAGCGAGTAGCTCACCGAGGCCGTGCCATCCGCGTCCGTCGCCAGCGCGGTGATCCCGACGCTCGTCCCAATCGCTGCGTTCTCGGAAACTACATTCGCCGACCCGTCGCTGTCGCTGATCGCCGACACGGCAGCTTCGTTCACATCGCTGACCGCAAGCGTAAAAGCCTGGCTCGAGCTCGATCCATCCGCCGAGGTCGCGGTGACGGTAATCCCGACGGACGCTTCCGTCTCATGGTCGAAGCTGGCGCCCGCAGCCACCCGCACGGTGCCATCGGCATCGACGGTAAACCGGTCATCATCGACCGAATAGGTGACGACATTCGAGGTCGCATCCGCATCGGAGGCCGAGGCGACGATCCCGACGGCAGTGCCGGCAGCCGCGCTCTCGGCAAGGCCATTGGCTTCGAGATTGGTATCGCTGACCGGCGAGACATCGAACTCGTCCTGATCATTCAGCGCAATGGTATAGCTCTGCGCGCTCGTCGAGCCGTCGGTCGAGGTCGCCGTGACCTCGATCTGGTAGCTGGCGGCGACCTCACGATCGAGCGCACCAGCAACCGTGATCTCGCCCGTCTTCGGGTCGATGGCGAACAGCCCACCGGCGTCGTCGGACAAGCTGTAGCTGACAGATGCAGTACCATCCGCATCCGTCGCCAGCGCCGTGATCCCGACGCTGGTCCCGATCGCCGCGTTCTCGGCAACCGCATTGCCGGCCGCATTGGTGTCCGAAATAGCCGACACGGCCGCTTCGTTCACATCGCTGACCACGAGCGTAAAGGCCTGGCTGGAGCTCGACCCATCGGCCGAGGTCGCGGTAACGGTAATCCCGATGGAGGCTTCGGTCTCATGGTCGAAGCTTGAACCTGCCGCCACCCGCACAGTGCCATCGGCATCGACGGTAAACCGGTCATCATCGACCGAATAGGTGACGGCATTCGAGGTCGCGTCGGCATCAGTCGCCGAGGCGACGATCCCGACGGCTGTGCCAGCAGCGGCGTTCTCGGCCAGAGTGTTCGCCGCAGCGTTGCTGTCGCCGATCGCCGTGACGTTGAACTCGTCCTGGTCGTTCAACGCGATGCTATAGCTCTGCGTGCTCGTCGAGCCATCGGTGGACGTCGCCGTCACCTCGATCTGATAGCTTGCCGCAACTTCGCGATCGAGCGCACCGGCAACCGTGATCTCACCCGTCGTCGGATCGATGGCGAAGAGGCCACCCGCATCGTCGGAGAGCGAGTAGCTCACCGAGGCCGTGCCATCCGCGTCCGTCGCCAGCGCGGTGATCCCGACGCTCGTCCCAATCGCTGCGTTCTCGGAAACTACATTCGCCGACCCGTCGCTGTCGCTGATCGCCGACACGGCAGCTTCGTTCACATCGCTGACCGCAAGCGTAAAAGCCTGGCTCGAGCTCGATCCATCCGCCGAGGTCGCGGTGACGGTAATCCCGACGGACGCTTCCGTCTCATGGTCGAAGCTGGCGCCCGCAGCCACCCGCACGGTGCCATCGGCATCGACGGTAAACCGGTCATCATCGACCGAATAGGTGACGACATTCGAGGTCGCATCCGCATCGGAGGCCGAGGCGACGATCCCGACGGCAGTGCCGGCAGCCGCGCTCTCGGCAAGGCCATTGGCTTCGAGATTGGTATCGCTGACCGGCGAGACATCGAACTCGTCCTGGTCATTCAGCGCAATGGTATAGCTCTGCGTGCTCGTCGAGCCATCGGTCGACGTTGCCGTCACTTCGATCTGATAGCTCGCCGCCGCTTCACGATCGAGCGCACCAGCAACCGTGATCTCGCCGGTCGTCGGGTCGATCGCGAAGAGGCCACCCGCGTCGTCGGAGAGCGAGTAGCTCACCGAAGCCGTGCCATCCGCATCCGTCGCCAGCGCGGTGATCCCGACGCTGGTTCCAATGACCGCGTTCTCGGCAACCGCATTGCCGGCCGCATCCGTATCCGAAATGGCAGACACCGCCGCTTCGTTCACATCGCTGACCGAAAGCGTAAAGGCCTGGCTGGAGCTCGATCCATCCGCCGAGGTCGCGGTGACGGTAATCCCGATCGAGGCTTCGGTCTCGTGGTCGAAGGTCGCCCCTGCCGCCACCCGCACGGTGCCATCGGCATCGACGGTAAACCGGTCGTCGTCGACGGAGTACGTGACAGCGTTGCCGGTCGCATCCGCGTCGGAGGCCGAGGCCACGATGCCGACGGCGGTGCCAGCAGCCGCGTTCTCAGCCAGAGTGTCGGCAGCAGCGTTCGTATCTGCCACGGGCGAGACATCGAACTCGTCCTGGTCGTTCAGCGCGATCGAATAACTCTGCGTGCTCGTCGACCCGTCGGTGGACGTCGCCGTGACTTCGATCTGATAACTTGCCGCCGCTTCGCGATCGAGCGCGCCGGCAACCGTGATCTCACCCGTCGTCGGGTCGATGGCGAAGAGACCACCCGCATCGTCGGACAGGCTGTAGCTGACAGATGCAGTACCATCCGCATCCGTCGCCAGCGCGGTGATCCCGACGCTGGTTCCAATGACCGCGTTCTCGGCAACCGCATTGGTGGAGGCGTCACTGTCGCTGATCGCCGACACCGCGACTTCGTTCGCGTCGTTGACCGCAATCACATATGACATCGTGGCGACCGAGCCGTCGCTCGAGCTCGCCATGACCTCGATGACATATTGCTCGACCGTTTCGAAATCCAGCACGCCGGCCAGGGTGACCTCGCCGGTGCTGGCATTGATGGCAAAGAGGCCGCCGGCATCGTCGACAAGGCTATACGTCACGCTGTCGGCAGCGTCGCCGTCGCTGGCCTGGGCGCGGATGCCGACGCTGCTGCCGATGGCGGCCGACTCGTCCACACTGTCGATGGCGGCATTGACATCGGCGATGGCCGAAATGCCATAAAGATTGGGGACGTCGTCCGGTTCGCGCACCGGAGAGGAGTCTTCGCTCAGTTCCGCAACCAGCGGCGGCTCGATCGCTGCGTCTGTCGGTGCCGAAGACCGCTCTGCCGGAGCCGCAGCGACAGGCGGTGCACCTGCGGTTGTATCACTGCCGGACGACCCACGACCGGCGCCGCGCTCTGGCGCCTGCGCTACAGTGCGCGTATCGATCGGATCGAGCATGCCGGCAGCCGTCGGCTGCGCCGCCGGTTCGGTAACGGGGGCGGCGGCGGGTGCACTGGACCCGGGCGCTTCGGTGCCGGACGACGGCGGTACAGCGCTGCGCTCCGCTGCAGACGACCCCGTTCCGGACGACGCGTCCTCCGCCGGACCGCTGGCAACCTCGGCAGCCGATGACCGATCGAAGGCAAAAAACAGGGACATGCCGCTGGCTGCGGCGGCCACGCCGCTGGCATTGGCGTTGGACTGGTTGGGGTCGACGCGCGCCGCGCTCGGCGTCGCTTTTTGCGCGGCCGAGGCGGCCGTTTCTGTGCTGCTGGCCTGCCGATTGCCGGTCAGAGACGAGCCCGAAACGCGCTCACTATCCATTGGTCGACCCCCAAAATGTCAGGGTCAGCCTTACATTGGAAGGCTGTCAGTTCCGTTGCGCGTATAGATGCAAACTGCGCCGGACGGGGCTGTTTCGGGCCGAAATCGACGCAATCGCAACCCTTCGTTTACCTTTGCAACGAGAATGTCGGTGTATTGCCGCTCACCCCCGGGCGTTCACCGCATCCCCGGTGAAGCGATTGGCGGCGATGGACGCCGGCTTCATCTCGATGGAAAAACCCGGCCGCGTCGGCGGCATGTAGGCAGCGTTCTCGATTACGCAGGGATCAATGAAATGCTCGTGCAGGTGGTCGACATATTCGATCACCCGGCCCTCCTTGCTGCCCGAAACGACAAGATAATCGATCATCGACAGATGTTGCACATATTCGCAGAGCCCCACCCCGCCGGCATGCGGCCAGACTGGCAGGCCGTATTTGGTCGCCATCAGCAACACCGAGAGCACTTCGTTGAGCCCGCCGATGCGACAGGCGTCGATCTGCACGATGTCGATCGCTCCTTCCTTAATGAACTGCTTGAAGAGGATGCGGTTCTGGCACATCTCGCCGGTCGCCACCTTGACGGGTGCAATGCCGGCGCGGATCGCCTTGTGCCCCATTACGTCGTCGGGGCTCGTCGGCTCCTCGATAAAATAGGGGTTGAAGTGCTTGAGCGCATTGACCCAGTCGATGGCCTCGTCGACTTCCCAGACCTGGTTGGCATCGATCATCAGGTAGCGGTCCGGCCCCATGATCGAGCGGACGATCTCGAGCCGCCGGATGTCGTCCGCACGGTCGCGGCCGACCTTCATCTTGATGTGGTTAAACCCCTGCGCCACCGCTTCGGTCGCCAGCCGGGTGAGCTTTTCGTTCGAATAGCCCAGCCAGCCCGCCGAGGTGGTGTAGCACTGGTAGCCCTCGGCCTTGAGCGTGGCGATCCGCTCAGCCTTCCCGGCTTCCGCCTTGCGGAAGATCGCCAATGCTTCCTCGGGCGTGAGGGCGTCGGTGAGGTAGCGGAAGTCGATGATCGAGACCAGTTGCTCGGGGCTCATGTCGGCCACCAGCTGCCACACCGGCTTGCCGGCTTCCTTGCCCAGGAGGTCCCACACGGCGTTGACCACAGCCCCTGTGGCCAGATGCATCGCGCCCTTGTCCGGCCCGATCCAGCGCAGCTGGCTGTCGCCGGTCATGTGCCGCCAGAAGCGGCCGGGATTTTCAAGGATCCAGTCGGTCTCCAGCCCCACCACCCGGCTGGTCAGAGCCTCGATCGCCTTACAAACGATGTCGTTGCCACGCCCGATGGTGAAGGTCAGCCCATGCCCCTCATGCGCGCCATCGGTCGAAAGCACCACATAGGCCGCCGAATAATCCGGATCCGGATTCATCGCATCCGAACCATCGAGCGACGCCGATGTCGGAAAGCGGAGATCGTGGGTGGAAAGCGCAGTGATCTTGGTCATGGGATGTTCCAGTAGAAAGTGCGGCGCGGTTTAGCGACGATCCTGGGGGCCGACAAGCCAGCCGTCACCTCCTGAGTCCACCTTGCTCCCCCACCCACCGTCATCCCCGGGCTTGACCCGGGGACCAAGGGCAGCAAACGCTGGACTATCGGTGCGGGGAAGAGATGGATCCCCGGGTCAAGCCCGGGGATGACGGCGTGTGTTGTGAGGGCGGGGCAGAACGATAGCTACGCCGTCCAGCCGCCGTCGATCACATGCACCTGCCCCGTCGTATACGTCGCACCCGCCAGATACACCGCGAGGTCGGCGATCTCCTCGGGCTTGCCGATGCGGCCGATCGGCTGGCGGGCGATGAAGGCTTTTTTCGCCGCTTCGAAATCGCCGGTGGCGTGCCAGCGTTCGTGCAGGCTCGGGCTGTCCACCGTGCCCGGGGCGATGGCGTTCACGCGGATGCCCTTGTCGGTGTAGTCGGCGGCCATCGACTTGGTGAGGCCGATCACCGCCGCTTTCGAGATCGAGTAGGCGGCGCGGTTGGGCACGCCCGTCACCGAACTCGCGACCGTCGACATGTTGATGATGGCGCCATCCTTGCGCTCCAGCATCTGCGGCAGCACCGCCTTGATCAGCCGCACCTGGGCCCAGAGGTTGAGGTCGAAGGCGAAGGCGAGATCCGTGTCGGGCATGTCGAGCACGGTGCCCGAATGGACGACACCGGCGCAGTTGAACAGCACATCGATCCGGCCGATTTCGGCGACCGCCGCGTTCACCGCCTCGGCCGAAAGCACGTTGAGCACGCGGGTCGTCACGTTGGCCAGGCCATCGAGCTGCTTGAGCTTTTCGGCATTGATGTCGGTGGCGATCACCCTGGCGCCGGCTATGGCAAAAGCCTCGACCGAGGCGCGGCCGATGCCCTGCGCGGCGGCGGTGATGAGGGTGATCTTGCCGGTAAGGTCGGCCATGTCTGAAACGTCCTAGAGATGAATGGAATGGGAGCCATCGACCGTCATGGCGGCGATGGCGTCGAAATCCCAGTCGATGCCGAGGCCCGGCCGGGAAGATGGAATGGCACGACCGTCGCGAATGGTCATCTTGTCGCCGGTGAGGTCGTCGAGCTGCGGAATGTATTCGACCCAGCGGGCATTGGGCACCGCAGCGCAGAGCCCGACATGCAGCTCCATCAGGAAATGCGGGCAGACGGCAATATTGAAGGTTTCAGCCAGGTGCGCCACCTTGAGCCAGGGCGTGATGCCGCCGATGCGGCCGACATCGACCTGCACGATCGAGCACGCATGCCGCTCCAGATACTCGCGGAAATGCATGGCGCTGTAGAGGCTCTCGCCCACCGCGATCGGGATCGACGTGCTCTCGACCAGCCGCGTATGGCCCGAAATGTCTTCGGCAGTCAGCGGCTCTTCGAACCAGCCGATATCGAGCGGCTCGTAGGCCCGGGCCCGCCGGATTGCTTCATCGACATTGAAGCGCTGATTGGCATCGGTAAAGATCTCAAAGCCCGGCCCGACGGCCTCGCGCACCGCGCCGATGCGGCGCACATCCTCGAAGATCGGCCGCCCGATCTTGAGCTTGCAGCCGCCAAAGCCGTCGGCCTTGGCCCGCAGGGCATCCTCCACGAGTGCGGCTTCATCCAGATGCAGCCAGCCGCCCTCGGTGGTGTAGAGCGGGATCGAGTCCTGCGCCCCGCCCGCCAGCAGATGCAGCGGCTGCCCGAGCTTGCGGGCCTTCAGGTCCCACAGCGCCGTGTCGATCGCCGCCAGTGCGATCGAGGTGATGGCGCCGGTGGTTGTGGCATGGGTGATAAAGAGCAGGTCACGCCAGATCCGCTCGATTTCCATGGCCTCCCGGCCGATCAGGGCGGGCACCAGCGTGCGCTTGAGCAGTTCGATCACCGAGTATCCACCGGTGCCGATGGTGTAGCTATAGCCCGTGCCGGTGACGCCGTCCGCGTCGGTGATGCGCACGATCGGGGTTTCCTGGCTGACGAAGGACTGGATGGCGTCGACCCGCTTCACCTTGGGCTTGAGGTCGACCATCAGAATCTCGACGCGCTCGATGCGGCTCATCTCAGCGATTTCCCCGTTGCCTTGTCGAACACGTGCAGCCGCTGCAGGTCCAGCGTGAACTCCAGCTGTTCCCCCGGCGTCACCGGACGCGGGTTCAGCATCTTGCCCTGAATTTCCTGCCCGCCGACAGAGGCAAAAAGGATGGTTTCGGTGCCCAGCGGTTCGGCGATCGTCACCGTCCGCATCATGGTCAGCGACTGGTCGGCGCCGTGCAGCGAATGCCCCTGAGGCGCAAAGCTCTCCGGGCGGAAGCCGACAATGACCGCCTGGCCCTCGCTGACGCGCGCATCAGCGGGCAGAGGGATCTCGACCCCGTCGGACAGCCTTGCCTTGCCGCCGCTAACCACCGCCTCGAGCTGGTTCATCGGCGGCGAGCCGATAAAGCCGGCGACGAAGGTGTTGACCGGGCGCTCGAACACGTCCGAGGGCGTCCCCACCTGCTCGACGTGGCCATCGCGCATGATCACGATCCGATCGGCCAGCGTCATCGCCTCGACCTGGTCGTGCGTGACATAGATCACCGTGGTCTTGACCCGCTGGTGCAGCTTCTTGATCTCGACACGCATCTGGCCGCGCAGCTTGGCGTCGAGGTTGGAGAGCGGTTCGTCGAACAGGAAAACGTCCGGATGCCGCACGATGGCGCGGCCCATGGCGACGCGCTGGCGCTGCCCGCCGGACAGATGCTGCGGCAGCCGGTCCATGTACGGCCCCAGACCGAGAATGTCGGCAGCCTCGCCGACCCGCTTGGCGATCTCGGCTTCCCCCTGCCCGGCGATCTTGAGTCCGAAGCCGAGATTTTCCCGCACCGTCATGTGCGGATAGAGCGCATAGGACTGGAACACCATCGAGATGTTGCGGGCGCGCGGCGGCAGCTGGTTGACCACCCGATCACCGATCCGGATCGTCCCGCCCGAGATCTCCTCGAGGCCGGCAATCATGCGCAGCGTCGTCGACTTGCCGCAACCAGACGGGCCGACCAGCACCACGAATTCGTTGTGCGCCACTTCCAGATCGATGCCGTGCACAATCTCGAGCTTGCCATAACGCTTGACGACTTTTTCCAGGCGAACTTCAGCCATGGCCTATCCTTTGACTCCACCGAACGTCAGTCCGGCGATGAGGTGCTTTTGTACGATGAAGGTAAGAACGAGGGCCGGGATGATGATCAGCACCGCCATGGCACTCATGCCCGTCCAGTCGACGGTGAACTGCGCGGTAAAGTCCATCAGCCCGACCGGCATGGTCTTGCTCGCCGTCGTCCGGGTGAGCTGGCTGGCCAGCGCATATTCGTTCCACGAGGTCAGGAAGGCAAAGATCGCCGCCGAGGCGAGCCCCGAGCGGGCGAGCGGGAATTCCACCTTCCAGAACGCCTGCCAGCGGGTGCAGCCGTCGATCTGCGCGGCCTCCGAGAGATCGACCGGGATCTGCCGGAAAAACCCGTCGGTGAGCCAGATGGTAAAGGGGATGTTGATCGCCATGTAGACCACGATCAGCCCGAAGCTGGTATCGATGATCCCCAGCCGCGCCCAGATGATAAAGAGCGGCAGGCTGAGCGCCACGCCCGGCACGGTGCGGCTCAGCATGAAGCCCAGGAACAGCGTCGCCTTGCCGCGGAAATGGAAGCGGGCAAAGGCATAGCCGCCCATCATCCCCACCGCGATCGCCACCACCGTCGAGGTGATCGAGATCACCAGCGAGTTGATGAAGTAGTTGGCGACCGGCAGGCCCTGCTGGGTATCGAGCTGGCCGAAGATGCCGAGGAAATTGTGCAGCGTCAGCTGCTGCGGCACCCAGACGGCCGGTCGCGCCAGCACTTCGATATTGGGGCGAAAGGCGGTCAGCACCACCCAGGCGCCAGGGACCACCAGGATCACCATGGCCATGAACACGCCCAGCCGGATCAGCCAGCGCTGCCAGGGCCGTTCCATCGTACCGGCGCTCATTGTGCGCCTCCCATGAAGGTCCGCGCCGCTACCAGCTTGCGGTAAAAGTAGAAGGTGAAAACGATCGAGAGCAGGATCGAGATATAGCCCATGGCATTGGCCATCCCCATCTGGCTGTTCTGGTAGCCGGTGCGCGTCATCAGGGTCCAGAGCAGTTCGGTGCGACCCGCCGGTCCGCCATTGGTCATGATGCGCACCATGTCATAGGCACGAGCCACGTCGAGCGACCGGATGGTCATGGCGATGTAGACGAAGGGCATCAGGAACGGCAGCGTGATATGCCGGAACACTTGCACCGGATTGCAGCCATCGACCTTGGCCGCCTCGATCGGCTCTTTGGGCAGCGCCATCAGCCCGGCCAACAGGAGAATGGCGAATACCGAGGTCGACATCCAGATCTCGGCCAGAATGATGGTGAGCGGCGCCAGCGTGCCATCGACCAGCCAGGGGATCGGCGCATCGATGATCCCCAGGTCGAACAGCGCGTTGTTCACCAGCCCGACCGCGTCGTTGAACAGGTACTTGAACTGGAAGCCGACCAGGATGGGCGAAAACATCATGGGGAACATCATGATCGTGCGCAGCGTCCGCTGGCCCCAGGTGACCTTGTTGATCAGCAGCGCCAACCCCAGGCCCAGCACCATTTCGAGATTGAGCGCGATGGTGATGAACACGATCGTGCGCCCGAAGGCCCACCAGAAATCGGCATTGCCCAGCAGGCGCTCGTAATTGCGCAAGCCCACGAACTGGAACAGCGTCGCCGGCTTGGTCAGGTTGTAACCTGTAAAGCTCGTCCAGAACGAGACCAGCAGCGGCACCAGAACCACGGCGAGGATCACCGTGATCGCCGGCAGCAGCAAGAGATAGGGGGTCGCACGCGGCGATCGGAAAATGCTCATCGCGGCCTGAAGGTCCTGCGTGGGTCTGTCGACACGCACGGGGAGCAACGGCAACCGCCGGCAACGCCCGTGGAAACGATTTGGTCAAAGGGAGTCGGCGCCCCGAAGGGCGCCGACGGAGAGAGATTACTTCAGCAGACCGGCATCCTGCATGATCACCGTCGCCTCGGCCGCTGCGCCGTCAAGCGCTTCCTGGGCCGTCTTTTCGCCGACGATGGCCGCCTGCACGGCCGGCCAGATGACGTTGGACACTTCGATCCACTGCGCCACCAGCGGCGGTGTGCGGGCTTCCGACAGCGAGGCTTCCCAGGCCGAGAACATCTCGACCATGAAGGCCTTGTCGTTGGCCTTGAACCATTCCTTGACCGCCGGATAGGTCGCCGTCCGCGTCGGCAGATTGCCGGCCTGGGCTTCCATCATTTCGCTTTCGTCATTGGTGAGAAACACCGCGAGCGAGGCGGCTGCCGGCTTGTTGTCGCACTGCTCGGTCACCGAGAACGAGTGCGAGCCCGACCAGCCGCCGCGCTTGCCCGAGCTGCCCACGGGCGCCGTGGCAAAGCCGAGTTCACCGGCGATCTTGGAGGCCGACGGATCCGAATAGTATCCGGCAAAGCCCGGCCAATCGAGATCGATCGCCAGCTGCCCGGCCGCCATGGCCTGGCCGATATCGTCCCAGGTATAGTTCACCGTACCGGCCGGCACGGCCTTGGCGTCATAGATGTCCTTGAACCACTGGACGGCGGCGACACCGGCTTCCGAATTGAAGATCGGCTTCCAGTTCTCGTCGAAGACGTCGCCGCCATTGGCGCGCAGGATCTCCATGAACCGACCCGACATGCCTTCGTCCTTGCCGGCGAAGGCAGTGCCGTAAAGGTTCGGCGGATCAGCAAAGAAGATCACCTGCTGCTTGAACTCGTCGAAGGTCTTGGGCGGTGCCAGATCGGCGCCGTACTTTTCCTTGTAGGCCGCCTGCTTGGCCGGATCTTCATACAGGCTCTTGCGATAATACAGGTTGGAAACGTCGGTAACGCGCGGCAGCTGCACCAGACGACCATCGACCATGGCCGAGGCCAGCGTGCCCGGCACGTACTTGTCGAGTTCGGTCTGCGGAATGAAGTCCTTCAGGTCGACATAGAGGTCGCCATATTGCGGGGCGAAGCTGGTGTGGTTCGAGCCCACGCACCAGGTGATCGACCCCGAGGCGATGTCCTGCTTGATCTCGCGATCGAGGTCGAAGTGATTCTTGGACGAGACGATCTCGACCTTGGCGCCGGTGAGCGCCTCCCATTCGGGGATACGCGTGTAGAGTTTTTCGTACTGCGTGCCGCCGATCAGTTTCACCTTGAGCGTGTAGCCGTCGAACTTGCCGTAGTCGAAATCGGCAGCCAGAGCCGCGCCACCCAGACCGACAATGGCGCACGACGCCAGAAGCGTCCGCCACAGATTTGTGTTCATGATGTTCTCCTCCAAGAGAGCCTTTCACACGAAGGGCCGTAAACGCCCTTGATCATCCATATGTGAAAAGTCTATTTGTAGGTAAGCATAGCGGAACGCAGCTCGTCAACGGGGCTGGACAACCGCTCTGGAGGAGGACTGCGTGACCAACGTCGACGATCTCGACAAATATCGGGCCCCTGCCCTCGACAAGGGCCTGGATATCCTTGAGCTTCTGGCCGCAACGGCGGAGGGGCTGAGCCAGGCGGAAATCGCCAAGTCGCTCGACCGCACCCCCAATGAAATTTATCGCATGCTCGATCGGCTGGTGCGCCGCGACTATGTCCGCCGCACGGCCGGCGATCGCTACGAGCTGACGCTCAAACTCTTCGAACTCGCGCATATGGCGCCGCCCGTTGCGCGCCTCGTCGGTCAGGCGACACCGCTGCTGCGCAGCTTCGCCCGCGACGCTCAGCAGGCCGTGCATCTGGTCATCTACGACCGCAATGTGCTGGTCGTCGTCGCCCAGGTCGACAGCCCGGGCTACTGGAACGTCTCGATCCGCGTCGGCTCGCGGATCGGCATGGTCAACACCGGTTCCGGCCACGTCTTTCTGGCCTTCGCCTCGGCTGCCGAACGGCGCCTGATGCTTGAGGATCCGGTGACCCGGAAGATGGAAACGCTCCCCGCCGATCTCGAAGCGCGCCTCGCCCTGGTGCAGGAGCGCGGCTACGAGAGCATGGCCAGCCTGCAGGTCTCTGGCGTGACCAACCTCTCGGTGCCCATCTACGGCCCGAACGGCAGCGTGATCGCTGCCCTCACCTGCCCCTATACGCAACGCCTCGATTCGGCCGACGCTCCCGGCCAGGATCGGGTGCTCGACATGTTGCGGGCAGCGGGCCGCCAGATTTCCGACCAGCACCGCGTCGCCTCGTGATCGGCAAGGATACCGTCATGCGCATCGTCGATACCCACCTGCATCTGGTCTACAAGGACCGGTTCGCCTACCCCTGGCTCAGCAGCGCCCCGCCGCTCGACCAGCAATGGACCGCAGAGGACTATTTCGCCCAGGCACGGACCCTGGGCATCGAGGCGGCGCTCCACATGGAGGTCGACGTGGCCGAGACCGACATGGAGGCCGAAACCCGCTTCATGGCGACGGTCCACCCCCGCGTGGTCGGTGCCATCGCCCCCGGACGTCCGGAAACGGCCGAGTTCCCGGCTTATCTGGAACGCATCGCGGCCATTTCCGGCGTCAAGGGCATCCGCCGCATCCTGCACACCTCGCCCGACGAGCTCAGCACGAGCGGCCTGTTTGTCGACAACATCAAGCGACTCGCCGCGGCCCGCCTGCCCTTCGACCTCTGTGTGCTGGCCCGACAACTGCCCATCGGCACGGCCCTGGTCTCGCGCTGCCCGGAGACCCAGTTCGTCCTCGACCATTGCGGCGTACCCGACGTCGCCGGCCAGGCCCTCGACCCCTGGCGGGCCGACATCGCCGCCCTCGCCGCTCGACCCAATGTCGCGGCCAAGATTTCCGGCATCGTCGCCTATGCCAAGCCGGACTGGACGCTCGACGACCTGCGGCCCTTCGTCGACCACATCATCGCCTGCTTCGGCTGGGACCGCATTGTCTGGGGCTCCGACCACCCGGTCTGTACGCTGACGGCAAATCTGGCGCGCTGGGTAGAGGCGACCCGCACGCTGGTGGCCGGCGCCAGCGCCGACGAACAGGCAAAGCTGTTCCACCGCAATGCCGAGCGGATCTACAAACTCTGAGGGAGGACGCCATGCAACGCTATGGATCTGTGATCGGCCTCAGCGCCGATGCCGTAACCGAATACAAGCGCATACACGCCGCCGTCTGGCCGGACGTGCTGGCCCAGATCGCCCGCTCCAACATCCGCAACTACTCGATCTTTCTCAAGCAGCCGGAAAACCTGCTCTTTGCCTATTTCGAGTATCACGGCACCGACTATGCCGGCGACATGGCGGCCATGGCGGCCGATACGCGCACGCAGGAATGGTGGGCCGTCTGCATGCCGATGCAGCGCCCGCTCGAGACCCGCAAGGATGGCGAGTGGTGGGCCGACATGCCCGAAGTGTTCCATGTCGACTGAGCCCATGTCGCCTGAGCCACTCGATGTGACTGCCTTGCGTCAGGCCTGGCCGCGTCCGGCCAATCCGCGTCCGATCATCATCATCGGCAGCGGCGGCATCGTGAACGACGCGCACCTGCCAGCCTATCGCCTCGCCAATCTGCCGGTCGCAGGGGTCTATGACCTCGACCACGACAAGGCCCGCGCCGTCGCGGGCAAGTGGGATACCCGCGCCTTCGAGACGCTGGAAGAAGCCATCGCCACGCCCGGCGCAATCTACGACCTCGCCCTGCCCCCCGCCGCCCATCTCGACGTGCTGCCGAAGCTGCCAGACGGCGCCGCTGTTTTGCTGCAAAAGCCTATGGGCCGCGACCTCGCCGAGGCCAGCGCGATCCTGAAACTGTGCCGCGAAATGTCGCTCACTGCGGCGGTCAACTTCCAGCTCCGCTTCTCGCCCATGCTGCTGGCAGTCGCCGACGCGCTCGATCGCGGTTGGCTGGGCGAGCTGATCGATGTCGAGGTGCATCTCAACCTGGTCACGCCCTGGCATCTTTTTCCCTTCCTCAAGGGCATGCCGCGTGTGGAGATCGCGGTGCATTCGATCCACTATCTCGATACCCTGCGCGCCCTGCTTGGCAATCCGCACGGCGTGCACGCGCGCACCATGGGCCACCCCTCGACTGACCTGGCGCAGACCCGCACATCGGCCATCTTCGATTTCGCACCGGGCCAGCGCGTCACACTCTCGATCAACCACAATCACGATTTCGGCCGCCACTTCCAGGACGCCAGCTTTCGGGTCGAGGGCACCCGGGGCGCTGCCATGCTCAAGCTCGGCCTGCTGCTCAACTACCCCGAAGGCGAGCCGGACGAACTCTGGATCACCCGTGGCGGCGACTGGACGCAGGTCCCGCTCGCCGGTCGCTGGTTCCCCCATGCCTTTATCGGCACCATGAGCAACCTGCAGCGCTTTGCAGCCGGTGAAGATCCGCGGCTCCTCACCTCGGTCGAGGACGCCTGGCACACCATGGCAATGGCCGAAGCCGCCTTCGTCTCCGCCGCCCAGCCCGCCACTCCCGTAAGGACCGCGCCATGAGCGACCCGACCTCAAAGCCAACCGTCGGCGTGCAGAGCACCAACCCCACGACCATGCCGGCCGACCATGCCCGGCTGCCGGTATGGAACGCCGAAAACTGGTTCTATGAAGACTTCGAAGTGGGCCACAAGATCCGCTCGTTGCGCCGCACCATCTCGGAGGGCGAGTCGATGCAGTTCAACGCCCTCGTCGCCGACCTGCATCCCTATGTCGCCGACGAGATCTTTGCCACGACCGAGGGCAATTTCGGCCGCCGCCTTGTCGCTGGCGCCTTCGTCTTTTCCGCCGGCCTCGGCCTGGTCGCCACCAACTGCGTCAATGCCTTCAGCTACGGCTACGACAAGCTGCGCTTCATCAAGCCGACCTTTATCGGCGACACCATCTACACCATCCGCACCAACCTCGAGAAACGCCCGAAATATGCCGCGCTTGGGCTGATCCGCTCGAGCTACGAAGTGTTCAAGGGCGAAGGCGAACTCGTGCTCTATTGCGAGCACATCCAGACCGTCAAATACCAGAACCCCGCCGCCTGGGCGGGCAAGACCGAGAAAGCCTGATGCCCACGGACTCCGAGCTGCCGCTGACCGGCCTGGTCGTCGTCGACCTCTGCCAGTTTCTCTCCGGCCCCTACGCCACCCTGCGCCTTCAGGATCTGGGCGCCCGCGTCATCAAGATCGAGCGGCCCGATGGCGGCGATCTGAGCCGCCGGCTCTATCTGAGCGATACCGAGATCGGCGGCGACTCGACGCTGTTCCACGCCATCAACCGCTCCAAGGAGAGCCTCGCGCTCGACCTCAAGGACCCGGCCGACATCGCCGCGCTCAAAAAGCTCCTCGGCCAGGCCGACGTGATGCTGCAGAACTTCCGCCCCGGCGTCATCGAGCGGCTCGGCCTCGACTACGACGCCGTCAAGGCCATCAACCCGCGCCTCGTCTATGGCTCGATCACCGGCTATGGCAGCGAAGGTCCGTGGGTGCAGCGCCCCGGCCAGGATCTGCTCGCCCAGGCCCGCTCCGGCGTCATGTGGCTCAACGGCGACGACGACCAGGGACCCGTCCCCTTCGGCCTTGCCGTCGCCGACATGCTGGCCGGCGCCGCCATCGCCCAGGGCGTCCTCGCCTCGCTTGTCCGCCGCGGCGTCACCGGCAGGGGCGCCCATGTCGAAACCAGCCTGCTCGAGGTGCTGGTCGACTTCCAGTTCGAGGTGTTGACGACCCATCTCAACGATGGTCGGCGCGCCCCCAAACGCTCGGGCTTCCGCTCGGCCCACGCCTATCTCTCGGCACCCTACGGCGTCTATCCCACCGCCGACGGTTATCTCGCCATCGCCATGACCCCGCTGGGCAAGCTCGCCGATCTGCTCGAGCTGCCCGCCCTCGACACCTGGCGCGACGATCCGCGCAGCTGGTTTGTCCATCGCGACGCCATCAAGCAGGTGATCGCCACCCGCCTGGCAACCCAGCCCACCACGCACTGGCTCGCTATCCTCGAACCCGCCGACATCTGGTGCGCCAAGGTGCTGAGCTGGCCCGAACTGCTCGACAGCGAGGGTTTCAAGGCCCTCGACATGCTCCAGACCGTCACCCGCGAGGACGACGTCGCCATCCTCACTACCCGCTCGCCCATCCGCATCGATGGACAGCGCGCCCGCACCAGCCGCGCCGCGCCGCTGATCGGCGAACAGAGCGCGCGCATTCGGGCGGAGTTCGGACTGTGACCGCTCTCAAGGGCATGACCTGGAGCCACCCGCGCGGCTACGATCCGATGGTCGCAACCGCCAGGGCGTTCAAAGAAAAAACCGGCGTCGAGATCGTCTGGGACAAGCGCAGCCTGCAGGATTTCGAGACCTTCCCGGTCGAGGAACTGGCCCGCCAGTACGACCTGATCGTCATTGATCACCCCCATGTCGGCCAGATCACTGCCGAAGCTTGCCTCACCCCGCTCGACATCCCCGGCCGCGAGGCCGAGCGCGCGGCCATGGCGCGCCACAGTGTCGGCCGATCCTACGAGAGCTACACCTATGCCGGCCACCAATGGGCCTTCCCCATCGACGCCGCCACCCAGGTGATGGCCTATCGCCCCGACCTGCTGCCCACCCCGCCGCGCAGCTGGGACGACGTCGTCGCCCTCGCCCGCGCCGGCAAGGTGACGCTGCCGATGCGCCCCCCGCATGCGATGATGAGTTTTTTCACCCTCGCGGCCAATCTGGGCACCCCCTGCGCCACCACCGGCCCCGGCGACCTCATTGCCCCCGCAGCCGGCGCGCGCGTCGTCGCTCTGCTCCGCGCCGTCACCGACCACATCGCGCCAGGCGATTTCGATATCGACCCCATCGTCGCCTCCGAAACCCTGGCCGGTGACACCAGTCCCGTCGCCGTCATGCCGCTCGGCTACGGCTACCTCAGCTACGCGCTAAAGAACTTCCGCCCGCATCGCCTCAAGTTCACCAACATCCCCGTCGCCGGCACCCTCGGCCCGGTCGGCTCGGCGCTTGGCGGCACCGGTATCGCCGTCTCGGCCTTTTCGACACAGCGCGAGGCGGCCATCAACTATGCCTATTGGGTGGCCGGCGAAGCGATCCAGAAGACGCTCTACGCATCCTCCGGTGGTCAGCCGGGCCACGGTCGCGCCTGGGAAGACGCCGCCGTCAACGCCCCGGTCGACGATTTCTACCGCAACACCCGCGCCACCCTCGAAGGCGCCTATGTCCGCCCCCGCCACAACGGCTACATGGCCTTTCAGGACGCGGCCTCGCACCGCCTCAATGCCGGTCTGAAATCCGGCGAGGCCGCCGAGAGCATCGTCGCCGCGCTCAACACCCTCTTTCGGGAGAGCTTTTGATGGAACGCCCCCGCCATTTCGAGGACTATGTCATCGGCGAGGTCCGCAAGACCTCGGGTCGCACCATTACCGAAACCGATTTCGTCGTGCATGCCGGGCATACCGGCGACTTCTTCCCGCACCACATGGATGCGGAATTCATGAAGTCCTCCGAGTTCGGCCAGCGCATCGCCCACGGCACCATGACCTTTGCCATCGGCATCGGATTGACCGCCAGCGAGATCAACCCGCTCGCCTTCACCTATGGCTTCGAGCGGCTGCGCTTTCCGAAACCGGTCTTCATCGGCGACACCATCCACACCGAGCTCACCATCGCGGCCCTCGAGCCCGACCCCAAGCGGCCCACTTATGGCCGCATCGTCGAACAGGTGCGGGTGATCAACCAGCGCGGCGACACCGTCCTCGCCTGCGACCATGTCTATCTGGCGCAGCGCCGGGTCAGCGGCGCCTGAACACCGGCGGCCGTTTCGCCTTGAACGCTGCGCGGCCTTCGCGCGCATCCTCGGTCGCAAAGCAGATGGCCTGCAGGTCACGTTCATAGCTGATCGCATCGGCGATCGACATGGCCCACGCCGCGCGCAGATTGAGCTTGGCCGTCTCGGCTGCGATCGGCGCCCGCGCCGCGATGCTGGTCGCGATCTGCATCGACTCGGCCCGCAGATCGGCCTGCGGCACCACGCGGCTCACCAGCCCCCAGCGCTCTGCCGTCGCCGCGTCGATCGGATCGCCGGTCATGATCATCAGCGCCGCATTGGATGGTCCGACGGCATGCGCCAGGTTCACCGCCATACCGCCACCACCGATCCAGCCGAGCTTGACCTCCGGCGCCGCAAAGCTGGCGCTCTCGGACGCGATACGGATGTCGCAGGCCATCGCCGTCTCCAGCCCGCCACCGAACGCATAGCCATTGACCGCAGCGATCGAGGGCTTGAGCAGCGCACGAATGGCGTCGCAATAGTCCGGCCGGTTACGGAACGCCCAGGGCGTCTCATAGTCGTCGAGCGTCCCGATATCCGATCCAGCCGAAAACGCCCGCTCCCCCGCTCCGGTCAGCACCACGCAGCGAACATCGTCATCGGCGTTGAACGCCTCGACCGCCGCCACCAGCGCCCCCGCCATCTCCGGCGTCATGGCATTGAGCTTTTCCGGTCGATTGATGGTGATGATCCCGACCAACCCCGCGCGCTCGACGATGATATTCTCGGTCATTGCTCACTCCTTGCAGTCAGGTCGCCCTCCCCACGAGTGTGGATCATGGAAAGGTCGTGCCGCAGCGGATCCTCCCCCGTTCACGGGGGAGACGGTGGAGGGGGCGCCTCGCACTCGGCACGCGAACCATCAAATCTCTCCCTCGACCACGGCACCCGCTGCCAGCAGCCGCGCGATAGTCGCCTCGTCATAGCCCGCCTCGGCCAGCACTTCGCGGGAGTGCTGTCCGGTGACCGGCGCGCCACGTGCGACTACCGACGGCGTCTTGGAGAACCGGATCGGGAATCCTGGCGTCTTCACGTGACCTTCGGTCGGATGGTCATATTCGACGAACGTGCCGTTATGCTTGATCTGCTCGTCCGCGACGAGATCGGCATAGCCATAGACCGGCCCGCACCAGATATCGGCCGCGCGCAGCAGCTCGAGCCATTCGGCCGTGGTCTTGGACTTCAGCCGCTCCCGCGTCTTGGCAAAGATCTCGTCCCGCTTGGTCCAGGTATCGACCTCGTCGTCCATGCTCAGAAAGCTCGGCTCGCCGATCACCTGCCCCAGATTGGCCAGCTTGGGGAACGCCACGATGATGAAACTGTCGCTGGTGGCGAACGCCCCATAGGGCGCGCGGATATAGACATGCGCATGCGGCTCGGCCGAGCGCGCCTGCGGCTTGCCCGCCACGGTGTACACGGAGAGCTCCTGCATCTGGATGGTGGTGATGGCATCGAGCATGTTGACCTGCACCAGCTGCCCCTCCCCGGTCCTTTCGCGATGCAGCAGCGCGGCCAGCGCGCCCTCGAAGGCGGTGTAGGCGGTGATGCCGTCGACCAGATACTGTCCCGCCGCATTGGGCGGTTCGCCCGCCCGCCCGGCCGAAAGCATGGCGCCCGACATGCCCTGCAGCACCAGATCTTGCCCCGGCCGGTCGCGATACGGCCCGTCCTCGCCATAACCCGAGATCGACACATAGACGAGCCGCGGGTTGATCGCGCTCAGCGTCTCGTAGTCCACCCCCAGCCGCTTGGCGACGCCAGGCCGATAATTCTGCAGAAACACGTCCGCGGTCTTGACCAGTTCGAGCAGCACCGCCTTGCCGTCCGGCGCCTTCAAGTCGATGGCCAGCGAGCGCTTGTTGCGGTTGAGCGAGAGGAACGAGACGTTGACCTTGTTGCCTCGCGCCCCGCCGGCGGCCGTGTGCCGCTGCCACTCACCGGTGATCGGCTCGACCTTGACCACATCGGCCCCCAGGTCACCGAGCCGCTGTGCCGCGAACGGCCCCGCCATCGCGATAGAACAATCAAGAACGCGATAGCCCGAAAGGATACCCATGGGGACTAGAACTCCGAGAGTTGAAAAACGTTCGTTCGGCGCGGCGTGGACCGCCCCCTCCACCGCCTGTGGCGGTCCCCTTCCCCGGCTTCGCAGGGGAGGTTCACGGCGAGATCGAGCCGCAGCCGATCCTCCCCTGTTCGCAAAACGGGGGAGGGGGACCAGCGAAGCTGGTGGAGGGGGCGGCCGAACGGGTGGGCAGCACGATCGTGCCACATCCTAGTTCATCCACCAGCCGCCATCGACATTGAGCGTCTGGCCGGTGACAAAGCTCGCGGCGTCGGACGCCAGAAACATCAGCGCATTGGCGATATCTTCCGGCGCGCCACGCCGCTGGATCGCCTGGTGCTCGTAGATGCGTTTCTCATAGGCCGCGAAATCGGCATGGATCTTTTCGGCATCGGTCGGAAAGGCGCCGGGCGAGATCGCGTTGACGGTAATGCCATGCCTGCCGAACTCGCGGGCCCAGGCCCGCGTCAGCCCGAGCAGCGCGCCCTTGGATTGCACATAGGGCGCGAGCTCGGCCCAGCCGCCAGAGAGCGTCACCGAGGTCACGTTGATGATCCGCCCGCGTCCCACCGCCTGCATATGTGGCAATGCCACCTGCACGCAGACAATGCCGGCGTCGACATTGATGCGCTGCACGAGCTGCATCTCTTCGATCGAGTAGTCCGTGAACGGCTTGCTCGGGTAGATCGCCGCATTGTTGATCACCACGTCGAACCCGCCGACATCATGGGAGAGCGTTTCAAGACCAGCCCGCAGACCCGCCAGATCGCCCAGATCGAGCGTTTCGACCGTCAGGCCATCAAGACCCGCAGCCGCCGCCCGCAGCGCTGCCACCTTGCCGGCGTCGTTGTCGATCGCCACCACCCGTGCGCCGGTGCGCAGCAGGCTGAGCGTCGTCTGCAACCCGAGCCCGCCGGCCGCCCCGGTATAGAGCACCGACCGGCCGGCCAGCGACCCGAAACGATCGCCGCTCATGATCGCCCCTCGATCCTGACGTGCCGGTTCGAGGGCACGGGAAAATCCTCGTCCGGCTGCTGCGCGATGGCGCGAATGCGGGCCTCGGATTGCGCAATAGCGTCGGCGCCATCCAGCACCCGGAACGTCGTGTCATAGCGCCGCTCGTCGCCATGCTGCAGCCAGATCATCTCGCCGCGATCCCGCGCCGCCTGGTTGCCCAGCACATGATGCGTCGAGGGCTCGATCCCCAGCGCATACTGCCCGGCCTGAAAATTCTGCCACTCGAACTGGCAAGGGAACTGGCCCTTGCGGGTGGTGACCTCGAGCCCGAGCCCGACGCGGTCGTTGACCAGGGCCACCGGCACATCACCGCGGCCGTCGGACACCATCTCGTGTTGCCAGACCTGCTCGTGGAAATCGAGTTGCGGCGCCGGCAGCGTGCGATAGCCAACGCCCTGCCGCCGATAGCTCGAGGCTACCTCGCCGGCCCACACCACATCGCCCGCCGGCAGGGGATCGGCATGTGCCGCCCACACCACGTCCTTGATCGGCGCGAGATAGCGCGCGCCCTCGTCGAGCACCGGATGGCCGACATTGATGTGGTAACAGTACATGTGCGGCGTCTTGTAAAAACCGTGGTTCACCACCCGGTCGATGAGCCGGATCTCATTGCCGCCGACATCGGCCTCGATGCGGCGGATCAAATGCAGGTCCTCGCCGAACACCGCCGACTGCTGCACCACGCCTTCGGCCCAGAGCGTGCAGGTGTCGCCGTCCCAGCTTTCGCCATAGCCAGTCAGCCGCGCCGGAATGGTGCCCACCCGCCCATGCAGCGAATGCTTCACCGTGGGCTTGGGGCCATAGACATAGCTCTCGGCCGACACCTCGTTCATGAACAGGATGTGGTCGAGCCCGCAGGTCACCAGCAGCCCGGAGAACGAGCGCGCCCAGGCGAGCCCGCCCTCCCCTTCATATTCGTGCAGGCCCGGATGGCGGAAGCCGGACGGCGAGTGCCAGCCGATCGCCCGGCCCTTGTGCTCGCAGTCGGCAATGTCCATCGCCCGGTCGACCAGCACGGTAAAGCGCAGCCCCGAACCTGTACGAAATTCCAGCATCCTGATGCCGCGCTCGACCCCGTCACCCAGCGTCATCAGCCGCACACCCGCGAACTGGCTGAGCATGCCGGCGCGTTCGGCCACCTGGCGCCGCGTCAGAACCTGTCCAAAGAGTTCAACCATGGTCTCGCCATCCCCAGAGGCTGTCAGTCGAGGTGATAGACTTCTTGCATCATCGACCACCACTCGTCGGTGGTGGCTGATGCAAGCTTCGCCTGGCAGGGGTCGGTCAACGCCAGCCAGCGCTTGGTCACGGCCATCTCGCCCAGCCGCTGCATGTCGGCCGCATAGTCGGTGCCGGTATATTCCCAGTAGCCGAACAGCAGGTTCTCCGGCTCGCGCAGGTAGATCGAATAGTTGCGGATGTGGGCGGCACTGAGCGCAGCGTCCATCTCCGGCCAGGGCTGCGCATGCAGCCGCTTGTACTCGTCCAGTTTCTCGGGCCGAACGCCGATCACCATGCCCATACGTTGTCCGCTCATTCCTTGGTCCCTCCCGCGGTCATGCCCGTCACCAGGAAGCGTTGCGAGAACAGGAAAACGATCAGCACCGGCGAGATCGCCAGCAGGGTCGCCAGCGCCAGCGCCGACAGCGAGATGGTCGTCGAGGCCGCATTGGTGGGGTTGAACGCCGGCACGTTCGAGAGCAGCTCGGCCAGGCCCACCTGGATCGGTGCCTTGCGGCCCGGCATGGTCACGTAAGGCAGGAAGTAATTGTTCCAGTTCCCGGTGAAGTTGAAAAACCCCACCAGCGCGATCACCGGCGTCGCCAGCGGCATGGCGATCTTGGCGAACACCTGAAACTCGTTGGCGCCATCAATCCGCGCCGCATCGAGCAGGTCGCGCGAAATGGCCGTCGAAAAATAGATATAGGTCAGATAGACGCCGAACGGGAAAAACGAGAACGGCAGGATGAGAGCGAGCGGGTTGCCAATCAGCTTGACCGCACTCAGTTCAAGAAAAATCGGCAGCACCAGCGCCGTGCCCGGCACCAGCATCACCACCAGCGTCGTCGCCAGCAGCGCCTTGCGCCCGCGGAACTCGGTGAGCGCCAGCGCATAGCCCGCCGGGATCGAGATCACCAGCGTGATCACCAGCGCGGCAAGGCAGTAAAACGCCGAGTTGCCGATCCACGTCCAGAGCAGCCCGTTCTGGAACGTCACCAGGCTCTGCCAGTTGTCGAGCAGCGTCGCCCAGTCGCCGATGGCGAAGGGATGCTCGAGCAGCAATTGCCGGTCCGTCTTGGTCGGCGCGATCAAAAGCCAGATCAGCGGCACCACAAAGAACAGGGCAAAGGTCAGCAGCAGCAGGATAGCAAAGGCGCGGCCCAGCCACGCCCCCGGCGAGAGGGCAGGCCCCGGCCTGCCGGCAATCAGATCAGGCGCGCTCAAACAGGCCACCCCGGAAAACAAAGACCACACTGAGAACGAGCGCCACCACCAGCAGCAGCAGCGAGATCGCCGCCGAGCCGTTGAAATCGCTCTGCTTGAAGGCATAAAGAAAGGCCAGCTGGTTGAGCGAATAGTCCTGGCTCACCACGCCGCGGCTGGCTTGCGAGAGCACGCGCGGCTCGACGAACAGCTGCGTGCCGCCGGCGAACGAGAGCACCACCATATAGGCGATCCACTTGCGCATCAGCGGGATCTGGATCGACCAGGCGATCCGGATCGCGCCGGCGCCATCGACCCGCGCGGCCTCGATCACGTCCTTGGAAATATTGTTGAGCGCTCCGTACATCACCACGATCCAGCCGCCCGCCCCGGTCCAGAAGGCGATCACCGCCAGGACCAGCGGCAGCCGGTCGGCCTGCACCGCCGACACCAGCGAGGTGATGCCGAACCCCTGCAGCAGGAACGACACCGGGCTGACGGTCGGGTCGAGCACGAACAGCCAGAGCATGACGCTGGAGGCCCCCGCCAGAGCGCCGGGAATGTAGTAGAGAAACCGCATGCTCGAAGAGAGCCAGCGGATGCCGATCGAGTGCACCACCAGCGCCAGCAGCACCACGAAGAACACCAGCCCGATCAGCCAGACGATCAGGAACACGCCCACATGCTCGACGGCGGGCAGGAAGCGATAGTCTTTGAACACCTTGATGAAGTTGTCGATGCCGACAAAGGCGCCCTTCTTGGTGAAGGCAAGGTAGATCGCATAGAGCGAGGGCAGGATGCCGAACACGACGAGGAACAGCGTGTAGAGGCTGACAAAGGCCAGGCCCATGCGGCCCTGCGCCCGTTCCACGCTGCCATTCCTGGGCTTGGGCCGCAGCCCGCCCTGCTGAGGGCGGACTGCGTTCTGGTCAAGGCTAGTCAAATCGTCGGCCTCCAGACGCCGCGTACAGGGAAGGCCTCAGTCGACGGTGTAGCCGACGACCTGCGCCTCGTTCTTCATTTCCTGCTGCCACTCGGCCGAGAGCTCGGCCATGGTCTTGCCGGCAGCCAGACCCGGGGTGATCACCTTGGCCCAGGCCGATTCAGGCGAGAAGTTCGGATAGCCCCAACCGCTCCACACCGATGCGGCCGCGGCCGAGATCGCCGCCTTGAAGTCGCCGGCATAAAAGCCGCTCGATGCCTGCGCCTCGAGCCAGGCGTCGGCCGCTGCCTTGTAGGCCGGCAGACCGCCGGTCCCAGCCGTCTTCTCGTTCGAAACGATATACTGCAGGAAGACCTTCACCGCGTCCGGATTGGCCGTGTGGCTCGAGGCATACCAGACGCCGCCGCCGACATTGCCGGTGACCTTGTCCTTGCCTTCCCAGTAGAGCGGCTCGGCGGCCACCCAGTCGCCGGCCTTGGCATTGACGCCACCCGGGTTCTGGAAGAGCGCACCGGCATACCAGGCAGCGCCCGGAATGGCGACAAGCTTGTCGGCGGAGGCCACGAACGAGGCGCCGAACAGGCTGTCGAGCGTCAGCGTCTTGTTGGCCACCATGTGGTCGATCAGCGCCGAAACCTTGACGGCGTCGGGATGGCTGGTGTCGGACTTAAAGCTCTCGCCCTCGACCTGGAAGATCGGCGCCTGGCCGCTCCAGTAATAGACATAGGGGCCCTCAAAACTGTCGCCGATCGCGCCCAGGAAATAGCCCGGATGCTCGGCGGCCAGTTTGTCGCCCAGGGCCTGGTAAGCTTCCCAGGTCTTGGGCGCCTCATAGCCGAACTGCTCGAGCAGCGTCTTGTTGTACCAGAACAGCACCGGCGCCAGGTCGTTGCGCAGCTCGAACACCTTGCCGTCAATGGTCACCGGATCAAGGGCGCCCGGCGTGAAGCCGTCGAGGAAGGCCTGGTCGAGGAAGCCCTCGTTGAGCACCTGCGCGAACGGCTGGACGCCGTTGGTTTCGCGCGCGGCCCAGGCCGCGTCGTTGTTCTGGGTCGAAAACACCACGTCCGGCCAGCCTTCACCGGCCTGGTCGGCGAGCCCGATCTTGGTCTGGAACGTGCCCGAAGCACCCGACGAACCGTCGTCGACGATCAGGTTCACCTTGATTTCGGGATGGTCGGCCTGGAAGGCCTCCACGGCGGGCTGACGCGTCGCGTCGGCCCACACGGTGATCTCACCCTCGGCGGCGAGCGCCGGGCTGGCGGCCAGCAAGGCCGAAGCTGCGAAAAGTGCATGCTTGAAAGTCATTTTGTCTCCTCCAGACAGTGTGCAATTGCGGCTTGGGCTGGCGCCGGCCGCGCGAACTAGCGCGTCGCTTTGACACGCGGGTTAAACGGAGCCTCGCCGAGCGCATCACGCGGCAGCAGGTGGGGCCGAGCCCAGTCCCGCCGCGCCGTTTCGCTCAGCACCAGTCCGTGACCGGGGCGGTTCGGGGCATGCGCCCAGCCGTCGCGGATCACCACGGGCTCGTCGACCAGGTGGTCGAAATTCTGGAACGAATATTCCAGCCACTGCACTTCGGGCAGGGCCGCGGCCATGTGGATGCCGACTTCGAGAAAGGTATTGCCCAGCGAGACCGGCACGCCCATGTCGGCGGCCAGCCAGCCGATCCGCATCACGTCCGATACCTGTCCGTGCACGTTCAGAATATCGGTGCCACCCGCTTGCATCAGCTGCCGCTTGCCAGAGGCGTCGAGATATTCGCCCGAGTTGATCAGCGTCCAGTTGCAGCTTTCCCGCAGCAGGCGCAGCCCCTCGTAGTCGTTGCGCAGGATCGGATCTTCCACCCAGAGCAGGTCGTAGCCGGCCCGGCGGATCACTTCGAGCTTGGTCACTGCCTCCTTGGCGCCCCAGGCCTCGTTGGCATCGATCATCAGCAGGGCACCCGGGCGCACCGCCGCGGCCACCAGCTTGAGCCGGTTGAGATCGCGATCGAAATCGGGATGCCCGACCTTGATCTTGAAGGCGCGGTAGCCGATCGAATCGGCATGCGCAAAGAACGCGCTGAACTCATCGTCCGACAGGTGGAAGTCCAGTCCGCTGGCATAGGCCTCGACCTTGTCGCGCCGGCTGCCCAGCAGCGTGTGTAGCGGCAGGCCCACCTGCTTGGCGGCCAGGTCCCAGAGCGCCACCTGCAGTGCCTCGTGGAAGGGCAGCGTATAGGCGCGCTGATTGCCGCCGCGGGGCCGGCCGACCCGGTGCACCAGCCCGGCGGGCGGCTGGCCCTCGATGCCGGGCCAGACTTCCGAGACGAACACTCGCTCGATCTCGGCCCGGTCGGGCAGCGGATAGAACAGCGTCTGGATGAACCCAAGCCCGACTGCGCCGGTATCGGCGATCAGTTCGAGCGCGGCAATGTTCACATCGTCGGCACGCACCTGGCTGTCGCCGATGACCCGGTCACGAGCGAACTGGAAACGTGTAATGCGGAACTCGACAAGGCGCATGCTTTCCGACCTAATAGACTAACCGGGATGCCTGATATATCAGACGACCCCTCTAATAGACCAGTGATCGAAAGGCCGCAAGTGGCGACGCGCAGCAGTTCTTCAGAGCTTTCGGAATTGAGCCCCGGCGGGCGGTTGAGCGACCTGGCCTATACCCGCATTCTCGAAACCCTGTTCGAGCGGAAAATCCCGGCCGGCGCCTTCGTCTCGCAAAACGATCTGGTGCAGTTGCTCGGCATCCCGGTCGCGCCGCTGCGCGATGCGCTCAAAGTGCTCGAAACCGAGGGCGTGGTGACCATTCACCCCCGCTCCGGCATCCAGTTCGTCAAGCCGGGACTGGGGCTGACCCGCTCAACCTACCAGTTCCGCGGCATTCTCGAGCGCGCCGCCGTGGCCATCTATGCCGAGACCGCTGACGATGCCGAGCTGGAGGAGGTCGAGCGCCGCCACCGCCAGGCCATGACCCGTCTGGAGACCGAAGGCCTGACCGAGCCCGTGCGTGCCGAGCTCGAAGAGCTCGAAAGCCTGCTGCACAATGGCATCATCGGCAGCCTCAACAACCCGCTGATCGAGACCAGCTACAAGCGCATGCACAACTATCTCAAGCTGGTGCGCCTCGACCGCAAGCTCACCGTGCCGCTGGCCCAGCGCTCGGTGCGCGAGCACATGGATATCATCCTGGCCTGCAAGGCGCGTGATCCCGACAAGGCCGTCGCAGCCCTCTCGGCCCACTTCACCGCCGCCCTGCAACGCCATATGGGCATGTTCTAGTCAGGTCTGCCAAGGCGCGTCCGCAGCCCTCAGGGTCGTTTCACGCCTTGCTGGCGAACGTTGCCTGCAGCCACGCCTGCAGTGCGGCGCGTTCGGCGATCGGCGCCGCATTGGCCAACCCGGCATCAAACCCATGCCGCCGCAGCGTCGCCGCCAGCGCCATGGCCCGGTTGGCCGGATTGGTCACCTCCATGGTCCGCCCGGCAATCTCCGCCGCCAGCGTCTTGCTCATATGCTTGACCATGAACTGCTCTCCAACTGGGCAGGGCTCGCCGCCGATTGCCTGCTCCCCCCTTACGGAGGCTATTGCATGCCGAACAAATCTCTCGGCCCCTTCTCCCATTGTGGGATAAGGGGGGCCGAAGGGCGGATGAGGGGTCTCTTGCCTCACCGCCGAAGCGGCTCAGATCACCACCGTCCGCCCCTGCGGCAATCCCTCGGCCAGCACCATGCCCGCAGTCATTACCCGACCTGCATAGGGCACCGCGCAGTCCACCACCAGCCGCGTCAGCTTGCCACCAACCCAGCTCATGCCGATGGTCAGCCCACCGCGCGCCCGCACGCCATCGACCCGTCCGTCGGGCCAGGCGCCGGGCAGCGCCGGCAGCAGGGTCACCCCCTCGCCGTCCGACTGCACCAACATTTCCAGAATGCCGGCCGCACCGCCGAAATTCCCGTCGATCTGGAAAGGCGGATGCGCGTCGAACAGGTTGGTATAGCTGCGTTCCGGATGCAGCAGCCGCCGCAGTACGTCGAATGAATGGTCTCCGTCGAGCAGCCGCGCCCAGAGATTGATCCGCCAGCCAATACCCCAGCCTGTGGCGTCGTCGCCGCGAATCTCCAGCGACCGCTGCGCCGCCGCGGCAAGCGCCGGCGTGCGCGCCGGTGAAATCTGCTGGCCCGGATAGAGCGCATAAAGGTGCGACACGTGCCGATGATGGAGTTCCGGCACGTCCATGTCCCAGTCCTCCAGCCACTCCTGCAGATAGCCGCCTTGACCGATCCGATCGTCCGGCAGCCGGGCCCGGCTCGCTCGCACCGTGTCGCACCAGTCCGCGTCGCGCCCCAGCAGGGCGGCGGCCGCACAGGTGGCGTCGAACAGATCGCGCAGGATCTGGCTGTCCATCGCTGGCCCGTAGCAGAGCGTCGCGCCCTTGGGGTGGACGTTCTCCGGCGAGACGGATGGGCTGGTCACCAGCCGGTCGGTGCCCGGCAGTGCTACCAGCGTATCGAGGAAGAACACGGTGGCCTCCCGTAGCAGCGGGTACAACCGCTCCACCAGCGCTGTCGGGTAGCCGGCAAATCCGGCATGGTCCCAGAGCTGCGCACACAGCCACGCGCCCCCGGTCGGCCACAGCCCCCATTGAGCCCCATCGATCGGTCCGCTGGCGCGCCACAGGTCCACATTGTGGTGCAATACCCAGCCGCGCGCCCCATAGTGCACCCGCGCCATCTCCGCGCCGGTGATCGCCAGGTCCTCGACCATGCCGATCAGCGGCTCCATGCATTGGGCGAGATTGGCCACGTCCGGCAGCCAGTAATTCATCTGCAGATTGATGTTGCTGGTATATTTGCTGCCCCAGGGCGGCCGGATCTCGTGGTTCCAGATGCCCTGCAGGTTGGCCGGCTGTGTCCCCGGCCGGCTCGAGGTGATCATCAGGTAGCGCCCGTATTGCACATAGAGCGCAGCCAGTGCCGGATCGGCGCCGTCGGCGAACTGGGCGATCCGCGTGTCTGTGGGCAGCGCCGCCGCCTCCGTGCGCCCCAGATCGATTTCGAACCGTCCATAAAGGGCCTGATGCGCCGCGACGTGGTCGGCACGCAATTGATCGTAGCTCTTGGCCTGCGCCGCCGCGAGCCGCGCCTCCAGCGCTGCGGCATAGTCGCCCGAAACGTCGTCGAACCGGACAAAGCTGGTCGCGATATCGAGCAGCAGGGTCACGCTGTCGGCGCCGCGCACCGTCACGCCATCCTGCGTCGCGGTCTGGCTGCCGCCTTCGGCCTGCACCCGGGCCTGCATGCCCCAGCGCAACGCTCCCTCCACGCCATGCTCGCCACGGTTGCGACCGGCAAACGACAGCGTCCCCGCCGCCACGCTCCCCAGCCCCGGCTGTTCGCTGCAGAACGCTGCCGTCATGGTGATGGCTCCGGGCTGGCCGGCCGTCACCCGGATCACCAGCACCCCGTCGGCCGCCGACACGAAGCTTTCGCGTTCGAACGCCACCTCGCCGCTGCGATAGCTCGTCCGCGCCACCGCCGTCGCGATATCGAGGCTGCGCCGATAGGACGAAAACAGCGTCGGGTGGTCAAAGTCGAGCAGCAGCCGGCCGGCCGGCTGATAGGACATCTCGAGATAGGGCCGCGCCATCAGATGCGCATTGGCCAGGGCCTCCGCCTCGGCGAACCGACCGGCAAACATCAGCGCGCGTACCTCCTGCAAGTGCGGCAGGGCCTCGGCATTGGTCGGCTGGTAAGGCCCGCCCGACCAGAGCGTGTCGACATTGAGCTGAAACTCGTCGCGCGGCACGCCGCCGAACACCATGGCGCCCAGGCGCCCATTGCCCAGCGGCAAGGCATCGGTCCAGCGCCCGGCCGGTCCGGTATACCAGAGGAGGGAATCGGTCATGTCGGTCAGGTCTTCCTCAAGGCAGGCGCCGCACCGAGTCGCGCAGCAGGATTTCGCAGTCGATGGTCAGCGCCCGCCGGCCCATGGCCATCGGATTGGCCAGCCGGTCATCGATGATGGTGCTGATGGTCTCGGCCAGCTTCTCGATCGGCTGGCCCACCGTGGTAATGCCCGGATTGTGCAATCGCAGCGCCGCCACGTCGTCGAAGCTGACCAAAGAAATATCGCCCGGGATCGACAGTCCGGCCTCGTGCAGCCGGGCAATGACGCCAAGCGTCATGTTGTAGTTGGCGCTGTAGATCGCCGTCGGCGGCTCGGGCAAGGCCAGCAGTTCGATCGTCCGATCATAGGCATCGGCCTCCATCCAGCGGCCGTTCCTGATCAGCGCGGCGTCGAGCGGCAGGCCATGCGCGGCCAGCGCGTCGGTATAGCCACCCAGTCGCTCGATCGCGGCCGTATCGCGCAGCTCGCCATGAATGGTCGCGATGCGCCGATGCCCCAGTTCGATCAGGTGGTTGATCAGCCGCGTGCTCGACTTGCGATTGCTCACGAAAACCCGGTCGGCCGCGAGGCCGGGCAAGTCGTTGTCGTAGAGCACCACCACGAGGCCCTCGTCCACCAGCGCCATCAGGTCGCGCTGCATCGCGGTTTCCCCGTCCACCACGATGGCGTCGACCCGGTGCCGCGCGAAAAACTCGAGACCCTCGCGGATCGAGGACAGCTGCAGGTCGTGAAAATACGACAGCACGGCCCGCCCCTTGCGCCGCATCTGCCGGGTCAGCTGCTCGAGCATCTGCGCGTGGAACTCGCTGAGCGAGGGCACGAAAAACCCCACGATATGGGTCACATCGGTCTTCATCGCCACCGCGGTCGAGTTGCGGCGATAGCCCAGTGTGGCAATGGCCTGCTCGATACGGTCGCGATTGGAGGCGCGCACCGGCTGGCCGTTGAGGTGGCGCGACACCGTGCCGATCGCCACTCCGGCGACGTCGGCGACATGCACGATCGTCGCCGGCCGTCTCCGCAGTTCCTGATGGGTCTTTTCGTCGTCGATCATTGGCCTGACTATTTCCGCAGGCACCGGTCGCCAGAAGGGCCACCCGTGCCTGCGCCCATACATAGCCGGGGAGTTAGCCAACACCAACGTTGCGCAACCCTGCGTCCCCGGCGCTGTTACATCGTTCCCTCGAACACCACCGCGCTATGGATGCGCATGTGCGGCAAGGTCACCTGCACGCGCCCGTCCGGCGTCGTCTGCCAGTCTACTTCTGCGCCTGAAAGCGCCTCGTAAACCCGGCTGGGCGTGCTCGGCAAGCGCACCGATGCTGTCACCGGCCCGATCGGCTGCACGTCCTCGATCATCTCCATCACCCGGGTCTTGCCCGCGCCGGCCGGCACTTCTTTGCCCCGCACCTGCGGCGTGGCGTAGAGCAGATGCAGGATGTGGCGCTTGCGCGCCTCCTGCCGCACCAGCGTCGCCCGCCCGGCGGACGAGAGATCGGTGCGCAGCACCTCGTCGGGCATCAGCCGCCCGATCAGGTCACGCACCAGGTACTTGTAAAGCGGCTGCCCCATGGCGTGGTACATCTCGAAGATCGGGTAAGCGATATAGGCGATCCCCTTGTGCTCGGTCACGGCCGGCCCGAGCGGCGCCGCATCGGGATCGTCCGGCGTGTGCTGATGCGACGAGAAATGCTTGTAGCTGCGATTGAAATACGGCCGCCGCACCTCCGCCAGCACCGTCGCGCCCGTGGCCGCGATCGCCCGCGCCGCGCCATACATGACGAACGGCCCCTCCGGCAGTCCGGCGAGATCCGCGCCCGCTGCCTGCACGTAGCTGGGGTTGAACCCCACCACGCCGCCGGTCGCGCGCACCCCCATGTCGAGCACTGTCGATCCGTCCGCCGCAAAGCCCGAATCGCCCGACGCCACGATCTTGCCGCCCGCCGCCACGAAGGCGGTCAGCCGGCTCGCCGTCTGGGCATCCAGTCCGATCGCGTCGGGCAGGATGAGCAGCCGGTAGCGCCCGAAATCGGCACTGGTATCGACCACGTCGAAGGGGAGCTTGAGCTCCTGCAGCATCTGCGCCGCGCCGTCGTCGCTGGAATGGTTGCGGTCGCCTGCCGGATTGAAATGCTCGGCCGAGAGAATGGCGATCTCGGACACCTGCCGCGCCCCTTCCAGGAATGGCTCGAGCTTTTCCACCCGGTCATAGGCCGCCGCGATCGAGCGATACGTATCCTTGTTGATCGCGCCATTGGGATGCAGCTGGTCACCCACCAGGCATTTCGACCCCAGCGCCACCATCTGCGCGCACTCATAGTCGAGCGCATCCTGATGCTTGAAGCCGCCGAACTCGCCCCAGCTGGTGTGGAACTTGCCGGTATGGGCGACGAAATCGAGCCCCAGCGTCGCCGCATAGCGCGCGCTCGAAGGAAAGTGGTCATAGCCCCAGCCGCCCGTCGGCAGGCTTTCCAGCTCCAGATGCGTATAGGGCGCGAAGCGCTTGGGGCCCTGCTTGTGGATGTGCCCACAATTGTAGAAAATCCGCAGATCGGGAAACTCTGCCTTGAGCGCGGCGGTCATCTCGCTGCGGAACACCTCGTTGACCCATTCGTCCTTCTGCAGCCGGTCGGCAGCGCTTTCCGGATCCAGCCCCTGCTCGGCCATCGTGGCGAGGCATTCGGCGCAGACGCAGTCGGGCGTCAGCACGATATCGAAAAACAGCCCCGGCGTGGGATAGGTGCGCACCACTTCGCGCGCCTGCTCCAGCAGCTCGTCACGATAGGCCTTGTGGTTGAGGCAGAGCGTGTGCCAGCCCGCCGCCAGCTGCGACGGGTCGAAGCGGTTCTCGGTGGCGCTGCGCGCCCGCCATTCCGGATGCAGCCGAGCGTTGCGTTCGTCCCACTGCACCGAAATATAGATCGGGCAGTCGATATCGGCGGCGGTCAGCGCCGTCACCATGTCGCCCAGCAGATCCGGCCGTGCCAGGTTCGGATGCGGCGCGCCCACCTTGGTGGGATAGTACGACCAGCCGTGATGGCATTTGGCGAAAATGGTGATCGAGTCCACATGCGCCGCCTTCAGCGTCGCCACGAAATCGTCCGGATCAAAGGCCGAGCCGATCCCCGGAATATGCTCGGAGGTATGAAAATCGAGGTGGATCTGCCGGTAACGCATCGGCCGGTTGGTGGTCTTGGGCATAGTTACTCCTTGGCCCCCGTGCGGGCCTGCGACCCGGAAGCGAACTGGCGCTGGAACACGAGGAAGATGACGAGTGGAACGATCGTGGTGACGATAGCCGCCACCGATTGCAGGTCCCAGTTGAGTTCATAAGTGCCGTTGATCCGCGCCAGGATCACCGGCAGGGGAACATTGGTCCGCAGATAGAGCATGGGCAGCAGCAGCGCATTCCAGGTCCAGAGGAACTGCAGAATGCCCACCGCGAAGACCGAGTTGAGCGTATTGGGCAGCACCACGTACCAGAAGGTCTGCAGCGGCCCTGCCCCGTCGATCCGCGCCGCCTCGACCAGCTCTGGCGGAAAATCCTCAAGGAAGCTTTTGACCAGATAGATCGACCAGGCAAAGCTCAGACCGACATAGGGAATGAGCACGGCGAGGAAATTGTCGATCAGCCCCAGCTCGCGCCAAAGCTGGAACAGCGGGATCACCACCACCTGCTGGGGCAGCACGAAGGCGTTGATGATGATGATCAGCAACAGCCGCCGGAACGGAAACTTGAGGAAGTGGAAGGCATAGGCCGCTGCCGGGGTCAGCAGCATCGTGCCCAGGGTGGCGATGGCCGCCAGCATCGCCGTCGTAGCGAAGGCCGGCGCCAGCGGATAGGCCTCCCACACCCGCTGCCAGGCGCTGAGCGTGAACGTGAGGTCGTCGATCCGCCACCACCCCCGCGAGGTCTCGGCCAGCGGCCGGATGGAGGTCGCCACGATCCCCACGATCGGGATGATCCAGATCACCGCGACCGCGCCGACAATCCAGGTCGGCCAACGTGGAACGCGCCCGATCATCGTGCACCTGCCGTGCGCTGGATGATGGCCGGCACCGACACGATCAGCACCGCGACCAGCAGGATCACTGTCGCTGCCGCGCCATAGCCGAGTTTGAACTGCGTCATCGACTCCCGGTACATGAAATAGCCCACCGTTTCGGTCGACCGCACCGGTCCGCCGCCGGTGAGGATGTAGATGATGTCAAAGGCCCGCAGCATCCCGAGCAGATTGATGAAAATGGCCACGCGCACGCCCGACATCGACAGCGGCACCATGATGTTGCGCATCACCTGCCAGTGCGACGCGCCGTCGAGATAGGCCGCCTCGAACAGCGATTTGGGGATCGCCTGCACTGACGCAAAACACAACATCAGCGGCAGACCCACTGCGCCCCAGGAGGCGGTGGCGACGAGCGCCCAGATCGCCGTGCGCGGGTCACCCAGCCAAGGCTGCGCGAAGCCGGGACTGACCAGTCCGATCACCGCATTGAGCAGGCCGCCCGAGTCCGGACGCAGAATGCCGATCCACATGTAGCCCGCCACCGCCTCGGACACACCGAACGCGGCAAAGATCATCACCCGGAAGGGCAGCGTCTGGCGCGGCGCGAAGGCACACAGCATGGCCAGCAGCCAGCCCAGTCCTACCGAGATCACCGTGGTGCTCACCGTAAACACCACCGTCGTCCACATCGTGTTGCGGAAGGCCGGGTCGGAGAACAGCTTGATGTAATTGCCCAGCCCGACAAACTTGGGCTTGCTCAGCCCTTTGATGTCGAAAAAGCTGAGACGGATGGTGTCGATCAGCGGGAAGATGACGGCGATACCGAACAGGATGAGCACGGGCACCAGCAGCAGGAACGCCGCCGGGCTGTCCCTGAACCGTCGCCAGGAACGAGCGAGCGGCTCGCGCCGCCCGCCCGCTTCCGGGGAGGACCCCGTTGCGGCCTCATCCGTCGCCATGGGTGCGACGGAGTTGGCCATCAGTAGGCTTCCGCCGCCTTGGCTTCGATGGCGGCAGTGATTTCATCGATCACCGCGTCCGACGGATCCTGCAGGAACTTCTGCAACTGCACGCGATATTCGTCGACAAGGTCACCCGGCAGCAGATCGCCGAGCACGAACTGCACCTTGGACGCTGCAACAGCCGCGGTCGCGACCTGCTGCACCGGCCCGAGCAGGCTCGGATCGGCACTCTTGCTGGGCGAGGCGTAGCCATAGCTGGCCAGAATGTCGGCGGCGTCCTTGCTCACCATATAGGCGAGGAACGCGTCGGCGGCCGCAGGGTTGTTGCCGTTCGAGGTCGCCAGCACTTCCTTGGCGTCCACGCTCGAGGTGTCGTCATGTCCCAGCCCCAGGGCCGGGAACTGGAAGATCGAATAGTCGACGCCTTCCTTGAGCTTGTAGTCGTTGAGCGCCCGCGCGTTCATCCACATGCCGATCATCAGGTAGTTCGATGCGTCCGCAGTGAAGATCTGGTCGGCCGAGTAGTCCCAGTCGCCGGCAAACATCTGCTCGGGCGTTCCGCAGCAGCCGGCCTTGAGCAGCTCGGCATACTTTTTGAGCGTGGTCTTGACCACGTCGTCGGTCCACGGGATCTCGTGGGCGGCAAGCTTGGCAGCCGCCTCCACGCCACCGGTGCGCAGCAACAGCGTCTCGAACCACTCGCCATGTGCCCAGTACTTGGCCGGCATGGCGATCGGCGCGGCAAACCCGGCTGCCTTGAGCGTTTCGATAGACGCCAGGAACTCGTCCCAGGTCTTGGGCGGCGTCACGCCGGCCTTTTCGAGATGCGCGGTCTTGTACCAGACGGCCGAACGGTCGCCATAGGTATAGGTCACCCCGAAGGTGACGCCGTCGGTGCTCGACAGGTCGCGCCACGACTGGTCGAGCTGGGCGTCGAGCCCGGCACTGACCCAGAGATCATCGATCGGCCGCAGCAGGCCGGCATCGTTGAGCTCGGCCCGGAAGGCGGGCCAGGTATTGATGATGACGTCGACCTTTTCGCCACCCAGGAGCGCTGTGCGCATCGGGCCGCGCATGTCGCCCTGGCCGGTCAGCAGCAGTTCCTTGACCGTCACGCCCGGATTTTTGGCGGTGAAGTCGGCCTCGAGCTTCTGCCACAGCTCGCCATCGGTGCCGCCCTGCCACTGCAGGATCACCAGTTCGCCGCTCACGTCCTGCGCCCAGACTGGCGCGGCAACGCCCGCCAGAGCCGATGCGGCCAGAGCCGCAAGCAGAGTCCGTCTGATAAGTCGCATGTAGTCCTCCTCTCCCAGATCGAGCCGTTCCGGCTTTCGATCAACTAAGTTGAAACGTTATCAACTACGTCGGGCATTGCAAGGGGCCTTGTGGGTCGACGCGGGATTTTCAGTGTCGTTCTGGAGCAACTGACCGCCCGACCGCTGCACTGCCCTTGCGCAAATGCGCCCTGCCGGTATGGGATGGAGGCCTCTGGGGCCGGTCACGCCGACCGTTTGAAACGTTTGAGGAATTTGCGCATGCACAAGGTGATTTTCGACTGTGATCCGGGCGTGGACGACGCCATGGCCTTGCTCTTTCTGCATGCGTCGCCCGATGTCGAGCTGCTCGCGGTCACCACCACCTTCGGCAACGGCACCATCGACACCACCACCCGTAACGCCCTGCATCTGGTCGAGCGTTTCGGCATGGCGGTCCCCGTGGCACGCGGCGCCGCCGGTCCGCTTGTCGGCCGCGCTGGCGATCCGCCGCACTTCGTGCATGGCCACAATGGCCTGGGCGACATCGACCTGCCCCAGATGATCGGGCTGTCCCCCGACTCGCGCCCGGCCCACCAGCTGATCATCGACCTCGTCCGCGCCCATCCCGGCGAGGTCGAGATCGTCGCCGTCGGACGCATGACCAACCTCGCGCTCGCCCTGCGCCAGGATCCTGGCATCGTGCCGCTGGTCAAGCAGGTGGTGATCATGGGCGGTGCCTTTGGCATCACCGGCGTGCTGGGCAATGTCACGCCGGCTGCCGAGGCCAATATCTGGGGCGACCCGCTCGCCGCCGACGAGGTTACCGCCGCAGCCTGGCCCCTTACCATGGTCGGCCTCGACGTCACCCAGGCCACCCGCATGTCGCAGGACTATCTGCGCAGTCTCGCCGACGAGGCGGGCGCCGCCGGTCGGTTCATCTGGGAGATTTCCCGTTTTTACGAGAATTTCCATATCGCGGGCGGTGAGGACGCCATCTTCGTCCACGACAGCTCCGCGGTCGCCTACCTGCTCGATCCAGCCTTGTTCAAGACCCGCGCCGGCGCCATTCGTGTCGTCAGCGACGGCCTCGCCTTTGGCCAGACCATTCAGAAGCCGGCCGACCGCAGCTATCCGCCCGGCGACTGGGATGGCCGTCCGCAGCATCGCATCTGCATCCACGTCGACTCCGAAGCTTTGCGCCAGCTCTACCGCACTACGCTGCGCCGCCTCGCCTGATCCCCGGGGGGCCGCCGCGCCCCCTCGGCCGCCCTTCTTACGTCCGTTCATCGGCCGATCCTTCGCGCCGAACGCGATATTTTTGCCCCCCGAAGGAAGCGCAGCCCCCGCCCCGTAGCAGGCACATCGGACGACGGTAGGCCGCTGCATGGGGCAGTGGCACCGCCCGCTTCAGGTGATCCATGCGTTACGCCCTCATCAGCTCTTTTGTCGTCACCGGCCTCGGCCTGATCCTCGCACCCATCGCCGCCCGCGCCGCCGATATGCCCGCCGGCATCGCGGTCTATCCCGAGATCGTCCAGAGCTCTTCTGTCGACTGGTCCGGCTTTTATGCCGGCTTCAACCTTGGCTATGGCCTGGGCAATGCCGACCCGGTCGATGTGACGGCCTTTCCGGGTGCCGCCGGCGCCACCTTCGGCGCGATCGAGCCCGAGGGCTGGCAGGGCGGCGTGCAGGCCGGCGTCAACATGCAGCGGGGGAACCTGGTCTTCGGTCTCGAAGGCGACCTGCAGCTCTCCGACATCACCGGCACCGCCACGGCAAGTTCGGGTGGCGTCACGGCCACGGGCACCATGGATCTCGACTGGTCGGGCGCGCTCCGCCCGCGCATCGGCGTCAGCACCGGTCCGGCCCTCATTTATGCCACGGGTGGCCTGGCCTTCGGCGGTCTCGCCGGGACGGTCGACGTCGTCGGCGCCGCCGGCGAAACCAGCACCCTGACCACCTCTGGCGACATTGCCTTCGGCTACACGCTGGGCGGCGGCGTCGAATATGCGCTCAGCGACAGCATTTCGATCAAGGGCGAGTACCAGTTCACGCATCTCAGCGCCGAAGCGCGCGGTCGTGTCTACGACGCCGCCGGCACCGATCTCGGCCTCGAGCCGAACAGCTGGATCAATGCCGACACCCACACCATCAAGGCCGGCCTGAATTTTCACTTCTAGCCGCGAAGGATTTCTCCGGTCCGTTCGTATAGTCTCAAACGGGCCGGAGAGTGCGTTGACCAGATGACCGAGGACGGCACCGACGAGGCCCTGATGCAGCGTGTAGCGCGCGGCGATCAAGCCGCGCTGCGCAGGCTGATGGACGTCCATATGGGTCGGTCCATCCGGCTTGCCGAACGGGTCACCGGTTCGGCACTGGAGGCCGACGAGATCGCACAGGAGGCCTTCATGCGCGTCTGGCGACATGCCGGTCGCTTCGATGCCGGTCGGGCCCGCTTTTCCACCTGGCTCTACCGCATCGTGGTCAACCTGGCGCTCGACCGCAAGCGCCGGCACCAGCACCTGCCGATCGAGCTGGCCGAGCACGTCCCCGACCCGGCCCTTTTGGCCGAGGACGCGCTGCTGGCGCGGGAACGGCGGCGCCTCGCCGATGCGGCGCTCGCCAGCCTGCCCGAGCGGCAGCGCGCCGCCATCGCGCTGGTCTATCTCGAAGGTCTGAGCGGCCGCGAAGGCGCCGCCATCCTCGAGGTGTCGGAAAAGAGTTTTGAATCCTTGTTGTCGCGCGGCCGCGCCGCGTGCCGCCAATTCACTGCAGCTGCCCTGGCAGCAGGAGGAGTCGTCGATGAATGAACGTGAGTTCCAGCACCTGGCCGATGCCTATGGGGCCGACCTCTCCCGCTGGCCCGCCGCCGAGCGCCAGGCGGCGCTGCAGCTGGCCGAGACGCCCTGGGCCGCAAAAATCCTGCGCGAGGCGCGCGGCCTCGACCAGCTGTTCGAGAGCCTCGATACGCCCGTCGCGCCCAGCCGCATCGGCCGCTCCATCGGCGCGGTGACGGCAGCCATCGCGCGCCCTCCCTTGACCTTGGCGTCGCTCTGGCAGCGCTTCGGCCTCTCCGGTACCGGTCTGGTCACCGCCGGCCTGATGGGCATCGTGCTGGCCATTTCGACCGCCGCCCCCAGTGCGCCCGACCAGGGCGCCGCCGACCTGCTTGCCCTGGCGCTGACCTATAGCGACTCCCCGCTGCTGACATCGAGCGGAGACCCCGCATGACCCGGAACCGCCTGCTGGCCGTCGGCCTGTTCGTGTCGCTGCTGCTCAACGTCTTCCTGGTGGCCTATGGCGCCACGTTGCTGGCCCGCCAGCCCCAGCCGCTGCAGGCCTTGGGCGCCACCCCGGTCGAGTTGGGCAACCGCATTGCCGAGCTGCTCCCCCCCGAACAGGGCACGCGCCTGCGCGGCAAGCTGGGCGATATCGGCCCGGCCATGCTGGGCAATGTCCGCGCCTATCGCCAGGCCCTGCAGGCGGCGGGCGAGCTGCTCAAAGCCGACGTGGTGGACCAGCAGGCGCTCAAGCTGGCGGTCCGCGCCGCGCGGGACGCCCGCGCCGAGATCGGCAACCTGCTCACCGACACCTTCGTGGAAACCGCCGCCGAGCTCTCGCCGGACGAGCGGCGCAAGCTGATCCGGCGCTTCCGCCTGCAATAGCGAAGGATTCTTTCAGCTGCCACGTAACAGGCCCATCGCAACCTGTTTAAGGAATTTGTCGCAATGTCTTCGCCCCGCCCCTCCTCCCGCCTTGCCCTCTCCGCCTCGGTCGGCCTCGCGCTGGTGGCCGCCGCCTACATCTCTCTGCTCGGGGTCGGCGCCGCCGCCGCCCAGCAGTCACAGATGCCAAAGCCCACCGCCGAACAGCGCAGCGCCTGCATTGCCGATTTCCAGCGCCTCTGTGCCGGCGTGCAGCGCGGCGACGGCCGGGTGATGCAGTGCCTGCAAAGCCATGCCGAAGAGCTCTCCGCCCCCTGTGGCGAACTGGTCAGCGCCGCCGCAGCCGCCCAGGCCGCCAGCTAGTCCGCATCGGGCAGGCCTGCGGCGACCGTCCCTCCGTCGCAGGCCTGCCTCGACATTCCCGCCCTTGCGCAATGTCAAAGACTCGCTGACCTGCAGGGCATAGGGTCGATCCGGTGCCGCATCCCGGCCCGCGAACCGGTCAGCGAGCCCAGAAGTGTCCAGCCCAGCCTCCACCTCCGATCAGCCGGCACCCGTTGCCCGGCCCTGGCTCGCCGACAATTTCAGCAATCTGCTGGCCGGCATCGCCGTGCTCGGCCTCGCCGGTGGCACGGCCTTCTGGTTCGGCGGCCAGCCGCAACTGGCCCCGATCGCCTGGGCCGCTGGTACTGCCCCGGTGCTGCTGGCGCTGCTCGTGCAGATCGTCAGTTCGCTGCGCCGTGGCGATGTCGGCCTCGACGTCGTGGCGGCCCTTTCCATGTCGGCGGCGCTGGCCTTCGGTGAGCCGCTGGCCGGCAATGTCGTGGCGCTGATGTATGCCGGCGGGCAATTGCTCGAAACCTTTGCCGCCGGTCGCGCCCGCCGGGAAATGATCGCCCTGCTCGGGCGCGTCGCCAAGACCGCCCTGGTCTATCGTCCGGCCGGCCTCGAGGAACGCCCGATCACCGAGATCATCCCCGGCGACCGCCTGCTGATCCGCCAGGGCGAAGTCCTGCCGGTCGACGGCGTCGCCGCCGGCCCCGCCGATCTTGATCTCTCCGCCCTGACCGGAGAATCCCTGCCCGCCCACATTGCCGAAGGCGACGACGTCCTCTCGGGCAGTACGGCGGTCGGCGCCTCCTTCGATCTGGTCGCCAGCCGCCCGGCCGCCCAGAGCACCTATGCCGGCATCGTCCGGCTGGTCGAGGCCGCCCAGTCGAGCAAGGCACCCATGGTCCGCCTCGCCGATCGCTACGCCATGGCCTTCCTGGTGCTGACCGTCGCCCTGTCGGCCGCGGCCTGGCTGCTCAGCGGCGATCCGCTGCGCGCCCTTGCCGTGCTGGTGGTCGCCACGCCCTGCCCGCTGATCCTCGCTGTTCCGGTCGCCATCATCTCGGGCCTCTCGCGCACGGCCCGCATCGGCGTCCTGGTCAAGGGCGGCGGCGTCCTCGAAACCCTGGCCCGGGTGCACACCGCCATTCTCGACAAGACCGGCACCCTCACCCATGGCCAGGCCCGCGTTACCTCCATTCTCGCGGCCCCCGGCTATGGCGAGGACGACGTCCTGCGCTTGGCCGCCAGTCTCGACCAGGCCTCCGGCCACGTCGTTGCCACCGCCCTGGTCGAGGCCGCCCAGGCGCGCGGCCTCATGCTCTCGCTGCCCCAGCGCACCAGCGAAACCCCGGGCGAAGGCATCATGGGCATCGTCGATGGCCAGAACCTGATCGTCGGCGGCCGCGCCTTCGTCGCCGCGCACACCTCCCACCCGCAAGGCCAGTCCCTCGATGCGGCCATCCCGGTCGGCGCCATGAGCGTCTCGCTCGGCGTCGACGGGACTCTCGCCGGCATTGTCATCCTGCAGGACAAGCTGCGCGACGATGCCGGGTCGGTGCTTGCCGATCTGCGCGCCGCCGGTGTCGCGCGCATCGTCCTCGCATCCGGCGACCGCAACGACATCGTCGCCGCCATCGGCGCGCGCCTCGGCGTCGATCGCATCGCCGGCGAACTCACGCCCGAGGGCAAGGTCGCCGTCATCCGCGACGAAGCCAGGGCCGGCACCGTCATGATGGTGGGCGACGGCGTCAACGACGCCCCCGCCCTTGCCGCGGCCGATGTCGGCGTCGCCATGGGCGCCCGCGGCACCGCCGCCTCGTCCGAAGCGGCCGGCGTCGTGCTGCTGGTCGATCAGCTGGCGCCGCTGGCCCAGGCCATTGTCATTGCCCGGCGCACTCGGACCATCGCCCTGCAGAGCGTTGTGGTCGGCCTCGGGCTGTCGCTTGCTGCCATGCTGGCCGCTGCCTTCGGCTATCTGCCGCCGGTGCAGGGCGCTCTGCTGCAGGAAGCGATCGACGTCGCCGTTATCCTCAACGCCCTGCGTGCCCTGCGTTAGTCCTCCCGCTAGGACAGGCGCTCGACCACCCATTCGCTCGATATCTTCCCGCGCGGCGGCGGATAGCCGCTCTCGGGATCGGGGCCGCGGCGCGGCCGCAGATGCAGCATGCGCCCGCCGGCCATGCGCACCACCACGTGGCCCTTGGGCACGCCGATGATCACCCCGGCATCGGCCGGCTTGTCAGCCAGCATCAGGGTGAAGGCGTCACCCACCACCATCTGTGTGGGCCGGCCCACGATATGCATCTCGGCCACCACCTGGAAAACCAGGGCGATGTCGAGGTCGGCGATTTTGCTGTTGGCACGCCAGCGGGTCATCGGCTCTCACCGGACACCGCGCGGCGCTGCGCTGCCTTCTGCGGTCCGATGGGCTCAGCCCTTCTTCTTGCTGAGGGTCGTCACCCGCGCCAGCAGTCCCGACGCGGCCACCGGCGCGACGATCTTGACCTGCTTGGGCTTTTTGGCTTCGCGATTGCTGTTCTTCTGGCTTTTGGCCATGACGGCTCCTCTGCGCATCCGATGCGCCTGCGCGATGAAATATTTCCGCAGTCGGCGCCTGACAGGACGTCAGGGCCACCTCGTCACCATGCGCGCCGTCGCCGGGCATTACAACCGATCCGCACCGGATATAAATATTTCGCGGGCCCGAAATCGTCGCGTATGCAGATTTTGATTTGAGCGCGCGACACGAGCATTGTGAGCCCCTACAAGACACCAACAGAATTACGCCGTCGCATTTGGCCCTGCGGCCGTCGCAACCAGTCCGGTGCACGAACATGGGTCCTCACCGCTATGGCCACCACCTTCACCGTCCAGTGCTTCCAGCTCAAGGGCCGCAAGCTCGTCCCCGATCCGCCCAAGACCGCGCGCACCGGCGATGCCGCCATCGAACTTGCCGAGCGTCTGGCGACTTTGAAGGCCGGCGTCGTCGCCTTCTCGCAGGACGTCGATATCGAGACCGATACCTATGACGAGCCGCGCGTGCTTTGCCGCATCGGCACGTTGCCAGAGGGCCTGTTCGCCGAGCAGTAGCCCCCGCGACCGTCCCGATGGACGCATCGATAGTTTCGCGGCACGGCGTCGAGGCTTCCAAACACGTCAACACTGGTGTCGTACGTCACACCAGTGTTTCCCACCAAGTGGCGGAATCTCCTGATATATATCAGGCTTTCGGGTGTCATTTTCTCATCAATATCGTATTGTAATACTTTATGACTTATGGTTGGTTTCACCCAACGGCGGGGAGGCCGGAGGGGTGGAAATCGTGCCGCGTCAGCGCTCGGCGACCTATATGGTCGCGTCTGCGATATCGGGCCGGGCCGTTGGCCGGACCCTTCAGTCGCAGGTGCTGCACAAGCTCGGCATGATGATCGTGGGCGGGGAGATCCCCCCCGATGCCATCCTGCCGCCCGACGCCGACCTGCTCGAGCGGTTCGAAGTCTCGCGCACCGTGCTGCGTGAATCGCTCAAGGCCCTCGCCGCCAAGAACATGGTCGAGGCCCGTGCCGGCGTCGGCACACGCGTCCGGTCACGCCGCGACTGGTCGCTGTTCGACCCAGATGTGCTCTCCTGGCATTTCGAGGCAGGCCCGGACGTCGATTTCCTGCGCAGCCTTGCCGAGATCCGCGTCGGCATTGAACTCGAATCGACAGCGCTCGCCGCCATGCGGCGCAGCCCGGAGCAACTGCGGCACATGTTCGCCTGTGTCGATGGCATGCAGGGCGCCCGGCGCACCGAGGACTTTGCCCGCCACGACCTGGCTTTCCACCGCACCGTGGCCGAAGCCTCGGGCAATTTGTTCATGGCCTCCATCAGCGGCCTGGTCGACATGGCGCTGGCCTCGGCCTTCACCATCAGTTCGCCGGTCGATGAACCGGCCGCGCAGGAAACCACCGTCAGTCACCATCGTCGCGTCGCGCAGGCCGTCCATGATCGCGATGCCGATGCGGCGCGGGCCGCCATGCGCATCGTCATTGCCGAAGGCTTCGAGCGGGCCGCCGGCCGCATGTCCGGGTAGGTCGAGGAATAAAAACAGTTATGCAGATCAAGGCGTACGGCGAAAGTTTTTAATCAAAAGATGTGCACGTACCTCAGGTTTGCCACTTAAGGAGGACTTTGTTGGCGTTACTAGAATTGAAGAACGTGACGAAAGATTTCGGGGCCATTCGCGCCCTGAACGACGTCAGTTTTTCCGTCGAACCGGGCCAGGTGGTCGGTCTGATGGGGGACAACGGCGCCGGCAAGTCGACGCTCGTCAAGATCATGTCGGGCATCTTCCAGCCGACCACCGGCGCCCTCGAACTCGATGGCAAGCCGGCCCACATCCATTCGCCCGGCGAGGCCCGTCGTCTGGGCATCGAAACGGTGTACCAGGATCTGGCTCTGGCCGATAATCTCTCGGCCGCCGACAACATCTTCCTCGGGCGCGAGCTCAAGTTCAACATCGGGCCGTTCCGCTTCCTGCGCCGACGCGAAATGAACGCGCGGGCCGTCGAACTGTTCGGCGAACTCAAGTCCGAGACCCGCGCCAGCGACCTCGTCCGCTCCATGTCGGGCGGCCAGCGCCAGGCCGTGGCCATTGCCCGCACCCGGCTGGCCGACGCCAAGATCATCCTGATGGACGAGCCGACCGCGGCCATTTCCGTGCGCCAGGTCGCCGAAGTGCTCGGCCTCATCCACCGGCTCAAGGATGCCGGCATCGCCGTCATCCTGATCTCGCACCGCATGCCCGACGTCTTCGCCGTCTGCGAGCGCGTCATCGTCATGCGTCGCGGCACCAAGGTGGCCGACAAGCCGATCGGCCAGACCTCGCCCGAAGAAGTCACTGCCCTCATTACCGGCGCCCGGGAGACTGCATGATGTCCGACACCGTTCAGGGCTTTTCCAACGTCCGCCGCACCCGCTTCTGGCAGCGGGGCTTTCTGGCCAGTCAGTCCGCCTATGTGCTCGCCGCCCTCATCGTGCTGGTCGTGATCATGGCGCTGGCCTCGCCCAACTTCCTCACCCCCGGCAATGTCGGCAACATTGTCCGCAACTTCTCCTTTATCGCCATCGCCGCGCTCGGCATGACGCTGGTCATCATCACCGGCGGCATCGACCTGTCGGTCGGCTCGACCATGGCGCTCACCGCCACGGTCACGTCCCTGACCATGGCCGGACTCGCCGGGGCCGGTTTTCACCCCTTTCCGGGCAGCGCGCTGATCGTTTCGCTCACTGCCGGGCTCGGAACTGCCGCGCTGATCGGCTTTCTCAACGGCTTTGCCATCGCCAAGCTCAAACTCTCGCCTTTCGTGACCACCTTGGGCACGCTCTCGATCGTGCGTGGCCTCACTTATGTGGCCACCTATGGCCGGGGCACCGCGCCCACCGGGCCCGACAAAGAGCTGTTTCTCGATCTCACGTCCGGCCAGCTCCTGGGCATCCCGGTCGGCTTTGTCTACCTGATCGCCATCGCCCTGATCATGTGGACGGCCCTCAACCACACTGCCTGGGGCCGCCATGTCTACGCCATCGGCGGCAACGAGGCGGCCGGGCGCCTCACCGGCGTCGACGTCGATCGGGTCAAGATCCAGGTCTATATGCTGAGCGCACTCGCCGCCGGCTTTAACGGCATCATCATCTCGGGCTGGCTGGGCTCTGCCCCGGCCAACCTGGCAACGGCCTACGAACTCACCATCATCGCCGCTTCGGTCATCGGCGGCGCCAATCTCGCCGGCGGCGTCGGCGGAGCGGCAGGCGCCATCATCGGCTGCATCCTGATCGAGGTCATCCGCAACGGCCTCGTGCTGGCCCGGGTGGACCCGTACTGGCAGCAGACTCTGGTGGGTTGCATCATCGTTGCCGCGGTCCTTGTCGACCGCTTCAGATCACTCCGCAACACCTGATGGGGCGGAGGGAACCGGCGGCCGCGTGCCACCGGAACATAGAGAGCACCGGGGACGTCCCGGGCAAAGTGGAGGAAACACTTATGAAACTGAAATCAATCGCTCTTGCCGCACTGGCATCGATCTCGCTGGCTGGCATGGCCCAGGCTGCCGACAGCTACAAGTTCGCTGTCGTCCCCAAGGCCATGAACAATCCGTTCTTCGACCTCACCCGCGACGGCTGCGTGGCCGAAGCGGCCAAGCTGGGCAATATCGAGTGCATCTATCTCGGCCCGGTCGAGCACGAGCCGGCCACCCAGGCCCAGATCATCGACGATCTGATCACCCAGGGCGTTGATGGCCTCGCCATCTCGGTGTCGGACGCTGCCGCGGCCACCACCATGATCGACAAGGCCTCCGAGGCCGGCATCGCCGTAATCACCTTCGACTCCGATGCCCCCGATTCCAAGCGCACCGCCTATGTCGGCACCAACAACAAGGAATTCGGCACCGCCCTGGGCGAAATGCTCCTCCAGGTCGCGCCGAACGGCGGCACCTATGCCATGATCTCGGGCGGCGCTGCTGCGCCGAACCTGGCCGAGCGTGTCGATGGCGTCCGCGAGGCTCTGGCTGGCTCCAGCTGGACCGAAGTGCCCGGCTCGCCGAGCTTTTCGAACGACGATATCGCGCTTGCCGTGCAGCAGGCCGGTGACTTCGTCTCTGCCAATACCGACCTGAAGGCCATCGTGCCGGTCGGCGGCTGGCCGATGTTCGCGCCCGACGGCTGGAAGAACTTCGTCGAGCCCAACAAGGCCCGCGTCGACTCGGGCGATCTCGCCCTGGTAGTGGCCGACACCCTCCCGGTCCAGCTCGAGCTGCTCCGTGATGGCTATGCTCACGCCCTGGTCGGTCAGCGTCCCTACGAGATGGGCGAGGTTGCCATGCGCACCCTGCTGGCCATCAAGAAGGGCGAGACCGTCGATGAGATCATCTATACCGGCGTCGATCGCGTCACCAAGGACAATGTCGGCGACTTCCTGAAGTAAGGCACAGGCGTCACCGGGCCTTGCGCTCGGTGACGCCACCCTCTCCTGCGATGCTCCCGGAGTCTCCCCCGGGGCAAACTGACTGGAGCGCGGGTCGGCCCGTCTGCTCCAGTTTTTTTCTGCGCCTCCACCCTATGCGACCAATGTCGCACCCGCGCCGCTCCCGCATCGGCCAGAGCGCATTGGACAGCACCCTCCCACTTTCCTAAGGTGGCACTGCGGTCGCTGGGGAGGCAGAAATCGTCGATCTCTCAAGCGCTTACAAATCCAGCCTGATCCAGGCCGGCGCCGACCCCCTCGCTGCCTCGGCCCGTCGCCGCTGGCTGGCCGGCCGCATCGTGATTTACGGCCTGCTCACCCTGGCGGCGCTGATCTACGTCTTCCCCGCGCTGATCGTGGTCTCCAACAGCTTCCGCAGCGGCATCGACGTCAAGCAGAACGGCATCATCGCCTTCCCCGAGCGCCTCACCCTCGATCCCTGGATCTACGCCTGGACCCGCGCCTGCGTCTCGGGCACCTGCCGCGGCATCGCGCCGAACTTCCTCAACTCGCTGCTCATCACCATCCCGGCCACGCTGATCTCGACCGCGCTCGGCCTGCTCAACGGCTACGTGTTGAGCAAGTGGCGCTTTCCCGGCGCCGACTGGGTATTCGGCCTGTTGCTGGTCGGGGTGTTCATGCCCAGCCAGATCACCCTGCTGCCCTGGGCCTACATCATGGGCAAGCTCGGGCTCGCCAATTCGGCCACCGGGCTGGTGCTCATCCACACCATCCAGGGCATTTCCTTTGCGACCCTGTTCTGCCGCAATTTCTTCGTCGCCGTGCCCGACGAGATCGTCAAGGCCGCCCGCATCGATGGCGCCGGCTTCTGGCGCATTCTGTGGAAGGTCATCCTCCCTCTCGCCACCCCCATCCTGATCGTCACCGTGATCTGGCAGTTCACCAGCATCTGGAACGAGTATTTGTTCGGCATGGTCTTTACCCGCGGCGACCAGCAGCCCGTAACCGCAGCGCTGATGTCGGTGCGCGCCGGCAGTTCCAGCGCCGCCGTGCTGATCTCGGCCATCCCGCCGCTGCTGATCTACTTTTTCGGCGGCCGCTATTTCGTCCGCGGCCTGACCCAGGGCGCGGTGAAATAGTCCGGCGCGCCCAACGGGTCATTTTTCTGCCTGACGCGCGGCATGGGGCAGATTTTTTCGTCTTTGAATCGACTAGCCGATCATTTCGGCTCATCTTTGCGTCAGCAGACCTGCCAGATATCCGGAAGTACAACCCGGTTCTGCTGCGCCCTGCTGACCCTGGGCGTCGGCACAATCTTAAATTCCTCGTATAGACTTAATTAAGCTTTGGCTGTCCACATTTGGGCCGCGACACGTTGGGGCGTGGCCGCGACACTGCTGCTGGTCGAGGGGTCAGGCGGCAGGTCAATCGAACCTTCTGGTCAAGTTCCCGCGCTGCGGCCAGCACGGGTGTGGACGCTTGATGGCCGCAGGGAATGAGCATGTCGATCAAGATCAAACTGGCCGTCACACTGACGGCGCTGACGCTCGTCATCGCGACGCTGGGTGTCAGCGCCTTTTTTGCACTGCAAACCGTCAACGCCAACATCGCCAGCATCGTCGCCGATCGCGTCGTCCCGCTGCAGCAGCTCAAGCGCATCGCCGACGCCTATGCCGTGGCCATCGTCGACAATGCCCATAAGGTGCGTGTCGGCGCCGTCTCATGGGAAGAGGGCCTGTCCATCCAGCGCAACTCTTTGGTCGCCATCGAGAAAGACTGGACGTCTTATCTGGCCATGGCGCTCAATGCCGAGGAAGCCCGTCTGGTGGAAACGGCCAAGGCCAATATGGCCGAGGCCACCGCAAGCTTGGCCGACCTCGACACCATCCTCTCCACTCGCAACCAGGCTGCGCTCGAAAACTATATCTGGATCCGACTCTATCCGGCCATCGATCCGGTCAGCGGCAGCATTGGCGCCCTCGTCGACCTGCAGGGTCGCATCGCTGTGGAGGTCTACGGCGACTCCAAGACGCTGTTTAACAACATCATGCTGGTCTTTGCCGGCCTCGTCGCCGTCGCGACCCTCACCATCGGCTATGCCGCCTTCGTCGTGCTGCGCACCGTCAGCGCCCGACTGCAGGCCATGGAGACTTCCCTCAGCAACGTCGCCGCAGGCGACTTTGCCTCGGCCATTCCCTCGGCCGGCGACCGCGACGAGATCGGCCGCATCGCCACCGCCGCCGAAACCTTCCGCCAGAACGGCACCAAGGTCGCCCAGATGACCCAGGCCGAGCAGGCCCGCGCCCTCGCCGATATCGAAACGCGCCGGGCCATGATGGCCGATTTGCGCGATGCCTTCGGCAGCGTCGTCGACGCCGCCATCGCCGGCGACTTCTCCCGTCGCGTCCCCAGGACTTTCGCCGATCCCGAACTCAACGGCCTCGCCGCCAGCGTCAACGACCTGGTCGAAACCGTCGATCGCGGCCTCGCCGAAACCGGCACGGTCCTCTCCGCCCTCGCCGAGACCAACCTGACCCAGCGCGTCACCGGTCAGTTCGCCGGCGCCTTCGGGCACCTCAAGCACGACGTCAACGCCGTCGCCGATCGGCTGAGCGACATTGTTGCACAGCTGCGCGAAACTTCCGGCTCGGTCAAAACCGCCACCGGCGAGATCCTCTCGGGCGCCAATGACCTGGCCGAACGCACCACGCGCCAGGCCGCTGCCATCGAGGAGACTTCCGCCGCCATGGAGCAGCTCGCCGGCACCGTGGTCGAGAACGCCGAGCGCGCCGACGCCGCCAATACCCGGTCGCGCAGCGTCGCCGCCGGGGCCGAAGCGACTGGCACGGTCATGACCGAGGCCAACCAGGCCATGCAGCGCATCGCGGACTCCTCGGGCAAGATCTCCAACATCATCGGGCTCATCGACGACATCGCCTTCCAGACCAACCTTCTGGCACTCAACGCTTCGGTGGAGGCGGCGCGCGCCGGTGAAGCGGGCAAGGGCTTTGCCGTGGTCGCCGTCGAGGTCCGCCGCCTCGCCCAGTCCGCCGCCGAAGCCTCCGCCGAGGTCAAGGCGCTGATCGATCAGTCGGCCAGCCAGGTATCGACGGGTTCACGTCTTGTCGCCGATGCGACGACCCGCATCGAGGCCATGATCGCCGGCGTCCGCGACAATGTCGCGCTGATCGACGCCATCGCCACCGCGAGCCGTGACCAGTCCGCCGCCATCACCGAAGTGTCGGCTGCCGTCCGACAAATGGACGAGATGACCCAGCACAACGCTGCCCTGGTGGAAGAGACCAATGCGGCCATCGAGCAGACCGAGGCGCAAGCCAACGAACTTGACCGCATCGTCGACATCTTCGTCATCGCCGAGCGACCGACGGCCCACCCGGCTGCACTTTCCCGCCCTCGTCCCACTCTGGCCGACAACGCCCTGCGCCGCACCGGGACCTGAACTCTCGCCGATCCGGTCACGATCGGCAGGATAGCGAACGCCGGAGCCCTGCTCCGGCGTTTCGTTTTTCTCTATGCGGGCTTTCCTATTGGCCGGCGAGCGCTTAGCTACGCGGGAGCCGCGCCGACCGTCGCGCCGCAGGGAGAGTCGCATGCCTTTCGGAACCGCCATGCCGCGCCTGATGGCGGCCCTCGAAGAACTCGACCGCAATGTTCGCGCCGACCTCAAGGGCAAACCGGCCATCACCGCCCAGGATCGCCGCACCATGCGCAGCGACATCGAAAAATGCATGCAGCAGCTCGACGAGCTGCGCACCATGCTCGCCGGCTAAGCCCTCGCAAAAACTTGCAAGGTGCGGGTCAGGCCAGGGCGACCTCTAGCGCTCCAGCCAGGCGGCCAGTCCGTCGAGCGTCTGCAGACCGTATTCCACCGCGCCGAAGCCGACGACCGCCTGCCGCCGCTCGCGGCTGGGGTGCAACTGTCGCAGCGTCACCACGGTCTTGCCGTCTGCCTGCGAGTCGAACGTCACCGTCATGCGGAACCGTTCCGAATCGTCGGGTTCTGGCGAGCCATAGTCCACCACGATCCGCTCGTTGGCGACGATCTCGATGAAACGCATCAGATTGGGGAAACGCTGCGGCTTGCCCTCGAACGTACCGACCATGTCGAACCGCCAGACGCCGCCTATGCGGATATCGGCCTCGTGCGTCTCGATCGCCAGTCCCGCCGGCCCGTACCAGGCAGCGAGCGCTGCCGGGTCCATCCAGGCTGCGAACACTTTTTCCCGGGGATACTTATAGACCTTGGCGAGCACGATCTCCCGATCGAGCGACCAGGTGGGGTCAAACTGCGCCATTACTGTCCTCGTTTCTGTCTAGGTAATCTTCCAGCCGATCCAGCCGCGCGCTCCAGCGCCGGCGTTCGGTTTCCATCCAGTCCGCCGCCGCATCGAAGCGCTCCGGCACGAGCCGGCACCACCGGCTGCGCCCGCGCTTCTGCGTCACGATCAGTCCGCATCTTTCCAGCACGCTCAGATGCTGCGCGAACGAGGGCAGCGCCATGTCGAACGGCGCTGCCAGTTCACTCACCGCCATCTCCCCCTCCACCAGCCGCGACAACACCGCCCGCCGGGTCGGGTCGCTGAGCGCATGAAAGGCAAGATCGAGCGGTTCTACATGGTAAGGCATATGCCTTAGTAATCCCGGCCGAGCCGCCTTGTCAAGAACACTGAGGCAAGTGCCTTACTTTTGCGTCGGGCGAGTAGAGAAGCGCAGGACCTAGAATCTGAAGCAAGACTGTGCTATTAAAGGATCAAGTGGATTGGGGTTCGTTCCCGGTCGGCGTCAGGCCCCTGCGAGAGCGGGGGCTTTTCGCTTTCTAGGGGAAGATCTTAAGCCCCGACCCAATGGTCCGACCATTTACTCCCCGCCATAGCTTACCCTCGATGAGGTCGTAGGCGCGATTGTCTTGCAAGGGGCGAAGCGACTTCAACGCGAGGGGCCGGGCGATCATGTCCGCGATCTGAAGACCAGTTGAATTAGCTAGTTTCGACGCAAATACGATATCGAAACAGGGCATTGGTGGCTTCATCTGCCTTTGTTGAAGGTAGTGGTCTGCCGCAACGATCCGACGAAATTCGAGTTCAAGGGCCGCATCTTCTCTGCCTTTGCCAATCTTTTCGCGCGGACTGCGGGACTCACAAACAACAAAGCATCGATCCCCTTCAGTGCCTTGGCTTTGCATAAACTCATGGCTGCGCTCAAGGCAGAACAGAAGGCCCAGTTCATAGGGGTTATCTGGGTCGGCATACTTGTTCCTGAGACGATCTTTCCGAATAACGGACGCGATCACCGTCATTGGCATCTGTCGTATCACGTTTGAAAGGTCCTGCATGAAACGTTGCCGAAGGTCGTCATACTGCAGGAAGCTGAATGGGAAGCGACGCTTTACGATGTCGGACTCATGCAAGACGATGGTGTCGTGACCAAACCATCTGAACTTGAAATCTTGCATCAGAGGCACTGCGACAGAGACGTATTCCGATTTTCGGAAGATACAAAAGGCAAGCGAAAATACCGGGAAATTATTGTCGATCTTGTCGAGCGAATGGTCTCCGCTTTCGTCGACGTAGATGATGTAGTCGCCAAAGTTCATTATCGGCTGGGCCTGCGCGAAATATGCTAAGATTTACTCATAAGCTGCCCATCTTTAAAGGTGCCACGGACATTGGACACCCATGCTGATAGCGCTCGGAGCACCTTAGCTTCGTAAGGTGCACGTTGCCAAAAGCAACTCTTTCACCTCTGCCACATTGGGCCACCGACAAAAAAAGGGGCGCCCAGCGGACGCCCCCGTTCTCAACCCAGTGCCGCCAAGCCTCAGCCAGCGGCGGTGTAAGCCGTCTTGACCACGGTGAAGAACTCGCTGGCATACTTGCCCTGCTCGCGCGGGCCGTAGCTCGAGCCCTTGCGGCCGCCGAACGGCACGTGGAAGTCGACGCCGGCGGTGGGCACATTGACCATCACCATGCCCGCTTCCGAGTTGCGCTTGAAATGCGTCGCATACTTGAGCGAGGTGGTGACGATGCCGGCCGAGAGACCGAACTCGGTGTCGTTGGCAGTCGCCAGCGCTTCCTCATAGTCCTTGACCTTGATCACCGCAGCGACCGGCCCGAAGATCTCTTCGCGAGCGATGCGCATCTGGTTGGAAACGCCGGTGAACAGCGCCGGCTGCAGGAAATAGCCCTCGGTCGGCGCGTTGACGCGGTTGCCGCCGACGCGCAGCTCGGCGCCTTCGTTCCGGCCGATCTCGATATAGTCCATGTCCTGCTTGAGCTGGCTGGGGTCGACCACCGGCCCGATCTCGGTCTCCTTGGCCAGCGCATCGCCGACCCGCAGGTTCTTGGTCCGCTCGCACAGCGCATCCACGAACGCATCGTGGATACCTTCGGTGACGATGACGCGCGAGCTGGCCGTGCAGCGCTGTCCGGTGGAAAAGAACGCCGACTGCGCCACGCTTTCGACCGCGACCTTGAGGTCGGCGTCGTCGAGCACGATGGTGGGGTTCTTGCCGCCCATTTCGAGCTGGAACTTGCGGTTGAACTGGATCGAGGCCTCGGCGACCTTCTTGCCCGTCCCCACCGAGCCGGTGAAGGTGCTGGCGTTGAGATCCTTGCTCTCGAGCATGGTCTGGCCGACCTTGGAGCCGCGCCCCATCACCAGGTTCAGCACGCCCTTGGGCAGCCCGGCGCGATGCAGGATGTCCACGATCGCCCAGGACGAGCCCGGCACGAGGTCGGCCGGCTTGAACACCACGGTATTGCCATAGCAGAGCGCCGGGGCGATCTTCCAGGCCGGAATGGCGATGGGGAAGTTCCACGGCGTGATGATGCCGACCACGCCGACGCCCTCGCGGGTGATTTCGACCTGCACGCCGGGCCGCACCGACGGAATGATCTCGCCCGCCAGCCGCAACGCCTCGCCGGCAAAAAACTCAAAGATCTGCCCGGCGCGGGTCACTTCGCCGATGCCCTCGGGCAGCGTTTTGCCCTCTTCGCGGCTCAGGAGTTCACCCAGTTCCTGCTTGCGGGCAAAAATCTCGTGCGCCGTCTTGGAGAGCACGCCCCAGCGTTCCAAAAGGCCCGAGCGCGACCAGGCCGGAAACGCCGCCTTGGCGGCAGCAATGGCGTCGCGCGTCTGCTGCTCGTCGGCCTGAGCATAGACGCCCACCACGTCCTTGAGGTTGGACGGGTTGATGTTTTCCTTGCCTTCGCCGCCGACCCACTCGCCGTTGATCAGGTTCTTGTGCAGTTCGCTCATGGAGCTGTTCCTTTAGTCCGTTCGTCGGTTCTGGGCTTAAGTAGTACTAATTCCATCCGATGTCATTCCCGCGAAGGCGGGAATCCAGGGGGCCTTGCCACTGACGCACCGGAGCCCCTCATCCTGAGCCTGTCGAAGGACGAGGGGCGGGCTCTGCAGTGTCGCTTACGCGATCAGAGCAAATCCGCCTTAGCCAGGTCGCGCATCAGGTGGCTGGCGCCATAGGTCCATTCCGGACATTCGGTGGCCAGTCGCACCGTGTTGGTCAGCGTGCCCAGCGAGGGCGTCGAGATCGACACCTTGTCGCCCATCTTGTGGGTAAAGCCCTTGCCCACCCCACCGCGATCCTTCACTGGCGCGAACATCGTGCCCGTATAGAGCACGAACCCGTCTGGATACTGGTGATGCCGACCGATCGACGCCTCGACCAGCGATTCCGGCGAACGCGAAATCTGGCTGAGATTGGAGACGCCGGTCAGTTCGAAGCCGTCCTCGCCGGTCACGCTGAGCGCTATATCGGCCTGCTTGACCGTCTCGATGGTGAACTCGGCATCGAACAGCCGGACGAACGGCCCCAGCGAGGCCGACGCGTTGTTGTCCTTGGCCTTGCCCAGCAGCAGCGCCGAGCGCCCCTCGACGTCGCGCAGGTTGACGTCGTTGCCCAGCGTTGCGCCGATGATCTTGCCGGTGCTGGTCACCACCATCACCAGTTCGGGCTCGGGATTGTTCCACTCCGAGATCGGCAGGATGCCGACATCGGCGCCAAAGCCCACTGAGGCCATCGGCTGGCATTTGGTGAAAATTTCGGCGTCCGGCCCGATCCCGACTTCCAGATACTGGCTCCACACGCCGCGCGCGATCAGCGTTTCCTTGACCTTCATGGCTGCATCCGAGCCCGGCACCAGCTGGCTGAGATCGGTGCCGATCAACCCGAGGATGTCCCTGCGCAGCGCATCCGACTTGGCCTTGTCGCCGCGCGCTTGCTCTTCGATCACCCGCTCGAGCAGCGACACCACGAAGGTCACGCCCGCCGCCTTGACCGCCTGCAGATCGATGGGCGAGAGCAGCGAAGGCTTGCCCGCATCGATCTGGCCGCCCCAGCTGTTGCCCAGCAGCACATCGACCGGGCCAAGGCTCGTCCCCGCTGCGCTGCGCACATGCCCGACCGGATCGACGCTCTCGGCCACGTCGCGCACGGTCGCCGCGCCCTTGGCCGTGATGTCGATCACCTCGCCCTGGCGCACCGTCACCACGCGCGGATGCGCCCGGCCGGGTACACGGGCGCGGCCGATCAGAATGCCGTCCGGAACGATGGAATGTGCCACGAAAAACTCCCCTCCAAAACTCGCCGCTACCTAACCTGCCCCGTCCGGTAGTGTCCAGCCGGCGCCGATGAACGTACCTCAGCAATTGGTTGGAGTTTTTTCGGGGGGACTGCCCAAGGTTTGCCACGTCCGGCGCGTCAAAGCTGTGCATCGGGTGGTTGGACGCCGTTCAGACAGCGTTCATCAACCCGGCAATACTACGGCATCCTGCCTGTTTTATCGGAGACGACCATGCGTATTCTGACCGCCCTTTTGCCCTTTGCCCTGTGCACGGCCCTCACCCTCCCCGCTTTGGCGCAGGAGTTTTCCGAGCCTGGGCTGATCGCCATTTCCGGTCATGGCGAAGTCACCGTCGCTCCCGACACGGCCTATGTGAACTCCGGCGTGACCACGCAAGGCGCCACCGCGCGCGCCGCGCTCGATGCCAATACGGCAGCAATGAACGAATTGATTCAGACGCTTAAGGACGCCGGCATCGAGCCGCGCGACATCCAGACCTCGGGCTTTTCGGTCAGCCCGAACTATGTCTACACCGATACCCGCGACGAGAACGGCTACCAGCTGCCACCCAAGATCGCCGGCTACCAGGTGTTCAACACCGTCAATGTCCGCGTCCGCAAGCTCGACACCCTGGGCGCCGTCCTCGACAAGGCCGTCACCATCGGCGCCAACACCATCAATGGCGTCTCCTTCGCCGTCGCCGACCCCTCGGCCCAGCTCGACGAGGCGCGCAAGGCGGCCTTCGCCGATGCCCGCAAGAAGGCCGAACTCTATGCCAGCACTGCACAAATCGAGCTCGGCGACGTCCGCGCAATCACGGAATCACAGAGCTATGGCCAACCGCAGCCGCTCGCCCAGGCCGCCATGTACGACCGTGTCGCCGCCGCCCCGGTACCGGTCGAAGCCGGCGAGCTGAGCTATGCCATCGACGTCCAGGTCAGCTGGTCCATCGGCTCGGACGACTGACCTCATCCGGCCATTCCGGCGCACCCGGGATGGCCACTCGTGCTGGCCGGCCCCGCACCCACGCCCAACTGACGCCATCTTTACCCAGCTATCTGCCGTCGTTGGAACCACGCGGCCTTGCCTGCGTTCTCACCGTCAACTAGCGGTTTGGCCACACCAAAAAGGTCTCCGGAGCGTTCAGCTTCCGTTCATCCCGGCTGGATCACGTCTCATCCAACTGACTCTCAAAAAGGACCCCCCCATCATGCGTTTACGCAACTGGCTCCTGACCGGCACCAGTCTCGGCATGCTCGCCCTGGCCCCGCTCCCCGCGCTGGCGCAGAGCGCCGAACTCAGTGCCGCTTATCAGGCCTACGTTTCCGCCCAGGCCGCCGGAGACGCCACAGCGGCCGACGCCGCGCTGCTGTCGCTGACCGAACAGTGCATCGTTGCCGGCTATGGCAGCGTCGATGAGTGTCTCGCCGCTCTGGCCGCAACCGCCGCTCCGGCCGTTGACGACGCAGCCGCTGCGGCCGAAGCCGAAGCGCAGGCCGCAGCAGAAGCGCAAGCTGCAGCGGAAGCACAGGCTGCCGCTGACGCAGAGGCGCAGGCCGCTGCCGACGCCCAGGCTGCGGCCGATGCACAAGCCGCTGCTGAAGCTGAGGCTCAGGCGGCTGCCGAAGCTGAGGCTCAGGCCGCAGCAGAAGCTGAGGCGCAGGCTGCTGCCGACGCAGAAGCCCAGGCCGCTGCTGATGCTCAGGCTGCTGCAGACGCAGAGGCGCAAGCCGCTGCCGACGCACAGGCCGCCGCCGACGCGCAAGCCGCTGCCGATGCGCAGGCTGCTGCCGACGCTGCCGCCGCGGCATTCGTTGCCGACCTCAACGCCGCCCTGGCCGACTATCAGGCCGCCCTTGACCTCGCCGTCAGCGACTACCCGACCGCGCAGGCCAATGCCGAGGCCGCAGCGGCCCGTATTCTCGACCTCTGCACGGCCAACGGCTATGCCGATATTGCCTCGTGCATCGGCCAGGACCTGCCGCCGCTGCCCGAACCGGCCGCCGAAGAGCAGCCCGCTGCGCAGACCGACGAAATGCCGGCTGCAGACGTTCCAGCCGAACAGACCGAAGCGCCAGCCGGCGAGCCGGCCAATATCGAAGCGCCGCCGCCGGTCGATCCCACTGTCCAGGCCCAGGCGGACATCGCCAGCGCCGTGGAACTCTACAATGTCGGCATCGGCCAGCTTGAGGCCGGTGACGCCGCCGGCCAGACCACTGTCGACGCGGCCCTGCAGCAGCTGACCGCTGCCTGCGAGATCGCCGGCAATGGCGACATCGCAGCATGTCTCGCTGCCTTCGGCTTCGAGCCGCTGGCGGAAGTGCCGGTTGTCGAGGTGCCCGCCGAGCCGGTCGTCCAGGACCTCTCGCCGGCCATCGACGAAGTCGTCACGCCCGACGCAGTCGAAGCCCTGCCGGTCGAGATCGCCCCGGAGGAAGCCGCGCCGTTGCTCGACAGCTCCAAGGACGTTGCAGCCGATGAAGCCGCCGGCGAAGCACCTGCCGTCGAAGTAGCTGCCGAGCCGGAAGCCCCCGCGCCGACCAGCGACGTCGACGCCCAGGCCCGCATCGCGCCTGTCGAAGTGCAATCGGTCGAAGCCGAGCAGGGAGCCCAGATTGCCGAGGCGCCCATCGCCCTCGCCGCTGCGCCCGATCCGGCCGCTTTGCCGCAGAACGTCACCATCATCAACAACACCACGATCAACAATACGACCGTGATCAACAACAATGCTCCGACCAACCCGGTTCTGTTCCAGGTCGGCATCAACATCGTGATCAACAATCCCGAGCAGGAACGTGATCGCATGTACCGGCCGGACGAAGATCGCATCTACTACGAAGAGTTGCGCAACGGTCGGACGCGCGAAACCATTGTCCGCCCCGACGGCGTGCGTATCGTCACGGTGCGCAATCGCTGGGGCGACGTCCTCAAGCGGTCGCGCTTTTCGCCCGATGGCCGCGAATTCATCCTCGCCTATTATGACGAGGAAGAGGACGACCGCGACGATCGCGAGAGCTTCTTCATCGATCCGGGTGAGGACCTGCCGCCGCTTCGTCTCAACATTCCGGCGCGCGACTATATTCTCGACGTCGAGTATGCCGATGAAGAAGAAGTCGAACTCTTCTTCCGCCAGCCCCCGGTTGAGCAGGTGCGCCGCATCTATTCGGTCGAAGAGGTCAAGCGCTCGGCCCGTCTGCGTGACTCGGTGCGCCGCATCGAAGTCGGCGGCCTGACCTTCGACTCGGGCAAGGCGACGATTTCGTCGAGCCAGGTCGGCGCCCTCTCCAAGGTGGCGCGCGCCATGCTTGCCGTGCTCGACGAGAACCCGGCCGAGTCGTTCCTGATCGAAGGTCACACCGACGCGGTGGGTTCGGAGACTTCCAACCTGGTTCTCTCCGACCAGCGTGCTGCGGTGGTCGCCCAGATCCTCACCGACTTCTACAAGGTGCCGCCCGAGAACCTCGTCACCCAGGGCTATGGTGAGCGCTACCTCAAGGTGAAAACCCAGGACGACGAGCCGATCAACCGCCGCGTCACCATCAAGCGCATCACTTCGCTGATCACCATCGCCGACCGCTAAGGCCGTCGACTCACTATCGCAGGGAAGGGCCGGGGATCACCCCGGCCCTTTCCGTTTTTCGGCGAGCACATCGAGCGGCAGCACGTCAAACAGCTTGAGCCAGCGCATGGCAACGGCATGGATGGGCACCGGGTTGAGGTAGTGCAGGCGCTCCCGCCCATGCTTTTCGGAGAACACCAGGTCAGCCTCCGCGAGGATGCGCAGATGCTTGCTCACCGCCTGGCGGGAGACGGTTTCACCGTCGCAGAGCTCGCTGAGCGTCTGGCCATTGCGGTGGCGCAACCTGTCCAGCAGGCGCCGCCGCGTGGCATCGGCCAATGCCACGAACACCATCTCACGTGTTTCAAAACTCATCGATCACGCAACCTCTCGGTTGCCGGGACTAGATCACGTCGTCGGTCGGGTAAAGCGCCGCAATGAACGCGCCGATCTCGGAAATGGCTTGACGCACCTCCGGAATATCGATTCCGGAGGCTTGGAAGACATGCCACATGCCGTCGAACACCCTCAGTGACACGGGTACCCCCGCCGCTTGGGCGCGTGCCGCGAACAGGCGGCTGTCATCGAGCATCACTTCGTCGCCCCCCGCCTGGATCAACAGCTGCGGCAGCCCGGCCAGATCGGCGAACAGCGGCGACAACAGCGGGTCGGCCGGATCCCGCCGCCCGGCATACATGAGTCCCGCTTCACGTAGTTTTTCCGGCGAAATGACCGGATCAAGGTCCCTGAGTTGTTCGTAGCTCGGCGACGACACGGTCAGGTCCGTCCACGGCGCCAGCAACAGCGCGGCCTGGGGCAGCCGCGCGCCGGCGGCCTTGAGCGCCAGCAGCATCGATAGCGCCAGCCCGCCACCCGCCGAATCGCCGCCCACCACGATGTCGCTTTCGGCAAAACCCTGGTTCAGCAGCCACTGATAGACCAGCAGCGCATCCTTCACTCCTGCCGGGAACGGGTGCTCGGGCGCCAACCGGTAGTCGGGCAGCAGAAGGCGCATCTTGAGCGCATCGGCCAGCCGCGCCGCCAGCAGCCGATGTGTACGCGGGGAACCCGAAATATAGCCACCGCCATGAAAGAACAGGCAAACCCGGTCCTGTCTGGCCTGAGCCACGTCCATCCATTCGCAGGCCACACCGCCGGCCTCGACGGCCGAAACGCGGGCATGGGAGGGCAGCTCGATCTGCCCAGCCTCGGCCTCCCAGTCGCGGCGCTGCGCGTCGAGCGGCCGGTCCTCGGATGCGCCGGCAGCAAACAGACGGCTGCGTTCGGCGATGGCCTCCGGGCTGATCATGAAAACTCCCCTCAAATTATCGACAGTTTGTCGCCTCGTTCTGTCTGGTGCAACACAATCGCTGGAGCATGACTAATGCGGCCGGGCTTGCCTCGCCCGCCTTTTGCTTTATGGCTCCAGCATCCGACCCGACCCGGCCAAGCCATGACCGACGACCTGAGCCAGCCCAGCCGCAAGCCGAGCCTCCTGCCGGTGCAGATGGTCGTGCTCACCATGCTGGCGCTACGCCTGTGGATACAGCTTGCGGCCGATCCCGACGGCGATGAGGCGTATTACTGGCTCTGGGGGCAGCATCTGGGCCTCTCCTACTTTGATCACCCACCCCTCAATGCCTGGCTGCAACGCAGCGTGAGCATGGTGCTGGGCTGGAATGTCATCGGTCTGCGGGCCCTCACCTGGGTGACGCTGGCCGGGACACTGCTGATCTTCCGAAACTGGGCCAGGCGCCTCATGCCCGAGGATGCTGCGACCGGCTTCTGGTACCTCAGCGCCATCTACCTCTGCTCGCCGGTGTTTTTCCTCATGGGTCTGGCGGCGCTGCACGACCACCTGATGCTGTTCCTGTGCCTGGCTTCGGCACATTTCTTCCTGAGATTTACCGAGCGTTTCGAAGGCGGCAACACCCGTCCGCTCGATCTCTATCTGGGCGCCGCCCTCCTCGGCCTGGCGGTCCTCACCAAGTATACCGCCGCCGTCTACGGCATCGGTGTTGGCCTGTTCTTCCTCACCAGGCGCCCCCTGCGCCCATTGCTGGGCAATCCGCATCTCTGGCTTGCCGCGCTCCTCAGCCTGGCAATCCAGACGCCAGTGCTCTGGTGGAACCTTGTCGAGGGCTTCGCCACGTTCCGCTACCACTTCGCCACCCGCTGGACCGATGGCGTTCGCCTCTCGCTCGACACGGCCCAGCAGACCGTCCCGCGTTTCCTGGTCTATTCGCTCCTCAGCCTCTCGCCCTTCCTCATCGTGCCGATGGCGCGCGGCCTGCTGACCCGTCCCCAGCCCGGCTTTGCGGCGCGGCTGAAGGCGCTGGCCCTGCCGACATTCCTCACGTCGAGCCTGGCCATGCTCGCCTGGTCGACGGCGGTGATCATCGCGTTCTACTGGAACATCCTCGCCTATCTCCTGCTCTTCCCGCTGGCTCTTGGCTATATCGGCCGCCGCTGGCAGTTCTGGGCCCATGCGATACTTGGGTTGGTCGCGGCCGGGCTGCTGGTGATCAATACCACCCAGGTGCCAATCGCCACCCTTCTGGGCGGCTACGATCGCGCCTCGGCCTTCAATTTCGGCTGGGCCGAACTGGCGACCGAAGTCCGGGCCGCCCGTCTGGCCCATCCCGACAGTTTTCTTGTCACGACGCGCTACAACTCGGCGTCCCAGCTGGCCTTCGCTCTGCAGGATCCGGACGTCACCACGCTGCGGCCGGAACCTGACCAGTTCAAATACTGGTTCGAGCCCGCCAAGCATGCCGGCCGCAATGCCCTGGTCCTTGCCGACGCCGATGTTGGGATCGATTACGCCCAGACGCGCTTCGAGCGCATCACGCAACTGCGCGAAATCACCATCATCCGCCACAACCTGCCCATCCTCACCTACCGCCTCTACCTGGGCGAAGGCTTCCGTCCATGACCCGCTCTCATCGCGTCATGCAGATCGCCGTGGCGGTTCTGCTCGGGCTCAAGATCTGGTTCGATATCACCGCGCCGCCGATGGGCGACGAGAGCTACTACTGGATGTGGGGCCAGCGGCTCGAGCTCTCCTATTTCGACCATCCACCCCTGCACGGCTGGCTGCTCGGCCTCGCCGAAAAGCTGGTGGGCTGGCACTGGTGGAGTGTCAGGGCGCTGACCTGGATCTGCCTCGGCACGACGCTTGCCGTGTTCTGGTCATGGGCCAAACGCATCAACCCCGAGGACCCCAGGGACTATTTCTGGCGCACGACCACGCTCTATCTGGCCACGCCGATCTTCTGGCTGATGACCACAATGGCGTTCAACGACTATCTGCTGGTCGCACTCGCCATGCTCGCTGCCCATTTCTTCCTGGTCTTCCTCACCGAATGGGACGCGGGCATGCGCCGCCATGCGCCGCTCTATCTGGCGGCGGTCTTTCTCGGCCTGGCAGTCCTCACCAAGTACAACGGCGCCCTGCTCGGCCTTGCCTTTGCCGCCATGGTCGTGTCGCGACGCACCTTCTGGCCGCTGCTGCGCGACCCGCATGTCTATCTCGCGGGTCTCCTCAGCATCGCCATGCAGGCCCCCGTGCTCTGGTGGAACCTCAGCGCCGACATGGCCTCGTTCAGCTTCCACCTCGGTACGCGACTGACCGGCAGCACGGCGAGCCTGGCCTATGGCTACCCGCTGGTGTTTCTCGCCAATATCGCGCTGGTCCTCTCGCCGTTCTTCTGCATCGCCCTGTTCCGCTACCCGTTCGGCACCCGGTTGCATGGTTTTGAAGGCAATGCCCGCCATTTCGCCTTTGCCGGCTTTGGCGTGTCGACTCTGGTCTTTCTGGCCGTGTCCTTTTTTGTCTTCATCTACTTTTACTGGAACATAATCGCCTATGTGGCCCTGATCCCGGTGGCGTGGCGCTACCTCGGAAAACGCTGGCTGTTCTGGCTGCATACTGCCTTCGGGCTAGGACTGGCGCTGGTTCTGACCCTCAATTTTGCCGTCTATCCGCTCGCCAACCTGGTCGGCCCGAAGGATTGGGGCACCTCCGCCAACTACGGATGGGACGAGCTCGCCGTCGCCGTTCGGCAGGAACAGGCTAACCATCCGGACGCCTTCCTGGCGGCGACCCGCTACACCTATGCCTCTCAGCTCGGCTACCAGTTGCAGACGGCCGACGTCACTGCCTTCAACACCCTGCCCGATCAGTACGACTTCTGGGCCGACCGCAAGGCCCTGGCTGGCCGCAATGCCCTCATCATTGCCGACGGCGCCTGGCCGGTCAGCTTTGCCCAGACCCAGTTCGCCACCATGACCCTGCTCCGCACCGTCACCATCACGCGTTTCGGCCAGACCATCACCGACTACGAGATCTGGCTGGGCGAGGACTACCGCCCGACCGAGTAGCGGCATTCTGGGACTTGCCTCGCGGCCAAAACCGGCTATTTCTCGACCCCGGAACGACCGGAGACTCCCCATGCCCAAGCGCCTTGAGACCCTTATCGAAAGTGTCATCCTCGCGTCGCGCTGGCTGCTGGTGATCTTTTATCTCGGGCTGGCCGTCGCCCTTGCGGTCTATGCCGTCACCTTCGGCGTCAAACTCTTCGATTTCATCAGCAAGGTCCTGGTGATCGACGAGGCGGCCTCGATTCTCAAGATGCTGGGTCTGATCGATGCCGCCCTGGTCGCCAGCCTCGTCGTCATGGTGATCATCTCGGGCTACGAGAACTTCGTGTCGCGCTTTGACGATGAAAGCCAGGTGCATTGGCTGGGCGAGATCGACGCCGGTTCGCTCAAGATCAAGGTGGCCTCGACCATCGTGGCGATCTCCTCGATCCACCTGCTGCAGATCTTTCTTAATGTCGAGAAATACACGGGTGAGCATCTGCTCTGGTACACGCTCATCCACCTCGCCTTCGTGATTTCGGCCCTGTTCCTGGCCTTCATCGATCGGATCTCGGCCATGACCAAGTCGCTGGGCAAAAAGACCGCCGAAACGCCTGCCAAGTCGGCGTGACGAGCGTCACCGGACACCGCAGCTGGTCGCCCTTCGCGGTCGCGGCGGCGGCCCTGATCGGCATTCGGCTCTGGATCTTCCTCGTCATGCCACCCATCGGCGACGAGGCTTATTACTGGGTCTGGGGCCAGCACCCCGCCCTGTCCTATTTCGACCATCCGCCGCTGCATGCCTGGCTGATGGGACTGGTCAGTCAGATCCTCGGCTGGAACCTCTATGCCCTGCGGGTGCTGACCTGGGTGACGACCGCCAGCACGGCCTGGATCATCTGGGATTGGTCCAAGCGCCTAGCCCCGGACGATCCGGCACTGTATTTCTGGCGCAGCGCCGTCATCTATCTCGCTTCGCCGCTGTTTCTGGCCATGGGGTCGATCGCCTTTCACGATCACCTGCTGATCGCGCTGTGCCTGGGCTCGGCCCATTTCATGCTGCTTTTTGCAGACCGCTATAGCCGCGACGGCCAGGGGCTGCCTTGGCTCTATCTGGCCGCCCTGCTGCTGGGGCTGGCCACCCTGACCAAATACAATGCTGTGTTCCTGGGTATCGCCTTCTTCGGCTTCATCGTCGCCTCCCCGGCCCTTCGCAAGAGCCTTGCCACGCCCCACCCCTGGCTGGCGGCGATCCTCAGCATTGCGCTGCAGGCGCCCGTCTTCTGGTGGAACATTGCCGCAGGCTTCGCGTCCTACCGGTTCCACCTCGCTGACCGCTGGGTTGATCCGACCCAGGCCGGGCCGGCGCAACTTCCGGTCTTTCTTCTCGTGACCATACTGGTCCTCTCACCTGTCGTCGTGCTGGGCACATTTCGCCTGATCCGCCGCCACCCGGTGCCGGGCTTTGAAGCGCTCGCGAGAAACCTCGCCCTCTGGCTGCTCGGCATTTCCAGCGCGGCCATGTTCGGCCTCGCCTTCTTTGTGCCGGTGTTCTTTTACTGGAACATCGTGGGCTTCCTGCTGGTCATGCCGCTGCTTGGGCTCGTCTTGCACCGGGCCTGGATACTGTGGGTGCACATCGGCTATGGAGTGGTGTTCGGGCTGGCGCTGCTCGTCAATCAGACGCTCATCCCCATTCCAGCTCTGTTCGGTCACTTCCACTGGGTCACGGCATCGGCCTATGGTTGGGACGACGTCGCCATCCGCATCCGCGCCCTAAAGGCCGAATACCCGGATGCCTTTGTGGCGACCACCACCTATGGCACTGCAGCACAGCTTGGCTTTGCGCTCGGCGATGCCGACGTGCTGGCCATATCGCCCCGCCATGATCAATACGACTACTGGTTCGAGCCGGCCGGCCATGCCGGCCAGGATGCGCTCCTCGTAACCGATCCGTACTACACTGTCGGCGAGGCCAGCGCGCATTTCGCCTCGGTCACGCTGCTCGAGCAGGTCGACATCGTCCGGGCCGGCACGGTGATCTTCCAACCCCAGATTTACCTGGCCCGCGGCTACATTCCCTCCGCCGGTCCAAACTAGCCGCTGCGACACTCTGCCGGCTCTGGAACGATTCAAATAACCCCGCGTTTGACTGCCTCTAAGGTTCTCAAACAAGGAGCTTCCACATGGCCACCCCAGAACGCGATACCGTCTACACCAATGATGGCACCAATCGCACCGTTCCCACCCGTGAATCGAGCTCGACCGGCTGGTTCGTCGGCATCATCGTCGCCCTGGCCCTGTTGGCCATCGGCTACCTGATCTTTTCGGCCAATTCCGGCCCTTCCGTTCCCGCAGCCAGCGTCAATACCACGCCGGCCGTAACGGCACCCGCCGACATCGTCACGCCCACTCCGATGACCGAAGCGCCCGCTACCGGCACCGAAACCACGCCGATGGCGCCGGCGACCGACTCGATGGCTCCGGCCACCGATTCGATGACTCCGGTGGCGCCCGCCACGGACTCGACGGCCCCGGCAGCCACCACGCCCCCGCCGGCCACGACCACGCCGGCTCCGGCCGTTCAGTAACCCTGAACGAACGGTCGCTGAAGCGGCCCCTCCCTCCCGCAACGGCACCAGAACCCCGGCCCTCGGCCGGGGTTCTTTTTTTCGTCACACTGTCCGGCGGACCGGCTGGCGCACGATCGTTTTCAGGCGCGCCGGCACCACGCGCCGCGGGTCAGAAAGATAGATCTCATGATGCTTGCCGGTCTCGATCAGGCCATGCTCGGGAATAAAGCTCGTGTGCATGCGCGCGATCGTGGGCGCCTCGTCGGCATAGCTGCCCACATGCAGAAACTGCACGGCAAGCCCCTCGGCATAGCGCTCCAGTCGCAGGCTGTCGGGCACCGGCCCAAGCTTGTCCTTTGCCTTGGCAACGCCCGCCAGAAACATCGGCTCGGTCACGATGTCGGGCACCATCAGCATCAGCGTCCAGCGCCACTGGTCGCGCCGGCCGGAGACGAAGTCATCTAGATCGTCCGCCCACCACAGGCCCTCCAGTGGCGGCACGACATAGTCAAGACCGGCCGCTTTGCAGCCGAACTTGATGGCGTAGCTCACCGCATAGATCCAGCCCAGAGAGCGCGGGTAAAGGGCGCTGGTGTTCGGGTCACCCTGACCATCGATCATCACGAACTGCAGCGGCGGCACCTCGACAATCTCGAAGTCCTTCGAGCGCGGCGCATAGAGCGTCTTCAGGGTCTTTTTGAAGTCGATCTTGTCCATAACCAACCTCCTCACCTTGGGCTATCAGGCCTCGAGCCTGTCGGCAGATCAAGCCTCTTGTATGGCCTGGGAGGCAGAGGCGCTGAAGCCAATGAGGCGCAATCGGCGGCTTTCTGTGCGGCCTGCCTTGTCAAAAGGGTACGCGCTTCCCAACTCCCCGCAAGTACCGTCAGCGAGGACCCCGAAATGTTCAACATCGACTCTATTGTCAAAGCCCTGCAGACCGACCCGAACGTTCAGCGGACCGCCGTCACGGGCGCTGCCGGCCTTGCTGCCGGCATGCTGCTGAGCGGCGGCGGGCTGGGCAAGCTGGTGGGGAACGTCGCCAAGGCGGGGGCTGTCGCAGCTATTGGCGGACTGGCCTATTCGGCCTGGCAGAAGCACCAGCAGAACCAGCAGAGCGGCGCGCAGCCCGCTCCCGAGCGCGACGCCTTCATGCCCCCCGCCGGGGCTGTCGAGGAGCAGGAACAGCTCGGCAAGACGCTGGTCCGTGCCATGATCGCCGCCGCCAAGGCCGATGGCCAGATCGATGCCGAGGAAAAGCAGGCCATCTTTGCCAAGCTGCAGACCATGCCGCTTTCGGCCGAAGAAAAGGCCTTCGTCTTTGACGAGCTGTCGAGCCCGCTCGACATCAATGCGGTCGTCGCTCGCGCCGACACCCCGGCCCATGCCGCCGAAATCTATGCCGCCTCCCTGGTGGCGATGAAGCCTGATACCCCGACTGAGCGCGACTATCTGGAAGCGCTGGCCTTCAAGCTCCGGCTCGATCCGGGCCTTGTTGCCGAAATCCATCGCGAGGCCGGCCACAGCCTGCCCGCTACGGCGTCGGTCGGTTCGCCCGCGTCCTATGTCCCGACCAGCAGCGTCTGATCGCGGTTACAAAGCTGTGCGTTCTTGCGGGCGGATGGCGGTGGCGCCATCTGTCTGGCACGAGTTCACGCCACGAGGACGCCATGCAGATCGGTCTCTACTCTTTTGCCGAAAACACCCCTGATCCGCTCAACGGCGGACGCCTGCAGTCACCCGCCGAACGGGTCAGGGACCTGCTCGAAGAAATCGAACTGGCCGAACAGGTCGGTCTGGATTTCTATGGCCTGGGCGAACACCATCGCGCCGACTTTGTGGCCTCGTCCCCGGTAACCATCCTCGCCGCCGCTGCCGCCCGTACCAAGTCCATCCGCCTTTCGACCGCCGTGACCGTGCTGAGCTCGGAAGATCCGATCCGCGTCTGGCAGCAGTTTTCGACCCTCGACCTGATTTCCAACGGTCGTGCCGAGATCATGGCGGGCCGCGGCTCCTTCATCGAGAGCTTCCCGCTCTTTGGCTATGAACTGGCCGATTATGACGACCTGTTCGAGGAAAAGCTCGCGCAGCTGCTGGAAATCCGCAAGGGCGGTGCCGTCACCTGGCCGGGCACCCAGCACACCAAGCCTATCCCCGGCATCGAGGTCTTTCCAAAGCCGGTGCAGGAGACCCTGCCGCTCTGGATCGCCGTCGGAGGCACGCCCAACTCGGTCGCGCGCGCCGCCTACTACGGGCTGCCCCTGATGATCGCCATCATCGGCGGCAATCCCCGGCAATTCCAGCCCTTTGCCGAGCTTTACCGGCGGACGGCCGACAAGGCTGGCCATGAGTCGAGCGCGCTGCCCATCGGCATCGGTTCGCATGGCTTCATCGCCGAAAACTCCCAGGATGCGCTCGATATTGCCTTCCCGGCCCATCACGAAGCAATGTCCCGCATCGGCCGCGAGCGCGGCTGGCCCCCGACCACCCGGGCGCAGTTCGAAGCAGGCGCCAGCCCGCAGGGCGCCTATTTCCTCGGCTCGCCGCAGCAGGTGATCGACAAGCTGCTCATGCAGCACGAGTGGTTCAAGCACGATCGCTTCGGCCTGCAGCTAACCGTCGGCTCGCTGCCGCACGACAAGGTCATGAAGGCCATCGAACTGCTCGGCACCGTCGTCAAGCCGGCCGTGGACAAGGCGCTGGGGCGCCCGACGCCCCAGATTGCGGCGGCGCACTAGCCCCAATTCCGCCCAATCTCGGTCGTGCTTAGGCCAAATCAGGGTGCGATACACTTTGTTAAGAACCAGCGCACTGCGTCGAACCGCGCCGGTTGGAGCAAGATCATGCGCCCCGTACATGCCGACCCTACGCTTTCAACGCCGCGCCCCCAGCGCAACTGGGTTGCCGAGACACTGGTCGTTCTCGGCATTGTCGCCTTCGGGCTGTTCGTGCTGTCACTGGAAGGCCAGCTGCATCTGCTGACCCAGCCGCAGTCCGCCGTCGCGCTGCCCTTCGATCTGACCCGCTAACGGAATTGCCTGCGAGCTGCGCCCGTTTGGGTGCAGCCTACTTGCCGGACCGCGTGAGAGACTTGATCGCCAGCGGCGGCATGCCGGACTTCTCGGCAATCGCCTGGTCCTGCTCCATGATAAAGGTCTTGGCCGGATCGTCGCGATCCAGTCCGCCCAGCAACTCCGCTGGCACCTTGCGGTTGGACCTCTGGCTGCCGTCCTCGTAGATCACGTCAAAGAGCACGAATTCGGTGCGGGCGGTGGGCTTTTTGGCCATCGGAGAGACTCCAGTCGGTGCCATAGGCGATGCGCGGTGTCGCGCACCTGCCGGCACGGGGAAAATGCAATGAGGTTAGCGTGCGGCTAGTTTGGCTTGTTCGGCCAGCTCTGCTGGAACAGGCTGACACCCTGTTCGTCGATGATCTGCCGACCCTTGGCGATGGCAAAGCTCTGGACGTCGTCCTTGGAACTGAACCGGTCGGCGCGCACGAACTCGTACACCTTGCGCTCCCCGTCCACGTCCTTTTCGATCCGCCCGGCCAGCTGATACTCGCTGCCCACCTGCATCAGCTTGGCGCGGATGGTGAAACCCTTGTAGGTCTCTTCGCCGCCCATTTCGGGCGCCTTCGGGCTCGCATCGCCACCACCGCCGCCAAACAGGTTCTTCCAGAAACTCATCGCAAAACTCCTATTCGTCGGCGTCAGGCGCGTGCACAAATCGTGCGATCTCTTCAATCGCATCGCGCGCCTCGGGGCAATCGTAATGTTGATAGACGTGCCAGAGCCCGGCGGCGATTGTGAGGCGCGCCGCACCGCCAGCCGCCTGCGCCCGCTGCACGAGGCCGACCGCGTCATCGACGAAAACTTCCAGCTCACCGGCCTGGATCAGCAGCGGCGGCAATCCCGAAAGATCGGCGAACAAAGGCGAGATCAGCGGCTCGCGGTGGCGCTCCACAGGGGCATAGGCGCGGGCGCCCCGCTCGAGTTCGGCGCGACTGGCATTGGGATGATGCGCCTTTTCGGTATAGCTGGCGCCCGACAGGGTCAGATCGGCCCAGGGCGACAGCAGCACTGCGCCGCGCGGCATCGGAGCGCCCAGCTCACGCAGCTTGAGCAAGCCCGCCAGGGCGAGGCCACCTCCGGCTGAATCGCCGTTGAAGACGACATCTTCTGCCTCGGTCCCCTGCTCGGCCAGCGCCGCATAGACCGCCACGATGTCGTCGAGCGCGGCAGGAAACGGCTCTTCCGGCGCCAGCGCATAGTCGGGCACCAGCACCCGCGCCCCGGTCGCCTGCGCCAGCTGCGCGGCGAACCGGCGGTGCGTCCGCGGCGATCCGGCAGTAAATCCACCACCGTGGACGAGCAGGATCACCAGGCTGTCGCTATCGGCCCGTTCGACCCACTCGCACGGCACGCCGTTCAGGCTGACGCCGGACACCAGTGTCCCCTCGGGCAGCTTCTGTCCCTTGACCGAAGCCTCCCAGCCCAGCCGCTCTTCCGTCACGCTCGGCATCGGCTGGCTCGCATAGGCGCGCAGTTCGGCAATGATCTTTTCGGCCTCTGGCGAGGGCATGTGGAAACTCCCGGCGAATCCCTCAAGCCTAGCGCGCCGCCGGCCGCTCAGCAAATCCGGGCGAAAGGAAAAGGCCCGGATCGCTCCGGGCCTTCTTGAACTCAGTTGTCGAGGAAGCTGCGCAGCTTGCGGCTGCGGCTGGGATGTTTGAGCTTGCGCAAGGCCTTGGCTTCGATCTGCCGGATACGCTCGCGCGTCACCGAGAACTGCTGGCCGACTTCTTCCAGCGTGTGGTCGGTGTTCATGCCGATGCCGAAGCGCATGCGCAGCACGCGCTCTTCGCGCGGCGTCAGCGAGGCCAGCACGCGGGTCGTCGTCTCGCGCAGGTTCGACTGGATCGCCGCATCGATCGGCTGGATCGCATTCACGTCCGGGATGAAATCGCCGAGGTTGGAATCTTCCTCGTCGCCGATCGGCGTCTCGAGGCTGATCGGTTCCTTGGCAATCTTGAGCACCTTGCGGACCTTGTCCAAGGGCATCTGCAGCTTTTCGCTCAGTTCCTCGGGCGTCGGTTCGCGGCCGATCTCATGCAGCATCTGGCGCGACGTGCGGACGATCTTGTTGATCGTCTCGATCATGTGCACCGGGATGCGGATGGTCCTGGCCTGATCAGCGATCGACCGGGTGATCGCCTGCCGGATCCACCACGTCGCATAGGTCGAGAACTTGTAACCGCGACGGTACTCGAACTTGTCCACGGCCTTCATCAGGCCGATATTGCCTTCCTGGATCAGATCGAGGAACTGCAGGCCGCGGTTCGTGTACTTCTTGGCGATCGAAATCACGAGGCGAAGATTCGCCTCGACCATTTCCTTCTTGGCGATCGCCGCTTCGCGCTCGCCCTTCTGCACCTTCTGGACGATGCGGCGGTACTCGGCGATGTCGAGGCCGGTCTCGCTGGCGAGCGTATGGATCTCGCCACGGATGTCCTTGATGGTGTCGAGTTCGCGCTTGATGAACTCGGACCAGCCCTTGCCATCGCGGGCACCGACCGTGGCTTCCCAGTTCTGGTCGATCTCCGAGCCGTAATAGGCCTTGAGAAACTCTTCGCGCTTGATGCCATAGCTCTCGGCCAGGCGCAGCAGACGACCTTCCAGGCGCACCAGGCGCTTGTTGATGTCGTAAAGCTGCTCGACAAGGCTCTCGATACGCGAGGTGTTGAGCGACAGCGACTTGACGTCGGTGATCACTTCGGACCGGAATCCGTCGAGCTTTTTGGCATCCGCGCCGGTCATCGCCTTGGCGTTGGCGCGGTCCTCGGCATGCTTGTCCTGGATCTTGCGCATCTTGCCATAGGCTTCGGCGATGCGGTCGAATGTGGCCACGACCTGCGGCTTGAGCTCGGCTTCCATGGCGCTGAGCGACAGCGAGTTCTCGAAATCGTCGTCTTCGTCTTCGACCGGATCCTGCGGCGCCTGCGGCTCCTCGGGGACATAGTCGTCTTCGTCATCGCCCGAGGCGCGCTTGGGCGCCGCCTTCTTTTCGACCTTCTCGGGGACTGGAGCGGCCTTGAGGTCGACAAGATCGGGGGACACCACCGGCGCCGCCTGCTTGGCGTCCGGACCGGCATAGGTGGCTTCCAGATCAATGATATCGCGCAGCAGGATCTCTGCGGCGGCCAGCTGATCGCGCCAGATGATGATGGCCTGGAAGGTCAGCGGGCTCTCGCAGAGCCCTTCGATCATCGTCTCGCGGCCGGCCTCGATGCGCTTGGCGATGGCGATTTCGCCCTCGCGACTGAGCAGCTCGACCGAGCCCATTTCGCGCAGATACATGCGCACCGGGTCGTCGGTGCGATCCGAGCCTTCGCGGGTATTGGACTTGGAGGTGACGGCCGTGCCCGTGCGCTCGGCGACTTCCGTCGACTCTTCCTCGGCGGTATCGGGCTCGGTCTCCTCGACCTCGTCCTCGTCGACGACGTTAATGCCCATGTCCGAGAACATGGCCATGATGTCTTCGATCTGGTCGGTCGACACCTCCTCGGAGGGCATGACCGAGTTCAGTTCTTCATAGGTCACGTAGCCGCGCTTCTTGGCGACTTTGATGAGCTTTTTGACCGCGGCGTCAGAAAGGTCGAGCAGCGGGCTATCGGGAGCCTCGGCCGCTTGGCCGGCCTCCGGCTTCTCGGATTCTTTCTGCGTCTTGGTTGCTGCCTTGGTCGCCATCTAGCTCTTCGCTCCGGGGGGCCCGCCTGGATCGGGCCCCGATACTCTTAAGTGGGCATGGCTCAACGCATCGTAAAGGCTGAACGGACAGCTAGGTCTAGCGTGGCCGTCACGAGTCCGTCACTGGTTCATATGGGGTGATTCGCCCATATGCGAAATCGCGCGAACCCGCCGCTTACTCAGAAGCTGCGTGTCGCGCGCCCAGATAACGAACCAAAACCTTCGATCAATGCCTCTGTGCCATCGACGGTGGTAATCTGGTTCTGGATGTCCCGCAGCCTTTCGAAGGTTTCTTCGCTCGGGTCGTCGCCCAGCGCCAATTCGGCTGCCTTAAGGGCCCTATTTAGCTCAACAGATTTGTAATGCAAGGCCAGCGCATGCCTTAATCCGATCTCGGCGTCGATTTCGGCGATCTCCGCCCCGCTTTGCCAGACGCCCTGGGCGCGCAAAACCTGTCGCATGCGTTCGATCGTCTCGCCAAAGCCGCGGGCCCCCAACGCGGCCGACAGGTCCTCTCCGGAAATATCGTGGTTACGGGTCACCAGCTCGAGCAGCGACGTCAAGACGCCGCGCGCCGCTGGGCTGGCAAACTCCAGTTCGGCCAGTGCTTCCATCCGGCTCTCGGCCAGTCCCGGGTGGTTGATCAGCGCCACGATGATGGCAGCCTCGCGCGGCGTCGCCTCGGGCACCCGCCCCGGCTTCATCAGGCGGGAGTTGCGCAACGTGTCTGACACCACTACCCGCGGTGTCCCGCGCCCTCGCCCGGTCACCCCGAACGAGCCGTAACGCTCCTTGCTGTCGCGCTGGCGCCCTTCCCAGCGCGCCTGCCGGCTGGGCTGGAAGAAGGCCTGCAGCTTTTCGTCGAACGCCTGGCTGTAGTGCCGCCGCACCGATGCATCGGCGATCGACTGCGCCCGCGCTCGCAGCCGCGATTCCAGCGCTGCCCGCGCTTCCGGCGTTTCGGGCACCATGCCGCCGGTTTCCAGACTCCAGACCACGTCCGAGAGCGAGCGCGCCCGGTCGATCACATCGGCAAACGCCGCACGCCCCTGCGCCTTGATCAGGTCGTCCGGATCGAGCCCTTCGGGCAAGGTCGCGATCTTGACGGTCCGCCCGGGCTGCAGCAACGGCATGACAATGCCCGCCGCCCGCTCCGCTGCCCGCTGCCCGGCGCTGTCCCCATCAAAGCAGAGGACGGGCGTCTCGCTCATCCGCCAGAGCATGTTGACATGGTCTTCGGTCAGTGCCGTCCCGAGCGGCGCCACCGTGCCCTCGAACCCGGCGGCAACCGCCGCGATCACGTCGAGATAGCCCTCGACCACGATCACGGCCTTGCCCTCCCGCGCCGCATCGCGGGCCATTTGGCCGTTATAGAGCGTCAGGCGCTTATGAAAGAGTTCGGTTTCCGGCGAGTTGAGATACTTGGCCGGCACGTCCGCGCTCAGCGCCCGGCCACCGAACGCAATCACCTTGCCGCGCATGTCCTTGATCGGAAACATCACCCGGTTGCGGAACCGGTCATAGGTCAGCGGGTCGCCGTCGCGTTGGGCCACCAGCCCGGTATCGAGCATCTCCTGGGCCGAGACGCCATTATTGGCGAGGTGTTCCTTCAAGCCATTGCGGCTGTCGGGAGCAAAGCCGATACGAAAGCGCGTCTGGCTCTGCGGCGTCACCCCGCGTTCATGCAGGTAGCCCCGGGCCCGCGCCCCGATATTGTGCGCCAGGGCAGCCTCGAAATAGGCTGTCGCCAGTTCCATGACGTCATAGAGCGAACGCCGCGCTTCCTGGCGTTTTTCCTCGTGCTCGTCCCGCGCCGGCATCGGCACGCCGGCCATGTTGGCGAGCTTTTCCACGGCTTCCGGAAAGCTCATGCCGGCCTTTTCGGTCAGGAAGCGGAAGTGGTCGCCGGTCACCCCGCAACCAAAACAGTGATAGATCCCCCGACGGTCATCGGCATGAAAACTCGGGCTCTTTTCTCCGTGGAACGGGCAGCACGCCCAGTAATCCTGCTTCTGCGGCTGGCTTTTGCGCTTGTCCCAGATGACGTGTTCGCCCACCACCTGCGATATCGGCAGGCGGTTCCGGATCTCGTCAAGAAAACCCTCGGAAAAGCGCATGGCCCTAGGTAAGCATTGACCGGCCCAAAGTCACCTGCCCGCCACGTTTCCCACAGGGCGGCCAGCTTTTGTGGGCGTCCATCTGCACCGATGGGAGAAAGCAATGCAAAAGCACTTGGCAGAGCAGATCGTCCACGCAGGCTTGGCCAGCAGTGCAGCCCTTCAGGAGTTGCTACCCACATTGCGCCAGGACCTGAGTGCCGAGGACTACAAGACCTATGCCCACTCGGTCGCCAGAATCATCGACCTGATCGGCGTATCCCTGTTGTCGCCAGCGATTGCCGCCTATCCCGAGCTTGCTCCGCCTGCCGATCCTGACTCGCCCTAGCCTCAGGCCGCCGCGTCCTTGCTCGACTGATAAAGCCGCCAGGCAATGGCAAAGAGCCCGATCGCAAACAGGATCGCCAAGATCCCCGACAGCGTCACCATCAGGAGCGCCCCGAACACCGGCGCCAGCAGCAGGCCCACGCCGAACAGCACGTAAAGCCCGCCCGACAGCAGCACCGGCCAGATCCGCGCATAATGTTCGCGTTCGCGCAGGATGACGACAATCTCCATCACCCCCACGATGATCGCCTGGAACGCCAGGATGTAAATCAGGATCGTCGCCGAGAGCAGCGTCGCCAGCATCGGTGAGATCAGGATCAGCCCGCCGGTAATGATGGAAAGTCCGTTGCGCGCCACGTCGAACCAGAAATTGCCGGTCCGCGCTCCACCGAAGGTGAGGCTCCAGAGCCCCAGCACGCCGTCGATCAGCAGTAGCGCCCCGCCCACCGCGACCAGCACTGTCAGCGCCTCCGCCGGCCAGATCACCGCATAGAGCCCGGCCAACAGCATCAGCAGCCCGCGCAACCCGGTCATCGCCGCCCAGCGGCGCTTGGTATCGGAAGAAATTGCCATATCAGCCCCCTATGTGAACGATATCATTCAAGTTAGCCTTGTCGTGCCGAACTTCAAGCCACCGCCTTGCCAAGCCAACCGGAAACTGGTCCCTTGCCGGCCCCATCGGATTCTTCTTCATGCCCTTTGCCGTCTACGCCCTCGCGCTGGCTGCCTTCGCCATCGGCACGGCCGAATTCATCATTTCCGGAATCCTGCCGCCTGTCGCGGCCGATCTGGGCGTCTCCATCTCCACGGCGGGCCTGCTGGTCAGCGCCTATGCGGTCGGGGTCGCCATCGGCGGCCCGCTGCTGACCATCATCACCGCGCGCTTCTCCCAGCGCGCCGTGCTGATCGGCGTCATGGTCACCTTCTCGGTGGCCCAGGTCCTCTGCGCCCTGGCGCCCGATTACGGTCTGCTGCTGGTCGCCCGCTTGCTCTCCTCGATTGCCCACGGCGTCTTTTTCGGCGCCGGCAGCGTCGTCGTCGCCCAGCTCGTGCCACTCGAGCGGCGCGGCAAGGCCTTCTCTCTGTTTGTCGGCGGCATCACCATCGCCAACCTGCTCGGCCTCCCGGCCGGCACCGCCATCGCGGTGCAGTTCGGCTGGCGCATGACCTTTGTCGCCGTTGCCGCGTTGGGCGTGATCGCCGCACTCGTCATCACCTTCCGCCTGCCCCGCACGCAAAAGCACGAGAACTCCAACGCCACCCTCGGCCAGCAATTCCGGGCCTTGCGCCACCAGCAGGTCTGGCTGAGCTACATTACCATCGCCATCACGATGCTCGGCACCATGTGCTACGCGACCTACTCGGTGCCGCTTCTGCTGCAGGTGACCGGGCTTACGCCCGAAATCGTACCGCTCTACCTGTTGCTCGGCGGCGTCGGTTCGGTTCTGGGCATCTGGGCCGGCGGCGAGGCGACCGACTGGAAGCCCATGCCGGCGCTGATCGCGGTGCTCGTTCTGCAATCTCTGGTCTTTGCAGCGATGCTCTTCACCATGCACGACAAGGTCGCCATGGCTGCAACCGTCTTTGTTTCAGGCATGGTTGGCTTCGCCTTCTCCACACCGTTGCAGAGCCGGATCGTCCACGCCGCGCGCGAAGCGCCCAATCTGGCTTCTGCGCTGATCTCGACGGCGTTCAACATCGGCATCGCTGCGGGTGCATTTCTGGGCGCCCTGCTCCTCGATGCCGGCGTTTCCTACGCCGATCTCCGCGGCGTCGCCGTCGTCAGCGGCCTCGTCGCCGCCGGCACGGCGTCGCTCTCTTGGTGGCTCGAACGCCGCTCAGCGGCAGTCGTCTCCGCCCTCTGAGAAACCCCGGCGTCTCTATATCCTCCCCCGTGAAACGCGGGAGGGGAACCGGCGAAGCCGGTGGAGGGGGCGGGCGCCCCATCTTCCTGCCTGAGGTGTAACGCGTACGCCCGTTCGCTGACACCTTGCACATCGCCCGCCCAATCATATAAAGACATCTTTATATCATTATCTGGTTTCGCCATGCCCCTACCAATATTTGCGCTGTTTCTTGCTGCCTTCGGCATCGGCACCGCCGAATTCGTCATCGCCGGGCTCTTGCCCGACGTCTCGGCTGACCTCGGCGTCACCATTCCGACTGCCGGCCTGCTGATCTCGGCTTACGCAATCGGCGTCGCCATTGGCGGACCTCTGGTGACACTCGCCCTGGCCCGCATACCGCGCAAGACGGCGCTACTCCTGCTCGTCGGCGTCTTCACCGCCGGCCAGGCGCTCTGCGCCCTTGCCCCCGACTACACGCTGTTGATGGTCGCGCGCCTGCTGGTCTCGATCGGCCACGGCGCCTATTTTGGCGTCGCCGCCATCACCGCCACGCGCATTGTCGGTCCCGGCAAGGCCGGCCGCGCCGTCGCGCTGCTGCTGGCCGGCATTACGGTCGCCAACATCATCGGCGTGCCGGCGGGCACGGCCATCGGCAACGCCTTTGGCTGGCGCGCCACCTTCTGGGCTGTCGGCATTCTCGGCCTGGTCGCGACCGCCGCCATCGCTATCTTCGTGCCCACCAGCCCGGCCGAATCCCGCGCCGCCTCTAGCCTTGGCGACGAAATCCGCATCCTCGCCCGGCCGGCCATCTGGATGACCTTCCTCGTGGTGATGGTCGCCATGATCGCCCAGTTCTCGCTATTTTCTTACATCGCGCCCTACTTGACCGAGATCACCAGGGTTCCGGCAGACTGGGTTCCCTGGCTCTTGCTGCTCTTCGGTGTCGGCTCCACCGGGGGTGTGCTGATTGGCGGCCGTCTGGCCGACTGGAAGCTGATGCCAACCCTCGTCGGCATGCTCCTCGCCGCCGCCGCGGTCTACGCCGTCATCTGGCTGTTCGGCGCCAATGTCTGGGTGATGGGCATTTCCATCGTGCTCTGGTCGGGCCTCAGCTTCGGTTTCGGCGCCCCCGCACAGACTCGCATCCTCAAGGCCGCCGCCGACGCGCCAAACCTTGCCTCACCTCTGGTGCCGACCGCCTTCAACATCGGCATCGCGCTCGGCGCTTCGATCGGCGCGGCGGCCCTGGAGGCCGACTGGGGCTATCCCAGCCTGCCGCTCATCGGCGTCCTTGCTTCTCTCGCGGCGGCAGCTATCGCCGTCGCCTCTTGGAATGCAGGACGCAGCGGCGCGGAACTGACGCCACCGGCGTGAACTCCACGCCGTCCCTGACCTACGTGCGCTTGAGCGGGCAGGTCGAAAGCCCCAGGATCGAATAGATCGGGCACGAGCTCATCACTGCCGTCGCCAGCGGCACGATGCCGATCAGGAGCAACCAGCGCCAGCTGGCATCGGGCAGCAGAAAGAAGGCGACAAGCGCCGCAATGCCGATCGCGGCGCGAATGATCCGGTCGATCGTGCCGACATTGGTCTTGAACATGGTGCTCTCCATCCGTTGCGGGCGGTCTTGCCCGGTTGATGGGCGATAGTGTCACCCCGACGCGCCTTCGTCTGTGACGAGGTCACACAGGATCGAAATTTTCTGCCATCGCCGTCAGGCCCCGACGGTCCAGGATCCGCACCTGCCCGCGGTCGAGCGCCACCAGCTGCAGTTTCGCCAGCCCCTCGAGCCGCCGTGACACCACTTCGCGCACCGACCCAATTGCCGCCGCCAGCTCCTGATGGGTGACAAGCGCCACTGGATCGGCTCCGGCGCGCCGCAGCAGTTCCTGAGCCAGCCGCGCCTCGATCCGCACGAAGGCCACCTGCTCGAGCACATTGGTGACGTCGGCCAGCCGGTTGCCGAGCGAACGGAACACATAGTCGCGGAACGAAGCCGACTCGGCCAAGAGCCGATGGAACAGTCCCTTGGGGACGATGGTCAGGGTAATCGGGGTTTTTGCCACCGCCTCTGCGGAATAGCTCACCTGGCCGAGCAGGCAGAGCGTCGTCTGCACGCATGTCTGGCCAGGTGCCACTTCGTAAAGCGAAATCTCCCGGCCCGAGCGTCCGGTCAGATGCACGGCCACCACGCCCTCGCGCACCAGCACGAAGCCGGCAGCATCCTCGCCGGGGCGAAACAACACCGTGCCTTCCGGCACCTGACGCGACGACAACTGCGCAAGCGCGGCGCTCGCGGCCGCGTCCAGTTCGAGCAGCAGTGCGTTGGGCGGGGTCATGCCACGCTCATCCCAGGGCAGCCTTGACCTTGGCCGAGGCCTTGCCGAAGTCGATCCGGCCTGGATAGTCGGCCTTGAGCGCCGCGATTACCTTGCCCATGTCCTTGCCGCCGACGGCGCCCGTCTTGGCGATCGCCTCGGCGATTGCAGCATCCACTTCCGCGTCGGTCATCCCCTTGGGTAGGAACTCGCTCAGAATCGCGATCTCTTCGCGCTCGACCACGGCCAGGTCCTCGCGGCCAGCCTGGGTAAAGATCGCCAGGCTCTCCTCGCGCTGCTTCACCATCTTTTGCAGCATGGGCAGAATATCGGCATCGCTGAGCGCGTCCTTGCCCAGCCCGCGAGCCTCGATATCCTTGTCCTTGATCGCTGCATTGATCGACCGCAGGGTTCCGGTCCGACGCTTGTCGCCGGCCTTCATGGCTGTTTTGTAGGCGTCGCTGATTTCCTCGCGCATCGGCGTTCTCCGCTTGTGATTGAGAGTTTTGCGACCCATATAGGCGCAATAATCGCCCTGCGCCACTTGCGCTCGGAGGTCCTCTCTTCTAGGGAGAAGCCTCAACCGATAGCGCTGAACCCCGGAGACCCCGCCATGACTGGCTGGCAGAACACGCCTGCGACCGCCCTCCTGATCCTTGCGGACGGGACGCGCCTCGAGGGCCGCGGCATTGGCGCGGTCGGCCATGCCGCGGGCGAGGTGTGTTTCAACACGGCCATGACCGGCTACCAGGAGATCCTCACCGACCCCTCCTATGCCGGCCAGATCATCACCTTCACCTTCCCCCATATCGGCAATGTCGGCACCAACGACGAGGACATCGAGACGGTGAACATGGCCGCCCTCTCGGGCGTGCGCGGCTGTGTGCTGCGCGCCGACATCACCAACCCGTCGAACTATCGCTCGATGGAAAAGCTCGATGCCTGGCTGAAAAAGCGCAACATTATCGGCATCACCGCCATCGACACCCGCGCCCTGACCGCGCGCATCCGCGAGACCGGCATGCCCAACGGCGTCATCGCCCATGCCCCCGATGGCTACTTCCACGAGCCCTCCATCCAGGCTGAGCTCAAGGCCTTCCCGGGCCTTGAAGGTCTCGATCTCGCCAAGGAAGTCACCACCGCCCAGACCTACCACTGGGACCAGCAGACCTGGAAATGGGACGAAGGCTATCGCACGCTGGAGAACCCCGAGTTCCACATCGTCGCGGTCGATTACGGCGCCAAGCGCAACATCCTGCGCTGCCTCGCCGATCAGGGCGCCAAGGTCACAGTCGTGCCGGCCACCGCCAGCGCCAAGGACATCCTGTCCCACAATCCCGATGGCATCTTCCTCTCCAATGGCCCGGGCGACCCGGCCGCCACAGGCAAATATGCCGTGCCCACCATCAAGGCGCTGATGGAGACCGGCAAGCCGATGTTCGGCATCTGCCTCGGTCATCAGCTGCTCGGCCTGGCTGTCGGCGGCAAAACCTCCAAGATGCATCAAGGCCACCATGGCGCCAACCATCCGGTCAAGGACCTCACGACCGGCAAAGTCGAAATTACATCGATGAATCATGGGTTTGCGGTCGATGCCGAAAGCCTGCCCGCAGGTGTGACGCAGACCCACATCTCGCTGTTTGACGGTTCGAACGCCGGCCTCAGCGTCGATGGCAAGCCGATCTTTTCCGTGCAGTATCATCCGGAGGCCTCGCCGGGCCCGCAGGATAGCCACTATCTCTTCACCCGGTTTCTCAACCAGGTGCGCGGTCAGAAGGGCCTGCCGCTCAAGCCCGAGCACGTGACGCTCAGCGCCTGAAACCGATCGTGATGTTCGGGCACCCCCGGGCATCACCCCGCCTCTAGTCGGCGCGCACCACGCGCACCCCCGGCAGCCCTGCCACTTCAAAGCCCGTGTCGCGCGCCATGATGCCGAAGGCCTCGCCACCCCGGTGCAGCTTGTAGGGCGCCTGCGCAAACCGCACGCCGGCCGCGATCACCTGCCGGGCGATCAGCACGAAGCTCTCCCCCACGCCGTCCAACGGCAAGATGTTGAACGTCATCTGCTCGCCCAGATAGCTGCGATGCGTCCGATCCCCCCGCATCACGCCCTCGATCCCGCCATCCTTGTAGAGCACCTGGAACTTCCCGCCGAAGCGATAGCGGAAAAGCCCGGGATCGGCGTTCGCGCCCTGTGCATCGACACAATTGGCCGCGACAACCGGCCGTCCGGCGCCGAGCAGCCAAGCGATCGCGTCAGAAGGAATCGTGCGAATCCCGCCGTCCACGAGCAGCACGAACGCCTCGTCGGCCAGCAGCCGCACGCAGGCATCAGCGCCGTCCCCGGCGTCCACCGGTACGACGTCCACCGGGGCGCCCAGATAAGGTAAGGCGGTCGCCCCATCAGTCGAATGGAGGGTGAAGCGGAGTCGCTCTTTCGGGTAGTCGAGACCACGTAGCGCTTCTGCAAGCTCCGCCGAAACCTCACCCGCCCGCAGCCGCACGGCGACTCGTATCGTCGGCTGCGCGGTGCTCGGCCGCAGGTCCTGGTCGAAATAGGGCGCAATCGGATCGGGGATGACCGTTGCCGCCAGCGCCGGATACCGCCGCCAGCGCAGCCACCACTTGAGCGTCGTCGGCCATTGGAAAAGCCCCGAATAGGGATTGTTCCGCTTGTGCCAGGGCACCCAGGTCGTGTGCCACATATGCGAAACCAGCGTGCCGCTGTCGGCTCCCACGACGGTACCCACCGGCCCCAACAGGTCGCGCAGGCGCCTGTCGCTCTTTGTCCTCAGGCCATTTGAGAGGCGCGGCGACCAGACTTCGGGCAGCAGCAACGCCGGACGGTCGGCCATCGGCAATCGCAGCCCGACCGCGGTCACCATCGACGGACCGGTCGAATAAAACGTCTCCTGCCCCACCAGTGCGGGGAGGCCTCGGCAGATCTCCTGCCACATCGGATGGCCGGGCACCGAGCCCATGAAAGCGTTGCTCATCAGCAGCGGCACGCCCTGATGTATACGGTCGGTCCCGATATGTTCGAGCGGCTCGACCCCGACAAAGCACATGAGGTCCAGCAACCGGTCGATCGGCTGGAACGGCTCGACATCGAGATCGGCATAGACCCCGCCAAGCTTGCCCAGCACCATGTAGCGGAAGGCGTCGGCCCGCTGGATCATTTTGGGATAGGCGTCATAGGTGCCGAGCAGCTCCGGCCACGCCTCGGCCACGAAGGCCCGCATGGTCGCATCGGTCCAGAGCGTGATTTCGTAGTCGGGGTGCAGCCGCTTCCACGCATCGAGATAGCGCTGCATCACCGGCGGCAGCGTCTCGGACTTCCAGGTGAAATGCAGCCGCCGCGGGATCATGGCCCAATCCATTCCGCGTCGCCCGATCTCACTGAGTACCCTTGGCTTCGATCTTGTCGAGCCCGCAATTTCCGCCCGCCGGAATGGCGTAGCCCACATCGTACCAGGTCTTGCGGCCCGCGGCGCTGGCCGGCGTCACCAGTTCGGCAATGACCGCCTCCGCCGGCAGCGTCACCATCGCTGCAGCGCGGTTACGCTCGATTTCAGCCAACGCGGCCAGCACGGCGGGATTGTCATAGAGCGGCTCGATCCCGGCCGTCTTGGTCCACATCGCGCCGTAGCAGGCCGACTGCATGTCGAGCCGCTTTTCCATCACGATCGCCATGTCGGGCGCTTCGGACCGCGCAGTGGCGATGGCTTGCAGCGAACCGAGGACCATCTGCACATGCGCCCCATAGGCTTCCGCCACCAGGAGGGCCTGGGCGTAGTCAGCCCCAAGCGGGAATTTGGCACGCAGCCGCGCATAGGCGTCCAGGTCCACATAAACCGTGCGTGTCTCCGGGCAGTAGAACGTCGCCACGTCCTTGCCCCCCAGCCCGCACCCGAACGCCGAGCGATCGGCGACCGTCTGCATCGCGATATCGGGATAGCGGATGGCCGTCTGCCGGAAGGCCCGGCGCCACATCGTTTCGGCCTCGCCGCCGACCACCGGGGGGTAGATCGCCAGCGCCGCTGCGTCGGCCGACGCCACCGGCACGCCGGTGATCGAGGTCGGCGGTGGCGGCGGCGACACCTGTCCCGAAATCAGCGTGATCGGGTTCACGCCGGCCAGCATCACCGCCACGATGCCGATGGCAAGCAGGCCCGACCAGCCGAAGCGGCGCACATGGGGTTTGATGCTCTCAGGGATCAGGGACATGGGGGACAACTCCGAGTTCGCCTTCCCCCTACCCTATCAGATCGTCGCATTGAAAGTGTCGCATTGCCCCACATCGCCGGATTGCATGCCGCGCTTGAACCAGGTCATGCGCTGCTGGCTGGTGCCATGGGTGAAATTGCGCGAGCTGACCTGCCCGCGCGTCAGGGTATCATCGCCGATCTGGTTGGCCGCATTGATCGCCTCCTGCGCATCGCCCTGCTCGAGCAGGTTCTGCTTGTCGGCATAGTTGGCCCACACCCCGGCATAGCAGTCGGCCTGCAGTTCGACGCGTACCGAATAGGCATTCTGCTCGTCCTGGCTCATGGCCGCGCGGCGCCGGTTGAACTCGGGCAGCACCCCCGTCTGGTCCTGTACGGCATGGCCGATCTCATGGGCGATCACATAGGCCTGAGCGAAATCCCCGGGGGCGCCGAACTGCTGTCGCAACTGATCGTAGAACGAAAGGTCGATATAGACCTTCTTGTCGTTGGGGCAGTAGAACGGGCCGCTCGCCGATTGCGCCACCCCGCAGCCCGACTGGGTCGTTTCGGTAAACAGCACGACCCGGGGCGGCAGGTAGGTGGCCCCGTTCTGCTCGAACACCTCGGCCCAGAGGTTTTCGGTATCCTTGACCACTACGCCCACGAACTGGCTGAGCTCGTCCTCGTCCGCACTGCTCGATGGCGCCCATTGGCTGGTCGAGGTACTGCTGCCCGACATGCCGCCGGTCAATACGTCGATCGGATTCTGCCCGGTGGCGAACCAGATCACGCCCAGCACCACGATGATGCCGACCAGTCCCAGGCCGCCGCCACTGCGGCCGGTCGGAATGCGGATGCCTCCCATGTTGCCCATACCGCCGCCGGCCCGCCGGCCGCCCTGGCTGCGCCGATCCTCGATATTGGAGCTCCGCTCGCGACCTTGCCACTTCATCCGTCATTCTCCCTGACACACTCGAGCGTCTTGTCCTGCCGCAGTCATCGCAGCGTCACTTCAGCGCGGCAAGTAAAAGCCATCGCTTGGCGCACAACAACCGCTACCGCTGCGGTGTCGTTCCGTCGCGTCCGGGCAATTTGCTGTCCTTACGGAGACTTCAGATGAATTTCCACAATGGCATTTCCCGCCGCGCCTTCCTTGCCGGTACCGCTGCCGCCGGCGCTGTCGTCGTCCTCCACCCCTTCGCCGCCCTGGCCGCTGCTGGCCAGGCCCACCTGCGCATCATGGAAACCACCGACTTGCACGTGGCGGTCTTCCCCTACGACTATTACGCCGACTCGCCCAACGACACGCTGGGCCTGGCGCGCACCGCTGCTCTGATCGACGCCATCCGAGCCGAAGCCGGCAACTCTGTGCTCGTGGACAATGGCGACGTCATCCAGGGCAACCCGATGGGCGACTACATCGCCTACGAAAAGGGCCTTGCCGACGCCCCCCATCCGATCATCGCGGCCATGAATACGCTGGGCTATGAAGTGGGCACGCTGGGCAACCACGAGTTCAACTACGGCCTCGAGTTCCTCGATGCCGCGCTCAAGGGCGCAGCCTTCCCGGTGGTCTCGGCCAACCTGGTCAAGGGCGAGCTGGCCGCCGATCCGCTTGCCGACACCACCTATATCGCGCCCTACAACATCATCGAAAAGCAGCTGGTCGATGGCGAAGGCAAGAGCCACGCGATCAAGCTGGGCTTTATCGGCTTCCTGCCGCCCCAGATCATGACTTGGGATTCGACCCATCTGACCGGCAAGGTCACGACGCGCGACATCGTCGAAACCGCCAAGGCCTACGTACCCCGCATGCGCGCCGAGGGGGCCGATCTGGTCATCGCCCTCGCCCATTCCGGCATCGCGCTGGACCAGGGCCCGGGCTCGGAAAATGCCGCGCTGCAATTGGCCGCGGTCGAGGGCATCGACGTGGTCCTCACCGGCCACCAGCATCTGGTCTTCCCCAATTCCAAGGACTTTGACGGCATCGAGGGCGTCGACACCGCCAAGGGCACGCTGGCCGGCAAGCCCGCGGTCATGGCTGGCTTCTGGGGGTCGCACATGGGCCTGATCGACCTGCTGCTGGAAAAGGGCGCCGACGGCAAGTGGATGATCGTCTCCCACACCGCCGAGGCCCGGCCGATCTACGAGCGCGTCGAAGGCAAGGTTGTCCCCAAGGTCGAAAGCGTCGCCGCTGTCCTCGCCGCTGCCCAGGGCAGCCACGACGAGACGCTGGACTACGTCCGTCGCGCCGTCGGCGAGACCGCGGCTCCGCTCCACTCCTACTTCGCGCTGGTGGCTGACGATCCGTCGGTGCAGATCGTCAACATCGCGCAGAAATGGTACATTGAGCAGATGCAGACGGGCACTGCCTGGGACGGGCTGCCGATCCTGTCGGCCGCTGCCCCGTTCAAGGCCGGTGGTCGCGGCGGCGCCGAATACTATACCGACGTGCCGGTCGGCCCGGTCGCGATCAAGAACGTCGCCGATCTCTATCTCTACCCCAACACCATCCAGGCGGTCGTCATCACCGGCGCCGACGTCAAGAACTGGCTCGAACGCTCTGCCGGCATCTTCAACCAGATCACTCCCGGCGCCGTCGATCAGCCCCTGATCAACCCCGACTTCCCGTCCTACAATTTTGACGTCATCGACGGGGTCACCTACAAGATCGACATCAGCCAGCCCTCGCGCTTTGCCGCCGACGGCAAGTCCGAGCCCAACCCGCAGGCCAGCCGCATCGTCGACCTGATGTTCGACGGCAAGCCGATTGATCCGGCACAGAAATTCGTCGTCTGCACCAACAACTATCGTGCGGGTGGCGGCGGCAGCTTCCCCGGCATCGGACCGGACAAGATCGTCTTCAAGGGCCCCGATACCAATCGCGACATCATCGTGCGCTATATCCTGGACCAGAAGACCATCCAGCCGGCTGCCGACAGCAACTGGTCGCTTGCCCCGATCGGCGGCTCGGTGCTGTTCGAAACCGGCCCGAAGGCAGCCGACCACCTGGCTGACGTGACTGCGGTCAAGATCGAAGCCACCGGCACCTCGAGCGAGGCCGGCTTCGGCATCTATCGCATCACTCTCTGAACCGGCGCGGGAGGGGTCGTCCTGAACGGCCCCTCCTGCTCCTTGCATAACGGTACGGTCACGTCCGTCATTGACCTGACCGACAAAGTCCCCGAGGCTGAGCTCTGTTGACCGCCGGGGGAGTCCGACCATGCGCCGCATCTGCCTGATGATTGGAGCTGTCCTCAGCCTCCTGGCCGGCGCGGCCCAGGCGGCACCGGCCGATGGCTATTTCATCGCCCGGCAGAGCTGCCCGGCCTTCCAGTCATTCCGCAACCAGACCAATCCGGGCAACATTCATGTCGAGCCGGATCGGTCCTACGCGCTCATCGAGATCAACGAGGGCGCCACGCCGACCCACTATCGGCTGATCCTCCCCGGGGTTACGCCGCCGCAGCGCTGGGTGGCGATCGAATGTGGCATCCGCGCCGTTGCAGCCGGCTCACCCGCTGCACCAGAACAAGCCGCCGCTCCAGCCGATGATGCCCCGGTCATCGCGAACCCGTCTGAGCCCGACAGTTATGTTCTGGCTGCCAGCTGGCAGCCCGGCTTCTGTGAAACTCAGCCCGACAAGATCGAGTGCCTCGACCAGACCCAAGCCCGCTTTGACGCCAGTCACTTCGCCCTCCACGGCCTCTGGCCACAGCCGCGCGACAGAGAATACTGCGCCGGCGTCACCGACGAGATGATCGACAATGACCGGCCGGCCACCTGGCGGCTGCTGCCCGAAATCGAGCTCGACCCGGGCACGCGTGCCGAGCTCGACAAGGTCATGCCCGGCACGGCGTCCTTTCTTGATCGCCATGAATGGCTGGTGCACGGCACCTGCTACAACGAGCCAATGCAGAGCTACTTCGCCGAGTCCCTGGCCCTGATGGCGGCTCTCAATGCGTCGTCCCTGCGCGACTTCATGGCCAGCAACATCGACAAGGCCGTGACCCCGGCCCAGATCCGGGCCGCCGTCGATCTCGCCTTCGGCCTAGGGACCGGCGCGCGGGTCAGCGTCGAGTGCAAGAACGAGCAAGACGGCAATCGCAAGGTGCTGACCGAGTTGCAGATCGCCCTTTATGGCAGCATCGAGCTGAACAACGATCTGGGGCGCCTGATCCTCGCCGCCAGGCCGCAGGACTCCAATGCCGGCCAGTGTCCGCGGGTGGTGATCGATCGAGCCGGATTTTAGGGGTTGGGCGAAAAAAGACCGGGGAGTCTGTTGCTCGCCCGGTGCGTCAAGACCGGCCTCGAGATTCGCCACGCGGGACGGGTGCTGCCGGACCTGATGTGCGTCCGCATGTCCTAACGCAGCAGACTCGATCCGGTTCCATCGCACTTTCTTAACTGCGTCGGTAAACCGCCGCCTAAGCGGTTGCGCCCTAGGGTAGCCCAATTGCGTCGCAAGGACCCGCCGCCATGACCGACCTCGCCCTCGATATCTCCGGGTTGCGCAAGAGCTTTGACCGTCCGGTGGTCAACGATCTCGACCTCAAGGTGCGCCAGGGCGAATTCTATGCCCTGCTCGGCCCCAATGGCGCCGGCAAGACCACCATCCTGCGCATGGTGGCCGGTCTGCTGCAGCCCGAGGCCGGGAGTATCCGGATCTGCGGCATCGACTCGCGCACCGATCCGGTCGCCGCCAAGAGCATCGTCGCCTGGGTCTCGGACGAACCCATGGTCTATGATCGGCTGACCCCGCTCGAATATCTCGAGTTCGTCGCCGGCCTTTGGGAGGTCGAGGCCCGGCTGGCCCAGACCCGCGCCCATGAATTGATCGACTGGCTCGGTCTGGGGCCGCATGCCAACCAGCGCTGCGGCGGTTTTTCCAAGGGCATGCTGCAGAAGGTCGCCCTGGCCGGTGCTCTGGTCCACGATCCGCAGCTGATCATTCTCGATGAGCCGCTGACCGGGCTCGATGCCGGCTCGGCCCGTCAGGTCAAGGATGTCCTCAGGCAGAAGGTCGCCCAGGGCGTCACCGTCATCATGACCACCCATATTCTCGAAGTCGCCGAGCGGATGGCAGAACGGATCGGCGTGCTGGCCGGTGGCCGCCTGATCGCCGAAGGCACGCTCGCCGAACTGCGCACCCGAGTCGGGCGCGGAAACACCACGCTCGAAGAGATCTTCCTCGACCTCGTGGCTGAAAACACGGCGGACGCCGCCGCATGAGCCCCGCCGGTTCGCTTGCCTGGATGGCGCGGCACGAAATGCGCCTCGCCTGGCGCGATCTTGTCGCCATGACCACCGGCGGTCGCACGACACGCGGTGTCGTCCTCATCCTGTTCCTTGCAGGGTTTTCTGCCGGGCTGCATTGGCTGGCCCATGTGCTGGTGGCGCCCTGGATCGGCAGCGGCATCGTGCTCGACAAGCCGACGCTGGTGCTGATCACCGGCTCGGGCCTGTTGTTCTGGACGGTGATGCTGAGCCAGGCGCTCGAATCGGTTACCCGCGCCTACTACGCGCGCTCCGACCTCGATCTCGTTCTCTCCTCTCCCATTTCCACCGCCCGGCTGTTTGCGGTCCGCACCTCGGCCGTTGCCCTTACCAGCATCGGTCTTGCCTGCCTTCTGGCCAGTCCGCTCATCAACGTCCTGGCTGTCGAGCTCGGCCCGCATTGGCTTTCGGCCTATCTGGTGCTGGCGGCGCTCGGGGCACTGGCCACAGCACTTTCGGTCCTGATCACCATCGGCCTCTTCCGTCTGGCCGGTCCGAAACGCACGCGGCTGATCTCTCAGATCATTGCTGGCGTCATCGGTGCCGGCTTCATCATCGGCATTCAGGCCGTCGCTATCCTCTCGATCGGCAGCATGGACCGCTTTTCACTGCTGCAATCCCCAACACTGATCGCGGCGGCACCCGACATCGACAGTCTCCTCTGGGTACCGGCCCGCGCCGTGACCGGCGATCCGCTCGCCGTGCTCGCCAGTGTCGTGCTTGGCTTTGGGGCACTTGGTCTGGTTGTCGCCCAAACCTCGGGCAGTTTCGCCCGCGATGCCATCGCCGCGGCTGGCGTCTCGCAGACCCAGGTCCAGCAGCGGCCCGCCAGTCCCTTCCGCGCGGCCTCGCAGCGCCAGGCTCTCCGGCTCAAGGAATGGAAGCTCCTGCGCCGTGATCCGTGGCTGCTGAGCCAGACGCTCATGCAGATCCTCTACCTCCTGCCCCCGGCGCTGCTGCTTTGGGTCTCCTACGGCCAGAGCGCCGGCGCCGCGGTGGTCGTGATACCTGTGGTGGTGATGGCGGCCGGGCAGCTCGCCGGGGGTCTCGCCTGGCTCGCTATTTCCGGTGAAGACGCGCACGATCTCGTCGTGACCGCGCCGATCCGGCCGCGCGCGGTGCTGATCGCCAAGATCGAGGCAGTGCTCGGCGTCATCGCCGTCATCTTCCTCCCCATCCTGCTGCTGATCGCCCTGGGCTCACTGGAGATGGCCATGGTCACCGGCGCATTTGTTGCTGTGTCTGCCGGTTCGGCGACAGCCATTCAGCTCTGGTTCCGCGTGCCGATGCGGCGCGCCATGTTCCGTCGCCGCCAGGTGGCGTCACGCGCCGCGACGATTTCGGAAGCGCTCAGTTCGATCATGTGGGCCGGTACGGCCGTGCTGGTCGCCAGTCAGCAGGGACTCGCCATCTTGCCGGCGATGTTCGCCACCCTGACCCTGTTGGCCGCCTGGGCGCTCAGCCCCAAGGGCAAGCGCGTCTAGCCTAGGTCTGCGGCACGGCCGGCGGCGGGTCGCGGACCAGCCATATGGTCCCTAGCGCAAGCAGGGCCACGGCGGCCCCGCCGCAGCCCACACCCACCAGCCCGCCGGCCTCGAAGGCGAACCCGCCCACAAGTGCAGCCACCGCACCGCCGATATTGCCGGCGGTCAGATTGAGAGACGCCGCCAGTGGCACCGAGCTGGGCGCCAGCATGGCGAGCCGCAGCAACTGCGCCGGAAACATGCCCCAACTCAGCGCCCCGAAACAGAACGTATAGGCGATGAACACCGGCTGCCGCAGCTCAAGCGGCACCAGCGCGACCAGTGGCAGCGCCGCCAGCAGCAGCACCACAAGGCCCAGCAGCAGGATCACGGTCCGGCGCGGACCCAGGCGGTCGCTGAGCCGCCCCGAGATCTGGTTGCCGGCCAATGCGCCCAGTCCGAAGCCGAACAACACCGCCGGCATCGCGCCTGCCCCCAACCCGACCCCGCTCGCGGTGACCGGCGCCAGAAAGATCATCAGCATGAACATGGCCAGCGTGGTGAGCGCCGAGGTGAGGAGCGCCATCGGCACGCCGCGCTCGCCGACCACGGCAAGCCGCTCGCGCAAGGTCCGCTTGTCCCCCAGAATGTTGCGCGGCAGCCGCCACCACATGATCGCGGCCGCCGTCACGCCCACCAGCCCGAGCCCGACATAGGCGGTCCGCCAGCCATAGGTCTGCGCCACCAGCGCCGCCGCCGGCGTGCCGAATGCGACCGCCAGCGTCCCGCCCAGCACCACGGTCGAGAGCGCCTTGCCACGCTTGCCCGGCTCGGCCAGTGCCACCGCCGTCGATTGCGCCGTCGACGTAAAAAGCCCTGCCCCGCACGCCAGCAGCGTCCGCGCCATCAGAAGCGCCAGAAATCCGGGCAAAAGCCCCATCAGGATGGCCCCGATGCCGAAGACGAACTCGGCTCCGGCCACCACGCGACGCCGATGCAGCCCGCCGAACACTGTCGAAAACAGCGGCGTGCCGATGCCGTAGGCAATGGAATAAACAAACACCAGCAGGCCCGCCTGCGAGATGGAGACGCCGGTTTCGGCTGCCACCGCCGGCATCACCGCGACGACCAGCGCACTCTCGACGCTGCCGGCAAAAGCCCCCAGCGCCAACCACAGCAGTCGCGAATCCATTGCGAGCCCCTCACGCAGCAGGCATATGGAAGCGCCCGCACCCCGACCGTCAATGAGCCATTCCGCTAAGCCAATGAACCGCCTCAGCTATCGCGACGCCACCCGCGACGATCTCGCCTTCATCGTCGGCCTGATGGTGGAGGACAGCGTGGTCGAAACCTCCGACCTGCCCGACCAGCCACATCACCCGGCCTATCTGGCGGCATTCGAGGCCATCGCGACCGATGCCAACCAGCGCCTGATCGTTGCCGAGCTCGACGGCGCGCCTGTCGGCACCATCCAGCTCACCTTCATCCCCGGCCTCTATCGCCTGGGCATGTGGCGCGGGCTCATCGAGGCGGTGCACATCATCCCCAGCCAGCGCAGCAAGGGTCTTGGCGGCGAGATGATCCAATGGTCGCTCGACCAATGCCGGGAGCGCGGCTGCGGCATGGCCCAGCTCACCTCCAACAAGAAGCGCCTCGACGCCCACCGCTTCTACGAACGCCTCGGCTTCCAGAAGAGCCACGAGGGCTTCAAGTTCTACTTCTAGTAGAGTTCGGCATCCTCGCCCATGAGCAGGTCACGCCCATTTCTGGGCACGGGAAAGCCCAGACCGGTGAACGGCTCCACCCATCGAAGCCGTCCTTGTTGGCGGTAGACACTACCGTTGACGTCCAAACCAATCATCATCAGTGCAGAATGTACGGCCGCAATCCCGTCCATTCCTTGGACCCGCCGGGTCTGAGGCCCGGTGGGCCAGCCTATCGAGTAGCTGCACACCCAGCTTTCCCCGTCCGGCTCTGGTGACGCCAGCACAATCTCGACGTCCTGACTGATCCCATCCGTCACGATGCGGAGCGTTCGCTTTCCAATCATTAGTCCCCTCCCCATCAGCTCACTTCGGCTCGATTGCTCCAAGCCGCACAAGCACTTCGCCCGGAATATTGTAGAACTGGATGACCGTCTTCTGGTCGCGCAGGCCGCAGAGTTCGCGTTGCACGAAGAAGGCCCACACTTCGCGCGCCGCCTTGCGCACCAGCGTCAGCCGCTCCTCCGCCGTTCCCGTCGTCGGATCGAACGCCCGCAGCGCCGCCAGTGAATTTTCGACCAGCCGCCCATGATGCCCGAGTGACGACGCCTTTTCCGCCAGCACTTCGTTGTCGACGATGGCAATCCCGGTTTCACCGAGAGCGCGGGCGGCAATGGCTTCGGGCGGCAGGATCGACATGGCGGGCCTTTCGACGGAACACCCCAAGCTAGGACGCAGCCGTCGGCGCTTCAACCTGCGGAACCTTGCAACTGCTCGCGAATAGGGTAAGCAGGTCCGACACCCCGGAGCACCACATGGCCCAGAAAACCGCAACGCTTGTCGGCTTTCTCGCCGTACTGCTCTGGTCAACGCTGGCTCTGTTCACGGCCGCCAGCGGCACCATGCCGCCCTTCCAGCTCCTCGCCATCAGCTTTGCCATTGGCGGCCTGTCACTGCTCGCCCTGCGACCACAATCGCTCGGCGCCCTGCGCCAGCCGCTGCCGGTCTGGGCCCTGGGCGTCGGTGGCCTCTTCGGCTACCATTTCTTGTACTTCTTTGCGCTGCGCAACGCGCCGCCCGTCGAAGCGGGCCTGATCAACTACCTCTGGCCGCTGCTGATCGTGCTGTTTTCTGCCCTGCTGCCAGGCGAAAAGCTGCGCTGGAACCATCTTGCCGGCTGCGCCCTCGCCTTGGCCGGCGCCGTCCTCGTGGTGACCCGCGGCCAGGGCTTCAGCTTCGCGCCCGAATATGCCCTGGGCTATGGCGCGGCGCTGGCTGCCGCTCTCGCCTGGTCAAGCTACTCGGTTCTGTCACGCCGTTTCGCCAGTGTCCCCAGCGAAGCCATCACCGGCTTCTGCCTCGCCACCGCCGTCCTGGCGGCCATCTGCCACCTCTTCCTCGAAGTCACCGTCTGGCCCGACTCGCTCTGGCAGTGGGGTGCCATCCTGGCGCTCGGCCTTGGACCGGTCGGTCTCGCGTTCTATGTCTGGGATATCGGGGTTAAGCAGGGCGACATCCAGGTGCTCGGCGCCGCCTCCTACTCGGCGCCGCTGCTCTCCACCCTGATCCTGATCCTCACCGGCTACGCCAGCTACAGCCACATCATCCTGGTAGCCTGCCTGCTGATCACCGCCGGCGCAGTCCTTGCCGCCTGGGATCTGCTGTTTCACAAAAGGCTCACTTGACCCCACCCCCACCCCACCCCTATTTTGAGGTGTCGAAGGATCGAGGAGGGCAAAGTGGCGACAGTGACGATCACCGACAACTCAATCTGGCTAAAGCACATCGAGGGCGACCCCAAGCTCACAAAGCGCCTCAGGGAATTGGCCGAAGAGGAAGTCATTGACCTGGAGGTAGGCGGTGTTGTCGGACGCTGGCAGCGCATGCGAACCGGCAAGGACGGCCGCCCGACCCCGGGCATCAAGCCCATCGAAGGGATGCAGCAGGTGTGGGCGAGGATGCTCGCCGACAGGGGGCGCGTGGTGAAAATCCGAGAGGTAAAGACGGCGGATTCCTATCTTGCCGCCCTTACGCCGTTGATGTCCGAGTGGGACACGCAGGAAGACGAGGAAGCATACCGTGATCTGTGAGTTCGGGGATGTGGTGGTCGTTCCATTCCCGTTCGTCGAGCTCCCTATCGCCAAGCGACGTCCCGCACTGGTGCTGTCAAACGCCGCCTTCAATGGTGATAACGGTCAGACGCTCCTGGCAATGATAACGACGGCCAGTCGCACATCATGGCCTTCCGATATCCCTCTTCAAGAGGGGAAGCACACCGGCCTGTCACACAGGTCGTTCCTGCGTTGGAAGGTGTTCACGTTACCCAATGACGTCATTCTAGACCATATCGGAACCATCGGAAGCGACGATAAGGCCAAAGTCACAGCGGCAACCGGCAGTATTTTCCCGTCGCGCTCCTAGAACAGGATCGCGAGGCCCATTGCTGCCAGGATCAGCATCAGCGCGATGCCGGCCAACATGAAAAGGAAGATGACCTTGGCAATCGTCGCGGCGCCGGCCGCGATCCCGGTGAACCCGAGCGCGCCGGCAATAACGGCCACGACGATGCAGAAGAGCAGAAGCTGGAACATGATGACGCCTTGAGAGCGCAGCGAAAGTGCCGCGGCCACAGAACGGGCATCCCGCCGCTCAGGTTCCAGCTTGAAGACCGCCACCGGTGCGGCGGTTCATCAGCAGTTTACCTGAAGCGGTAGGTCAGGCGGCCCTTGCCTAGGTCATAGGGCGTCATTTCGCAGAGCACCTTGTCGCCGGTGAGCACGCGGATGCGGTTCTTGCGCAGGCGCCCGGACGAGTGGGCGATGATCTCGTGATCGTTCTCGAGCTTGACTCGGAACATCGCGTTGGGAAGCAATTCGGTGACTACGCCCGGAAACTCGAGCACGTCTTCTTTGGCCAATGTCGGCTCCTGAATGGCCCCGGGCGTGCAGGGCCGAAGGTTCGGCGAGGCAGCTTCCGGAGACTTGGGTTGACGTCGACAATTCCGCCCGGGTTGCCCCAGTGCGCTGACGACCATGCCTAAATGGGCGCAGTCGGGCCAAAAAGCAAGCAGTTTTGCGTGTCAGGCCCGGCCGTAGCGTTCACGAGCGCGTTCCCGCGCCTTGGCAATGACGGCCTCCCGGTCGCGCGGCGGCGCCTGCGTCTCGAGCGAGGCGAGCAACGTGCGGACCACCCGTTCAACCTCTTCGACCGCGACGTGGAATGCGGCTTCGTTGGCTTTGGAGGGATGCGTGTAACCCGACACCTTGCGCACGAACTGCAGCGCGGCGTCGTGCATTTCGTTGGGCGAGGCGGGGGGCTCGAAGTTGAACAAGGGCTTTATATTGCGGCACATGGCAGACCTCCCGATACGGCCGAGAAAATGCGCCCGCGGCGCGCCCGAGGCAAGCGCTGCACGGCTTCCCCGGCTCCGGCCGAAAAGCTAGGCTTTTGCCCAGCAGCCCTGATTCTCGGAGATCTCCATGCGCCCGTCTGTCGTGCTCAAACTGCTCGTGCCTGTCGTTGCGCTCGCGTTTGCCGCACCCGCGTCCGCCGGTCCCAAGGAGGATCAGGCGCTCGCCAACTATGCCGGCACCTGGCGCGGCAGCAGCGTGGTGAGCGGCCCGATGCAGGGCCCGGTCGACTGCGCTCTCAACTTTTCCGCCGAGTCCGGCGGCAAGCTCCGCTACGCGGGCGACTGCACGTTCGACAAGGGCAAGACCAATTTCCGCGGCACCATCATCTACAACGACGCCGCCAAGCGGTACGAGACCGCCGGCTCTGGTCAGGGTGTTTCGGTCACCGGCTTCGGCAAGGCATCGGGGAGCAACATCACCTTCTCGGTCGCAAATGTCGAAACCAGCTACGGGGTCGCGTCCTCCACCATGGTTCTGGCAGGCTCCAGTATCAAGCTGAGCTTCAAGCTGGTCGACACCAAGGGCACGACCGCCGCCAGCATCACCTTCAAGAAGGGCTGATCGCCTTCACCACCGTGCGCTTCGGACAGCCCGTTCGAGGCGCGCGGAGGCACTCTGTGGAAACCCACAGGGGTACTTCCGCATTGTTCCGGCATGAAACAGACCTGGCGCTGGACCATGCAGAACAGTTTGACCCGGAAATTGGCGACTTTCGCCGACCTGACGGCCGACGATCGCGTGGCGCTCGAAGCGGCCGTCGCTCAGACGCGCTTGCTGCCCGCCAAGCACACACTCATCCACGAGGGCGACGCGCCCGAACTGGCCCAAGTGGTGCTCGACGGCTTCGCCTGCCGGTCAAAGCATCTGGCCGATGGCGGTCGGCAGATCGTCGCCTATGTGCTGCCGGGCGATTTCGGCGCCTACCAACCGCATGCCGAGGGCGGCGTGGACTACTCGGTGACCACGCTTTCAAGTTGCCTGGTGGCCGAAATCTCGCGCCCCACCCTGCTTCGACTCTTGGACCGCCCTTCGATCTCCCGGGCCCTCTGGCGCGCCACCCAACTTGAGGCGTCGATTCTGCGCGCCTGGATCACCAATAACGGTCGCCGCGATTCCGAGAGCCGCATTGCCCATCTGGTGTGTGAACTTTATGTCCGTCTGCGCGCTGTCGGGCGTGTCGAGGGCAATGGCTTCCAGCTCCCCCTCTCGCAGGAGGACCTTGCCGACACCGCGGGGCTCTCGACCGTCCACACCAATCGCTGCCTGCAGTCGCTGCGCGCGCAGGCGCTGATCCGCCTCAAGGGCGGCGCCCTCGAAATTCTCGACCCCGTCGGCTTGGCACGACGCTGCGCCTTCTCGGCCACCTATCTGACCCTGGGGGCGGCCGGAGAGGTCGGCGCGCGGCACCACGACAGCACTGTGACATCGCCGAAAAGCCTGTTCGGTCAGACAGATGAACCGTCCTTGCCGGGGGGCTTCGGCTAGCCTCCGGCAGATATATTTCCGTCACGGGTTGTTTATCGCGCCAATTACCCCCATAATTAGCTCACGTTTTGCAGCTGTCACGCGCTAACCCGAACAGCCGGATCACTCCGGCGCCTTGGCTACCACTTGATATTGTGAGCGCTAGGCTGCCCCGAACATGTCGTTCGAGGCAGAAATTGTTCGCATCTATTGTTTTTGCGAACCTCAATAAAGAGAGATAGTCATATGACTGAAGGCACCGTGAAGTTCTACAATTCCACCAAGGGTTTCGGCTTCATTTCGCCGAACGATGGCGGCAAGGACGCTTTCGTGCACGTTTCGGCGCTTGAGCGCGCTGGCATTTCCGGCCTCGCCGAAGGCCAGAAGGTCTCCTACGATCTCGAGACCGGCCGCGATGGCCGTATGTCCGCGATCAATATCCAGACCGCCTGATTTCTGCTGGCGCCGCTTCGGCGGCGCCAACTTTTTGCCGAGGAGAGGGCCGATGCCTGACCTGAAGGCGCCTGCACCCGAACTGCCCGTCTTCGACTACACGCTGCCTGCCGAACTCTATGTCGGCCGCGGCACTAGACGGCGCGGCGGCCTGCGTTTCCAGAGCTTTGAGACGGCAGCCGAGGCGATCCGCCACGTGGTGGAAACGCCGCATCCGGCTGGCGAAGTCTCCACCATCGAGTGTGACGACCTCCGCTTGGGCATGAAGCAGATCTCCGAACTCTACAACGACCCCCGCTACCCCCTGCCCCGGCTGCGCACGTCTGCCGCCGACGCGCAAAAAACCGAACCAGAGGAGAGCGAGATCAAGTCCATCGCCATTCCGGTCACGCGCCGCCTGCCGGCCGCCCGTGCCACCATCGCCCGCACTGCAGGTTCGGCCTTCGACGCCCCCAATGTTACAGTGGGCACGCCCATGCCCCAGGCGGCGCGCCATCGCTTCAAGATCGGGGATCGGCTGCGCATGAAGCAGGGCGGCCATTCTGTCGCCCGCCAGGCAGGCAACTGCAAGGTCGTCTTCCTGCTGCCCTTCGAAGGCGGCCAACTGCTCTACCGCGTCAAGAGCGATATGGAATCGTTCGAGCGCGTCGTCGCCGAAGCCGATCTGACGCTCGACTGATCGCGGAGCCTGGCCGATGAAAACTGCCAACGCCCCGATCAACCGCAGCGATTTCCTCGCCATCTACACAGCCGAAGGCGCCGACGGCCTCAACCGGGTGCTGCGCGAGCGCCTGCCCGACGACGCCCAGCGCTTTGCCGAACTCGAGCGCATGGCCCGCGGCGCATGGCTCGTCCGCTGGGACGACGACGCCGGCACGGCCGAGATCATCGGCCGCAAGGACTAAAGCCACAGTCCCTGCCCGCTTCACTTCCGACCGCAAACGCACTATGCCGGGACAAACCGACCCGGAGCTGTCCCATGCATCGCGCTCTGCTCGCCTTTGCCGGTCTATTCGGCGCCGTCGGCGTCGCCGCTGCCGCTGCTGGCAGTCATGGTGCCGACCCGTTGCTCAGCCTGGCGGCCGATTTCCTGCTTTTTCATGCACCGGCCCTGATCGGCCTCAGTCTGCTGCGCGACAATCGCATGGCGCTGGGCGCCGGTTTCGTCATGGTTGTCGGCGTGATCCTGTTTGCCGGCGACCTGGCCATGCGGGCGCGGGCCAGCACCTCGCTCTTTCCCATGGCCGCCCCGATCGGCGGCAGCGCCATGATCCTGGGCTGGCTGGGCGTTGCAGCGGCTGCGCTTGTGCGTCCCCAACGCTGAAGCGACGTCGCGCGGGGGGTTGGCTTCCCGCTGCTTCTCGTCTACACCGCCGCCTTAACCTACAGATTCCGACCAACGCCCCGCGTCACCGCGCGTCCTTTCGCGCGCCCAGACACTGCGGCGGCCCGAGAAGTTGCGAAACTTTTCGGATCAAGCCGACGCGACAAAAAGAGACCGAGCTCATGCCAAAACGTACCGATATCAAATCCATCCTCATCATCGGGGCGGGTCCGATCATCATCGGCCAGGCATGCGAGTTCGACTATTCCGGCACCCAGGCCTGCAAGGCGCTCAAGGACGAGGGCTACCGGATCATCCTGGTCAACTCCAATCCGGCCACCATTATGACCGACCCGGATCTGGCCGATGCCACCTACATGGAGCCGATCACCCCCGAAGTGGTCGCCAAGATCATCGAAAAGGAGCGGCCCGACGCGCTGCTCCCCACCATGGGCGGCCAGACCGCGCTCAACTGCGCCCTGAGCCTGCGCAAGATGGGCGTGCTCGACAAGTACAACGTCGAAATGATCGGCGCGACCGCCGAGGCCATCGACAAGGCCGAGGATCGCGAGCTGTTCCGCGACGCCATGAAAAAGATCGGGCTTGAAACGCCGCGCTCTATGCTGGCTCACAACACCATCGAAGCCCTGCAGGCCCTCGAAGTCATTGGCCTGCCCTGCATCATCCGTCCCAGCTTCACCCTGGGCGGCACGGGCGGCGGCATCGCCTATAACAAGGAAGAATTCCTCGCCATCGTCGAGAGCGGCGTCGACGCCTCGCCCACCGACGAAGTCCTCATCGAAGAGAGCGTACTCGGCTGGAAAGAGTACGAAATGGAAGTCGTTCGCGACAAGAACGACAACTGCATCATCATCTGTTCGATCGAAAACCTCGATCCGATGGGCGTGCACACCGGCGATTCCATCACTGTCGCCCCGGCATTGACGCTGACCGACAAGGAATACCAGATCATGCGCGACGCCTCGCTGGCAGTGCTGCGCGAGATCGGCGTGGAAACCGGCGGCTCCAACGTGCAGTTCGCCATCAACCCCGATGACGGCCGCATGATCGTCATCGAAATGAACCCGCGCGTGTCGCGCTCCTCGGCCCTCGCCTCCAAGGCCACCGGCTTCCCCATCGCCAAGGTCGCCGCGCGTCTCGCTGTCGGCTACACGCTGGATGAGCTGGAAAACGACATCACCGGCGGCGCCACCCCGGCTTCGTTCGAGCCCTCGATCGACTATGTCGTCACCAAGATCCCGCGCTTTGCCTTCGAAAAGTTCCCCGGCGCCGACAATCGCCTGACCACCTCGATGAAGTCGGTCGGCGAAGCCATGGCCATCGGTCGCACCTTCCAGGAAAGCCTGCAGAAGGCCCTGCGCTCGCTCGAAACCGGCCTCACTGGCCTCAACGAAGTCGGCATTCCCGGCTATGTCGTCGGCGCCCCCGAGGACGACAACGAGAACGCCGTGTCAGCCGCCATCTCTACCGCCACGCCGCAGCGCCTGCTGCACGTCGCCGAAGCCATGCGGCTGGGCTGGTCCGTCCAGGACATCTACGATGCCTGCAAGATCGACAAGTGGTTCCTCGAGCAGATCGAGGGCCTGATCCTCACCGAGAAAAAGGTCCGCGAGTTCGGCCTGCCGCAGGACGCCGTGCTGCTGCGCGGCCTCAAGGCGCAGGGTTTTTCCGATCGCCGTCTCGCCGACCTCGCCGGCAAGTCCGCACGGGAGGTGCGCGATCTGCGCAAGAAGCTCGGCGTCCGTCCGGTCTATAAGCGCATCGACACATCCGCAGCCGAGTTCGCCTCGCCCACCGCCTACATGTACTCGACCTACGAGACCCCCTTCGCCGGGGCCGTGGCGGACGAAGCCCGTCCCTCCGATCGCAAGAAGGTGGTGATCCTGGGCGGCGGACCCAACCGCATCGGCCAGGGCATCGAGTTCGACTATTGCTGCTGTCACGCCGCCTTTGCCCTCTCGGACGCCGGCTACGAGACCATCATGGTCAACTGCAATCCGGAAACCGTCTCGACCGACTACGACACGTCCGATCGCCTGTATTTCGAGCCGCTGACCGAAGAAGACGTCATCGAGATCCTCGAGACCGAAAAGTCCAACGGCACTCTGCACGGCGTCATCGTGCAGTTTGGCGGCCAGACCCCGCTCAACCTCGCTGAGGCCGTGCAGAAGGCCGGCGTGCCGATCCTGGGCACCCAGCCCGATGCCATCGACCTTGCCGAAGACCGCGACCTCTTCTCCAAGCTGCTGAGCAAGCTCGAGCTGCATCAGCCCAAGAACGGCATCGCCTACTCGCTCGAACAGGCCCGTATCGTTGCCGAACGGCTCGGCTATCCGCTGGTCATCCGCCCCAGCTACGTGCTCGGCGGCCGTGCCATGCAGATCGTCCACTCCCCCGGCGAATTCGAGAACTATGTGCAGCACACGCTGACCTCGCTGGTGCCGCCCGACATCCTGATCCGCTACCCCAACGACAAGACCGGCCAGATCAACTCGGTCCTCTCGGACAACCCGCTGCTGTTCGACGGCTACCTCAGCCGCGCCACCGAGATCGACGTCGATTGCCTCGCCGACGGCACGGACGTCTTCATCTGCGGCATCATGGAACACATCGAGGAGGCCGGCATCCACTCGGGCGACAGCGCTTGCTCGCTGCCGCCGCAGAACCTCTCGCCCGAGATCATCGCCGAGCTCAAGCGCCAGACCACCGAACTGGCCTTCGCCCTCAAGGTTGGAGGCCTGATGAACGTGCAATACGCCATCAAGGACGGCACCATCTTCCTGCTCGAAGTGAACCCGCGCGCCAGCCGCACGGTACCCTTCGTCGCCAAAGTGATCGGCGAGCCGATCGCCAAGATCGCCAGCCGCATCATGGCCGGTGAGACGCTGGCCAGCTTCGGCCTCGTCGAAAAAACCCTCGCCCACGTCGCCGTCAAGGAGGCCGTTTTCCCGTTCAACCGCTTCAACGGCGTTGATACGGTGCTCGGGCCCGAAATGAAGTCGACGGGCGAAGTCATTGGCCTGGATATCGATTTTGCCATGGCCTTTGCCAAGAGCCAGATCGGTTCGGGTTCGAAAGTGCCGCGCGAAGGCACTGTCTTCATCTCCGTCCGTGACGACGACAAGCCGCTGATCCTCGATTTCTCGCGCAAGCTCGTCGCTGCCGGCTTTAAGCTCGTCGCCACCTCGGGGACGCAGAAATATCTGGTCGAGAACGGCATTGCAGTCACCCGCGTCAACAAGGTGCTCGAAGGCCGCCCGCACATCGTGGATTCCATGAAGAACGGCGGCATCCAGCTGGTGATCAACACCACCGATGGCCAGAAATCGATCTCTGACAGCCGCGACATCCGCCGCACGGCGCTGATGGGCAAGATCCCCTATTACACCACCATTCCGGGCGCCAACGCCGCCGTCGCCGGCATCATCGCCTACCGCGACGGCAACCTCACGGTCCGCCCGCTGCAGGACTATTTCCCGGTCTGATCATGTCCCGACCCGCGCCCGACATCGTCGCGCGGGTCGAACGGCTGCTGGGCTGGTCGCCGGAGACCTGGCAGCCAGTGCAACTCGGCTACACGCCCACGGCGCGCTATGTCCTGTCGGACGGGCGTCGCACCGGTTTCGCCAAGATTTCGACGACCCCGATCACGGCCGGGCAGATAAACCGCGAGATCTTGGCGTATGGCGGCATTTCCGGGCGCTTCGTGCCCCGGGTACTGGCGGCAGACCCGGACCCGGAAACACCAATCCTGATCATTGAAAATCTGAGCGCGGCAATCTGGCCGCCGCCCTGGGATGAGCCTACCCTGCACAGCGTGCTCGACACGATCGCCGAAATGCATGCGACGCCCTCGGCACTTTCGCATGGCGGGTTGCTGATGGCGCGCAATCCCGGTTGGTCCACAATTGCCGCCGATCCCGCCGCATTCCTCTCGATCGGCCTTGTCGATGCTGACTGGCTTGACCGCGCCCTGCCCGACCTGCTCGCGGCCGAAGCGGCGTGCAACTTCGGCGGCGAGGCACTGACCCACCTCGATCTGCGCAGCGACAACCTTTGTCTTGCAACCGACGGCGTCAAGTTCGTCGACTGGTCCGAGGCTTGCCGCTCTTCGGCTGACGTCGACCTGGGCTTCCTGGCGCCGAGCCTCGCCTACGAGGGCGGGCCACTGCCCGAAGCAATCCTGCCCGGGCGTCCAGAGATCGCGGCGGCGGTCTCGGGCTTTTTTGCCTCCCGTGCCGGGCTGCCGACCATACCGCTCTCACCGTTCGTGCGACGGGTCCAGCGCGAACAGCTCACGACCGCTCTGCCCTGGGCGATCCGCGCTCTTGGACTGTCGCCGCCCAATCCGCTCTGAGCTGCGGCATCGTCGCAGACGGGCGGGGCGGCGAGCCACCGATACTTCGCCGACCAGGTGATAACGAGGGGATGATCGCTCGATCCGCTGTGCTGGGTGCTATGCCGGGCGTTCCGCCAGCACCAGCAACCCAAGCACCGGCACGCCGCGATCCTGTCGCAGTGGCGCCGTCTGTAATGCGCGCAGCACCAGGCCGGACGTGGCGACGGTGGCCCGCGTTGCGGCCTCATTATGCGCATAGCGGAGCGAGGACTGCAGCACGAGCGGCTCCTCCCCGTCATGCCTTTCCAGCGTGAAGGCAATGAGCCCGCCCGGCGCCAGTCGCGCCGCAGCAGCCGCCATGATCGGCGGCAACGCCCCGCAATAGTTAAGTACATCCGCCGCTGCCATCAGGTCGTAGGGCTCGTCACCACCACCCAGAAAGGCCATCAGTTCGACCTGCTCGAGCCGATCGTAAATACCCTTGCGAACCGCCTCGGCGATCATCCCGGCCGAAAGATCAATCCCATCGAGCCGCTGCGCATGTTTTCGCAGCCGTGCGCCCATCAGCCCTGTGCCGCAACCGAGATCGAGCGCCCGCGCCACCGGCGCCTGCCCCACCCGGGCTGCATCGATCAGATCCCCCAGCCGCGCCGGCGCCACATAGCCCAGGCCATCGAGCGCTGTCTCAAAGCGCGCCGCGTAGTCGTCGAACAGCGCTTCCACATACGGCACGTCGGTGCGGTCGGGCGTGGGCGCCGCACCCAGCGCCGCCAGCTTGAGCGGCGCGCCGAACACGCCATCGGCGTCGCGCGCCGCCAGTTCGCGATAGGCTGCAATGGCCCCTGCCGTGTTCCCGGCCTCGTTGCGATAATCCCCCAGCAGGCTCCAGCCCGCCGACCAGCCCGACACCAGCTCGAGCGCTTGCTCCATCAGCTCGGCGGCCGCTGCAAAATCCTTGTCCTCGGCCAGCGCCGCCGCATAGCCGGCCCGCCGGTCGGCAACCAGGTCGCCTGATGAAAGCTGCAGGATGCGCATGCTAGCGACGTTTCACCCGCACTGAGGCAAGGTCTTCGATCCGCCGGCCGTCACCACTGCGCAGCTCGAGGACAATCGGCGCGCCGCTCCCGGCCTCGACGAAATCCACCGGCCCCGGCCGCACCCATGTGTCGCCCCAGGCCGTCAGCGCCATGATCACCGGCTTGAACGCCAGACCCATTTCAGTCAGCTGATAGGCGCCGTCGGCGCCCAGCGTCATGATCCCCGCCTCAACGAAACCAGCCAGTCGCTTGGCAAGAATATTGGGCGCAATCTCGAGGCTCTTGCCGAACTCGGAATACCGGGTGAACCCGCGAAACATCGCGTCGCGCAGGATCAGCAGGCTCCAGCGCTCACCCACCAGTTCGAGCGCGCGCGCCGCTGAGCAATCCTGCTTTTCGTAGAGATGTCCGAGCATGTGCGAGCCATATCATGCGCCCTGCCCGGTGCAAATCACCGGACAGGGCGATGCTCAGGTCCGCTTGAGCACGGGCGAGCCTTTGCCCACCTCGATCCGCGCCCGCAGGCTTCCGGCGATATAGCCGGTCCAGGCATTGTCGCAGATGGCGTAGCACTGGTCGGCACGTGTCAGGCCGTGCTGTGTAAAGGTCAGGCGGTGGCTTTCGGCCTCCGGCGTGATCTCGAACACCAGCCGGTCGCCGACCCACTCGTTCTGGTCCGTCACAAAGCTCAGCTGGTTCTTGAGCACCTCCCAGACCACCCGCTTGCCGGGTACCAGTTCGGTGACCCGGAACAGCGTGTGGTGCACCGGCAGGTTGTCATAGACCCATTCACCCCCCAGTTGCCGCGGCGATCCCTCGATATTCTCCGACCACCAGCTCCCGACATCCAGCACAGCCTCGTAGATGGCCTCGGCCGACTTGGCCGTCACGAAGCTGCAGGTGAAATCCGTGACCGCTGCGCTGTTCGCAGCACGCCCCAAATCGTTCATCTCAACCCTCCATATGCTTGCATCATGCAAGCATATGACTTTCATGATGCAAGTATCGTTGTCAAGACTGGATCTCCCATCAGCTTGTGTTTAACCGTTCGGTGAATTACGCTTTCCGTAACGGAGAGCTGCGATGCCGAAGCCCAAAAAGCCCGAGCGCACCATCGAGACGTACCTCGCCGGCCTCGCGCCGGATGCCGCACACATCCTCGAACAGGTGCGTGAAACGCTCCGGGCCGTTGCACCCGAGGTTCGCGAGTCCATCAGCTACGATATCGCCCGTTTCGATTATGCCGGCACCTACCTCTACGCTGGCGCCTGGAAGAAGCATTTCGGCCTCTACCCGGTCTACCCGGCAGCCGACCCGGCCCTCGAAGCCGACATCGCCCCTTTTCGGTCAGGCAAGGACACTGTGCAGTTCAAATACAACAAGCCCGTCCCCTACGACCTGATTGCCCGCATTGCCCGCGACCGCATCGCAAAGGGCTAGGCCAAAACAAAAGCGGAGGCGCCAGAAGCGCCTCCGCCAAAATTCTCCAGCATTGCGAACGCATTCAGCCCTTGAGGATGCTGCGGCCCGCGTACTTTGCCGTCAGACCCAGCTGCTCTTCGATGCGGATCAGCTGGTTGTACTTGGCCAGCCGGTCCGAACGGCTGAGCGAGCCGGTCTTGATCTGCCCGCTGTTGCAGGCCACGGCCAGGTCGGCAATGGTCGAGTCCTCGGTTTCGCCCGAGCGGTGCGACATTACCGAGGTGTAGCCGGCACGATGCGCCGTATCGACGGCATCGAGCGTTTCGGTCAGCGAACCGATCTGGTTGACCTTGACCAGGATGGAGTTGGCCACGCCCATCTTGATGCCCGACTTCAGCCGTTCGGTATTGGTCACGAACAGGTCGTCGCCCACCAGCTGAACTTTCTTGCCGAGCAGGTCGGTGAGGATCTTCCAGCCCTCCCAGTCGTCTTCGGCCATGCCGTCTTCGATCGAAATGATCGGGAACTTGTCAACGAGGCCGGCCAGGAACTTGGCATTGTCTTCCGACGACAGCGTCTTGCCTTCGCCCACCATGGCGTACTTGCCGCCCTTGAAATACTCGGTCGAGGCGCAATCGAGCCCCAGATAGACGTCCTCGCCCGGCGTATAGCCAGCCTTCTCGATCGACTTGACGATATACTCGAGCGCGGCTTCGGCCGACTGCAGGTTCGGCGCAAAGCCGCCTTCGTCGCCCACATTGGTGTTGTGCCCGTCGGCCGCCAGACCCTTTTTCAGGGTGTGGAAGATTTCCGAGCCGATCTGCACGGCGTGGGCAATCGATTCAGCCCCCACCGGCATGATCATGAATTCCTGCATGTCGATCGGGTTGTCGGCATGCGCGCCGCCATTGATGATGTTCATCATCGGCACCGGCAGCACATGCGCATTCGGCCCGCCGACATAGCGGAACAGCGGCAGTTCCGCGCTCTCGGCGGCGGCCTTGGCCACGGCCAACGACACGCCCAGAATGGCATTGGCGCCCAGCCGCGACTTGTTTGGCGTCCCGTCGAGCTCGATCATCGCCTGGTCCACGGCGCGCTGGTCCAGCGCATCCAGGCCCTGGATCTCCGAGAGGATTTCCGTATTGACGTTGTCGACCGCCTTGGTGACGCCCTTGCCCAGGAAAGGCTTGCCACCGTCGCGCAGTTCGACCGCCTCGTGCGCACCGGTCGAGGCGCCCGACGGCACGATGGCGCGGCCGAAACTGCCGTCATCGAGCACCACATCGACTTCCACTGTGGGATTGCCACGGCTGTCGAAAACCTGACGGCCGGTAATATCGATGATCGCAGACATAGCGTGCCCCTTGCAAACGGTGATGTGTGCCTTCCTAGACAAGCGGTGTGACAACTGGAAGGGCTTCGCAGAAAAAAACGCCGCACACCGCCGCGTGCGACTGTTTCGATTTTGCCGCCGCCGCGCTCGATTTTGCTCGTTACCCCGCGCGGCACAGAACATCATCCCACACGCGACACTGGCTATGCGCCTGTGCCGGCAGTAGGTTGCCGGTTTGACACGCGGGGGCAGGGTCTCTTTTTGTTCGGTATCGATCCGCTCTATTCGCTCAGCGGCTTTGTCGTCGGCATCATTGTCGGCCTGACCGGCGTCGGCGGCGGCTCGCTGATGACGCCGCTGCTGATCCTGCTATTCAACGTGCATCCGGCAACCGCCGTCGGCACCGACCTGCTCTATGCTGCGCTCACCAAGTCGGCCGGCACGCTCATGCATGGCGTCAACCGCAATGTCGATTGGACCATCGTGCTCAAGCTCGGTCTGGGCAGTGTCTCGGCCGCCGCCGTGACGCTCTGGATCCTCTCGGGCCTGCATGCCGACCCGGCAGCCACCAAGCTGATCTCGCAGGTGCTCGGCGGCATGCTGATCGTGACGGCGCTGAGCCTTGTGGCGCGCCGCTGGCTCCTCGGCTTTGCCCGCTCCCACCGCGAACTGACACCGACCACCCAGACGGCCCTGACCATCGGCACCGGCGTTGTCATTGGCGTGCTCGTCTCCATCTCCTCGGTCGGCGCGGGCGCCCTGGGGGTGACCGCCCTGATGCTGCTCTATCCGCGCCTGCCGCTGCTGCGCGTGGTGGCCACCGACGTCGCCCATGCCGTGCCGCTCACCGCCGTGGCCGGCCTTGGGCATTGGGCCATCGGCAATGTCGATGGCGGCATGCTGGCGTCTCTGCTGGTCGGTTCGATCCCCGGCATCGTGCTTGCCAGCTGGTTCTCGCCCAAGGTGCCCGAAGCCGTGCTGCGTCTGCTGCTGGGCGGCGTGCTGCTGCTGGTGGGTGCAAAGCTCCTGATCGGCTGAAATTCCACTTTCCTGTCACAGAGTGCGCGCATAATGTGCGCAAGGGTGCCTTATTGCGAGCGGCGCCCCTACCCGCCTCGGCGGATCCGATCTCGGCACCGCCTACCCTTGCGGTGACAGAAAGCGTTGCGGCCCAATTGTCCGCGGAAGCCTATTGGCGGCCGGTTGCGGAGCTATGCCGCAAGACATATTGCCGCTCCCCAAGATTCACGCTAGAAACGTCCCGTCGAATATTGCGGCCGACAGTTCGTGCCTGGCGAGTCACACGCGCCTGCTGACGTCACTACCCGAACATTCGATTGGCTTGGTCATACCAATTGGGGTTGGGACCGCCACGGCAGACTGCGAGAGGGACTTATATGGCTACCGGTACGGTGAAGTGGTTCAATGGTCAGAAGGGCTATGGATTCATCCAGCCCGATGAGGGTGGGGCCGATGTGTTCGTGCACATTTCGGCTGTGCAGCGGTCGGGCCTGAACGGGCTCGATGAAGGACAGAAGGTCAATTACGAGATCGTCAAGGACAAGCGTACGGGTAAGTCCGCCGCCGACAATCTCAGCCCGGCGGCCTGAGCGCACCACCTGAACAACGTTTCAAGGGGCGTGACCTGCGGGGGTCGCGCCCTTTTTGCTTGATCACCACCCGACTGGGTCAATCGTCGTCGCGTTTCGAGAGACCATAAGCATTTCCCCGGCCATTGCCGCCGGCATTTCTGCCTTCACTGCCGCCGCCCTGGCCGGAATTGCCGTTCTCATTGCCATTGCCGCCGGAATTGCCATTGCCATTCCCGCCCGCATTGCCATTGCCGTTCCCGCCCGCGTTGCCATTGCCGCCGGCATTGCTGCTTTGGCCGGATCCCGACGCGCCGCTACTGCCACCCGAGCTCGCGACCACTTGACCCGCGCCGTCCCGCACGTCGGGCAGCTTGCCCTCCCCGCTCACCGCGAGGGGCGTGCCTTCCGAGGTTTCGGCCGATTGCCCCGCCACCACCAGCGTCGACTGGCGCGTGTCGGCATCGCGCACGGCCACCTGGCCGCGGCTGACATCCACTCGCGCCCCATCGGCATCGGAGGTGACAACAAACCTGGTGCCCTTGACCACCGCCGCCAGATAGGGCGTCTGCACTGCAAAATGCTGCACGTCACGCACGTCGGCCTCGACGCCCACCGTGCCGAAATACTGCTTGACCGTGGTAAACTGGCTCGCCGTGCGATCAAAGATCTGCACCTGCGTCTCTCCGCCCAGCTCGATGCTCTCCTTGCCGCGCACCAGCACCACCCGCCCGGTGCGCAGCGTCCGGATCACCCGGTCGTCCGGCACCACCGCGCCGCGTTCCAGCTTGATCCAGGACCCCTCCACCAGTGTCAACACGGTCCCGCGCAGCTTGACGGCGACCCAGTCGTCACCCAGCGCCGGCGAGACCAGTGCAATTGCCAGCGTGGCCAGCAGCATCGATTTGGCGAGCATTCTGCTCATGGTGTTCGGGTTTCCCCGCCTCCGTGTTCGCCGCTACAAAGCATGGGGTCCACCAAGCCGGCGTTAACGCCCGCTCACCACTGAAAGCCTGGATAACAAGCCGTAAACACTGGCCCTTGAAGCGCGCGCGCGTGTGCCCATATGTCGACTGGCCCCACCAAGCTTGACCGCAGCGGCGCGCACGGGCAAATTCACGTCACTTCCACTCAGTCGCCGTGACGTTCGCGCCCAGACTTTGGCAGGAAGTCGCTTTTTGACTGGAGACACTTGATGGACAAGATCCCGATGACCCCGACCGGCCATGCGGCCCTGACGGAAGAATACCGTCGCCGCACCGCCGAGGACCGTCGGTCGATCATTGCGGCCATTTCGGAAGCGCGCGCCCATGGCGACCTGTCTGAAAACGCCGAATATCATGCCGCCAAGGAACAGCAGAGCCTGAACGAGGGCCGCATCCAGGAACTCGAATCCCTGCTCGCCCTGGCCGAAGTGGTCGACCCCCGCTCGATTTCCGGCTCGACCGTCAAGTTCGGTGCCACCGTGCGCATCGTCGATGACGGCACCGACGAGGAAAAGAAATATCAGATCGTCGGCGACGCCGAGGCCGACGCCAGCAATGGGCGCATCTCGATTTCCTCGCCCATCGCCCGAGCCATGATCGGCAAGGCCGTCGGCGACGCCTTTGAGGTCGCCGCCCCCGGCGGTTCGCGCGGCTACGAGATCCTCGAAGTCAAATACGTCTGAGCCAACTCTGCCGAATCGGCCTGCCCCGGGGCGGGCCGAAACTCCGTCCAAAACGGCCTGCTAAAACGTTTTTGCTCCGTTTTGGCGCCGGGGCTGTGTCTTTTCGGTGAGTCCTTGGTAATACGGTAAGCTCGTGCAGTTGTGATGCCTTGAAAGGCTCGCCGCTAACCCCCTATTTTAGCATCCTCTCATCTGTCTCAGGCTGCGGAGCGTCCAATGCATGCCAAGGTCGTCATCATCGGGTCCGGTCCGGCCGGCTACACCGCCGCCATCTATGCGGCGCGCGCCATGCTCGAACCGGTCATGATCAACGGCATCCAACCCGGCGGCCAGCTCACCATCACCACCGATGTGGAAAACTATCCCGGCTTTGCTGACGTCATCCAGGGCCCCTGGCTGATGGAGCAGATGAAGGCGCAGGCCGAGCATGTCGGCACCCGCACCGTCAACGATCTGATCGTGGACGTCGATTTCGACCGCCGCCCCTTCCGCCTCACCGGCGACAGCGGCACGGTCTATACAGCCGACAGCGTCATCATCGCCACCGGCGCCCAGGCCCGCTGGCTGGGGCTGGATTCGGAATCGAAATTTCAGGGTTTTGGCGTAAGTGCTTGTGCCACCTGCGACGGCTTCTTCTACCGCGGCAAGGAAGTGATCGTCGTCGGCGGCGGCAACACGGCGGTCGAAGAGGCATTGTTCCTCACCAACTTCGCCTCCAAGGTCACTGTCATCCATCGTCGCGGCGAGTTCCGTGCCGAGCGCATCCTGCAGGAGCGGCTGTTCAAGAACCCCAAGGTCGAAGTGATCTGGAACGCCGAGATCGCCGAAGTGGTCGGCGAGCAGATGCCCCCCTCGGTCAAGGGCGTGCGCATCCGCGACACCAAGACCGGCCATGTCAGCGAGCGCAGCGTCGACGGCGTCTTCATCGCCATCGGCCATTCCCCCGCCACTTCGGTATTTGCCGGCAAGCTCGACATGAAGCCGGGCGGCTATCTCAAGACCATTCCAGGCACCTCGCAGACCAACATCCCGGGCGTGTTCGCTGCCGGCGACGTCACCGACGACATCTATCGGCAGGCCGTAACGGCGGCCGGGATGGGCTGCATGGCCGCGCTTGATGCCGAGCGCTGGCTGGCCGAGCACGAGCTCGCCGAGGCGGCCGAGTAAATGCTCGATTGGGACAAGCTTCGCATCTTTCATACGGCGGCAGAATCGGGAAGCTTCACCCACGCGGCTGAAAAGCTGAACATGAGCCAGTCTGCCGTGTCGCGGCAGATTTCGGCGCTGGAAGAAGACCTTAGCCTGAAGCTCTTCATCCGCCACGCGCGCGGCCTGGTGCTCACCGAAGTCGGCGAGCAGCTCTTCCGCACGGCCCATCGCATGCACTGGGAACTGCAGCAGGTCGAAACCCAGATGTCCGAGAGTCAGGACGTGCCGACCGGCCCCCTGCTCGTCACCACCACCGTGGGCATCGGCTCAACCTGGCTGAGTTCACGCATCCACGAGTTCCTGATCCTTTATCCGGACATCCAGATCGAGATCAAACTCAACGATTCCGAGCTCGATCTGGCGATGCGCGAGGCCGACGTGGCCATCCGGCTGCATCGCCCCAACCAGTCCGAGATGATCCAGCGCAAGCTGTTCACCATTCACAATCACTTCTACGCCTCCATCGACTATCTCGCCGACCATCCCGAGCCCAAGGCCGTCGAAGATCTCGACAGCCACCGTATCATTTCCTTCGGCGAGCCGGTGCCGAGTTACCTGGGCGATATCAACTATCTCGAACGCCTCGGCCGCCCGGATTCGTCGCCCCGGCGCGCCAGCATGAAGGTCAATTCGATCTACGGCATGATGCAGGCCGCCCGTGCCGGCATCGGCATCGCCATGCTCCCCGACTATGTCACCGAGGGCGAGGTCAAGCTGCAGCGCGTACTCTCGGGCATCGAAATCCCGGCCTACGAAGCCTATTTCGTCTATCCTCCGGCCCTCAAGAACTCCAAGCGCGTCGGCGTCTTCCGCGATTTCATCGTCGGCAAGGCCCGCGAGTGGAGCTTCTAGCAACTGTTTCGATAAAGGCGCGCCTCCTCCCTCGGCACCGACGCCCCGGTTCAGCCCGCGTTCAGTCACGATGCCGCAAAAGCGCCGTCTCGACTGGAGATCCCCATGCGTCCGCTTATCCTTGCCCTTTGCGCCCTGCCCAGCCTGCTCACGCCTGTTTTCGCCCAGTCCGACCTGGGCGCGCTCCCGGCTCAAATCGGCGAGATCTTCTGCATCGCACGGCTGGCCGATGACCCGGACCTGCTCGACGGCCTGCTCAGCGACGAACTGCGCACCCAGATCGCCTATGCCGAGGCGCGCAACGACAGCCTCGCCCGCGCCTTTCCCGACGACAAGCCACCCCTGGGCGATGGCATCCCCTGGGCCAGTTTTCCCGACCGCGCCGAGACATGCACGCTTGGCAGCGTCGCCACCGAAGGCGCCACGGCCCGCGTCGTCGTCACCTACGGCTTCCGCAGCGATCCGGCCGCCGAATTTGCCGATACGCTCGAACTCGTGCAGCGCCCCCACCCCTACGACCCAGACCGCGGCCAGTGGCGGCTGAACGATATCCGCTACACCACCAGCGGCACGCTGCGCGAAGCGCTGCACACCCTGTTCGAGGGACTCTGACCGACCTCGCGGGCCCAGACGTGTCGAGGCGGACCTTCCATCGGAAGCGGCGGTCCACCCCCTCATACGCCGCCAAGCTATGCAATTTCTGCAGAGATGGAGGCCTGCCGCCCCAACAGTTTCTGCTCCGTTCTTCTTCCATCTGTGGAAATTATACGTTTAGAAACAAAAGCTTCACAATAGACGTGAGCTTCGTCTCGGTATGCACAAAACGCACGTCTGCTATGACAACGATCCCATTGGCAGCCTCGTGCCCTGCCCCTATATCCGCCACCGACACTGGCTGAGCGCACTCCTCCCTCCCGCGCTCGCTTCGTGTTCCTCCTGCAAACGCCCCTGCGTTTGCACCTGTGGCTCCGCTCTCCCCTCGGGCGGAGCCACACTCTTTTCCTCCACCCGCGCAATTACACCAGCCCACCCGGAAGCGACCCGCACTGCGGTATTCACGGGGCCGTGATACCAGGTCAGTCATGCTGACCAATCCCTGCGTAGTGCGCATGGCTGGCATGTATGCAGACGCATTGCTGAGGATCGTTATCATCGGCATATTCATTCTCGTCGATGTGACGTGACCCGTATCCTCCTCCCTCGGTTCACGACTGCGACACCCGGACAGAGCTCCTCTCCTCCTCCCTGGAGTGATGTCCACCGGCAAATGGCGTATCCTCCTCCCTCGCTCATTTGCCACACTCAGATTTGGACCTCGGTCCGGTCATTCAGGCCCCATCTTCGGATGGGGCCTTTTTTTCGTCGCCCTGTCGAAAATGCATGGCAGACGTGCCCAGCCAGCGTTTGCGTCACCGGACCGGGCAACCCATAGTGGTCAGAACGAGTTTGCAGCCTCTCCTCCCCTCAGGCCGCTGACTGCACGGTCGCCGCTTCGGCGGTGGCCGAAGGCCCCGCTCATCCCCTCGAGCGGGGCCTTCCTTTTTGCTGCAGGACCGCGCGGCAGTTTCGCCCCGGCAAATCCTGCCGCCGGGCTACCTCGGGCCACCGGCCTGTCGATCCAAACCCCTGGACAGTCTGCGTTTCCCAATCTGGCACGGACCATGCATCACCCCTGTCGCGCGGGCGCGAGACATACGTCCGGCCCGACCGGAGATCTGTCATGACCAGCATCAGTGCCAGTTCCAGCAGCACCTACAGTTCCACCTACGCGGCCATGCTCGCCGCCGCGCAGACGCAGGCGCAGTCGGCAGCCACTGCGGCCTCGGCCTATTCTGGCCAGACGGGGTCGAGTGCCACCACCATCACACTTTCCGAGGCCGCCAAGGCGGCCCTGGCGGTCAAGCCCTTTGTCGAGGTGATCGCCGAGGCGCGCGCCAGCATGGACAAACTCCTCAGCGCCGCCAGCCGCACCAGCCCGCTCCAGGATGGGGCACCGGCGGTCGATCTCTCCAAGTTTGACCGACGCGAACTCCATGCCGTCAGCGTCAATGCCGAACAGAAATTCTCCCCCGACGAGCAGAAGGCTGCGCAGATCGAGCTGCAGAATCGCTTCGATCAGGCCATGGCCGGACCCACTGCCGTAGGCCGCGTGACAGGCAAGATCGACGGGCTTTACACCGCTGCCCTGACCTACCTGGACGCCATGGGCCCCGAGGAAAAATCCACTGCCGCCTATGTCGACGCGCGCAAGGCCGTCGAAACCATGATCGCTAAGCTCAAGACCGACCCGGCCACCCTGCCTGGCACCGTCGCCAATGATCCGGTCAACGACTACATGCAGCGCCTCGCCGCTGGCGAAACCGGCGAGCTGCGCGACATCGCCGATGTCGGCAGCGACGCACGCGCCACGCTGGACGCCCAGTACAAGGCCGGTGCCACGCTCCCCGCCTTCACCGACTTCGACAGCCGCTCGCTGGCCGCCGTCGCCATCAATACTGACAACGCCTTCACCGACGCCGAAATGCGCGCCGCCCGCGCCGAAATGCGCAGCCGAACGGGTGCCGCCGTCCTCTCGGCGCTGAACGCCTCCGATGCCGCCAGCAATCCGGCGGGCTTTTCGCAGAACATCATCTCTCTCTACGGCGCCATGAGCAGCGAGGAGCGCACCGCCGCCGGCTGGACCGACAACCTCTATGCCGCCGCCGTCGCCAGCTACCAGACCGCCAGCAAGCTCGCCTCCATGCTTGGCGCCACCACCAGTTCGTCGATGTGGGGCAGCACCAGCAGCGAGAGTTCCGGCTCCTCCTCCAGCGACAAAATGAGCATCCTCAGCTACATGTGAGGGGCAACCCAGCCGCAGGAGACCTCATGGTGAGCCTGTCGAACCACGAGGTCGTGGCTCAGTAACTCTCTGCCAGCCGCTCCAGCGCCGCCACGATCGCCTCGCCTGTAGCGTCATGCGCTGCCGAATGGCCGGCATCGGCGATCACCACCAGCTCCGCTTCCGGCCAAGCCGCCGCCAGTGCCTGGGCCGTCTCTTCGGGCGCCTGCGGATCGACCGCGCCCTGCACCAGCACGCCGGCAATCCCCTTGAGCCGATCGGCCCCGGCCAGCAGCTGCCCGTCCTCGAGCCAGGCGGCATGCTTGAAATAGTGGGTCACGATGCGCCCGCGTGCCAATCGATATTTCGGATTGTTCCAGCGCTCCGGCCAGGTCCCGCCCGGTTCAGCCAGCAGCATGGCCCCTTCCCAGCGATGGAAGTCCTCGGCCGCCTTGTCCCGCACCGCCGCGTTGGCGTCCATCATCAGCGCGTGATAGGCCGCGACCAGCCCGTCATCGGGCGTACCCTCGGGGGCGCAGGCGCGAAACCGGGCGAAGGCCTCCGGCAGCTCCCGCCCGAGCCCGCCATAGAGCCAGTCGATCTCACTCTGCCGCGTCGTCGTCACGCCCTGCAGCACCAGGCCATGCACCCGCTCGGGGTGCGCCTGCGCATAGGCCAGCGCCAGCGTGGTGCCCCAGCTATTGCCATAGATCACCCACTGCTCAATCCCGAACAGATCGCGCAGCCGCTCCATGTCGGCAACCAGATGCCAGGTCGTGTTGGCCGACAGATCGACACTGGCCTCGCCGGCAGAGGGCCGGCTGCGTCCGCAATTGCGCTGGTCGAAACTGATGATGCGATACACCGCCGGATCGAAGAACTTCCGCACCGACGGCGAAAACCCCGATCCCGGCCCGCCATGCAGCGTCAGGGCCGGCACGCCGTTCGGATTGCCGGCCTCTTCCCAGTAGACTGAATGGCCGTCCCCGACCATCAGCCAGCCCTGCGCATCCGCCTCCGCTTCGGCATGCAGCGCCATGCTCACCGCACCTTGGCGCAGAAATCCTGGATGCGGGCGACCGCATCCTCGAGCTGGCTGGTCGCCGCGGCATAGCTCAGCCGCATGTGCCCGGGCAGGCCGAAGGCCGTGCCATGCACCAGCGCCACGCCGGTCTCGGCCAGCAGCGCCATCACCACGTCCTCGTCGGTCGTAAGCGTCACGCCCGAACCCGAGGTCTTGCCCAGCAGGTTCTGCACCGACGGAAACACGTAGAACGCGCCCTCCGGCGTCAGGCAGTCGAGCCCGGTATTGGCATTCAGTCCCTTCACCACCAGGTCGCGGCGCGTCTGGAAGATCTGCCGCCATTCCTTGAGGAACCCCTGCGGTCCGTTCAGCGCTTCCACCGCCGCCCACTGCGCAATCGAGGAGGGATTGGTGGTCGACTGGCTCTGCAGCTTGAGCATGGCGCCCAGCAGCGGCTTGGGTCCGGTGCAATAGCCGATGCGCCAGCCGGTCATGGCATGCGACTTGGAAACGCCGTTCATCGTCAGCGTCCGCTCGCGCAGCCTGGGCTCGACCTCGGCAATCGTGGCGAACGTGCCCCCGTCATAGACCAGCACTTCGTAGATATCGTCGGTCAGAATATGCACCTGCGGATGCTTGAGCAGCACGTCGGCCAGCCCGCGCAGCTCGTCATACGAATAGGCCGCTCCGGTCGGGTTGGACGGTGTGTTCAGGATCAGCCACTTGGTCTTGGGGGTGATCGCCGCGTCCAGCACCTCGGGCTTGAGCTTGAAGCCGGTGGTGGCATCGGCCACCGCGAACACCGGATTGGCGTCGCAGAGCCGCACGATTTCCGGGTAGCTCACCCAGTACGGCACCGGAATCACCACGTCGTCGCCCGGATTGAGCGTCGCCAGCAGCGCATTGAAGATGATCTGCTTGCCGCCTGCTGCCACAAAACAGTCCGCCGCCGTCACGCCTAGATGATTGTCGCGGTTGAACTTGTCGGCCACCGCCTGCTTGAGCTCGGGAATGCCGTCCACGGCAGTATAGCGCGTCTTGCCCTCGTTCATGGCCCGGATCGCGGCCTCGCGCACGTTCTGCGGCGTGTCGAAATCGGGCTCTCCTGCGGCCAGCGAAATCACGTCCTGCCCGGCCCGCTTCATCTCGGCGGCCTTCGAATTGATCGCCACGGTGGCGGACGATTGGATGCGCGACATCGCGTCGGACAAAAAGGCCATGGTGTTCCCCGAAAATTGCTGCCGAGGTCTCTAGGGCCTGGCTCGCCGCCCCGCAACAAAAAGCCGCTAGGTGACCCTCCGTCCACTGCCGCCGAAATGAAAGCCGGCGGTCCCGGTTGGAACCGCCGGCCAGATCCGTCGTACCGGGCAGACTTACTGCACGCAGACCCAGACGAAATCGCTGCCGTCGAAACGGCGTTCCGGCGAACCGCCGTCGGCCAGGCACTCGCGGCGCGGATCGACCGCCGCCGTCTGCGGGATGAACGCATCGCCCGGGCTGGTGGATTCGGCCGGTGCGGCCTTGCCGTTGAGCAGCTTGATAACGTTGGGATAGATCTTGATCGGGCCGGCCGACACGGCACCAGCGGAAACCAGGGTGGCAGCGACGAGCACGGCGGCAGCAAGAGACAGACGGGTCATGGCGAAATTCCTCCAGTAGGGTGGACGCATCATTGCGTTGTTCCCCTTCTAGATCGCCCGCCCTGAAACCCGCCTGAGCCGCCGGTTCATCTCGCCTTCACACGCTAGACCCCGATGGCCGGGGTCTTGGCCAGTTGCACGCCCTGCACCCGCCAGCCGGCATCCTCCTGGGTCAGCAGGTAGATCGCTTCATAGAGTTCCTGCTTGGCGCCGATGAATTTGACCACCTGCGCCACGCTGTCGTCACCCACCATCTGGAAGCTGCCGAAGCTGTGCGATGCCGAGAGCCCGATCGGCGCGTAACCCGAACTCATGATCGAGATGTAAAATGATTCAGGCGAGGGAAATGCGGCCTGAAACCCCTTGCCGGCAAAGCTGAGCGCCGTCTTGGCGTCCTGGTCGCGGAACGCCTGCACCTGCCCGGTGATCACGTCCTGCCAGGGTGTGGGCGCGGCCGGCATCTCTTGTGCCGTCGCCGCCCAGGCCGAAATCATCAACACACACAACGCAAACCAGACGCGGATCGGTGTCCAGAGAGACCTCATGCTCCCCTCCTTGCGGGTTGGCGCGACGGGCAATGCCACATTGGCGCCGCAAAATCGTACGCGCTTGACCCCAGCAGCTACGAATTAAATCCGCATTGAGTTGATCTGCTTCACCGTGTTGTGAACGCCCCTGCCACCCCGACCACAGTGAGACCCCGATGAAATTCCTGGCTGCCGCGCGCCGTTCGGCTCTCACCACTGTCACCGTCATTTCCTTTTCGCTGACCTTTGTGCTGGCCGGCCTGGCGATCCTGCTCTTGCTCTTGCCCGAGCCAGCCCGCGCCATTGGCAGCGTCGATCTGGGCGTCGTGCTGCTGCTCGTCCCGCTGCTGGCTCTGGTGGCTGCCATGCTGGTGCAGGCCACCCGGCTGGCACTGCGCGGACCGCTGCTCATGCGGGACGCCAAGCGCATCGGCCAGCTCACCGAATGGAAACCCGGACACGGCGAAGGCTAGGTCGAGCGATTTCGTTCATCTCCCGTTACTCTGCGATTGCTAGAAGCCTGCGGCATGGCTGCGCCCATTTTCTGCCGCAGCTGCAACGCAACTGTTCACGTCTGGTCGCCGCGGGGTCGGCGGGTGTGCCCGGATGGCTTAAACTGCTCACAATGCAACGAGGGATTCTTCACATGCGCATGGGACTACTCTCCGGATCGCTGACCGCCGTCTCGCTCCTGGCACTCTGTTCGGCCGCTCCGGCCGCTGCCGCCAGCGTGACAGTCACCGGCATCACGTCGGGCGACGGCTACGCTCTCTCCGTCCCCACGGTCGAAGCCACTGACACCAACCTGACCGAGGCGCAGATCCGGCGCCTGTTCACCGGCGATTTCTCCACCAGTGCCAGCTCCCTTGCCGAGCTCGATGCCGGCAGCATTTCCATTCCGGAAATCACGGTGAGCTACGAGGTGCCCTCCAGCTCCGGCGCGGGTACCGTGGCCTCGACCGCCACCTACCGCGACATCGTCATCTCGGACGTCGTCGACGGCGTGGCCGGTTCAGCCGTCATCGGTTCGGCCGAAATCGCCAGCGAAGGCATCTCCATGTCGCTGGGCGCCATGTCGACCAGCACCTTCGACATTGGTGCCCTGCTCGCCATGTACGGCCTGGGCGCGCCCAGCGCGGGTGTGGACTTCAAGACCATCTATGCCGATTTCGCCTTCGAAGGCGGCACCTTTGCCGGCCCAGGCTTTTCCTGCGATATCGGTGGCGCCACCGTCGGGGACTTCAAGGCACGGCCTCTCAAGACCAATTTCGCCGACTTCATCAAGGTCATGGCCGATGTCGACGAGAGCTCGACGCCCTCCCCCGAAGTGCTGCGCGCGATCATGGACTTTTATGCCGACCTGCTCACGGCCTTCGAGTCGACCCCCATGATCGGCGAGGGCCTCGCCTGCTCGGGCAGCGATGGCAAGGGCAGCGACGTCGCTGTCAGCACCGGCGCGCTGGAAATGGCGGGCTATGTCCCGGGCATCTATCCCTCGATCTCGCTCGACGACCTGGCCATCGAGGTTACCGGCCCCGAAGCCGGCAGCGTCTCGCTGGGCAATTTCACCTGGAAGGCCATGGATTTCTCCGGTCCGCTCGAGGCCATCGAAGCCGCTCCGACGGTTCTGACCGAACAATGGTTTGCCGATAACTGGCGTAAGCTGATCCCGGCCATCGAGGGACTTTCGCTGAGCGAGCTCGCCGTCGACGCGCCCGATCAGGACAATAAGGGCAACCGCATCCAGGCGACGCTCGGCGAGTTCGAGATCGCCCTGGCCGACTACGTCAACGGCATCCCCTCCACCATTGGGGTCACCACCGAGAACCTCGTCGTCACTGTTCCCGACGACAAGGAAGGCAAGATGCTCCGGGCCCTGGGGATTTCCACCCTCGACCTCAGCCAGGACATCCAGCTGCACTGGAATGAAGAGAACCAGACGATCGTCATCGAGACCATCGGCTTCGATGCGGCCGAGCTGGGCAGCATCAAGCTCTCGGGCGTACTGGGCAACGCCACGCCGGAGCTGTTCTCGGCCGACACCAATATCGCCATGGTCGCCTCGATGGGCCTGACGGTAAAAGAGCTGACCCTCGACATCGACGATCGCGGCGCCTCGGCGCTGGTCATGGCGGCAGCTGCTGCCGAGCAGGGCCAGGATCCCAATGTCCTGCGCGTCGGCATGGCCGGACTCGCCCAGGCCATGATCCTCGGCCTTGTCGGCACCACGCCCGACGCGATGGCCGCCAGCGAGGAAGTGGCTGCCTTCGTCAAGTCCAAGCCGCAGGTGAGCGTCACCCTCACGGCGACCGACGAGAAGGGCATCGCCCTGCCTCTGCTGATGGCGGCGTCGGAAAATCCGGCCATGCTGGCGGGTCAGATCGCCATCAAAGCGACCGCGACCGGCGATGCCCGTCCGGCCGATCAGCCGTTGCAGCTGCCCGAAGGCGGCATGACCTCGGACGATGCCGCTGCTGCCCCCTCGAGCGAGGGTGGCGCCACCCCGAACGACGGCACACAGTCGGAAGCCCAGACCAACAAGCAGTCGCTCAAGAACTGATCCTTTCCGGCCGGGCCCCGCAGGGGTCCGGCCACAAACTTGCCCTCGCCGCCGCTAAGGCGCACACTGTGTGCCAATAAGAGGAGGAAGAAGATGCAAGTCGACAATATCCTTCAGACCAAAGGGCCGGCCGTCCACACCGTGCCCGCCATGGCCACGGTTGCCGAGGCCGTCAAGACCCTCAACGAGCGTCGCATCGGTGCTGTCGTCGTGGTAGATGCCCAGGGCGGCGTTGCCGGCATTCTTTCCGAGCGCGATATCGTCCGCAACCTGGGCGGCGATCCGCAGAAGCTGCTGGCTGCGCCCGTCTCCACCATCATGACCAGCACGGTTATCACCTGCTCGCGCCAGACCGGCGTCTCCGAACTGATGGAGCAGATGACCCGCTACCGCATCCGCCACATCCCCATCGTCGAAGGGGGTACGCTGGTCGGCATTGTTTCGATCGGCGACGTGGTCAAGCGCAAGATCGAAGAGGCCGAGCAGGAGGCCGCGGCTCTCAAGGAATACATCGCCTCCTAGGGGGCGCCGACAACCCGAAACCTCGCTCCAGTGGCGCTGCCCGGCCGTCGTCGGGCAGCTGTGTGCGAAGCGGCTCAGCGGTTCTTGATCGCGCCGTAGAGCCCACCGGCCCGGGCGCCGGACCGGCAATAGCCGAACATCGGCTTGGGCATGTCCTTGAGCGCCTTTTCCATCTTGATCAGTTGGTTGTCTCCGACCATGCCCGAAACCGGAATATGCACGGCGAACAATCCGGCCCGTTCGGCCGCAGCTGCGATGCTGGCAAAGGCCGGCTGACCGGGCTCTTCGTTGTCGGGACGCGCGCAGAGGATCGACTTGAACCCGGCCGCTGCCAGCTTTTCGACATCGTCGGGCGAAATCTGCCCGGACACGGCGAAATCGGCATCGATCGAGCGGTAGCGCGGGCCCGCCGAGGCGGAGGAACTGGAGAACGGCCACATGTTTGAAAACTCCTGGTGCGTGATCAAGGATGGTGCGGCCGCCCCGCCGGGCCGATCCGCATTCTGATTGACACATATATTCGAATATTCTAATGTGTCAACATGGATATCGCGGAACTCCAGCCCCGGGCCGACGAGGCCGCCGAACTGCTTGCGGCTATGGCCAACCCCAAGCGGCTGCTGATCCTGTGCAACCTGCTCGAGGCAGAACACAGCGTCGGCGAACTGGCCGTGCTCGTCCAACTGGCCCAGTCGCCTTTGTCTCAGCATCTGTCGCGGCTGCGAGCCCTCAACCTCGTCGCCACCCGGCGCGAGGGGCAGTCGATCCGCTACCATCTCGCTTCGGCCGGGGTGGCCAACCTACTCGCCACCCTGCATGGCATCTATTGCCGCCCCGCTCCGGCTGCCAACGCCACACCGGACCCGTCACCATCTTCGTCAGGAGGAGTCTGCCATGAGTGAACCCACCCAAGCCGTCTGCGTCGCCTGCGGCTCCATCAATCGCCTTCCTGCTGATCGCGCCGCCAACGAGGCCAAATGCGGCAGCTGCGGCAAGCCGCTGTTTTCCGGTGAGCCGGCCGACGTTTCCGGCGCCATGTTCGAGCGGCAGATCAACAAGGGATCGCTCCCGGTCGTCGTAGACGTCTGGGCCCCCTGGTGCGGCCCCTGCCGCGCCATGGCCCCCGAATACGAAAAGGCCGCCCGGGCCACCGAGCCGAAGGCCCGCTTTCTCAAGCTCAACTCCGACCTCGAACAGGCCGTCGCCGGGCGCCTGGGCATTCGCGGCATTCCCACCATGCTGGTCTATCGCGACGGCAAGGAGATCGCACGCGTCTCGGGCGCGCGCTCGTCCCGCGACATCGTCAGCTGGCTCGAAACAACGCTGGGTTAGCCATCGTGCGCACCAACCTTACCAACCTGTCCAAGCTTTCATCCTCCCGCAAGGCTCGCGAGACCGTGAGCAGGATATCGTCCTCGACATCGGTGATTTGAAACCGACACCAACCCATGCAAGGGAGTTCTGCTGAAATGACATCCACGACCACGACCCGTACCGCGCTCGCCGCCATCGCGACGGCCGTCGCTTTCACTGCTTTCGCCCCCGCTTACGCCGCCGGCCCCAATGCCGGCGACCGCACTGGCCAGCGCGACCAGATGCAGGCCCATCGCCAGGGCGGCCAGATGCAGAAGGGTGAGCACGACGGCATGCGGAACGGCCGCGGCAATGGCCAGTTCCTCGCCATCGGCTGCGGTCCCAACGCCGCCGAACGTATCGAAACCAGCCTGGTCAAGCTCGGCTACCGCGTCGACGCCACCGCCGAACAGAAGACCCTGCTCGAAAGCCTCAAGACGGCGGCGCTCGCCGCCCAGTCCGAGCTCGCCGCCACCTGCGACACCCTCATGCCTGCCCCCGATATGGCAGCGGCGCCCGACGCTGCTGCCCCGGCGCCCGCTGGCGACCTGCTCGAGACCATGAAGCAGCGCCTCAAGGTCGAGGAAGCCCGCGTGGCCGCCATGACCAGCGTCCTGCCCGAGTTCGAAGCCTTCTACAACAGCCTCACGGACGAGCAGAAGGCCGCCCTGCAGCCGGCCGCCCACCAGCGTGGTGACGGCCGCGGCCCCGGTCGCGACGGCGCCCCGCACGGCGGCAAGGGCATGCGCCCGAACGGCTGAGCTCCCCCGCTCAGCCAGCCGGACACCCGACCCTCCGGTGTCCGGCACCTCAACGAAGCCTCGGCCCCCCGGCCGAGGCTTTACTGTTCCGACAAGGTCCTGTTGCCCCGTCCCGATGGAGCCGCTACTGATTCGCCAGCCCTTGTCCTGCCGAAAACCCGTCCATGACCAGCCTCAGCCTGCCTCTCGATACCGACCGCATCCGGGCCGAGTTTCCGTCTTTCAAGCAGCCGGGCCTGAAAGACATGGCGTTCTTTGAGAACGCCGGCGGCTCCTATACCTGCGCGGCCGTGCTCAACCGCATGAAGCACTTCTACTGGGCCACCAAGGTGCAGCCCTACGGCTTCTACCCGGCCTCGCGTGAAGCCGGCCAGGCCATGGATCTGGCGCATCGCCGTCTGGCGCAGGCCCTCAACGTCTCATTTGACTGGATCCATTTCGGTCCCTCGACCTCGGGCAACACCTATGTGCTGGCCAATGCCCTCGAAGGCTGGCTCAAGCCCGGCTCGGCCATCGTCGTCACCAACCAGGACCACGAGGCCAATTCCGGCGCCTGGCGCAAGCTGGAAAAGCGCGGCTTCGAGATCCGCGAGTGGAAAGTCGACAAGCAGACCGGCCGCCTCGCCCCGGCCGATCTCGACAAGCTGCTCGATTCAAAAGTCCGCGTCGTCTGCTTCCCGCATGCCTCCAACATCGTGGGCGAGATCAACCCGGTGCACGACATCGCCATGAAGGCCCGCTCCTTCGGCGCCATCAGCATTGTCGACGGCGTCTCCTACGCCCCGCACGGCCTGCCCGACCTGCTCGAGCTGGGCTGCGACATCTATCTGTTCTCGGCCTACAAGGTGTACGGACCGCATCAGGGCATCATGGCCATCCGCCCCTCGCTGGCCACCGAGCTGCCCAACCAGGGGCACTATTTCAACGAGGCGCAGCCGCGCAAGCGGCTCACCCCCGCCGGCCCCGATCATGCCCAGATCGCCGCTTCGTCCGGCATTGTCGACTATCTCGAAACCGTCGCCTTGCTGGCCGGCAACAAGGTCGAGGGCGCCACGCCCTTCAAGCGTGCCCACGCCGCCATGCGCGCCCAGGAAGTCGCCCTGCTGGCCCCGCTGCTCGACTATCTGCGCGGCAAGAATTCCGTGCGCCTGATCGGCCCCGACGATCCCAAGACCCGCGCGCCCACCGTATCGCTGGCGCTCAAGCAGCAGGGCATCGTTGTCGCCGAGCGCCTTGCCCGCCACGGCATCATGGCCGCCGGGGGCCATTTTTACGCCTACCGCCTCATGGAGGCCCTGGGCATCAACCCCGGCCACGGCGTCCTCCGCCTCTCGTTCACCCACTACACCTCCGAAGACGACATCAAGCGCCTGATCGTCGCCCTCGACGCCGAGCTCTAGCCCCGCCGCTCCGCGCCCTCCGTATCCGCAGAGAAGGGCGCCCTACTCGCTACTCGCTACTCGCTACTCGCTACTCGCTACTCGCTACTCCCCCCTCCCTTGGCATCCCGCCTATCCCCCGCTACACCACCGCCTCCCGTCCAGAGGCCAGAAAATGCCCCGCCCGCTCGCCGTCTCGCTGCTGATCCTGACCACCATGCTCTGGGGTTTCGCCTTCGTCGCCCAGAAATCGGCGATGGACGCCATGGGCCCGCTGACCTTTTCGGCCGTCCGCTATCTGCTGGGCGCTTTGGCCATCGTGCCGCTGGTGATCTGGGAACTGCGCCGTTCCGGCAACCGCCTCGAACGCCGCGACTGGCCGGTGGTCGCCGTCATCGCCCTCGCCTTTTTCTGTGGCGTCACCTTCCAGCAGATCGGCCTGACGCTCACCACCGTCACCAATGGCGGCTTCCTCACCAGCCTTTACGTGCTCTTCGTGCCACTCTTGGCGCTGGTGGTGTTCTTCCAGAAGCCGCATCCCATCGTCTGGGTCGGCGTCCCCATGGCCCTGATCGGCGTCTACCTGCTCAACGGCGGCCGGCTCGACAGTTTCAACCTGGGCGACCTTCTGGTGGTCGGCAGCGCCGTCGCCTGGGCGGTGCAGGTCTATCTGATCGGCACGGTGTCAAAACGCACTGGCCTGCCCATCACCATCTCGGTGATCTGCTTTGGCGCCACCTCGCTGCTCTCCGGCATTGCCGCCTTCGGCTTTGAAACCCCGCATTTCGAGGCCGTGGGCAACGGCTGGATCGAGATCCTTTATGCCGGCCTGCTCTCCACCGCCGTCGCTTTCACCCTGCAGGCGGTGGCCCAGCAATATGTGCCGCCCGCCAATGCCGCGATCATCCTCTCGGCCGAGGGACTGTTCGCCGCCCTCGGTGGCGCGCTGCTGCTGGGTGAACGCCTGCCGTTGATCGGCTATGCCGGCGCCGCCCTGATCTTTGTCGCCATCGTCATGGTCGAAACCGTCCCGGCCCTGCAGCAGCGCAAGCCCCCACCGGTCCTCACCCAGTAGCCGCGACAAGAAAAAGGGCCCCGAAGGGCCCTACGCGCTATTCGCTACGCGCTCGGCTACTTCCCGATCCGGATCAGTTCCACCGTCTGGCACGCCGCGCCGTTGCAGCCCTTGATATGGATATTGTTCTCGTCGGTCAGGTCGATGGTGCCACGCACCACATTGCCCTGGAACTCCAGCTTGCCATACCAGCGCTGGTTGCCCGTGCGCGGCACTTCGAGCAGCGCGTCCTTGCCGACATAGGTCTTGAGCCGCTGCCCCAGCGCACTGTCGTCGGCCCAGATCATCTTGGCGCAGATGGCATCACCCTTCTTGCCGCACAGTACGATCTCGTACTTGGACTCGCCGCCATTGGTCACCCATTGGCCGGCCGGCGAGTAGATGCGCTCCGCCTGGGCGGCACCTGCACCGATGAAAAGAGCGGCCGTTGCCGCCAGCAGAACCCGAACCAAAGTCATGAAAGCCTCGTGATGATGGGCGCCCGCCCGTGCGATCAGAGCTATCGCCAGATCGTGACGGGAGTAAGGAAAATGCGTCATCTGCGTGTCACGCTCAGACGTTAGTCTCAAAATTGTTCCGGCCCACCCCCATGTGGTCGGCAATGTCGCGGATATAGGCGACCTCTAGCCCCGATCGCGTCCCGCCAACAGCGGTCCGGGCACCCTTCTGCGAGAACGCCCGCCGCCAACCCGTGCGTTCTTGGCCGATGTCTCGATCGGCAAACGGCCGCCCCCGCCAGGCGGCCGTTTTTTTGTGGTGAGAACCCCGGCTTGGTCCTCGCACCGGCTGCCGCCCTGCGGCACAACGTGGGCCATGTCCAAGCTCTACTTCTCCTATGCCGCCATGAATGCCGGCAAATCCACGCTGCTGCTGCAGGCATCCTACAATTATGTCGAGCGCGGCATGCGCACGTTGCTGTTCACCTCCGCCCTTTACGCCGAGGGCGGCGTCGGCCAGATCTCCTCGCGCATCGGCATTTCCGTCGACGCCGAGCTCTATGCCGCCGGCGACGATCTTTTTGCCCGCATCAAGGATGAAGCGGAGTCGGCCAAGATCGATTGCGTCTTCGTCGACGAGGCCCAGTTCCTTACGGCCGAACAGGTCTGGCAACTGGCCCGTGTCGCCGACCGGCTGAAAATTCCGGTCATGTGCTTCGGCCTGCGCACCGATTTCCAGGGCAAACTCTTCCCCGGGTCGTCCGAACTGCTCGCCATTGCCGACGAACTGCGCGAAATCCGCACCATCTGCTATTGCGGCAAGAAGGCCTCCATGGTCGTCCGCCGCAATGCCGAAGGCGGCGCGCTCACGGAGGGCGACCAGGTCTCGATCGAAAAATCGGTCTACGTCTCGCTCTGCCGCCGGCACTGGGAAGAAGAAACCGGCCGCTGGCCCCCCAAAGGACCCCACCATGACGGACACTGACATCGAGCCGACCGGTACCCTCACCATCCGCACCCTCGCCATGCCGGCCGACACCAACCCCGCCGGCGACATCTTCGGCGGCTGGGTCATGAGTCAGATGGACATTGCCGGCGCTATCGCCGCCGTCGAGCGCGCCCGGGGCCGCGTCGTCACTGTCGCGGTCGAAGCCATGACCTTCATCGCCCCGGTCAAGGTTGGCGATATCCTCTGCGTCTACACCACCATCGAGCGCGTCGGCACCACCTCGATCACCGTCGGCATCGAAGCCTGGGCCCGTCGCAACCGCATCGCCGACCGCGTCAAGGTCACCGATGGCCGTTTCGTCTATGTCGCGCTCGGCGAGAACGGCCAGAAGACCGCCATTCCGCCCGCCTGAGCCCGATTTACCTTTCGTTCACGTTTCCGCGCGCCCGCAACCTCCGGCCCGGCGCTGCCGTTGCTTTGGCAGGAAATCCGGGACCGCATCGGCCCGCAGGAGCGCAAAGATGAAAAGCCACATCAGGCTGTTGATCCTCAACATCGCCACCGGCATTGCCATTGCCGCGTCGGCCGCCATGGTCCTGAGCCCAGCCTTCGCCGTCAGCTGAACCGGCTGTTTTCGAGTGAACAATTCCCGCTTGTGGCATTGCCGCACTTTTAACTGACATCTGGCCCGGGTAACGTCCCCGCATCGTTGATGCCGGGGATCACCACATGCGCGCTCTAACTCGCTTCGTTCTGCTTGCTCTGCTGGCCCTCGTCGCATTCGTCCCACCCGCCGCCGCCATCGACACCGGCACCCCGGCCTGGCTCATCAAGGCGTCTGCCCTCAAGGAGGGTCCGGGTGCCACCTATCAGGTGACGGGCGAGCTCGGCGACAAGACCCGCATCCAGGTCGATCGCTGTTCGGCGCTTTGGTGCCGCATTCACGCCGACGGTCAGCGTGGCTGGGTGTCGCGCACCAACGTGACCTTCGGTCAGGAGCCGCGTGGCCCGCTCACCGGCCCGCGCCTCAACTATCCGACGGGCGGCACGGTGTGTTTCTACACCGGCAAGAACTACACCGGCACCGCCTACTGCAATTCCAGCGGCTTTGTCGTGCACGACCTGCTGCTGTCCGGGCTCGACAACAGCTTCTCCTCGGTCGAAGTCCACGGTGGCTCGGTCACCGCCTGCCGCAACCGCAAGTTCCAGAGCTATTGCGAGCGCATCATTGAAAGCCAGCCCGTGCTGGACGGCTTCCTCGATGACGGCGTGTCCTCCTACCGCATCTGGTAACGGTCACCCCGGCCACCGTCATCCCCGGGCTTGACCCGGGGACCCATCTCTTCGTCCACTCAGAGGGGTCCGCTCACCCCCCGGCAGCGGCCTTCTCCAGCGCTGCAATGTCGATTTTTCGCATCTTGAGCATCGCCTGCATGGCCCGTCCGGCTGCTGCACGGTCCGGCTGCCGGATAAGCCGCATCAGCGCCTGCGGCACGATCTGCCAGCTCAACCCGTACTTGTCCTTGAGCCAGCCGCACATGCTTTCCGCGCCGCCATCGGCGGTCAGCTTTGTCCAGTAGTGGTCGACCTCGGCCTGGTCCACGCAGTCCACGGTAAAACTCACCGCTTCGGTGAAGCGGTACTGCGGTCCGCCATTGAGTCCCATGAACTCCTGGTCGTGCAGCCGGAACCGCACCACCATCGGATCGGCTGAGCGGATCTCGCCGTCCCCGAACACCTCCACATAAAGGCGTGCGGCCTCTTCCGCCTGACCGTCGAACCACAGGCACGGCATGATCTTTGGCATTCTCATCTCCTTCCTGAAACCGGATTGAACCTGCTGCATGCCGGTCGGGGCCGGCGAAGCCTCACTGGGTCGCCATTCGCTCGACCAGCAATGCATCCATGCGCTGGAACCCCATTTCCATCCCCTCGGCCATGGGCGTGGCGCGCGCGCCGTCTCGGGCTTTCTCGCTGGCATAGCGCACCGTTAGCGTCGACAGCGTCCGCATCGGGGGCAGCGCGGCGAACACGTTGGTGTTGAGCGTCTCGCCGCCCGTCCAGTCGACATCATAGCGCTCGGTCGTCACGATGCGCTCCGGCCGGACGATCTCGCTGATCGTCCCGCCATGCGCCATCTCGAACCCGTTCGGACCACGGCTGACGAAACGCCAGCTGCCCCCCACGCGCGCATCGAACTCACAGCTGATCATCGTCCAGTCCGGCGGTCCCAGCCATCGCCGGATCAATGCCGGAATGGTCCAGCAATCGAACACCAGCTCCGGCGGGGCATCGAAACTCCGCACCACGACGATCTCGCGGTCACCCTGCAACCGCACCTCGAGGGGCTTGGTCATGGCACTCTCCCTAGTTCTTCCCATCGCCAGCCGCAGCAGCGTGGCACTGCAATTGCTCCAGCAGCGTATCGAGCCGCGCGTAGCTCTCGCCCCAGAAGCGCCGGTACTGTTCCAGCCAGCCGACGGCATCCGCCATCGGCCCGGCATTGATCTGCACTGGTCGTTTCTGCGCCAGCTTGCTCCGGCTCACCAGTCCAGCGGCTTCCAGCACTTTGATGTGCCGGGAGATGGCGGGCTGGCTCATGGCGAATGGCGCCGCGAGTTCATTGACCGTGGCCGGCCCGTTGGCCAGCCGCACCAGCATGGCCCGCCGCGTTGGATCGGCGAGAGCCGCAAAGGTCAGATCGAGCTGATCGGTCATTTATATAACTCATGCGTTCTATAACTTAAATGTTATTTAAAGGGCGGAGATGTCAACCCCCTTCGGCCAGGCATCGTTGTTCAGGTCGTGTTCAGCCACACCGTGCTCTCCTTCAAACAGCGGCGGACCGACTTGTAACCGTCCGCCTGAGGGGACCCCATCATGACGCGCTTCCATCTGCTTGCCGGGCTCGCCGCCCTTGTCGTCGCCGCCGGCACCACAGCGGCCGCTGCCGCGCCCAATGCCATGGCCGATGCCGAGTTCGACCTGCGCAAATCGCCCAAGAGCAGTTCCAAGGCGGTCAACTATGTCGAAGAAGGCGATCTGCTCACCATCACCGAATGCACCAAGACCTGGTGCTATGCCAAAGTCCCCGGCCCGGACGGCTGGATCCGTCGCGACTTCATCGTCCCCATCGACGACGACGGCGAGGTCTATGACGACGAGGAGTTCAGCCTGGGCATCACCGTCGGACCCGGCGGTCCCAAGATTTCCATCAATGGCGGCCAGGGCGGTGGCGGCGGTGCGCCGCGGGCCTGCTTCTTCGAAGATGTCGGTTATGCCGGTCAGAGCTTCTGCGTCGCCGCCGGCCAGAACATTCCCAATGTCGGCTTCGACTGGAACGACACCATTTCCTCGGTCCGCCTCTATGGCGGCGCCCAGGTCGAAGCCTGCGACGATGCCGGCTTTGGCGGCGCCTGCACCAGCTGGAGCCAGAACGTCGCCAATGTCGGCGGCACCTGGAACGACCGCGTGACCTCGCTCTCGGTCTACTGACCCAAATCCGGCGCCGTCCCCCACCGGGGCGGCGCCCTCCGGCTCAATGCTGTCGCAGCACTGCGGCGAGGAACAGGTTGATCCCGGCCAGCAGTGCCAGCAGCACCCCCCAGAGCGGCAGCCCGACGAGCAGCAGGATCAGCGCCGCCACCGCGAACATGCCGATCTTGAACAGCAGCAGCGGCTGCGGCTTCAGCCGGCGCTTCGAGCGCGGCGCAGCATAGACGCCCCACAGCGCCACGAACACCGCCGCCCCGACGATCCCGCCCACCAGCTGCAGCCAGCCGCTCAGCAGCACGCCAATTGCCGCAAAGCTCAGAAGCGCCGCCAGTTCGAGCAGAAAGCCCAGCGCCAGATTGCCGTAGCGCAGCCACTCGGGATGCTTCATCGCCTCCACCATGCGCCGCAACCGCCGCATCGCCTGCATGCCACCCTCCTCGCGTCCCGTCCGGCCAACCATAGTCTGCCCCGCCGGCTGTGGCAAAGCGCTCTGCCCTCGCCCGTTGCCGTTCCCTTTCCGTTCGCGCCATGCTAGGAAATGAACTTCCCCCCTGCTGACAGGTTTTGACAGGGCACCTATCTATGGTGCCCCCTGCCGAAGACCCCCGCGAGCGCACCATGGCCACCGACAAGAAGTCCGCCCGTCCGGGCAAAGCCGAGTTCTCGATCGACGATTTCATCGGCGAGATCGAAAAGGCCGAGGCCGAAACCCTCAGCAAGCCTTTGCCGCAGGAGCGTCTGCGCAACAAGCGCGCCCTCGACAACGCCGCCCGCCGCGCTGCCGAAGAGCAGGCTGCCCCGGCCGAAAAGGCGAAAAAGTCGAAAAAGTCCGCCGCCACCGGCATGACCCTGGCTGCGCCGAAATCCAAGGCCAACTCGGTCGAACGCCCCGATTTCGGCACCGGTTTTGGCGAACCGACCCAGGCCGGCTTCGGCCACGTCCCCTCCGGCCGGTCCAATCTGGGCGGCCAGATCATCCCCTCCGGCACCCAGCAGGTGGCGCAGATCGGCACCGAAGTCGGCAATGTCGGCATCTCGGCCACCGTGCGGGCGCTCGAAGACATCATCATGAACGGCCGCAAGGAGGTGGAGGGCAACGACGCCTGGAAGCCGCACCGCCCGGCCCCGCGGCAGAAATCCGAAGGCGGCATCCCGTTCAAGCTCGCCACGACCTACACCCCGGCCGGCGACCAGCCCACCGCCATTGCCGAACTGGTCGAAGGCATCGAGAATGGCGAGACCGACCAGGTCCTCCTCGGCGTCACCGGCTCGGGCAAGACCTTCACCGCCGCCCAGGTCATCGCCCGCACCCAGCGCCCGGCGCTGATCCTGGCGCCCAACAAGACCCTCGCCGCCCAGCTCTATGGCGAGTTCAAGTCCTTCTTCCCCGACAACGCCGTCGAATACTTCGTCTCCTATTACGACTACTACCAGCCCGAGGCCTACGTCCCGCGCACCGACACCTACATCGAAAAAGAATCCACCATCAACGAGCAGATCGACCGCATGCGCCACTCGGCGACGCGCGCGCTGCTCGAACGCGACGACGTCATCATCGTCGCCTCGGTCTCCTGCATCTACGGCATCGGCTCGGTGGAAGACTACACCGCCATGACCATCGACCTGCGCAAGGGACAGCGGATCGACCAGCGCGAGCTGCTCCGCTCGCTCGCCCAGCTGCAATATAAGCGCGGCGATGTCGGCTTCGTCCGCGGCACCTTCCGGGTGCGCGGCGACACCATCGAGCTCTTCCCCGCCCACTACGAGGACGCCGCCTGGCGCGTCACCCTGTTCGGCAACGAGATCGAGTCCATCGCCGAGTTCGATCCTCTCACCGGCAAGAAGGCGTCCGACCTCATCTCCATCCGCGTCTTCGCCAATTCCCACCACGTCACCCCGCGCACCACCCTCACCGGCGCCATCCGCGAAATCCGCAAGGAACTCGCCGGCCGCCTGCAGGAGCTCAACGGCGCCGGCCGCTTCCTCGAAGCCCAGCGCCTCGAGCAGCGCACCCTGTTCGACCTCGAGATGATGGAAGCCACCGGCTCCTGCGCCGGCATCGAGAACTATTCGCGCTACTTCTCCGGCCGCCGCCCCGGCGAGCCGCCGCCGACGCTCTTCGAATATCTCCCCGACAACGCCCTGGTCTTTATCGACGAGAGCCACGTCACCATCGGCCAGCTCGGCGCTATGTACCGCGGCGACCTGCGGCGCAAGGCGACGCTCGCCGAATACGGCTTCCGCCTGCCCTCCTGCATGGACAACCGCCCGCTCCGCTTCGAGGAGTGGAACGCCATGCGCCCGCAATCGGTCTATGTCTCGGCCACCCCCGGCAAGTGGGAGATGGAACAGTCCGGCGGCACCTTCGCCGAACAGGTCATCCGCCCCACCGGCCTCATCGACCCGCCGGTCGAGATCCGCCCGGCCAAGAGCCAGGTCGACGACGTCGTCGACGAGATCCACCGCACCACCCGCGACGGCTACCGCACGCTGGTCACCGTGCTCACCAAGCGCATGGCCGAAGACCTCACCGAATACATGCACGAGCAGGGCATCAAGGTCCGCTACATGCATTCGGACATCGACACCATCGAGCGCATCGAGATCATCCGCGATCTCCGCCTCGGCGTCTTCGACGTGCTCGTCGGCATCAACCTCCTGCGCGAAGGCCTCGACATCCCCGAATGCGCCCTCGTCGCCATCCTCGATGCCGACAAGGAAGGTTTCTTGCGCTCCGAAACCTCCCTGATCCAGACCATCGGCCGCGCCGCCCGCAACGTCGACGGCAAGGTGATCCTTTATGCCGACCACCAGACCGGCTCGATGGACCGCGCCCTGGCCGAAACCAACCGCCGCCGCGAAAAGCAGGTCGCCTACAACACCGCCCACGGCATCACCCCGCAGTCGATCAAGTCCAACATCAAGGAGATTGTGGACTCGGTCTACGAGAAGGACCACGTCACGGTTTCCATCGGCAAGGGCAAGGACGGCAAGGAAAAGATCGCCGTCGGCGAGAACCTCGCCGCCGTCATCAAGGACATCGAAAAGCAGATGCGCGAAGCCGCCACGAACCTCGAGTTCGAGAAGGCGGCACGGCTGCGCGACGAGATCAAGCGGCTGCGCGAGATGGAGCTGGATGTGTTGGAAGGCTCCGGCGTTGCGGACTGAAAGTCCGACAAATCGCTCCAGTGGAGCGATTTGAACACCCGAGGCCATGAGGGCTACGCCCAAAAGGCAGGAGAGGGGCGTGACGGACGCCTAGCGTCAGCTCAGTCGCGCCAGTGGCGCGATTTGAACGCACGAGACGACAACGGGCGAAGCCGAATGGCGTGCAATACTGGTGCACGTGGAAAGACGGATAAGCCGTTCACTGGCATCGGGTCGCCCTGGTGCATAGGGGAGCCCAATCCTTCGGAGGGCTCAAACCGCGACAGCAAAGAAGGTCTCCGTCTCGGCGATCCAATCTTTGAATTTCGGGGAATTTCGACCGGGTAGTCGTTCTGCTACAAACTGATCTGGATGCCTTATAAGGCCGCGAGCAAAAAACTGGTTACTGTGCATAGCGGAACGAAACGTGTTCTCGCAGCGATGAGCATAAAAGTTTCGCAAGTCCCGCAGTTCCGAAAATACTGAGCAGTTCAAGGCCATGGCATTGAGGAAGCTCTGGGGCACATGCCCAGCAACAACTTGCATGACGCCACGAAGCTTGTTTGGGTCTCGAATTTTGATCTCATTTTTCCTATCCACCGCAAATGTTACATTTGAAAACGACGGCTGGGCCGAGATCGCTAGTTTTACGATGGTGGGAAATTCGTCATCCAAGCAAAACCGCGCCCTGCCATCGATCGTAATACGACCCGCGGCTTGCGCCTCACGAACAACCATAAGGGCATAAGCCCTTAGCGACTGTATAATCAGGTTGTCCAACTCGAGGACCAAGGCCCCTACGCTGAGGGTGTAGAGCTTGGGTTTCTGCTCGGCAACTTCATCGTAAGCGGAGCCTAGCTTTGCGAGCCTCCTGCAGACGTGAACGGCCAGGTCACGCCTTCGAGTATACGGCCTCGTCATTCTCCCCTCAGCGCAGCGAGAAAATAAGCAAATCGCACAAACTTCTCTCGATTCACGTTAGTCTTTGCCATGCAAGCAGCTGCAAACTCGGGGTAAGCGATGCGCTGTTCCTCTTCATCTATTTCCTTCGCCTTTGCAGCTCGAACACTATCATTTAGCGAATTCATCGAAATACCAGCACGCTCTATCTCGCTCAACTCGAGGAGTTGGTGAGGGTCTGCCTTAGCCGTGACGACCCCCGGGTACATAATCTCAATCAAAGCCGCAACTATTGAATAGAATGCGTGCTTACTATTTAGTTCCTCATATTGCCAATACTGTTTTGCATCCCATTCATTAATCGTATTTATCAGATATTCGCTATATAATTCCTCATGGAGGAACTTTTCGTCATACCTATCATACAAATCATCTATTTCAACGGGCCGCGTTGTTATAAATCCATCGTCGATGATAGATACGATATCCGCTATCATCTTGGTGTCAGCCATTCTAATAACGTCTCGCTTCGAGACAAGCTGCCTCAAAACAAAAGTCTCTCGGAATATTTTCGACATTCGAATTACAAACTGCTTAAACTCACCTTGGAACCTCGCATTTCGCAGTTCTTCAGCGTTCAAGCTAATGTTATTTGCATTCATTCTTGCAAACGACTCGCGTATTTCCTCCTCGCCGACATTAGAAAATTCGTCAACAGATAGTGAGTAAGACAAGAATACGCTCTGCAGCTCTTCAGACAAATCCTTGTATTTTTTACCCTGCAGCTCGGACGTTTCCAGCCGACGAGACAATCTCAGTTCGTTTTCGTAAAATGCCCGAAGTGCTTGACTTCTCTGCTGGCCATCGACAATTTCTTTTACACTAGTCTTTGTCTTAAGATCGTATTTCACGTAAAGATATATTTTTGGTATTGGGTATTCGAGAAGTATCGACTCTATGAAATAAGATCGTACGTACGAACTCCAGACTTTGTCGTCTCTTTGATAGTCCCTATTTACGATTATCTTATTGTTCAACATCGCTTGACAATAATCAAGGACGGATATCGGTGCAGCCGTTGCCTTCACATTGATCTCCGAAAAATAATAAAGCTCTCTTCGTATTTCTTCGCCTTCAAATAGGAACGAGACGCGACGTTGCGATTTGCTAAACTATGAAATACAGCAAAATTCTCGCGCCTGACTTCCTCCCACCCGTGCCTGGACATCATCTTTGACGTAATCCCCGCAAGATCAATCGCGTGTTGCTTATAGTACGAGTTCTGAACAACAAAGCCAGCGATAGCTCCAAGTGCGGCGTTAGACGAAATTACCGAAAGAGATTTATCATAGTCAACAAAATAGGAACGAAAAAAACGGTCGTAATAGGTCGCGGACGCCTTTGACTTATGTTCCCGAATTTGACGCAATATCTCCGCAGTCTCGACCGGAACAGCCTCTTCGTCTTGTCTGTGCGATGTCAAAGGTGTGCCAAGCATCTGATGTCGCAGGGCGTCCGGTCGGAGACCTAAGACAGCCAACTCCAGACCCATCTTTATCGCGTAGTCGATACGGGTCAGGTAAGGCGGGGAAGTAAGCAGAACGTCGAAGGGGTCGGTTGCAAGATAGTCCACACGGGCGTCGCCTCGTCGCGTGGCTACACTTTCTACGTCAGCTCGGTTTACGATATATGACTTCATTAGCGAAGCATGGCGACGCGTGGCATCTAGTAGTGCGTCCGCAGACAAATCGCTTTGGACCTTCGGCTTCTGGCGCCAAGTAGGATTACTTGGCTTCTGTTTGGCGGCTTCACGGCAAACCCGGAAGAGAAGTGTGTAGATTAGGGCGTGGACCTCACTAAGGTCCGACATGTCACCGCCAAAGTCGCAAGGGACATGCCCGTCGATGAGAGCGCGTTCCACTCGCCTGATGGCTTGCACAGTATTGCCGTTAAAGAACCCTTCTAGTGGATCATCGGCCGTCAACGATGGTGGCCGCCCACGGGGGAAACTTTGTAAGCTCTCTGCTCGCTCAAGGAGTTCAAGAGCGCCCAGTCGTTGGGCACTCCTGGCTTTGGATATAATGACCATTGAAGGATTGAGATCGAGTCCCGTAGCCATCGCCCCCATGGCAGCGGCGGCGAACGTCGTCGTGCCGGCCCCATTCCAAGGATCGTAAACCCGAGAGCTGGGCTTGGCTTCCATGCTCTGAAGCGCCCACCGCGCAAAGCCTTCAGAATATCCTGCATAATACGGGTACCAAGCCGCGCGCCTGTCTTCGGCATTGAGCTTCGGCGTGCGCAGAAGGTGATCCATCATATCCGCTCGTTGAGGTACGATCGACTATAGGGCTAAGCGATCGATAAGTGCCATTTTCCAAGACGGGCGTAGCGCTTTTTCCACCGCGGTCGCATTATTTCCAATGGGGGATAAGCTGATGTCTTTACCTTCAGGTGACGCCCAGTCAATCACGTGCCTTCCCCCTTTCAGCCCCCATTCATCCACCCCCGCGCACTCTCCCCACACACCACCGGGGACCACTCCACCCGCACACTGCTCATCGCCTTTGCCACCACCCTCTGCCTCGCCGGCCGGCGCCGATGAGCTGCTCGTGGCCATCATGAAGGCCCCGGTGCTCAAATCCACGCAGGACCCCGTGACCATTGCCGAGATCGAGGTCGGCCAGGTGGTGACGGCGATCTCCTGCACCGCGTCCCTCTGCAAGATCAGCAAGCCCGTCGCCGGCTATGTGATGAAGAAGCGCTTCGCCCCCTGGCCGGGCAAGGTCCTCCCCTGCGTCACCCTCAACGGCAAGCGCTGCTGAGCCCCGGCAGGGTGCCCTTACGGCCACGCCTGCTGCAGCGCCTCGCCTGACCAGAGCACCGCCGGCACCAGCGCCACCAGCGACAGCGCGATCGCCCAGCGCCGCCGCGCCGCATCGGGCCGGCCGGCCCGCCAGTCGATCCCCCCGCGTCCGGCATGGTAGAGCACCAGCGCCGCGTAAAGCCCGACCAGCACCCACAAGGCCGGCATCCACGCCGCCTGATCGAGCCCACTGAGCAGGACCACCGGCGCCACAAAGAACGCGATTGCCACCCCGACGAAAAACCCAGGCACCGCGCCAATGGGCGTCGTCGCCAGCCCCAGCACGACGACCCAGCCGATGACGACGATCAGGAATACACGGATGGACATGGTTCGCGGTCCTCAAGCACCGGAGGGCAGCCTACGCAGCAAGGGTTAAGCGACCCCTAGAGGTGCCGCCGGCATTGCCGCTGCGACCGCTCACCAGCGTCCCATCACGCCGGGCAATGTCGCGGATCAAAATCCTTGGTTGGACAGATCCGGCCCGCCGCGTCATCTTCGCGCCATGCGCAGACCAACACCCCTCTCCGGCCCGACACCGCTTTCCCACTCCAGGCCGCCCTCCGGCCCCGCGCCCAAAACCCTCTCCAACAACGGCCCGCCGCTCGACGACGATCCGCGCCCCTGGGGCTCGGGCGGCGTCGGCCATCATTTCGAGTGGGAAGCGGCGCGGAAAAAGGCCTTCGACGCGCCCTACGACATCGTCATGATGCGCCTGCGCCGCGCCGAAGCGCTGGGGCTGACCTATGAGGAATATACGCTCGAACTGATCGAGCGCGGCATCTACCTCTCGGCCGAAAAAGACGCCGCTCGCATCGCCGACATCCGCCGCCGCCGCCCCCTGCGCGACTAAACCTACCCACCCTTCCCAAAAACTCTCGGTGTCATTCCCGCGCCGGCGGGAATCCAGAGCCCCATCCGCCGCCCCTCGCCCCTCCGCGCCCCGCCTCGCCCCCTCCCTACTCCCTACTCCCTACTCCTACTCGCTACTCGCTACTCGCCCCTTCCCTACTCGCCACTCGCTACCCCCTACTCGGCACTCGCCCCACCCATTCATCTCCCGCTCATCCGCCATTCACCAAAACCCGTTTTCGTTCAAACACCTGTCAGAAAACACCGGCCACTAATCCCCCTCCGCCATGTCGGGTGTAAAACCGCTGCATCGCCGCATCGTGCGACGGTTGCAAACGAGCAATCGGTGCGGCGAGGTCGGGTGGCGCGGGGTCGTCCTGCGTCAGGCCGGGTTGGGATGGTCAGGCGGGCCCAGGTGATCCGCCGCCTTAATTTGCGTGCCGCGGGGAGGCTCATGTTCGGCCTCCTCCCAGGGGTTCGACTGGAGAAGCGCGAAGAGCGTGGTCTGGTCAGAACAAGGATCCTGCGGCGGTGGGGCAGTCCGATAGACAAACGCCCCGGAACGTCCCGACGAACGCCCAAAACCCCGATCCGACGGCGGAGCTGGGCTCCGGCCGCCCGGCCTTTTCGGGTGGTACGCGTACCAACGATGGGCCTTGCTCCGCCGTTGTCGCCATCTGCCGCAATCCCGGCGGGCGCTGCCCGTCCGGGCGCCTTGGCCTGTCCGCGGGCTTGACCGCGCCAGCGCCGCGCCGCACCTTTGCGCCATGTGCAATCTCTACAACATGACCACCACGCGCGAGGCCATGGCGCTGCTACGCGCCAGCTGGGCCGGCGCCGAGCCGAACCTGCCGCCGCTCTATGGCGTCTATCCCGATTACCTGGCGCAGATCTGCGCACTGGCCGGCGATACGCGGGTGCTGCAACTGGCGCGCTGGGGCCTGCCCTCGCTCAAGGACGCGCCGACCGAAAAGCCCAATCGCGGCACCACCAATATCCGCCATCCCTGGTTCGACGACTGGAAGGGCTATCTGGGCGTCGAGCATCGCTGCCTGGTGCCCTTCAACCGATTTTCCGAGCCGACCAAGCTCGCCGACGGGCGCAGCGGCAATGCCTGGTTCGCCCTCGACGAGGATGCGCCGGTGGGGGTTTTCGCCGGCCTCTGGACGCCCTGGCACGGCACGCGCCGCAAGGACGAAGGTCCGCTCGACCACCGGCTCTTCGCCTTTTTCACCACCGCGCCCAATGCCGAGGTCAAGGCCATTCACCCCAAGGCCATGCCGGTGATCCTGCGCACTGCCGAAGAACACGACGTCTGGCTGCGCGCGCCCTGGAGCGAAGCCCGCGAGCTGCAGCGTCCGCTGCCCGATGCCAGCCTGCGCATCGTCGCCACCGCGCCGCTCAAATGGCTCCCCGTGCTCGAGGGCGAGCCCGAAGGCGGCGATCCCTTGCGCCTGCCGCTCTAGCGCGTCGGCGTGCAGCGGCGATCGCGTCGGCCGGTTGAACAGCCGCTTCATCGCCGGTTCAGCCCCGGGGGTGCAGGTTCGGGGCAAGGCAATCATGCCAACACCAAGGACCCGCACAAAATGTTCAACCGCATCACCACCTTCGCCGCCGTCACCGTTTTCGCCCTTGCCGCCTCGGCCGGCGCTGCGTCTGCTGCCCAGTATGCCTGGGTCGACCACAACGCCAAGGTCAAGGCCAAGCCCTTCAACGTCGCCGCCACGGTCAACACCGTGTTCGAGGGCCAGAAGGTCAAGATCATCGCCGAGAACGGCAACTGGGTGAAGATCAAGATCCCGGGCGCCGACGGCTGGGTGAAGGCCGGCGTGCTCGACTACGCGCCGTTCCCCAACAACAACCCGTGGCCCAATGGCGGCAACGGCCAGGTCTGCTTCAACGGCCAGTACGGCTATATCTGCCTGGGCAACTGAGCCCTGCTGCGACCCGTGTCCGGCGCGCGCCGGGCACGGGCGCATTCATGCTGCGTTCAGCCTCGGACTCGCAACCTCCCGCTGACGCTGGGCGTTGCCCCAGCCCGATCAGGTCTGCAACGGAGTCCCCATCATGTCCTTCAAGCGCACCGCCCTCACCCTGGGCATCGCTGCAGCCGCCCTCCTCGGCTCGGCTGCCGCTGCCCTCGCCGCCCCGGCCTACGCCACCTCCAACGTCAACGTCCGCATGGGCCCCGGCACCGCCTACGGCCCCGTCGACGTCCTGCGCCGCGGCGAGCGCGTCGATGTCGACTACTGCCAGGGCAGCTGGTGCTACGTCCGCAAGCCGGGTCCGGATGGCTATGTCTCGGCCAGCTACCTGTCGCGCGCCGGCGGCTATGACGATGACTATTACTACGATGACGAGGACGACTATTTCTTCATCGACCCGCCGCGCCGTCCCTATTACCGCCCCTATCGGCCCTATGGCTCGAGCGCCTGCATCGGCGGCCCGAACGCCACGTTCTGCATCAGCAACTGACGCATCGCCTGCGCGCACTTGCGGCGCCCCACGGGGCGCCCTATCTCTGCGCCACCCCTGCCCCGGACCCGACCATGACCGCCCCCACCAAGCCCTATGTCAAGCTCGCCTACCTGCTCGTCATCCTCGGCATGGGCATCCTCGCCCTCGAGCGCCTCGGGCTCGATCAGGCGGCGGGACCTAACCATACCGGGCTGCATCTGGATGGCACGCTGCTCAGCGTTCTGGTGATCGCGCCCGCTGCCCTGATCCTCGCCGGCTGCCTGATCTTTATCTTCGGCAAGCTGCGTCGGCTCTGACCTACTCGACCCGCAGTCGTTCGACATCGATGCCGCGCGCCTCCAGCGGCGCCCGCATGCGCCGGCCCAGGAACTCGTTGAGTCCATAAAGCACCATGGCGCCCACCAGGATGGCGATGCCAAAGCCGCGCAGCCCATCCTCCGTCGCGACAACAACCGCCGCGAGCAGCGCGGCGACCCCGCCGCCGAACAGCAGGTAGAACCGACGTTCGCCCTGCACTCTCAGGTTCCGGGCCCCCGACAACAGCACATCGCGCAGCTCTGCGTCCGACATGGCCACCAGGTCGTGATTGCTGCCTTCGCGGCGGATGGTCTCGATATAGGCCTCGACCCGCCGTGCCGTGACCGCCTCGCGCTCGGCATCCTTTCGGCTGCGGACAACATAGCTGACCCCAATGCCGAGCAGCAGCAGGACAGCGGCGATTTCAAGGAGAATAAGCATCGCGTGCACCCTTTCGTGTCAGCGAGATTTCTTGTCTTGGCAGCACAAATGTCCCCTATGATCGGTCCATTCAAGTGCAGCCGGCGCGACTTGAAAACTTTCGGAGACCTCACTGCGTTGCTAGGGCAACGATCCTGCCTCTCCGCAACCTCCCAGGGAAACTTCTATGTCCTATGTCATCCTCTACATCGCTTCGGCCGTCGTGTTTTTCTCCGGCGATTTCGTCTGGCTCTCCACCATGGCCGACCGCCTCTACCGTCCCGCGCTCGGCGACATGATGCTCGCTCAGCCCAACCTGCCGGTCGCCGCCGGCTTCTATCTGCTCTACCTGGTTGGGCTTCTGGTCCTGGTCACCGCCCCCGCCAACGGCGACATCTTCAAGGCCCTCTGGATGGGCGCGCTGTTCGGCTTTGTCGCCTATGGCACCTATGACCTCACCAATCTCGCCACGCTGCGCGGCTTCACCCCGACGCTGGTTGCCATCGACATGGCCTGGGGGACGTTCATCACCGCTGCCAGTGCCGCCGCGGGGGTCTGGGTCGCGCGGTTCTTTGCCTGAATGCTCTGGGGCCGGCGCATCCTGGTGATGGGCACGATCATGGCGCTGGTGTCGGCGACACCGGCGCTGCTGATGCTGCTTTTCCCGCTGCTCGGCGAAGGCTTTCTCGGCACGGTCGCCATCCTGCTGACCATTACCGTGACGCCCCTGGGCGTTGCCCTTATGGGTGTGGGGCTGGTTCTGATGCTGATTGGCGCGCTGCGGCGCGTCCGCGCCGCGCCAGCGACCGCTCGCGCAGCATCACCGCCAACCCAGCCCCGGCAATAATCATCGCCCCCAAGAGGCTGACCGCGTCGATCAAATGCTGGAAGAAGACGAAACTGAGCAGGATGCCCCAGGGCAGAGCCGTATAGTTGAACGGCTGTACTGTACTCGCAGGCGCCCGACTGAGCGCCACCATCATCAGGCCATGCGCGGCGGTTGAGGTGAACATGATCACCACCACCAGCCCAAGATCTTCGAGCGGCATGGGCCGCCAGAAGAAGATCCCCACCCCGGTCGTCATCACCAGCCCGATCACCCCGACATAGACCATGCTGGTCGCGGTCGAATCCTGGCTCGACACCTTGCGCGTCAGCGCGATGTAGACGGCATAGGCCGCCGCCGACAACACGGCATAGAGCACGCCCCAGGTCATCGGCAGCCCACCCGGCCTGACGATCAGCAGCGCGCCGAGAAACCCGACCACCACCGCGCTGAACCGGAAGATACCGACCTTCTCGCCCAGGATTGGGATCGCCACCAGCGTCACCATTAGCGGATAGACGAGAACTATTGCCTGCAGTTCAGCCAGGGGGACGTCCACCAGCGCACAGGCGAAAAACCAGATATCAACCACCAGCAGCACGCCGCGCAGCACCTGCAGCCAAGGCGATTTCGACCGGAACGCCTGGCTGATTGGTCCCTGCCGCATGACAAGGATCAACGAAAACACCGCAAAGGCCCAGAACCGCATCATCGCCAGTTGGAACGGCGAATAGTCCTGCACCAGATGCTTGGACACCGCATCCTGCACGCCGAAGATCAGGATGGCCGCAACGGTCAGGCCGATGCCGAGCGGAACATTGTCGGCGCTGCGACGCGCGGGGGCAGGATCGGTGCTCAAGGCAGGGCTCTGTTGATCGGCGGGCATGGTCGCCCGAGGCCAGCCTTGATAGCCTCTGCGCTTCCGACTCGCCATGCCCCTGGATGCACATGTTTCGACTGTTTCTCGCCGCTCTTTTGCTCATTTTCTCGGCCGCGCCCTCCGCACTGGCGCAACAGGCCGAGAGTCGCCGCTACTTTGGCGACTGGCTCGCCGCCTGTCGGCCCGATGGCTACTGCTCGACCGTCAGCTACGTGAACCCCAATGCGGATGGGCGCGCGGCGGACCACTGGTTCCGCATCGGCCGGCATGCGCAGGGGACCTATTGGGAGCTTTCCTTCACCCCCATCGTGGTGATGGCCGATCCAGCGGCCCCCTTCACACTGAGCGTCGACGGCACTGCCGAGACATTTGTCGGCCCCGACGAGGTGGCGGCCTACGCTGCCATCAACGACTTCTTCCTGCTCGGCAAGAAAGCCCAGTCGCTGATGGATCGACTGATGCCCGGCACATCGCTGCAGGTCAGCTTCACCGCCGACACAGGCATTGAAACCACGACGGCATTCTCGCTGAAGGGCCTCACGGCGGCGCTGATCTGGATCGACGAGATGCAGGGTCGACTCGGCTCCGAACGCGTTGCCGAAGCGCCGCCCGAAGGGCTGACCATCGTTTCTGCCGTGGGGACACCGCTTCCGCAGGGCGAGGTGGCCCTCGCCGATATCCCGGCTCACCTCGTCGCAGAGCACGAGGCCCGCCTCGATGCCTGCGACGGCCTCGATATCGTCGGCAATCAGCCGCTCTATCGCTACGATCTGGGCGAGGACCAGTGGCTCTATCTCCTGCCCTGCACGGCCGGCGCCTACAACGCGTTCTACAGCGCCTATCTCGACACCGGCACCGGCTTTGAACTGCTGAGCTTTGCCACCCCCAGCTATGCCGCCGGCTGGCAGGCCGAAGCCGGCATCTGGTTCGAAAGCTTCGATCCCCCCACGGGGCAGCTCCGCAGCTACAATCGCGGCCGCGGCATCGGCGATTGCGGCATGCGCGGACTGTGGCAATGGACCGGTTCGCTCTTTGCCATGCAGGTCTATACCTTGCAGGCCCAGTGCGACGCATCGGTCCCGCCGGGCGAGTTTCCGGAGATCTTCCGCAACGACACTGCCCCAGCCGATTTGCGTCCCTGAGCCGATCACCTATCTACTAGGCACCATGACCAAACCCACGCCCACATCGCCCGACCACAAGGTCGCCCTCGTCACCGGGGCCGGTGATCGCGTCGGCGCGACCCTTGCCCGGCGACTTGCCGCAAATGGCTATAGAGTGGTGATCCACTATCGCGCTTCAGCAAAAGGAGCAGAGGCCGTTCGGTCGGATATCCTGGCCGCCGGCGGCCAGGCGGCGATCGTCCAGGCCGATCTGGCCGACCGCAGCGCCCGCGCTGCCTTGATCGGCAAGGCTGTCGCTGCCTTCGGTCCGTTGACCCTCCTGGTCAACAACGCCTCGACCTTCGAACCCGACGCTTTGGCCGACCTCGACCAGGCCCTCTGGGACCTGCACTTCGCCGTGCATGTCGAGGCGCCCGTCTTCCTCGCCCGCGACTTTGCCGCCCAGCTCCCCGCAGGCATCTCGGGCAATATCGTCAATCTCATCGACGAGCGTGTGCTCCACACCGCGCCGAGCTATTTCAGCTACACGCTGAGCAAGAGCGCGCTTTGGGCGGCAACACGGACACTGGCGCAATCGCTGGCGCCGCGCATCCGCGTGAACGCCATCGGCCCGGGGCCCACCCTGCCCTCCAACGTGCAGACTGATGAACAGTTTGTCGCCTCGCAGGCCCGCCTGCCGCTGCAGCTGGGGGCCGATCCCGATGACATTGCCGACGGCCTGCTCTACATCCTCTCAGCCCGCGCTATGACCGGCCAGATGCTGGCCCTCGATGGCGGCCAGCATCTCGAATGGTCCCCGCGCCGGGACGTCACACCACGCAAGCCATGAACGCACCCGATCAAGCCAGCGGCCCCGACGTCATCAAGGACTTCGTCCGCACCCTGCCTGCCTCCCCCGGCGTCTACCGCATGCTCGATGAAGCCGGCGAGGTCATCTATGTCGGCAAGGCCCGCAGCCTGAAGTCGCGCGTCACCAATTACACGCGCCCCGACGGCCTGCCGACGCGCATCCAGCGCATGATCTATGCCACCCGCACCATGGAGTTCGTGCGCACCGAAACAGAAGCCGAAGCGCTGCTGCTCGAGGCCAACCTGATCAAGCGCCTGCGTCCGCGCTTTAACGTATTGCTGCGGGACGACAAGAGCTTTCCCTACATCCTGATCGCCACAGAACATGAGGCACCCGAGCTTTCCAAGCACCGGGGCACGCGGCGCAAGCAGGGCCATTATTTCGGTCCCTTCGCCTCGGCTCTGGCCGTCAAGCGCACCATCACCTCGTTGCAAAAGGCCTTCCTCCTCCGCACCTGTTCGGACAGTTTCTACAAGGCACGGACCCGGCCCTGCATGCTCTACCAGATCAAGCGCTGTGCGGGCCCGTGCACTGGTGAAGTCTCGCTCGCCGACTATGCCGAACTGGTCGATGAGGCGCGGCAATTTCTCTCGGGAAAGACCAAATCCGTGCAGGACCATCTCCAGCACGACATGAACACTGCGGCCGAGAATCTTGATTTCGAACGCGCCGCCATGATGCGTGATCGCCTGTCGGCGCTGGCCCTTGTGCAGAGCCAGGGTGACATTGCCTCGAAAACCGTCGAGGAGGCCGACGTTTTCGCCGTGGCCCAGGAGGCAGGACAGTTCTGTGTCCAGGTGTTCTTCTTCCGCGCCTTCCAGAACTGGGGCAACCATGCCTACCGGCCGCGCGCCGATGCAGCTCTCACCGAAGCCGAGGTGCTCGAAGCCTTCCTCGTCCAGTTCTACGAGGACCGCACGCCGCCAAAGCTGGTGCTGGTTTCCCAGCCCCTGGCCGAGCCGGACCTGATCGAGGAGGCCCTGTCGAGCCGTGCCGGCTACAAGGTGTCCGTGCAGCAGCCACAGCGCGGCGAAAAGCGCGAACTGGTGACCTATGCCCACAATAATGCTCGCGAAGCGCTCGGCCGACAGCTCGCCGAGGGGGCGACCCAGCGGACATTGCTCGAAGGCGTGGCCGAACTCTTTGGCCTCGACGAGGCGCCCCGCCGCATCGAGGTCTATGACAACTCCCACATTTCCGGCACCAATGCGGTGGGCGCCATGATCGTCGCCGGTGAAGAGGGTTTTTCGAAAAAGCACTACCGGACGTTCAACATCAAGAACACTGAACTGACCCCCGGCGACGATTTCGGCATGATGCGCGAAGTCCTGACCCGTCGGTTCGCCCGCCTTGCTGCCGAAAGCGAGACCGAGGCCGAAGACGACCAGACCGGCATGCCCGACTGGCCCGACGTCGTCTTCATCGACGGTGGCGCCGGCCAGCTCAATGCCGTGCGCGAGGTCATCGCCGGTTTGAACCTCCCCAAGGAAGTCACGTTCATCGGCATCGCCAAGGGCGAGGAGCGCGACGCGGGCCGCGAGAAGTTCTTCATGGAAGGCAAGGACGCCTTCATGCTGCCGCATCGCGATCCGGTGTTGTACTACGTCCAGCGCCTGCGTGACGAAGCCCACCGCTTTGCCATCGGCACGCACCGGGCCAAACGCAAGAAAGACGCGATCAAGAATCCGCTCGACGAGATCGACGGCATCGGCCCGACCCGCAAGCGTGCGCTGCTGCAGCATTTCGGCTCGGCCAAGGCAGTGAGCCGTGCCTCGCTGACCGATCTCACCCAGATACCCGGCGTCTCCAGCCAGATGGCCCAATTGATCTATGACCATTTCAACCGCAGCTAGGAATTTGCCATGAAGATCATCGTCGTCGGCGCGACCGGGACCATCGGGAGCGCCATCGTCAAGGCGCTCGAGGGCCGCCACGAGGTCATTCCGGCCTCGCGCAAAAGCGCAGTGCGGGCCGATATCGACGATCCGGCGAGTATCGCGGCGCTCTATGCCACGATCGGTTCCTTCGATGCCGTGGTCTGCGCTGCCGGCAGTGCCACCTACAAGGCCCTCGCCGCGCTTTCGGCTGCAGATTTCGCGCTGGGGCTCCAGAGCAAATTCATGGGACAGGTCAATCTGGCCTTGCTGGCCCGGGATTACCTGAGCGACGGCGGTTCGATCACGCTGACCAGCGGCGTTTGGGGCATCGAGCCCCCACCCAATGCCGTCGCCATCAGCCCGATGAACGCCGCCATCGACGGGTTCGTGCGCGCCGCAGCGGTGGAACTGCCGCGCGGACTGCGCATCAATGCCGTCAGCCCGCCACTGATCGGCGAGCCCGCCTGGGAGAATGGCCGCGTCAAGGTGATGAGTGCCACCGACATGGCCCGCGCCTACCTCGAGGTGATTGAGGGCTCGGCGACTGGTACCGTCGTCGACACCCGCCCCTACGCCCGCCGATAATATTGGCAAAACAAAAGGCGCCCGTTGGGGCGCCTTGGGTCTTCGCTCTCTTGCGGGAGCAGCTTACTGGGCAGTACGCGCGACAGTCTTGATGTCTTCGCGGGTGATGCCGAGGTCGTTGAGCTGGCGGCCGGTGAGGGCATTGAGCTCGCGGACGGTACGCTGGTAAGCGGCAAACTGAGCGATCTTCTGGCGGATGGTCATTTTGTATTCCCCTTCGTTTTGATGATCGGAATGTAATCCCGACTCATCTGGTGGAGTAGTCCATGATTCCTCCCACCAAGCATGCACTGGGCGCATAGCGCATTAACTGGCAGTTAGTTACGATAGTTACCAGAACGTAAAGGCAGTTCATTGGCCATTCAGGCGACTGCCCGTAAGCCACATTCTCCACCGACTCGGGAACTCTCATGCTCCGTCATCTTTTGATCGCCGGCTTTGCCGTGCTCTTTGCTCCGCCCGCTTTTGCAGACGCGGTCACCTACAAGGGCACGCTCGGAAAGACCGCCATCGTCCTCGAATTGTCGTCCCCGGTGGAAATGCCCGATACAGCCCTCGTCGGTCGCTATGCCTATTTGCGCACGGGCATCGACATCCCGCTCGACCTCGTCTCCGCCAGTCCTGGCGACCTGACCCTGGTCGAGCATCGCCCCTGTGCCGAAGAGATTTGTGCAGCAGCCTACGAGGCGGGCAACGTCCCCGAGGCCTTGAGAGGGGCCATATGGACAATCACCAGCATCGATAACGGCGCCACCCTCACGGGTACCTGGCAGGACGGCGACGCCGCACCGATCGCGCTCAGCCTCGAACGCGTCGGCCGCCGGGCGGTCGACCTCTATGATCCCGTCACCATCGACCAGCTCCTCATGCTGCCCCCTGCTCTCTCCGACGGCAACGAGAACCTTACGCTCGACAACGCGCCCTACGCGTTCATCAAGTCTGAAACCGCATTCATCGAGAGCGCAGAAACCCGCTGGGGCGACGTTGCCTTCCGCTATCTCACCGACCCGCGGACGAAGTTTCCCTTCCCCCGCGTCACCGATCTCGGCGGCGCCGATCTCGCCGCCGTCAACGCCCGGCTCACCAGCCGGCACGCGCTGATCAGCAGCAACGCCCTCGACTGCGCCGCCCGCGTCTACCTTCCGATGGGGTGGATGCCGGACATGAACGCCTCCGAGCCCGGCCTCGGCGATTACGACAGCGAAAACATCGAAGTTACCTATCTCAGCCCCACGCTGATGAGCTGGCTCGAATCCGGCAGCACGTTCTGCGGTGGTGCCTATCCCAACAATCATCTCGACTACACCACCATCGACGTGCGCACGGGGCGCACCCTCGACCTCAGCCAGATCTTTGCCGGCTCGAAAATGGGTGAGTACGCTTGGGAGCCGGGGCCGGAGCTGATCGCCTATGTCCAGGCCGCCTACGCCGCCAATACCGAGGCCGACCATTCCATGGATGCCGAATGCGGCATGACCGACTTGATCGCCAGCAACCTCGGCGTCACCTTCCGTCAGAACGACATTGTCGTTTTCACCCTGCAGGGCCTGCCCCATGCCATCATGGCGTGCGGTACCGACCTCCACGCTGCGCCGATCGACGACCTGCGCGACCTGCTCAGGCCGGAGGCTGCCGAATACTTCCCGGCGCTCGCCAACCGAAAGACGTAGAGGCGGGCCTGCACGAGACCCCGTGACAAGCCCTCCCGTCTCCGCTACAAACCCGGCATGAACCTTCGCGCCGCCTATTCCTATTGGTACTTTAGCACCGGAAGCCGCTGGCAGCCGAAGGGAGCCGTTTAGTCTAGATACCGGACAAACAAATCACCCCAAGCCGCCAGCTCAGCTAGGCGGCTTTTTTGTCGCCTCGCCCCAAACTCCCCGAGGAAACGACAATGCTCAAGACCACCGACGACCTGCGCATCAAGGAAATCCGCGAACTCCGATCCCCCCAGGAGGTGATCCGCGAGTTCCCGCGCACCGATGCCGCCACAAAGACCGTGATCGGTACCCGCCACGCCCTGCACAATATCCTGCACGGCGCAGATGACCGGATGGTCGTCGTCGTCGGCCCCTGCTCCATCCACGATCCGGCCGCAGCCCTGGACTACGCCAAGCGTCTCGCCCCGTTGCGCGCCACCCTCGGCGACCGGCTCGAAATCGTCATGCGCGTCTACTTCGAAAAGCCCCGCACCACTGTGGGCTGGAAGGGTCTGATCAACGACCCCAATCTCGATGGCAGTTTCGACATCGATAATGGACTCCGCCTTGCCCGCAGCCTGCTGCTCGAGATCAACAACCTCGGCCTCCCCGCCGGCAGCGAATTCCTCGACATGACCACGCCGCAATACTTCGCCGACCTGGTCTCGTGGGGCGCCATCGGCGCGCGCACCACCGAGAGCCAGGTGCATCGCGAGCTCGCCTCGGGCCTTTCCTGCCCGGTCGGTTTCAAGAACGGCACCGACGGCAATGTCCGCATCGCACTGGACGCTGTCAAATCCGCCAGCCAGCCGCATCATTTCCTGGCCGTCACTAAGGAAGGCCACTCCGCCATCGCCAGCACTACCGGCAATGACGACTGCCACATTATCCTGCGCGGCGGCAAACAGCCCAATTATGACGCCCAGAGCGTCGATGCCGCCTGTGCCGAAGCGGAAAAGACCGGCCAGCCGGGCATCGTCATGATCGACGCCAGCCACGCCAACAGCTCGAAAAAGCCCGAGAACCAGCCGCAGGTCTGTGCCGACATCGCCGCCCAGGTCGCCGCCGGCGACAGCCGCATCATCGGCGTCATGCTGGAGAGCAATCTCGTCGCCGGTCGGCAGGACATCGTTCCAGGCAAGCCGCTGGTCTACGGCCAGTCGGTGACCGATGGCTGCATCGGCTGGGACGACACTGTGGCCGTGCTCGAGGCATTGGCGTCCGCAGTCAGCACCCGCCGTGCCAAGGCCGACATGGTCGCCTAATCGAAGCGATTGGCGGACGGGGGATCGCTGGCCGGGAACGACTCATCGACGGTTTCGTCGTGTTGTTCCCAGGCCGGCGGCTTGTCCCGCATGGCGCCGCGCCCGGCCGCGCGCACCTGCACGGGCGCATCGGCTGGGCCGGTCGGACGCTGATGGCGGAAAGCGGCCGCTTTCTTGGTGACACTTGGGGTCGGTAGACTGGTCATCGCAGGCCCTCTGTTCGAGTCGAAACAGACAACCATCGCGGCCGCACATCGTTCCCGCCTTGACCCGGGAGCCTGCTTCCGATTGCATCAAGGTATGAACATTCCCCCGACTCTGACCACTCTGCCCAATCTCCTGACCCTGGGACGCATCGCGGCCATTCCGCTGATCTGTCTGCTGGTCGTCGCCGGGTGGGAGCCGCTGCAATGGCTGGCCCTGCTGCTCTACATCGCCGCCGCAGTAAGCGACTGGCTCGACGGCTTCCTTGCCCGGCGCATGAACCTCAACTCCGCTCTGGGCAAGATGCTCGACCCCATCGCCGACAAGCTGCTGGTCGGCGCGCTGCTCGTCACCCTCGCCTGGACGCGCCAGCTGACCGGCTGGGACCTCATCCCGGCCATCGCCATCCTGATGCGCGAGATCTTCATCTCCGGCCTGCGCGAATACCTGGGCAAGGTTGACGTCGACGTCCCCGTCACCTGGCTGGCCAAGTGGAAGACCACCATACAGCTTGTCGCGCTCGGCCTGCTGATCGCAGCGCCGATGCTGCTGGGACTGGTTTTCATCGGCCATTTCCTGCTTTGGGTGGCCGCCATCCTGACTGTCTGGACCGGCTGGGAGTATCTCCGATCGGCCTGGCCACATTTGGCGGGCCAGGCCTGAGGTGGAGCCATGAAAATCCTCTACTTCGCCATGTTCCGCGAGCGCCTCAACCGCTCCGAGGAAGAGGTGAACCCGCCTGCCGAAGTCAAGACCGTCGCCGACCTCATCGCGTGGCTGCGCAGCCGCGACGAAGCCGCAGACCTGGCTTTTGAAAAGCCGAGCCTTGTCCGCGCCGCCATCGACACTAAAATCGTCCCGTCGGACGCTCTGATTGCCAATGCGCAGACCGTCGCCCTCTTCCCGCCTATGACTGGCGGCTGACCTTGGCCGTCCGCATCCAGACCGGGCCCTTCGACCCCGGCGCCGAAACCAACGCTTTCCTCAAAGCCTCCGCTGGCGCTGGCGCCGCCGTGACCTTCACGGGCTTGGTCCGCTCGGCTCCCGGCGAACCCGTCGCCGCGCTCACCCTCGAATGCTACGAGGACTTGGCGGTCCGGCAGCTCAACGACCTGATTTCCACCGCCACCACCCGCTTCGGCCTCCTCGCTGCCACCGTCATCCACCGCCACGGCACACTCTTGCCCGGCGAACCCATCGTCCAGGTGATGACCCTTGCGCCGCATCGCCATGCCGCCTTCGAGGGCGCCGAATTCCTGATGGATTTTCTCAAGACCGACGCCCCCTTCTGGAAAAAGGAAGCCACCGGCGACGGTACGCGCTGGGTCGAGGCCAAGTCCGACGACGACGCTGCCCGCGAACGCTGGAACCGAGCATGACCGAACCAAGCAAGCCCCCCTTTTCCATGGTCGGCATCGACCACGTCGTCTTCCTCGTCGACGACCTCAAGAAGGCCGTGGGCTGGTATGCCGACGTCCTCGGCTGCGCCCCCGGCTACTCCTATCCGACGCTAGGGATGGAACAGGTCTGGTGCGGCGCAGCGCTCATCGTCCTTTGGGACATCACCCACCCCGGCGCCGCCAGCGCGGTGCCGCCGGTCAAGGGCGGTCGCAATGTCGACCACGTCTGCATCGCCCTCTCGCCCTTCGACGAAACCGCCATGCGCAGTCATCTGGGCTCCCACAACGTCGCCATCGAGCGCGAAGCCCTGCATGGCGGCGCCCGCGGCATGGGCAACTCTTTCTATGTCCGCGACCCCTGGGGCAACAAACTCGAACTCAAGGGCCCAGCTGTCTACCCGGATGGCCGCGACTGGAAGTAGCGCCGTCACCCTGGCGTCACGAAACGCCACTAGTCGCACGTCATGGCCCACTACGATTCCTACCTGATCTGCACCGCCCCACGCGGCGGCAGCACTTTGCTCTGCGGCATGCTCGCCTCGACCGGCGTTGCGGGAAAACCCGCGTCCTATTTCTTCGGCACCTCGCTCGACGGTTGGATCGAAGATCTCGAACTCCAGTTGGAGGCGACGGCTTCGGATCGCGACATGGCGGCAGCCGCCTTTCGCGTCGCCCTTACCAAGGGCCGCAACGGCACGGATATGTTCGGCCTCCGCATGCAGGCCCACAGCCTTGGCTTCTTCCTCGAACAGCTCGCCGTCCTCCACCCCGGGGCCTCGACCGACGCCGAGCGTCTCCAGCTGGCCTTCGGCGCTACCCTGTTCGTGCATCTGACGCGTCCGAACAAGCTTGACCAGGCCGTGTCATACCTCAAGGCCCGGCAGACCGGCCTCTGGCATAGTTCTGCCGACGGCTCTGAACTCGAGCGCACCGCACCGCATCGCGAGCCGGCCTATGACCGCGCAGAGATCGCAGCCTGCGTCGACCTGATGACGGGCTACGACCGCGACTGGAATGACTGGTTCACCCGCCAAGGGATCGAGCCGCTTCGCCTCTCCTATGACGACCTTTCGGCCGACCCGCTGCGCGTCTTGCGCCAGGTGCTCGATAGTCTGGGGCTCGCTTCGGCCGCCGCAGATGGCATCACGCCCAGGGTCAAGAAACTGGCCGACCGGATTAACAACGACTGGGTTGCTCGGTTTCGGACCGAGCAAGGTCTAGAGGTCTAGCGACTGCCTACAAGCAAAAAGGGCCCGCCAATGGCGAGCCCCTTCAAACCTTCAATCGACCGTCGCCTTACTCAGCCGCTTCCTTCTTGGGCGTCACAGCCGCAGAATACGCGTTGATCAGCGTCGTACAGGCCTTGCCCGGCTTGAACTTGTACTCGCCGACTTCGGACACCGGCGTCACTTCCGCTGCCGTGCCGGTGAGGAAGCACTCGTCGAAATTGGCCAGTTCTTCGGGCATCATGTGCCGCTCAGTGACCTTGAAGCCGTTCTGCTTGGCCAGGTCGATCAGCGTCTGCCGGGTGATGCCGTTGAGGAAGCAGTCCGGCTCCGGCGTATGGATCTCGTCGCCCTTGATGAAGAACACATTCGCGCCGGTCGCCTCGGCGACATAGCCGCGATAGTCGAGCATCAGCGCATCGGCATAGCCATTGGCCATCGCCGCGTCCTTGCTGAGCGTGCAGATCATGTAGAGGCCGGCGGCCTTGGCGGTGCAGGGAATGGTTTCCGGACTCGGACGCTTCCACTTGCTCCACTCGAGCCGGATACCCTTGAGCTTTTCCTCGACCGAGAAATAGCTCGGCCAGACCCAGGACGCGATGGCGAGGTGCACCTTGTTGTTGCGGCCGGGAACAGACAGTTCCTCCGAGCCGCGCCAGGCGACAGGGCGCACATAGGCGTCGACCAGGCCGTTCTTTTCCAGCACGAGGCGCTTCGCCGCCTCGATCTCGTCGACCGAGTAGGGAATGGTGAAGTCCAGCGTCTTGCCCGAGCGGATCAGCCGCTCGGTGTGTTCACGCGACTTGAAGATCTCGCCGCCATAGGCCCGCTCGCCCTCGAACACGCAGCTGGCATAATGCAGCCCGTGCGTGAGCACATGGATCTTGGCATCCTTCCAGGGTTTGAGTTCCCCATCAAACCAGATCCAGCCTTCACGCTGGTCCATCGGCACGGCCATAAGTCTCTCCCACTCTAGTGACGTGACGGCTCTCGCAGGGCCGTTCTCGCGCTTTGCAACGATCTTGCCTCACCCACTTGCCCTTGGCAAACCGGAACGGCTTTGGGATAAGTCGAAAGAGGCGTTCTGATGGGAGAGAGAATGGCACCGGCCAAAATAAATGTCAACAAGGCTGACATAATTTCCGGTGCCCCGGCCGCGGGCGACATGCCGCTCGATGTCATGGGTCTGTTCTTTTTTGCCTACCGGGACTTCGTCGGCGATGCTGACGCCATGCTCGAACGCCAGGGCTTTGGTCGCGCCCATCACCGCGTGCTCTATTTCGTCAATCTCAAGCCCGGCATGCCGGTGGCCGACCTGCTCGACATCCTCAAGATCACCAAGCAATCGCTCGCCCGTGTGCTGCGGCAGTTGATCGACAATGGCTACGTCGAGCAGAAGACCGGCGATGCCGACCGCCGGCAGCGCCTGCTTTATGCCACCGCCAAGGGGCGCGATCTGTTCGAAACGCTCTCGGCCACGCAAACCAGCCGCATCACCGCCGCCATCGCCGCCTTGCCGCCCGAGGGGAAGCGCACGATCCTGCAGTTCTTCGTGGGCATGGTCGAACCCGGCGACCGCGCCGTGCTCGACCGCCTCAAGCTCACCGAAGCGCTCGACTAGGCCCGCCCGAGTTCCTCGCTGCGCTGCCGCGCCGCCGTCACGGCACGGTCCATCAGGTCCTCGAGCCCCTGCGGTCCCATCAGCACCTGCAACGCCGCATAGGTCGTGCCTTTGGGCGAAGTCACGTTCTCGCGCAGTACGGAGGCCGGCTGCGGGTCCGCTTCCATCAATCCGGCGGCCCCGATCACCGTCTGCCGGGCCAGACGCATCGCCTGCCCCGAGTCCAGCCCCTGCCGCATCGCCGCCATGGCCAGCGCCTCGACCAGGAAAAAGACATAGGCCGGTCCCGAGCCGGACACGGCCGTGACCGCGTCGAGCTTGTCCTCGCTCTCGAACCAGATCACTTCACCGGCGGCGCGCAGCAAGGCATCTGCTACCTTGCTGTCGGTTTCGGTGATCTTGGACCCGACAGCGCCGGTAATGCCCTTGCCGATTTGCGCCGGCGTATTGGGCATCGCCCGCACCACCCGGTCGGTATGCAGGCTCTCGGCAATGGTCTGAATCGAAATCCCGGCCGCAATCGACAGCACCAGGGTCTGCGCCCCCACTGCCGGCTGCACCTCGGCCATCACCTCTTTGATGATCTGCGGTTTGACCGCCAGGACCAGCACGTGGGTGAGAATGCCGATAGGGCTTTCGAGCAGCCGCAGGTTGTGCTCGGCCGCAAACGCGGTCGTCGCCTCCAGCGGCTTGGGGTCGATCAACACCAACTGGTCGCTTGGCAGGCCGCCGGCCACCCAGCCGCGCGCCATGGCGAGGCCCATCTTGCCGGCGCCCACGAGGACGACCGGACCGATATCGGAAAGTATCAAGCTTCGCCTACCGTTTCGAACATGACCTGACTGAGCGCATCGGCGGCATTCTTGCCAGCCCAGACCACGAACTGGAAGGCCTGATAGTAAAGGTCACACGAATCGGTCGCCGAACGCAGCAGTGCCTCGCATTGCTGCGGCGACACTTCCGCCCCGCCCGAGAGCAGGTGCGAATTGCGGAACAGCACCACGCCCTCGTGATTCCAGATGTCGAAATGCCCGATCCAGAGCTGTTCATTGACCAGCGAGATCAGGTGCTTGATCTCGCCGCGGCGCCCTTCGGGCACCTTGAGGTCGAACGCACAGGCGATGTGCAGCGACTCCAGATCTTCCATCCAGTTGAACGACACATGATAGTCGCTCCAGCCACCACGAACAGAAATCGAAATCTCGTCAGCGTCTTGGCGTTCAAAGTTCCAGTCATTGATCGAGGCGATATGCTCGATGATGTCCACCGGATGGACGGTGCGGTCCTGCTCGATCTCAAGTTGAAGGGCCATATCAAAATTTCCCGCATTGGCGACGCGTTGGAGGGCTGACGGAATCGGATTCCGCCCGGCTACGCACAACTTCCGATGAACTGCCGCACGCAGAGAGCCTACGAGTCGTCCAGTGACTTGACCGTACACCGGGTGTTTGATTCCGGGCACCGCAGCGCCGGACGCTTCCAAGGCTTTCTTCTGTGGATGATCGGACTTCTAAGGTTAACAACTACTTAACCGTATGAGTCTGTCGGCTGTGTTTTGCACGGTTTTGGCACAGCTTTCCGCGCCGACTCGGCCTAACGTACGCGGCGCGCCCCCGACCTGGACCAAAAGGTCGAGCCGGCGCGTCCCCAGGCAAGGATCATGGAATCGTCAGGTCTGTGCTGGCGCGGCGATGGCTCGCCGGCTTGGGACTCAGCTCGGCTTGGCTGCCTTGAGTGCTTCGAGCTCTGCCTTGAGCGCCTTGAGTTCGGCATCCTGCAACTGCACCAGTTCGCGCAAAGCGTCGAAATCCTCACGCTTGACGAGGTCCATGTCGCCGACGAAGCGCTCTGCCTGCGAACGGACCATGGTCTCCACCTCGCGGCGAATCCCGTCAGCTGCCCCGGCGGCCCCGTTCATCATCCGCCCGATCTCGTCGAAGAACTTGCTGTTTTGCGTCATGGCTGGCTCCAGGCTTGGGCAGAAGGTTCCCCTATCTAGGATTTCGGCATCGGCTTGACCAGAGCCCAGTCCTGCTTACAAGGTCGCAGCCCCTGCTTCGGAGCCGCGGCTTGCCCTTTCCCAATATCGACCCCGTCGCCTTCGCCATTGGCCCTTTTTCCGTGCACTGGTATGGCATCGCCTACCTGCTGGGCGTCGCCTTGGGCGCCGCCTACGGCCAGACGCTGCTCGCCCGCAAGAACCTCTGGCACAAGGACGCTCCACCCTTTGAGGCTCCGGCCATCTGGGATTTCGCCTTCTGGGCCGTGATCGGCATCGTGCTGGGCGGCCGCGTCGGCTACGTGCTTTTCTATAACTTGCCCGTCTATCTGGCTGATCCGATTCAGGTCTTTGCCATTTCCGACGGCGGCATGAGCTTTCATGGCGGCATGGTCGGCCTGATGCTGGCCGTCGCGCTGTTCACGCGCTCCAAAGGCGGCAGCATGCTGTCGGCCCTCGACCTGCTGGGCGCCATCGCCACGATCGGCCTCTTTCTCGGCCGGGTCGCCAACTTCATCAATGCCGAGCTTTATGGCGCGCCGACCGACCTGCCCTGGGGCGTCATCTTCCCCACCGACCCCGAGGGCCTGCCGCGCCATCCCAGCCAGCTCTACGAGGCCCTGCTCGAGGGCATCGTGCTGTTCATCGTGATCCGCATCGCCACCCATCGCTTCAAGGCACTGCGCCGGCCCGGGCTGGTCGCCGGCATTTTCGGTATCGGCTATGGCCTCTCGCGCATCGCGGTGGAGTTCGTTCGCCTGCCCGACGCCCAGCTCGGCTATCTCTTGGGCGGCTGGCTGACCATGGGCATGCTCCTCAGCCTGCCGCTGGTCGTCATCGGCCTGGGTCTGGTCATCCATGCAGGGCGCCGCAATGACTGAAAATCTCAGCCTTGCCGAAACCATTGACCTGCAGATCCGCGCCAACGGCCCCATGTCCGTGGCCTCTTATATGGGCCTGTGTCTGACGCACCCCCGCGAAGGCTACTACCGCACGGCCGATCCTCTCGGCAGCAAGGGCGATTTCATCACCGCCCCCGAAATCAGCCAGATGTTCGGTGAACTGATCGGCTTTTTCTTCGTCAATCTCTGGCAGCAGATGAAGGAGCCGCGCAGCTTTACCCTGCTCGAACTCGGCCCGGGCCGCGGCACCCTGATGCAGGACGCGCTGCGCGTCGCCAGCCGCGCCGACGGCTTTTCCAATGCCCTGCATCTGCAGCTCTTCGAGACCAATGCCGAACTCAAGGCCCAGCAGCAGTCGCGCCTGGGCGAGTACACGCCCTATTGGGCCAGCGAAATCGACGCGGTGAGCGACGACCCGCTTTTCGTCGTCGCCAACGAATTCTTCGACGCCCTGCCGATCCGGCAATTCGTCAAAGCAGAGTCCGGCTGGCATGAACGTCTCGTCGGCCTGAAGGGCGACACCCGGGTCTTCGGCCTCTCCCCCACCCCCATTCCGCCGAGCGCCATGCCAGAGGCGGTGCGCGATGCCGCGCCGGGCGAAGTCTACGAGGCCAATCTGGCCGCCGCCGATGTCATGACCCGACTGAGCCGCATCATCGCCCGTCAGGGCGGCGCCTTCCTCGCCATCGACTACGGCTACGCCAGGACCCGCACCGGGGAGACATTGCAGGCCATCAGCAAGCACGCCTATGTCGATCCGCTGCACTCGCCCGGAGCAGCGGACTTGTCTGCCCATGTCGATTTCGGTGCCCTGGGCGAAGCGTCACGCGCCGCTGGCCTCGTTGCCCATCGCGTCACTGGCCAGGGCGATTTCCTGCGGCGGCTGGGCATTGTCGAGCGCGCCGAGATGCTGACCCGCGCCAATCCCGATCAGGCCGAAACGATCGCCGCGGCCTTGCGCCGGCTCACCGACTCTGCCGAAATGGGCGAACTGTTCAAAGTCTTCGTTGCTGCCAGCCCGGGTCTCGAACCGCCGGGCGTCTTGCCACTGGCCTGATATGACCGCCCCTTTTGACCAGAGCCGCGCTCTCGCCAGCCTCACCGGCATTCGCCACGGCTTTTTCGGTCGACGGGGCGGGGTTTCGACCGGGCTCTTTGCCTCGCTCAACATGTCCGAGACCGCCGGCGACCGGCCGGCCCATGTGCAGGAGAACCGGCAATTGGCCGCCGCCGCGCTGGGCTTCCCGCTGGGCAACCTCGCCACCCTGCGCCAGACCCATTCGACGGCGGTCGTGACCATCACCGACCGCTTCGATCCCCAGGATCGCCCCGAAGCCGATGCGCTGGTGTCGAACCTTCCCGGCATCCTGCTGGGGATCTTGACCGCCGATTGTTCCCCTGTCCTGCTCGCCGATGCCCCGGCCGGGGTAATCGGCGCCTTTCATGCCGGCTGGAAAGGCGCCATCGGCGGGATTGCCGGTAAGACCGTCGATGCTATGATCGCCCTCGGCGCCAACCCAGCGCGCATCGTCGCGACCATCGGCCCGACCATTTCTCTCGACAACTACGAAGTCGGCCCGCAGTTTGCCGCCGACCTCCTGCGCCAGCATCGCGACGCCGCCAACCGCATCAGTCTGCCTCCGGGCGGCCGCGAACATTTCGACCTGCCGGGTTTCGTCTTCGACCAGTTGCACGCCGCCGGGGTTGGATTGGTCGATGACCTCAAGCTTTGCACCTATGCCGAACCCAAGCGCTTCTTCTCACACCGCTATGCCACTCACCGCGACACCGTCGCCGGCCGGCAGATGTCTCTGATCGGCCTTGGGTGAAAGCCTTCACCTTTTTGTCCGAAGGCGCATTGCGCACCGCGTTGCGCCGCTATAAACAGCGCCCACACCCAAAGTCCGCCGCACCATATTGAGCGGCCCCCGGCATAGGATGTCGATATGAAGCTGGTCACCGGTAACTCCAACCGAGCCCTGGCCGAAGCCGTGTCGAGCTATCTCGAGTTGCCGCTCACCGACTGCACGGTCAAGCGCTTCGCCGACAAGGAAATCTTCGTCGAGATCCATGAAAACGTCCGCGGTGAGGACGTGTTCATCCTGCAGTCGACGTCGTTCCCGGCCAACGACAACCTGATGGAGTTGCTCATCCTCACCGATGCGCTGCGCCGCTCCTCGGCTCGCCGCATCACCGCCGTCCTTCCCTATTTCGGTTACGCCCGGCAGGATCGCAAGTCGGCCTCCCGCACCCCGATTTCGGCCAAGCTGGTGGCCAACCTGATCACCCATTCCGGCGTCAACCGCGTCATTACGCTCGATCTGCACGCTGCCCAGATCCAGGGCTTTTTCGACATCCCGACCGACAATCTCTATTCGGCGCCGGTCATGACACGTGACATTCAGGAAAACTACGGCACGCAGAACACCATGATTGTGTCTCCCGATGTCGGCGGCGTCGCCCGGGCCCGCGCCATCGCGCAGCGTATCGGTGCCGATCTCGCCATCGTCGACAAGCGCCGCCCGCGGGCTGGCGTCTCCGAAGTGATGAACATCATCGGCGACGTCTCCGGCCACAAATGCATCCTGATCGACGACATCGTCGATTCCGGCGGTACGCTGGTCAATGCCGCCGAAGCCCTGCTCAATGCCGGCGCGCTCGAGGTCTCGGCCTACATCACCCATGGCGTCCTCTCAGATGGCGCAGCCGAACGCGTTGCGGCCAGCAAGCTCAAGGAGCTGGTGATCACCGACTCGATCAACGAAAGCGAAAGCGTCGCTGCCGCCAAGAACATTCGGCGCGTCTCGATTGCGCCCCTGATGGGCGAAGCCATCGCCCGCACGGCGTCTGAACAGAGCGTTTCCAGTCTCCTCGACTAGCTTTTCGCGCTGTCCTGTCGAAATCGGCCATCCTCGCGCGTCATTGCCACGAAGGGCTATGCTGCCCGCAGCAAAAGGATGTGCGCCATGCAATATCTCCTCATGCTCTACGCCGATCAGGCCGCCGGACAGCGGATTCCGGCCGACGCCATGGCCAAGGTCATGGAATTGATGGGGGCCTACCAGGCGGCGCTGGAAAAGGCCGGCGCCTTCGTCATGACCTCGCCGCTCGATCGCGTGCAGAACGCCCGAACCCTTCGGATGCAGGGCGGTACCGTCGCCGAGCCGTCGCCCGGCGTCTTCGTCAACCAAGGCGGCGAACTCGCCGTGCATGATGGCCCCTATGCCGAGACTCGCGAGCAACTGGGCGGATTTTACATCATCGAGGCCGAAGACATGTCGGCGGCACTCGATTGGGCCGCCCGGTGTCCCGCTGCCCAATGGGGCCCGATCGAAGTGCGCGCCATGCGACCAGGCTTCTGACTGCAAAAAACTTCTCGCCGAAATGTAGAAGTTTTCCTCGGGCTGCCGTCATTGTGGTGCCGGACGACGTGTCTGGCTCTACAAGGAGACAAGAATATGCAGTTCATGCTGCTCATTCACGGCGACGAATCCCGGATGAATGTCCTCGAAGGCATGTCGCCCGACTATCACGCCTTCAATCGGGCCCTGGTCAAGGCCGGCGCCATGCGGGGCGGCGAGCGCCTTCGTCCGACCTCGGCCGGCGCCATCGTTCGCGTCCGCGACAAGAAGGCCGTCGTGCTCGCCGGCCCCTATGCCGAAACCCAGGAACAGCTGGGCGGCTATTATCTCATCGACGTGGCCTCGCTCGACGAAGCGGTGGAATGGGCGGCCAGATGCCCTGCCGCCGAAAATGGATCGATCGAGGTCCGTCCCATCTGGCCCACCCGGCCGGAATGATGCATGCGGCCCGTTGGCAGCTTTTTTCGCCGGCGGGTCGAAATCCCCAGAGCCCGTCCGACATTGCAGCATCGGGGCATGTCGCCCCCGGGAGAACGACATTGAAATACATGCTTTTGATCCATCACGATGCCGCCGCCCTTGCGGCCGCCCCTCAGCGCGAACTCTGGGGCGCCTATGCCGCCTTCAATGAGGCATTGGCCAAGGCCGGTGCCACATCGGGCGTCCGGCTCGACTCGGCAAACGCGGCCACTTTGGTCCGGACAGGCGCCGGCAAGACTGAGGTGCTCGACGGTCCCTATATCGACACCAAGGAGCAGCTCGCCGGCTACTTCTTCGTCGATGCGGCCAGCATCGAGGAGGCCGTGACCTGGGCCGAGCGGTGTCCCTCGAGCCGTTACGGCACCATCGAGATCCGGCCGGTCGTCGAGGGATGAGCACTGCCGACGAGGCGAGCCGCACGGCCGAACGCGTCGCACGCGACAGCTACGGCCGCCTCGTCGCCTACCTTGCGGCGCGTACCCGAGACGTCGCTGGCGCCGAGGATGCGCTGGCCGAGGCCTTTGCCACAGCGCTCCGCCTCTGGCCGACCGACGGCGTTCCGGACAATCCCGACGCGTGGCTGCTGACGGTTGCCCGTCGCCGCCAGACCGATGCATTGCGACGGACTATAACCCGCAAGGCGGGAGAGGAGCATCTGATGCTGATCTCCGACGAACTCGAAGAGGCCGCCGCAAGCCCCGACGAAATCCCGGACCGGCGCCTCGGCCTGATGTTCGCCTGCGCGCATCCGGCGATCGAGCGCGGCATGCGCGCGCCACTGATCCTGCAGACCATTCTCGGCCTGACCGCCATAGATATTGCGGCGGCCTTTCTCGTCCCGCCTGCGACCATGGGTCAGCGCCTGGTGCGTGCCAAGGCACGCATCAAGGAGGCCCGCATCCCCTTCCGCATCCCCGACCAGCCGGAGCTGGCCGAGCGACTCGATGCGGTTCTGGATGCCGTCTACGCAGCCTATGCCAAAGGCTGGACCGAGATTGGCGAAGCACTGGGCAACGCCCTTTCCTCTGAGGCCATCTGGCTCGGGCGACTGTTGGTCGGCCTCTTGCCCGATGAGCCTGAGGCCAAGGGCATGCTGGCCCTCATGCTCTATACAGAGTCTCGTCGCGCCGCCCGGCGCGGCCCCGATGGCGCCTATGTGCCGCTGGACGCCCAGGACACCAGCCTTTGGGACAGCCGTCAGATCGCCCGCGCCGAGGACCTGCTGAGCCAGGCCAATGCCGGTGGGCCGAGTGGCCGCTATCAGCTCGAGGCCGCCATCCAGTCGGCCCATGTGGCGCGCCGCCTCCAGGGCATCAAAACCTGGCCGGCGATCCTCAAGCTCTACGATCACCTCTTTGCCCTGACCAGGTCGCCGGTCATCGCCCTCAATCGCGCAGCGGCGCTGGCTGAAGTCGAGGGTGCGTCAGCTGCCCTTCCCGCCCTCGAAAGCCTGGCGGACGATCCACGCATGACCGATTACCAGCCCTACTGGGCCGCCCGCGGCCACATTTTCGCTGCCGCCGGCAGGCGGGACGCCGCGCGAGAGGCGCTCACTCTCGCGATCGGCCTTGCTACCGACGAAGCCGTCCGCGCCTGGTTGCGCCAGCGCATCGCCGCGCTGCAGGACGGCTGACTATTCCTGCGTCAAGGTACGCTTGCCCGGCAGGCGGGTTTCCTCTATATCCCGCCGCCATGAAGTGCCCGTCACCCCTGGAGGACGGGTGCGTGAGCTTTTGGCTGTCAAAGGTTCACACCAACCCATGAATGGAAAATTCAATGGCTGCTGCAAAAGAGCTCAAGGCTCAGGCGCGGACGGGAGTGGGCAAGGGGGCCGCTCGTGCACTGCGTCGTCAAGGACTGATCCCCGCCGTGATCTACGGCGACAAGAAGCCCCCCATCGCCATCGCCATCTCGACCAACGAAGCCAACAAGCGCATCTATGCCGGCGGCTTCCTCTCCCACATCCTCACCCTGGACGTGGACGGCGAGAAGCATCAGGTCATCCCGCGCGACTACCAGCTCGACGTGGTCAAGGACTTCCCCCTGCACGTGGATTTTCTCCGCGTCGGCAAGGGCTCCAAGATCAACGTGCAGGTGCATGTTGAGTTCATCAACGAAGAAGCCAGCCCGGGCATCAAGCGCGGCGGCGTGCTCAACATCGTGCACCATACGCTGGACCTCACCGTGGCCGCCGACAATATCCCCGAGAAGGTCACTGTCGACCTCACCGGCAAGGACATCGGCGACTCGATCCATATTTCCTCGATCCAGCTGCCGGCCGGTGCCACCGACCACAGCCACGAGGACGACCTGACCATCGCCACCATCGTGGCGCCGTCGGGTCTGCGCTCCGAGGAAGCCGAGGCCGGTGCGGCCGACGCGGCCCCGGCTGCCAAGAAGGACTAAAGCCGTCACGGGGGGTGGGCCATGGCCCACCCCTCTTCCCATAGAGAAAAGCGATGCATCTCCTGGTCGGCCTGGGCAATCCCGGGGAAAAGTATCGCAACAACCGCCACAATATCGGCTTCATGGCTGCCGACGCCATTGCGCGGCGCCACGGCTTTCCCGGCTTCCGGGAAAAATTCCAGGGCCTCGTCTCTGAAGGTCAGATCGCCGGCGAGCGCGTGCTCATCCTCAAGCCGCAAACCTTCATGAACGCCTCAGGCGACAGCGTTCAGGCCGTCACTAGCTTTTACAAGCTCGGTCCCGCCGACGTCACCGTTCTCTACGACGAACTCGACCTCATCCCCGGCAAGGTCCGCGTTAAGCGCGGTGGCGGCAATGGCGGCCATAACGGGCTGCGCTCGATCGACCCGCAGATCGGCACCGACTACCGCCGCATCCGCCTGGGCATCGGCCACCCGGGGCACAAGGACAAGGTCATGCCGTGGGTCCTGGGCGACTTTTCTAGAGCCGACGCCGAGTGGCTGAACCCGCTGCTCGACGCTGTCGCCGACAACGCGGCGATGATCATCGCCGGCGACGACAATGGCCTGATGAACAAGCTCGCCCTCGCCATCGGCGGTGATGGTGCCGAGCGTCCGCAGCGTCCGCCGACGGCCGATCCAACTCGGCCCAAGGCGCAGAGCCACGTTCGTGCCGCGCGACCGGCAGCCCCGCAGGCCAAGGTGCCCGAGACCGGACCGATGGCCGACATGCTGCGCAAGATTTTCAGGAAGGATGGCGACGGCAACAGCTGACCATCCGCAAGGAGGACAAGTTGAACCGTTTCGTCGTAATCTCCGGCTGCTCCAGCGGCGGCAAGTCGAGCCTGCTGGCCGAACTGGCGCGGCGTGGCCACGCCGTCGTGGAGGAACCTGGGCGCCGTATCGTCCGCGAGGAGACAGCCTCGGGCGGCACTGCCCTGCCCTGGGTCGATGCCCATGCCTTCATCCGCCGTGCCCTCGCCATGGCCGCCGCTGACCGGGCCTCAGCAGCCGCCAACCCCGGCTGGACCTTTTTCGACCGCTCGGCCATCGACGCCGCGTCGGCACGCGCGCACATGACCGGCACGCCCCTCACTGATCCGCCGGGGCGCTACCACAGCCGCGTCTTCATGGCCCCGCCCTGGCCCGAGCTCTATGTCACCGACGGCGAACGCCGCCATGGTCTCGACCAGGCCATCGTGGAGTACGACCGGCTTGTGCGCGACTATCCTGCCCTGGGTTATGAAATCATCCTGCTGCCGCGCCTCAGCATTGCCGAGCGCGCCGATTTCGTCCTCGCCAGCCTCGGCACGGCGCCGGAAGGGGACCCTGGCGCTCTTGACGATTGACATTGTCCGGCCTTCCCCCGATTGGAAGGCGCAAGGAACTTCGGAGACGTGCAATGGGATTCAAGATGGGGATCGTGGGGCTGCCCAACGTGGGCAAATCCACCCTGTTCAACGCGCTCACCCGCACGGCCAATGCGCAGGCGGCCAATTTTCCGTTCTGCACCATCGAGCCCAATACCGGCGAAGTGGCCGTGCCCGACAGCCGGCTCGACAAGCTCGCTGCCATCGGCAAGAGCCAGCAGATCATCCCGGCGCGCATGAGCTTCGTCGACATTGCCGGCCTCGTCAAAGGCGCCAGCAAGGGCGAAGGCCTCGGCAACCAGTTCCTCGCCAATATCCGTGAATGCGACGCTATCGCTTATGTGCTGCGCTGCTTTGAGGATGGCAACATCATCCACGTCGCCAACAAGGTCGATCCGCTCGCCGACGCCGAAGTGGTCGAGACCGAGCTGATGCTCGCCGATCTCGAAAGCCTTGAAAAGCGCCGCACCGGCGTGGAAAAGAAGGCCAAGCAGGCCGACAAGGACGCCAAGGTCACCCTCGACCTCATCGACCGCGCCCTGGTACTGCTGCGCGAAGGCAAGTCCGCGCGGCTGGTGACCCGATCCGCCGAGGAAGAAAAGCCGTTCAACGAACTGCAGCTCCTCACCTCAAAGCCGGCGCTTTATGTCTGCAATGTCGACGAAGGGTCAGCCGCTACCGGCAATGCCATGACCAAGCAGGTCGAAGAGTACGCCAAGCAGCACAATGCCGCCGTCATCGTCATCTCCGCCGAGATCGAGAGCCAGCTCGCCCAGCTCCCCGATGCCGAGCAGGCAGAATACCTCGAGAGCCTCGGCTTGCACGAACCCGGTCTCAATCGCCTGATCCGCGAAGCTTACCAACTGCTTGGCCTGCAGACCTATTTCACCGTCGGCCCGAAAGAGGCGCGCGCCTGGACCATTCATAAGGGCGACCGCGCTCCGCAGGCGGCCGGCGTCATCCACACCGACTTCGAGCGTGGCTTCATCCGGGCCCAGACCATCGCCTTCGACGACTACGTGGCGCTCGGCGGTGAAGTCGCTGCTAAAGAAGCTGGCAAGGCCCGCGATGAAGGTAAGGAATATGTCGTCAAGGACGGCGACGTCATGCTCTTCAAGTTCAACACCTGACGCACCGCTGGGTCGGGCGAACCAGCCTACACCCAAATGATGTCATGACAGCGCAGGCCTCCGGGAGCTACAGTCTGGGACATTGATGTTTTCCCAGTTCAGCACCTGATCATTTCATGACGGAACAGCAACTCGCCGCGTGGTGGGCCCCGATAGCATCCTATTTCAGCGCCCCCTTCGGGCTGCTGGGCGGGACGGTTGAGCCTTTGGCGCTTATCCCCGTTCTGGGCATTCTCTGCGGCCTTGTCGGCGTCTACCTTGCCTTTGTCCGCCGGGAAAAGCAGGTCCCCTGGCTGCTGCCGCCCGTCGTGCTGACCGCGATCACCCCGCTGATCATCGGCCTGGCTGAAGTCATGATGGGCTGGCTGGGCATGTCCTTTGTCATGTTCGTTGGCTTTATCGGCCTGTTCATCTGGATCAGCGTGCTGGCCCATGACGCCACGCACCGCCTCCCCGTCTGGCTGCTCGGGCTGTTCCTGCTGAGCTATGTCGCCTGGTGCGGCACCAATTCCGTGATCATCCCGCATTGGCTCTAGGATCGGCTCGCGGTGACATGCTGACCGTCTCGGACGCGCACCGTGAGATCGACGACAAGCTGGGCGACACGCCCCGTGCCGCCCATTCGCGCTTTGTCGGCTATGCCATGCGACGCATCGCTGCGCATCTGCAGATGGACGCCGTCGTCTGCGAGCTTGTCGGCCTCTGTCACGATCTCGATTTCGAGCACACCCGCACCACTCCCCACCAGCATGGCCCGCTGGCGGCAGCGTGGCTGTCCGGTCGCCTCCCGCCTGATGCTCTCCTCGCCATCGCCGCCCACGATCATCGTGCCGGTCTCACCTGCGACTTGCCGATCTGCGCGGCGCTCAAACTGGCCGATGCGCTCGCCGTCATCGCCGAAGGCCTCACCGGCCCGTCTCTGCCCGACCCGGACGATCTCGTCGGGCGCTTCGAAAGCCGGCCGTGGCTGGTCCCGCTGCTGCTCGACACTGCCGGGCACTTGTCCATTCCCTATCCCCTGCTCAGTGACATCCTCGCCCAGTCAGGCTATGTAAAGCGCGCTTGACGTATAGGGAATCCCAATGACCAATACGGTGACGGCCGATCGGCGCCACTTCGAGGATCTCGCGGTCGGCGAAGTCATCACCCTGGGGCGGGTGACGGTCACCCGGGAGATGATCTTCACCTTCGCCCGCGAGTTCGACCCTCTGCCCTTTCACCTCGACGAGGCAGCCGCGAAAAAATCCCTGCTCGGGGGCCTTGCCGCCAGTGGCTGGCAGACCGCCGCGCTGAGCCTGCGCATGCTCGTCGACGCTTTCCTAAGTAACGTCGCCTCGATGGGCGGCCTCGGTTTCTCGGACCTCAAATGGAAGCAGCCCGTCATGGTGGATGACACCATCACCGGCACGGCGACGATCTCCGCCCTACGCCGCTCCCGCTCGCATCCCGAGCGCGGCATCGTCACCCTGACCTTCGACATCCGCAACCAGAAGCACGAGCCGGTGATGTCCATGGCCCTGGCCAATCTGATGGAACTGCGCCATCCCGATGCGCCGATGGCAGAGGCAACACCATGACTCGGTGGTTCGACGACATCACGCTCAACGCCCCCTACCCTTTGGGCAGTCACACGTTCTCCGAGGCAGAAATCATCCGCTTCGGCACACTCTATGACCCGCAATACTTCCACGTCGACCCTGAACTGGCCAGGCAGAGCCATTTCGGCGGCCTCGTCGCTTCGGGCTGGCACACGGTGTCGGTCGGCCACAGCCGCATGGTCGCCGCGCTGGACGCCGAAGGGGAAAGACTGCGTGGTCTTGGTCAGGAACCCGGTGTCTCCGGCCCCTCCCCCGGCGTCAACACGATGGAGTTCAACGCGCCGGTCCGTCCGGGCGACGTCATCAGCTATACGCTCACCGTCACCGGAAAGCGGCCGTCCAACTCCATTCCCGGCTGGGGTCTGCTGTTCAACACCATCGAGGCGCACAACCAGCGTCAAGACCTGGTCTATCGCGCCGAACTGGTGGGCTTTTCCAAGCTGCGGGACTACAAGATGCCGCTGCGGCTCCGCGTGCTTCAGGCGTTGACCCGCGTGCCCGGATTGGGGAAATTGCTGCGCCCCTGATCGGCAGCCCGAATCCAACCGCGAGTCCACCCATGCGCCTGCCTCTTACAGCTCTTCTGCTGCTGGCCGCCTCGACCGCTCCGGCCTTTGCCCAGGGCATGACGGTTGCCGGGGTCGAAGGCAACTGGGCCTGCCGCGCCCTGATCGACGGCAAGAAAGCCGGCATCCTCACCATCTTTGCCGGCACCTATGGCTACGCTTCGGCCAATTTCGGCTCCAAGGCTTCGGGCACCGGCTCGGCCGGCATGGCGTCGGACGGCGTCACCTTCCTCGATGGCACGCTCGTGCAAGGCGCCGGCATCACCACCGCGCTGCTCAGCTTTGATACCAATGGCAAGGATGCCCTGACGCTTTACCAGCCGCAGCCCGATCAGACGCAAAAACCGATCCTCGTCTGTACCCCGCGCTAACGCTCCGGCCTGAGTTCGCGCACCCGCGCCCACCCCAGCCACCGTCATCCCCGGGCTTGACCCGGGGACCCATCCGTCCCCCACCGCGCTCCCAGTCCCCCTCCCCGCGTCCAACCTACCCCCGCCCACACTGCCGCGCCCGCTCACGCAAGAGCTCAGCCTCTCGGGCATTGCCGGTCAGTTCCGCCGCCCGCGTAAACTCCGCCCGCGCCTCCTCCAGCCGCCCGAGCTTGACCAGCAGGTCGGCCCGCACGCTGGGGAGCAGGTGGTAGCTCCTGAGCGCCGGCAGCGCTGCCAACTGGTCCACCAGGTCGAGCGCCACCGCAGGTCCGGCGTAATAGCTCAGGGCAACAGCGCGGTTGAGTTCCACCACCGGATTGGGCGCCACCTCTGCTAGAATCTCGTAAAGCACGACGATACGCTGCCAGTCGGTTTCCTCCGCCCGTCGCGCCCGTGCGTGGCAGGCGGCAATGCTGGCTTGCAGCGTGTACGGGCCCCGCACCGGCGCCAAGTCCTCGGCCCGTTTGAGCGCCACCAGCCCGCGGCGGATCAGCATCCTGTCCCACAGTGCACGGTTCTGCTCGAACAGCAGGATCGGCGCACCATCCGCGGCGGTGCGCGCCCGCGTCCGCGATGCCTGGATTTCCATCAGCGCCACCAGCCCATGCACCTCGGCCTCGTCCGGCACCAGATGCGCCACGATCCGCCCCAGCCGCAGCGCCTCTTCGGCAAGCTCTGGCCGCAGCCAGTCGTCGCCGGCCGTCGCCGAATAGCCCTCGTTAAAGATCAGGTAGATGACCTCGAGCACGGAGGCGAGCCGCGCCGTCCGCTCGTCGCCACGCGGCACCTCGAAGGGCACGCCTGCCTCGGCAATGGCGCGTTTGGCCCGCACGATACGCTGCGCAATCGTCGGCTCGGGTGAAAGGAACGCGCGCGCAATTTCCGCCGTCGTCAGCCCGCCGATCAGCCGCAGCGTCAGCGCCAGCCGCGCTTCCCGCGCCAGCAGCGGATGGCACGCCGTAAAAATCAGCCGCAACAGGTCGTCGCCGACGTCATCGTCGAGCGCGCTCACGTAATCGGGGATCTGCTGCTCCTCGTCGGCCAGGTCACGGCCGATCTCGTCGAGTTTGCGCTCCGCCATTTTGCGACGGCGGAACTGGTCGATCGCCTTGCGCTTGGCCGCCGCCATCAGCCAGGCGCCGGGATTGCGCGGCACGCCAGATTTGGGCCAGGCGTCGAGCGCCACCAGCAACGCGTCCTGTGCCAGTTCTTCGGCGGTGGAGATGTCGCGCACCATGCGCATCAGTCCGGCCACGAGCTTTGCCTGCTCGATCCGAAAGACTGCTTCAATGGCGCGGTGGGTTTCTGTGCTGTGGTCCACGGGGCCGGATCAAAACAGCTTGAACCGGCGCCCGCAACCCTCACGCCATGGCCAACTAACGGCTAGGCCTTGTTCTTTTCTTCGAGCACGGCCACGCGGTCCGACTGTGCGCGCAGCTCCGGCGTCAGCGCCTCGCCAAAGTCCTCGGCCTCGTAAATCTGCCGCAACTCGAGCTCGACATTACCGTGGCCGTCGAGCTTGGGCCAGCGCTTGACCCACTCGAGTGCCTCTTCCCGCGACTTGACCTTGATCAGTGTGTACCCAGCGATCAGCTCCTTGGCCTCGGTGAACGGCCCGTCGATCACCGTCGGCTCGCCGTTCTTGAACTTGATCCGATACCCGCGGGACGATGGCATCAGGCCGTCGCCGCCGATCATCACCCCGGCCTTCGCCATTTCTTCGTTATAGGCCATCATCTGCGCAATGAGGGCCTCGGTGACGCCGTCGGCCGCTCCGGTCTCGGCTTCGGTTTCCGCATCGGCTTTGCGAATAATCATGAAACGCATGGTCGTATCCCCTCGTCTCGCGGTTCAGAAACGGCCACTGGCGCGCAGCTCTGCCTCGACCCGCAAGGCTTCGCGCGACACGTCGTCCTCGACGAAATCGCTCACCTCCGACACGCGCCGGACTTCTACCTCGCCCTGCGTAAACGGAATGCGCCGCGCCCAGGCGACCGCCTCGGCAAGGTCCTTGACCGATAGGATCCAGAAGCCACCCACCAGTTCCTTGGCCTCGGTGAACGGGCCATCGAGGACCTCCTGTCGTCCTTGCCCGAACCTCACTCTGGCGCCGTGCTTGCTCGGCTGTAGCCCCTCGCCGGCCAGCAGCACGCCGGCCTCGACCAGTTCCGCGTTGAACTTGCCCATCTCTGCAATCAGCTCGGACGACGGCGCGGCGTCCTCCTCCTGCGGCGTGCCTTTGACGATGATCATGAAGCGCATGTGACTCTCCTTTAGCAGGGCAATCTCGCCCTCTGATCACACGACGAACCAGGCATCGGTGGATCGACACGTAACGACGAATAATTCGAGGAATTATCTCGAGGCCTGCGCTCAATGCCCTTCGAACGGCAGCAGCGACTCGACCACGACCCCGATGTCACGCAGCTTCTGCGCTCCACCCAGGTCGAACAGGTCGATGACGAAGGCCGCGTCATCCACCGTCGCGCCGGTACGTCTGATCAGCGAAACAGCAGCGAGCGCCGTCCCGCCGGTAGCGATCAGGTCGTCAATCAGCAGCACCCGGTCGCCGGCCTCGAGCACGTCGGCATGGATCTCGATGGTGTCGACGCCATATTCGAGCGCGTAGTTCTGCCCGATGGTCTCGCCGGGCAGCTTGCCCTTCTTGCGCACCGGCACGAAGCCCACGCCCAGGGCAATCGCCACCCCTGCGCCGAAGATGAAGCCGCGGGCCTCGATGCCCGCCACATGGGTCATGCCACGCCCGCGAAACCGCGCCGCCAGTTGCTCAACACTCTCGCGAAACCCTTCCGGGTGTTCGATCAGCGTGGTGATGTCACGAAACAGGATTCCCGGCTTGGGATAGTCTGGGATTGAGCGGACCAGCGCCTTGAGGTCGAGCGGCATGAGGACTCCGGGAGGGTCAGGATTTGCCGCCGAGAATGAGCAAACCGCGCCGCCCGGCGCAAGGGCAGAAACGTCAGTTCCGTTTGATGATCCGGCGGACGGCGGCGCCGGCATTGTAGGCGGCATCCAGCGTCGCCTCCGCCGCTAGCTGCCGCAGGCGCGGCGTGATCAGCAGGGGCGCGGCGCGCAGTCCGGCACGCACGGCCGGGTGGCGCGCTACCGTCGCAGCAACCCCAAGCGCAGTAACAGCGACGCGAAAGACCGACATGGGAACCTCCTCGAGCCGAATGACCACCGTCACACTAGCGCAGATCGGTATGGCAGGAGAAGGGCGGGAAACCACGGGGTCCGCCCCCAAATGAAAAGGGCCCCGAACGGGGCCCTTGAGTTGCTTATGCCGAAACCTCAGTGTTCGACATTGCGCCAGAGCTGGCGCTTGACCAGATACATCAGCACCGCGAACAGGAACAGGAAGGCCATGACCTTGAAGCCCGTTTCCTTGCGCTCCACCAGATGCGGCTCGGCGATCCACATCAGGAAAGCCGACACGTCACGCGAATACTGCTCGGTGGTGGTCGGCACGACCGACCCGTCCTCGGCTGCTTCGTAGCTCACCAGATCGTCGGCAAGCGGCGGCGGCATGCCGATGGCGTTGCCCGGGAAGTAGTGGTTGTAATACTTGCCCTCGGGGATCTCGACGCCTTCGGGCGGGGTTTCCTCGTAGCCGGTGAACAGCGCGTGCATGTAGTCCGGGCCGCCCTCGGCATAGGGCGTCACGTAGTTCAGGATCCACCACGGGAACGGCTGGCTGGTCGACCGCGCCTTGGCGATCACCGACAGGTCCGGCGGCAGCGCACCGCCATTGGCGTCGCGGGCATCCTGCTCGGAGGCGAAGGGCGCCGGCCAGCGGTCGGCGGCCACGCCGGGACGAACCCCACCCTCGGCTTCCGGGTCGGCGATCTCATAGGTCGCGGCCAGAGCCTTGACCTGCTCCTCGGAGAATTCCGGACCACCCTTTTCCGAAAGGTTGCGGAAGGCCATCAGGTTCATCGAATGGCAGCTGGCGCAGACCTCCTTGAACACCTGGAAGCCGCGCTGTAGCTGGTTGGTGTCGAAGGTCCCGAAAATCCCTGCGAAGGTCCAGGGCTGCTTGGCAATCTCTGGCGTCGAGTGCGACGTTTCACCCGCTGCCTGAACACTCTGCATCGTGATGGGGGCGGCCGAAACGGCCACCGCCATCAGGATCGCGCCGAGAATGGTCTTGGTCTTGAACATTTGTCGTGCGGTCCTGGGTATCAGTGCGAAGGAGTCGGCATGGCAGCGGTGGCCGCCACGGGCTTGTGCTTGCTCAGCACCGCCTCGGAAATCGAGGCCGGCAGCGGCTTGGGCGTCTCGAGGCGGCCCAACAGGGGCAGAACCACGAGGAAGTGCAGGAAGTAATACGCCGTGCAGATCTTGGAGAACTCGGCGACGCCCAGACCGAGCACCTTGCCGTCGGCCGGCGCCGCGCCCAGATAGGCCAGCATCACGAAGTTGGCGACAAACAGCCAGTAGAACCACTTGAAGATCGGGCGGAACGTGCCCGACCGCACCTTGGACGTATCCAGCCAGGGCAGAAAGAACAGGATCAGGATCGAGCCGCCGAAGAAGATGACGCCGCCCAGCTTGCTGTCGATGAACAGGATGTTGAAGTCGATGGCGCGCAGCACCGCGTAGAACGGCAGGAAATACCATTCGGGCACGATATGGGCCGGCGTCACTTGGCTGTTGGCCATGATGTAGTTGTCGGCATGCCCCAGCAGATCCGGCGCGAAGAACACGAACCAGGCGAACGGGATGAAGAACACCACGATGCCGAATAGGTCCTTCATCGTGAAGTAGGGATGGAACGGCAACGTATCGCGGCTCGACTTGACGTCCACGCCGATCGGGTTGTTGTTGCCCGGCACGTGCAGCGCCCAGATGTGCAGCGCCACCACTGCCGCAATCACGAACGGCAACAGATAGTGCAGCGAGAAGAAGCGGTTGAGCGTGGCGTTGTCCACCGTAAAGCCGCCGCGCAGCAGCTGCAGGATCGGATCTCCGACCACCGGAATGGCCGCAAAGATATTGGTGATCACCTGCGCCGCCCAGAAGCTCATCTGGCCCCACGGCAGCACATAGCCCATGAATGCCGTCGCCATCATCAGCACGAAGATCACCACGCCCAGGATCCACAGGATCTCGCGCGGCGCCTTGTACGAGCCGAAATACAGCCCGCGGAAGATGTGGATATAGACGGCGGCAAAGAACATCGACGCGCCGACCGCGTGCACGGCCTGGATGATGCGCCCGCCGTTCACGTCACGACGGATATGCTCGACCGAGTTGAACGCCAGGTCGATATGCGGGGTGTAGTGCATCGCCAGCACGATGCCGGTGACGATCTGCACCACCAGCATGATCGCCAGGATACCGCCGAACGTCCAGAAATAGTTCAGATTCTTGGGCGTCGGGTAGTCCATCAGGTGTTCTTTGGACCACCGGATGATCGGCAGGCGCTCGTCGATCCACTTCTCGACCGCGTTGCCGGGAATATATGAGCTTTCGTGGCTGGCCATTTGTTGTGTAGTGCCCCTTAGCCGATCTGCACGAGCGTATCGGAGATGAATTCATAGGGCGGCAGCACGAGGTTGGTCGGCGCAGGGCCCTTGCGGATGCGGCCGGCGGTGTCGAACTGCGACCCGTGGCACGGACAGAACCAGCCCCCGAATTCGCCCGACTCGCCCACCGGGATGCACCCCAGATGGGTGCAGTTTGCGATCATGATGAGCCACTGTTCGTGGCCCGGCTTGGTGCGCGCCTCGTCGGCCGCTGGATCCTTGAGATCGGCCAGCGGCACGGCCTTGGCTTCAGCAATCTCGGCTGCCGTCCGATGGCGCACGAAGACCGGCAGGCCACGCCATTTGATGGTGACCGACTGGCCCTCTTCGATGCCGCCGACATCGAACTCGATCGACGACAGCGCCAGCACCGACGCGTCGGGGTTGAGCTGGTTGATCAGCGGCCAGGCTGCGCCGGCGACGCTGACCGCCCCGACTGCGCCGGCTGCGACATAGAGAAAGTCGCGGCGGCTGGGTTGAGGGGCGTGCGGTTCTGCCAGGTTGGGTTGCGTCGCCAAGGTATGCTTCCGTGTCTTGTGCCGAAAATCGACGCCCGTAGCGCGTGCGGTGAGCGCTGCGCGTGCCGCACTCATAGCCGGAAACCGCCATCAACGCGGCGTGATTTTGGCGTTCTTTTTGCACTCTCCTTAGAACTTGTCCAGCCTAGCACAGGGTGACTTTGACGTTGTGCGACACTATACCCCCGCACAATGCACGCCCCACCTGCCGGAGACCTGCCAAATCGCCCTCGACCTGGCCCTCTACCAGCCCGACATCGCCCAGAATACCGGCGCCATGCTGCGCCTCGGAGCCTGCCTGGGCGTCCCCGTCCACATCATCCATCCGGCCGGATTTCCCGTCTCCCGCCAGACGCTTAAGCGCGGCGGCCTGGATTATGTCGAGCATGCCGAGTTCCATGTCCACGACAGCTACGCCCACTTCACTGCCTGGCGCGAGTCGGTGGGCCGCCGCCTCGTCCTCCTCACCACTCGGGCCGCACACTCGGCCTATGAAGCGCACTACCTCGATGGCGACATTCTCATGGTCGGCCGGGAAAGTGCCGGGGTACCCGACTCAGTTGCCGACGCCGCCGACCTGCGCGTCCGCATCCCGATGCGACACCAGATGCGCTCGCTCAATGTCGCCATGGCCGCCAGCCTCGTGCTCGGCGAGGCGCTGCGCCAGACCGACGGCCTCGCGTCGCTCGCTTGAACGAAAAAGGCCCGGATCGCTCCGGGCCAGTTCATCTGATTGACTGACTGATCAGATGGCTAGAAATGGAAATTCGCGCCCACCTTCACCGCGTGAACCGTCGGTCGGATGCTGATCGCCGCACCAAACCCAGGGGTAAGCGCACCGCCGTCACTGACGGCCCCGAGATCGGTATAGGAATACTCGGCCTTAAGACTGATCGTCTCGGTCGCCGCGTACTCGACACCTGCGCCCACCGTCCAGCCGGTATGGGTAGACGAGAACGACGACGGAATAACCGTTGTGGTCTTCACGCCGCCGATCGCCAGACCGGCCGTGGCATAAATCAGTGCTTGTTCGACCGCCACGCCGGCCCGGCCACGCAGGGTGGCGAGCCACTCGAGCGTGGTTGTCGCCGACGCGCCGAGCGCAGTTGAAGTGGCACCGATATTGGACCAGGCCACGTCGCCCTCCACGCCCAGCACGAACATGTCCCACTGCGCGTTGGCGCCAGCGTCCACACCGAGCAACCAGCCAGAGGTCCCGATATTTGTGGTGACGCCCATGACCGTTAAGGCCGTGTTGCCCCAGCCATAGCCGCCGATCACACCGGCATAAAAGCCTGACCAGTCATACGTATTCGACATTTCGACAGGCGCGACCATCAGGTCGGCCCCGTGCGCGGAACTGGCCAGCACAAGAGCCAGGACCGATGTTGATAGCAAGACTCTCATGCTGAGCCCTCCGTTTATCCCGGAATCAGAATAACACGAAGCATATGATATTCAAGTAATGCTTGGCGTTGCTTGATTGGATTCCGCGCACAGTGACTTTTGAAGCACATCATCGATTTTAGTCATTGATTCCAAATAGATTCCTTCGCCTGCAACATGCAGCCGCACCATCCCGAAGCCGTCTTGTGTCCTGGTCTCTGCAGATTTATGGGTGAAGGCATGACCCTTCCCGCCGATATCGACCACCTCAAGCTCACGGCCTCGGCCTGGTTTCGCCAGTTGCGCAATGATTTGTGCGCCGCGTTCGAGCAGCTCGAGCACGCCGTCCAGGGCCCCCATGCGGATCGCTCGCCCGGCAGCTTCGTGCGCCAGGCATGGGACCGGAGCGACCACACCGGCGCGCCCGGCGGTGGCGGCGAGATGTCGATGCTGCATGGCCGCGTCTTCGAAAAGGTGGGCATTCACATCTCCACCGTCCATGGCCAGTTCTCTCCCGAATTCGCCAAGCAGATGCCCGGGACCGAAGAGGGCGCGGCCTTTTTTGCCACCGGCGTGTCGCTGATCGCTCACCCCTGGAACCCCAATGTTCCGGCTGTGCACATGAACACCCGCATGGCGGCGACCGGAAAATGGTGGTTTGGCGGTGGCGCCGACCTGACGCCCGTGCTGGACCGTCGACGTATCCAGGACGATCCAGATTCCATCGCCTTTCACGCCGCCCTGCAACGCGCCTGTCTCGCCCACGGCATCGACTATCCGCGCTACAAGGCCTGGTGCGACGAGTATTTCTACCTGCCCCACCGCAAGGAGCCGCGCGGCATCGGTGGCATATTCTACGACCACCACAATTCCGGTGACTGGGCGGCAGACTTCGCCTTTACCCAGGATGTCGGTCGAGCCTTTCTTGACATCTATCCGGCGCTGGTGCGGAAAAATTTCGAGCAGCCCTGGACCGATGCCGACCGCGAAGAGCAGTTGATCCGGCGCGGCCGCTACGTCGAATTCAATCTGCTCTACGACCGGGGCACCATGTTCGGCCTCAAGACCGGCGGCAACGTCGACTCCATCCTGTCGTCCATGCCGCCCGCGGTGCGCTGGCCCTGAGGCGGCTTGCCCTGCCCTTGCCGCATTACGTCGGCATCATCATGCGTCCACCACGTAAGGAGGACATGATGAAACAGTTTGAGTGCAGAACGCTGGTACCCGGCTGTGCCTGGCAGACCCAGGCCGATGACGCCGCTGAAGTGGTCCGCCGGGCCGCCGATCACCTGCGCACGGTCCATGGCGAAGAGGCCGTCCGGCCCGAAATGATCGACCACATCAAGGCCCGCGTGCACGAAAGCACCGCCAGACGAGCCTAGTGCGCTACAGCGGCCAGCAGAGCGTCCTTGTCCAGGGCGAAGCCGCTTTCGATCCAGAGCTGCTCAAGGCGGTCGAGCTCGCTCCCCAGAGACTTGCCCGGCCGCATGCCCAGCCGGATCAGGTCGCTACCGGTGACCGGAAACAGCGGCACCGCCAGCCCCTGCAACTGATCGAGCACAGCTGACCGGCCGGCGTCGCTCCAGTCTGCCAGGACTGCGGCCACATCCACGCCGTCTGCGAGGGCGGCCGGGTGCCGATAGGCTGCCTCGTTGAGCTTGTAGTCCCGCAGCAGCCCGGCCACGGTCAGGATCGCTTCGGCCACGGCGACTTCGTCATTGGAGAGGCGCCAGAGCGCCTTGAGCTGGCGCGCGCCGGATTCGGCGATGATGATCGCCAGCCGGGCCGAGCCGTCCGGGCGCCGGGCCCGGCGCTCGTAGCTGAGCAGCAGGCGCAGTGTTTCTGCGCTCAGGGCCAGGATACCGGCATCCACCATGGCCCGCAGCGTGGCCGTGATCCGCGGCAGCGCCAGCATGCGCCGAAATTCCGCCCCCACCCGTTCGGCCGACAAGGTCTCGAGATCGTCCGCTGCCGCGCGGCAGGCCGCCAGCCCCGCCGGATCGAGCTTTTCACCGCCATGGCTGGCCGAAAAACGGAAAAAGCGCAGCACGCGCAACCTGTCTTCCTCAATCCGCCGCGCCGGCTCGCCGATGAACCGAACGCGGCCGGCGAGACAATCCTCGAGCCCACCGAGCGGATCAAACAGGGTTCCGTCCATATCGGCATAAAGCGCATTGAGGGTGAAATCCCGGCGCGCCGCGTCCACCGACCAGTCATTGCCAAAGCGCACCACCGCCCGCCGCCCGTCCGTATCGATATCTTCGCGCAACGTCGTCACTTCGGCGGTCAGCGTCCCGAGCCGCAAGGTCACCGTGCCATGCTCGATCCCTGTCGGATGCACGGAGACGCCGGCACGCTCGGCCCGCAGCGCCACCTCGTGCGGCAGCAGCTCGGTAGCAAAATCGAGGTCGGCCGCCGCAAGATCGCGCCCCAGAATGGTATCGCGCACTATGCCGCCCACCGCACGGGTCCGACCTTTCGCGCCGTCGAGCAGGGCGAGCATCTGCTGCGTTTCGTCCCGTTGCAGCCAGGGCGCCGTCCTGAGCCGCGCCACCATATCCGCCGGCTTGATCATGCGACTTCTCCCGCCAGAGCCATGTCGTGGAAGCGCCGCGTCAGATTGGCGGTGATCCCCCAGATCATCAGCCCGCCATGCGGGATCTGCCAGGTCGTGTGTTCCTTGCCGTTGCGCGAAATCCGGTAGGTCCCGTAGTTTTCGCTGCGCATCAGAAAGTCCAGCGGCACTTCGAACACCGAGCGCACCTCGCCCGGGTTGGGCGAAAACGGCTGGCTGGGCGTCACCAGCGCCACCACCGGGGTGATCAGGTAGTTGGTGCCCGTGTAGTAGCGCGGCAGAAAGCCGATCACCCGCGCCTCGGCCGGATCGAGCCCCACTTCCTCATGGGCCTCGCGCAGCGCCGCCGCGGCAGCATCGGCATCGCTGGGGTCGAGCTTGCCGCCCGGAAAGGCGATCTGTCCCGAATGCGCACGCAAGTCGGGCGAACGCTCCGTGTAGAGGATCGAGAGCGTATCGGGCCGCCGCACCAGCCCGATCAGCACGGCCGCTTCGACCGGCGGGCGGTCGAACGCTTCGTCCGGCATCCAGTCGGGTACGAAAACGCCATCTGCCCCGACGCCGTCGGGTTGGGGCAGAAGGCGGCGTGCGATTCGATCGATCAGGTCGTCCGGGTGCGCCAAACGATCACCTTGTCGGCTGTCTCAGGCCCTTTTGCGTGCGCCGAACGCTGCGATCGGGCCTGCAAGGCGCAATGCCAGCGTCAGATCTGCAGAGTGGAGCAGGACGCGATTGGGATCAACCGGTCCGGGAAACTGGATGGCGCCCGGCGTCGTCGGCGCAAAGCCGAGCGGGCCGTAATAGGGCGCGTCGCCGACCAGCAGCACGAAGCTGCCCTCGCCGCGGGCCAGCGCCATGCGACAGACCTCGGTCACCAGCAGCTTGCCGGCGCCCCGGCCACGATAAGCCGGATCGGTCGCCAGCGGCCCGAGCAGATAGCCATCGATGCCGCCGACGCTGATCGGCGTCATCCACACCGATGCGACGGCCCGGCCATCGATCTCGGCGATCAACGACAGCGAGGTATCGATCGGGAAGCGCTCGCGCACCCGGAACGCCGTGCGGGCAAACCGCCCCGGGCCAAAGGCAAGGGCCTGCAAGTCCTCGACGAACCGGTCGTCGGCAGCAGTGGCGTGGCGAAAACTGGGCAGACCGGCAGGCAGGGGCGCGACAGAGGTCGCCGACTGGGCGGAAGAGACGATCATGTGACTGGTCCTAGAACGAGCGTATAAGGACGAATGCCGGCAGCAAGGCCGGGTGCCGACCACTAGGGTCGTCGGGTCACGTGATAAACTTTCTCCATCCTGGACGCCTCCTGACGCCTGGACTGCGCATTAGCACCACCGGGGTAACGCGTCCACGACAAATCGCCCTGCCCCGGCGATTTTTCAAGACTGGTGAATCTTCAATTGCGCAATTGTTCGGAGTGTCTGATCAAGCCCACAATGGGACGACGACCTCAAACCAGCCAGGATGGACATTTTGGGACAGTTGATTGACGGGGTGTGGTCCACCCAGTGGTACGACACCAAGGCCACCGGCGGCCGGTTCAAGCGCGGCGACTCCGCCTTCCGCAACTGGATCACCCCGGACGGTTCGGCCGGCCCGAGCGGCCAGGACGGCTTCCGCGCCGAGTCAGGACGCTATCATCTTTACGTCTCTTATGCCTGCCCCTGGGCGTCGCGCGCCCTGATTTTCCGCAAGCTCAAGGGTCTTGAAGACATCATCCCCTGCTCGGTCGTCAGCGCGAAAATGGCCGACGAGACCGGCTGGACCTTCACCCTCCCGGACTCGACCGGCGATGCGGTGCTCGGCAAGCAGCATATGTGGGAAGTCTATAAGGCTGCCGTGCCGGACTATACCGGCCGGGTCACTGTGCCCATCATATGGGACAAGCTGCGCAACACCATCGTTTCGAACGAGAGTTCCGAGATCATCCGCATGATGAACTCGGCGTTCGATGAACTCACCGGCAATACCGACGACTTCTATCCCGAGCCATTGCGCGCCCAGATCGACGCGGTCAATGCCCGCGTCTATGACGACATCAACAATGGTGTCTACAAAGCCGGCTTCGCCACCCGCCAGGATGCCTACGAGGAGGCCGCCACCTCGCTTTTCGCGGCGCTCGACTGGGTCGAGGACATCCTGGGCAACAGCGCCTACCTCGTGGGCGACACCCTAACCGAGGCCGACTGGCGGCTGTTCACCACGATCGTGCGCTTCGATGCTGTCTATCACGGCCATTTCAAGTGCAACCTGCGCCGCATCGCCGACTACGAGAACATCTCGCACTATTTGCGCGGGCTCTACCACTATCCCGGCATCGCCGAAACGGTGCGTTTAGATCACATCAAAACGCACTATTACTGGAGCCACATCACCATCAATCCCACCCGCGTCGTGCCGATCGGGCCGGATCTCGCCTTCATCAAATGACCGCAACCCCGGGGGAGACCAGATTGCGTCACACTGCCCTTGCCCTCCTGCTCGCCGCCACCCTATCGGGCATCGGCGCCACCTCGCCCATCCGGGCCGCCAGCGACGACCGCGCCATCAGCGGCACCATCACCGGCTACGAGTGCGGCGACAACTGCTACCTCACCGTCCGCACCGAGTTCGGCGAAGACCTGAACGGCCTGTGCATCGCCGATGCCTGCCAGCCCTGGAACGAGGTCGTTGCCCTGCCGCCCGAACTGATGGGCGCGCAGATCGATGCCCTCTTCGGCAGCGCCAACCAGTTCGACGCCGCCGGCAACGACATGGGGCCCTATCCGGCCTTCCTCGACATCACGATCATGGCTTTGGGCGAAGCCGAGCTTGGCCCGCCGCCCGACGACCAGTTTCTGGGCGGCACCATCCTTGGCTACGAATGCGGCGACAACTGCTACCTCACCATCCTCACCGACGCTGGTGAGGAACTGACCGGCCTGTGCGTCGCCGACACCTGCCAGCCCTGGAATGACGTCGTCGCCCTGCCGCCCGAACTGCTCGGCGCGCGCGTCGAAACGGTGGTCGGCACCGGCAGCCAGTTCGACGCGGCCGGCAACGACATGGGCCCGTTTCCCGCCTTCCTCGAGATCAATCTGCTTTACTAGCGCCTACCAGTTGGTCGCCACCGGCGCGCCGCCGAAAATCTCGGCGATGCGCCGGTGCGTCGCCGGACCGGTATCGGCCGGCAGCGCGTCGATCTCGAACCAGCCGGCCTCGGCGATTTCGCTATTGGGGCGAAAAGCGCTGACCATTTCAAAATCCCGGCAGACGAACAGCGCCACGTGGTCGCGATTGGTGACCCTGTTGGTATTGTGATAAAGTCCGAACAGCGCCATTGGCCCCACCGGCCGATAGCCGGTTTCCTCCAGCATTTCCCGGCTGGCCGCCAGTTCGCAGCTTTCACCCGGTTCCACCCCGCCGCCGCAGAACTGCCAGCCTGGCAGGTAGGTCTGACGGATCAGGAAGACCCGGTTGCCATCCACCAGCACCGCGCGCGTCCCCAACGTCATGTGACGCTTCACGCCCACCGCAAACAGGAACGCCCGCGTGCGCCAGCGCTGCCAAGGGGTCAATTGCACGGCGATTTTTCGGGTCCTCGATTCTGCTTTGACCAATTATGCCATTTTCTTGCCGCGCGCCGCATGGCATTACCGCGCGCAATGATCACACTTGCTCATCTTTCCGATGTCCACCTCGCGCCGCTGCCACCGGTGCGTCCGATGGACCTGCTGAACAAGCGCATCACCGGATATGCCAACTGGAAGCTCAAGCGCCAGCGCACGCTCGATGGCGACGGGCTGATCAAGCTCGTCCATCACATGCACGAGCAGGCCCCCGACTTCATCGCCATCACCGGCGACCTGATGAACCTGGCGCTCGATGCCGAGATCAACGCCGCCTACAACTGGCTGCAGACCATCGGACCGCCCGAACAGGTTTGCCTGTCGCCCGGCAATCACGACGCCTATATTTCCGGTCAGCTTGAAAAGGCCCTCGAGCGCTGGAACGGCTACGTCCTGGGCGAAACCGTCGACGAGAACATGTTCCCCTTCGTCCGCCGCGTCGGCGAGGTGGCAATCGTGTGCTGCAACAGCGCCGTTCCAACCCCGCCCGGCTTTGCCGCCGGACGCTTCGAGGAGGATCAGCAGCGCCGCCTCACCCGCTGCCTGCGCCTGCTCGGCGATGCCGGCTTCTTCCGTGTCGTGATGATCCACCATCCGCCCAACCAGGAATCGCGCCATCCGCGCTACGGCCTGTGGGGCGCGCGCAATTTCCGGCGCGCCGTCGCCGAAGCCGGCGCCGAACTGGTCCTGCATGGCCACACCCACAAGTCGACCATCTATGCCATCCCCGGTCCGCATGGCGACGTGCCGGTGGTCGGGGTCGCTGCTGCCGGCACCGCCCAGGACGATACCGGTGGTCATGATCCTGCCCGATACAACCTGTTCAAGATCGAGCGTGTCGGCACCGCCTGGCAGTGCACACTGCGCGAATATGGCTTCCAGCGCCTGCATACCGACATTGTCCAGCGCCTGAGCGTGCGAATCTACTGATCCCTCCCTATCTATGGGCGAGCAATTCCGGGGCTGCGTCGTGACTGACTTCCTGATCGAAAAACCCAGCTTCGACGCCACCACCGCCACGGCCAGCTTCCGCTATCGCCTCGATGAGCTCAGCTTCACCGAAACGCTGCGCTTTCCGGCTGGCCTGGACAGCGCCGCTTCCACCGGGACCAGCTTTGCCAAACTGCTCGATCTGACCGCCATCGTGCTGGGCGTGAGCTACTTCAAGCTCAAGGCCCCCGAACTGATCCGCGCCCCCGACATCCCGCTGACCGTCGACGAGCGCGCCTTCGCCATCGACATCTACGAGAACGGCCTGGGCGAGTTCTACGCCCGCAACAATCTCAAGCGCTTCGGCCTGATCAACCTGGCGGGCCCCAACGAGACCCGGCCCGCCCCGATCGCCCCCAAGCTGCGCGACCGCGCGCTGCTGCCCATCGGCGGTGGCAAGGATTCGCTGGTCAGCGTGCAACTGCTCGAAGCCGCCGGCCTCGACTACGCGCCTTTCGCCGTCAATCCCAAGGGCCCGATCATCACCTCGGTCGAGACCATCGGCCGCCCGCCGGTCTATGTCACCCGCACGCTCGACCCGGAAATGATCCGCCTCTCCAGTCAGCCGGGCTACCTGACCGGCCACGTCCCCTCGACCGCCATCAACTCCATGATCGGCGCCCTGGTCGCCCTGCTGTTCTCGTTCGACCGAATCGTTCTTTCAAACGAACGCTCCGCCAGCGAGGGCAATGCCCAGCATGACGGCCGCGAGGTCAACCACCAGTACTCCAAGTCGCTCGATTTCGAGGCCCGCATCGCCCGGATCCTGGCGGCCGCGACCGGCGGCGCGCTCGGTTATTTCTCGCTGCTGCGGTCGCTCTCGGAGGCCAGCATCGCCCGTCTCTTTGCCAGGCAGACGCGCTTCGACCACGTGTTTTCGAGCTGCAACCGCAACTTCCGCTATAACGGCCACGACGGTCCGCTCTGGTGCGGCGAATGCCCGAAATGCCATTTCGTCTTCCTCATCCTCGCCCCCGAGATGGACAAGGATCGGCTGCTCGCCATTTTCGGCAAGAACCTGCTCGCCAACCCCGCCAACGAGCACTCTTTCCGCGAGCTCACTGGCCTGGCCGGTCAGAAACCCTGGGAATGCGTCGGCGAAATCGAGGAGGCCGCGGCCTGCCTCTACATCTTGGCCCAGCGCCCCGAATGGGCAAATGAACCAATCGTTTCATTGCTCAAGCCCGACCTGCTGACTCAGTATGGCAGCCCCCGGCTTGAAGCAGCGCATGAGGAATTGCTGGCGCCCAGCCCGCATCATCACGTGCCCCCCGAACTTGCTGCAAAGGTCTTCGGCCATGCTGTTTGATGCTCCTGTCCTGCTCTATGGCGCCGGCCGCGAGGCCCGCTCGACCCGTCGCTTCATCGCCGAGCAGTCGCCTGCGACCAAGGTTTTCGTCACCGTTGACAGTGGCGATGCCGATATCGACGATGCCGAGCCGATCGCCCCGGTCGACCTGCCGCAGGCCGTCGCCGACCATCGCTTTGGCACCATCGTCAAGAGCCCCGGCGTCTCCCGCTACCGGCCGATCTTCGCCAAGGCCCGCGAGGCCGGCATCGCCGTCACCTCAAACCTCAATCTCTGGGGCCGCACCTATCGCGACGGCCGCAAGGTGATTGCCATCACCGGCACCAAGGGCAAGTCGACCACGGCCACCCTGGTCCATCTGATGCTGGTCGAATCGGGCATCGATGCCGGCCTGGCCGGCAATGTCGGCGTGGCCCCGCTCGAGATCGCCGATCGGCACAAGATCGTCGTCTTCGAGCTTTCGAGCTACCAGACCGCCGACATGGCCTTTTCGCCCGACATCGCCGCGGTGACCAATCTCTCCCCCGAGCACACCGACTGGCACCGCGACGTCGAGCACTATTATGCCGATAAGCTCAACCTGATCGATCGCGACACGCCGTTTCCCGTCGCCCTGGGCCGCGGCGCGCACGATCACCCTTTGGTGCTTGCCGCCCTGCGCGACCGCAGCCGCCTGATCCCGCCGCTGGCCCCGTTCCTGGCCGACCGCGTCGCCAGCGCCGTCGCCCGTTCAAGGCTCAAGGGCGAGCACAATCTCGACAATGCCCGCCTCGCCGCTGCCCTTGCGCTCAAGGCCGGCGGCGATATCGAGGGCGTGGTGCGCGGCATTCAGCGTTTTGAACCCCTGCCCCATCGCCTCGAGGCCCACGATATCGGCGGCCTCACCTTTGTTGATGACTCCATCTCCACCACGCCCGAAGCCACCAAGGTCGCCCTGGCCGCCTATGACGGGCAGCGCATCGCCCTGATCGCCGGAGGTCACGAGCGCCAGCAGGACTATGGCGAGCTCGCCGGCCTGCTCGCGCCGCATGGCGTCAAGGTGCTGGTTTGCCTCCCGGTGACAGGTGACCGTCTGGCGACCGCCACCTATGCCGCCGCCCCGGACATCGAAGTGCTCGAGGCGGCCACGCTTGAGGCCGGCATGCAGGCGCTCCTGGCACGCCGCGGACAGTTCGATACCGTCATCCTCTCGCCCGCAGCGCCCAGTTACGGCCAGAAGCGCGACGCCACCACGGTGTTCAAGAACTTCGAGGAGCGTGGTCTCGCCTTCATCGACCTCGCCCGCACCCTCTTCGCCTAGCCGCTTATCCCCGCTGCCCTCCGTTGGCCGCATGCTTCCGCAAACACACGGAGGCAAACATGAGTACATTCTGGCGCTGGCTTCTCGAGATGGTGCTGAGGCACCTGGGCAAGGCCCTGCGCAACGCCTTGGCAAAGGTCGAGGTCGACCAGCCGGTGGCCTGGGGCAAAAAGGTGAGCCCCGCCTTTCGCCGCAAGACCGTCGCCATCGCCACGCGTCTGGGGCTCGACCCCAGCGTGCTGATGGCGGTCATGGCTTTTGAGACCGGGCGTCGCCTGCACCCGGCCACCCTCAACCGCCGCAGCGGCGCCACCGGCCTGATCCAGTTCATGCCCCGCACGGCCGAAGCGCTCGGCACCTCGACGCGCGCTCTCGCCACCATGACGGCCGAGCGGCAACTCGACTATGTCGAAAAATACCTCAAGCCCTATGCCGGACGCATGACCGACCTGCCCAGCGCCTATATGGCGGTGCTCTGGCCGGCCGCCGTCGGCAAGCCACTGTCCCATGTCCTGTTCGCCGCCCCGACGAAAGCCTACGAGCAGAACAAGGGGCTCGATACCGACAAGGACGGCAAGATCACCAAGGCGGAAGCCGCGTCCAGGGTGCAGCGCCTGCTGGTCGAGGGCATGAAGCCGGAAAACTACGGCTGATCGTCGCGCGGGTTGACGATGACCCGTCCGGCAATCGTGCCGGCCAGCAGCTGCACCGCCAACTCGGGCAGGTCCGCCAACCCCGCCTCGCGCACCAGCGCCTCGTAGGCTGACGGCACGAACAGCGCCGCCAGCCGCTCCCAGGCCGCCACCCGCGCTTCATAGGGCTGCATGACACTGTCGATGCCAATCAGCGACACGCCGCGCAGGATGAAGGGGATGACGCTGGTGGGCAGGTCCGTCCCGCCGGCCATCCCCACTGCAGCCACCGCGCCGCCATAGGCGATCTTCTTGAGGACTTCGGCCAGCAACGGCCCGCCGACCATGTCGACGGCGCCCGCCCAGCGCTCCTTGTCGAGCAGCTTCCCCGAATTGGCCAGCAACTCGGCCCGCGGCACGATGCTGGTGGCCCCCAGTTCCATCAGATGATCGGCGAGTTCCGGCCGGCCTGTCACCGCCGCCACCTTGTAGCCCAGCCGCGCCAGCAGCATCACGGCGATCGAACCGACCCCGCCCGCCGCGCCGGTGACCAGGATTTCGCTGCCCGGCGTCAGGCCGGCCGATTTCAGCTTGTTGATCGCCAGCATCGCCGTCAGGCCGGCCGTCCCCAAAACCATGGCTTCGCGCGTCGTGAGCTTTTTGGGCAGCGCCACCAGCATGCCCGCCTCGACCCGCGCCCGCTGCGCATAGCCACCCCAGCGCAGTTCCCCGACGCGCCAGCCGGTCAGCACCACGGCCTGACCCGGGCGATACCGGGCATGACTGCTCTCGACCACGCGGCCTGAAAAATCGATACCTGCCACATGCGGATAGGTCCGCACCAGGTTTCCCCGGCCGGCCAGGCACATCGCATCCTTGTAGTTGAGGCCGGCCCACTCTACGGCCACCAGGACGTCACCGTCCGGCAGCGCTGCCGTTTCCAGCGTCCGCACCGTGGAGGTCACCCCACCTGCAGCATTTGCCGCGCTGACCAGCGCCTGAAAGGTCATCGAGTCCCTGCCCCCCGCTGTCCTAAGGGCTAGTGGTCTAGAAGGCCCGCGTCAACGCCGACTCCGGTACTCCGGCGGCTCGCAGGCCGGCGGCCATCTGCACAAGCAGGAGCGGGTCGGCCACGCGACCCTCCACCCAGGTCATGATGCCGGTCCGTCGCAGCGCCTCGGCATTGAGTACTTCGGGCCGGAACTCTTCGATCGTCGCCGCGTCGCGGCTCAGCCCGGCCGCCGAGAGCGCGATAACGCTGCCGAAGGGTCCGGCCGGCACCACCAACCGGGCAAGCTTGACGCAATCGGCATAGCGCTGCTCACGCATCGCCTGCAGCGCCGGAACGCCAAAATACCAGGGAGACGGAACGGCCACGGCGTCGATGGCGGCCAGGGCGTTCTCTTGTGCGCTCGTCCATTCACCCAGCCGCGCCAGTACCAGGGCGTAGCCGGCGCGCGCGTCGGCATTGTAGGGCTGAAAACTCATGGCAATCGAATAGCTTCGCTTGGCCGCCTGCAGATTGCCCTGCAGCCCCTGCATATTGGCCAGCAATTCATGCACCACGCCACTCGAAGGGGCCAGCTCCGTAGCGTACTCGGCCAGTGCCACGGCATCCGCCAGAGCTTCCTCTGTCGAACCGTCCGGCTGCGGACTCAGGAGCGCCATCTGCGCTGTCAGCCAGCCCTTGAGCGCAATGGGCACGGCCTGATCGGGCTCCAGGCGCAAAAGATGATCCGCACATTCGATCGACCGTGCCGAGGCCGTCGAACTCAGGCTGTCGCGCGCCGCGCGAAACGCCAGCACGCAGACATACTGGTTCACTGCATCCATCTTCATGGCATTTTCTTCCAGCCAGGCACGGCCGCGCGCATGCAGCGGACTGCGAAACGATCCCAGCTCGCGCATGACGCCGTTGACCATCGCTTCCGCAGCTTCGGCATCCGAGGCCGCCGTTTGCGGTCGAGCGATGCGACTGCCCCACACCTGCGCGCCGCTATTGGCGTCGGTGAGCAGAAAGCTGACCTCCATCGCCTCCGGGCTCTGGGTGACGGTCGATGCGAGAAGAAAGGCGCCCTCCCGCTCTTGGATGGGCTTGTCCGCTTCGACGAAGCCAACCTCGATCCCCTCCGATTGCGCCAGGGCCGCACTCAGCCGGTCGCCCAATTGCGAGGCCAGCGCACGCTGCGCCGAATCGCCGGTCGCGATTCCGACCTGCGACAGATAGACTTTTGGCGGCAGAGGAATGTCGGTCGACGTGGCCACCGGCGGCGGCTCGCGCCAGAGCTGCAGCGCCGCCAGCAACAACCCGATCGCCACCACCAGACTGACCGCCGCGACGGCCTGCGGCCAGAGATGGCGAAGACCCGGCGCGCGCGGACGATCGGTTGGCTCAGGGGCACGCTCCTCTTCAAGCTGGTAGACCTCACCGTCCGCCACCGATGCCACGGCCTCGCCACTGGCAATCAGTTCAAATTCTGGCACGTAACGTCCGACCGGCAGCGTGATGCGCGCCCCGCTTCGCCGGAGTCCCTGCCTCTCGAATTCCTGCAACAGCCCACGCAGCCGGCGCGCCTGTACCCGAACGATCGGATCGACCTGAGGATCAAAGCTCGTGGGCCGTCCGAACACGTCCACCGCGATCGAATAGGCTTTGATGCTGGCGTCGTCGCCGCGCAGCTTGGCTTCCACGATGTGATTGAGAAACTTACCCAATTGTGGTGAGCGCACCAGCTCACCCCAGCCCATAAGTTCCCTCAGGGCGGCGCGTACTTGATCGGGTGAGGGCGCGAAAGCGGACACGTATGCACCTGGACCGGGTTGCCGTCCGATCCATGCGTCATTTTACATGTAAAAGGAACCCACTTAACGCAAGTGTTACGCGACTTTGCCTTCCACCGACCCCGCAATCTCCGCAAAAGGCGCAAGTCGTTGGTTGCGAAGTATCAGACAAAGACGGCGGCTTCGATACTTACACAAGACGGCGATTTATCGACGACACAAATCAACCAAACAGGTGCGCGGGCACCTGCCAGCCGTTTGTTGCGGCGGAAGGGAGACCTTTGGACGTATTGCAAAATACTCGGCAGCCTTATCTCCTTCTCGTCGATGATGACGGTCACTCTGCCCGACTCCTCACGCGAATGCTACTTGCGCACGGCGCCCCGTCGATCCAATGGATCGAAAGTTCTGAAGAAGGTTTGAGCCAGATCAAATCCCTTCTTGATTCGCGTGCTAGACATCTACCTGGCCTTGTTGTTGTTGATCTCAAGTCGAGTTCCAACGCTTCAGCAGAGTTTGTCTCAAAGATTTCTGCAATGGAGCGATCGAATTCGCTTCTGATCGTAGTAATGGCGGTGGGTCTCGATCGGATCACCCGCGAAAGTCTGCTCCAGGCGGGTGCAGATGCGGTTTTCGAACGGCATTCCGAGCTTCAGGCCTATCGCGCCGAAGCGGCTGCCGTCGTGAGTTTCTGGGTGCGTCATCAGCGCCTGGAGGCAGTTGGCACGTAATCACTGCGTCCACAGGTTACGTGCCAGGCGGGGTGGGGGTGTTGCAAGGCGGGTAACCGCCGATTGCATTCCCAAACGCTCTCCCCCCGCTCTCTTCTTTGCCGGCCCTGCGCCACGCGCGGATCCCGGTCACTCTATTCGCTGCAGTCCCCGTGTGAGGATCGCAGCGCGATCTGACGGCACCCCACGGGCTTCTCCCTCCCCCGCGCCGTCAGCCTAGTGCGGTCGCTGCGATTCCCTCCCGCAGCGACCGCCAACTCACGCGGACGCTTCGGCGTCTGGTTGCGGCGGACCCGAATGGGCGAGCAAGCCTGGCAGCGGTCGCGATCGTCCCCTCCCCGATTCGCGACTGCTGCCGCGCACCCCCTCAGGACATGTTCGTCTCTCTCGCCTCGGTCTTGGGCTGCTGCGTCAGCGGCCGCAATACGGCCAGCACGGCCACCGCCAGCGCGGCCACCATCGCGCCGATACCGTAATACCCGAGGGCACAGGCGGCGCCGACAGCACCCGCCAGCCACATGCCTGCAGCCGTCGTCAGCCCCTTAACGCTGCCCCGCGCCTGAAAGATTGCGCCCGCCCCCAGAAAGGCGATGCCCGCAGTAACCGCTTCGATGGCGCGAATGGGGTCGGAGCGACCCGGCGCCGCAACCTCGGCCGACGTGAAGATCTCGAAGGTCAGCAGGGTATAAAGGCACGCCGCCACCGCGATCAGCACATGCGTCCGCAGCCCGGCCGCCGCATGGTGCTCGCGCTCCCAGCCAATGGCCGCGCCCAAAACCCCGGCAATCCCCAGGCGGATCGCCATGACATGCTGCGGTGTCGCCGTATCCACAAAGCCAATGGTCGACAGATCCATACGCCATCATCCCGAACTGTTCGCCAAACAACGAGGCACCCGCCGGGCAGGTTCCGCCCGGCTGCCCCGTCCGCGCGATCCGCCGGAGACGCCGGCACGACGGCCAAACTTTCCGCTTTACCTCAACGCCACTTGAGGTGGTAACGCTGGCCATGGCCGGCCCTCGGGTCTATGGCCAGCACGAACATGGTAACAAGGAGTAGAGCGTGGCGCAGGCACAGACAGGCGGTTGGGGCGAACTGTTCAGCGGCGGCAATGGCCTGCGCATTGCGGTCTTTGCCAGTGGCGTGGCCCTCCCCGCCCTCAATGTCTTCATCTCCGGCACGCTGATGCCCTCGGTCGTCGACGAGATCGGCGGGCTCGAGCTCTTCGCCTGGAGCACGACGCTGTTCATCGTCGCCTCCATCATCGCCTCGATCTTTGCCGCCATCCGCCCCTTCGGCCTGGGCCCGCGCCAGAACTACATCATCGCCGCCCTCGCCTTCGGCATCGGCAGCCTGGTGTGCGGCCTGGCTCCGGTCATGTGGATCCTGCTCGTGGGCCGCGTCGTGCAGGGCTTCGGCGCTGGTCTGCTGGGCGCCCTCACCTATGCCATGATCCGCGTCGTCTTCCCCGAGCGCCTCTGGCCACGCGCCATGGGCCTGATTTCAGGCGTCTGGGGCGTCGCCACGCTCGTCGGGCCGGCCATCGGCGGCATCTTCGCCCAGTTCGATCTCTGGCGTTGGGCCTTTTTCACCCTGGTCCCCATCGCCGTCATGCTGGCACTGCTGGCGCTGCGGGTCATCCCGCGCCAGGGCGACGAAAGTGGCGTCAAGAGCCTGCCGGCCCTGCAGATCATGCTGCTGGTGGGCGCCGTGATGGCCATTTCCCTTGCCAGCGTCACCACCGGCGATCTTGTGCTCGCCGGCGCCCTGACTGCCGCAGCCGTTGCCGGCATCGTCTGGCTCGGCCGCATCGAGCACATTGGCAAGACGCGGTTGCTCCCCACCGGCGCCTTCGATGCCGGCACGGTGATCGCACCCCTCCTGCTCATGATGCTGCTCATGCAGCTAGCCATTACCAGCGATGTCTTCGTGCCGCTCTTCCTCCAGACCCTGCACGGGCAGCAGCCGCTGGTGGCCGGCTATGTCGTGGCACTGATGGCCGTGGGCTGGAGCTCGGGCTCTGTGCTCGGCTCGGGCGCCGGGCCCGCACGCGTCCGGCTGCTGCTGCTCGGGGGCCCCATCCTGATGTCGCTGGGCGCCATAGCGCTGGCCCTCTCCATCGCCCGTCTCAACCTGGCCGGCGACGTCTGGGCCATCATTCCGGTTGGCCTTGCCCTGCTCGCCATGGGCCTGGGCATCGGCGCCTGCTGGCCGCATTTGCTGACGCGCCTGTTCAAGAGCGCGCCGGAGGGTGAAAAGGACCTCACCTCGGCCGCCATCACCATGGTGCAGCTGTTTGCCAGCGGCCTGGGCGCCGCGCTGGGCGGCATGATCGTCAACCTCGCCGGCATCGCCACCGCGACGACGCCGGCCGGCGCGCTGCCGGCAGCCTACTGGCTCTACGGGCTGTTCGCCCTCGTGCCGCTCGCCGCCGTTCCGCTGGCCTTTTTCGTCACCCGCACCGAGGCAGCCCGGACCCTCGCCCGGGCCGCCCGATAGCCTCAGGCGCCCAGGGCCGCCCGGTTGGCCTCGAGGAACGCCTTGACCGACATGGGCTTGGCTCCGGTGATCGCTTCGAAGTCGCTCTTCACCTCGGCCTGCCCGAGACGGACGGCGGTCTCGAACGACACCAGCAGGTCGGCGACCGGCGCCGGCAGGCCAGCGCCCACCATCCCGGCCTTGAGGCCGGCATCGTCGACTTGCACCACGCTGAGCGGCTTGCCGCTCACCGCGCTGGCAATGGCGGCCGTCTCTTCTGCCGTCAGCAGCTCCGCACCCGAAATATTCAGCACCCGGTTGCCCTGCGGGCCGGCCAGCAACACCGCCGCCGCCGCCTTGGCGCAGTCCTCGCGGGTGATCCGGCCGATCCGGCCCTGGCCCATCGCGGTATACCAGTGGCCCGAGGCCAGCGCCGGCGCCAGCGACTGCGGCAACATGTCGAGATAGACACTATTGCGCAGCAGGCTATAGGCGATGCCGGTAGCCGCGATGGCCTTTTCGGTCGCGTCATGGTCGGGCGCCAGGATCACCGCCGATCCGGGCTCCGGATTGGTCAGTGACGTATAGACAATGTGCTTGACCTTGGCGCGGGCTGCCGCCTCCACGGCCGCGACCTGGATGCGGCGACGCTCCGGCCCGATCACGTCGGTGGAAATGATCAGCACCTGATCGACGCCGGCAAAGGCAGCATCGAGCACGGCGGTATCGGAAAAGTCGACGCGGCGGGTCTCGACGCCGGCCATCGTGAACTTCGACGGATCGCGCGTCCCGGCGATCACCTGCGTCGCACCACCGGCCAGCAGCAGGCGGACAACCTGCGCACCCAACTGCCCACCGGCGCCGGTCACCAGGATTTTCGAGCTCTTGTAATCGGTCATATTCAGTCCTTGCTGGTCAATGAATGAGACATGGTCTAATATAGAGACCACCTGCGGGAAAGGAGGCACTTTGCCGGGACAAGGTTACCTGGAGCACACCATGCATGAGCGCGCCGCCTCCGAACAGATCGACGCCTGGCGGGCCCTCGGCCTCAGCCCCAGCGAGTGCCCGATCCGCGACGTCCTCGATCGGCTCGGCGACAAATGGAGCGTGCTGATCGTCAGTTCGCTGAGCGCCGGCCCGCAGCGCTTTTCGGCGCTGGCCCGCGACGTCCCCGACATCTCCAAGCGCATGCTCACCGAGACCCTGCGCATCCTGGAACGCGACGGACTGCTTACCCGCACCGTCTACCCCACCAAGCCGCCCAGCGTGACCTATGAGCTCACAGCCCTCGGGCGCGAGCTGCTGGTGCTGATGGGTCCGCTGATCCGCTGGGCCGACGAGCGGCATGGTGCAATCCGCGCCAGCCGCGCCCTCTATGACGCTGCCGACGTCCCAGACCAACCCCGCGCCAGCTACGCCGGCGCCGCCTGAGGCCACGGTTTTTCCAAAACCCTCATCCCGCCGTGCCGGGTGCGACACGATCCCGCTGTCATCCCCGCGAAGGCGGGGATCCAGGGCAGCCTGCGCCGGCCGATTTTGTCGCCCTGGATTCCCCGCCTTCGCGGGAATGACGGAGAGAGAGGCGCGATCTACCCAACCCCACCGCTGTGGGAGACCTGAATAAGGCGACCGCTGGCCCCCTTTCGTGAGCACCACACACCGTCATCCCCGGGCTTGACCCGGGGACCCAAGGCGGAGCGAACACGACAATATCGGTGATCGTTGACAGCTGGGTCCCCGGGTCAAGCCCGGGGATGACGGTGGTTGTTTCAATGGGCGTGCAAACCTGCGCACGTCGAGCGCCAAGTCGACCTCATCCTGAGCCTGTCGAAGGACGAGGTCGTGGCTGGCTAAACCGTCCGCAACCACCCGCCATCGACAAAATAGGTCGAGCCGGTCGAATAGCTCGCCTTGTCCGAGCAGAGGAACACGAAAAAGTTCGCCATCTCCTCGGGCGTGGCGAACCGCTTCATCCCGCCAGCCTCGTCGGCAACGCCCTGCAGATGCGCCTCGTAGCCACCCTCACCCGCGATCTGCTTGGCGGTCTTGACCCAGTCCGGCGTCAGCACCAGACCCGGATTGATGGTGTTGACCCGGATATTGTCGCCCACCACCTCGTTGGCCAGGGTCTTGGAAAACATCATCAGCGCCGCTTTGGTGGTGTTGTAGATCGGCTCATACCACAGCGGCTGCACCGCGCAGATCGAGGCATTGTGCAGCACCACGCCGCCACCCTTGCGCTTCATCTGCGCACAGAGCCCGCTCCCCAGCCGCACTGCGGCCATCACGTGCAGGTCCCAGTAGTATTGCCACTTGGCGTCGTCCGCCTCGGCGATGGTCTCGTTCGACCCCGTACCGGCATTGTTGATGAGGATATCGGCGCCGCCCAGCGTCGCCGCTTCGAGGATCACCGCCTCGCAGCCGCCCGCAGTCGCCACATCCGCCGCCACGGCCCGCGCCGTGACACCGAACTTTTGCGCGATCCGCTTCGCCTCGGCCTCGACCCGCTCCTTGCCGCGCGCCGTGATCAGCACATTGGCGCCCTCGGCCGCAAACCCCTCGGCCACCGCCAGCCCGATCCCAACGCTGCCGCCGGTGATGACCGCCAGCTTCCCCTTGAGCCCCAGATCCATAGTCCCTCCTCCCACTTAGGCCGATGCACGATGTTGCAGTCGATATCCTCCCTCGTTCACGGGGGAGGGGAACCGGCGAAGCCGGTGGAGGGGGCGGCGCCCGCTACTCGTCCATCCGGATCTGCAGCTTCACGTCCGTCGGCCGGGCCTCCACCGCCCGGTCAAACGCCTTGATCGAATCCGCAAAGCTGAATGTTTCGGAAATCAGCGGCTTCAGATCCACGCGCCCCGAGCCCATCAGCGCGATCGCCCGATCATACTGGTGCGCATAGCGGAAGACCGACGCAATCGTCACTTCCTTGATCGACAGCGAGGCGATGTCGAAGTTCACCTGCTCGACCGGCAGCCCGACGACAACGATGGTACCACCCGGCCGCACCACATCGACTATGCCCTGCCAGGCGCGCGGGCTGCCCGAGCATTCGAACACCACATCGGCGCCCCAGCCATCGGTCAGCCGGTTCACTTCATCGAGCAGGTTTGCCGTCTTGATGTTGACCGGGATGATCCCCTGGTACTGCGCGGCAATATCGAGCTTGGGCTGCGCCAGGTCCGAGATGATCACCCGCGAACAGCCACCGGCCAATGCCGCCAGCGCCACCATCGTGCCGATGGGACCTGCCCCCATCACCACGGCGGTGTCACCCGGCGTGATCCCCGCCTTGGTCGCCGCCTGCATGCCGACCGCGAACGGCTCGACCATGGCGCCTTCGGCAAAGCTCACACTGTCGGGCAGCTTGAACGTGTAGTTGGCCGGATGCACCACGAAAGGCGTCAGCACGCCATGGATCGGCGGCGTCGCCCAGAAGGTGACGGCCGGATCGATATTGTACATCCCGAGCCGCGCGGCGCGCGAACTGGGGTCGGGCACGCCCGGCTCCATGCAGACCCGATCGCCGACCGTGAGATGGGTGACCCCGGCCCCGACCTCGACCACCGCCCCCGCCGCCTCGTGCCCCAGCACCATAGGCGCCTTGACCACGAACGGACCGATATGCCCGTGCGTGTAATAGTGCACATCCGACCCGCACACGCCCACCGTATGCACTTTGATCTTGACCTGCCCCGGACCGACATCCAGCGGCAGGTCGATATCGCGCAGGCTCAGCTCGTGTTGCTTTTCCAGCACGAGCGCGCGTTGAAGGGTCATTTCTGCTCCGCGAGTTCCTCACCAACCTCGTAGTGACGGGCCGGCCCGCGTTCGCCTTCCAGGGGCGGCTGCATGGCGCCGGTCATGATCGCCACTGCGTCCGACATCGAGTACTCCTTCGGATTGATCACGGCAATCCGCTTGCCCAGCCGATGGATATGGATGCGGTCCGCCACCTCGAACACATGCGGCATGTTGTGCGAGATCAGGATGATCGGAATGCCGCGCGAGCGTACATCCTGGATCAGTTCGAGCACCCGTCGCGATTCCTTTACGCCAAGTGCCGCCGTCGGTTCGTCCAGGATGATGATCTTGGACCCGAACGCTGCCGCCCGCGCCACTGCCACGCCCTGCCGCTGTCCGCCCGAGAGCGTCTCCACCGGCTGGTTGATGTTCTGGATGGTCATCAGCCCGAGTTCGCTCAGCTTTTCGCGCGAGAACTTCTGCATCGCGCTGCGGTCCATCATCCGGAACACCGAGCCCAGTACGCCTGGCTTGCGGATCTCGCGCCCCAGGAACATGTTGTCGGCGATCGAGAGCGCCGGCGACAGGGCCAGGTTCTGGTACACCGTTTCGATACCTGCCTTGCGCGCATCGTCCGGGGAGCGGAAGTTGACCTGCCGCCCCTCCAGCTCGATCGCTCCATGATCGGGGATGATAGCCCCGCTGATCGCCTTGATCAGCGTGGACTTGCCCGCGCCATTGTCGCCGATGACCGCCAGGATCTCGCCCGGATAGAGGTCGAAATCGGCGCCATTGAGGGCCACCACCGTACCGTAGCGCTTGAGCAGCCCGCGCGCCTGCAGGATCGGTTGAATGCTCATTGCGTGGCCCTCCGCAGCCATTGGTCGAGGGCGACCGCGATGATCACCAGCGTCCCGGCGGCAAACATCTGCCAATAGTCGTCGACCCCGGCCAGCGACAGGCCGGTATTGAACACGCCCACGATCAGGGCACCCAGCACCGATCCCACGATCGAGGCCCGGCCGCCGAACAGCGACGTACCGCCGATCACCACGGCGGTGATCGACCCCAGGTTGACCGTATCGAAGGCGATCGGCGAGATCGACCCGACACGCCCGATGGCCACCCAGGCGGCAAAGCCGCAGATCACTCCTGCCGCGACATAGACCGATATCAGCGTCCGGCGGGTCGGAATGCCCGAAAGCCGCGCCGCGTCCGGATCATCGCCCACGGCATGCACATGCCGGCCCCACGCGGTACGGTTGAGCGCATACCAGACCACCACCGCCACCACGACCAGCGAGATCGAGCCATAGGTCAGCTTGAATCCGCCGATGCGGATGGCTTCGCCGAACCACAGCAGTTCCGGCGCCTTTTCCACGATGTCGACGTTGCGGATCGATTCCGATCCCGAATACCAGAGCTTGAGCGCGGTAAAGACCGACAGCGTCCCGAGCGTCACGATAAAGGGCGGCAGCTTGATCACGGCCACCAGCACGCCGTTGAGCCAGCCCATGAAGCCACCCACCGCGATGGCGAGCGGCACCGCGATCCACACCGGCAGTCCCATGTTGACGGCCAGATTGCCCATCACCATTGAGGTCACCACCAGGATCGCGCCGACCGACAGATCGATGCCTGCGGTCAGGATCACCAGCGTCTGCGCGATGGCGATGATGCCCACCACGGTCACCTGCTGCAGCACCGTCGAAAGCGCGCCCGGTCCGAGGAACCGCGGCGCGATCAGCCCGAAGGCGAGGATGCTGATCACCAGTACCAGCGTGGGAATGGTCGTCGGATTGGCGCGCAGGAAAGTCTGCACCTTGCGGAACAGGCTCTTGTCGTCCAGCTCGAAGCTGGCCACGGTCTTGTCCGCTTCGGCCAACCGCTTTTCGAAGTCTGCACCGGCTTGGCCGGGCGGTCCTGAACTGCTCATCACTCCCCCTCGAAATCAGTCTTTTTCAGTTCCGGCCTTTGCGGCCGGAAAGCGGTATGGGGCGGCTCGCGCCGCCCCCGAGTTCCCGTCTGTCAGGTCCGGATCAGCCCCAGCAGAGCTCGGTGCCCTTGGTGGTGTCGATCGAGGGCACGCCCTCGGCCGGCTGGTCGGTGACCAGGTTCACGCCGGTGTTGAAAAAGCTCAGACCTTCGGAAACGGCCGGCTTGGTGCCGTCCTTGGCGAAGGCAACGATGGCTTCGATGCCCTTGGAGGCCATCAGCAGCGGGTACTGCTGCGAGGTGGCGCCGATCACGCCCGACTTGACCGAAGCCACGCCCGGGCAGCCGCCGTCGACCGAAACGATGATCGCCTGGCTTTCCTTGCCTGCAGCCTTGAGGGCCTGGTAGGCGCCTTCAGCAGCGGGTTCGTTGATGGTGTAGACCACGTTGATGTCCGGGTCCTTGGCGAGCAGGGTTTCCATGCCGCGCAGGCCGCCTTCGGGGTTGGCGTCGGTGGTTTCGTGGCCGATCACGCGCGGATCGGTCTCCGAACCCAGCACCTTGAGGTCAGGCACTTCGATGCCGAAGCCGACCAGGAACCCGGTGTCGCGCTGCACGTCGACCGAGATATTGTCCTTGTTGATGTCGAGCATGGCGATCTTGGCCTTGGCGGCACCCTCGGGGCCGAGCTTGGCGGCGGCCCACTTGCCGATCAGCAGGCCGGCTTCGAAGTTATCGGTGGCAAAGGTGATGTCCTGCGCGTCGGCATCGGCGAGCGGCGTATCGAGCGCGATCACCAGGATGCCGGCAGCGCGGGCGTCCTTGAGGGCGGGGCCGACCGAGTCGTTGGACGGCGTGATCAAGATACCCTTGGCGCCGGCGGCGACGCAGTTTTCGATGGCCGTGATCTGCGGAGCGGCATCGCCGTCCTTTTCACCGGCAAAGGCCTGGAAATCGAGGCCGGCGCTCTTGGCGGCGGCTTCGGCGCCTTCCTTCATCTTCACGAAGAACGGGTTGGTATTGTTCTTGGTGATCAGGCAGGCGAGGTCGGCCGCCATGGCCGAGCCCGACATCAGTGCAAAGGCGGCAACGCCCAGAATCAGAGACGTCTTGAGATGCTTCACGAGGTGGTCCTCCCATTGGATGTGGCGCAGGCGAGCACGCGCTGCGCGGAAACTTCCTGGGGGAAATCTGACGCTCCTCCCCAGGCCGTCCCAGCCACTCAACTCCATTTCCCCGACGTCTGTCAATTAATTTATCAATCTGATTTAGTTATTGACAGCCACCCGCCCGCGGTCGCAATCTGTGTCCTAGGGAGGAACCTAAACACATGAAACTCAACACGTTTCGTGGCCAGAACTGTTGTGTCGGATTTCCGTCGACATGTTGATCGGCCTGCCCGCCATCCTCGGACCGGAGCTGCTCTACACGCTGCGCGCCATGGGGCACGGCGATGAGATCGCCCTGGTCGACGGCAATTATCCGGCGCAGGAACATGCCCGCCGGCTGGTGCGTGCCGACGGGCTGGGACTACTGCCGCTGCTCGAGGCGATCCTGACCGTCACCCCGCTCGACCAGGACGTGCCCGCCGCCTTCCGCGCTGCGCCGCACAACGATCCGGCCCAGACCAGCCCCTTCCACCAGGCCGTCGATGCACTCTGCCTGCAGCTGGGCCGCGGCGCCACCGTGACGGCCCTGCCACCCGACCAGCTCTACCCGCGCATCCGCGCCGCCCATACCATCGTCGCCACCTCCGAGACGGCACTGTTTGCCAATGTCATCCTGCGCAAGGGTGTGGTAGGTCCGCAGCATTAGGCCCCTGGCCACACGCTGCATTTTAAGACGAGACATCGGATGCCCGCCTTCAACAGCACCACCTCCACTTCGGCGCTGCGCGGTTCCAACCAGTCCGGCCTGCGCGCCCATAACGAGCGCCTGGTTCTGTCGCTGATCCGCCTGCACCGGCAGTTGCACAAGGCCGACATGGCCCGGCTCAGTGGCCTGTCCATGCAGACCATCTCCATCATCGTCAACCAGCTCACCGCCGAAGAGCTGCTGCTCAAGGGCACGCCGCAGCGCGGCAGAATCGGCCAACCCTCCGCCCCCTATTCCCTCAACCCGGACGGTGCGCTGGCCTTCGGCCTCAAGGTCGGCCGTCGAAGTGTCGATCTCTACCTCATCGACTTTAACGGCCGCGTCATGCGCGCCCTGCACAAGACCTACCCCTACCCAACCGTCCAGCTGATCCGCGAGTTCACCTCCGCCGGCATCGCCGACATCATGGCCGGCCTCGATCCCGCGCTCGCCGGACGGATCGCCGGCCTGGGCATCGGCGCGCCCTATGAAATCTGGATGTGGCACGAAGAAATGGGCGCGCCGGTGGAAGAGCTCGACCTCTGGCGCACCGTCGACCTGCGCGCCGAGATCGCGGCGCTCTGCACTTGGCCGGTCTATTCGGCCAACGACATCACCGCCGCCTGCGCCGCCGAACTGATGTTTGGTGTCGGTGGCGATTTCATCGACTATCTCTATGTCTTTATCGGCTCGTTCATCGGGGGCGGCCTCGTGCTGAACGGCCACCTCTTTCCCGGCCGCACCCAGAACGCGGGCGCCCTGGGCTCGATGCCCGCCTACCCATCGGCCTCGCGCGGGCCGCAGCTGGTCAACGTCGCGTCCATCTACGTGCTCGAACGCAAGCTCATCGCCAGCGGCCGCGACGCCAGCATGCTCTGGCAGTCACCTGACGACTGGGGCGACGATCTGGGCCAGGCCCTCGACGAGTGGATCGCCGAAGTGGCGCAGTCGCTGGCCTATTCCATCGTCGCTGCCATTGCCGTCATCGACGTCGATACCGTCATTGTCGATGGCGCCGTCCCGGTGGCAGTCCGCCGCCGCATCATCGAACAGACCCGCATCTCGCTTTCCCGCGTGAACCAGGAGGGCCTCTCGCCCTTCCGCCTGGTCGAGGGCACCATCGGCAATGCGGCGCGCGCCATGGGTGGCGCCAGCCTGCCGCTGCTCGCCAATTTCACCCAGGATTGGGAAGTGCTGTTCAAAGAACATCGTCAACCCGCCTCTAAAATACCCCCGGCGCAGTAACCATCCGGCAAGTCCCCCGCCATTACAGTAATCTGAATTGATTAGATCATTTTGGATTGCGGATGGTTTTCAAGGCCTCGTTTCCTGAGCGCTGGCGATTTCAGGCAAGCGTATTGGCGCCGGTCGTCTTCTCGCTACTGGTCATCGCCGCCACCGTCCTGACCTTCCTGCTCTGGTCGACCGCCGATCTCGACGCCCGCACCCTCGCCCGCGAACACAACCTTGCCGAACATGTCATCGCCGAAAAGATCGCGGCGCTCCCCCACGATCAGGAAAGCGTCGCCATCTGGGACGACAGCGTCGTCAATACCGCGCTGAATTTCGATCCCGCCTGGGTGCACGAAAATCTTGGGCGCTGGATGCACGATTATTTCGGGCACGACCGCACCGCCGTCCTCGACCCGGCCAATCGGCCGATCTACGTCATGGATGCGGGCCGCCGTGCCGACGGCGCCACCTATTTTTCCGTCGAGGCCAGTCTGCGACCTTTCGTCGACCGGCTGCGGTCGCGCCTCCAGGATGGCGAGTTGACCGCCTTTTCCGCCGGCACAGTCTCGGACTTTCCCCATGTCACCGGCATCACCGTCCTTGCCGGCACGCCCGCCATCGTCTCCGTCGCCCCACTGACCAGCGACAGCGGCCGACTGGTGCCGGCAACCGGCTCCGAATATCTCTTTGTCAGCGTCAACTATCTCGATGGCGACCTCGCCACTCAGCTCTCCCAAGACTACCTGCTCAAGGACGCCCGCTTTTCGCGCGACCCCGGCGCCACCAGCCAGACCGCCCAGCTGGCCGTCCTGGCGGCCGATGGCCGCATCGCCGGCTTTCTCGAATGGACCCCGGAACGGCCTGGCGCCACCATGCTGGCCCGCACCGGCATCGCGCTGGGCGGCGGCTTCGCTTTTTCCGCCGTGCTGATCGCCCTTCTGCTCTACCGGCTCTGGCGCTCGTCCAGCGCCCTCGAAGCCGGGCGCCTGGAGGCCCAGCATCGGGCCAGCCACGACATCCTCACCGGCTTGGCCAATCGCGCCCGCTTCGATGACATGCTGGGCCGCGCCATGCTCGCGCGCCGTCCGGTTACCGAAGGCATCGCGCTCCTCATGCTCGACCTTGATCGCTTCAAGCAGGTCAACGACACTTTCGGTCACCAGTCGGGCGACGATCTGATCCGCGCCGTCGCACAGCGGCTGGGCAATCTCACCGGCCCGCGCGACACTCTGGCCCGGCTGGGTGGCGACGAATTCGCCATCATCCACCACGCCCGGCGTGGTCTTTCCGAACATTTGCGGCTGGGCGAAAAGATCATCGACGCCGTCGGCAAGCCGTTCGAGATCCAGGGCAGCGAGGTCTTTGTCGGCGTCTCCATCGGCGTGGTGGTCATCGGGGAAACCGACGCGGATCGGCGCGACATCGCCCGCAAGGCCGATATCGCGCTCTACGAGGCCAAGTCCGCCGGCCGCAACCGGGCCGTGGTCTACGAAGAGACGATGGATGAGCTGCTGCAGAACCGGCACACCATCGAAGCCGAACTGCGCGACGCCCTGCGCCGTTCCGACCAGCTTTCGGTGGCTTTCCAGCCGCTCCTCGACCTGCGGACCGGTGCAGTCACCGGCGCTGAGGCCCTGGTGCGCTGGATCCATCCCGAACTCGGCCAGGTCTCGCCGGCCCAGTTTATCCCGGTGGCCGAAGGCAGCGGCCTGATCGAGCCACTGGGCGAATTCGTACTGCGCACCGCCTGCGCCATGGGCGCGCGCTTTCACGGCATGCGGGTCGCCGTCAACATTTCCCCGGTACAGTTGCGCAACCCGCGCTTTGCCGAACGTCTCTTCGACCTGCTTCTCGAAACCGGCATGCGGCCGACCGATCTCGAGATCGAGATCACCGAGGGGATCCTGCTCGACGACGAGGATGTGGCGGCGGGCTCTCTGCGCACCTTCCGCGGCGCCGGCATCCGCATCGCCTTGGACGATTTCGGCACGGGCTATTCCTCGCTCAACTACCTCAAGCGCTATCCTGTCGACTGCATCAAGATCGACCGCTCTTTCGTCAGCCAGCTCGAAGACGGCAGCGTTTCGGTCGCCATCGTCCAGGCCATGGTGACCCTTGCCCACGCTTTGGGCATCGAGGTCACCGCCGAAGGGGTCGAGACCGATCAGCAGCGCTCCATCCTGCATCGGCTGGGCTGCAATACGCTCCAGGGCTACCTGCTCTCTCCACCTGTCCCCCAGCCTGAGATCGAGCAGCTGTTCCTGCGCCAAGGCGCCGGAATCGCCCGCGCCGCCGTCCGGCCGACCTAAGGGTTCGTTTACTGTCCGGCACGATGTCGGGTGTCTTTAGCGCGGCCTTAGGCAGTGCCGCCTAGAGTTGAGTGCAATCCAAGAGGGCCTCGGGAGGCGCATCATGGTTCAGTCTGCAACCCCCTCGCGTTCGAGCTGGCGCTTTTCGGTCAGCGTGCTGGTGCCCGTGCTGGTCGCGGTCCTCGTGGCCATCGGCACGGCGACCGGCTTTGTCCTCTGGTCCACCACCCGCAGCGACGATCGCGCCCTCGACCGGCAGACCCGTCTTGTCTCCCACATTCTGGGCAAGGAACGGCAATTTATCTCCGACGAGCAGTCCGCGGTCTCGCCCTCCGACGAGGCCATCGACGCCATCGAGGGCGGTATCGACATCGACTGGGTCTCCGACGTGCTGGGCGCGGCGTTCTACGATGACTTTGGCACCCATCGCATCTATCTGCTCGACCCCGATCTCCGCCCGGTCTTTGCCATGCGCGACGGCGGCGATGCTGCCCGCAGCAGCTTCCAGCCCGACAGCCAGACCATTCTGGGGCTGGCGCAACAGTTGCGAACCGACGCAGCGCTCAGCGCCATCAGCGCTTACGAGAACGGCTTCGGCGACGTTCCGGCGGTCGCCGACTTCGCCATCATCGAAGGCAAACCGGCGCTGGTCGGCGTCATCCCCATGCTGGGCGAATCCGAAGACGTCCTCGTGCCGCCCGGCAAGGCCTTCACCCACGTCGCAATCCGCTTCCTCGACGACGCGCTGGCCGGCGAACTGATGGAAAACTATCTCATCGATGGCGCCCATTTTGGCGTCGATGCCAGCGTCGCACCCGGCGAGGAGGCCCTGCCGCTGCGCGATGCCGCCGGCAACACGGTGGCCTGGTTCAAATGGCTGCCCGACCGCCCGGGCGCCCAGATCCTTTCCGAAACTGCGCCGGCCATGGTTCTGGCCCTCCTCGCAGCGGGTCTTGTCGTGGTCCTGCTGCTGCTGCGCCTGCGCAAGTCCTCCTCTGAACTGGAGGCGGCGCGTGCCGAAGCGCATCACCGCGCTTTGCACGATCCGCTCACCGGACTTGCCAACCGCGCCGGTTTCCAGGACCGGCTCGCCCAGGCCCTGTCGGCGCTGGCACGCGGCCGGGCGCCGGTGGCGCTGCTGGCACTCGACCTCGATCGTTTCAAGCAGGTCAACGACACGCTCGGTCATGATGCGGGCGATCAGTTGCTGCGCCAGGTGGCCGAACGGCTGCAACCTCTGGTGCGCGATACCGATACCGTCGCCCGCCTCGGCGGCGACGAGTTCGCCATCATCCAGACCGACTTGCGGACCCCAGCCGACACCGAGTCGCTGTCTCGCCGCATCATTGATCGGGTCGCCGAGCCCTATGCCCTGCTGGGCGGCGAGGCGCGCATCGGCGTCAGCATCGGCATCGCCATCGCCGGAACCCCGTCCGAAGCGGCCGATCTGCCGGCCCGTGCGGACTTTGCCCTCTACGAGGCCAAGGAAAACGGCCGCAACGCCTATCGCATCTTCGGCACGGCCAGCGCGGCCGATCCCGTCGATCTCCCCGCACCGGCCAATACCAACCGCGTCGCCTGATCCGGCGAGCGGCTAGACCACCGGCGTCGGCGGCGCGAACGCGAAGAACACCAGGTAGACCAAAGCGAACGCCACGACGATGCCGCCCAGCGACCAGAACAGCACGCGGGCATTCATCTGCCGTCCATTACCCTGTCGCACGTCGTTGGTGGATTTTCTCGAATCATAGGTCTTGGTCACAGCGGGCTCCTGGGCTGGCTCCTGGGTCGATGCAAACGCAACGCACCCTACGCTCAGCGGTTCCAGTGGGCTTGACCGCAGCCAGCCAATCCATACGGTACGAGACGCGACCATTCCATCGTTGTGTCCATGCCCACCAAAGAACGACTGACCCGGATGATCAAGGCCGGCGCTGGCGAAATTCCCGCCGACGTCGTGATCAAGAACGTTCGACTGCTCGACGTCATCACCGGCGCCATCACTCACACCGATATCGCCATCGTCGGCGACCGCATCGTCGGCACGCATGGCTATTATGCCGGCGAACGCCTGATCGAGGGGGGTGATCGCTTCGCCGTCCCCGGCTTCATCGACACCCATCTGCATATCGAGTCCTCGCTCATCACCCCGTTCGAGTTCGATCGCTGCGTGCTGCCCTATGGCGTGACCACGGTGATCTGCGATCCGCACGAGATCGCCAACGTCCTGGGTGCCGAAGGCATCCGCTATTTCCTCGACTGCGCCGAGCGCACCGTCATGGATATCCGGGTCAATCTGTCGAGCTGCGTGCCGGCCACGGCATTCGAAACGTCCGGGGCCCGGCTCGAAGTCGCCGATCTCGAAAAATTCCGGCACCACACCAAGGTGATCGGCCTGGCCGAGGTGATGAATTTCCCCGGCGTGCTGGCCGGAGATCCGGGCATGATCGCCAAGCTGCATGCCTTTCAGGACGACCATATCGATGGTCACGCGCCCCTGCTCACCGACAAGGCGCTCAACGGTTACCTCTCGGCCGGCATCCGCACCGACCATGAGGCGACCAGCGCCGCCGAGGCCCGCGAAAAGCTCGCCAAGGGCATGGCCATCCTGATCCGCGAAGGCTCGGTCAGCAAGGACCTCGACGCCCTCGCCGAAATCCTCGACGAGAACACCTCGAGCTTTTTGGCGCTCTGTACCGACGACCGCAATCCGCTCGACATCGACGAGGAAGGCCACCTCGACAGCTCCATCCGCCGGCTCATCGCCCATGGCCGCCCGCTGCATCACGTCTATCGCGCCGCGAGCCATTCGGCCGCCCGCATTTTCGGCCTCGCCGATCGCGGCCTCGTCGCCCCCGGCTGGCGCGCCGACATCGTGCTGGTCGACCGGCTGGAAGACTGCTCGGTCTCAGACGTCCTGACCGCCGGCCGGCTCGTCCGGCCCGAACTGTTCCAGTCCCGCTACCCCATTGCCGCGGTCGGCCTGGCCTCGATGAAGGCCAGGCCCGTCACCGCCGAAACCTTCGTGGTGCCCGCCAATCCGGCACGCAACGAAACTCTCGTCATCGGCGTCGACGCCGGCAAGATCATCACCCGGCGCGAAACTGCCGTGCTCGAGATCGGCGAAAACGGCCTGCAGCCCGATTTCGGCAATGACGTCATCAAGGTCGCCGTCATCGAGCGGCACGGCCGCAACGGCAATATCGGCCGCGGCTTCGTCACCGGCTTCGGCCTTACCCGCGGCGCCATCGCCTCGTCGGTGGGCCATGACAGCCACAACATCACCGTGGTGGGCGCCAACGACGCCGACATGGCCGTGGCCGTCAACCGCCTGATCACCCTGGGCGGCGGCTTCGTGGTCGCCGAAGATGGCGAAGTCACCGCCGAACTGGCTCTGCCGCTCGCCGGCCTGATCAGCCTGCTGCCCTTCGAGACCGTCGCCGAAAAGCTGCACAAGCTGCGTGACGCGGCCCGCGTTCTGGGCTGCGGCCTGCCCGAACCCTTCCTGCAGGTGTCGTTCCTCGCCCTGCCGGTCATCCCCCATCTCAAGCTGACGGATATGGGGATGTTCGACGTCGACGCCTTCGCCCTCGTTTCATGAGTGTCGCCAGTCGCCTGCTGGCCCGCACCTTCGGGCTGCCCAAACGCAAGTCCGCTTCCACCCGCACGCGCGGGCTGATGCTGCCCATGCGCGACGGGGTCACGCTCGAAACCGACCACTACGCCCCCAAGGCGGCAGGGACCCATCCCACTATCCTGATGCGCGTGCCCTATGGCCTGCGCGGCTTCGGCACTGTGGCCGAATGCTATGCCGAACGCGGCTTTCACGTCGTGCTGCAGGCCTGTCGCGGCACCGGCCGCTCGGGCGGCGACTTCGATCCCCTGGTGCGCGAGCGCGAGGACGGACTCGACACCCTCGCCTGGATCAAGGCGCAGCCCTGGTACGATGGCCGGCTGGGCACCTCCGGCCCGAGCTATCTGGGCTATGCGCAATGGGCCATCTCCGACGCTCTGCCCAAGCACGCGGCCATGTCCACCAAGGTCACCAGCGCCGAGTTCAAGTCGGTGGTGTTTCCCGGCGGCGCCTTCCACCTCGGCCTCTGGCTCTCCTGGCTGCAGACCGTCGAGGGCCTGCGGCGCAATCCGGCGCTGATGTTCCAGCGCATGCTCAGCGGCAGCGTCGAACAGCGCACCCTCCGGGCCTCTCTGAAACTGCCGTTGCGCGACGCCGACAAGCGCGTCACCGGCCACGCGGTGCCCTTCTGGCAACGCTGGCTCGACGATGCCGTGGGCAATGACGCGTTCTGGGAATCGATCGACCACACTCACCGGCTCGGACCGCGCACGCCGCCCAACCACTTCGTCTCCGGCTGGTACGACTTCATGATCGACCAGCTGCTGCGCGACTACACCACGCTCGCCGATGTCGGCCAGCAGCCTTACCTCACCATCGGCCCCTGGACCCACGTGGCCCCCGAACTGCAGGCCGAGAGTGTCCGCTCCACCCTCACCTGGATGCGCGCCCATCTCGCCAGCGACCGCTCGGGCCTGCGCGACAAGCCGGTGCGCATCCACATTTCCGGTCTGGATGCCTGGCACGAATTCGACAGCTACCCCCCCGGCCAGCCCGATCCGCAGATCTGGCATCTGCACCCGGAAAAAGTGCTGTCGCAGCGCCCGGTCAAGGCCTCGGCGCCCGACACCTACACCTACGATCCGCGCAAGCCGACCCCCAGCATTGGCGGCGCCATGTTCGCCTTCAAGGGCGCCGGCCCGGTCGACAATGCCCGCCTCGAAGCCCGGTCGGACGTGCTCAGCTACACCTCCGAGCCGCTCTTTGCGCCGGTGACCATCATCGGCAATGTCCGCGTCACGCTCTATGCCCGCGCCTCGCTGCCCAATGCCGATTTCTTCGTGCGGCTCTGCGATGTCGATGAAAAAGGCGTGTCGACCAATATCTGCGATGGCCTGGTGCGCGTTACTTCGGCGGCGCCGGCTGTGGTCGACGATATCTGGAAGCTCAACTTCAAGCTCCACGCGACCGCGCACTGCTTCCGCCAGGACCACCGATTGCGCGTCCTCGTCGCCAGCGGCGCGCATCCGCGCTTTGCCCGCAATACCGGTACCGACGAGCCGATCGGCGAAGCCACCACGCTGGTGCCGGCCGATATCGAGATCTTCCACGATCCCCATCATCCCAGCGCCATCCACCTGCCGGTGCACGAGCTCTGAAAACGCCAATGGCGGAACCCGGGGGTTCCGCCACTGTCGTTACGTCACGTCAAACTTAGTTGGCGACGTTGGCCGCGTTCGGGCCGCCCGGCAGCAGGCCGGCCTCTTCGCACTGCTCGGGCGTCATCGACGAGAGCAGCTGCTCGATATTGTCGTCATTGGCCAGATCCGGGCTGTCGGACGCATTGGGGTCGACAACGGTGCCGGTCGCGGTCTCGTCGGTCTTCTGGTCAGAAGCCAGCGACTGGTTCGCGGCCGAGGCAATGGCAGCGCACTTTTCCTGGAAAAGGCCCATGTTCTCGGTCGGGATCGCGGTTTCGCCGATCATCGCCTGGGCGAACGCGCCGCCCGAAAAGGTGAGTGCCGAGACCAGGGCGAGCGAAGAAATCATGCTGCGGATTTTCATGGGAAGTTCCTCTTTTTCTTTGTTCGGCCAGTGTGTGACCTGCCCTTAGAACGAGACGAACTCAGGATGGTTGCGCCGCAGATTTCCCAGGCGGCGCGATCGGGTTCACCCGCGCGCCACCCGCTCCGGCCGGTCAGTTGAAGCCGGCCGCCCGGCAGTCGCGCACGGTGAACGGCAGCTGCTTGAGCTGGTACGCCCCACCCGCATCGCCATTGTCCATGTCATCGGGAACGTCCGAGGTCAGCGACTGGCGCGCCTGGCCTTCGAGGCCGCGACACGATTCCTGCAGACTGGCAAAATCGGAATCGGGATAGCTGACGCCGCCCAGCACAATCTCGGCCTGCGCCGGAGCGGCAAAGCCGAGCCCGAGGGTGACAATGGCGAACATGCTGCGGATTTTCATCGTCGTCTCCAAAAACTCTGTCGAGACGACGGGAGGTGATCCCACTTCGTGGCCAAACCGCGGCACGGAGATTACAATGCCTTCACCTTCTCGCGTGCCGCGTGCAGCAGCGGTTCGGTATAGCCCGAGGGCTGGCTCACCCCGTCCACCGCCAGCGCCAGCGCCGCCTGGTAGGCGATCGAGTCCGGGTGCCCCGCCATCGGCCGATAGGCCGGATCGCCGGCATTCTGCCCGTCCACCACCACCGCCATGCGCGCAAAAATCTCTTCGACCTCGGCCCGCGTCACCAGCCCATGGCGCAGCCAGTTGGCGATCGCCTGGCTGGAGATACGGCAGGTCGCCCGGTCTTCCATCAGCCCCACATTGTTGATGTCGGGCACCTTGGAACAGCCCACGCCCTGGTCCACCCAGCGCACCACATAGCCCAGGATGCCCTGCGCGTTGTTTTCCACCTCGCGGGTGATCGCTTCGCGGCTGAGCGTGCGTGCATCGAGCACCGGCATCGAGAACAGTTCGCCCAGCCCGGGCGTCGCCTGGTTGTGCCGGCGCTTCTGCGCCGCGAACACGTCGACCTCGTGATAATGCAGTGCATGCAGTGTCGCTGCCGTCGGCGAGGGAACCCAGGCCGTATTGGCCCCGGCATTGGGGTGGCCGATCTTGGCCTTGAGCATGGCCGCCATGTCGTCAGGCCGCGCCCACATGCCCTTGCCGATCTGCGCCCGACCCGACAGGCCGCAGCTGAGCCCGATCAGCACGTTGCGATCCTCATAGGCCTGGATCCAGCGCTCGGTCTTGACGTCGTCCTTGCGCAGCACCGGCCCGGCTTCCATCGAGGTATGGATCTCGTCGCCCGTGCGGTCGAGGAACCCGGTATTGATGAAAAACACCCGCTCGCGCGCCGCATGGATCGCGGCCTTCAGATTGGCCGAGGTTCGACGTTCCTCGTCCATGATGCCGATCTTGATGGCGAGTGGCGCAAGCCCGAGCATTTTTTCGACCGCGCCAAAGATCTCGCAGGCGAACGCCACTTCATCCGGCCCATGCATCTTGGGCTTGACGATATAGATCGCGCCGGTGGTCGAATTGACCTTGTCGCTGAGCGCGCAGAGCACCGTCACTGCCGCGTCCAGCAGGCCTTCGCCGATCGGCGCGCCCTCCGTATCGAGCACCGCCCGCGTGGTCATCAGGTGCCCGACATTGCGCACCAGCAGCAGTGCCCGACCTTTGAGCGTCAGTGTCTCGCCCTTGACCCCCTTGTAGGTCCGGTCGGCATTGAGCCGCCGCGTCAGCGCCCTGCCGCCCTTGTCGAACGTCTCCACCAGGCTGCCGTTCATCAGCCCCAGCCAGTTGCGATAGACCCCGACCTTGTCTTCGGCATCCACTGCCGCCACCGAGTCTTCGCAGTCCTGGATCGTCGTCAGCGCCGCTTCCAGCACTACATCCGAGAGCCCCGCGGCATGCGTGGCCCCGATCGGGCTCTTGGGGTCGAGCACCAGCTCGGCATGCAGGCCATGATGGCGCAACAGAAGGCGGGCGCGCCCGTCGTCCTGGGCATAGCCCACGAACTGCTCCTTGTCCCGGAGCGTGGTCGGCCCGGCCGCCGTATCGATCACCAGCGCTGCCCGCCCCGCCGTTTCGGGCACCACATAGGCCGTCACTTGGGCATGGCTGCCCTTGGCGAGCGGAAACGCCTGGTCGAGGAACGCTGCGGCTGCCGCCACCACCGCTGCCCCGCGCTGGGCATTAAACCCCTTGCCCGGCGCCAGCGCGCCCTCGCGGCTCACCGCATCGGTGCCATAGAGCGCGTCATACAGGCTGCCCCAGCGCGCGTTCGCCGCATTGAGCGCATAGCGCGCGTTCGACACCGGCACCACCAGCTGCGGGCCGCAAAGCGTCGAAATCTCCGGGTCGAGCCCGGTCGTGGCAATGGTGAAGTCCGCCGGCTCGGGCACCAGATAGCCGATCTCACGCAGGAACTGCTCGTAGCCCGCCGGGTTCGCCGCCACCGGTCCGTTGGTTTTATGCCAGGCGTCGATCTGCCCCTGCAGCGTGTCGCGCAGCGCCAGCAGCGCGCGATTGCGCGGCATGAACGCGGCAACAAGCCCGGCAAGTCCCGTCCAGAAGCGCTCGGCGCTCACCGACGTCCCGGCCAGCGCCTCGGTCTCGACGAAGTCCACCAGCTGTGCATCGACCTTGAGGCCGGCCTTCTCGACATAGTCTGCCATGTTCATTTCCCGCGTACCGGCCTCGTCCTTCGACAGGCTCATGATGAGGCCTCAGTTCGTTCCAGTATTCAGCAGTAGCCCTCATGGTGAGCCTGTCGAACCACGAGGGCGTGCACCTAATTCGCCAACGCCGACTTCAGCGCCCTGCCCGCCACATAGGTCTCTGCCACCGCCCGGTCATCGCCGCAAGTCTGGAGCAGGAACAGCTCCTCGCTCAGCGTTTCGATGCTCTCCATGCGCAGCGCCATCTGCGGCGTCGCCCGCGCATCCAGCACCACCAGGTCAGCCATCTTGCCGGCCTCGACCGAGCCAATATCGGACTCGAGGCTCATCGCCCGGGCATTGCCCAGCGTCATGTGGTAGAACGCGCGCAGCGGCGTCAGCCGCTGCCCGCGCAGTTGCAGCACCTTGTAGCCCTCGTCCATGGTTTTCAGCATCGAGTAGCTGGTGCCGCCGCCCACATCGGTGGCTGCCGCGATCCGCACGCCATGCATGTGCAGCCGGTCGTAGTCGAACAGCCCCGATCCGATGAACAGGTTCGAGGTGGGACAGAACACCGCCACCGACCGCGTCTCGGCCAGCACCTCGACTTCCCGATGGCTCAGATGGATGGCATGCCCGAGCAGCGTCTTGGGCCCGAGCAGATGGAACTTCTCGTAGATCCCGACATAGTCGCCATAGTTGGGAAAAAGCTCGTTGGCATAGGCGATCTCGGCAAGGTTTTCGCTCACATGCGTCTGGATGTGGAGGTCCGGGTATTCCCGCGCCAAAGCCTCGGCCATCGCCATCTGCTCGTGGCTCGACGTGATGGCAAAACGCGGCGTGATGCAATACTGCGCCCGGCCCCGGCCATGCCACTTGGCGATCCCCGCCTTGGTCTGGTCATAGCCCGTCTGCGGCGTATCGCAGAGCCCCGGCGGCGCGTTGCGATCCATCATCACCTTGCCCGCCACCATCAGCATGTCGCGCTTTTCCGCCTCGGAAAAAAACGCATCCACTGATCCCGGATGTACCGAGCAATAGGCCGCCGCCGTCGTCGTGCCGTGCCGCACCAGCTCGTCGAAAAACGCCGAGGCGATGCGGGTCGCATGCGCGTCGTCGCCGAACTTCTGCTCTTCCACGAACGTATAAGTGTTCAGCCACTCGAGCAGGTTGGCGGCATACGAGCCGATCACCTGCATCTGCGGAAAGTGGATATGCGGATCGATCAGGCCTGCCAGGATTAGATTGGGCCGGTGGTCGATCACCTCGACCCCGGGCCGCGCCACGAAATCACCGACCGCCACGATCCGGCCGTCGGCAATCTCGACCATGCCGTCTTCCCAGAAACGGTAGCTCTGCTGGTCGTCGACGGCCTGCGGTTCGCTCACGAACGACAGCACCCGCCCGCGCAGGAGGCGCGTCACTTGCCGGAACCCTCGCGGAACCACGCCACGATCAGCGCCCGCTCTTCCGGGGTGATCTCGGTGACATTGCCCGGCGGCATGGCGTGGCTGTAGCCGGCCTGCAGCGCGATCTCGCGCGCATAGTTGGCAATCGCCACTTCGGTATCCAGGTGCACGTTCTTGGGCGCCTCGTGTATGCCCTCCCAGCTCGGCGTCGCCGCATGGCACATCGAGCAGCGCCCGGCCACCGCATTGGCGACTTCGGTAAAATGCGGCGAGGCCATGTAGGCCGCCGCCGTGCTGTTGGGCAGGGGCTCGTTCGCGTCACCCAGCTTGGGCGCCGACGACAGCCAGGCAATGCCGATGAAGATCACCACCACCGCCAGCCACACCCAATGCGGATTGCCCTTGCGCGCGTGCTTGGAATTGAACCAGTGTCGGATCAGCGCGCCCTCGAGAAAGATCAGCGACGCGATCACCCAGTTCCATTGCGTCGCAAAGGCCAGCGGATAGTGGCTCGACAGCATGAAAAAGATCACCGGCAGGGTGAGGTAGTTGTTGTGCAGGCTGCGCTGCTTGGCAATCTTGCCATACTTGGCGTCGGGCACGCGCCCGGCCTTCAGATCCGCCACCACGATGGTCTGGTTGGGAATGATGATCAGCGCCACGTTCGCGGTCATGATGGTGGCGGTGAACACCCCCATATGCAGCATCGCCGCCCGCCCCGAAAACAGCTGCGTATAGATCCACGCCATGGCCGTGAGGATGACGAACAGCACCAGCATCAGCCCGAAGGTGGAATTGCCGACCTTCGATTTGCAGAGCGTATCGTAGAGCACCCAGCCCAGGACGATGGAACCCGCCGAGAGCGCGATCGCGCCCCAGTTGGGAATATCGAGCACGTGCCGGTCGATCAGGAACAGATCGGCCCCGACATAATAGACGATGATCAGGAGGCAGAAGCCGCTCAGCCAGGTGGCATAGCTCTCCCACTTGAACCAGGTCAGGTGCTCCGGCAGAAACTCCGGCGCCACCAGATATTTCTGGATGTGGTAGAAGCCGCCGCCATGCACCTGCCACTCTTCGCCATGCGCCAGCTTGGGCAGACTCGGCGTCTTGCGCAGCCCCAGGTCGAGCGCGATGAAATAGAACGACGACCCGATCCACGCGATCGCCGTGATCACATGCGTCCACCGCGCCGCAAAGCTCAGCCATTCCCAGAAAATCGCATAGTCAGGCATCGCCCAATCGTCCCCAAGTCACACTCGTTCTGCCCCAGTCACACCCCCCACAGGTGGGAATCAAGAGACCACCCATCTGCCGGTTCTCGCCACCCTGGATCCCCGCCTTCGCGGGGATGACACCGAGAAAAACTTCGACGATACCACCGCTGTCATTCCCGCGAAGGCGGGAATCCAGGGCCCCATTCACTGACCCGAGACCTTTTCGCCCCTCAACCGAAAAGGCCTGGATACAAATCCAGCCACTGGGGATTGCGCTCTTCGATCATTCGAATCTTCCAGGCCCGGTTCCATCTCTTCAACTGCTTCTCACGGAAAATGGCAGCGTCGATCGAGGTGTGAACTTCATACCAGACCAACGTGTGCACGCCGTATCGCCGCGTGAAGCCGGCAACGAGGTCTTCCTTGTGCGTGTAGGTCCGACCCACCAGATCGCCCGTCACACCGATATAAAGCGTCCCGTTCCGACCACTCGCGAGCATGTAGACGAAATAGGTCTTCTCCACCCACCTCCTCCACCGCAGTCATTCCCGCGAGGCTCACATCTAGACAACCCCAATCTATCAGCTGTCATTCCCGCGCAGGCGGGAATCCAGGGCCACACCCTCAATCCCCCCCTACGATCCTGGATCCCCGCCTTCGCGGGGATGACACCGCGGAAAGAGGCCGGCAGGGCACAGCCCCGCCGGCCTCAACACGAACTAAGCCGCGGTTTCGACGCCCTTGACGAACCAGTCGATCACCGCCAGGTCCGAGAGCGGCATGATCTCGCCGTCCTTGACGCGCAGCGTGCCCTCGGTGTCGTAGATCGGGCCGGTGAAGATGTCGTAGGTGCCGGCCACATAGCCTGCCTTGACTTCTTCGGCGAGCGCCACGACGTCGGCCGGCACGGCCGCGTTATAGGGCGACACCACCACGGTGCCGTCGACCATGCCGTCCCAGGTGTTTTCCGACTTCCAGGTGCCATCGAGCACAGCCTTGGCGCGCAGGATGTAATACGGGCCCCAGATGTCTTCGATCGCCGTCAGGTGGGCGTTCGGCGCAAACGAGGACATGTCCGCGCCCTGGCCGAAGCCGTAGAGGCCACGCTGTTCGAGGATCTGCAGCGCAGCGGGGCTGTCGGTATGGGTGGTCACAATATCGGCGCCCAGGTTGAGCAGCGTCTCGGTGGCCGCAGCTTCCTTCGGGGGATCGAACCAGCTGTCGATGAACACCAGCTTGAGCGTGGCGGCCGGGTTCTGCTTTTGCGCGGCGAGCAGGAACGAGTTCACGCCCAGCACCACTTCGGGCACCTTGTACGAGCCGAGATAGCCCATCACGCCCGACTTGCTCATCTTGCCCGCGATCGTGCCCAGCACGGCGCGGCCTTCATGGAAGCGCGAGTTGTAGACCGACACGTTGTCGGCCAGCTTGAAGCCGGTGCAGTGCTCGAACTTGACGTCCGGGAACTCGGCGGCAACCGTGATCGTCTGGTCCATGTAGCCGTAGGACGTGGTGAAGATCAGCTTGCAGCCCTGCTGGGCGAGGTCGCGCATCACCGGAATGGCCGAGGCGTCTTCAGCGACGTTCTCGACATAGACGGTTTCGACCTGGTCGCCGAGCGCGGCCTGCAGTTCTTCGCGGCCCTTGTTGTGGGCCCAGGTCCAGCCGTAGTCACCGATCGGGCCGAGGAACACGAAGCCGATCTTGAGCTTTTCCTGCGCGAAGGCCTGGCCCCCGCTCAGCGGCAGTGCCGCTGCGGCGGCAGTGGCCGCCTGAATGAATGTACGACGAGAAAGATTGGCCATGACGTCTCCTGTTACTGGCGTTTCTAGGTGGCGGGAAGGAAGGGCTTGCCGAGGCAAGCAGGCGCGTTGCTGCCGACCCGGTCTCGCATCGAGATCAGCGTCAGCACCACAACGGTCATCAGGTAGGGCATTGCCGCCCAGAATTGCGATGGAATGGCCTGCGCGCCGGGGATGAACCCCAGCCCGCCGGCCTTGGCGTTCAGCTCGAGCCACATCAGCACGCCGAAGAAATAGGCGCCCAGCAGCAGCCGCGGCGCCTTCCAGCTGGCGAACACCACTAGCGCCAGCGCGATCCAGCCGCGGCCGGCCGTCATCCGTTCGGCCCACATCGGGGTGATCACCAGCGAAAAATACACCCCGCCGATCCCCGCCATGGCGCCGCCAAAGGCGATCGCCGCATAGCGCACGCCGATGACGTTGTAGCCGATCGAATGCGCCGACAGATCATTCTCGCCCACCGCCCGCAGGATCAGCCCGGCCCGCGTCGACTTGAGGAACCAGGCGACCAGCACCACCATGACGAGCGCGAAATAAACGATCGGCGAATAGCCGAACAGCACCTTGAGCAACGGGTCGCGCGCCATCTCGGGTGGAAACACCGAGCCGAACTGCGGCACGATCCGCCCCACGAAACTGAGCCCGATCAGCGAACTGAGCCCGGTGCCGAAAATCGTCAGTGCCAGCCCGGTCGCCACCTGGTTGGAATTGAGCGTCAGAACGAAGAACCCGAACAGCAGCCCGCTCAGCGCCCCGCCGCCCGCCGCTGCCGCCACCGCGATCCACGGATTGCCGGTATAGACATTGACCGCAAACCCGGTGATCGCGCCGATCAGCATCATGCCCTCGACGCCCAGGTTAAGCACGCCGGACTTTTCCACCACCAGCTCGCCCAGCCCCGCCAGCAGGATCGGCGTCGAGATGCCCACGATGGTGATGATGGCCAGGATCAGAAAATCGACGTTCATCTCACTCTCCCGGCGCTGCGGCGGGCGCCGCCTTTGGCGTGCGCACCAGCCTGATGCGGTTGCGCACCAGCACGTCGCTGGCCAGGATGAAAAACAGCATCATCGCCTGGAAGATGCCGGCGGTCGAATTGGGGATCTTGACGGTGGTCTGCGCCACCTGCCCGCCCACATAGGTAATGGCCAGCACCACCCCGGCGATCAGCACGCCGATCGGATGCAGCCGCCCGAGGAACGCCACGATGATCGCCGAAAAACCGTAGCCGGAGGGAAAGCCCAGGTTGATCGCCTTGAGCGCTCCGGCAAATTCCAGCGCCCCGGCAAGCCCGGCCATGCACCCGCCGATCAGCATCGAGAGCCAGACCGTCTGGTTGCTGTCAAAGCCGCCATGCCGGGCCGCATTGGGTGCCGAGCCGACCACCCGCACCTGGTAGCCGAACACCGAGCGCGACATCACGAACCAGAACACGAACGGCAGCACCAGCGCGATCAGGATACCCAGGTGCACCGTCGTTCCCGGGATCAGGATAGGCAGCGCCTGGTCGGCCGTCAGCGGCGCCGTCGCCGGGAAATTCCGGCCGTTCGGATCCTTCCACGGCCCGCCCACCAGATAGCCCAGCACCTGGATGGCCACATAGGTCAGCATCAGGCTCGAGAGAATTTCGTTGACCCCGAAGCGCGTCTTGAGCGCCGCCGGCACCGCGGCCCAGGCGGTGCCCCCGGCCATGCCGGCCAGCAGCATGATCAGGATCAGGATCGGTCCGCCCGACGTGCCGGCGGCAATGCCGATGCCGGCCGCGCAGAGCGCGCCGATGATATATTGGCCTTCCGCGCCGATGTTCCACACATTGGCCCGGTTGCCGATCGAAAGGCCAAGCGCGATGATGATCAGCGGCGCCGCCTTCACGGCCACGTCCTGCCATTTGTAGCTGAGCAGGATCGGCGAGACGAAGATGTCGATCACCGCGCGAAAGCCGTCGATACCGAGCAGGTCGAACACCACCACGCCGATCAGCATGGTCAGCAGCACCGAGGCAATCGGCGTCACCACCACCATCAGGCGGCTGGGCTCTGCCCGCTTCTCAAGCCGAATGCGCAAGCGCCGTCTCCCCCGTTGCCGTGTCCCCGTGGATACCGCCCATCAGCAGCCCGATCTCTTCGACATCGGCGCCCGCCACCTGCATCGGCCGGCTCAGCCGGCCTTCGTTGATCACGGCCAGCGTGTCGCAGAGCGAGAGCAGCTCGTCGAGATCCTGGCTGATCACCACCACCGCCGAACCCGCTGCCGCCAGGTCGACGATCGCCTGATGGATCGCCGCCGCTGCGCCCGCATCCACGCCCCAGGTCGGCTGGCTCACCACCAGCACGCCAGGCTTTTGCAGGATCTCGCGACCCATGATGTATTTTTGCAGGTTGCCGCCCGACAGCGAGCCGGCCATGGCGCCCGGCCCCAGCGCCCGCACCGCGAATGCAGTAATCACCTCGCCAGCATAGGTCTTGGCTGCGCCGGATTTGATCAGCCCGGCGCTCACCATGCCCAGCCGGTCCCGTGCCGTCAGAATGGTATTGTCCGCCAGCGTGAAGTCGGGCACCGCAGCGTGGCCGTTGCGCTCTTCGGGCACGCTGGCCAGGCCCTTCATCCGCCGCTGTTTGGCGGCCAGCGCGCCCACCGGCGCGCCGTCAATGGTGATCGCCTCGGCATCGCCCGACAGCACTTCGCCCGACAGCGCCAGCAGCAGCGCGTTCTGTCCATTGCCGGCCACCCCGGCAATCCCGAAGATCTCGCGCTCGCGCACCGTGAAGGTGATGTCGCGCAGCGCAATCCCGAACGGCCCGGCGCCCGGAATGGCCAGCCGGTTGACCACCAGCTTTTCGCGCCCGAAGCGCCGGTTGATCGGCTTGTTGATGTCCTTAAGGCCCGCCCCGATCATCTTTTCGGCCATCGAGCGCGAGGTTTCCTGCTTAGGGTCGCAGGTATCCACCAGCTTGCCGCCGCGCAGGATCGTGGCGGTATCGCAGAGCGCCTTGATCTCGTGCAGCTTGTGCGAAATGTAAAGGATCGAGCAGCCTTCCGCCGCCAGCTTGCGGAGCACCACGAACAGCTGCTCCACCTCCTGCGGCGTCAGCACCGAAGTCGGCTCGTCCATGATCAGTAGTTTGGGGTTAAGCAGCAGCGCCCGCACGATCTCGATGCGCTGCCGTTCGCCCACCGAGAGCGTAGTCACCACTCGATGCGGATCGAGCTTGAGCCCATACTGCTCCATGATGCCGCGGATGCGCGTTTCCAGCTCGCGAGCCGGGATTTTCTCGTCGATCCCCAGCGCGATGTTTTCGAGCACCGTCAGGGCGTCGAACAGCGAAAAATGCTGGAACACCATGCCGATACCCAGCTTGCGCGCTGCCTTGGGGTTGGCCACGGTGATCGGCTGGCCGTTCCAGGTGATCTGGCCGGCATCGGGCTGCATGATCCCGTAGATCATCTTGACCAGCGTCGACTTGCCGGCCCCGTTCTCACCCAGCAACGCATGGATTTCGCCAGGCAGCACCGAAAACCCGACATTGTCGTTGGCCAGCACGCCGGGAAAGCGCTTGGTGATGCCGCTCAGTTCAAGGCGTGCGATAGGACTAGTCACCAACAACGGCTCCCGACTGTGTCGAAACCGGCCGCGCACGCAGAACACTGACTTCCCGCCGACCAATCTGTACTAAAAGCTCTGCCGCCGCCAGTGCCGCAATCACCTCCGGGCGCTTATCCCCAAGCCCGTCCGGAAAGGCCCGTCCGCCCAGCGGCAGGATCAAGCGCTCGAGCGCCACCTCGCTGCCCTCGGCCTCGCTCAGATACCAGGATCGGAAGCGCCCGCGCTTGCTCGCCGACCCCACCATGCCGACATAGGGCGCATCGGTCCGCTTGAGCGCCTCGGCCGCAATCAGGAAGTCGAGCGCATGGTCATGCGTCACGATCACATAGGCGCTGCCCTGTGGCGCCGCCCGCACCGCCGCCTCCGGCATCGCCAGCAGATGCGCCTCGATCCCCGCCGGCAGGCCAGCCAATTCCTCGTGCCGCGTATCGATCACCTGCACCTGCAGCGGCAATGGCTGCAACGCCCGCGCCAGGGCCCGGCCCACATGTCCGGCGCCGAAGATCAGCACATGCGGGCGTGCCGCTTCGGCCGCCAGCAGCCGATCGACCAGCCCGCTGGCAAGCCCCGCCGGCCGCAGCGTCACCTCCACCCGGCCGCCGCAGCACTGCCCGATCTCGGGGCCGAGCGGAATGTCCATCAGCTCGGCTGGAATGCCGTCGCGCAGCACTTGCCGTGCCCGGTCGATCACCAGATATTCGAGCGCTCCGCCGCCGATCGTGCCCAGCACGGCATCGGCGGCAATCACCATGAACGTTCCCGCTTCGCGCGGACTGGAGCCGCGCACTGCGGTCAGCTCGGCCACGATGCTCGCCGGCCGCTGCGCCAGGAACGCTTCGAGGGCACACGATGTCATCGCACCACCGCCCCAGGCGGGCAGCGAAGTCGCTGCGACGGGTGCGGGTCGGCCCCTCATTGGCCAGCCTTGCGCAGGCGTTCGACGCCCATCAGCACCCGTTCGGGCGTTACCGGCATGTCGAGCCGCGGCGCATGCTTGTACTCGGCCACGGCCGCCACCGCCATGGACAGCGCCTCGACCACCGCATAGCCCAGCACCAGTGGCGGCTCGCCCACGGCTTTGGAGCGGCCGATCGCCGGCTCCTTGTTCACGCTCCATTCGGCCAGCCGCACGTTAAAGATCGGCGGCACGTCCGAAGCCAGCGGGATCTTGTAGGTCGAGGGCGCATGCGTGCGCAGCACGCCCTTGGCGTCCCAAACCAGCTCCTCGGTCGTGAGCCAGCCCACGCCCTGGATGAAGCCACCTTCGACCTGCCCCAGATCGATCGCCGGATTGAGCGAGCGGCCGACATCTTCGAGCACGTCGGCCCGGTCGATCACATATTCGCCCGTCAGCGTGTCGATGGTCACCTCGGCGCAGGAGGCACCATAAGCGTAGTAGTAGAACGGTCGACCGGTCCCCTTGGAGCGGTCCCAGTGGATCTTGGGCGTCTTGTAGAACCCGGCGGCCGAGAGCTGTACCCGGTTCATCCAGCACGACGTCGCCAGTTCGCCGAACGAGACGAACTGCTGCCCCGCGCGGATGCCGCCGAACTCCCAGCTGACATCTGTGGGCTCGACCTCGTAGATCATCGCCGCATGGGCCGCCATGCGTTCCTTGATCTGCCGCGCCGCGTCCCAGGCGGCCGCTGCATTCAGGTCCGTCCCCGTCGAGGCCGCCGTGGCGGACGTGTTGGGCACCTTGCCCGTATTGCTGGCGGTGATCTGCACGGCGCTCAGCGGCATGCCGAAGGCATCAGCCAGGACCTGTGCCACCTTGGTGTGCAGCCCCTGCCCCATTTCCGTGCCACCATGGCTGAGATGGATCGAGCCGTCGCGATAGACATGCACCAGCGCGCCGGCCTGGTTGTGCCAGGTCGCGGTGAACGAGATGCCGAACTTGACCGGCGCCAGGGCGATGCCCTTTTTCAGCACCGTGTTCTTGGCGTTGAAGGCCAGCACTGCGGCGCGCCGCGCCTGGTAGTCCGAACTCTCTTCGAGCTCGGCCACCACTCGATGCACGACATTGTCCTCCACCGTCTGATGGTAGGGCGTCACGTTGTTGCTGTCGGTGCCGTAGAAATTGGCCTTGCGGATCTCCAGCGGATCCTTGCCCAGCGCATAGGCGATTTCCTCGATCCAGCGCTCCGCCGCCACGATCCCCTGCGGTCCGCCGAAGCCGCGGAACGCCGTATTGGAGACCGTATTGGTATAGAGCGGCTTGGAAACGAAGCGCGCCGCCGGATACCAGTAGGCATTGTCGGCATGAAACAGCGCCCGGTCAGTCACCGGACCGGAGAGGTCCGCCGAATAGCCCGCCCGCGCCGCGAACGTCGCCTCCACGGCCTCGATCTTGCCGGTCGCGTCGTAGCCGACCTCGTACTCGACCACGAAATCGTGCCGCTTGCCGGTGATCATGAAATCGTCGTCGCGATCGGGGCGAATCTTGACCGCCTTGCCGGTGCGCCGCGCCGCCAGGGCCGCCACCACCGCGAACAGATTGCCCTGCGTTTCCTTGCCGCCAAAGCCGCCGCCCATGCGGCGCATGTTGACCGTCACCGCCGCGTGCGGGATGCCCAGCACCTGCGCCACCATCACCTGGATTTCCGTCGGGTGCTGGGTCGAGCAATGCAGCAGCATCTCGTTGTCCTCGCCCGGAATGGCGAGCGCGATCTGACTTTCGAGATAAAAATGTTCCTGCCCGCCGATCACCGTCCGGCCCTTGAGCCGGTGGGCCGAACGGGCGAACCCCGCCGCTACGTCGCCACGCTCGAGCTTGAGCGGCTCGGTCACCAGCTTGCCGCCGGCCGCCAGCGCCGCGTCGACATCGGTCACATGCGGCAGGTCGGCATAGGTGATCTTGGCCAGTCGCGCCGCCCGCCGCGCAGCCTCGCGCGTCACGCCCAGCACCGCAAAGATCGGCTGGCCGTGGTACTGCACCTGGGTGGTCGCAAACACCGGCTCATCATGCTTGTGCACCGAGCTGATATCGGTCTCGCCCGGAATGTCGGCCGCCGTCAGGATGCCGACCACGCCAGGTGCTGTGCGCACCGCCTCAAGATCGATCGAGACGATCTCGGCATGCGCCCGGGTCGAAAGCCCCAGATAGGCATGCAGCAGGCCCTCGGGCTCGGGCAGGTCGTCGACATAGTCGGCCCGCCCCGCCACCTGCTTGACCGCCGAGTCATGCGGGCTCGATGTATGCAGCCGGCCATGACTCTCCATAGCCTGGTCCATCTGATGCTTGTTCATGCGCCGCAACCTCCAAAAGACCACCCGGTCAAGCGGGCACGATCTCTCATCCCCCCTTCTCCCCTTGAGGGAGAAGGTGGCGCGTAGCGCCGGATGAGGGGTCGCGATCTCTCAGACTGTCCGAGGCCTAGGTTTGGACGTGTCATGCCACTTCCCGCACCAGCCGCACCGCCGCGCCGGTGCCCTCGAGTTGGAACCGCCGCAACAGGTTCTGCGCCGCGATCAGCCGATAGGCCGCTGAGGCCCGCATGTCGCTGATCGGCTGGTAGTCGACGCCGAACGCCGGCAGCGCCGCTTCGATCGTCTCGGTCGTCCACGGCTGGCCCACCAGCGCCGCTTCCACGGCCGCGGCACGCTTGGGCGTCGCCGCCATGCCGCCAAAGGCGATCACCGCCGCATCGACCACGCCGTCCCTGACCGTCACCCGGAACGCCCCGCACAGCGCCGAAATATCCTCGTCGCGCCGCTTGGTGATCTTGTAGCAGGCGAACCGGTCGCCCGCCGGCAACGCCGGGATGAACACGCTCTCGACGAACTCGCCCGGCTGCCGGTCCTGCTTGCCATAGGCGATGAAATAGTCTTCGAGCCGCACCGTGCGGCGCGTGCTGCCCCGGCGCAGCGTCACGCTGGCGCCCAGCGCGATCAGCGCCGGCGGCGTATCCCCGATCGGCGAACCGTTGGCGATATTGCCGCCCACCGTGCCGGCATTGCGCACCTGTTCGCCGCCGATCCGGTCCCACAATTCGCCCAGTTGCGGGTACGCCCGCACCATCGCCTGCCGCGCCCGGCTGTAGGTTACCCCAGCCCCCAGCGTCAGCCCGGCGGCGGTCTCGGTGATCGTCTGCGTCTGCTTGAGATCGCCGATAAAGATCATCGGTCCGATCTCGCGCATGAACTTGGTGACCCAGAGCCCGACATCGGTCGCCCCGGAAACCAGCGTCGCCGTTGGCTCGGCCGCATAGACCTCGGCCAGGTCGTCCACCGAGGCCGGCACGATCAGCCGGCCCTTGCCCGATCCGATCTCCACCCGCTTGCCATCGCGCAGCGCCCGCAGCCGCGCCTTGGTTGCCTCGCGATGCGCCACCAGCGGATCGGCCTCCACCGTGCCGTGGCTCGACATCGACTTCGCCGCCCGGATGATCGGCGCATAGCCGGTGCAGCGGCAGAGATTGCCCTGCAGCGCCAGCTCGGCGCTCAGCTGCCCCGGCTGCGCCTCACGCATCCAGAGCGCATAGAGCGACATCACGATGCCCGGCGTGCAGAAGCCGCACTGGCTGCCATGCTCGGCCACCATCGCCGCCTGCACTGGATGCAGCGGCCCGTCCGCCCTGGACAGATGCTCGATCGTGACCACATGCGTGCCATCGAGCGAGCCGGTAAAGCAGATGCAGGCATTGATCGACTCGTACACCAGCTCGTCGTCGCGCAGCCGTCCGACCAGCACCGTGCACGCCCCGCAATCGCCCTCTGCACAGCCTTCCTTGGACCCTCTCAGCCGCCGGTCGAGTCGCAGGAAATCGAGCAACATTTGCGTCGCCCCCACCCCCTCGAGCGCGACCTCCTCGTCATTGAGCAAAAACCGCAACGTGTTCCGCGTCTCAGTCATTTTTACCTTCTACCCCATCGGCCCCATCGCCTTCTCCCCTCGTGGGAGAAGGTGCCCGAAGGGCGGATGAGGGGTCTTCCTTGTTGTCCTGCAATGCGAACCAGATGGCGTTCAACACCGCCTCAGGATGCTCATTGAGCTGGGAGTTCCAGAACCTCAACACGCGAAAGCCGCGCCGCTCCAACTCGGCGTCGCGAACGATATCGTGTGCACTGCCCAGGTGCTGGCTACCATCGAGCTCAACAATCAACCTAGCCTTATAACATGCAAAATCAGCAACATACGGCCCTATCGGCACCTGACGCCGAAACTTGAAGTCCGCCAGTCGGCGATGCCTCAGCAGATGCCACAGGCGATCCTCGGCTTCTGTCGCGCGTTGCCGCAGCGACCGCGCCAACTGCGTGCGCCGCTCCCCCTCATCCGGCCTTCGGCCACCTTCTCCCACGAGGGGAGAAGGCGAAAAAGCCGACATATCCGGGGCTGCGCCAGGGACCATCTCAACTCCCGCGATAGGTCGAATAGGCGAATGGCGAAACCAGCAGCGGCACGTGGTAGTGGCTCGCTTCGCCCATCGAGAACCGCACCGGCACCACGTCGAGAAACTGGTGCTCCAGCTCCACGCCCATGCGCTCGAAATACTGCCCGACGTAAAACACCAGCTCGAACGTACCCATGTGGAAGCGGTCGCCCTCCAGCAGCGGCTGGTCCACCCGTCCATCGGCATTGGTAAAGGTGGAGAGCACGTGGTGCGTATGGTCGCCATGCACCATCAGCAGGTCGAGCCGCATGCCCGCCGCCGGTTTGCCATGCGTGGTATCCAGCACATGCGTCGTCAGCCGCCCACCCGCCATTGTCTGCTCCCGCGCCTGGCCCAAGCGCAAACCATAGCACGCGCCCTTGCTCTTGATACTCTCAAGTTGGAAGCACTATGCTGCCGAAATGGCAGCAAGCAATCCCCCCGGCGACTCCCGCCACCCGCCCGATCGACCGCGTGATTCCGCCCTTTCGGCCGGCCTTCTGGCGCGCGTCTTCCACCAGCCCTCGCTGCTCTATTTCAACGCCGTCGCCACCCACCTCTCCATCCGCGAGGCTGCGCGCCGGCTCGACATCGCCTCGTCTGCGATCACCCGCCAGGTGGCCCAGCTCGAAGATGCGCTGGGGGTGGCACTGTTCATCCGCGAGCGCCGTCGCCTCCGTCTTTCGCCGGCCGGCGAAATCCTCTTCCGCCACTCGCGCCGTCTCAGCGCTCCAATGGAAGCGGCGGTCTCCGAGATCGAGATGCTGCGCGGCGTCCGCGCCGGCGCCGTCCGTATTGCCGCGGCCGAAAGCGTTGGCCTCTCCTTCCTGCCCCGCCTGATCACCGAGTTCGGCCGGCGCTATCCGCGCCTCACGCTCGATGTCTCGATCATCCCCTCATCCGAAGTGGTCGAGCGGCTCACCGACGAGCGCATCGATGTCGGCTTCGGCTTTATCGCCAAACCGCCGCGCCAGATCGACATCGCCTTCCGCCGCGATGTCAGCATCGGCGCGGTCATGGCCCCCACCCATCCGCTCGCCGAAATGCGCGGCCTGACCATGCGCCAGTGCCTCGAGCACCCGCTCGCCGTCGGCAAGCCGGAGATCTCCATCCGCGAGGTCATCGAGCCCTTCCTGCGCGCCTCCGCCACCATCCTGCCGCCCCTGGTGGAAGTCGATTCCATCCGCATGCTGGTCGAGCTGGCGCTGGGCGGCCACTACGCCTCGATCATGACCCCGATCGGCGCCCAGAACGACATCGCCGCCGGCCGGCTGGTGTTCCGCGAACTGACCGATAGCGGCCTGCCTACCAATCGCTTCGGCATCATGGTGCGGGCCGGCGGCGCGCTGCATCTGGCGCCCGCCATCTTCCTCGACCATGCCAAGGCATTTTTCGAAGGCTTCTCGCTGCCCGGCGCCATCTGAGGGGTCGGTGTTGAAGGGGTTGGCGTCGCTGCCCGCTTGCGACTACCATTGGGTCATCCTTCCTGACGTACACGGGACCTCTCCATGCACCGCTATCCCCGCAACCTGCTCGGCTACGGCCAGAACCCGCCTCATGCCAACTGGCCCGGCGGCGCCAATGTCGCGGTGCAATTCGTCCTCAATTACGAAGAAGGCGGCGAGAACAATATCCTGCATGGCGACGCCGCCTCCGAGGCTTTCCTGGTCGATGTCATCGGCGCCGCGCCCTGGCCGGGCAAGCGCCACTGGAACGTCGAGTCCATGTACGAATATGGCGGCCGCGCCGGCTTCTGGCGCCTGCATCGCCTGTTCGTCGAGCGCAACTTGCCCGTCACCGTCTATGGCGTCGCCACCGCGCTGCAGCGCTCGCCGCACCAGGTCAAGGCCATGCTCGACGCCAACTGGGAGATCGCCAGCCACGGCCTCAAATGGATCGATTATCGCGACCACGATATCGAGCACGAGCGCCGCGACCTGCACGAAGCCATCCGCCTCCACACCGAAGTCACCGGCACCCGCCCCACCGGCTGGTATTGCGGCCGCACCTCGGTCAACACCGTCGACCTCGCCTCCGAGGAAGGTGGCTTTACCTATGTGTCGGACACCTATGACGACGACCTGCCCTATTACCGTGAGCACTTTGGCGCGCCGCAGCTGATCATCCCCTATTCGCTCGCGACCAACGACATGCGCTTCACCACTGCCTCTGGCTTTGCCAATGGCGAAGAGTATTTCCAGATGCTCAAGGACAGCTTTGATGTCCTCTGGGACGAAGGGGAAGCCGGCTCCCCCAAGATGATGTCGGTCGGGCTGCACTGCCGTCTCGTCGGCATGCCGGGCCGCTTTGCCGGCCTCAAACGCTTCGTCGACTACATCCAGTCGCGCCAGAAGGTCTGGATCGCCAGCCGCATCGATATTGCCGAGCACTGGATCAAGGAGCACCCCTACGTCGCGCAGGACAACCGCCCCTCGACCCTGCCGCTCGACGACTTCACCGCGCTCTTCGGCTCGATCTTCGAGCATTCCGAATGGGTCGCCGAACGCGCCCACAAGCGCGAACTGAGCCCGGTGCACGATAGCGCCACAGGCCTGCACGCGATCATGTGCCAGGTCTTCCGCGCTGCCAGTGAGAACGAAAAGCTCGAGGTCCTCAAGGCCCACCCGGACCTTGCCGGCAAGCTCGCCGCCGCCAAGCGCCTCACCGACGCCTCCACCCAGGAACAGGCCTCCGCCGGCCTCGACGCGCTCACCGACGCCGAGCGGGCGCAGTTCACCACGCTCAACGACGCCTACCAGGCAAAGTTCGGCTTCCCTTTCATCATCGCTGTGCGCGACAACACCAAGGCTCAGATCCTCGCCGCCTTCGAACAGCGCCTCGCCAGCGACCGCGCCACCGAATTCCGCACCGCCTGCCGCCAGGTCGAACGCATCGCCGAGCTGCGCCTCAAAGCCCTGCTGCCGGATTGAACGACTATCGGCGGGCCGACATTGCAACTGAGACGGCGCCTCGATGGGAAGCCGTACGTCCTGGCGGACGCAGCTCGGGGAGCCGGCCTTGCCGTGGCCGGCTAATCCGGGCGCAGCGGCCGGTTGGGGGACTTGCGCGCCGCTGCGAGGCCGGCCTCGAAGGCCTTGATGATCTCCTCACGTGAAAAGTCGTTGCGGCGCTTGTTGCGACTGAGGAAACGATCCACCAGTTCCAGCGTGGCGAGCGTGGTTGGGACGATCACCGGCGCATTGTCCGCGACATAGCGCCAGCAAACGGTTGCAATCTCCCAGATCATCAAAAGCTGTGAGGGATCCCCTCCACTAGCGGGAGCAGCGCCATAATCCGGCAGAGGCTGCTCCTTTAGCCAACCCTCCAGTCCGTCGAGCTCGCCCAGCTCTTCGGCCACAGATCGGGCAACTAAGTGGATATCGTTGGTATCGCCTATGGATGTCATCGTCTTTCCCTCGGACGGCGTGCGGAATTTCTTGCCCAGAATTCCAACCAACGCAACAATAAATACAACACAGCGACTACAGCTCCAAATATAGCCCCTGCTAGCCAGTCGGTAACCGTCAATTGCTGGATGACACGCGCAAAGGCCTTTTCGGCAGTGTCGGCCGAGATTGACGACGACGTACGGTTCACAGCGGGTAGGGCGGCGGCAAGACAAGTGTTGAGCGCGAAGACAGCGGCCGCCGTCAGGAGGGCCTCAAGAGCAAATATCCAGCCGGTCAACGATCGCAGGTTCAGGTAAACGAGAGCTGCGGCAGCGAGAAATGCCGCTGACGTACCGGCGGCCACGAGAACATTCTCGAGGTCCTCCGACATGTCGGCGATCAACCCAAACGTGCCGGCCAAAAGGCCACTACCGAACATCAGCAGGACGGTCAGCATAACGGCACTCAGGGCAAGGCCGGGGAATGCCAACAGCCCTAGGAACGCCGGACGAAACAGCGACGATGGCGTGGCTGGGCCTCCCGGCTTCACAAAGATGCGACGGAGGGCAAGCGCAATAACGGCGACAAGACTAACCCCCGTCTCAGCCAGCAGTGGCCAGGACAGCAGGTAGCGAAACCTGTCGTCGAGCATGGGCAAGCCCATGTAGGCGACCATGTAGCCGAGCAGACCCGAGGTGGCGAAGGTCAGCATCAGCAGACCAATGGCAGCGACAAGCCAAGGCAGGATCGGGCGGACTACCGGCGTGCCAGCACGCGGCGGCAGCGACCATAGCGCCAAGGTCAGCGCAACCGCGCAGGCGGCGTCGTAGCCCAGCACGAAGGTCGAGAAGCCGGCTGGTGCGACCATCATGTAGACACTGCGCAGCCCGGCGTGAAGAACCAGAGCGCCCGGGATCAAGTTACGAGCGTGCAAGCTTTTGCCATCCCGATGGGCGGCCCGCTCGAAGCGGGACAGTTGCCGACTCCAAGCACTGCCAGGGGCCGGTCTCGGGTGCTCCGCGTCGTCGCCATAGGCGTCCCCGCTGCCGCCCACCAGTGCATAGGCCGCAGCATCGGCGTGAAACTCGCGCGCCTTGATGTAGGACAGAGTTACGCCATAGATCGAGATTGCGAGGCAGCCCAAAGATATGGCCGACAGCGCGAGACAGAACACGAAGTACAGGGCCGGATTGTTCGCGAACGGAACGATCACCATTGTTGCGGCCACGATCGAAGGCGCCATATAGACAACCACGATGGCACTCACCCAAAACAGCACCAGCCTGAAAAGTGAGTGGGCCAAATTGTCACCAAATATCGCGTGCACGAATTCATGTGCCATGAAAAAGCGCAGCGTTTCCTGCTGCACGTCAGATGGCTTTCCCGAAGCAATGCGGCTAACCCGCGCTTTGGCGACATAAATAACGCGCCTCGACGCGATAATGTCGCCGTGCGGCAGGAGCCGAATGTCTTGGAAATACCCGAACCGCTTCAAGATCGTCCTGACCAATGGCGCAGCGACGGGATTGCCCAATAGCGACTCGGCCCCGCGCCGAGGGAAACGGGAATAATCGACAAAGAAAAGGAGTGCAGCAATGGCGAGGAGGCTTGCCCATGTGACTGGCGAGCCAGCGCTGTTGCCGCGCAGCGCGTCGAATCGCGCGGCGAAGTCGGGCAACCAGGCCGCGATGCGATCGGGATCGGCGGAAAATATTGGGAAAAACTCGTAGCCTGCCACCAGGATCGGGCGGGCCCAATCGATAGCGAACAAGAACGATGCGGCGACAACGACCGTAGTGGAAAGCAAGAGCAGGAGGAATGAAAAGGTGGAAAACACCGCCCGACGGTTCAGGGCGATAGCCCTGACTCGCCGCGCATCTACACCGGCAGAGACTATCATTCCTGATCCCCCAGAGGCGAGATCGGTGTATAAGACCACTCGAGCACGGAGGGCGTCTCGCGCGCCCTGATATCGGCCAAAATGTCTGTGGCAAAGCCGAGATCGTTCGTGGATTGGAAGCGCACCACGAACGGAGCCTGCGTGACATCGATCTGAGAGAGCGACAGCTCGACCTGGCGACGCGTTGTCTCCAACAAGCGTAGGAGATCTGCCACAGACAGCGCGACGACATGACCAAGAGCCGACAGACGCTGCCGGGCTATTTCCTCTCCCTCCTCGACAAGGAGGCCGGAGAGGTCGTCGCGGCTCTGACGGCGTCGCCTCTCCAACGGAGCGCCACCGTACTGGCAGCTCAGGCGCATGCCGTCCCAGCCCTCGAACTGTACACTCAACAAGTGCAATTGCGGCGACAGGCTGAGCAGGATCGACCTGAGCATGGCGGCCGTCGCGGCTTGTCCGCTTCCAGCATCCAGAGAGGCTCGTAACGCGACGCAAGCGTCTTGGAAGCGACTGTCCGCCACGCGCGCTTCGAGCGCCCGACGACGGATGTCCTGCCACTTTACTCGCTGGGTTGCGAGCCACTGCCCATGCTGCCGTTGATACCGGGCTATGGCACGACGTGAACCCCGCCGCACATAGAGCGGCAACCACGGCATGTGGAGCATTCGCGCCGCGCGGCCTGGCATGATCGGCATCGTCTCGCGCAGCAGCCAGGGCGCGGACCATGCGGCATCCTGGGTGTCAAGCTTGAGCGCAGCACGTAGGATCGGCTCAGCGTTCCAATGCTCGGCAGCAACGATGGCGGGCTCGCGATCGCGATCCAGCCAGATCGCCCACTGCGTCAGCCAGTCGCGCACGACGTGACGGGCCTTGATGCGCCGCTGTTCCAGCAGAGCGGGAGGAAGGCCGGCCATCATGGGGGCGGCCGTGCTATCGGTGGTGTCGAAACGAAAGGTCAGTCCTTCGGCTTCAAGCGTAGCGCTTGGGCGCACAAGACTCATCGACGCACCGCGCGTTGAACGGCCGAGGCAATCGCGTCAAGGTCACCAGCATAGATTTCGTCGTGCGTTAGGAACACCATCCTATCGCCCACCCGGCGCTGAAATAGCGGCAGGGCTGCGTCGGTAAAGAGCGTCGCTTCGCCGTTGCTCATCCGAGCCTTGATCTGACCACTGTCGGCAAAAAGCACCAAGGCCGGCAGCGGTCGGCCCCAGGCGTCACGATTGGTCGCATAGCGCGGGCGGTCGTCCAGGCCTGCCAGATCTTCAATTCCGATGCGGAACGGCGTGCCACATTCGAACGAAGCCTCCACAGCCTGTCCTTGCCCATTGACGCGCGTGAATACCCTGCCACCGCGAAAGTGCAGTCCAACGTAGGAAAGGCCCCGGCTGTCCATGGCTTTGTCAAAGTCAGAGAAGGCGGCGCAACTGCCGATGGCCCCGCCAGACAAAGTGTGTAGGCCGCCGCCAGCCATAACCACGATCTCGCCACCTTCATCGAGCGTCACGCCGTCAACTGGGGCACTCCAGGACCAGCCCTGCATCTGAGCGCCAGAAATTGGATCAAACAGTGAGATCTGGTCGCCGGCCCCCATGGCGAGAACCGGCTCGCCATCGAGGCGTCCAATGACCACGTGTCCGGTAATGACATGGTCACTGAAGCGTCCATCGCGGAGCCTGCGCGTCAGTGTAGCGCCGTTGCGGCTGGCCCCGGTGATCACAAGTGTTTCGGGCGAAAGGCGGTAAGCGTAGCTGCCGTCGTAGGCGACAAGCTGATGGCAAGTTTCCCCCGGAGAAAAGCGCCCCGTCGCGAACCATCTGGCCGTCATCCCGGAAGAGTTGGTGACGCACAGGGAGGCAAGTTCGTCGGCGAGCGGATCGAGCCGATCTACATTGATGTCCAATGCCAGGTCGATGACATCCATAGCGTCGCGACTCCGATTGGTCGGCCGACGTGCGCCCGCTGCGCTCAAGTCGAATCGGTCTTGTCTTACCCAGCCGGCGGCGGTCACAAGATCGACTACGTCGGGTTGCAGGCGCGCCATGCCGCTCAGGTCGTCGAAAGCGAAACGTCCTGCCACGAGCGCATTGTCCTCGCCTCGCCAACCAAAGCTGAGGCTACCGGGACGGCCGGCGACACGAGCCACCCGCTCGATGCGCAGCACGTCCTCGTCGACGATTACCCGCCGCTCAAATGGATCGGGACCGCCTAGCTCGGTAAAGAGACGCCCTTCGGCCGGAGCATTCAGCAAACCTGTCAGGAGGCGGCCGTCGAGGCAGCGTAGCACCGTAGCCGCGCCGGCCGGCAGCTTGGGCAGGTACGAAGATTTCCCGTCGGCGGTCTCGACAACGTCGAACAGACATGACCTGCCGTCACCGAGCACAGGTGCTATCGTCACTTTGTCGACATCCAGTCCGCCATCACGACCATTGAGCATTACGAAACCGGCGGGGGTATAGGCCCAGGTCGCACTCTCGGCGAAAACTACCGCGCTCCGCTGATCGATATCGAGACGCCCCCCCTGATCCGTCAGTTTTTCCCAGCTGCCAGCACGCAGATACTCGAAGGAGAGGCGGCCATCATTGGCAGCATTGACCGCCCGAATCTTGGCCGCCTCGAACGGGACCAGACCTTGGGCCCGGGCACGCAGCGCAGGCCCAAGCTGTGGAACTGCCGCTGCAGTTCCGGGTGACCAGTTCCAAGCCTGGTCACCAAGGGCGTAAAGTCCTGCTGGCAGGCCATTCGGCTCTTGCTGCGACCTCACCGTGGACCGATCGCGGCAGAGGAGGCGCACGGCCTTACCCTGCTCCACCGGCATGGTCTTGGAACCGGCGAGGCTCGACCCCGACAATTCGGTCAGATTGCCGCCCCAGCTCTGCACATGGCGTCCGCGGCAGTCGATCATGTCATCGACGATGTCGTGCGCGAAACGGCCACGCTGCGGTGGAGCCAGGGCATTGGAGAGTGGAACACCGGTTGCGTCCCAGTAGAACATTGAGATCCCCTCCGAGGTTCGCTGCCACTGCCAGAAGGTGTCGCCCCCAAGGTCCTCTATCGCCAGACTTGCCAGGTGGTTGCAGCGCGTGATCGTCGGACCCGAAAGACCGACGCACGTGCGTGAGCCGTGCGCCACGATCACGCCCCCGCGCCCCATGGGCATACCGATTCGTTTGACGGGATCGTAGGGTCCTCGGTCGTTGCGCATGTCGAGGAAGCGCTGCGAAACGATGCCGCTGTCGCCAGGGGTGAGCAGTTGTAGCGCCACGGAACTTCCGGCCACGAGCACTGCGCCATTGCCGGCAATATCGGTGAATCGGTCGAATGGCATGGGCGCGCCTGTATCCCAGGCGACGGACGACCAGTCGACGTTGCCGGAGAGGTCTTCGAGGGCGAGTTCGACGATCGGACGCCGCATTGCGAAACGGACACGCAACCAGTCAGCAGCAGCGGCAGTCCGCTGAATATCCGGATTCTCGGCGTCGGACAGAGCGCGGAAGCCGGTGTCTGTCCAGAGTGAAACGACTTCACCGCCGGCGCCGATCGCCACCAACTCGTTCTTGCCGTTTGGGAGCCGGCGGGCTTCCAGTTTGGCCGTGTCCGATGGCGTCGGCAGCGCTCCGACGGGCAGCGTGGCCAGGGTTGAGAAATCGGCCAATTGACGGGTTCCATCGGAGAGCGCGACGGCAAGCCCATCGTCGTCAATAGCGGCAAAATGCAGCACGTCGCTTTCGAAACGAAGCCCGCTTCGCTGGGACAAATCGCTGCGTCCATTGCGACCGACGGTGCTCAATTGACCGCCGGTGAAGCGCCATTCGACCTCCCCTTCAATGGCCGCGACGCGATCGAGAGAAGGATCTGCGGCATAGCGCCAGACGCCCTGATCAAATCCGATCCAGTCATCCTGCCCCGAATTGGCTAGCATCGACGCATTCCAACTGGTGATGTTGTCGCGATCCGGCGATGGTGCGCTGCGGCCGAAATCAACCGCATGGATCAGACCGACCGGCGTCAGAAGCCAGCCGTCGTTGTCCATGGCTGCAACGTCGAGTCGGCGGTCGAAGACGAAACCGTCCCCGGAAAAGGCCGCATGCGAGGCGGCGCCGTCTGACCATGCGGCGGCCACGGACTGGGCCAAGATATCGGCACGCACAGACAGCCGTCCGGCATTGAAATCATGGACACTGGACAAGCTCGTCGGCGCCGCATCGGACGCGCCGATCGAAAGCTGACCAGCAAAAAACACACGCCCGCGTCCAGCCGCCACAGAAGCATCCGGCAATGCGACACGGTTCCAACTGCGCGAGAGTGGGTTTCCGAGCGTGTAGCCCCAGACACCGTAGCGATTGGCGACGACGTAAGTTCGCGGGCCAACCATAACGGGTGTGCCGGGAGCCGTGAAGGCGAAGCGGCCGTCGGGCATGGCATCGGTTGCGTCAACGAGAAAGGACCGCCCTGATGCGTCACGGAACTGGAAAGCGCGTTGGTTACGGTCCCAGCCAAGAGTTTCGGTGGCGAGGGCCGCGGTCAAGGCGCGACGTGCATCGCCGGGCCAGCGCCCCCGATCGATCTCTCCTGTCATGACCACCAGTTGTTCGCCGGACGGCTCGATGCGGGTGGCGTCGAGGTGACCGGTGGCCGTGTCGATGCGCCCGAGCAGCTCCGAGCGGGCGTCTCGCAACTGCGGCGCGTCGACCACCGCGACCACGCCGCTGTCCGCGGCCGGCTGCAGCTGGCAGTCGCGCGCCCTGGGACGGCCGATAAGCGTGGGGTCGGCATACTCGACATCGACATCGGCGCAACTGCTCAACCGCCACAAGGCGCCATCGAGTACGATCTCGTCGTTCCCGCGCTTCTCTTGAATATGTGGTCGCCGCTCCTGCAAGTCGTCCGGAAGTCGGTAAGTGCCAAGAATGGCAAGACAGGTGACCGGCGCCGGCGGTGGCTCGGTCGAGGCAGGTGCCACCTCAGCTGCATCAGCAGACTCTTCCGAGGTCGCCGACAGGTCCTCTTGGGCTGCGGCTGGTTCTACGCTTGGGGGCACGACGCTGCAGGAGGCTCGACCAATGTGAGTGAGCTGAGCAGCGGAAAGAAGCAGCCACTGGCCGTCGCGCAATGGAAAGACCTGCGACGTGTCGACCGGGACGGACCCTGCCCCGGGGAGAGAGAGGATGTCGTCTATTCGTTGAGCTTGCCCGGCCTCAACGATCACCAGATTGTCGTACCCGTCCGCTACGATCCGACCGGCAGCGCCGCGCTGCGTCAGGTCGAGGTCGCGCAGATTGCCATCGGTCTTGCCCCCCAGCTCGGCGAACAGTTGATCGGGATCGAGCATGGCGCCGTCACGCCGTCCAACGGCGGTGTCCGCCCCCTGAATGAGATCGACTGTATCCTGGCGACGGAACAGACGCACATCGGCAGCCTGCGGGGTCAACGTCGCCGCGTCACGGTCGAGCGCAAACAACGTACGGTCCTGGTCCAAGATGAGGGGCACGTCACCTTCGCGCGCATCGATTGCGCCGGCAACGCGACTCACATTTCCGGCCACGTCGACAAGCTGTCGCGCGTGGCGGTCGAGAAGGGTCAAGTGTCCCGCCGGATCACGCAGCAGCAAGGCCTCACGATCGAAGGCAAAGACCTGGTCGATACCCCCAGGGGAAAGCGACAAAGCAGGGCCGACGATGTCCTCACACACTGTGTCCGCACTCAGACCAACCCCGGGTGGGCAGAGGAGTACGCTGCCATCAAGCAGGCCTCTCAAAACGCTCCCGGCCCGGAGCACGTGGAACGTCTCGCCAGGCTGGGGCACGAATGTGGTCTCATTCCGCAAACTCTGGTCGGTGGCGTCGTCCACCGCCGGGACAGGGACCATGGAGGTGACATGCACAGCACGCGGCCGGTTCGGGTCTCCGTCAAGGACAACTAAGTTGCCACTCTGCGTCCAGAGTGAGCGGTCGTCTTGGGCCGAAGAGAACCTGATTAGCGGCTCAAACTGGGCCGACGAAAGCTCGGGGTTGACCGCAAGCGCGAGTTGGTCGCGCCCCAGGAAGGCCCAGATGCCGTTCGGAAGTGCGGCGACGTCACGTAGCTGGCCAGGATCGAACGGCAGCGCAGGGAAACGGCGCTGTACCAAGGGGTCGAGCGCAATCCCGGACGTCGCGGTCCTCCCGCCCCATGTCCGGCCGCGTTCGTCGACGGCCGTCACCAGCAGGTCGTCGCCGGATTGCCAGATATCGGTACGCACCAGCGGCGACTCGCCCGCTGTTATCGCCGAGCGGGCCCAGGTCCGCTTGACCAGATCGTAGCGCCAGAGGTTCGCCGCGTCGGAAAACAGCAGCGTCCGACCGAAAATGTCCGCAGACTGGAACGCGCCGGTGGTCGGCGCAGGTTCGGCAACGGGCGGCAGGATTTGCGTCGTCGACCCGCCCTGCCAGCGACCGAACTCGCCGGATTCGGAGAGCAGCCAGATCGTTCCCGAGACCGACGACACCGCCAGTTGCAGGGCGCTCAGCGAGATAGCCTGCTTGGTCAGATCAACTGGCGCAAAGCTGCAACTGTCGGGAAAGCTCAGCCGAGAAATGGGCACGGCTATGGCAGCTGTTTCGGTGGCGGCCGTGATGTGATCGCCCACGATATGGAGCCTGGTCGATGGCAGCACGTCCCCGCCGCTGATGACAAAACCAACATACCGACGATGTGTCTCGTCGCGGAGCCACAGGGTCGATCCAGCGAGCGCGACGCTCCTACCGTCGGGCAGCTGCGCGACATCGATGATGTCGGCATCGGCCGGTCCGGGATTGCCAAAATAGCAGACGGGATCGCCGGCTCCGGCGGAGCTGGCTTGATAGCGGGCCATGAAGGTCCGGCCGCCGCTGCGCTGGGTCGTGACGATGACAGATCCTGCTACACTGGCACTCGATACTAAAGCAGGTCCAACAGCCAAAGATGCTTCGCCAAGCCAGGCGCCGTCGCCATCATAGCTGACTGGAACAGTGTCGATGAGGCCCGCCAGCCGATGCCCCATGCCAGAGGGAGTGCGATAGTCGCGCGTCACGCGCCTGCTCTGCACATCGTAGACGGCCACATCGCCCGGTGAGGCCAGGTAGAGCGAGGCGCCCTCAAAGAGGGCATCAGAGAGAGCGTCGGATCCGTCCGGCAGCGGGACAGCACTGCCGGTCAAGGGCGTCTGCTGTCCGGGGGATACGATGCTGCCCCCCTGCCCCAGCAGATAGAGCTTGCCCGATACGACAGCGATCGAGTGAATGGTTTCGTCGATCGGCATGGGAATTGCCGGAAGGGCGCCCCGGGCCGCTAGCGAATAGACATCAACTGCATCTGCGCGTGCCAGCAACACCTGGTCGCCGTCAAGGATCGCGTCGACAACGACGCCGTCGCCGCTCATCGCGGAACCGATTCGAGGCGAAAGGCTTATGCCGCCGGCCCTTACAGACAGGTCGAAGGGTGTCCCATCCTCGGTGACGAGCACCAAGCCGTCGCCGTCTGCGTGAACCGCGCGCAGCTGGTCGGGGATGGTAAGGTCGCCGACAAGCGCCAGTTTCGGAGTCGTCTCAGCGTCTTCGAGGAGATATGCCTCGACGCGCCCCCGCGTCAGCGCCCAGAGAACGCCCGGCGTGCCCACGAGACGAGGAGTGCCATCGCGCAGACTGGCACCGTCTATGCTGGCGCGCGGGACGGAGTGGTAGGACCTCGCCTTGGGATCGTGGAGGAGGATGGACTTTTCGCCAAGGGCGACGAGATGTCCGAAGGCAGAGACTCCCCTTTTCATGGCAGCGAGGGACTCCGTCGCGGCCACCCCTGCGGTGAGCAGACGAGCAGAGGAATCGACGGCGTAGGTGCGGTTGTTCGACGTCTGCACCAGCACACCACCGCCAGACGCTTGAGCAATGGAGATCACGCGCTCATTATCGACATCCCAACTGTCGATAACACCGCGGCTGGAGAGGAAGTTCACTTTACCGGGCGTGGCAAAGTATATTCCTTCGATCGAAGGCGCCTCCAGGAAGGCACTGGCCGGCAGCTTGGAGAGTTGCGACCATTTTCGCGTCGCCCGCACGTAGCGATAGACGCCTGCGTCGCCGAGCACGTAAAAGGCGGTTCCATCGTGCGACAGCAACGCGCGCGAGACAGTGGCAGAGGCCAACTCGGCAAACAACTCGGACTCGGCCATGACATCGGTGATAATTCCGTCGCCGGAATAGCGATAAAGGCCGATACAAGTGCCGCCTGGGCAGCTTGTCCGGGCGAGCACGAGGGTCTCGCTGTCCTGCACGGAAATGTCGAGCACAACTCTATCCGGCTTGGCCACCCGGCGGGGCGCTTGGACCATGCCACTTGCGTCCACCGCAAATACTGCAAGTCCGTTTTCCGTGCCGAGGAGGAACTCCTCTCCATACGCCGCAATCACTGTGGGTTCGGCAAGCCCGGAGCCAAGCACCGACACTTGCGTCGCGCGGTCAATGGGAATCCAGCGCCGCTGTCGGAGGTCAAAGAGCCCGAGGCCATCGGCCTGCGTCGCAACGACAAGCCACCGCCGGTCCGGGGACACGGCGGCGCTGCTCAGAGAGTCGTCGGTTACGGGCTTTCCCGAGAGACCGACAAAGCGGGTTTCGGCGATCAGCGTGCGCCAGTCGCCACCATCGCGCCAGGCGATCCCGCCACCCGCGGCGTAGGCAAAAACACTTTCTGGTCCGGCACAGGCGTCCTTTGCCATTGCCTCCCGCGGGCAGGCCAGGGACAGGTCCGCGTATGGCCCGACAATTCCCGGTCGGCCAACGAGCGCAGTGCTGTCTGTCCACAAGCCAGTCAGCGGATCGAACTGATGGAGAACACCGCCGCCACGCAGGACCAGCAGGTCGTTCCCGGGTCCGCCATAGACGGCGCCCACGAAAGCGCCGCCGGCGCGGGAAGCGGTAGATCGAATGTTTTCTAGCAGACGCTCGTCTGCCAGCGGCGACATGGGAGGTCGATCAAAAATGCCGAAAGCGTTGTGCAGGTAGGCAAGTCCACCGCCAACCAGCATGGCAATGGCCGCCAACGTCGCCGCGATGCCGAGCAGAAAAGGGTCGAACCGCTCGCGTAGACGCACTTGGCTCTCGGCGCGGAGTCGGGCGCGGCGTTTGAGAGGGACCAGACGATCGCGCCACGGATGGAACGCCATTTCAGTCCCTCCCGGCCGCCATCGCGGCACCGTCGAGCGACCAAAGGAGTTGGCTCCGGTCGGGCCAGAGATCAGCTACTGGATCGACCATGGGCCCCTGCCATCTGAGCTGATGAAGGTAGCGACAGGTGGCAAGCCGGGCGCGACGCTGTTGCCGCGCCAGCACGTCGGCATGATCCTGGTGTCGCCCCGAAAGCGTGAGTGCCTGCCAAAGCCGATCGGCCGCTTGGAGCACGGCGAGGTCGGCTGCCGCCCACGATTTGGACGAGGCTGCGAAAAGGTGACCGCTGACTGCAACGTAGAGGCCATGCGCCATCGATTCGGGAGCACGTGCGTAAGCTGTCCGGGCGAGGTAGTCAGAGGTCGTGTCGATGGCGAGTCGTTCGAAGGTCTCCACTACGCCGCCAACTGCCTCCACGTGCTCGACAAAAGCGGCCGCCTGCGCCCGCGCGCGCAGCAAGCGTAAGCCGCGACCTGTCAGGTCATCGTCCTTGTGGCTCACGAAGCCCACTGCTGGCGGCGCCACAAGCCTGGACATGCGCCGCAGCGCTGCCGACTGTGTCGGTTCGCCCAGGTGCGATAACAGGGCAAGGTCATAAAGTACGGCAAGCCGGCTGGCTTCGTCATTCGGCGCAAGAATTTGCGACAGACCTATCGACGCATCCACGAGCGCGAAGGTGCGATTGACAAGATTGTGTCCCGGTTTCTCAGCTGCAAGAAGGGCATTCTCGATACGGTCAAGCGATGCCTGGGCCTCGTTTTCGACGACGGCGACCATGTAGCGCGTCCCCAGACCGAGACGCCGGCACCATCGCGCGAGTTCGACAAGCAAGGAAACACCCCAATTGCGGTCGGCGTCGAATCTCGGCGGTCGTTGTAAAAGCAGAGCAAGGATGGCGTCACGCTGCCAGCGTCGTGTCGGGTCGACCCCGACGACCCAGGCCCAGACCGCAAAGGTGGCACCGGCAAAGATCGGCACCCAAAGCAACAGGGACCAGGGAAAGAACGACGTCCACAGCCAGCTCTTCAAAGGCAGATAGACCATATCGTGCAGCAAATAGGCGAGATCGAAGACGAAGAGTTTGGGCCACGTCCGGGTAGCGGTGAGACCACACACAAGTACCAGCACCGCGATTGCCAAGGCGGCAATTGCGAAGCGGCGCAAATGCGGGCGTGTGTCAGACGGCTGCTGAATATGCTGCAACAGCGACGAGGGTTGCGCGACCGCACTCTCCTGGGAAGTAGGGGGTGGCCGGGACCATGGGCCTGACGCGACATCGCTGCGGGGGCCAAGAGCGCTAGCCATTGCCGCTTACTCCCGTTGGCGGTCCGGCTGGGTCACCGGATGCCGGCGGTTGCACAACGCCTGAGCCAAATCTGCCGATAGTTTCGCCAACCAGGCCCGTGACGTAACTCCACGCTGGCGGACCATAGGTCGCGATGGCCCAGGCCAGCGCCAGAAAGATGGCCAGACCGAGCAGGTACCGCCAAAGGATCTGTGCCAGCCGGGCGATCCACAATGCCACTCGCAACAGCCATAACCATAGCGCCAGCGCAATGTACCATAAGCGCAACACGCGCAGCTTTCGGCGATAGTGGGCATGGGGCAATTCGGCTGAGCGCACGATCCCCTCCCGCAGATGCTCGAAACCGCGCATTCGGATTTGAACCGATGCCCTGTCGGCTGCAATGGCTTTGGCCTGACGGGGTAAGCTGCTCGACCCAGCCGACATCTCCTCGCGACCGGCCATCACCGATCGCTCGACTCGAGCAAAGAGACCATCGATATCGCCGAGCCGGCGCGGCGTCGTGGGCGCTTGGTCACTCATTGCGCAACGCCCGTTCGATCCGGTCGATGTCGCTGCGTATGTCATTGAGGTTCTTGGACGCATTGCCAGCAAAGACTTGGGACGCGGAACGTTCTTTTACGATGGCCTCGAGCACGCGGCGGCGAGTCTGATCAAGTTCAGCAAAACGCGCCGGAATGACCTCCACAGCAGACTCTACTTCTGCGGCCTCTTTCACCGCGATGGCCACGAGTTTTTCGATGATGGCCGAGCGGCCTGTGAGGTCATCGATCAATTCCAGGAGAGTGGACAGTCGGTCGCGAATGGCGTCAATCTCGTGGGTTAACGAGACGATAAGCTGGTCGCTCTGGGCCGCGAGTAGGTTGTCCACCTGCTCGATGCGCCGCTCGAGTCCCGCCTCGATGTCGGTGTTGGCGGCCGCGAGTTCGGCCAGCCATTCCTTGCGCCATTGACCATCGGCAGCGTTCTCGACGAACGCCTTGATATCGATGCGGCGCGACAGTTCGAGGTTGTCGTTGAGAAACGGGACCACGCGGCCTATCGGCTGGAACTTGGCGGCATCGAGGATTTCGATGCGGATCTCACCCTTGGAACTGTGACCGAAAGTGTAGATGGGGCGCGGCGTTTCCTTGCCCTTGGCCAGCTGCGCGAAGGCATCATCCAGGCCAAGCAGTCCGCCGAACCCCTGCCTTAGGTAATCGTCGATATCTTGCTGTGTCGACCGAAAGTTCGGCACGATGACATGATGAGGTGGCGTAAAGACCAGGCTCTGAACGCCATGGGACGTGGCAAACTGCGCAAAGAGCGCATCCATGTGGTGAACGATGGTGCCGTTGCCGGTCTCACGACGCCAGTAGGCCTCGGGATAGGCCGGCTCGACACCGACATCACGCAGTCGATAAAGTATGAAATGCACCCCCTGCGGATCAGTTGTGGACGCGTGAAACGCATAGCCGATCTGAGCGCTGTCCATCACATCGAGCGGGAAGCGGCGCAGATAGTCGATGAGGGCATCAAGGTGCTGTCCAGGGAACCGGAGGAGCCGCCAATCCCCGGCGGTCAGTCCGTTGAGCACGTCCCGCCGGACCTGGAGCTCCTCGATCTGGCGCTGCACGTCTTGCAGGTCATCCCCGACTTCGGCGTGTTGCGGCAGCCGGCGTAACTCCAGGCGATAGCCGATATCATTCGCGTTGCGCTCCATCAGTTCGCGTAACTGAGTGGTTGCATTGGCGGACTCGAGCAGCTCCAAAACGGAAATCTTGATGGCGCGTGTCGAGCCGACAGTGCCGTCAATAGTCCGTGCTGCTGTCGTCGCGGCAGCTGGAATGACCGCCACGTCAGGCAAGGGCGAGGCGATGATCTCGACTGCAGATGTCGACTCCGCCTTGCCGCTCCACGCGATCGCGAGAGCCGAAGGGGTGAGGTCGCGCCCCGTGCGTTGCCCGATCTCGAGCAGCAATGCGCCAGCGATGTCGCGCAGTGCCGCCGACAAGACGATACCGGGCCGAAGCAACACCACACCGTGCATCCACGCATAGGGCACGCGCAGGTCGACGTCCTTCTCGTAGACGGCATGGTGGCGCATCGCTAGGTCCTGCGTAGCGCCCCAAGCCGGATCGATGCCGATGCAGGCAATGGTCCTGTTGACCGGCCGATCCGGCGAACGCGCAGTTAGGGCGGCCACTGCCATGCCGGTGGCACGCCACTCGATTCGTGCAAGGCTTGTGGCAGAAGGCTCGCTTTCCTCGCCCAGGACATAGAGGCAAGCCGCAATGGGCGTCGCCACCAAAGCGTCGGCTGATAGGCCGGCGCCAAGGCGAGCGCCGTTTTCGTCTGCAATGGCAAGGGCCAACAGGCGTAGTGCGCTGTCGTAGAGTGGCTCGTACGTCGCAGCGTCGACGAGGTCCTCGCCCAGATCACGCGGGACACGGCTGTCTCTCGCGGCATTATACGGATGGCCGTTATAGGCCTCATAGAGCGCGGTCTCAGGCGGCGACTTGGCACCAAGCCGGGTAGCGGTCGTGATGAGTATCAGACGAGCGTCGCCGGCGGGTGCGACCGCCACACGCAGTCGCTCGGCAAGACTCTGCTCGCCGTTCCTGAGAGCGTTTTCGAGCACCGCGAGAGCAATGCTTGGCGGGACTGACGGCAACTGGAAGGCGGCGTGCTTAGGCATCCATCCCCTCCCAGTAGAACTTGAAAATCTGCTCTGAGAGTGACGCCGAGACCTGGGAGAGAGCCATGCGATCAGCCGGCCTTCCGGGCTCTCCGGCGATGGCGACGGCGCGACGAGCGGCGACGCCGTCGTCGAGGAGAAAGACTTCACCTCCGAGGAGTTCGCGTGGGCAGTTGATGTCAAGAACATGCAGCGGCATGGCATCGCGGCGGTGGCTGCCGCGCGTGGCGGCTCCAATGGTAGGACCTTCGTTGAACACGCTCAACGCCACCAGTAGGGCGAGGCGGAAGTCGGTGGTCTCTGCATCTCCGGAAGCGCCGCCGACTTCCGGTGCTAGACGACGAAGCACGTGCTCGAGCCGACGGACGTCGGTATCGCCGGCCATGTCCGGCGCATCGAAGGATGCTGGCACGCGTGGCTGGTTGGCAACCAGGCCAGGAAGCCAGCCGGCCTCACAGAAGAACTGCCTCATTTGCAAGCGGGTAGCAGCGAAAACGTCGAATGCCGATAGCGTCGGCGTGTCACCCACTTTCACCCGGGCATCGACATAGCCGCCATCTTCTGTCCAGCGCCCGAAACGGAGTTCCGAGCGAAGCAACTCATGCTTGAAAAGGACAATGGCGAAGCGGAAAACCGCCTCGAGCCACGCGGCACGGGCCAACGCGAGCGGGGCCAGGGGCTCGACGGACACAGTTGCACCGAGCACAAGGACGCTGCGGCGTTCGTCGAAGGGCGGCGGACGGTGCTTGGCCATGCTCATCCCGTTGAGCAGCTTGTCGGCAAGCAGAACTTTGGGAACTATGAATTCGGTAAGAAGAAAGTCCTCGATATCGTCGATGCGCGGCGTGGCGTGAATGTCGACGACACCCCCTTGTCGGGGGTGGCTGAACAGCGGGTTCTGTTCCTCGGCGATCTCGGTTCGGAGCCGCGCAGCCTCGGAGTCGAAACGGAGTTCAGGTTCCAACCCACAAATGAACCGCAGGACCAGGCCGTCAATCTCCCCGGACGCACTTGAAGCATCGCCGGACAGCGTCCGACGTCGCTGCTGGACGACGGACCAAAGACGATGTGCAGACCGCTCCCAGAACAGATCGATCTGCGTCGGCAGGACGATTGCCCCCCCGTGGGACTTCCTCGGGGGCGTGCACAGGTCGAGCAGCTTGTCGGCAAAGGCCTGCTGATAGACATGATAATCCTCGGAGCCGACATCACCGATAGCCGGGTCGGTACTGAACAGGTACGTTCGGCCAAGATCGCGCACGACGATAGCCGACAACGGCAACAGACAGAGATCAATCAGAAGATGGCGCGGGACAATGTCAAATTGACGTGGATCGCGTTGCAGCATCTCTGACGCACCCAAGGCATCGAGCAGGCGTCGGTAGATCGCGAGCCGGAGCGTATTGGAGAAGTCTGCGGGCCCCCGCGATACGAAGGCCTCGCTGAACGTGCGCGCTACGGCCGGAGGCAGACCGACATGACGTGCATGAAAGACCCGCAGAAGTGCATCCACTTCGGCGGCTATCTCCGCGTTGCCGGCGTTCGTAGCCTCACGGGTGAGCCGTCCTGCTTGGCCTGCTCCAACGAGATGAACGTTCAACTCCGACCGTTCCTGACAAGCAGGGAGTTGAAGCGGCTCATCTGTTCTGGATCGGGTACCTTGTCGAGCCCAAAGCGGACAAGCAGCATCAAGTCCTCGCTAACCGAGATTTCGGGATCGTCCCGTCTCTGCTCAGCCGCGCGCAAAAGGGCATTGACCAGGAAGATCTTGGAGAAGCGCACGAGTCGGCGATTAGACATAAGTGACAGCCGCTGCCGGCGTGCGTTCTCGACGACGTCGGCCAGCCGTGTCATCTGCAGCGACACGATCTCCTCCGCTGGGTTGATGGAAAGCCTGTCGGCGACGCTCAGATCATGCACAGCGGTACGGAATGCGCTCGCCTGTGGAAGCAGATTTGGAAACGTCTTGTCAGGGCTTGCCGCATTGGTCTCCTTCCAACCGGCCTTGAGCAGGTCGCCGACAGCAACGGCTTCGGCCGAAGTGTTCTCGACCCAGCAACGGAGCAGGAAGCGATCATAGATGGCGACCAGTTCGTTGCGTTTGGGTGGGAAATTGGTCGCTCCGAAAAGGCAGGAGAGGTTGACCTCATAAGACTGGCCACGGTCGTGGAACTTACGCTCGTTCACGAAGGTCAGCAGGGAATTGAGGATGGCGCTCGAGGCGTTGAACACCTCGTCAAGAAACACGACTTCGGCATATTGCATCATGCCCTCATCGAGGCGCTCCAGTGTGGCGCCCTCCTTGGCGCCTGACATCAGCTTGCCAATGTCGAAAAAACCAAACAGTTCGCTGGGCTCGGTAAACGGCGTGAGGAGATACTCAAAGTATCGCTGGTTGCGCCTAACCGGGCGCAGTTTGCCCGCCTCGACGTGCTTTTCCTCAAGGACCAGTTCGTTCTTGTCGATCAAATTGCACAGATTGGCAAAAGCACGGATAAGACGCGACTTGGCCGTTCCAGGCGGACCGATCAGCAGCATGGACTCGCCTGAGGCCACTGCTAGAAGCAGGCAGCGGACCTCCTCGGAGAGCCCGACAAAACGTTGGTTCAGCGAGTTGTTCAGCTCAACGAGGTCGTTGAAGAACGGCCGATGCGCCTTGAGAAGCTCGGCCAGTACCGGTTTTGAAAACATCGATCCTCAACGTTCATGCAACCAAGATTACAGCACACGCCGACTCACCCGGTCGACGACCGGCGTAATCTGCGGCGTGCCGGCCCCGGCCGCTGCCTTTTCCTGTTTGTGCGGAATATCCGCCCCCAATAACTCTTTGTAAACATCTAGCGTCGCGATAGGAAGCAATTGAAGGTGCATCCATATTCTTGACTGTACTTCTTTCGAAGCGTGCCGCAAAGACTCCACGGCAATCAGTTGCTCGATTGCCGAACGCTGTTCGAGAGTCGGCCCGACATCAAGCAGACTCGCCTCCAAAGCGACCGCAATGGCGCATCGCCGTCGAACGAGGCTGCTCGAGAAAAAGCCGACTGCCGGCCGTTCGATCGCGGCAGCGATCACGAGGCGGAGAAGGGCAGGTGAGAACTGACTCGGCCACTCCGGCTCGTCGGGATGGAATGCGGTAAACGCCCGCCAAGCCTTTCGGATGTGTCCGACCAAGCGAAGTGTCAGTCGCGGATCGGACCAGGCCACTTCCTCAAAGACGCTGAGCAGCGCCCCGGCGCCAAGAAGCGGCGACCCGCGCGCAGCCCAGCGCGCACGCAACCTGCCGAACAGACCGGTTCGACGTGTCGAGACCGCGACGAACATGGCCAACTCGTTGGTTTCCAGTGAGCTGTCGGGATCGCTCAATTGCATAGCGTCAAGAAGTCCACGCAGGACACGACGACGGTGGCCGAGGGACCACATCGTGCCACCGAGCAGAGGACGTAGCAGCCGAATATCACGTGGTGAGAGCTTGGGCGGTGGGTCGGGCGATTTCGGGTTGGACGGAAAAAGATGCTTGACCGCGTCTTCCGCGAGGCGCCGCAGCAGCGCGACGACATCATGGTGTTTGAGCCGTTCGCCGTCGACAAGCGACCGCCAAGGTGAGTCGGCAATACCCGGCTGCTGGGTCGCACTCATAGCTTCACTTCCCGGCCCAACATGCCCAGCCCGAAGGTCAGCGCGGCGAAAGCAATAAAGAATAGGTGCAAGGGTTGAGGCGGCACATTGGAGACGACGAACTCTCCGATATCGGGGAGCCGGTCGATTGCACCACCGGTCGCCTCGGCCAGGGCGCGCAGGCCGAAAATATTGATGCCTGCAGTGATCGCCTCCCGCCCGCCGGCGGCTGCCGGAGCGGCCGCCGGTAGAGTTACGGGTATGGCCTGAACCGACGATTGGGCCCCTGCGCCTTCTTCGACCAGGTGCAGCAGACCGCGCCACCGACCCTCGCCTGAGGGTAGGTCCAGCCGGCCAACGTAGACCCCGGGTTCACCAGGCACAGCAGCCAACTTGCTGCCGCCACTGGCACCTTCGCCGACCAGCTTGACAAGAATACCGTCGGGCAGCCCCTTCTGATCCGCCGTTTCGATCACGGTCGCGCGCACCAGCAGGGCACCCCCTAAGTCGGCAAAGCGCAAATCGTAGCGCTCGCGCTTGGACCAGGCTGAAAGCTCCTCCACGATCCTAGAAATCGCCACGCGCCCAGGTTTGGTATCCGTCCAACTTGGACCGAACTGCGACATGAAAACCGCCGTGCGCCCTCCGCCCAAACCATCGGCAGCGCGGAAGGCAAGCAACGGGTCGCCGGTGTTGGTCGTACTGAGCAGAACCCTGCGCGCGTCGACACGCGCGAAGCTGAGCGCGACGCCGGGGGTAGATAGACCGGCAGGCACGCCGTCCATCGGCTCGACCATGAGCGGGTCAAAAGTGTCCGGGCTGAAGAACTCGGTGCGTTCTTCGGGTTCGAAGAACTCGCGTGCGATCTGAAGCGAGCCGCCCGATGGCGACAGCATCTGCGAATCCCGCGCCGACGCAGCAATATCGGCATTAGCCGGTGAGGAGCCAAAGCCCACCTCGACGTAGTAAAAGGACATGCCGTCCTTCCGGTAGTTGTAGGGCACGAGGTCGCCATCGGTGATCAGAAACACGGCCGTGTAGTTGCCGGCCTCGCGGGACGCCGCAGCAAAGGCCGGCGAGGCATCGGAGGCGCCCATGATCGCCATGTTGGAGACGAAACTCTCCAGGGTCGCCACCCCTGCCGGCGTTCCCCATTGCCACTGCGAGTCGACTTCGGCAAAGGTGATCACCCGCATCCGGTCGACTGGACGGATTTGGCGCATGAGGCCACGAATGGCTTCCTTGGCGGCACCGAGCTTGAAGCCGTCTCCCATGGAGCCGGATGTATCGACCATCACGATGATGTCACGTGGCGGCGGCTCCTCCACGAGGAAACGGGGATTGGCAGAGACCGGCAGGAGAGGATCGAGGGGCGTCTCGGCGTAACCCAAAATCACTGTCGCGTCCTCCGGCGTGCCCTGCATTGGCCCGTTGACGAGCAACAGCCCCAGTCCACCGGTCGAGATGCCGCGCGCAAGCGCATCCTGCTGGTCGGCGGACAGGGTGCTCGCCTCAACAGCGTCGAGCACGACGACGTCATAGTCCAGGAAATCGTCAGGTGACGAAGAGTTGGCGCGCACCACCTCGAACCTATCGGTGGGCAATGCCGAAAGAAAGTTGCCGTCTCCCAACGCCAGGACCCGCACCGGCCCCTTGACCAAAGTGAACAGTCGACGAGCAAATGTCTCGTTGTCCGCTTCGAGGGCGAGATCGGCGTACTGGACACCGCGGCCGTCGAAACGCACCGGCAGACGCAACTGTTGGACGGTGCCGTCGAAATCTACGCTCTCGGCTTCAAGAGCGATCGGCTCTCCGTTGCGCCTGACCGCCACCGACCAGCTTAGTACTGCGGTATCTCCAGGATCAAAGACCGCGCGGAGCTTTGGATCGGCACCAGACTCGACAGCGGTCGGCAAGTAGGCAGACACGATTCCTTCGGCGGGGGCGCCTGCATCGATAGCAACGACATACACAGGTACATGTTGTGGCATCTCGTCGGCCAGCCTTGCTAACCCTTCTCCGGTATCGTTGCCGTCGCTGAGTAGAACAATCGTGTCGGCATCCCCGTCACGACCAGCGATCCGCTGGGCCTCGCGCAACGCGACGCCGATCTCGCTTCTGCCGATATCGAGTGCACCGGGCGTCGTATCGGCCCGCAGCAATTGCGAGGCCGCACTGCCAGAGCCGCGATCCAGGACAGTTCGGGCCCCGCTGGCAAACTCGACGAGCGACACGCGGATCTGTCGTTCCGGCGACGAGCGCAATTGGTCCAGATAGTCGGCCAATTGCTGCGTCGCGGCGTCACGAAGCTCCGGCTGGCGACGCGCACTCTCGGACTGGTCGACGACCACCACGATATGCTCAGCCGAGCTGCCCGAGACATGCGCCAGTTCGGGCGCACCGGCGGCTACCGCGACCAGAAAGGCGGCCAGTGGGACGAGGACGAATGTCGCAAGCCATGAGCCTGCCGTCAGCCCGCCGGTCGCACGGATATCGGCCATCCCCTTTCGCAAGAGCCAAACGACGGCAAACGCACAAACCAACAGAGCCAGACCGGTGGCCAGGAGGGCTGACAGAAACTCGCCCCGACAGGCGAACTGCCAATCCCCGCCCGACAGCCAGAGGCCTCTTATCCAGTCGCAGGCGGTCATGACTGCCATCTCGTTCGCTTACCCAGAAGTCGCTCCGCGCACATCAGCAGCAAGGCGGCGACCGCCAGCCAGGGCCAGAGTGACCTGGCGTGGTCAACCACAACGCCGATCGGCTGAATGTCCTCAATGCGACTGCTGTTGCCGATGGGCTGCGCGGTATTGCTCTCGTAGGTGACGTTGGCGAGCACGCTGCCATCGGATGTGACATAGGTGACCGCCGCGGCGGTCAATTTGCTTTCGGCAACCATCGAGAATGCATTGAGGAACAGGACCAGCCAGGTCCGCTGCAACTCACCGGCCAGTTCGCCTGCGTCGCGCGGCGGCGCCGGCATGATGACCGCCGGTCGGTCGCCACCGCGGACGGCCAACCAAACGGCGGAATCGGCAATGGCCACACGCCGGAATCCTTCCGGTATCGCAGTGACCCCGAGCGGCTGCATGGTTTCCAGCAGGTCGATGTCGACAAGCGCGAGGAGCGGGCTCGTCTCGTCGAAAAAGTCGAGCGTTGTGGGAGTCGCGGCTTGCCCAGAAAAGAGATAGATGCCGCTTGCAGAAAACTCGGTGTCGAGCGCGATGCTCGCTATGCGCAAGTCGGCAGCGCTGCCCTCTGCGGGTGGGGACCCTAAGAGGTCAGCGAGCCGACGTACCATCGAATCGTCGACGGTGTTGGTTACGTCTATCTGCAGGGCCGTGAGCGAGCCGATGGTGATGCGCAGCCGATCGTCGAGCGGAAGTCCCTCCGGGTCGGTAAGGACGGCCAGATAGGTGCCTGGCTCGGTCAGGGTGTAGTCGGCGGACTTTCGCCCTGGCGCGGAGAGGACGACCGGCACGAGCGGCGCCAGCTCGCTGCCGTCGGCCGCTTGCAGGGCCAAGGTTCTTTCGGACTGCGGCAACCCCACTTCGTCGATCTCGACCGAAAGGACCGCCGGGCGCATCCGGGTCGCAGCCTGTGTGATTTTGGCGTTGCGGATCAGCGTATTGGCTTCTGGCTTGCCGACCTGGAACCACAGCACGGCGGGCCCTTCGGCGTCAGCGAACACCCCCCCGGGTCGGGGCAGATCGGAAATCACCGCGGCATGCGTCACACTACAGTCGTCGTCGACAGTGGCAGCGGCAGGCGCGATGGCGGCTCTCAATTCAGTAAGCGACACGCCGATTCCGGCAACGGGGTCAGCCCGGTCCGCAGCAGGTACCGAGACAACCTCGACACAACCACCCAATGCAGCAGCCCGGGCTGCGAGGGCAACGCCGACTTCGGTCGCCTGGGCGTCACGGCTCGGCTGGCCCATGCCCATACTCGGACTGCGGTCGACCACAATGCGCAAGCCCAGCCTGGCCGGGATGCCAGCGGTAAACGTTGTGCCGTCCAGCAGCACTGTCATCAACAGTAGCGCCAGAATCGCCGCACGCAACCAGAACAGCCCGCTCAGAAGCGGCGCGGAAACGCGCCAGCGGACCCGATCCCGCTTTGCGGGGGACAGTTGCGGGAGGAAGCGCAATGCCGAGACGGAAAGGTCGATCACGCGCGGCATCCGCATGTAGCGGACGACGAGAATGCCCCCTGCCAAGGCCAGCGCACCAATGGTCGCGAACAGCCACATCGTCAGGTACGCCTTGCGAAAAGTTCGCTGTCGCGGATGAAAATCCGAAACCACTGCCGAAAGGCGACGGCGGCTGTCTCCTGAGTCAGAATCTCCGGGCTGGTCCAGCGGGTGACGATACCGCGCATCCGCGCGATGTGCCGGCCGAAATCGGTTCGGCACTGGTCGATCCTCGCCGCCGCCTCGTCCAGCTGCGCGGCGTCGGGTTCGAATTCACCGATGGGTGCGGACGTTACACCAACATCGGCAAGCCGCACCATCTGACCCTCGAGCAGTCGGCGCTCGGCGGGCCAGGTGTCCAGCTCGCACAGGATGACCTGCCGGTACCCGCGGCAGGCATGGCCAGCCCATGAGATAAGCGATGGAGCGTCTTGAGCGTAAAGATCTGTGATCAGTATGGTTGCAGAAGCTTGGGGCAGCGCCTTGGCCGCAGCCGCAGCGTTCAGCGCCTCCCCCTGGTTTGGCGCTTCCGGACGCCAGAACTCGTCGAGCGCTCGTTCTACGGCGCCCCGGATGCCACCCCCTTGGGAAAAGCCGCGCCAACGGTCGGTGGAGGCATAAAGGGGCGTAAACGCGACCTTGATCTTTTGCTGCCGTGAAATGTGGGCGAGTGCCTCGAGCACCCACAGCGCGAACTGAAGTTTGGTAACCGGCGCCGGCAGGCGCATGGTGTCGCGCAGGTCGACCGCGATTAACAGATTGAACTGCTCCTCGGCCTCATAGGCTCGAACGAGGTAGTGGTTCGGCCGCCCGAGCCGGGCCGAGGCACGCCAATCGATATGACGCGGATCGTCACCCTGGACGTAGCGTCGATGCTCTCGATACTCGAGCGATTGCCCCATGCGACGCCGGATGATCGAGCCGGTGCCGGTTGTCTCCAGACGTCGCCGCGCCGAGAGCCGGATATCCTCCAGTTCGGATAGCGACAGCGGGAGTGGCAGACGATCGGCCATCAGGGCTACAACCAACTGCTGAACGCGCGTGCATAGTCGCCATCCTGCGGCGCGCACATCGCCACCAGGCGGGTGATGATACGGTCACGCAGAGCTTCGTCCGTCAGGTTCGCACCCTTGCTCACCGTGCGCCTGGCGATCTCTTCCCAGCCCATTTTCAGTTTCAGTCGATGGCGCAACACAGTCGGAGCGAGCCTGATGAGCTCTCTGGGCAGTTGGGCTGGCCATTGATCCGCCTTGGCACGGTCGGTGGCCATCAGCGCATGCACCTTGGCGACCAGGATGATGGCGATCGCGGTCCGAGGCCCTAGCGGAATATCGACAAAGGTTTCGACAAATTCCCTAAGTTCGTCGCCACGCGCGCGATGAATATTTAGGTCTGCTATGAATTCGGGCCCGTTGGTAGCCTGGACGATGTGCGCGGCATGGAGCAGCACCGACCTGGGGACTTCGGCGACCTCGATTTGTCGGCGGAGGCTGTCGAGGTAGAACAGGCATTGATCGCGGGTGAAGGTCTCCAGCTGTGTTCCAGCAGAAGCGTCGTCGCTGCCTTTCTGGCCCATCGCCTCGCGCTCGACAATGCGCATCAGATCCTCGGTGGGCGGCTGGACCATAAGCAACTTGGTCTGAAAGCGGTCGGCTTGCGCTTCCGGAAGATCATAGGTCCCGTCCTGGTCGATCGGGTTCTGTGTCGCGACCACCATGAAGGGCGTGCGGGCGATGAGATTGCGACCTGCAACGAAGACAGAAACGTCCCGCACGAGCCGATGGACCCTGCCCATGACCGTCACCTGACGTTCGGCCATAGCCTCCAACATTGCCGATTGGGTTTTTGGCGTCGCCCGGTTGATTTCGTCCGCGAGCAGCAGCTCCCGGAAAATCGGACCGGGCTGAAAGATAAGCTTGGTCGGATTTGCCGGATCAGGGATGCCGGCACCAGTAATGTCTGAAGGAAGCAGATCGGGCGTGAACTGGATGCGGCCGTAGCCCTCACCCTCGCCAGCGGCGCCGCCGCCCTGGGCCGTGCTGTCTCCAAGCTTCAGGCTCTGCGCGAACACCTTCGCCAGAGTCGTCTTGCCGAGACCAGGATTGCCTTCGAGCAGGACGTGACCACCTGTCATGAGCGCGGCAATCAGCCCGCTGATCGCCTCGTCCTGCCCGACGATCCTGCGCTGAACCAGCGTCCTGATCTCCTTGAAGAATACAATGGCGAGTTCGGCCTGTTGCTGGTTCATGGTGTCGATCCCGTCGTGTTTGCGTCATCGAGCAGGTCGCTCATCCACGTCGGGACGACCTGCCGCGGCTTATGTTCCTTGGGTGGTCGTGGCGAGGAGTCCTGCGGCGCTGGCCGCAGGTCCAGTGTCTCGCCGGCTCGGGCCCCGCGCTCTATGAAGGGCGGTAGATTGTCCCGCCGGATTTCAATGGTGTTCCCCTCACCCCTTGGCATGTCGGGGACCATGATCTGACCGGCAATGTCATCACCCGACTGCACGGTGCCCGAGGCGACCGTACCGATGCCGCCAGCCGGCAACCCCCCATCCGTTGCGCCTGGAGAGCTTGGGCCGGATTCATCGGTCTCCCCGCCGCCCGTCTCCGCGCCAGAACTCTTGCCGTCGCTGCCAGCGGTATCCGCACCAGGATCTTTTCCATCGCCACCACCAGTGTTCGTACCGGGACTCTTGCCATCGCTGTCCCCCACGTCCGTACCGGGGCTCTTGCCATCGTTGCCACCAACGTCCGTACCGGGGCCCGTGCCATCGCTGCCGCCCACGTCCGGACCGGGGCCCCTGCCCTCGCTGCCAACCGCGTCCGTACCGGGGCTCTTGGCATCATTGCCACCCGCGTCGGCGTCAGGACTCTTGCCGTCATTGCCGCCCGCGTCGGCGTCAGGACTCTTGCCGTCATTGCCGCCCGCGTTCGCACCAGAGCTCTTGCCGTCGCTATCACTAGCGCTCGCACCAGGACTCTTTCCGTCGCTACCAGCCGCATCCCCACCAAGACTCTTTCCGTCACTGCCGCCAGCGTCTGCGCCAGCACTCTTCCCATCATTGCCACCAGCGTTCGCACCAGGACTGTTGCCGTCGCTACCACCAGCGCTCGCACCAGGACTCTTTCCGTCGCTACCAGCCGCATCCGCACCAAGACTCTTTCCGTCACTGCCGCCAGCGTCTGCGCCAGGACTCTTCTCATCATTGCCACCAGCGTTCGCACCAGGACTGTTGCCGTTGCGACCAGCCATATCCGCACCGGAGCTCTTGCCATCATTACCGCCCGCGTTCGCACCGGGACTGTTGCTGTCGCTACCAGCTGTATCCGCACTAGGGGTCTTGCCATCACTGCTGCCCGTATCCCTGCCCGGGCTTTTGCCGTCGCTGCCGCCCCCGCTACGGTCCTGATTATTGGCATCCGCCCCGGGATTGTCTTCGGCTTCTAGCGTCGCTGGCTTCTCGAGGCGGTCCCCGGCGACCCAGCTATCGAGCCACGCCCCAAACAGGCTGCCTGAGGGCAAAGGCGCGAGCGCAAGCACCAAGGAAAGAAGCCCCGCCAGCAGGCCAATGGCCGCGTAGCCCCTGGCCGCGCGGAGGCGCGTACCAAATTCGCCCAGAGGGTTGCGACCTTCCCATTTTCCGAAACCCGGAACACGCAATGGCAAGTTCTGGCTGGAACCGAGAATCGCCAGTGTCGAGGCGATGCCTTCGGCATCGCGTTCCAGGGCAACCGCCACGCGCTCTGCGGCAATCACGCCATAGCGGGCAGCGGGCCACAAGCCGGCCACTTTCGTCTGAGGCAAGACGGCAGCGATCAGCCAGTAGTGGCTACGCTCGATTCGGAATGTTCCGACGCCGTTGGCGGTCGCGACCGCTAGAAACAGGCCGGCGGCAACGAGCCCGGGCAAAGTACTGCCCAAGGCCAGTCGCAAGGTAATTGCAAGGCCCAAGGAGACACCTGCCCAGATCAGGGCGTTGGCAACGAACAGAGAAGTTTGCGAACGCGCTATCCCGCTCACAGCCGAGGCACGCGAGCGCAACCCATTGTCATAGGCTAGCTCTGCTTGCCGCCGCTGCAGACGAGACCCCACCGCGAAGCCGCCACCAGCGACGGCAAGCCCCACCGCAAAGGCCCAAAAGAGGTAGTGTACGTCGCTCCAAACCTGTGCCGACAGAAGGATGGCGACGGGGAGAAAAAAGGCAGCAAAACCCGGCCAGCCGGCCTGACGCAACCAGAGCAGTGCTTCCCGAAGTGAATTGCCAATGCGAGACGCCCAAGCATCCAGCTTATCGAGACGATGCACCAGACTTGATGCTGGGGTGCCAATTACACTCATCCGATGCAAACGGCCCTCGTCGACACCAGGACCGCACGAGTCGACAGACATGCCGCCCTTTGTCTCTTGGCCAGCAAAACCCGTTGCTCAAATCCTCGCATTACCAGTCTCTATTGCGCCCTGTCAGTGAACCTATTGAAGATAGAACCTGCTGGCAATGTCGGACTGCTTCATATCTGAATGTACGGCATGCATAAGACTTTTCGGACCTAAATTGATCCATAGACACACCACGACACAAATTGAGCAGCTTCTGCTCTCTTTGTAGGGAAGTGAGAGTCCAGCGCGATCGATGTCGGCGCGAGGACGGAGGATTTCGGGTCGAGTACGCCTGCCGGCGCACCGCGCGAGGATCCAGGGGCCAGAAGTCGGCCGGCCGAATGCCTGGATTCTCTGAGTTCTCAAACGAAGTGCAACACCTGTTTAAGGTGTTGTCATGGGACAGAGATATCGACAGTTCAGTGCTGAGGAGCGGTTCGAGATTGCCCGGCTACGTCTCGAAGGGCGCTC